>ENA-OWNT01000035-OWNT01000035.1-seawater-metagenome-genome-assembly--contig:-NODE-35-length-410625-cov-10.229793_pt1 | contig 410625 bp, 321 predicted proteins | sample MGYA00238136_ERZ651165 | MGnify/ENA primary metagenome ERZ651165 (study PRJEB26861, sample SAMN08777766) | seawater metagenome | isolation source: coastal seawater | place: USA: Florida | collected... | reverse complement strand
GCGAGAGGCGGTGGATGCGGCCGTCGCCGTGCTCGGGACGGACGAGGCGGGCCTGCGCAGCGAGGTGGCGCGGCTGGGCGAGCTGCCCGCGCTGGAGGAGGCGCTCGCCGCGCTCGGCCGGCGGCATGCCCAGGCGAAGAGCGTGGCGGAGGACCGAGCGCGCCACCTGGCCGATGAGGAGGCGAAGGGCCGGCGGCAGCTGACGCCCGGAGAGGCCCGGGAGGCGATGGAGCTGCTCGGGGGGCTCGGAGACGACGACGAGTCCGTGGCCGCGGTGCGGGTCCGCGCCGAGGGGGCGGTGCGGCGGGTCCACGAGGAGCTGGGCCGGGCGGGGGAGGTGCTCGCGCGGGACGACGAGGCACGCGCGCGGGGGGCGGAGTTGTCGGCGGCGGTGCGTCGCCAGGAGGGGGTCTGCGCGGTGTGGGGGACGATGCGCGAGCTGATCGGAGACGCGCAGGGCAAGGGCTACCGGGCCTTCGCCCAGAGCCTGACGCTGGACCTGCTGCTGGAGGAGGCCAACCGGCACCTCGACGAGCTGGAGCCCCGCTACCGGCTCGAGCGGGCGCCGCCGGTGAACGAGCGGGCGCTGCTGGAGCTCCAGGTGGTGGACCGGGACATGGGGGACGAGGTCCGCCCCACGTCGTCCCTGTCGGGCGGGGAGGGGTTCCTCGTGTCGCTGGCGTTGGCGCTGGCGCTGTCGTCCCTGAGCGCCGACGGGAGCACCGTGGGCAGCCTCTTTATCGACGAGGGCTTCGGGACGCTGGACGAGAAGACGCTGGAGACGGCGCTGTCGGTCCTCGAAGCGCTCCAGGCGGGCGGGCGCCAGGTGGGGATCATCTCCCACGTCCAGAAGCTGGCCGAGAACATCGGCGCCCAGGTGATCGTCCAGCCCGAGGCCCCGGGCCGCTCCCGCGTGTCGGTGGCGGGGCCGGGGTATTCGTGAGGGAGTTAGGCCTGACGGTGCTCGGATAGGATCTGCTCATGCGGGCCCACGAAGGCCCCGCACCCCGGAGAACAGCATCGTGTGGATCGACAGGCTGGTGGGAGATGCGCGGACGTACACCGTTGAGCAGCGCGTCACCCACGCTCTCGCCCTGATCATGATCTGCTCGATGTTCGGCTACGCCTTCACGTCGCTGGTCGTTCCCAGCTCCGATCTGGTCACGGTGATTCTCTTCCTGCTGGGCATCGTCTACGTGCACTACTACCGGCAGACCCGTCTGCTTGGCCGGGGCTATGCCGCATTCCCGGTGGTCTTCGCCCTCTCGCAGCTGACCCTGTTCCCCATCGCGTTCTTTCCTTCGTACGGATTGGATGGTCCGTTGGCGATGATCGCCACAGGCACCCCCGTGGGCTTCATGGTGCTGATGCGTGGCACAGCGCGGGTGATCGCCATCGTCGCGCTCGCTCTCGAGATCGCGGGGCTCCTTGTCCTCGCGACCTTGCGGCCCGACCTGTCAGTGGCCTACGAGACTCTGGCCGGTCGAGCTCTGGACCACTTCACCGCGTGGGCGCTCCTCGTCGTGTCGGTCTCGGTCTGCATCGGCGCAGTGATGGGCTCACTCGACGCCGAGCGGCGCAAGAACGAGTCTCTTCTTCATGGTGTGCTCCCGGCCTCCATCGCCGAGCGTCTCAAGCGGAACCCGGAAGCTGAGGTCGCCGACGCCTTCGACGAGGTCGCCGTGATCTTCAGCGACATGGTCGGCTTTACGAGACTCTCCACGCAGATCCCCCCGGACGAGTTGATTCGCCTGCTCGATCGCCTCTTCAGCGACTTCGACGCCATCGCTGCGCGCCATGGTGTCGAGAAGATCAAGACCATCGGCGATGCCTGGATGGGTGTCGCCGGATGTCCCTCGCCTCATCCCGATCCGGTCGTCGCGGTGGCTCGAACTGCTTTGGACATTCGGGAGCAGATCGAGCGGTTCCGTGCCGAAACCGGGACGGAGATCCGGGTGCGGATTGGCCTCCATCACGGTCCGGCGGTGGGCGGGGTCGTCGGCAAGGACAAGTTCCAGTACGACGTGTGGGGAGACACGGTGAACACTGCGGCGAGAATGGAGTCCCACGGACTGACCGGCCGGATTCAGACGAGCGATGCCACTGCCCAGCGGCTGCAAGGCCAGTTCGTGCTTACGGAACGAGGCGTGGTGGAGATCAAGGGAAAGGGCCCGATGAAGACCTGGTGCCTTGACGGAGAGCGTGGGAGTGGCCGGTCGCGCCAGGAGCCTTGAGGGGCTGCTCCCTCGCACAGGGGGTCAAGCGGCGAGTTCCTTGGCTCCATGCGCCTCTGCGGAAGCGCCGATCCGATCCACGTGGTCCTGCGGGGCGCGGGCGGCTGAGAGCGCGAGCCCCAGGGCGAGCACCGCGCCGCCGGCGAAGATGCCGATCGTGGCGAGGAACGCCGGGTTGCTGGACAGCGCCGTCAGCCCGAACACGCTCGCGCCGAGGTAGCCGGCGATGCTGGCGAGGACCGCGGCCGTGACCACCCTGCGCGTCGCCGCCGGGATGAACATCCCGCAGAGCAAAGGCAGGAACGAGGCCGTGAAGAGCAGATAGACGCCGTACTGGGCGAAGATCGCCACCGAGCCGCCCACGGGGTCGGCGATCTGCCGGACCGCCAGCGCCGCCGCTGCCAGCCCCACCAGGGCGAGCCCCACGCGGCCGAACCGGAGCGCGCTGGTCGGGGACCCCTCGGGACGCAGCAACGGGTGGACGTCGAGGGCGAAGATGCCGCTCAGGGCGAGCAGGATCCCCTCCAGCGTCGACAGCCCCGCGCACAGCATCCCCAGCGTGACCAGGACCTGGAGCGGAGCGGGGAACGTCGCCGCGATCCACGTGGGCACCACGCGGTCGATCGGGGTGTCGAGCGGGATCGCCGTGCGCGCGTAGAGGCCCACGAGCAGCACGCCCAGGAACACGAGTCCTGCGACCACCGCGACCGACAGGAACGTGCGGACCTGGCTGTCGTCCCGCAGGTACAGCGCCTTGCCCACGATGTGGGGCTGGCAGACCACCGCGAGGCCCACGACGAAGTTGCAGACGAACACCTCGAAGATGTTGCGGAAGTAGAGCGACGTGGGGTTGGTGAGGGCGACGAGGTGCGGGTCCTGGGCGGCGAGGGTCGCGAAGAGGTCGCCGCCGACGAGCAGCGGCGCGCCCGCTCCGATGAGCACGAAGGCGACGACGAGCATCACCACCGCCTGCACCGCGTTCGTCAGCGCGTGGGCGTTCGCGCCGCCGACGAGCACGTATCCCACGACGAACGCGCTCACCACCACGGCCACCGGGGCCGGGGGAACCCCGAGGAGGTTGCCGAGGACGTACGCGAGCGCGACGACGATGAGCACTGCGAACGCCACGAGGCCCAGCGACAAGGCAGCGAACAGCGCGCGCAGGGGGCGCGATGCGTAGCGGGCGCCGATCCACGACGGGATCGTCAGGGCCTGCACGGTGGCGCCCACCGCGCGGAACCGGCGGCTGAAGACCACGAGTCCCAGGACGATCCCTGCTGCAGCTGCGAAGCCGTAGCCGAGCAGCCCGGCGAGCCCCGAGTGGAAGACGAGGCCCGGGTTGATGACGAAGGTGGCCACGGAGGTCAGCTGCGCGGTCAGGGAGAGGCCGATGAGGGCCGGGTGGATGTCCCCGTTGCCGACGGCGAAGCCCTCCAGGCTGCTGGTGCGCCGGGCGCCACGGATGGCGAGGAGCACGGTGAGGAGGGCGTACCCGAGGATGGTGGTCCAGGCGAGGATCGGCACGGCGACTCCTTGTGCGGTTGCGAAGTGGCTCGGTCGACACGCACCCGAAGTTGTGGCGGCTTCGGGTTGAAGAAAAGGTGCGCGCCGACCGAGCGAACGCAGTCTGGATCGAGATGGTGCGCTGCGTCAAGTCGCGATTGTGCGAATGCGAAAGACAGCACGGTCAAGCCACGTGGCGCCGCGCTCGGGAAGGTTCGGGTGTGCGATGGACAAGCCAGGACTGCACGGACCATGGACGGCCCGCACTCCGCGCCGGCTCCCGTACCCTTCGGCACCATGGACGTCCTCTACGCCACCTGCGCCCACCTCCCCGAGCCCGACCCGGACCAGGCACCGACCGTCGCCGCCCTGGAGGCGCTCGGACTCTCGGTCGCTGTCCGCGGCTGGGACGATCCCTCCGCCCGCTGGGACGACGGTCGCCTCGTCCTCCCGCGCGCCACCTGGACCTACCCCTGGGCCGTGGACGCCTTCCGCGCCTGGATCGATGCCGTCTCCGCGACCACCCCGCTCCTCAACCCACCGGACGTCCTGCGCTGGAACCTGCACAAGGGCTACCTGCTCGACCTCGTGGACGCCGGTGTCCCCGTGACCCCCACCGCCCTGCTCCGCGCCGGCGACCCCACCTCCCTCGACGCGCTCCTTGCGGCGCGCGGTTGGGACGAGGTCGTGGTGAAGCCGGCGGTGTCCGGCGGCTCCTTCCGCACCCTCAAGGTCACCGACGAGAACCGCGACGCGGGCCGTGCGCACCTCGCCGACCTCGTCGCGGAGCGGGACGTCCTCGTGCAGCCCTATCTCCGCTCGGTCGAGGGGCACGGGGAGCGGTCGCTCATCTGGGTCGACGGGGCGCTCACCCACGCCATTCGCAAGAACCCGCGCTTCCAGGGGGACGAGGAGAACGTCTCCACCAGCGCGGTCCCCATCGACCCCGCCGAGGCCGCCGTGGCCGACGCGGCCATTGCCGCCGCCCGGCGCCTCGTCCCCGGCGCGTCCGACCTGCTCTACGCCCGCGTCGACGTCGCACCGGACGCGGGTGGCCGCTTCGTCCTCATGGAGCTCGAGCTGATCGAACCCTCGCTGTTCTTCCCCCAGGGGCCAGCGGGTGCCGTGCGGTTCGCCGAGGCTGTCGCACGCCGCCTCGCCGCCGGTCCGTCAGCGGGTCAGGGGCTGTTGTCGGTGTAGCGCCCGTCCCGTCCCGCCGGGAGTCCCGCTCCACCCAGTCCGTGGCCCGATCCTGCGGAGTAGGTCGAGTTCTTGCCCATCGTCAGGATTGCGCTGCCGCCGTTCCCACCGACGCCCTGGTTCCCGGGAGGGCCGGCCGCCACGCCGGTGAACGGAATGATGACGCTGTGGGTCGTTCCCAGGACCGTGAACGTCCAGACGGTCCCGGGCGACGGAGGGCCACCGCCCCCACCGGGACCCCCGATGCCACCGCCCCCGCCGATGGTCTCGCCCCAGCAATCGCTCCGCCCCGTCGCGCGTGCCGTGCCTCCGTGGCCGCCGCGCTGGCCTGCGCTGCCGGTGGCCCCGGCGACGATGCGCCCAAGAGGTGGGCAGCCAGTGTTGCCGCTTCCTCCGATGGCGACGAGGACACACGACGCGCCGCCGACGACCGTCGCATCGCCGCCGTCCCCGCTGCCTGACATTCCTACCGGGGCCGGCGGTGGCAGAGGGATGTCTCCCCCGCGGCCCCCGAGCGCCACCGCGAGGCATTCATCGCCGCAGAGGACCGACGCAGGGCCGCCAGAGCTCACGCCGCTCGCCGCAGGCACCTCCATCGAGCGGCCTCCCACGGCGATCAAGATCTGGCCCGCGACCGAAGGCTTCATGATCAGGGCGGGCTGCCCGTCGGGCGCGCCCGGGGCGCCGTCCGCGCCAAGCTGGACGACGGCGTTGAAGGTCACGGTCCCGCCGGCACCATCGGGGAAGGACATCGTCCCCGTGTACTCGACAGACGTCTTGGCTGGGATCAGCGCTTGCGTCGCGGCGACCGCGGCGAGAAGGAGCCTGTCGTTGACGGCGAAGCGCGGCGAGCCGCCGGGGACGAACACGACCCCCATCCCGGCGACGATCCCATCCATGAGTGGCTGGTTGACTGGCATGACACCTCCCGGCAGCGCGCACCCTCAGGCCGCACGGTACCAACGCGGTTCGCCCAGGCCGTCGCCCGCCCTCGCCTGACGGGCTCGGCCCCCGCCCCTACCAGCGCAGCCGCGCCGTCATCAGCAGACGGTGCGCCACGGCCGGGTCGCTCCCGTCGTCGCGACGCAGCGGCGGTCCCAGGATCGCGTGCCCGCCCTGGACCACGACCTCCACGCGCGCGGCGGTCGGGTCGGGGTCGGTGATGGTGCCCTGGAAGGGAATCGTGAGCGCCGCCTTCCAGTCCAGCTCCGTGCCCAGGTAGCGCTCGCCCTCGGTGGACTCGTTGTGGTGGTTCGTCGCCACTCCGCCAGCCCGCGTTCCGTAGAACGCATGCCGGACCGGGCCCGTCGACCACGCCAGGAGCACGCCCGCCCGCAGCGACACCATGGGCAGGGGCTTCCCGTGCACCATCGGCTGGAGGAAGAAGGTCCGCCGCGCCTGGCCCTCCGTCGCGATCGAGTCGATCGCGTCCGGGGGATGGCCCGTGTTCTCCGGGTCCGTGATCAGGTTGTACGCCGCCGCCTCGACGCCGCCCATCACCTCGTCGAAGAGCACCTGCCCCACGTCGAAGTCGCGGTCGAAGGCGAAGTCGCGGGCGACACCGTCGTCCGGGTTGCCGTCCGCCGATGCCAGGCCGAGGCGCACGTCCATCCCCAGCCGGTCCTTCGGCATCACGACGCTCGCCAGCGCGGTGAGCCCGCCCGACAGCACCGCCACGTCGTCCCGGCTGTTCCAGGTCGTCGCCCGGTTCGTGCGCCCGGAGATGAGCGCCCCCTCGAAGGCGACCCGCGCCTTGCCGCCCGGCAGCTCGAACCACTGGTCGAACAGCGCGTCCACCACGATCGCGTCGGTGGTGGTGCCGAACTCCAGCTCCTTCTGGTGGCGGTAGACGAGGTAGATGCCGTGACGGCAGTGCCCCGGCTCGTACCAGAGCGCCGAGAGCACGCCCTGGACCGCAGTCTGGCGGTCGGCGATGCGACCGAAGTCGTCGTCGATGACGAAGTCGAAGGCGGCCGAGATGTTCAGCGCCGAGGCCTTCGGGTTGTCCCGCGTCTTCGGGTTCATCATCAGCGGGCGGAAGGTCGCCCGCGCCCGCAGCGGACGGTCGCCGAAGTCGTTTCGCCCGAAATAGAGCTCCCGGTCCCCGCTGTTCGCGAGCAGCCCGAGCCCCCAGTCAGACGTCACGAGGCCCACCTCCACCGTCGCAACGGGGAAGTCGAAGCGGACGGCGCCGACGCGCGGCACGAACTGAAGCGCCGAGAAGCCGTCCTGGGCCGCCGTCGTCCACCGCCGCCGCTGGTCGATCGTCCCGGGGATCCCCCAGGTCGCGCCGCCGAGCTGCCCCGAGAACAGGTCGAACTCCGTGCGGATGGTGATGAAGTCGCCCCGGATCCCGAACCCGGCGCGCAGGCGCTGGTCGAGGATCCCCGGCTGGTGGAGCTCCGTCCCCTCGGCGTCGACGGGGATGGCGTTCCCCGCCCCCAGCTGAAGCCGGTACTCGCCGTGGGTCAGGATCGAGACGGTCTGCCCGTCGGCGTCGAGGTCGAACTGCTGCTCGGCCACCGCCGCGCCCGGAACGAGCGCTGCCGCGGCGAGCGCCCACAGGAATCGCTGCCAGTCATTCATTTCAGTCGTCCTCCGGCAGCGGGCGCATCCAGTCGCAGCTCAGGTCTTCGAAGCAGGGGTCGTCGATGATCTGCTGACCCTCGGTCCGCGCGAAGTTCGCGATCTGGAAGATCGAGTAGGTGTGGATGTCGAACTCCAGGTTCGGGTTCGGGAAGTTGAAGCCGTGGCTGCCGTCGGGCTCCACGTAGGGGACGCGGACGCCGGACATGCCCAGCTGGTGCGGCCGGTTGATGCGCAGGGGGGCGTCGCTCGGCTCGTCGTAGGGGTCGATGCCGTCGTCGGCGTCGTCCACGTCGAAGAGGACCTTGTTGCCGTCGGCGTCCTCGTAGGGGCCCCAGCGCTCGTCGCCGCGGATGGCGCCCCGGTCGATGAGCCAGCGGTCCACCGTCGTTCCGTAGCGCGGGTCGACCTCGTCCAGGCTCCACATCCCCGCGGCGCGCGCAAGGCTGTACTCAGCGGCCACCGGCACGATCTCGTCACCGGTCGTCGGCACGATGAGGATGTTCAGGGGCACGCCACCGAGCTCCTCGGGCGGCTCGGTCACGTAGTTGCGGGCGTACGCGATGGGGTCCGCAGGCTCCGTGACCATGCTCAGCACGTTCACGAGCCGGCGCAGGCGCGGGGTGCCGCGGATGTGGCCGAGGCCCTCACCGCCAGCGACCAGAGGCGAGCCGGCGCGCATGGTCACGCCCTCGTGGACCACGTCCGTCTCGAACTCGTCCATCGTGGCGATGGGCAGCCCCTCGGCGGTGAAGAACTCCACCCGAAGCAGGTCGCCCAGGCCCTCGTTGTTGGGGACCTCGTAGACCACGCCCTCGATGGGCCCGGTGTCGTCCGGGATCCCGGCCATCAGGCGCTTGTCGGAGGCGCGGGGGGCGTCCGCGGGGATCGCGATGCGGAAGCGTCCGTCCGCGGGCATCTCGCGCTCCCGCACTTCGCCGTTGGCGAGGTTGGTGACCCGGATGAGCCCGTTCTCCGGAATCTGGAGCAGGCTCCCCACCGGGATGGTCCGCATCTTGGTCACCGAGTTCACCACCTGGATGACCTGCAGCGTGCCGTCGCCGTTGGGGATGCCGGCGAAGAAGGGGGAGGTGAGCCGCCCCACGAGCGCCTCGCGCACCCCGCCGAGCGCCGAGCGCCAGCCCACGTCCATGAGCCCCGCGCCGGCGACGATGGGAGACAGCGTCGTCCACGTGTCCCCCGCGACCCCCGCCGTCACGGCCGAGTTGATGCCGCCCAGCGAGCCGCCGAGCAGGTGCAGGTTCGCGTCCGGGCCGCCGATGTCCGGCACGCCGTTCGCGTCCCAGTCGCAGGAGACCTCGTCGACGCCGTCGCCGTCGATGTCGCCCATCGTCCCCTGGCCGCAGTTGCGGAGCGCCGCCGCGAACCAGAGGTGGTCGACCGCGGCCTGACGGACCATGTCGCGGGTGTGGAACCCGTCGGAGGTCCACTGGTCTCCGCCGGGGTTGTCCTCCCCGTCGTTGTCCAGGTCACGGTCCCGGTCGTCCTCGAGGTGGAGGAAGATCGGCCACAGCCCGGAGATGCTCAGCAGGTCCTCGGCGAGCTCGAGGTCGTCCCCGTCGAGCTGGAGTCCATGTCCCGGGTAGTCGAAGGCGCACACCGCGTTGCCGATGCGGGCGAAGGCCCAGGCGAACCCGAGGAACTCGACCCGCGACGAGCCGTAGCCGTGGCCGTAGTTCGCCACGTCGAAGGGCTGCTGGAACTCTTCGTCCGCCTTCGGCAGCAGGCACGTGAACGTGACCTGAACCGGGTCGTGCGGCGCAGCGCCCGTGAGCGGGTCCAGCTGCCAGGTGTCGTCGGAGGTGTCGCGCCCGCCGTCGTCCGTGTCCACCGCGAACCACGGCACCGTGAAGGTCCCGCCCACGAGGGTGTCGGCGAACTCGTAGCCCGCGATGAGGGCGTCCCGGCTCTGCTCGGGAAACAGCCCCAACGTGCCGAGGATGCCGATGATGCGGCTGATGGGCAGGGTGTAGACGTTCGTGATCTCGGGCACTTCGTGCATCACGGACGCGCTGGTGATCCCGGGGGGCACCGAGTCCATGAGGTGCGTGTAGGGCCCCTCGCCGTCGAGCGAGCGCCGGATGTCCATCAGGTCACCGGTGACCCGCCCAGTGGTGTACGTCCAGGCGTACGCGATGTTGTCCACGCCCACGTTCCACTGGGACAGGGCGTCCAGCGCGGGCTCCAGCGCCTCCGTCTGCCGGGTGTGGTTCACCCAGGTCCACGGCGAGCGCACCGGCTCGCCGTCCTCGCCCACGAGGCGCTCGGTGAGGACGACCGCGTAGGTCGTCTCCTCGCGCAGGGGCATCGCCGGCCGCAGGATGAGGGTGTTCGTCTCCCGCTCGTACCAGGTGAGGAGGTCCTCGCGGGGGTCGCCGCCCTCGGGGTAGACGTTCGGCTTGTCGAGGACGTGGTCGCCGTCGACGTCCTCGCCCGGGTCGAGCACCCCGTTGCCGTTCAGGTCCTCGTCGTGGGTGTCGAACAGCAGCGACGGCACGTCGTCGTGGAAGTCGTTGACGAAGTACTGGTCGAGGCGGAACAGGTCCCCGGGGAAGCGCCCGTGGCCCAGATCGAGGCGCGCGGGCTGCAGGTACGTCGGCGAGCCCTCGGTGACGTCGATGATGTAGACGGCGTCGTTGCCGAAGTCCCCGTCGTCCGCCTGGAGCTGGCTGATGACGTCCAGATCGAGCGGCGCGTCGAACTTCACCGTCACGGGGGCGTAGACGCCGAACCCCGTGAACTCGTTGGCGAGGCGTCGGGCCCGGCGCTCCATCTCGGTGGGCGCCTGCTCGCTCAGGTTCACGCGCAGGCCCGTCGGCGAGTCGTCGTCGATGCGCAGAGCGAGGTCGTTGGGGAAAGGGATCTCGGGGAGCGGCTCGGCGTCCCAGTCGATCGTGATGGCCGGGCCGGTTCCGTCCAGCGGGGTCAGGCGCAGTCCGTCCGACGGGGCGCAGGCCGCCAGCAACGTGGCCGCGAGGACGGCGCTGGACGCGGTGGGCGAGAGCTTCATGCGTCGCCTCCTTGGTTCGGGTTGGTCGGGGTCGTCGCGCCGCGCCCGAGGGGCACGAGGACGAGTCCGTGGTTGTTGAGATGGAGCTCGGGGGCGTTCGTCCCCGGAACGTACAGATCGGCGCGGAGCGTGCCGAGGCCTTCGAGGTCGACGGTGTCGCCCACCTCCAGGACCTCGCCCAGGGCGAGGCGCTCGGCGAGCTGGTTCACGATGTCGGCGATGGCGACGCCGTGCCGGGGCGGGACGGAGACGACGATGAGGTCGGGCCGCCCGAACTTGATGAGGCCGCGGGTGTGCAGCAGGTGTCCGAAGTCGTGGCTCGGCTCGGTCTCGAAGACGATGGAGACCTCGTCCTGCATGCGGAACGGGCCGTCGGTGCCTCGCTCGGCGAGCATCTGAGGGGAGAGCCAGGCGTGGGCGTGGGCGTCGAGGAGCGCGAAGCCGCCCGTGTCCACGAAGGCGCGGGCCAGGGCCCAGGCCCCCTGCAGGTACCCGAGATCGCCGGGGTTCTCCGCCGTGACCTTCACGAGGTGGACCGCGGTGGGCTCGACGGGGGGGCGCCCCTCCCACCCCAGATCGCGCTCCGCGAGCGCCATGAGTGCCGGGGAGAAGAAGCCGTCGACCCACTCGGGGGCGTCGGCGCGGGCGACGGTCTGCACCTCGACACCCTCCGGCAGACCACCCTGGGGGACGCCGTGGGCGCGGGTCTTGAGCGGCAGGGTCGTCCCGTCGACGCCCACCTGGGAGAACACGAAGAGCGTGACGTCCGCCACGCCGCCGCCTTCGCTCCAGTGGGGGCGGGGCCACACGGGGACCCCCTCGAGAGTGCCGCTCATGCCGCGCACAGTACGGCACGGCGCGCCCTCGCGCCGACACGGGAGCCAAGCGATGGCCGCGTCCACAGTCGGGGGCCGAACGACGCTTGACACTCCGCGCTCGCGCGGGAAGATCGATCGCCCCCCGAGTCATGAAGCGAGCGACCCTCCCCCTCTTCCTCCTGGCGCTCGCCGCCTGCGAGGCCCCGACCGCCGCCCCCGACCCGGGGGAGTTCGTCCTGCATCGCCTCAACCGGACCGAGTACAACCACACGGTGCGGGACCTGTTCGGGACGGACCTGCGCCCCGCCGACGACTTCCCCGCCGACGACTTCGGGTTCGGCTACGACCACGTCAGCGCCGTCCTGAGCCTGTCGCCGCTTCACATCGAGCTGTACGAGCGGGCCGCGGACCAGCTCCTCGCCGAGGCGTTCGCGCCGGCAGTCACGTACCCCCTCGATCTCGTGGCGGAGGCGGAGGACGGGCTCCAGAGCCAGGCGAGCGTGGGCTTCGCCTTCGGGTCCGGGTTCTGGAACCTCAACACCGAGGGGTCGATCACTGCGACGCTCGAGGTACCGGTGGCGGGGCGGTGGCGCGCAGGCGCCCGGGCGTTCGCCCACCTCGCGGGGGATGAGGACGCGAAGATGGCGCTGCTCGTGGACGGGCGGCTCGCGGGGCGCTTCACCGTGGGATCGGTGGCCGGCGAGGCCCAGCGCTACAGCGTCGAGGCGGAGCTGACGGAGGGCCCTCACGAGCTCGAGGTCGTCTTCCTGAACGACTACAACGCGCCCGCGACCGGGGCGGACCGGAACCTCCTGGTGGACCACCTGTTCCTCGAGGGTCCGCTCGGCGTCGATGCGCCCGAGGGGTCGCGGCGGGATCGGGTGCAGCCCTGCGATCCGGACGAGCTCGGGGCGCGGACCTGCGCGGCGCTGTCGCTCCACACCTTCGCGGAGCGCGCATGGCGGCGTCCGGTGACGCAAGCGGAGCTCGAGGCCCTGCTCGCCATCTACGACATGGTCATCGACGGCGGTGACGGCTTCGACTTCGCGCTCCAGCAGGGGCTCAAGGTCGTCCTGATGTCGCCGCACTTCGTCTTCCGGGTGGAGCGGGACGCGGACCCGACGTCGACGGAGCCCCACCCCCTGTCAGCCTTCGAGCTGGCGGCGCGGCTGTCGTACTTCCTGTGGAGCAGCACGCCCGACGACGCGCTCCTCGACGCTGCCCGGCGGGACGAGCTCGGCACCGACGAGGAGATCCTGGGGCAGGTGCGCCGGATGCTCGCCGATCCGCGGTCGGATGCGCTCATCGACAACTTCGCCGGGCAGTGGCTCTACATCCGCGCGGTGAACGACGCCGCCCCCGACGGCGCCACCTGGCCGGACTTCGACGCCGAGCTGCGCGCCTCGCTCATGGGGGAGATGTCGCGCTTCTTCGCCACGTTCCTCCGCGAGGACCGCTCCATGGTGGAGCTGGTGACCGCGCGGGAGACGTTCCTGGACGCCCGCCTCGCCGATCACTACGGGATGGACGGGTTCTCGGCGCCGGACGAGGGCGAGGACCCATTCGTGCGCGTGGCGTTCTCCGGGTCGCGCCGCGGCGGCGTGCTGACCCAGGGCGGGCTGCTGACGGCCACGAGCTACCCGCTGCGGACCTCTCCGACCCGCCGGGGCAAGTGGGTGATGGAGCAGTTGCTGTGCTCGGCGCCGCCACCACCGCCTCCGGGGGTGGAGGGGCTCGTCGAGATCGACGAGGGCGCGCCGGCGGAGACGGTCCGGGAGCAGCTCGAGGCCCACATCACCGACGAGACCTGCGCGTCGTGCCACGTCCGCATGGACGCCTTCGGCTTCACGATGGAGCACTTCGACCCGGTGGGCGTCTGGCGGGAGACGGACCGGGGGCTGCCCATCGACGCCACGGCCGAGATCGACGGGGTCGCGGTCGACGGCGCGCTGGAGATGACCGCGGTCCTCGGCGAGAGCCGCTCCTTGACCCGGTGCATGGGCCAGCAGCTCTACACCTACGCCCTGGCGCGCGGCCCCCAGACGAGCGACTACCCGATCCTCAACGACATCCATTCCCAGTTCGAGGACGGTGGGTTCCGGCTCCCGGCGCTCATCGAGGCCATCGCGCTGTCGCCCTCGTTCCGCAGTCGGCGGGGCGGCCAGGTGCTCGTGGAGAGCGAGGCCGACGCCGAGGGGGAGGCGCGATGAAGCGGCTGTCGAGGCGGGCCTTCCTGGGCGGGGCGGCGGCAGCGCTGGCGCTGCCCGGGCTCGAAGCGATGGCTCCACGCCGCGCGCTGGCCGACCAGGGCTCGGGGATCCCGCGGCGGATGCTGTTCTACTTCCTGCCGAACGGGCTGCACATGCCCGCCTGGTGGCCCGCGGCGGCGGGGGAGGGGAGCGGCTGGGAGCTCTCGCCCATGCTCCAGCCCCTGACGGACCTCAAGGAGCACCTGCTCATGGTGCGCGGGCTCGCGAACCGCCCGGCGATCGTGCCGGTGGCGGGAGACCACGCGCGCGGAACGGGCTCCTTCCTGACCTGTCGGACGGTGAACAAGTCCGAAGGCGACGCCATCTTCAATGGCGTGAGCATCGACCAGGTCATCGCGCCGGCCTTGTGCGAAGGGGCGCTGTTCCCCTCGCTCCAGCTGGGCATCGACGGCGGGGGCAGCGTGGGGGCCTGCGACAGCGGGTACTCGTGCGCGTACATCCGGAACATCAGCTGGGCCGGGCCGACGACGCCGCTGGCGAAGCTGACGGATCCCCAGGTGATCTTCGACCGCATGTTCGCGGGGTTCGACCCGGCGCTCACGGCGGAAGGGCGGGAGCGCCGGCGGGCGTATCGGACCTCCATCCTCGACTTCGTCCTGTCCGACGCGACGGCGCTGCGCAGCACCCTGGGCGTCCGGGACCGGCAGAAGCTCGACGAGTACATGAACGGAGTGCGCGAGCTGGAGCGGCGGATTCAGACTGCCGATACGGATCTGGCGTGCTCGGCGCCCGACCGGCCGCTCGACGACCCCACCTACCTCGAACGCGTCGAGCTGCTGACCGACATGATCGTCCTGGCGTTCGAGTGCGACATGACGCGGATGATCAGCTTCATGCTCGGCAACGGCAGCAGCTACCGGAGCTACTCGTTCCTCGGGGTTCCGGGGGCGCACCACGAGCTGTCGCACCACCAGAACGACCCGGAGAAGCAGGCGCTCCTCCAGACCATCGGGACGTGGGAGATGGAGGTCTTCGGCAACCTCGCGCGCCGGCTCGCGGCCATCGAGGAGGTCGACGGCAGCTCGCTCCTCGACCACTGCATGCTCATGGTCAGCTCGGAGATCGCCGACGGGAACTCCCACGCGCACGTGGACCTGCCGATGCTCGTGGCCGGCGGGTTCGGGGGAGCGTGGGCGACGGACCGGTACGTGGACCTCGGCGCGGAGCGCCCCCTGGCGGACTTCTACCTCGGGCTGGCCCGGGCGGCCGGCCTCACGCTCGACGACTTCGGCGCGGACTCCACCGGCGTCCCCCTGGAGCTCTGAGGGATGCTTCAGCTGCGGGACCCGGGGGTCAGCTCCCGGGAGGAGGAGCCCGTCGAGGGGACCCCGGCGGTCACCTGGGCGTCGATGCGGTGGCTGATCGGGGTCCTGCCCTGGGCGGTGATCGTGGTGCTGCTCGCCATCGTCGACAGCGGCTGCGCGCCGGTGGAGGCGCCCGCGGGCGCCGAGGAGCCGACGCCCTTCCCCTACTACGGCGACGACGACGACTCGGCCGGCGCCGGGGACGACGACGACGCGCTCGGCGGGCCGTACCCGGCGATCTTGCGCCCGGACTTCGACGACGTCGGGGTGTCGCGGTTGCAGCCCCTCTGGGTGGAGTTCAGCGACGAGGGGGTCGACGGGACGCTGTCGGTGACGTTGGACGGCGAGGCGGTCGCGGGGGACTCCATCCGGGTGGGCGCGGTGCGCTACCTGTTCGTCCCCGACTGGCCCCTGGAGCCCGAGACCACCTACACGATGCGGGTCGACTGGGACGAGGACGACTCGCTGAGCTGGCAGTTCACCACCCGGGCCGCGCGCCCTGCGGTGGGGGACCCATCCGGGGTGACCCTGGCGTGGGCCCTGAACGAGGCGGCGGCGAGCAGCCCCCCGGGGGCCGAGGCGTTCGTGAGCCAGCTGCCGCTCGACGTCCTGGCGACGGTGTCCGACGGGGGGGCTTCGGTGTTCGGTGGGACGTCGACGGGCGACCCGCCGGTGCAGGACCTGTGCGTGGCGACCTTCGAGCCCACGGCGGACGCCCCGGCGCGGTGGGACGACCCGCTGCTGGCGACGCCAGGCTCGCTGCTGCGCCTGTCGGTGGACCTGAGCGTCGTCGGGTACGGGGTGCAGCTGCTGCCGCTGCGGGACGTGCGCTTTGCGGCGGAGCTCGAGGCGGACGGCGAGGGCATCGTGGGCATCGCCGAGGGGAGCTTCGTGGGGTGGGTGGACCTGCGTGAGGTGGCGGTGCCGGACGCGTGCGGGACGCTGGGCGGGGTGGCGATCGAGTGCTCGCCGTGCCCCGGCGACGGCGAGGAGCAGTGCCTCGTGTTCGCGCTCGAGGAGATCGGCGGCGAGGCGGTGGACGTCGAGCTCGTGGGCCGGACCCCGGGCGAGGTGAAGGCCGACCCCGAGTGCGGGCCGTAGAGCGGAGCGGTCGAGTCGCCGGGCGCTGATGTCGCCGGGCGCTCACGCGTGAACGCGCAGGCGCGTCACCCCAGACCGGCCAGGGCCAGGGCCAGACAGGTCACCACCACGCCGACCTCCAGGCGCGGGATGGCGGCGTCCGGCAGGTGGCGTCGCAGCCGCTCCCCGAGCAGGTTGCCCGCGGTGATGCACAGGGCGCCCACGAGGCCCATCAGGAGCACGCGCCCGCCGAGGTTGCCCCCGGCGCCGTAGCCGGCGAGCCGGAAGACGTGCACGGTCGCCGCGGCCACCGCCCCCGTCGCCACGTACGGCCGCCCCGAGAGGCCGCTCGCGAGGAGCAGCGGCCCCGAGATCAGACCGCCCCCGCCCGAGGTCGCCGTGACGAATCCGATGGCGGCCCCGCCCGGGACGAGCGCGTTCGCTGGCGGGGTGAACCGCCAACCCAGGAGCACCTTCGCCGCCGCCAGGCTCGCCAGGGTCACCATCGCGGCCCGGAGCACCACCTCGGGGACCGCGACCGCCACCAGCCCGCCGATGAGAGCCCCGGGCGCGGCCCCGAGCATGAGACGCAGGGCGAGCGGACGCTGGACGTGATCCCGGTAGAGCGCGATGCGATGCAGGTTCCCCAGCAGCAGCGCGGGCCCGGTGGTCATCAACGCCACGAGGGGATCCAGGAAGAACGACAGGCCGAGCAGGAGCACCAGGCCACCTCCCATCCCGGCGACGGTGGTGATCACTCCAGCGAGCAACGACAGGACGATGAGCACGAGCATGGAGCCTCCTTCGGGGTGCCCGGTGAGCGTGGGACGGAGGCGGAGTTCGGTCCAATCGAATGATTTGTCACTAGCCATCAACAACGTCGATAATGAGCCGCATCGCATCACCTTCGACCTGGGGGCCCCGTGCTCGACGAGCTCCGTCACTTCCTGTTCATCGTCGAGGAGAGGACCTTCACGGCGGCCTCCCGCCGCGCCCACCTGAGCCAGCCCGCGCTCACGGCGAGCATCCAGAGGCTGGAGGCGCAGCTCGGGGGTCGGCTCCTCCATCGCGGACCCGGGGGGGCGTCTCCGACGGCTGCGGGCGAGGCGTTGATCCCGAAGGCCCGCGCGGCGCTGGCTGCGGTGGACGATGGGCGGCGCGCCGTCGCGGAGGTCCTCGGGTTGCACGCGGGGGAGGTTCGCCTCGGGGCGGGCCCCACCGTCGCCACCTACATGCTGCCCCCCTACGTCGCCGCGTACCGGGCCGATCACCCTGGCGTGCGTCTCTTCCTGCGCGAGGCCCACAGCCCTCAGGTCTGGGAGGGGCTGCGCAGCGGCGAGCTCGATCTCGGCGTCGTCACCGGCAGCTCCGTCGATCCGCGCGAGCGCATCGTCACCGAGCCGTGGCGGGAGGATGAGCTGGTCGTGGTGGCGGCCCCCGGCGACCCGACGCCAGACGCCTGGGTCTGCTTTCCCCGAGGCTCCACGCTCCGCGGCCTGCTCGATGCGTCCTTCGACACGCCCGACGTCGTGATGGAGCTCAACTCCATCGCCGCCGTGAAGGGCAACGTGCGCGCCGGCGTCGGCCGCTGCCTCATCAGCCGGGACGCGGTGGCTCGCGACCTCGAGTCGGGGGCGCTCGCCCTCGTGGAGCTCCCCCCGACGCCGCTGCGACGGACGATGGTGCTGGTCCACCGGGGCGTCGATCGGCTCTCGCCGGCGGCCGCGCGCTTGCGGGCCAGGATGCTGGGGACGGCGACGTAGGTCAGGCATCCCGCGGAGCTCCCCAGGAACCCGCGGAGGCGAGCCACGGCGGTCCGGCCGGCCACGGAGACCTGGGTGCCCTACCATGCAAGGCCCCGTGTTCCGTTCCCTGCTCCTCATGGCCACCGTGTTGGCGCTGTCCTGGTCGGCGGCGCCCTCGGTTGCGTTCGCCGACGAGCCGGTCCGTCTCGGTCCGCTCCCCCAGCGCGTGCGGAACCCGCTCTACACGATGCACTTGCAGCCCGGACCGAGGCGCGCCCGGGTCCTCGACCCCGGGGTCATGGAGTTCGACGTCCAGGTGGACTGGGCGAACGTGTGGGAGAAGTGGTCGCGCCGGGTCGAGTCCGGCGTCCAGCGCCAGGACGTGGACATGGAGCTGGTGCGCACCGCGTTCACGGGGCGGATCGGGCTCCCCCACGGGGTCGAGCTCGCGGTGGAGGTGCCGCTGCTCACCTTGAGCGGCGGGATCACCGACGGCGCCATCCAGGCGTGGCACCGCTTGCTCAAGGCGGAGAACGGCGGGCGGGACTGGGTCCGAGACGACCGCTATCGCTATCAGCTCTTCGTCCCCTGGAAGGTGGACTACGAGGTGGTGCGGCCCACCGTGATGGCCCTGGGAGACATCACCGCCGAGGCTCACGTCCAGTTCCTGCGCCCCACCGCCATCGTCCCGGGGCTGAGTGGGCGCTTCTTCGCGAAGCTCCCCACCGGGCAGGTGTCGAAGGGCGTGGGGAGCGGCGCACCGGATCTCGCGGCCACCGTTCACTTCGAGCACGGCTGGCGCCGCGTCGCCTTCTACGCGATGGCTGGAGCCATCCTCTTCGGGAGGGAAGGGGAGCTCGGTCCCATCCTCCGGCAGGGGTCGATCACGTGGTCGGCAGCGCTCGAGCTCGGCATCGGGCCGTTCGTGTCGGTCATCGGCCAACTTCACGGGGCGACCGTGTTCCACGAAGGGTTCGTCCACCGGTTCCTCAACCGGACCCCCATCGGGGTGACCGTGGGAACGAAGGTGCGACTCGGGCCCATGGATCTGGGCTTCGGGATGGAGCAGGACATCATGAACGGCGACCCCGCCGCCGACATCACGCTCGTGTTCGACGCGGCGTTCCGGGTCGGGGAGAGCCCCGCGGCGCGCCGCGGCTCGGTGCTCTGAGGCTCCCGGCCCCTGTGGATGGCCGCTCCGGTTTGAAGATCGAGTTCGGCCTCCAGTGAAGTCGAGTCATTCAAGATGGTTGCGAGAAACCTGGAGCAGGGCCGTCGCGCCTCGGAAGGTCGTCGAGACCGGCGCAGCCAGGGCCCGAGGGGGCCAGTTTCCCCCGCCCTCCGGGGTCACTTGCAACCCACAGGTGTTCGCCGCTCCTGTGGATGGTTTTGTGTGACAGGACGGTGAACAGGAAGTCACAGAAGATGCCTCTCCAAGTGCGCGTGAACGGACGGTTTTTGTCCTCGGCTCGATGAGCGGACTTCCACGCCGTTGCGCGTTTCTGAGGGGTTGGTAGTGTCTTTCTCGTCAGCGGGGCACTGCTCTTCGGAACGGCGTCGCGGGCTCTTTCACAATTCGGAATACCAACGTGATGGGACCCTCCTTCGGGAGCGGTTCCGAAACAAAGCCCAAGAGGGATCGAGTCCCGGCGCACGGGAAACCAAGCGCTGGCGACCACGGTCGGTCTGGCCCGCCGCTTCGGCGACGGGCATGGAGAAAACCCCTGGAGGCCCGCTGGTTCGGTGCAAGCGAGAGCGACTGCGAAGGCAGGACCGAACGAGGAAAGGCCAGGAGGGGACGACAGCGTCGGAGACGGCGCGGTCCTCGCAGACCGGGAGAGGCCCTGAAGGGTAGAAACCCCATGAGTGTTGCGCGGGGAAACCCGGGCACGAGCAGATGGCGGAGCAAACCGTCGAGGTCGTCGAAACGACGAGGACGGAACGAAGCAGCTGAGGCAAAGCTGCGGCCGGTCGACCTTCGGGTCGGGAGCCGACCTTCGGGTCGGGGACGGAGTGGACGCCGCTGCTCTGATGCGCTGGAGGGGAACGAAACCTCAAGAGAGGAGCCCGAGACGGCGTGCAGCCTTCATCACTGCACGGCGGACGAGGGCGGGGCGCCGGGGCACTGCGGCAACGCAGGGCACCACGTTCGAGGTCTCTGAGGCAGAGGTGGAAGTTCACGAGGGGAGCAAACCCGTCCGGCAACGGTCGGGGGAGCGGCCGCAGGGAATACGGCGAGGACCGGGTCGAGAGGCCAAGGTCGTGGCCGGAGCCGGGGAACCAGACCCCCAGCTACTTGCGGTCGCGAGACCCTGAAGAACACATCAACTGCAGAGAGGCGCACCGTCGGCGAGCCGGCGGCGCAGGACAGGCGCAGCGAGGAGCGGACCGGGCTTGCCCGGGACGCACGCGAACCGGGGCTTGCCTCGGGGAGCACGCGAACCGGGGCTCGCCTCGGGGAGCACGGGACCAGGAGCTTGCTCCGGGGACCGGAGGCCACCCTCGCCTCCTGAACCCTCTGAAGAGGACATCACGTGCGCGTCGATGGCCGGCCAGGCCCTCTCGGCGCGCCCCCGCGGCCTCCTTCGGGTGGTCGCGCGTCGGTCGCCCTGACCGTCGACCTCGGTCGAACGTGTCGGGGAGGCCGCCCCGGCTCGGACGGCTTCGGTCGCCCGGGCGCCCTCGGCTCTTCGGAGCAGGGGGTCCCGAATCGGTCCTCGGACCGGGACGGACGGGGTGGGACGCAGCCACGGTGCAGTCGGCTTCGGCCGGTCTGCGGCGCCGCTGGGTCGCCGGCGAGCGGGAGCGAGCTTCGGCTCTGCGCCCGTCGGGAACGCTCTCCGCTTCGTGCTCCGCGCACGCGGGCGGGCAGCATCCGAGACTGAGCTTTCTGACACTGAGAGCGGCGGTTCCCTTCGGGGGGCCGCCGCTCTCTCTATTCCGGAGTCCGGAACCGCCAGGCGCCGTCCCCCGGGCCACCCGCCACGCGGGCAGCCCAACGGCCGGCACCGCGGCTCTCTCAGGGCCCCAGCAGCGCGAGCGCCTGCATCACCCGGTCGCCGCGGTCCCGCTCGAAGGGGTCGGCGTCGCCGGCGTCCTCGTTCATGCGGACCCGGCCGTTGGGCGCCACCCAGGTGTGGCAGCTCGAGGAGCGGTTGCCGCGCATCCAGTCGTACGCGGTCCGCAGGATGGGCTCGAGAGCCTCCGCGCTCGCTTCGCCCCCCCAGACCGCCTCCGGGCCGGCGTCCCGCTCTTCGGCGGCCGCGGCGAGCATCGGCCCGCAGCTCCGTCGCAGAGCTGGCAGCTCCCGCGCCACCAACGCGCTGTCGCCCTCCTCCGCCGCGAGCAAGGTCAGGGCCAGGCGCGCCCCCATCCGGGACGGCCCGATCCGCAGGGCCTCGGCGAAGTCCTCCCGCGCCGCTCCTCGGCGCCCGAGGCGCCAACTCGCCTCCGCTCGATACACGAAGTGGGACGGCCCGTAGCCCCCCATCACCCGCACGCCCTCCTCGCCGAGGCGTAGGGCGCGCTCCGGGTCGCCGCGGAACGACTCGTTCGCGAGCTGCCCGATCCACCCCCACCGCGTGTGTCGGTTGATCCGCAGCGACTCCTCGAAGGCCGCCGCCGCCTCGTCGTACCGACCCATCCACAAGAGCACCTCGCCCCGATGGACCACCCCCATCGAGCTGCGCGGCCAGCGGGCCTGCACCGCGTCGAACCGCTCGAGGACCCGCTCGGGCCCGCAGACGCGGATGAGCTCCAACGTCCGCCGCGCGTCGCTCCGGGGAGACACCGTCGGACCGAGGGGGGTGAGGCTCCCGTCCTCGCGCCGCCGCGTGCCGAATCCGGACCGATTCCCCCCGAGGCGCACGAACGCCTCGCCGAACACAGCCTCGAGCTGCTCGAGAGTTCCGGCCGCCGCGAGCTCCGTCCGCGAGAACCCGAGCCGCTCGAGCCCCTCCCGCAGCTCCTCGAGGGCCTCGATTCGGTGCTCGGTCGGCTCCGCGGCCCGCTGCTCCACGAGGTGGCGCAGCAGCGCCCCTCCGAGGTCGAAGCCCCCCACCGCAGGCAGTCCGGCGTCGACGTCTGCGAGCACCGCGGCGTGATCGCCGAGGATCGCGTGGGCGTGGGCCCTCCACAGGCGCGCCTCGCCGTCCCGCGGCCGGTCCGCGACCACCGCATCCAGCGCCGCGAGCGCGTCCTGGGCCGCCTGGTGGTCCGGCTCCTCCACCGTGAGCCGCTCCACCCCGTCCAGCAGCACGCACGCGCCGAGGGTCACCCGGGCTCGCGCCGCTGCGTCCCCCGTCGCACCGGCCTCCAGCGCCTCCGCCGCCGCCCGGCGCGCCTCGCTCGTGCGTCCCGCGAACAGCCAGAGGCGACTTCGATCCGCGAGTGCCTCGGGGGACTGCGCCTCGCTGAGCAGTTCGCGCGCCTCCGTCACCGCCCCCGCCCGAGCGAGCAGGTCGGCCAGTCGACGGCGCTTCGACTCGTCCATCTCCGGCCGCGCCAACGCCATCAGCTCCCGGCGCGCCTCGTCGAACCGCCCGCGCTCCCTCAGGACCGCCGCCCGCCGCAGGGGCAGCTCCCCGGGCGTCGCGACCACCGCCTCCACGTCCTCCCACGCCCGCGACCGGGCAAGGAGATCCACCAGCCGCCGCCGCGCCGCCTTCGACGTGGGCTCCTCGGCGAGCCAGCGCTCCAGCGCGTCCCGGGCCTCGTGGTTCCAGCCGAGGACGCCGAGCAGCTCGGCTCGAAGCCGCGCCGCCAGCACCCGCACCCTGCGGTCGCCGTCCTGCTGGGCGGCCTCCAGCTGCCGGGCCGCCGCCTCCGGCCGACGACAGAGGAACCAGGCCACCCCCAACGCCAACCGCTCGCGGCCGCTGCGTACGCCGCCCGCCGCCCGCTGCACCGCCTCCAGAGCTGGAGCGCCGGCCCCGAGGAGACCCAACGCCGCCCGCAGCTCCGCGGTCACCACTCCGCCTTCAGCCCGAGCCACGGCCGCACCGCCGGCCAGAACGTCAGCGCCCCGCACGCGGGAGGCGCGCCGTCCTCGCCTACGGCGTCGCAGTTCTCGAGGAACACCCGCCCGCCCAGGTCCGCGTTGAGCTCGAAGGACGCCCGCAGCCGGACGAGCCGCGTGGGGATACGGTGCTCCAGGCGCAGATCGATCCGGTGGGTCGCCGCGAGGCGACGGTCATTCAGCCCGTCGACCTGCCACAGCCACGCGTCGCCGCCCTGGTTGATCGGGCTCAGCGTGCTCGACGGAGGGCCGCTCGCCCCGGAGTAGCCCCCACCGATCATGAAGTTGCGGAGCTTGCCCACGAACACCCGCGCGCCGACCTCCACGTCGTGGCGCTGGTCGCCCGCCGTCGGCCGCGGCGCTCCCCAGCCGCTCAGCCCCCCGTCGTTGCGCTGGGTGGCGAGGAGCGACCACGAGCCGTGGGTCTCGAACCGCCCCAGCTGCACGAGCCAGCTCACGTCCACCCCACCCGCGAGTCCGGTCCCGGTGGTCCCCCACCCGCCGACGCCGTCGGTGACGAGGAGGTGGTCCAGCGCGCGGCCCCAGCCGGTCACCTCCAGGGTCGCGACGTCGGAGAAGGCCTGCGCCACGGCGATCGAGCCGGTGAGCGCGCGCTCGGGCCGCTCCTGGGGGGCGCCGAGCAAGGCGAGGTCGGGGCGATCCTGGTGGGTGAGCGCCAGCCCTCCTCGGACCACGGTCCCGGTGGGGAGAGGCAGCGCGACCCCCAGACGAGGCGACACGCGCGGGCGCAGCGACGACGACAGGAGCGTGACCCGGGCTCCGCCGCGGAGCGTGACGGGGCCGAGGTCCACGAACTCCGCCTCGGCGTAGAGATCGAGCTCGCCGTGGTCGCGGGTGAGCTGCGAGTCCAGGAACTGCTCGCTCACGAGGTCGGCGGCCGGCAGTGCGGCCCAGGACGGTCGATGCGCGACGTCGATGAGCTCGCCCTCGGCGCGCCGCAGGACCGGCCCTCCCTCGATCCCCACGCGCAGCACGTGCGCGGGCCCGAAGCCCTGGTCGACACCCGCGAGGAACCGACCCCGGTGGCGCGCCTCGTTCCAGGTCCGCTTGCCGGGGTACTCGTTGTCGGTCGCAGGCTCGCCCTGGTCCTCCCAGCCCCAGTGGGCGTGCACGAAGACCCGCGTGCGCGGCCCCGGCGTCAGGTCCCATCGCGCGGCTCCGCCGAGGACCCGGTGGCGCAGGTTCACGTCGTCGAAGAGGGCTCGGTCGTGCAGGTGGACGAGGCTGATGCGGAGCCGCCCGTCGTCGCCGGTGGGGATCGAGACCTTGCCGTAGGCGCTGCCGAAGTCGACGACGTCGAGGGGGATGTCGACGACGCCGAGTCCCTTGAAGGCGCCGAGGTACGCCTGGAGCAGCGAGCGGCGCGCCCCCACCACCACCCGCACCCCGCGCCCCGGCTCCCGCCCGAGGTCCGCGGCCGCGTAGGCCCCCACTCCCAGGAACGACAGGTCCACCGCCCCGTCGAAGCGGTTCCGGGGGGCGTCGAGGTAGTCGGCGGTGACCGCCCCTCCGAGCGAGTCGGGGACCGTGGCGGACGGGGTCAGTCCCTGCACGGTCACCCGGGTCGCCAGGTCCGGGTCGAGCGCGCCGAACAGTCCCCCCAGGTGGGTGGCGTCGATGATGCGGATGCCGTCGATGAACGTGAGCGTCTCGTGGGGTTCGGCGCCGCGGACGCGGAAGCGGGCGGACGCTGCGGTGTCCCCCGAGATGCCGGGGAGCGAGTGGAGCGTTCGATTCACGTCGCCGTAGCCGCCGGCGGTCTCTGCGTGGCGGGCGGCGTCGATGGCGGCGGTCCCGGGCTCGGGAGACACGTCGAGGGCCACCTGACGCCGCTCGAGGAGTCGCCAAGACGTGTCGGTCCAGACGGTGCTCTGGGAGCGCCGGGATCGGCCCCGCCGCAGGGTCACCTCCTGGGTCGTGGTCCCCGCCGCGAGCGACAGCACCTGGTCCCGATGTCCCGGCGCGTAGACGACGAGGGTCTCGTCCGCGGCGATCGGCGTGTCGAGGGCGAGGACGAAGCGCCCCTCGTCGTCGCAGGCGGTCACGACCTCCCGCTCCACGAGCACAGCCGCTTCGCAGACGACCGGACGGCCACGTCGATCGACGACGGTTCCTTCGAGGCTCTCCGCGGCGAGGGCGGGACCCGCGAGGGCTGTCCCCAGCAGGATGAACAGCGCTGGCAGGGTCCGGCGGATGCGGGAGGATGCCACGACGGCCACGAAGCGACCTCTTGCGTGGGCTAACCTCGACCGATGGCCGAGGACCCCAACGGATCGGGTGACGTGGACCCGTCCCAGCGTCTGCTCGCCGAGGAGCGGGAGCGTCGCGAGAAGGCGGAGGCGCGCCTGGCGACCGCGGAGCGCCTGGCGACCATCGGCACGCTGGCCGCGGGCGTCGCCCACGAGATCAACAACCCGCTGACCTGGGTGGTCTCGAACCTGGAGCAGATCGTCGCGGCGTTGGACGGCGGCACCGTCTCCCGGCTGGAGCTCCTCACCCTCGCGAGGGAGGCAGCTCAGGGCGTGGAGCGGATCCAGTCCATCGTGGATGGGCTCCGCACCTTCGTGCACGGCGAGGATGATGAGCGGGAGCCGGTCCGGGTCGACGAGGCGCTGGACCTTGCCCTCCGGGTGGCCGCGGGCGAGCTGCGCGGCCGGGCGCGCCTGGTGCGGCGCTACGGAGACGTCCCTCCGGTCCTCGCCGATGGAGGCCGGCTCTCGCAGGTCTTCCTCAACCTGATCATCAACGCTGTCCAGGCCTTCGGACCGTCGCGGGACAACACGATCCAGCTCGTCAGCTTCCTCGACGGCGACGACGTGGTGGTGGAGGTGCGGGACAACGGGCCCGGGATCCCCCACGAGTACATCTCCCGGCTCTTCGATCCCTTCTTCACGACGAAGCCGGTCGGAGTGGGCTCGGGGCTGGGGTTGTCGATCTGCCTGAACATCGTCCGCAGCCTCGACGGCTCCATCGACATCGACACCGAGGTGGGCCGGGGGACCACGTTCCGGGTCCGATTGCCCCGCGCCCCCCTCACCGCTGCTCCGCCCGAAGGCCGCCGGACCCGGCACACCATGCCGACGCTGCCCCGTTCGTCAGGGGATCACGCCCCGACCGGGGAGCCGCAGCATACGTCGGCCGCGGGCTTGAAGGACACGGCCCCTCCGCTCGACGGAGGTCCCACCGAGACACCTCGGCGGGCCCGGGTGCTCCTCGTCGATGACGAGCCGAACGTGCTGCACGCGCTCGAGCGGGTCCTGCGCCGCCACCACGAGGTGGTCTCGACGCGTTCGGGGAACGAGGCGGTGGGGTTGCTCAAGGCAGGGCTGCGCGTCGACGCCATCGTCACCGACCTGCGGATGGCGGACGGCTCGGGGGCGGAGCTCGCGTCGTGGCTCCAGGTGGAGGCTCCGGACCTCGCGGATCGGCTGCTCTTCCTGACGGGCGGGGGGCTCGGCGCGGAGGAGTCGGCGTACCTGAACAAGCCGGGGCGGCGGTGGATCTCGAAGCCCGTGCGCGCCACCGTCCTCCTCGCCGTCGTGGCCGAGCTCGTCAGCGACGAGGAGAACGAGGCCCCGCGACCCGATTGATCAGCCTGGGCGGTCCTTTCCGAGTGGTCAGGCCCCGCGGAAACCATCACGATGTAAACCGCCAGTATTCTGGCCGGGCGTGTTTCTGCTACAAGCAGAGGGTCGGGGCGCCACCCACCGAATGGAGGGATTTGGGGGCGCAGCAAAGGAAGTGAGGATTCCAGTGAACGAACCGAAGGCGTTTTCGACGCAGCAGGCCGCGGCCTACTGCGGGGTGGACCGTCGTTCCATGTTGCGCTGGGTGAAGGCGGGAGTCCTTCCGAGCTACCAGACCGGGGGCGGCCGTTGGCGGATCCGTCCGCACGACCTCGTGGCGTTCATGCGGGACCGCGGGATGACCATCCCCGGCGACCTCTCGCCGCGCCCTCCGACGATCGTCATCGTCGACGACGACCCCAACTTCCTCGCGGCCCTCGAGCGCGTGGTGACCCACACGCTGCCGAGCGCTCGGGTGGTGACCGCGGGCGACGGCTTCACGGGCGGCATGCTCGTGGCCGCCGAGCGGCCGCACCTGCTCCTCCTCGACATCCAGATGGACGGCCTCGACGGCGTCGGCGTCTGTCGCCAGATCCGGGCGAACGACGATCTCGCGTCGGTGGCGATCGTCATCGTCTCGGGGCACCTGACGGAGGAGACGGAGGCCGAGCTTCGGTCCCTGGGCGTGGCTGACTGCCTCGCCAAGCCCGTCGCTCCCGAGACCATCTCCCAGGTGATCGGCGCGACGCTGCCGGTGCTCGACGGGCTCGCCGCGACCCATGCCGCCGGATGACCTCCAGGCCGCGCTGACCGCGGAGTTCGCGCGCCTCGTGGCCGTGGACGGTGGGGGCGATTGGCTCGCGCTCCTGCGGCGCTCCTGTCACGACCTGAACAACTCCCTCGGGACGCTCGCCCTCGAGCACTTCTCGGTCCGGGCGATCATCGAGGAGTCCATGACCGATCCGGAGGCGCGCCAGGAGGCCCTCGAGGCCCTGGACAACGCCGAAGCGGGACGGGAGTTCGGGGTGAAGCTCGTCGCCGCGCTTCATCAGGCCCTGCGGGACACGCCCGCGGGTTGACCTCGGCGCCCGGGCCGTCAGGATCCGGATCCCCCACGTCCACCCCGGAGGGATCCCATGCACGTCCTCGTCGTCAACTGCGGCAGCAGCTCCATCAAGCTCTCGATCCGGAACGACTCCGACGGCCGCTCGGTCGCCGAGCAGGTCGTCGAGCGGATCGAGCCCGGCGGCCACGCGGACGCCCTCGCCTCGGCGCTGCCCGAGCTCGTCGCCTCCGCGGGTGCGGAGCCCGGCATCGTGGGGCATCGCGTGGTGCACGGAGGGGGCCGGTTCAGCGCTCCGGTCCGCATCGACGACGACGTGGAGGCCGCGATCGACGCTCTGTCGACGCTGGCCCCGCTGCACAACCCAGCCAACCTCGCCGGGATCCGGGCCGCCAGGGCGCTCCTCCCGCAGGCGACGCACGTGGCCGTCTTCGACACCGCGTTTCACGCGACCATGCCGGCGCGAGCCCGGCGCTACGCCCTGCCCGCAGCCCTCGCCGAGCAGCACGGCGTCCGCCGCTACGGCTTCCACGGACCGTCCCACAAGTACGTCGCGTCGTCGGCGGCGGAGTTCCTCAAGGCCCCGGTCGATCAGCTGCGGCTCATCACCTGCCACCTGGGCAACGGGGCGAGCGTGGCGGCGGTCGAGTACGGGCGCTCGGTGGAGACGTCCATGGGCATGACGCCTCTGGAGGGGCTGGTGATGGGGACCCGCTCGGGCGATGTGGACCCGGGGGCGCTGCTGCACCTCGCTCGCGCCGAGTCGCTGGACGTGGACGGGCTGGATGCGCTCCTCAACCGGGAGTCCGGACTCAAGGGGCTCGCCGGCACGAACGACATGCGCGACATCGAGGAGCGGGCCGCCGACGGCGACGAAGAGGCCCGCGCCGCCATCCACGCGTTCTGCCATCGCTTGCGCAAGTACATCGGCGCCTACGCCGCGGTGATGGGGGGCGTGGACGCGGTCGTGTTCACCGCGGGGATCGGGGAGAACAGCGCCCTCGTCCGTCACCGGGCCGCGCAGCGTCTCGAGTACCTCGGGGCGATCCTCGACGAGGACCGCAACCGGGACGCGCGGCCGACCGACGACTCCCCGGTGGTCGAGATCAGCGCTCCGCACAGCCGCTGCCGGCTCCTCGTCGCGGCCACCGACGAGGCCTGGTCGATCGCCCGGGACGCGGGTCGGCTCGCCCGGGAGCTGGACGCGGTGCCCCCCGAGGCGCCCCCCATCCCGGTCGCCATCTCCGCCCGCCACGTCCACCTCACCGCCGACGCCGTGCGGGCACTCTTCGGCGAGGGCCACAAGCTGACGCCCCGCAAGTGGCTGTCCCAGCCGGGCCAGTTCGCCTGCGAGGAGCGGGTGCACCTGCACGGGCCGAAGCGGTCGATCGAGAACGTGGGGATCATCGGGCCCGTGCGTCGGGCCTGTCAGATCGAGATCTCCCGCACCGACGAGTTCCACCTGGGGCTCGACGCGCCGATCCGTGCGTCCGGCAAGGTGGAGAACACGCCGGGGATCACGCTCGAAGGTCCCAACGGGCGCCTGACCCTGGAGGACGGGGTGATCCAGGCGTGGCGCCACATCCACATGACCCCCGCCGACGCCGAGGTGTACGGGGTCAAGGACAAGGACGTCGTCAGCGTCGCGGTGAACAGCGACGGCCGGGACCTCGTGTTCGGCGACGTGCTCGTGCGGGTCAAGAACAGCTACGTGCTGGAGATGCACATCGACACGGACGAGGCGAACGCCGCGAACCTGTCCCCCGGAGCCACGGGGATGCTGGCGCCCACTCCCGGCCAGGTGCGCGTCCTGACGAAGAGCGTGCGGTGGGAGTCGGTCGAGGGGTGAGCCTGCGAGGGAGGTGACGCGCGCCGCTCAGCGCGCGCTGTCGTCGTCGTCGGGGGCGCCGCCGCAGGACAGGACGATCGTCGTCCCGTTGAGGGCGAGCAGGGTGCTCTCCGCGCCACTGCATGCTCCGGCGGGATCCACCAGCGTCAGCGAGTTGCAGCGTTCGACGCCGCAGGCATCGCTCACGCGGGTGTCGAAGGTGTGGCTCACGACCCCGTCGGCGTCCGAGGTGGCCACCGGCGCGTCTTCGTTCACGCAGATCACGTTGATGTCGGGGACCGGGTCCCCCGCTCCGTCCACCAGGGTCAGGGACAGCTCCACCGTGGTCGGCTCCCAGCAGCCGCATACCGGGCGGCCGCACTCCACGTCCCCACAGCCGGTCAAGGAGAGCGCGGCGAGCGCGGTCAGCGCGGCGCGCCGGATCACTCGGGGTCCCGGAACGACTCGGCGTCCAGCTCGTAGCCGCGGAGCCACCGGTACACCTGAGCGCGCTCCTTGCCGAAGAACGACGCGATCTGGCTGATGTTGCCCTTGTGCCAGGCCAGCAGCTTCGCGAGGTCGTCCCGGGTGGGCTTGCGGTCCCGGGGGACGCTCAGCGTGGGGGGGACGGGTGCGGTGGACGACACGGTCGGGATGTTCGGGACGCTCGCGCGCTTGCGCGCCTCCACCATGTGGCGGAGCGGCTCGGGCAGGTGGCGCAGGGCCAGGGGGCTGCCCGCCGCGCGGACCTGGGCCGCATCGAGGACCTGCCGCAGCTCGCGCACGTTCCACGGCCAGTCATGGAGCAACAGGGCCTCGGCGACATCCGCGTCGAGGTGCAGAGGTCCGTCGGAGAGCGCGTGTGCGATCCCGAGGACGTCCGAGCGGCGCTCGCCCAGGGGCGGCATGTGGATGGTCCAGCCCTTGAGGCGGGCCAACAGGTCCCCCCGGAAGGTCTCGTCCTCGACGGAGCCCTCGAGGTCCCGGTGGGTGGCGGCGACGATGCGGGCGTCCACGTGGACCACCTTGGTGGAGCCGACGGGCCGGACCTCCCCGGTGGCGAGGACCCGCAGCATCTTCGCCTGGAGATCGAGGGGCAGCTCGCCGATCTCGTCGAGGAACAGGGTGCCCCCGTCCGCCGCCCGCACGAGGCCCTTGGCCGCCTTCTGGGCTCCGGTGAACGCGCCGGCTTCATGGCCGAACAGCTCGCTCTCCGCCAGGTCCCGGGGCAAGGCGCCGCAGTTCACCGGGACGAACTGACCCGAGCGGCCCGACTGGGCGTGCAGCTCGGCGGCGGCCAGCTCCTTGCCGGTCCCCGAAGGGCCGAGCACCAGAACCGGGATCGAGGACCCGGCGACCTCGGCGATCTGGCCGCGGACCCGCTCCATGGCGAGGCTGGGGCCAAGGAGCGCGCCGCTCTGGGGGACGAGCCGCTCGTCCGGATGGACGGTGAGGGACTGGAAGAGCAGGACCGTCTCGCCGACGCGGATCACGCTGCCGTGCTGGAGGGTCGCGCGGTCGACGCGGCGGCCGCCGACGATCGTCCCGTTCCGGCTTCCGTCGTCCACCATCACCCACCCGTCCGCCGTCCGCTCGGCGTGCGCGTGCGCCCGGGACACGGCGCCGTCGGCGAGGGGGAGGGAGACGGAGCTGCGGCTGCTACGGCGACCGATCGTGAATCGCTTGCCCTCGAGGACGAGGGCGCGACCCACATGCGCGCGGTCCGGCGAGGCGGCCACGAGCAGACGGGAGACCGTCAGGTCCGGCGTGAACTCGGCGTGGAGCGAGCGGGTGTGCCCGAGGCCGAACGTGTCTTCGAAGGTCGCCACGGCCGGATGATACGTGCCGGGCCGTGCGGCGGTGCGGGCGGAGGCCCGCCTCAGGCGACGGCGAAGTCCGACAGGTAGTGGGAGCGCTTGCTGCCCCGCAGCTTCCCCAGGGCCTTGATCTCGATCTGCCGGATGCGCTCCCGGGTCAGCCCGAACTCGCGGCCGATCTTCTCCAAGGAGAGACCGTCACCGTTGTCCATGCCGTACCGAAGGCGGAGCACCCGCTCCTCCCGCGGAGTGAGGGTGGCGAGGGCCTTCTTCACCTGGTCGTTGAGGGACTCTTCGACGAGCTGCCGGTCGGGCAGGTCCGAGTTTTCGTCCGCGATGAGGTCCCCGAGCGCGGTGTTGCCGTCTTCGCCCACGGGCTTGTCGAGGCTCACCGGGTCCCGGCCCATGCGCATGAGGTCCTCGATCTCCTCGAGCTCCATGTGCAGCTCCTCGGCGAGCTCCTCACGGGTGGGCTCACGCCCGAGGATGGCGGACATCTCCTTGGCGGTGGACCGGATGGAGTTCATCAGCCCCACCTTGTAGACCGGCACGCGGATGGTGCGGCACGAGGACTCGATGCCGCGCACGATCGCCTGGCGGATCCACCAGGTGGCGTAGGTGCTGAACTTGAAGCCGCGGTGGTACTCGAACTTCTCGGCCGCCCGCATCAGTCCGATGTTCCCCTCCTGAATGAGGTCGGACATGGGCACGCCGCGGTAGGCGTACTGCTTCGCGATGTGGACGACGAGCCGCAGGTTGCAGTTGATCATCTTCTCGCGGGCGCGGACCTGCTCCTCCGGCGACCCTTCCATGATCAGCTTGCCGACTTCGTACTCCTCCTCACGGGTGAGGAGCGGGTGCGCCCCCATGACCTTCAAGTAGTGATCGAGGATGCGATTGTCTCGTCGGCTGACTGCCATCGGTCTGACCTCCTGGTGTGTCCGAGAGTCCTGTGAGCGCACCGGGCGTTTCACGGGGATGGACAATATGGACCATTTCGGTCCAGATTTCATCCCGAATTAGATCGATGTCGAACCATCGAGCGATTTTCTGGACGTTTCGGGCTTCTTGGAGGTTGATTCTACGGGTGTATGGACGAATTACCAGCACTAATTCGTCTAAATCGACTAGTGGTACCTCCGATCGGACAGGCCGTGGATGACCTGGGCTCTGAGCGGAAGGGTCGTTTCTGGCCGGCATCGCTCCCGAAGTCGTCCAATCTCGAGGCGCCCACCCCCAGCGCGCACGTCGGCAACGAGCTCCCCCTCGAGGGCCTGCGCGAGCGCGCGGCCCTCCTCCTCGGTGAGCGGCCGATCCACAGGGCCTGAGCGGGGCTCCTCCGGACGTGGTTGGCCGGTCAGTCCGGCGACGGCGCGGGCGAGCAAGCGGTTGGGGTCCATGACGTCTCTCCGTTCCGGGAGGCGGTCGCCTCTGTTGGTACGGAACTCGTAGGAGCACAGGGTGTGCCACCCGCATGTCGGGGACGCCGACGAGGAAGAACTCGGGGTGTGGTGGAGAGACGTCGCGCGTTTCGGCCTGCTGGTCAGGGTGAGGTGCGCGCGGGAGGCGACCATGAACGAGCGATCCATTCCGGACCATCTGATCCATAATGGACCAGCCTTGAGAACGACTGCGCCAGATTGGATCACCGCCCAGGCCGCGGCCCTTCAGAAGGATCGGGCCCCGGTGGATCTCGAGGCCCTGCTCGATCTGGTGGTGGAGGGGGTGGCGTCCCAGCTTCGGGCGGAGCGGGCGACGCTCTACCTGCTCCACGCCCGGCGCGGCGAGCTCGTGAGCCGGGTCGCGATGGGCCTGACGGACCTGACGATCCGACTCGCGGTGGGGGAGGGGGCCGCTGGGGAAGTGGCGAGCACCGGTCGCTCGGTGAGGCTCCAGAGAGAGCGGGGCCCGACGGACACGACCACCCGCTTCGACCGGCTGACCGGCTTCACCACCCGCTCGCTGCTCGCGGTGCCGGTGAGGGGCGGGGACGGCTCGGTCCTCGGAGTGCTCCAGGTCCTGAACGCCGACGCCGCCGGGGGGTTCGGGGCGGCGGACGAAGCCGCGCTCCTGGACGTGGCCGCGAAGGTGGGGGCGCTGCTGGAGGCCACCTCCCTGCCCGCGCAGCTCCAGGCGGGCAATCAGCCTCTCGCCTTCCGCTTCAACGGCATCGTCGGCGAGTCGGCGGTGATGCAGCGGGTGTACGAGCGGGCGGCCCGGGCGGCGCGGACCGACGCGACGGTGCTCATCCGGGGCGCGAGCGGCACCGGCAAGGAGCTGGTCGCCCGGGCGGTCCACGCGAACTCGGAGCGCCACGAGGGTCCGCTGGTCAAGGTCGACTGCGGTGCCCTCCCCGAGGACCTCGTGGAGAACGAGCTGTTCGGCCACGAGAAGGGCGCGTACACCGGGGCGGTCCAGGCCCGCGACGGCAAGATCGCGGCGGCGGATGGAGGCACGCTCTTCCTCGACGAGATCGGTGAGCTCCCGCTGGTGGCCCAGACCCGGCTGCTGCGCCTCCTCCAGGACCGCACGTGGTTCCGGGTCGGAGGCACGAAGCTGCACACCGCGGACGTGCGCGTCGTCGCGGCGAGCCACCGGGACCTCGAGGACGCAGTCCGCCAGGGGACCTTCCGCCAGGACCTGTACTACCGGCTGCGGGTGGTGGAGATCTCCCTCCCTGACCTGCGCGCGCGGGGCCACGGAGACCTGGACCGGCTGATCGACCACTTCTTCTGGCAGGCGACACGGCAGTACGGGCGACCGCAGCTGATCCTCGACGATGGCGCCCGGGCGCGGCTTCACGCCCACTCCTGGCCCGGCAACGTCCGAGAACTCGAGCACGTCATCACGTCGGCAGTGGTGCTCGCGCCGGCGGAGCACGTCACGGCGGGGATGCTCGAGTTCGCGCCCGGCGCATCGAGCGCGGTGGACGTGCCGCCGACGCCCCTCACCAGCCCCCGCCCCGCGAGTCCGGACGCGGTCCGGCCCCTGGCCGAGGTCGAGCGGGAGTACGTCCGCGCGGCCGTGGAGGCCTGCGGGGGCAATCGGTCCGAGGCCGCCCGGAGGCTCGGGATCGGGCGCAATACCTTGCTGCGGAAGCTGGGCTCCGGAGGGTCGTGAGCGCCGTGAGTGTGCGATGCGACGGCTGACGGGCGCTCAGTTCGGGAAGAGCCCTCGGCGCCGCAGGGCCTTGGCTCCCTCCCGGAAGGACAGCCCCGACAGCTCGTCCCGGTGGGCGAGGAGGAAGGCGATCACGTCGTCCGGCGCGGTGTACGAGTACTGGCGCAGCGCCCAGCCGATGGCCTTGCGGATGAAGAACTCCTTCTCGTGCAGGCGCAGCCGGCAGTACCCGAAGAGCCGGTCCGCGTCCGTCGCCCCCTTGCTCTTGAGCTGACCGATGATCGCCGAGCGGCGGATCCACAGGTCGCCGTCGTCCACCCAGAGGTCCATCTGCGGCGCGATCGTGTCGGGGAAGCGTCGCCAGAGGGAGCCGAGAAGATTGCCCGCCACGTCGTCCACGAAGTCCCACCACGCGCCCTCGCGCACGAGACGCTCCAGCAGCGGCAGCGAGTCGGGGGTCAGCAGCGTGTGGAATCGTCGGCCGTAGCTGAGGGCCATGTACTTCTCCTCGCGGTGGGGGAGGGCCCAGAGCGCCTCGATCCCCGCCTCGAGCTCGCGGCGGTCGCGGGGGGCGAACCCCTTCTTCACTCCGCGGAAGACCTGCTCACGGGCGGGCTTCTTGACCCCCCAGAACGGCATGTCGGTCTTCATGTATGCGGCCATGGGGCCGGCGTCGTCGGGGTTGGCGACGGCAGCGAGCTCACGGCTCACGAAGGCGGCGAGGGAGGTCGGATCCATGGGGGAATCGTGACCCACGGGGATGCATCGCACCAAGGGAGCCGTGCGGGGGGACCGAGGTTCCCCGGGGAGCCGAGGCGTGCAGGCGATAGGCTGCGCGGATGAGCCGTCTCCGCTCCCTGCTCTCCGGGCTCGTCTTCCTGGCCATGGTCGGCGTCGCTGCGCCGGCGGGCGCCGAGTCGCCGATCGTGTGGGTGTTCACGGACAACAACGCGATTCGGGCCTACAACCAGGGGGTCTCTGCGCTCAACGACGGGAAGCCCGAGGCGGCGATCAAGGGCGCCCGCAAGGCGCTCGCTCGGGACGAGAACGCAGGCCCGGCCCACCTGTTGCTCGGCATCGCGCTGCTCCGCTCCGGGGACGTGGAGGGCAGCCTCGAGGTGCTTCGCGCCCTGGACCGCCGGGCTCCGGGCCGTCCCGAGGTGCTCGCGGAGATGGCGAACTCCCTGTTCGCGAAGGGCGAGTTCGAGGCCGCTGCCTCGACGGCGCGGGCGTCGATCGAGCGGGACCCCGACCGGGTCGACGGCTGGTTCGCCTTGGTGAACGCCCGGCGGCGCACCGGGGACCTTCAGGCTCTCACCCAGGACCTCCAGGCGGACTACGAGCGCAACCCACGGCCGGAGATCGCCTGCTTCCAGGTGCTCGTCTACGTCGACGAGGAGCAGGTCGAGCCGGCGCGCCATGCGATGAGCCTCTGTGAGGCCAGCGAGGACCCGAACTTCCAGACGAACGCGCGCTACGCGCTCCAGCGATCGGGCTACGCCGAGGAGGCCGCCGACGGCGAGGGTGCCGCCGTCTCGCGCGGGACGGCGCTCCTCAACAAGGGCATCGAGGCGCTGAACGCCCAGGAGTGGGACAAGGCGGTCGGGTTCGCGAACCGGGCGGAGAAGGTCGGAGGCTCCGATGTGTACGTGCGGCTCGTGCGCGCGGAGGGGCTCTATCGCCTGGCCCGCTACGACGAAGCCACGGCGGACCTGGACGCCGTCCTCGCCGACTCGACCTGGGTCGAGGTGGGCAAGCGGGGCGGCGTCGCCGGGGTACTCACCAAGAGCGCAGAGGAGGACGTCGCCGATCGCGTCCGCTCGGGGGCGGCCATCGCGGTGCTCCTGGCGGCCCGCGACGGGGGAGCGAAGGCGTTCGAGGCGCGGCTCGCCGACGTGCGCGCCTCCCTCGGGGACGCACCGGAGCTGCGGGCGGCGGAGGTCGAGGCGCTGCGGATCACCGGCAGCCTGGGGAGGGCGTGGACGGTCCTGGCGGAGGCGCTCGCCCAGGGAGACCCCGCGGGGCTCCACAGCCCGGGGCTCCAGGATCTGGGTGCGGAGGGGGTGGCCGTGGCCACCGACGAGCAGCTCGACGCGGTCATCGCCGGCGCCCACCCCGCGGACCTGTTCAACCTCGCCGTGGCTGCGTCGCGGGCGAACCTGTACGCGCGGTGTGTCCGGGTCGTGTCCTCGCTGCTGGATGGCGGCGCGGCGAAGGTCGCTCATGAGCAGTTCGGAGAGCGGACCCTGGGGCTCCGGGACGAGGTCGTCGGCCTGACCTACGGGTGCGCGGTCGACTCCGAGGAGATCGCCGCCGCCGACCAGCGCGGAACGCAGGCGGGGTGGGGACCGGCGCTGAAGACCAACGATCTCTGGAACCACGCGGTCCTCCTCCTCGAGGCGGAGCGGTGGGATGCCCTCATCACCCACGTCCGCGACCACGGACTGCTGGGCCGGACGGACCCGGTGGGTGATGCGCGCACGTTCCTGGTGCACGGGTACGTCGCGCTCGACCGGCTCGACGAGGCGCTGGCGGTCGTGAGGGCAGAGGACGCGGACCCGGTGGACCGGCTGCGGGTCGGCATCGCCCTCGCCCGGGCTGATCGCGCCGCCGAGGTGCGCTCCCTCCTCGACGGGCTCTGCGGCTCCTTCGACGGTCAGAACGCAGAGGCGTGCACCGGGACCCTGGAGTGGGCGAAGCAGCCGTGATCCGCGGGGCGGACCCGGCGCCGCCCCCTTGCCATCAGCGGCCCGAAGCCATACCGTTCGCGCCGACTCGCGAGGCGCCATCTTCCTGTTCGGACGCCTCGGGAGCGAGGAGTCAGAAGATGCTGAGGACGTCGCAGTACGAGATCGTCAAGGGCAGCGTGTCCGCCCTGACCTGGACCCACAACGGTGTGTTCCGCCGCGGAACCACCCTGAAGTGGCGGTCCTTCACCCTCGACCCCGGCATCGGAACCCCGTACGTGTGGATGGTGGCGACCTGCCCCTCGTCCAACCGTCTGTTCATCCAGCCCCCCCGCTTCCCCCAGCCCGAGGTCCGCGAGACGCTCCGGGACGCGGTCGTGAAATCGACGGGCCGCGAGCACCTCGACTTCCGCTGGCCGGAGGAGACCGCCTGAACGCGGTACGGAACGTTCGTATACACACAAGGGGAGGCTTCGGGCCTCCCCTTCGTGCTTGGGGTCTCCAGCGGCTTGCTCAGGAAGCGGAGCAATCCTGAGCAGAATGAGGGTTAGAGTGCCTCCATCGGGGTCGCACCTGCCGCGGCCGTCGACGGAGCACGTGTGACGCAGGACATCCAGGTCGAGTTCTGGGGTACGAGAGGGTCCATCCCCTCGCCGGGCCAGGAGACCGCCAGGTTTGGGGGCAACACCTCCTGCGTCGAGGTGCGGGTCGCCGGCAAGACGCTGATCTTCGACGCCGGGACCGGGATCCGGGCCCTCGGAAAGTCGCTCCAGGCCCGCGGCCTCAACGACGTGCACCTCCTCATGTCCCACTACCACTGGGACCACATCATGGGGCTGCCGTTCTTCGCGCTCATGTTCGATCCCACCGCGCAGGTCCACCTCTACGGAGAGCCGCGCGGCGAGCTGGGCGTCGAGCAGGTCCTCGCCGGGCAGATGCGCGAGCCGTACTTCCCCGTGCCCTGGGCGGCGCTGGAGGCGAGCATCACCCCGCAGGACGTGGGTCCGGGGCAGACGTTCACCATCGATGACGTCACCGTGCGGACCTGCCGCCTGCACCACCCTCAGCACGCCCTGGCGTACCGGGTCGAGTGGGGTGGGTACTCGGTCGTCTACGCCACGGACATCGAGCACGGCAGCGACCGCGACGCGGCCTTCATCGAGTTCTGTCGCGACACCGACATCCTCATCATGGACTGCACCTTCGAGGACCACGAGTACCCGAACCACATCGGCTGGGGGCACTCGACCTGGCAGGCGGGGGTGCGGTTCGCCGATGCGGCGACCGTGGGCAGGTTGGTGATCTTCCACCACGCGCCGGAGCGCACGGACGGGGAGGTCTCGGGGATCGAGGCGAAGGCCCGGGCGATGCGTCCAGGGACCATCGCCGCGAAGGAGGGGATGGTCCTCAAGGTCGGCTCAGCCGACGTCCGCCTCGCCACCGGCTCCTGAGGCGCGCGCGAGCAGGAGCGCCTCGCTGAGGGTGTCCATCGGCTCGCGGGGCCGGAACGCCAGCTCCGTCTCCGCCCGCGTGCTGTCCGCCCACCAGTAGTGGCTCGCCATGTCCCACTCGGTCGGAGAGGCCGGCAGGCGCTCGGTCGCCACCTTCGGGAGCAGCGAGAGCAGCCGGGCGCCGAAGCTCGGGGTGCGCAAGGACGGGGCGCGGAGCCCTCCCACGCGGCCCGCGCGGGCGTAGAAGTCCTCGAAGGTCCAGTTGGCGCCGGCGAGCAGATAGCGACGCGCCGGGTGCCCGTGGTGGATCGCCGCGAGGACGGCCCGGGCCACGTCGCGGACGTCCACGAAGGAGATGCCGCCGGAGGGAGCCAGCGGGAGCTCGGCGCGGAGGAGGGGCCCGAGCACCTCGTCGCCCGCGCTCAGCTCGGCCCCCTCGGCGAACGGCGGCGGCGCGACGGGTCCGAGCAGCAGCGAGGGGTTCAGGACCACGACGTCGAAGCCGTCGGCGTTGGCGGCCAGGGCTGCCTGCTCCGCGAAGAGCTTCGCGCGGTAGTACGGCCACGCCTTCGTCACGGCGAGGGAGGAGCCGGCTGTCTCGTCCAGGGTCGTGGCCTCGTCGCTCACCGCCACCGTGCCCGAGCTGCTCAGCAGCACGAACCGCCTGACGCCGGCCTCCCGTGCTGCGTCCAGCAGGTGCTCGGTCGCGCGGACGTGGGCGTCGTACATGGCGCGGGCGTCCCGGGGCGCGTGACTCACGGGGCCGGCGGCGTGGACGACGATCTCGGCCCCGCCGAGGTCGGTGAGCGTGGACGGCTCGGTCAGGTCGGCGGCGATCCGGGCGACCGGGGCCGCGCCGAGGCGGTCGGGCCGTCGGCAGAGGGCGATCGGCTCGTACCGTTCGTCGGCAACGAGCTCCGCGAGGATGTGCCGCCCGAGGAACCCGCTGGCGCCAGTGACGAGGACCTTGGCGCTCACGTGCCCCCCTCCGCGCCCCGGGCGGCGAGGCCCTCGGGGCCGAGGCGGAAGCACCGGGCGAAGGACATGAGCAGGTCGAGGTCCGACGTCTTGATGGTGCCGCCGACGAAGTCCGAGACGTCGGGGGCCCAAGCCTCGCGGACCATGCGGGTCCAGATGCCCGCGGTCGTCTTCACGACGCAGTCGGCGTCCCCGTCGGGGCGACCCTCCTTGATGGTGCAGGTCCGTGAGTCGGGGCTCACGCTCACGGTCCAGCGGCCGTGGTCGCCACCGAGGCTGAAGTACCAGGTGGTGGCCCGCTCGACGCCGTCCGGCAGGTAGCGGTCCGGGAGCTCGCCGAAGAGGGAGACCAGCGGGTCCTCGACCGTCTCGCCCGGGAGCTCCCAGGATGTGATGGAGCCGAGATCGAAGGTCGAGCCCTGGCCCAGCGCCTCGACGGCGGCGTGGAGGAGCGCCGAGACCACCCGGGACTCCTGGCCTCGGGTCGACGCGCTGGCCTCGGCGAGCTCACGCAGGCGCTGGTTGGACAGGGGCGCGCCGATGCGGACGTGGATGGGCTTGCGCGGTCGCGGCAGGAAGCCGCCCTTGGGCAGCACGCCGTGGGAGCCCTCGATGAAGAGGGGCAACACGTCGGTGTTCGTCTCCAGGACCAGCTTGCCCACGAGCGGCTTGAAGTCCTTGAGCACCCCGTCCACCTGCCGGCCCCCCTCGGGGAAGAGCGCGACGACGTGACCGGCACGGATCGTGGCGACGGCGTCCCGGAGGCTCTGGCGGAAGCTGGTGCCCCGGTCGAAGGCCTGCAGGTTCGTGAGCTGGTCGAAGTAGGCGACCCACAGGCGGTTGCCCTCGAAGAAGTAGTCCTTCGCCGCGAGGCCCACCATGTCCTCGCCGTAGGAGCCCAGCGCGGTCTTGATGAGCCCGAAGTCGAGGTGGGAGCAATGGTTGCTCACGACGATGACGTTGCGGTTCCGGGGGATGAGGGCCTGGCCGCTGACGCTCACGTCGAGGGCGCGGTCGTACAGGGCACGCTGTCCCTGGCGCAGCGCGTTCTTGAGCGGCGCCACCAGCGGGGACGGCACCACGAACGGCTCGGGCTCCGCGGTGGCCTCCACCGGGGCCGCCACGAGCGCCGTCTCCGCGTTGGCCACCAGGGCCTCCAGCTCGGCCACCGTGGTGCAGGACGCGAGGGCGTCCGACGGCGGGCGGCCCCCGGGGAGGTGGTCCAGCGCCGCGGCCAGCTCGACCCACATGAGCGAGTCGAAGCGCAGGTCCTCGGCCATGCGTGAGCCCGCGCTCACGGCGCTCACGCGGACGCCGGCCACCTGGGCGATGGCGTGCCGCACGGCGGGGACCGAGGTGCCGTCAGCGTCCGTGGGCACCGCCACCGCAGACTCGATGCGGGTCAGGAGGACCTGGACCTCGCCCCGGCGGACCTTGCGGGTCGCGGTCCGGGGCAGGGGGGCGTCCACGAGGTGCACCACCGACGGGCGGGACCAGCCCGGCAGGCGCGCAGCGGCGTCCCGGATGGCCTTGCGGGCCCGGGTGTGGGCTGCCTGCCGACCGAGCTCGCTGTCGCTCTCCTCGGGCACCGCAAGCAGGCCGAGGCGCTCGCCGCCGGCGGGGTCCGGCAGGCCCACCAGGGAGAACTCGTTCACCCCGTCGATGGTCCCCAGGCGGGCCTCGACGTCGTCGAGGTGGACGTTCTCTCCGCTCGAAGTGACGACCACGTCCTTCGCGCGGCCCACGAGCCGCAGGCGGCCGCGCCCGTCGAGGCGTCCCAGGTCGCCGGTGCGCAGCCAGCCGTCGTCCGTGAGGACCGCGCGGGTCGCCTCACGGTTGCGGAAGTAGCCCACCATGATGTTCGGCCCGCGGGCGAGCACCTCGCCCACGCCGTCGCCGTCCGGCTCCTCGACCCGCAGCTCGATCCCCGGCAGGGGACGGCCCACGGAGCCGGGCTTGCTCCCCGGCTTCGCCGGATCGACCGTGAGCACTGGCGCGGCCTCCGTGAGCCCGTAGCCCTCGGCCAGGGGGAGGCCGAGGCCGGCGAAGAAACGGTGGGTGGACTCCGGGAGCGCCGCGCCACCGCTCACGAGCAGCCGCACGTTCCCGCCGAACTGCTCGTGGACAACGCCGAAGAGCAGCCGTCCCATGTCGAGGCCGGTGGTCCTCGCGAGCATACGGTTGAGCTCCAGGCCGCCGTCGAAGAGCGTCGCGAAGAGCGCGCCTCGGGCCTGCACCTGGGACTGGATGCGTCGCTCCAGCAGCTGCCACAGGGCCGGCACGCCGACCATCGCGGTCACCCGCTCCTCGGCCAGCGACGTGGCCAACGCCTCCGCCGTGAGCTCGTCGAGGTAGCTCACGCGAGCCCCGCGTGACAGAGGCAGCAGGAGCCCGCAGGTGAACTCGAAGGTGTGATGCAGGGGCAGGACGGAGAGGACGCGGTCCTCGGCGGTCAGCGAGAACACCTGCGAGATCGACGCCAGCATCGCGCAGAAGTTGGCGTGGGTGAGCATCACCCCCTTCGGCGTCCCCGTCGTCCCCGAGGTGAAGAGGACCGAGGCGACCGCGTCGTCCGCAGGGTCGGCGAACCCGTGGTCGCGCTTCGCCGCGTCCCAGCGTGAGTCGTGCAGAGTGAGCGTGAGCTCGAGCAACGAGCAGGTGGGCAGGTCCTCGGGGAGGGCGAACTCCACGTCGGGTCCGACCAGCGCGAAGCGGGCCTCGGCGACGCGCACGATGTTCGCGACCTCGTCTTCCGCCAGCGCCGGGTCCGCCGGGACGACAGTGGCGCCAGCGAGGAGCGCACCGAAGTAGCCCACCACCCACTCGGGGCGGTTCCGGCCCGTGAGGAGCACCCGGTCCCCGCGGCTCACGCCGGACTCGGCGAGGCGCACCGCGGTGGCTCGCGCCCGGTCGCGCAGCTCGAGGTAGCTGATGGCGGCGAAGCCGTCGGCCGTGCGCATCTGGAGCGCAGGCGCGTGGCCGTGGCGCTCGGCGAGCCCGTCCACGAACGCGACGAGGTGGGGCCAGGCCTGCAGCGGCCTCGGCTCCCGGTTGAGGCGTGCCTCGATGCGCGGCCACACGAGCTCTTCCACGCCGGGGAGGTGCACCTCCATGAGGTAGTCACGCCAGTCGAGCTCCTCGGGCGACCAGGGGAACAGCCCCCGCTGCTCTTCGGGCACCCGCGCCAGGGCGTCCCGGACGTTGCGGCAAGTGAAGCGGTAGCTGTTCAGTGCGGTGAAGGGGACGTACTGGTCGATGACGCGGAAGGTCCCCGCCGATGCCTTCGCCACTCCTTCGATGGCCGCCGCCGCGGGCTCCGTGAGTGCGGCCAGGGGCCCCAGCTTCTTGCTCGCCCCCCGCAGGAACCCCGCCATGCCCTTGAGCCGGTCCCGAGCCTGCGCGGGCCCGCGGTTCGCCCACTTGTCCGCGCTCACGGGCACGGTCTCGTACCGGGACTGCAGCCAGCTCCACAGGGGGTTGCTGCCTGCCTTGTTGCTGTAGTGGCGCCGCTTGTAGAGCCCCGTGAGCTCGATGAGCCGCTCCATGGGCAGCGGGTTCGTGTCCGAGCTGCCGAGGTGGTAGACGGCGCGGTGGCTGCCGTCGAGGAGTTCGGCCAGCGTGAGGATCATCCCCGCGGCGACCATGTCCACCGGGACGACGTCGAGCACCGACTCCGGTGAGCTCGGCATCCCCGTCATCCCCTGCATCGACAGGTACATGATGGGCGCGGACGTGGTGATGCCCTCGTTCCAGCCGGGGACGGGGAAGCTCACGGACGACTCGATGACCGCGGGCCGCGCGATGCTCCACGTGAGCCCGGAGCTCGCGAGGATCTGCTCGCCGATGGACTTCGTGTACGTGTAGGTGTTGGGCCAGCCCCAGTGGTTGGCGCGCTCGGTGCCGGCGCGGGCGAGCTCCGCCTCCTCGTACTTGCGCCTCACGCGGGCCAGCTCACGCTCGAGAGGGGCCCCCATGGTCGGCTCGCCGCGCTCGCGCAGGGCCTGCTTCGCGTCGTCGAGGAAGGCGGACTGGCGGAAGGCGTCGCTCGCGCGGTGGCGCACATGCTCCACGAGATCGACGCACTCGCGGATCTCCTGCTCCGGGTCCCAGTGGCTCCCTTCGAGGGTGCCGGCGCGGGGGAAGGGGTGCTCGCGCGGGTCCACCTCGGCGATCCAGCCGGTGCGGTTGCCAGCGACGTAGGCCGTGGACGTGTGCAGGAGCGGCACGTCGCCGAGGTCGCGGGCGAGGCTCACGAGGCTCTGCATCCCGAACGCGTTCACGTCGAGGGCCTCGTCCAGGGGCGGGTTGAAGTCGACGACGCCCGAGGCGTTCAGGACCGCAGCGAGCTTGCCCCGCAGGCGGTGGCGCACGTCCACGGGGACGCCGGCGAAGGGCTGGGACACGTCCCCGGGGATGGGCGTGATGCGTGCTCGGAGGAACGTCTCGTACTCGCCGCCCGGGTGGGCCTCACGCAGGGGGTCGAAGACCTGGGAGGTCGCGATCTCGGACCAGAAGCGGGCTTCGCTGTCGAGCCCGCCCTTGGGGCGCACCACGAGGTGGACGCGGCCGAGGTCGGGGACGCGGTGGAGCAGCAGGGAGAGGAAGACCTTGCCGAGGAAGCCGGTGCCTCCGAGGACGAGGATCTCCGCTCCTTCGAGGGTCCCCAGGACGTCCAGCGGCCCCCGGGCGTCCACGATGCGGCGCGGCGTCGGCACGGCTCACGCCCCCCCGGGCAGCAGGCGCAGGCCCCGCCGCGCCGACTCGTCGTCGTCGAGCGGGGTCACGTCGGCCATGAGCATGGGGCAGATGTGCAGGCACGTGAGCGAGGGGTCCGGCGGCGCCGTCTCGCGCGCCATCTGGAGCGCCTCGGCGAAGGTCTCGGCCGTCTCGTACCCGAGGAGCGACGGGATGTACTCGTTGTCCGCGCCCACGATGATCACGCGGCCGATGTGCTGGCGCCCGTTCTCGCCCCAGTACCACATGAAGAACGGGTGCGCAGGGTGGTACGCGTTGCCGGTGCGGTACAGCTGCACGTAGGCGGGGTTGCTCGCGAACTCACGCTCGTACTTCTTGTGCAGCTCCATCGCGTCGCGCGTCTTCGGCAGGAGCTTGTGCACGAACTCCACGTAGGCGAGGTGCTGGTCCTTGTCGAAGTGGTCCGTGCACGGGTGGAACGCGATGACGGTGCCGCCCTCCTTCACCAGCGGCACGCCGCGGTAGAGGTTGTGCAGGTAGCCCTCGATGAGCACGGAGACGAGCAGCGGGTTGAGGAACGCGTTCACGTTGTACGGCGAGATGTAGGGCACGCCGGTGACGAGGATGTCCGCCTGGCCCTCCACGGGGACGGCGTACTGCTCGAAGCACTTGTCGAGGGTCTTGGCGTGAGCGGCCTCGGTCTCGCCGGCGAAGACCCCGGTGACCTCGTAGGGCGCGGGGACCTTCTCGAAGACCGCCTGGCGCGCCTTCATGGGGAGGGTGTCCAGGGTCTTGACCAGCGCCTTGGCCGCGAGCTGCTCCCGGGGGGACCAGTCGTCCTCGTTCTTGGCCAGGAAGGCGAGCTCCCCGCCGAACATGCGGTTGTTCACGGTCGTCTCGATCGTGAACACGTCCAGGTGCTGGTTGAGCAGGCGCCCCATGCGGACGACGCGATGGTTCAGCTCGCTCGACTCCGGGTCCATGTAGCTGTCGGACTTGCGGATGGCGCCCGGGGTGTGGTGCGCCCGCAGGCTGCGGTAGCCGCAGAGCCCCACGGCGGCAGACTTGTGGCCGCCGTCCATGGGGACGAAGTTCAGGTTGATGTAGATGAGCAGGTCGGAGGTGGCGGCGCGGGTGCTGATCTCCACGACCTCGCCCGCGTCCGTCGTGCCGATCTCCGTGAGCCCGCCGGGTTTCTCGGCGTCGTGGTTGTAGAGCCGATCCGGCCAGTACTCACGGAACGTGCGTGAGCCGACCATCCGCTCGATCTCGCCGGCGGTCATGGGCCGGTGGAAGCAGGTGGCCACGATGAGGTGGATGTCCTCGACGCCGTAGTCGGCGAGCATCGGCAGGACGATGTCGAGGACGCGCTCCCGGATGTCCGGCCGGCGCATGGGCGGCAGGGGCAGGGAGATGTCGTCGATGGCGATCGTGACCTTCATCCCCGGACGGAGCTTGGCGTGGAGCGGATCGCCGCCCTCGGGGTGGTCGATGGCGTAGCGGATGGCGGCATCCACGTCCGGCAGGCCCTTCATGGGGGGCTTTGGGTAGACGACGCGGCTGCCCACGGGCAGGTCGACCTCGACGAGGCGGCTGCCGCTGAAGAGGACGCGAGGCCGGCTGCGGCCGTGGATGGTGACGACGCTGGGGTGGGCGTTCGAGGGGGTGCTCATTCGCTTCCTTCGCCCGGCGAGGGGCGGTCGAGGTCGAGGACCGCCCAGTCGTAGGCGCGCGCGAGGTCGCGCAGGCGCCAGTCCGGGTTGATGCAGAACGGATGGCCGACGACCGAGAGCATCGGGACGTCGGACGCGGAGTCGGAGTAGCCGTGGCAGTCGCCGAGGTCGTGGCCGATGGCGCGGGCGTCGTCGGCGATGAGGCGGGCCTTGCCGGGGCCGGCGACGACGGGGCGCAGCAGCTTGCCGGTGGCCTTGCCCTTGCGCATCTCGAGGCGGTTGGCGATGACCGCGTCGGCCCCGAGCTCCCGGGCGAGGGGGGCGACGGTGACGTCGAGGCTGCCGGTGACGAACACGACGCGCAGGTCCGCGCGGTGGCACTGGGCGACGAGGTCTGCCGCACCCTGGAACATGCGGGGCTTGATGACGGACTCGTAGGTCTCTTCCGCGAGGACGACGAGGCGGTCCTCGCTCATGCCCTCGTAGTGGGCGAAGAGGAGCTCGTTGAAGCGGCGGCGGTCACGCAGCTCGGCGGCGGCCAGGGACGGCGCGGCGAGGACGGCGCGCCCGAGGCGCTTGAGTGACTGGAGCGGCGTCGGCTGCTGCAGCATGACGTGCAGCATGGGGTGGAGCAGGTTCGTCTTGACGAGCGTGCCGTCGACGTCGAAGTAGGCGGTGGCGCGGTGCGACGTGGCCGGCGCGCGCTCGGGCAGGTGGGCTCCCATCAGGGGAGGGAGGATCGGGGGCGAGGGGCCCGAACGCAAGTGCGCGCGAGCGCGCGCGTGAGGGGAGCGGCCGGGAGCGGCGATGTCAGTGGGAGGAGGCCGAAGGCCCCGGCAAGCGGAGGCGGAGCCAGAGCGCGCAGGCGTCCCCGGAGGGGCGCCGTCAAATCAGACCAAGGGGCCCCGCCCCGCAAGGCCCCTCGGGGCCGCGCAGCAGGCCGAAGGCCTGCGAAGTCTGAACTAGATCCTGCGCAGGACCTGCTGGCAGAGGTGCTGGTAGGTGGCCTCGTCGCCCATGCGGGTCCAGTGGCAGCTCACCTCGACGGAGCCGCCGTCCGGGCTCGACCCCACGGCCAGGAACGCGGTGGACTCGACTCCCTCGGCGCTGCGGCCCAGGACGCGCGTGCAGGGGACCCGCTCTCCCTGGACGGTGCACGTGGGCTCGCCCAGGAGGACCATCGGGATCCCGTTGTCCTTGAAGTAGCGCATCGTCTCGGTGGTCCAGCTGTCGAGGCGGTCGCTGGGCGCGGGCTCCGGCGCCCAGCGCGCCACGAGGCCTCCCTCGGGGCAGGTGACCTCGAGCTGGGCGTCCGTCTCGTTCACCGAGCAGTCCGCTGGGACCTTGAGCAGCTCGGCGGTCGGCCGCGGCTCCTGCCTCGGTTCCTCCACCACGGGCGCGGGCGCCGGCGCGGCCACGGCGACGTCCGTCTCCGGCTGGGCGTTCCCGGACGTCGCGGGCGGCGCCGTCCCCGGGCACGCGCAGAGCACCGTGATGAGGGTGAGGAGGAGGGTGTTTGCAGAAAGGCTGGATCGGCTCACGTAGAAACCCTATCGGCCCGTGTCACGCCGGTCATTAGCAAAGTGGTCCCCCGTAAGGTCCGGTAATCTTGGGCCTTCGACCGGATTCGATCCGGCCGAGGCCCGGAGGAGCCCCGTGAACGACCAGAACCCGTACGCATCGCCCCAGTCCGTCCTCGTGGATCCCGCGAGCATGGGCCAGTCCCACACCCTCGCCGGACGGGGTGCGCGCCTCGCGGCGAGCATCGTGGATCAGCTCGTGGCGGTAGTCGCTCTGCTCCCGATGTTCCCTGCGCTCATCGCCAGCGGCGAAGGTGGCGACATGGACGCGGTCGCGATGGGGGGCCTGGGCCTCGGGGGCCTGCTGTTCCTGGGCCTGCTGGGGCTCAACCTGATGTGGCTCGCCCAGTCGGGGCAGACGGTGGGGAAGCGGGTCCTGGGCGTGAAGATCGTGCGGATGGACGGCTCCCCCATCGGGCTCGGGAGGATCATCGGTCTGAGGATCCTCCCGACGTCCCTGCTCCAGGTCATCCCGCTCGTGGGTGGCTTGATCGGCCTCGCCGACGTCCTCTTCATCTTCCGCGACGACCGCCGCTGCATCCACGACCTCATCGCCGACAGCCAGGTGGTGGAGGCGTAGTCGGCGCCGCCGGTCGCTTCGTCAGCGACCCGTCGGAGTGAAGCGCTGCTCGGTGAGGGTCACCCGCGCGGTTCCGCCCCCCATCGACACCGTCACCAGCCCAGGCTCCGCCTCGACAGACGCACGACCGTGGGGCGTCTCCACGGTGCGGGCCCCCGTCCACCCCCGGTTCAGCGCGGACCGTGCCAGCCAGATCGCCTGGCGTCGGACATCGTCTGCGGGTCGTGCCTCCGTCCGCTGACCCACCCGCGCCGACGTGCCGGCCAGGAGCAGCCCGATGGCGACGATCCCCACCATCAGGAGTGCGAGGATGTGACCTCGGCGGCCCTCGGTCAGCCGATGTGCGCTCGCCGCCTTCATCGTCCCGCCCAGGGCAGGAACACGGTGCGGCGTGCGGTCCTCGCGGGGCGCAGCGGCCGAGCGAAGGTGAGCTCGACGCCGTCGCGAACGGGGGCGAACGACTCGACGCGCGTCGCCAGGGCTCGCGTGCCGCCGCATGCCTCCCCGGCCGTGCGGATCAGCGAGCCGCCCTGGACCTCGTACGTGACCTCACACGCAGCCCGTCGGAACGCGACGCTGGGCCCATCCATCGCGACCCCGAGGCGGGCGTCCGCCATGAGCTCCTCGCTGACCGTGGGGAGCGCGCGGGCGATCTCCAGCTCCCAGGCAGCCAGACGGGCCTGGTCCTCCTCCTGGACCAGCCAGGCCCAGACCAGCGGGACGAGGATCACCCCGATCGTCAGGACGATCGCCAGCTCGAACATGGTGAAGCCTCGGCGGTCAGTCATCGGAGGCCTCCGAAGATGGTGAGCTCGGCGCGGTGAGTGCGGCCACCGGGACCGGTCCACGAAACTCGGAGCTCCTGGAGGGCGCCGTTGCTGCGCTGGTCGACCTGCGCATCCCGCAGGGGTGCCTTGAGCCGCGCCACCACCTCGGCAGGGGCCACCTCTCCCTGGCTCGCCGTCTCTGCCAGGAAGTCGAGGAGGATGCGAGCCTGGGCCTGCTCGATCTCCAGCGCCGTCAGCTGTCGGTGCTGACTCCACCCCCAGCCCGACAGCGCCCCGACGATGCCCAGGATCGCCACCACGATCATGAGCTCGATGAGGGAGTAGCCAGCCCTCACTGGGGGCTCCAGGTGCTGGCGATGGGGCGTCGCTGGCGGCCGGTCCCGTGGCACCGGGGGCAGACCTCTTCGGCATGATCGGGGCAGCGGACCGCGACCAGCCGGAGGTGCAGGACACCCTTGAGGGTGTCGTCGAGCACCGAGGCGGCGGCTCCCAGATCGAGCATCCGCTGTCGCGCCTCCGGCCCCGAGCTCGCGTGGATCCCGGCGATCACGAGGCGTCCGGTGTGCGCGGCGCGCAAGGCGAGCTCGGCCTCGTCGGGGCTGCGGACCTCGGCCAGGGCGATGACGTCGACGTCCTGGCGCAGCGCGCCGTCGAGTGCGGCCGCGGCCGTGAGGCCCCGCTCCGGGTCGAGCTCGATCTGATCGACCGGGATCCCGGCGAGCCGGAGGCGGTGCTCCACCGGGGACTCGATGCTCAGATGTGCGCCACCTCGGGATCCCGCGAGGTGCCCCAGAGCGGCGTACACCGTCGTCGTCTTGCCGCCGCCGGACGGCCCTGCGACGAGGAGAAGGCCGGCGCGCAGTTCGAGCCACCGACGCAGCTCTGCGTCGACCTCTGCCGGGAGACCGAGGGCGGGCAGCGACAGCAGTCGCCCGAAGAGCCGCAACGCAGCTCGCTCGCCGAGGGCGGTGGGGATGAACGAGGCGCGGACGTCTGCGGCGACTCCGTCCCGGGCGATGCGGCCCTCCTGGACCACGTCGCTTCGGTAGGGGAGGCAGCCACTGATGTGCTTGAGGGCGGCGAGCAGGCGGGCCCCGACCGGCGAGGGCAGCGTGGTGAGCGGATCGAGCTCTCCGAGGAGGCGCAGCCTCACGCCCAGGCCCGTTGGCGTCGGTTCGAGGTGGATGTCCGAGGCGTGGGCAGCCTCGCCGAGGGCGATCAAGGCACGGGCGGCGCGGACGGGAGACCAGGGCCCATCGAGGTAGCGCGTCCAGGCATCTCCATCGACAGCGGGTTGGCCGCTCGGCGCTGGGGGCTGCAGCGCCGCCTCCACCGCGCGGAGCGTCTCGCCGCGGAGGCGGAGGGACCGGCCGGAGCGCAGCGTCGCCGCATCTCCGGCAAGGGCAGAGACCTCGTCGTAGGGGAGGTACTCGGCACGCCCCCACCGCCCGCGGACGGTGATCCCGTCGCGCAGTTCAGTTGACGACGGCACTCAGGTAGCTCCAGTAGAAGGCGATGGCGACAGCCGCGAGCGAGCCGCCGACAAGCAGCAGCGCGACCGTCTGGACCCGCGACGCCTCGTAGGGCAGGACCCGCCGGAGGAGGAGCCGCTGGTGGTCGTCGAAGGCGTGCAGCGTGGGGCTGAGAGCCCCCCGGCGCGCCGCGGAGAACAGCAGCGTCGACGTGTGGGACGGCAGGAGGGGCCCGGGCGCTGGGGGCCGTCCGGACTCGAGGGCGGTGGCGATGGCGGTCCCGCTCCGTCGCAGCTCGGCCGGGAGGAACTCAGTGGCCCCGCGGAGGGCGGACACCGCGTCCGCGCCCGAGTCGAGGAGGACCCGCGCCGCGCCAAACCACGCAGCCCGCTCCGCCAGGTCCCAGCCCCTTCGGAGCCCTCCGAGACGCACTCGTCCCAGCATCAAGAGCAGCAGGACCACTCCGCATCCGAGCCCCGCGGCCGCCGCTGCGGGCAGCCCCCACGAAGGGAGCGAGGGGTGGAGACCGGACTGATCGAGAGCAGCGGTGGCCATGGCGATCGAGACGCCCGCCACGGCTACGCAGCCGAGGGTCGCGAAGGGGTAGATCGTGGCGCCACGGAGCGCCGACGCGGCCCGCTCGAGCCGCCCGGTCACGTTCGAGAGGCCGAGGATGGCGGCCGGAAGGTCGGTCACGCGGCAGGTCCCCAGGGCCGCTCGAATCCGGGAGTCGAGGGACGCCGGGAGCGGGCTTCCGGTTACGACGGCTCGGGCCACCTGCTCGGCCTCGGCTGCCGTCAAGCCTCCGCGCAGCTCGAGCTTCTGGCGCCGGGCCAGCGCTGCCGTGAGATCGGTGGCGGCGTCCGTGACGCTCATGGGTGGAGCCCCGCGACGGTCACGTACATGCCGAGAGTGGTCGCCGCCGCGGCGACCGCGAGGAGCGCGGGGCCTACGATCCGGGAGGCCGCCAGCACCGCCGCGTCCAAGCGCCGCGCGATGCCTTCGTGGCGAGCGGAGAACGCGTCCAACTCGTCGACGGTCGCTCCCGAGCCCGCCGGCACGCCGAGGGCCCGGGCTGCCTTCCGACGCACGTCGGCCGGGGCACCGGTCTCTGCGAGTGCCGCGCAGATCGCGCCGGCGCGGGCAAGATCAAGGTGTCTGCGTCCGAGGATTCGCGGACCCTTGGACTGGGAGAGCCAGCCGAACACGAGGGTCAGGACGAGGCCGAGGATGGCCGTCACTTCGCACGTGCGGAGGACGCCGGCGAGCGCCGTGGTCTGCCCCATGGACGCTGCGAGTTCCTCGACCGGACCGTAGATCCAGTTGACGTGCATGGTGCGCAGGAGGAGGACGACCAGGGTGCTCGCGCCGGTGTAGACCGCAAGGAGGCGCATCGCGATGGCGCTCGACGCGGTCTCGGGCAGCCGCACGAGTCGCGTCCAGGCAGGAACGAGGGCGCGCGGCCACCACCGGCCGAGCATCGCGAGATCCGTCGGCACGCCGAGCCGGAAGAGCGCCGGCAGGATGTCTCCCGCCTCGAGCTGTGCCGCGGACAAGTCTGTGAGGGGCGTGCGAAAGGCGCGCACGACTGGTCCCGCCGGCTGGTCGGCGCTCAGCGCGAGGATGGCCGCGAGTCCGGCGCGAGTTACCGTCACGGGGTGAACAACCCGGAGAGGGAGCGGAGGATCAGGAGCGCGGTGGGGCCTGCGATGAACACCATGATGCCCAGCGCGAGTGTGGGCGCGGCAGCGACGAACCGAGCCTGCCGACGCCGACCTTCGACCGCGGACGCCTCGGCGAGGTGGCGGACGCCCGCCGCGGGATCCGGGGCTGCCGCGATGACCGCGCGATCTTCGGCGTCCAGTGCGAGGGCGAGGGTCCGGGGCTCATGCGCGGCCTCGAGCAGGCGCGCGGCCCGGTCCAGCTCAGCGCCCCCGGGTACGCGCGCGATCGGGAGCTTCCGCGCCACAACCAGAGCCGCGATGACCGCGAACACACCGAACCGGCGAAGTCCCCCCAGAACGAACTCGACCACCGGCGGCACCGTCGACGCGTCGAGGAGCCCCGTGGGTACCGCGAAGGCGAGCGCGGTGAGCACGCAGAGGGTTCCGCCCAGGCTGAGCGCCAGCAGCCGCCGGGTCTCACGCAGCGCGGCGCGCGTCTCCCACCGGGTCTCCGCCGCTTGGGTGACGGTCTCCAACAGATCGAGGCGGGGGGTGGCGCTCGCCAGCTGGCCAGCCAGTCCCTTCAGCGGTGGCCCTCCTTCCCCCGAGAGTCTCCTTCGTGCCCGCCCGAGGGCCTCCCGCAGTGACCCTTCCGGGAGTCCCTCCTGGACCAGCGAGAGGGCTTCGACCGCTTCTCGCCCGGACCGCCTGAGTCCCAGCAGCTGCCGGAGCGCGAGGACGTCCAGGCCGGGATCGACCATCTACTCCGACTCGTCCGTGACCGTCAGCGCCAGGTCGTGGCCGGTCAGCACGAACCGCGAGGTCACGCCGTCGTGGTCCAGGTCCCCCTCCGCCGTGACGACGTACCCCTCGTCTGTCAGCTCGACGCCGTAGCGATACCGGACGAGCCCTTCGGGGCTGAAGCCCAGGGCGCGCCAGCAGTCCCGCGTTGCAGGGAAGGGGACCGGTGTGGTGGGGACAGGGCCCTCGGCCGGGCAGTCGACCCAGCTCCCGCGGTCCCGGAAGTGCCGAAGCTGCGCGTGGGCGATCGCCTGGACGTTCGCATGGGCTTCGGCGTCGTGGGTTCGTCGGAGCACGACATCGTAGGTGGGGACGGTGAACGCGACGATGGCGCCGAGGATCGCGAGAACGAAGGAAAGCTCGACGAGGTTGAACCCGCGTCGTCGATCAGGCCTGTGCGGTGCGTCCTGGCTGATGTCGACCTCCCCTTCGCTTCGCAGCGTAGTACAGGGCTGCCGCCTGGCGCATTGCAGGGAGAGTGGCTCCGAGGCCCACCCGGGACGCTGCTGGGGCAGAATGCGTGCGTGAGCGAATCCCCCGCAGAGCGCCTCGGGCGTCCCATCGAGCCCCGAAGCCGACCGCGCAACCCCGTGTCGCTGGTGCTGCGCTTTGGGCTGATCGCCGTGGTCATGTCCATCGCGAGCGCGGTGTATTGCGTGCTGTGCGTGCTGTTCCTGCCGTCGCGGGTCACCCGGATCCAGCTCGGCAACGCGTACGGCAAGGTCGTGGGCCGGACGGTCCAGCTCCTCACCGGCATCGTCCCCGAGATCCACCACTTCGAGCGCGTCGAGCAGCAGCGCCCCGCCATCTACCTCATGAACCACACCGCCACGATCGACATGTGGATCGGCATGTGGCTCTGCCCGTGGCGCGGGTGCGGGGCGGCGAAGAAGGAGATCGTGCGCGTCCCCATCTTCGGCCAGGCCTACTGGCTCTCGGGGCACCTCCTCCTCGACCGGGGCAACCGGGAGCGCGCCATCGCGTCCATGAACGCGGTCAAGGAAGTGGTGACGAAGAACACCCTGTCCATGTGGATCTGGCCCGAGGGCACCCGCAGCCGCAGCGGCCGCCTCAAGCGCTTCAAGAAGGGGTTCGTCCACATGGCCCTGGCGACGGGCCTCCCGATCGTCCCCTGCGTCGCCCACAACGCCCACCTCTACTGGCCCGGCGGTGGCTTCACCGTGCGCCCCGGGCGACTGCAGATGGAGATCCTCCCCGCGATCTCCACCGAGGGCTGGTCCGAGGAGACCATCGACCAGCACGTGGACGAGGTGATGGCCGCGTTCCGCTCCGTCCTCAGCGAGGGCCAGCAAGAGCAGGTCGAGGACGCGAGCGCCTGAAGCGCACTCGGGGGCTCAAGGGTCCGCCGAGCCTGCCGATACCGCGCTCATGCGCCCATCCACCGACTCTTCGGACGCACCCCCGAAGCCCATCCGCCTCGAGCGCCCGATCGGCAAGGCCCCTCAGCTCCCCCTCGACGTGGAGATCGCCGGTCCGGGCGCCAACGACTCGGGACGCGTGCTCGACGCGGACCCGCACTCCCTGACCAGCTCGGGCGCCATGGAGGCCCTCCGGCGCCGCCGAGACGCAGGAGAGAGCCTCCCGGGGTTCGGGACCGGGCCCGACCTCGGGGACGCGCGACTCATCGGCGCCGACCTCGCCGGGTTCGACCTGAGCGGAGCCGACCTGCGGGGGGCAGACCTCAGCGGAGCGGACCTCACGGGGGCGCGCCTCGTCGCGGCTCGTCTCGACGGCGCGTGCCTGCACGGCACCCGCCTCGACGGGGCCGAGCTGCTGAACGCCTCCCTCGTCGGGGTGGACCTGTCGGAAGCCCAAGGCGAGCGCGTGGGGTTCGGGGGCGCGGACCTCTCCTCCGCGGCCGCCCTCGGCGCGCGCTTCTCCCTCGCCACGTTCACCGGCGCCTCCCTCGACGGGGCCGACTTCCGCGCTGCCTCCCTGCAAGGCTGCCGGTTCGTGGAGAGCGCCCTGGACGGGGCGGTGTTCGACGGCGCCGATCTGCGGGAGGCCGACCTGTCCCGCGCCACGGTCCCCCACGCCTCCTTCCACGGGGCCGACCTGCGCGAGGCCCGGCTCGGAGGGGTCACGGACTACGAGTCGGCGGACTGGGTCGGCGTGGACGTCCGGCACACGGACTTCTGCCGCGCCTGGCTGCTCCGGCGGCACATCCTCGACGAGAACTACCTCGCTGAGTTTCGCGGGCGGTCCCGCCATCACGAGTGGATCTACCGCGTGTGGTGGCTCACCTCGGACTGCGGACGGAGCGCCACTCGCTGGGCTGCGTGGACGGTGCTCCTGTGCATCGCCTACGCCGTCGCCTACCAGTTCGTGGATCTGGCGGGCGCCGACCACGCCGTCGACACCCTGTACTTCTCCGTGGTGACGTTCACGACGCTCGGCTACGGCGACGTGCTCCCCGGGAGCGGCGTCGCGAAGGTGCTCGTCGCGAGCGAGGTCGTCCTCGGATACATGGCCCTCGGGGGGATGCTCTCCATCATCTCCACGAAGATGGGCCAGCGGGCGGGGGGCTGAGATGTTCGGCTTCCTCAAGCGCAAGCGGGTGGACCCCCAGGCGGCCCTGAAGGCGGCCATCGGGGACGCGGACCTGCCCTCCTTCCCCGCGGTCGTGCTCCAGGTCCTGTCGGAGATCCGCGACCCGGACGGCACCGTGGCTCGCGTCGGCGACCTCGTGGCGATGGACCCCGGCCTCTCCGTCCGGCTCCTGCGGGTCGCGAACTCCGCCGGGGGAGGCGCCGGGCGCAGGGTGTCCAACGTGCGCCACGCCGTCGCCATGGCTGGGATGGCCCAGACCGAGTCCCTCGTGCTCGCCGTGGGGGTGCAGTCGGCGCTCCCGCAGCCGCGCCAGGCGGGCTTCGACGGGGACCGCTACTGGAGGACGGCCGCCCGCCGCGCTGCGGTCGCGCGGGCGCTCTCGGCGCGGCTGCACCCCGCGCGCGCCGTGGAGAGCTTCACCGTCGCCCTGCTCCAGGACATGGCCCTGCCCGTGCTGGCGGCCCGTCGCGGGGCGGCCTACGGCGCGGTCCTCGAGGCCTGGCACGGCGGCGAGGGGAGCCTGGACGCCCTCGAGCGGGAGGAGTTCGGCTGGGACCACGGGGAGGTCGGGACGTGGATGTGCGCCCGCTGGGATCTCCCCGAGTCGCTCGCCGAGGCCATCGGGAGTCACCATGACCGCGGGGAGGCGGCGGCGCCGGCGGTGCAGCTCGTCGGCCACTTGCGGGAGACGGCGGCGGATCCGGGGACCGATCAGCTCGTCGCAGACGCGGAGGACCGGTTCGGGCTGCCCCCGGACGACGCGCTCGCCGCCGTGAACGAAGGGTTCGAGGCCGGGGACGCCCTGGGCAAGCAGTTCGTGGGTTGAGCGAGCCCGCCGGGCGGCAGGCGGCCGACAGGAGCGTCAGCCCAGCAGCTCCGTGACGATGAGCGGGTCGCCGTGCAGCGTCCGGTGGACCGGGCACTTGTCCGCGATCTCCACGAGCCGCGCCCGCTGCTCGTCGTCGAGGGGCCCGATCAGCTCCAGCCGCCGCTCGATGCGGTCGATGCGCCCCGAACGGCCCTCAGCGCCTTCGGTGTCCTGGGCATGCACCTTCGCGTGGGTCAGCTCGACCCGCGCCTCCTCCAGCGGCCACTTCTTGCGGCGGGCATACATCTGCAGCGTCATCGACGTGCAGGCTCCGAGCCCGGCCAGCAGGTAGCCGTAGGGGGTCGGCCCCTCGTCGGTCCCGCCGACCGAGGCGGGCTCGTCCGCCAGCATCCGGTGGCGCCCGGCCTTCACCTCGGTGCGGAAGCTGCCGGCGGCCGTCGCGGTGTGGACCTCGCCCTCGGGCACGTCCGGTCCGTCGCCGCCCGCCTCGACGACTGCGGACTCGTCGTCGTCGAGGTAGCGCTCCACCCAGGCCGCGATCATCCGCGCGGCGTACTCGGCGTCGCGGGGCCGGGTCAGGAGGTGGTCGGCGTCGTCCAGGGTGACGAAGGACTTCGGGTGCTTCGCCGCCTCGTAGATGCACTTGGCGTTGTCGATCCCCACGGTGTTGTCCACCGGGCTGTGCATCACGAGCAGCGCGCGCCGGAGGCTGCGGATGGGGTCGAGGCCTCCGATCGCCTCGAGGTCGTCCAGGAACTCCTTCCGGATGCAGAACCGGCGGCCGGCGAGCTCCACCGTGGCCGACCCCTCCCGCTCGATCGTCGCCCGGTCGTCCTGCAGCATCTTCGCGACGTGACCGGGCTGGCAGGGCGCGCCCACGGTGACGACGGCTCGGCTCGATGGGATACGCGGGGCGGCGCGGAGGACGGCGGCGCCTCCCAGGCTGTGGCCGATCAGGAGCTCGGGGGGGCCGTGGTGCTCCTCGAGCCAGCGCGCCGCGGCCACGAGGTCGTCGGTGGTGCTGGTGAAGGTCGTGTCGGCGAAGTCGCCTTCGCTCGCCCCGAGGCCCGTGAAGTCGAAGCGGAGCACGGCGATGCCGTGGGCGGTCAGGGCCCGGGCCATCCGTGCGGCGGCGCGCAGGTCCTTGCCGCAGGTGAAGCAGTGGGCGAACAGGGCCCACGCACGAGGGGCCGAGGTCGCGGGGAGCTCCAGCTTGCCGGCGAGCTGCTGGCCGTCGAAGTTGGGGAAGGAGACGAGGGTGGTGGTCATGCGCCCAGGGTAGAGCCCCCAGGCGAGGTCGCTACCGGCTGGCGTTCGCGGCGGCGGCGCGGGGGACCTCGGAGCGGTCACGCAGGGCCACCGTACGGGTCTGGCGCAGGCGCTCGGAGCGGCGCTGGGCGATGAGGGTCTTGCGAGCAGCCCGGATGCTGCGCACTTCGTCCTCGATGCGGTCCAGCTCGGCGACCAGGGTCGCCATCTTCGTCTGTCCGGCCTCGGTCGCGAGGCGTCCGGACTCCCGCAGGTCGTTCATCTGATCGCGGACGGCGCGCGCCGAGGCGTACAGCGCGTTCTGCGTCGTCATCAGCTCGGTCGTCGACTCGCGGTCCGCGTCGGCGCCGGTCTGGGCGACGGCCGGCAGGGCGAAGAGGAGGGAGGCAGCGAGGACGGTGATGGTGGCGATGCGGTTCATGACGGGCTCCTTCGTGCGTGCCCCGAGGAATTGCAGGGGGTGTGCCAGGAACCCAAACGCATGACGGCGAGCCTGTGGGGCAGGCTCGCCGTCTGGTTCGGGGCTGTCCGGACACCCGCGGATCTGTCCGCGGACACCCGGGTCGGTCAGCGCAAGGTGATCGGCAGGACCCCCAGCGCGACGTCGATCAGGTCCTCGTCCGGCTTGGCCTGCACCGCCTGCAGCGTCGCCAGGAGGGGATGCGCCGACGCGGGCAGCCGCTCCTCGAGCTGGCGGAGGGAGCCGCCACGGCGTCGTCCGCGTCCTCGTCCGTTGCCGCCCTTGCCGCGTCCCCGGCCGGACTTGATGTCCATGCACTCGGCGACCGCGGTGTACGTGGCGGTCCGGAGCCGGTCGGCCGTGCCCTTGGCCTCGCGGCTCGCCTTCAGGGCGCGGCTCACGCAGCGACTGGCGTCCCGGTCCTTGCCGGCCATGAAGAGCAACAGGCCGCGGTAGAGCTCGATGTCCACCGAGTCGTGGGCGTCACCGATGTCGGCCGCGTCGAGGTAGGCGTCCTCGACCTCGGCGAGGTCCTCGCGCGACCACAGGAGGTGGAGGAGGAGGGCGTGGTCCCCGGTGCGGTCCGTGTCCGTGGCGAGCTCCCGGGCGGCGTCCTCGAGGGACTCGGCGCCGAGGGCGGCGAGGACGAGATCGACCGACTGGTCGCCGAGCTGCTCCCGAGGTCCGGGGTGGCGCTCCACGCGCGGGCCGACGTCGTCTGCATCGGCATCGTCGTCTGCGTCGTCGTCATCGTCGTCTTCGTTGTCGTCGTCTGCATCAGCGTCGTCGTCGTCGTCGTCGTCTGCATCAGCGTCGTCGTCGTCGTCTGCATCAGCGTCGTCGTCGTCGTCGTCGTCATCGTCGTCTGCATCAGCGTCGTCGTCGTCGTCGTCTGCATCAGCGTCGTCGTCGTCCGCATCGTCTGTCGAGGCATCGTCGTCGTCGGCCGCTGCGTCGTCGGAGCCGTCGCTCTCGCCCGCCCCGTCGTCGTCGGCTGCTGCGGGTGCGTCGTCCTCGTCCGACTCCTCGGGCGGGAGCTCCACCACCTGCGTCGGGGTGTCCGCGTCGGCGTCCGCGTCGGCGAAGAGGCGGGCGTCGATGGCGTTGAGCGCCCGCTGCCGCCGGAGCGTCGCGAGGCGTTCAGCCTTCGCGTCGTCGTCCAGCGACGAGCCCTCCAGCCGCTCGATCGCCGCCGCGAAGCGGGCGTCCGCCGCGAGGCGATGGCCACACGCCGACTCCGTCACTGCGAGGGCAGCGATGACCTCGCTCCGGTCCTCCATCGACAACGTGCCGAAGGCCGGCAGCGCCACGAACGCCTCGAGCAGACCGCGGGCCGTGACGTGGTCGACCCGGGAGCACAGCGCCTCGCTCAGGGCCAGGAGCGTGTACGTCGCGAGCGCCGCGTCCTCGGAGACGAGGTCGTCCTGCGTCTCGGTCCACGTGTCGGCGATCTCGCTGAGCTCTTCGTGGCGCCGCGCCTCGGCCGCCTGGCTCGCGAGCCACAGCGCCCGCACGCGCGCGGGGGTCGCTCCGGGCAGGTCTCCCAGGAGCGGCCGGGTGGTGGCGACGAGCTCCGCCTGAGCCGCGCGGTCCGTCTCTTCCTGCACCCGGGCGTCCAACCCGAGGAGGAGCTTGAGCTGGAGGCCAGCGTTGCCTCCGATGCGCTTGCGGGTCCGCTGGACCACCGCGTCGAGCACGGGGCTGCCCGCGAGGCGCGGGAGCAGGTCGAGGAGCGGGTCGGTCGCCGCGTTCCGGTCGATCGCCGCGACCTCCTCGAGCGTCCCCAGGTCGGCGGTGGTCACGGGCACAGCGCCCTCGAAGTGGGGGGCGCCGAGGTGCTCGTCCGCCGCCGCGGCCAGCGCTCCGCCCGTCCGGGTCGAAGCGATCAACCGCGCGTACGCGAGGTAGCCCTGGGCCTGCCGCACCGCCGGCTCGAGCTCCGAGGGCTCGCCAGGGTGGGCCGCGATCAGGAGCGCCGAATCGAGCGTCCATCGGGCGAAGGGCTCTGCGAGGGCCTCGCCGCCGTCGAGCAGCGCCGCGCCGAGCGCCTCGGCGATGTCCACCGGAGCCGGCACCTCGGGCGCCTCGACCGCCGATGCAGCCTGCTCCTCGTCGTCCGCCTCCGGGGCGTCGCCGCTGGGCTCCGCGGTCTCGTCGTCCTCGGCTGCGGCCTCCGCGGTCTCAGCCTCGTCGGTCTCTGCGGCCTCGGCGTCGTCGCCCGGCTCAGTGGCCTCGGCGTCGTCCGCGTCCTCGGGCGCCGCCTGGGCCGCGACCGGCACCTGAACCACGAGGCCGTCGTGGGACAGCACCACCCGCACGTCCGCGTCCTCGCCGGGACCGAGCAGCCAGCCGAACACCAACCGCACGGCGTCCCGCGTGGCCTCCACCGGGTCGGTCGACGCGGTGGGCACACGGAACGGCAAGGCTCCGTCGCAGCGCTCCAGCTCGGCGATCTGCCCGAGCGCGTCGCGCAGGTCGTCCCCCTCGAGGTCGGCGAACCCGGGCACGGTCAGGGAGTCCTCGTCCGGATCCCAGCCGGTCCAGATCACGCCACCGACCGCGCCTTCAGCGCCCTCCTCGGGGGCTGCGAACCACGCGTAGACGGTGAACTCGTCCTCGTTGCGGGCCCACTTGTACGCGGGCTCGCTCGCCCAGTTGCCCTGAGGCAGGGCGGGGCGGCGACGACGACCGCGACGGCGCTTCCGGTCACGGCGTCCGCCGCGCTCCTTCTTCTCCTCGGGCTTGTCGTCCTGGGCTTCGGCCTGGGCCTTCTTCTCACCGCGCTCCCGGTCCCGGTCGCGCCCGCGTCCGCGGTTCCGCCCCTTGCGACGGCCCCTGCGCTCGGGCTCCTTGCCGGCGCGGCGGGCGTTGATCCAGGCCTCGGCCAGCGCGAGGAGCTGAATCCAGACCTCCTCGTCGCCGCCCAGATCGGAGCGGACCTTCTCCAGCGCTTCGTTCGCGTCGGCGCCTGCGTCGCTCGCGGCGTTCACGGTGCGGCGGGATCGCTCGAGGCGGGACCGCTCGGCCGGGGTCGGCACCCAGACGGCGAGGGCATCGACGGTCGCGCCCTGCTCGGTGAGGGTCTCCGCGGTGGCCGCCATCTCCGGGTGCGGCTGCCCCCGGTCCGTGGCGCTCACGAGGTAGCCACGAAGCTGGCCCCAGGCCTCCCACCACGAGACGACCTCGCCCAGGCTCGCGCCGGCATCGCCGTCCGTGGAGCTCTCCCCGTCGTCCGTGGAGCTCTCGCCGTCGTCCGCGGAGCTGTCGTCGTCGTCGGAGCTCTCGCCGCCGTCGCCAGCGTCTGCGTCGGCTGCGTCGTCGGCGTCACCGCTCTCGTCCGCGCCGTCGTCGTCCGCGCCGTCGTCGTCCACGCCGTTGCCGACGTCTCCGCCGTCAGCCTCGGGGGCGCTCTCGTCAGCCTCGGGGGCGCTCTCGTCGGCCTCGGGGGCGCTCTCGTCAGCCTCGGGGGCGCTCTCGTCAGGGGTCTCGGGGGTCTCGACGGGCTCAGCCGTCGGCTCGGTGATCTCGGTCTCGTCGGTCATGGATCTCGCTCCGCCCGATCCCGGAGGCGCCCGCTGGCGCGACGTCCGTCGATGGGCGTGTTGTGGACAGCGCGGTCCCCGCACGTTCGGGGTCCACCGCGGCGCGGACCATATCGCAGCGAAGGCGCGGAGGCGCGCGGGATCGGAGAGAGGAGGCAGCCGACCGCGCAGTCGTCGGGGCGACGGCGATCGTTCAGGCCCCGAGGAGCTCCATGATCTCGTCCACCCCCAGCGTCGCGGCCTCGGACGTGCCGGCGAGGACCCCGGCCACCAGCGACCGCTTGTGCTCGTGCAGGGCGAGGATGCTCTCCTCGATGGTCCCGCGGGTCACGAGGCGGTACACGGTCACGGGCTTCGTCTGCCCGATGCGGTGCGTCCGGTCCGTCGCCTGGTCCTCCACCGCGGGGTTCCACCAGGGGTCCAGGTGGATCACGTAGGTGGCGGCCGTGAGGTTCAGGCCGGTGCCGCCCGCGCGGAGCGAGATGAGGAACACGTCGCCGTCGCCGTCCTGGAACGCGTCCACCTCGCGGCGCCGCGTCCGCTCGGGCGTCGAGCCGTCGAGGTAGCGGTAGCTCACGTTCTCGCGATCGAGGACCTCCCGCACCAGGGACAGGTGGCGCACGAACTGGCTGAACACCAGGGCCCGGTGTCCCTCCTCACGCAGCTCACGCAGCAGCTCCGTCAGCCGCTCGAGCTTGCTCGACGCGACCCCCGACGCCTCGTCCACGAGCCGCGGGTGACACGCCGCCTGGCGGAGCCGCGTGAGCGCCGTGAGCGCCTGCAGCCGGCGCTGGGCGGGCCCCGCCGTCGACGCCCGCAGCTCCGACAGGGCGGCCACGCGGAGCCCTTCGTACAGCTCGCGCTCCTCGCGGCTGAGCGACACGGGCACCTCCACCTCGGTCCGTGGCGGGAGCTCGCGGGCGACCTCCTCCTTCACGCGACGGAGCACGAACGGCCGGATCAGCGCGGACAGGGCCTTGCGGCGGCCGGGGTCGCGGTCCCTCTCGACCGGCAGGGCGAACCGCTGCCGGAACTGCTCCGCGGTCCCCAGGAGGCCCGGGTTGAGGGCTCGGAAGACGCTCCAGAGCTCACCGAGGCGGTTCTCGATCGGGGTGCCGGTGAGCGCCATGCGGAACGAGGCGCTGAGCCCGGCGGCGGCCACGCTCCGCCTCGCGCGCGGATTCTTGATCGCCTGGGCCTCATCGAGGATGAGCGTGGCCCAGTCCGTCGCCGACAGCGCGTCCTGGTCCCGCAGGAGCAGCTCGTAGCTGGTGACGAGGACGCTGCCGGGGCCGAGGTCCTCGAGCAGCTCCCGCCGCGTCTGGCCCCGGTACAGATCCACCTCGAGGTCCGGGGCGAAGCGGTCCGCCTCCCGCAGCCAGTTGAAGCCGACGCTCGTGGGAGCGACGACGAGCGCCGGGCCCTCCGCCGCGCGGTGCAGCAGCAGCGCCAGGGCCTGGATCGTCTTGCCGAGGCCCATGTCGTCCGCGAGGACGCCGCCGTCGGTCCACCGCGAGAGGCGGACCATCCAGCGGAAGCCGTCGCGCTGGTAGTCGCGGAGGTCGCCCTCGAAGCTGTCGGGAGGCTCGGGCGCGAGCTTCATCGCCGCTCGGACGTTGGAGAGCAGCTGGAGGAACGCGTCCGGGGCGTCCAGCGTCGCGCCGCCCTGGGCCAGCCCCACGAAGGCAGCGGCGTGGACCGGCGTGACCTGGAGATCCTCGCCAGCGCCGTAGAGACCCGCGGCCGCGCGCGTGAGGCCGTCGAGCAGCCCGCTCTCCAGGCGCAGCCAGGCGTTGTCGTCGGTCTGGACGTAGCGGCGGCCGTCACGCACCGCGGTGAACAGCGCGGACAGCGGCACCCGCCGGTCGCCCACGGTGAGCTCCCCGCCGAGGCCGAACCGCCCGGGGCCCGCCGCGTCCTCCCCCAGCCAGTCCGCGAGAGAGCGCACCGAGACCCGGAGGGCGCCGAGACCCGCCGAGCCCACGACCCGGTGCCGAACCTCGCCGGTCCACTCCACCGGCAGCTCCTCGGCCTGGAGGCGCTCCACGAGGGTCAGCGACGCGTCGGGATCGGAGAAGGTGGCCTCCCAGCCCTCGCGCGCCGCGTCGGCGGGGAGCTCCGGGACCGCGGCCATTGCGTACTCGTGCTCCTCGAGCAGGTCGCGGACGGCGAACACCCGGTCGTCGCCCTCGCGGCCGAAGACCTCCCGCGGGCCCTCGCCCGGGACGAGCACCTGACCGCCGTCGAGGGGCCGGACCCGGACCTGGACACGGAGGGAGCCGGCGGGCAGGACCTCGAGGCGCACGATGGGCGTGCTCGACGGGTCGATCTCCTTGCCCCGGAGCGACGGATCGAGGCGGACGGGGACGAGGCGCGAGAACGCGGGCAGCCGGGACAGGAGCGCGTCGCCAGCGCCGGGCTGGTCGAGCTGCTGACGCCCGAGCATCCCCAGGAGGTGCAGGGCGCCTTCGGCCACGGGCGTGATGGTGCAGAGACCGACGCTCGCATCGATGGACACCATGAGGCCGCTCGCGGAGCGGCGGCGCGCCAGATCGGACAGCGTCTCGGGATCGAGGACCAGGTCGCCGAGGGTGGCGGTCACGTCCACGCCGCCGTCGCCCCGCAGGGCCCACCGGAGCGCCAGCTCGCGGCGCTCGACGGACAGGGGCACCGCGGCGCCGATCCCGTCGTCCGTGATGACCCGGGGATGGTCGACGAGGGCGTCGATGGCGCGGTGGACGGCCCCCCGGTCGATGAGCGGGGTGCTGCCGTCGAGCCAGGCGGTCCCGGGGAGGAGCTGCTCGGCGGCGCGGCGATCGGCGGGGAGGGGACAGGCGTCCGGGTGGAGGCGGACCGTCCGCACGGAGACGCGTCGCAGCTCGCCGGTCTCGTCCGGGGCGACGGGCTCGATGTGGAGGCCGAACACCGGGTCTGCCTGCACTCGCCAGCCGAGCCGGGACAGATCGGGCGGGGCCTCGATCGCCGGCATGCGCGGGCTGGTGGGGAGCCAGTTCACGCCGCCGTCGTGGACCTCGCGGAGCACCCGGTCGATGCGGCGGGCCATCACCCGGCGGCGCGGCGAAGTGACGGCGTCCAGCGCTGCGTCCACGGCCGAGATGGCGATGGGGCACAGGCCCGTGTCCCGGCCGGGGCAGGCGCACGAAGGCGTTGGCTTGCCGGTCCCCAGGGGGATGACGATCTCCTGGCGCGGCTTCGCGCTGCACCAGGCCGAGCCGAACTCGACCCACGTCAGCAGCTGGGCCTCGGGATCGAGGACGAGCTGGCCATCGACCCCGGCGGCGGGGCGTGGGTAGGAGTGCTCCCGGAGGCGCTCGCGTTCGGCCACGAGCTTGTCCCGCAGGCGCGTCAGCGAGGGGGTCGGCGGGGGCGGGAGGGTGCGTCGCGCGCGCTCGGCTTCTTCGAGGATCCCGCGGGCGGCCAGGGCAGCGAGCTCGCCCAGCCACTCGATGGCGGCCTCCTGGGCGGCGAGGGGGGCGGCGGTGCGGGACGGCCACGCCCGGTTGCGGGCGGTGCGCGCGGTGATGACCTTGCGGATCGAGACCCCGCGCGCGCCCTCGAACCAGAGCCAGGTCTCGGCTCGGCTGCGGACCTGGTCCTCGAGGACGCGCCGCGCGGGTGCGGACAGAGCGCGTCGGAGGCCGCGGACGGCGGCCCAGCGCTCGAGATCGGCGGGGTCCATGCCCGGGGAGAGGCCGTCGCCGGGCGACGGCGCGGGGTGGTGCCAGGTGCCCTCGGCGAGCCAGGCGTCGAGATCGTCGGCGAGCCGCTGCAGGAGGTGGGCACCGTCCCCGCGCTCGAGGACGCGGCGGGCGAACCCGTGGCGGGTCAGCAGCTCGGAGACGCGGGTGCAGCCCTCGGAGACGGCCACGTCGTACAGGGGGCCGACGAGCGTGATCGGGGTGCCCGGCCGGCAGGCCCAGACCTCCAGCGGGAGCTCGAGGTGACCCACGTCATCGCGGGCGGCGACCCGCTGGAGCGGAGCCAGCGGATCTTCGTGCAGGACCTCGTCCATCAGCGCCTCCCGCCCGGATGGACGACGGAGCCGAAGCGGGGCAGTCTGGGGCTGGGTGGAAGTGAGGTCATCCGCGGAACCGGGCAGGTTACCGGTCCGCCCCCCTCCTCGCAGCCCGTCGGAGAGATGTCACGTGAATCCGACCAGGAAACTCAGCTCGATCGAGGGCAATTCGCAGCGGCTCGACGGCGGCGCGATGTTCGGCAACGCCCCGAAAGCACTGTGGACGCGGTGGATCGCGCCCGACGACCGCAACCGGATCCCGCTCGCCTGTCGGGCTCTCCTCGTGGAGGAGACGAGGGGTGACTCCGGCGATCGTCCGCGACGGATCCTGTTCGAGGCGGGGATCGGGGTGTTCTTCGATCCCAAGCTCCGCGACCGGTTCGGGGTCATGGAGGAGGAGCACGTCCTCCTCGCGTCGCTCGGGGTCCTCGGCCTGACCCACGAGGACATCGACGTCGTCGTGCTCTCGCACCTGCACTTCGACCACGCGGGCGGGCTGCTGTCGGCATGGGAGGAGGGGAGTGAGCCGCGGCTGCTGTTCCCTCGGGCGCGGTTCGTGGTCGGCGAGGAGGCGTGGGCGCGGGCGCTGAGCCCTCACTTCCGGGACCGGGCGAGTTTCGTGCCGACGCTGAACCGGCAGCTGGAGGAGAGCGGGCGGCTCGAGGTCGTGACCGCAGAGACCAGCGAGGTGCTCGGCGACGGGTACCGCTTCCATCGGTCCCACGGGCACACCCCGGGGCTGCTGCTCACCGAGATCGCGACGGCGGACGGGCCGGTGGTGTTCTGCGGCGACCTCATCCCCGGGAGCCCCTGGGTGCACCTGCCGATCACGATGGGCTACGACCGGTTCCCGGAGCTGCTCATCGAGGAGAAGGAGGCGCTGCTCGCGGACCTGATCGAGCGGCGCGGGCGGCTCTTCTTCACCCACGACGCCGAAGTGGCGCTGGCCGGGATCGCCCGGGACGAGCGAGGGCGCTACCGGGCGGTGGACGGGGTGCCCTCGCTGGAGCGGGTGGGAGCGTGAAGGCCTCGCTGCTTGGTACAGGGTCTGCACGGTCCACGGCCATGCGATGGCTTCCGCTTCTGTTCGTGTTCCTGGTCGCTTGTGCCCCGGTGCGCACCGTCGACGACGACGACGCGGCGGGGCTCGTCTGCCCGGGTGGGAACTGCGCGGTCGCGGTCTCGGGCGGTGTCATCGCGTGCGGCGAGGGCGGCAGCGGGATCGAGCAGCTGCGGGTGGAGGACGGAAGCGTCGAGGTGTTCCATGCCGGGGTCAGCGACGGCTGCTGCCCGGAGTACGAGATCACCGCGGAGCTGGACCCCGACGCCGGGCAGCTGGTGGTGGACTACGGGGTCGCCAACGACTTCTGCGACTGCATCTGCCGGCTGGACGCGCAGTTCACGCTCGTGGACGTGCCGTACGGGTGGATCCTGGTGCTGCCGGGGGCGGAGCCGATGCCGCTGGCGGACTGAGGTCGCGGGGCGGGAGCTGTCCTACCGGACGTGGCCGCCGCGGGCGAACCAGTCGTGGACCCGGGGGAGGATGAGCTCCAGGCGGTCCGGCTGGCAGTGGTACATGGCGAGGGCGTCGGCGAAGGACTCGCGCACGTGGGTGCGGCCGTAGCGGGTGGGGGGCGGCGCGCGGCCGAGGACCTCTCGGTAGGCGGCGAGGACCCCGTCGCGGGGGCGCCGCTGGTTCACGCGGCGGCGCATGCCCTTGAGGGCGCGCTTGGCGGCCAGGGCGTCGACCCGGGCGGTCTTGATGTTCTTCGCGGCGCGCTCGATGCGGGGGCGAAGCTGCTCCAGCGCGCGCTTGTCGGCGGCGTTGTTCCGGGCGTTGTAGCGCCGGACGGCGGCGTTGTAGTCGCTGATGAGGGTGTTGTGGTGCGTGACGGCGGCGTTGAAGCGCTCGAGGACGGCCTTGTGGCGGTTGGACTCCTCGAGGAAGGGCTGGAACGTGATGGCGTGGCCGATCTCGTGGACGATGGTCCAGTTCGGGGTGCCGGCGCGGGTGAAGGCGCGGTCGTAGACGTAGATCTGGCGTCCGTCGGCGCCCCACACGAAGAGGCCGGCCTCGCGGGCGCGGCCGCGGCGGGAGGACGGGGCGCGGACGATGCTGACCCCGCGCAGCGCACGGCGCTCGGCGGGGGAGAGGGCGGCGAGGGTGTCGCCGAGGATGTCGAGCTCCTTGGCGGACCAGGCGCGACCTTCGGTGGTGACGCCGGCGAGGGCGTAGCGCTCGGCGAGCTGCGCGGCGGTGGCGGCGTCGGCGGGGGAGGGGAGGGCGAGGACCGCGAGGGTCAGGGCGAGGGCGAGGGTGCGCGCGAGGCGGGGGCCGGGGCTGGGTCGAAGGTGGGCCACGGGGGTAGACTGGCGCCGCCCTGGCGCGGAGTCGAGGGCGCCACACCATCCCGCCCGGAGCCGCCGTGACCCGTCTCGTCCTCGCCGCCCTGTTCTGCCTCGCCCTCGTGGGCTGCCCCTCTGCGAACGACGACGACGAGTGCGGGTCGTACATCTGGGACTGGGAGTGCGAGAACGGCGACTGCGTGTGCAACCTGGATGGGAGCTCGTGCGTCGACCCCGACGACACGACCGAGGACGACCCGCAGAACTGCGACAACTCGTGCTTCGAGTGCGCCGAATAGGCGGAGGTCGAGGGTGGCGTTTGGGTACGCCTGGATATCTTGAGGTTGAGGGTGGCGTCTGCGGACGCCTGGATATCCGCAATGGCCCTTCGGGCACTGCGGATCAATCTGGGGGCGCGGGGGTTGGCGCGTTTGGGGGGCCAGGAGGTGCCGACCCCTGCGGCGCAGTCCCCGCCAGATCCTGAGCGTGCGACCAGGAAGAGCCCACCCCTGCGGCGCAGCCCCCGGTACTTCCTGTGCGTCCGACCAGGAAGAGCCCACCCCTGCGGCGCAGCCCCCGCGACTTCCTGTGAGTCCGACCAGAGAGAGCCCACCCCTGCGGCGCAGCCCCCGCCAGGTCCTGTGCGTCCGACCAGGAAGAGCCCACCCCTGCGGCGCAGCCCCCGCGACTTCCTGTGCGTCCGACCAGGAAGAGCCGGCCCCTGCGGCGCAGCCCCCGCCACTTCCTGTGAGTCCGACCAGAAAGCGCCCACCCCTGCGGCGCAGCCCCCGCCAGGTCCTGGCCCCCTACATCCCCTCGCGCTCCTGGAGCGCCACGCTGAGCCGCAGGATCGCTGCGAACACGTCGTCCACCGCGTCCGCGTCCAGGCCGTGTTCGTCCGCCCTCGCCCGACGGTCGCCGCGTAGCTGCGCCTCCCGTCGCGGGTCCCGCACGCCCGCTCCCAGGTCCGCCTTCGCGGCCCTCGCTCGGCGCGACAGCACCGCGCGCCGCGCCAGCAACCCGAGCAGCTCCCCGTCCAGCTCGTCGATCAGCTCCCGGATCTCGCGCAGCGCCGGCGACCGGCTCCCCAGGTCCGGAATCCGCAGCGACCCCTCCCCCAGGTCCACGTCGCCCCCCGACCGCCGCTGCTCCGTCTCCGCCTCCAGCGCCACGTCCAGCGCCGTGAGCGACGCGATGACCCGCCCCCGCATCTCCGCCGCGTAGGGGTTCTCACCATGCAGCGCCCCCAGGAGGTGCCCCGCGTCGCTGCGCACCGAGGCGATCGTCCGCGCGATGCCCAGGCTCGACGGCGGCGTCACGGGCGAGTCGAAGCTCGCGCCTGCGTCCAACAACCCGCGCGCGAGGAAGAACCCCAACGCATGCGACTCCGCCATGCGTCGGTCGTGGTCGTGGGCGTCCATCGTCAGGACCTGGCAGCCGATCCCCGCGAACAGCGTCCGCACCGCTGCCTCCTCCGCCGAGAACGTCCCGGACGGACACACCACCACCCGGAGCGGCCGCTCGCCCCGCGCGATGGACGCCGGGCCGAACAGAGGATGCGTCGCCACCCACGGCGTGCTGAGCGCCGCCTCCAGCGCCTGCGAGGGGTAGACCTTCACCGAGCAGACATCGACGACCACCTGCGACGCCGTCAACCCGGGCGCCAGCCGCCGCGCCACCGCCCCCACGCGCTCCATGGGCACCGACAGCACCACGAACTCCGCCCCCGCGGCCGCCTGCTCCATCGTCTCCGCGAGCGCCCGCCCGTCTGCCGCGGGCGCCGGGTCCCAGGCGCGCACCGCGTGCCCCGCCTCCTCGAGCAACGAGGCCAGCGCCGCTCCGAACCGGCCGTACCCCAGGATGGCGACGCTGCTCATGGCTCCTCCTCGCTCGGGTCTCACGCCGTGGTCCTCCCCCGCGGCGGGGCCGACGCAGGCGCCGGTGATACCGTCTCAGAGCCCCTGAGGGAAACCGCAGCAGAGAGAGGTGCCCATGAGCGTCGCCTGGTTGGCCGTACCCGCGTTCCTCCTCCTCGTCGTCCTCTACGACCTCACGCAGACCCGGCACGCGATCCTGCGGAACTTCCCGATCGTCGGGCACTTCCGCTACTGGCTCGAAGCGGTGGGCCCCGAGCTGCGGCAGTACATCGTCACGAACAACGACGAGGAGCGCCCCTTCTCCCGTGACCAGCGGCGCTGGGTGTACGCCTCGGCGAAGCGGCAGAACAACTACTTCGGCTTCGGCACGGACAACGAGCTCGAGCACAGCCCCGGCTACCTCGTCATCAAGCAGAGCACCTTCCCTCTGGAGGAGCCGCACAAGGGCTACGCGGACTACGACGACGAGCACAACGTCCCCTGCGGGAAGATCCTCGGCGGTGCCCGGGGCCGCGCGAAGGCGTTCCGGCCCAAGTCCGTCGTGAACATCGGGGCCATGAGCTACGGCTCCCTGTCCGCCCGCGCCGTCGAGGCGATCAACCGCGGCTGCGCCATCGGCAACGGGCTGCACAACACCGGTGAGGGCGGCGTCTCCGACCACCACCGGCACGGCGGCGACCTCATCTGGCAGCTCGGCACCGGCTACTTCGGGGCGCGCAACGAAGACGGGACCTTCTCCCTCGACAAGCTCAAGGAGTGCGTCGAGCGCACTCCGTCGATCCGGGGCATCGAGGTCAAGCTCAGCCAGGGCGCGAAGCCCGGCCGCGGCGGCGTGCTGCCGGCGGCGAAGATCACCGAGGAGATCTCGCGCATCCGGGGCATCCCCCGCGGCAAGGACTGCATCAGCCCGCCCGGCCACAGCGCCTTCTCCGACGTGGACAGCCTCCTCGACTTCGTCGAGTCCATCGCCGACGCCACCGGTCTGCCCGTCGGCATCAAGTCGGCAGTGGGACACGAGCAGTTCTGGGACGACCTCGCCGACGAGATGGCCAAGGGCGAGCGCGGCGTGGACTGGATCGCGATCGACGGCGGCGAGGGTGGCACCGGAGCAGCGCCCCTGGTCTTCAGCGACCACGTCTCGCTGCCGTTCAAGGTCGGCTTCACCCGCGTCTACAGCAAGTTCGCCGCCCGCGGCATCACGGACAAGGTCGTGTGGATCGGCTCGGGGCGGCTCGGCTTCCCGGCGGAGATGCTCCTCGCCATGGCCCTGGGCTGCGACATGATCTACGTCGCCCGCGAGGCGATGATGGCCATCGGCTGCATTCAGGCCCAGAAGTGCCACTCGGGCCACTGCCCCACCGGCGTCGCCACCCAGAACAAGTGGCTCGTGCGCGGCCTCGACCCCACCGACAAGGGGGCGCGGATGGCCAACTACCTCATCACGCTGCGCAAGGAGCTCATGTGGCTCACGCGCGCGTGCGCCCAGCCCCACCCGTCGATGGTGGACCTGTCCCACTTCGAGCTCCTCGACGACCGCTTCGGCGGTGACAGCGCCCGTGAGGTCTTCGGCTACCAGGACGCCTGGGGCCCGCGCGGCCCCGAGGTCACCGACGACCTGCTCGTCGCGATCGGGAAGAAGGGGTAGGCCGATGCGGTGGGGGGTGGTCGCGGCCGGGATGCTGCTCGCGCTGGCGTTGTGTGGGGACGCGCGCGCTGACGAGTCGGGCGAGGAGGCCGAGGAGTCCATCGACCTCCTCGAGGCGAACCGTGCCTGGCTGTCGGTGGACGCGGCGAAGGGGCTGGTGGTGATGCTCGACGGCGAGCGCTTCGGCGTGACGCCCCTGGTGGACGCGCCGGTGATGGCGGGGGTGCACACGATTCAGCTCTGGCACCGCACGAAGCTCCTCCACGAGCACGAGCTGCACATCGAGCCGGGGGAGCGGGTCGACTGGTCGGCTCCGGTGCTGGACGTGGCGGACCTGCGTGAGAAGCGGCGGCAGCCACCGGTGGAGGACGCGGGGAGCAGGGCCCGCTTGAAGGTCCGGCCCCGCTACCGGATGCCGCTGCGAGAGTCCGGTACCTGGGAGCTCGAGGTGGTGGTGCTCGTCGACGAGAAGGGCCGCATCGTGAAGCGGACCGACGGGGACTGCCCCGGAGCCACTGCGGCGGAGGAGGGCGAGCGGCAGCACAAGCGCCTCTGCATGGCCGTCTCGGCCGGCCCGGCGCTGCTCCAGGAGGAGGTCTTCCAGGGGATGAAGCAGGCGCGGTGGTGGCCGATGGAGGAGGCGGGCGAGCCCACGAAGTTCTTCGTGCGGACGACGGTGAGGTTCGCCAAACCCTGACCGGCGGCCTGAGTGTCCGCTACGCCCCGGCCTTCGCCTCCCGGCGCTCGGCCCGCAGCTTCAGGAACTGCTCCCGGTACCGCTCGTAGAAGGGCCGGTAGACGTGCTTGTACTTGCAGTCCGCGAAGAGGTATCGGCCGGAGACGGGCGGCTTGTGGAACTGGCGGAACAGCCACGCCATCCCAGCCCAGAACCCGTAGAGGACGGGGCACCACCACCACTGGCCGGACGCGATGATGAAGGCCATCGCGATGGGCATCGTGTAGGCCTTGAGGCCGAAGAGCGGCACCGTGAGGCTGTAGGTCGACAGGTTGACCAGGCGGTGGTTGCGTCTGAGGACCATCGCGAGCACCACGGCGAGGCTGGTCCAGGCCGCCATCGACAGTCCCTGCGTCGCGAGGGCCTCGGCGGGGCCCGCCATCAGCGGGCGCGCGACGTGGCGGAACACCATCATCCCCAGGCACAGGTAGCCGAGGAGGATGTCCCAGGTCACGGCCAGCAGCAGGAACATGATGATGGCCCAGTGCTCGTTGAACGCCGAGATCTTGCGGGCGAGCTCCTCCGCGCCCGGCACCGCGTACTTCCCCTCCATCCGGAACTTGAGCGCGTTGTTCGGGTGGAGCAGCTCGAAGCGCAGGTTCAGCGCGGTCTTGTAGGGGTTGAGGGAGAACGCCGAGCGCACTGAGCGCCCGATGCCGATGAAGTCGGCCACGTCCTGCGTGTACAGCCCGAAGTTCACGAGGTGGTCGGTCGGCGAGCGGGTCGAGCCCTCGGGGTAGTAGTGCGCGTTGTACGCAGCGATCCGCTCGTCCACGTCCCCCCGCAGCGCCTCGTAGCGCTCCGGCTCGTCGAGCAGCGTGTGGACCATGAGGCTCTGCATCTCGCTCATGTTCGCGATTCCCCCGGTCAGGGGGCGCGTGTATCCGATGAAGAAGACGTTGGGCAGCTCCGCGGGGACCACGCCGAGATACGTGTTCCGGTGCGCGTACTCGTACTGGTGGCGTCGGCCCTGCTCGTCCACGGACACGATGGTCGGCAGGCGAGGCACCTCGGACCCGCCGCCGATGAGGTGGTCGTACTCGATGATGCGGCCGTCGCAGCGGACGGTCTGGTTCTCCTCGTCGATGGTCGCTCGGTCCTTCGACCACGTCTCCACCAGCCCCTCGGTGTGCCAGAAGATCACGTCGTTGAGCAGCGTGCCCATCTGGATGCGCTCCTCGACCTCCTCGCCGAAGCGCGCCTCGTACATGTCGATGGGCCAGTACTTGATCCCGCTCATCCCGTTGGCGTGGCCCGCGGGGGCGGCGTCGTTGGCGTGGACCACGTCGCGCCGGTACGTCTCGGGGAACCGGACGTGGAAGACCTCCGGCTGGAAGGTTCGCGCGAACCAGGACTCCGGGGCCGGGGGACCGAGCGGGATGGCGAACAGGTCCTTGTAGAACTGCGGCCAGAACTTGCCGACGGTGTGGAACTCGCCCTGAGCGAGATCGAGCTGGTAGCGCTTGCCTGTGCGCACCCCGAACAGCGGCAGGTAGAACTGGGACTTGGGTCCGGGGATCTCGAAGGTGATGTACTTGTCGAGGTTCACGAAGCCGTTGTTGAGCAGGACGATCTTGTTCCCCTGCGGCACGAGGCGGGCGAGCATCATGTTCGTGGTGTCGCCGATGGAGCTGAACACGACGGTCTGCCCTTCGATCTCGTCGATGTCGAGCTCCTTGATGGTCTCGTTCTGTGGCCGTCCGAGCCCGGTCGCGAACACGAGCTTCTTCGCCTCGTAGACGGTGCCGCTGCGGGTGTGGACCAGGCTGTGCGTCGGGTGGGTCTCCACCAGCTCGACCCGGTCCTCGACGATCTGGTCGCGGTACGGCGCGAAGATCCGCTCGTGGTACTCGAAGAACTCGCGGGCCGTCGGGTAGTAGTTGTCGACCACGTCCGCCTCCACCTGGTCCGGCACGTAGAACGACGCGTGGAACGAGCTCACGAGATCGAAGTCCAGGCGGTCGCTGGCGGCGAGCTGCTGCCAGATCGGCTCCCCGTCCGACAGCAAGGTGTACTCCTGCCCCCGCGCCTCGAGCTCCCGGAGCAGGGGGATGACGGAGAACCCGAACCCGACGATCAGCGTGTCGACGGGGGTCGGGTCCTGGGACGGGGCGGACGGCGCGGGTGAGGTCTGCATCGCCCGCAGGATACGGGGGGCGCCGCGTGCCTCGCCGGGGTGGGTCGGCGGAGCGATCCGTCTGAATATGGGCGCCTGCCGCAAGCGGCACCGGGTGTCCTCCGGGGTCGCGCAGTCGCGCTCCGTTCCGTGTCGCGGGCCCCTTCGGGCCCCACGCCACGGGAACCGGCCGCAAGCGGCCGCCCTCCGGCCCCCCTGGCGCGACGGCGAGTTGACTACGCAGGCCTGTCGGCCTGCTGCGCGGCGCCGAGGCGCCTTGCGGAGCGGGGCCCCTGAAAGATCTCGTGACGCCCGTCAGATCCGCGACGAGACGGCGGCAGGCCGCCGCCCTTCGGGTCGCCTTCGGCGCTCTCGTCACGGATCTGCCGTGCCTCACGAGATCCCGGGGCCCCGACAACCCGACGACTTCGCGCGGCAGGGCCGCGCTGCGCGGCGCCGAGGCGCCTTGCCGGGACCTGCTGCGCAGGCCCCTCCTCGCTGCGCGGCTCAGCGCTCAACTTGCCGGGACCTGCTGCGCAGGCCCCTCCTCGCTGCGCGGCTCAGCGCTCAACTTCCGGGGACCAGCTGCGCAGGTCCCTCCTCGATGCTCGCCCCCCTGCTCAAAGCCCCGGGCCCTGCTCCGCAGGCCCCTCCCTCCACGCGCCGCCCCCGACGCTGGGCAGGCCTCCCCCCGCCGCCCTCCCCCGTCCCGGTACACTCCCCTCGTGACTGTTGACCACGCTGACATCGAGCCCTCCTCCACCGAGACCCCTGACGCCCCCGCGGACGCCGACACCCCCTCGGCGCCGCCCCCGTCCGCGCCTCCCGTCGACGACGGGCCCGGGGCTGTCGACGCCGCCCTGCGTCGCGGCGTCGCTCTGGTCTCCGGCGTGGCCCTCATCGTGGGCTTCTTCCTCCCCTGGCGGCAGGCGACCGCCCTCGACTCCGTCAGCGTCAGCGGCCTCGACATCGTCCTCAAGGGCCTGATGGAGCCGAGCACCCGCTACGCGGTGCTCGCCGTCCCGCTCCTCGGGATCACCCTGCTCGTGGCCGGCTACGTCGGCCGCAGGACCGCCCTCTTCGTGGGCCTGCTCGCTGGCCTGACCCTCATCCTCGTCGGCGCGTGGCAGACCCTGAGCTATCTCGCCGAGTCCATCGGCACCGGCCTGTGGGTCGTCGCTGGCGCGTCCCTGCTCGCCCTCATCGGGGGCATCCCCTGGCAGCGCATCGTCCGAGGCATGCGCAAGTAGCATGCGCCGCGGCCTCCCCGACGGCCTCGCCCTCCTCGCCGCCCTCGGCTTCGCCGCCCTCGCGCCGCTCCCCGGCTGCCCCACCATCGACGACGACGACTCCGCAGTGGGCGTCGACGACGACGACGCGTCCAACGACGACGACGCGTCCAACGACGACGACGCGTCCAACGACGACGACGCGTCCAACGACGACGACGCTTCGAACGACGACGACGCTTCGAACGACGACGACGCTGCCGACGACGACGACTCCGTCGGCCCGTGCGACGCCCTGCCGCTCCCCGCGTCCGGCACCTATTCGCTGTCCTTCGACGGAGAGACCTTCGACTACGTCCTCCACGTCCCCGCGGGCGTCTCGGGCGCGGACCCGCTGCCCCTCGTCCTCAACTTCCACGGCTGGCTCGAGAGCGGGCCCGGACAGCAGAGCCGCTCGGGGATGGATGCCGCCGCCGACGCCCACGGCTTCGCCGTCGCCTACCCGTCGTCCCCGACCTCGTCCTGGAACGGCGGCGCCTGCTGCGGCACCGCCTCCGCCACCAACCGCGACGACGAAGGCTTCGCCCGCGCCCTCGTCGCCGCCCTGAGCGCCCAGCTCTGCGTGGACCCCCAGCGCATCTACGCCGCCGGCTTCTCCAACGGAGGCTTCCTCGCACACCGCCTGGCCTGCGAAGCTGGCGACCTCTTCGCCGCCGTCGCTCCCGTCTCCGCGATGATGACCATCGAGCCGTCCAGCTGCGCCGGGCGCCTCGCCCCGGTCGTCCACCTCCACGGCAGCTTCGACGCCGTCGTCCCGATCGTCGGGAACGCCCTCATCGACTACCCCTCCCTCGAGGATTCCACCGCCACCTGGCGGACGCTCCATCAGTGCGCCGCCACGAGCACCGCCACCTCGGACACCGGGTACACCTGCGAGGAGTGGGTCTGCGCCGACGGCGCCGCCGTCCGGGAGTGTCTCCTGTCCGGGTTCGGCCACGACTGGCCCGGCAGCTCGAGCGCCCTGCCCGCGAACGAGGAGATCTGGTCGTTCCTGTCGAGGTTCTCGCTGCCCTGACGGCCCCCGCTCCTACTCCTCGGGCCACCCCATCGGTCGCCAGCGCGGAGGGTCGTACCCGTCGACTTCCTCGAGCGCGGTGGGCCAGTCCTCCCGCAGCCGGTCCCACCCCACCTGCCGCTCCTGGTCGTCGTCCAGAAGCCGCACCACGTCCACCTCCGGCAGCAGCGCCGTGGCGCCCTGCGTCCAGCGGGTCCCCGTCACGTAGGTGACCGTCCCCGCCGCCCGCCGCCGCCACACTTCGATGGGCGCCGCCTCGACCCCCAGCTCGTCGAGCACCTGCCGCTGCCCCTCGTATTCGCTCGCCAGCAGCTCCACGTGGCCCGCCCGCACCAGGGGGGCCGCCTCGTGGTCCGGGGGGAGCTCCAGCTCGGCGATGCCCTCGCCGTCATCCGCCACCCGGTACAGCGCCGGCGAGATGGGCCCCGGCGCCGACTCGTACCAGGCCCGCGCCACGCCAGCGAGGCGCTCGATGTCCCGCGGCTCCCCGTCGCCGGTCACGATCAGCGCGTTCCGGTGCGGCACCGCGGCGATGGGGTTGCCGTGCACCTTCCCCTCGAAGCTCGCCAGCCAGCCGGGCAGGAGCAGCCGCGAGATCTCGTACCCGTCGTCCGAGCTCACCTGCCAGGCGGGGTGCGTGCCCCCCATGTCGAACGGCTCGACGCCTTCGCCCGCGACCTCGGCGATGTTCGCCAGCGCGATCTGCTCCGCGAGCGTCTCCGAGACCCCCCACTCCGCGAGCTGCGCCGCCCGAACCCAGGCGATGCGCCCCGGCAGGTCGAGGGCGAGCGTGGCCCGGAGCATCCCCGTCACCGGCCGGACCACGTACTCGTCTCGGCGGGTCTCGAGCCCGGGGGACGCGAACATCCCCGGCGTCCGCAGCACCGGCCGCAGCTGATCCTGCGCCGCCTCCCACGTCTCCGGCGGTCGATGGGGCCTCGTCATCACGTCGAGCCACTGCCCGACCTCGCGGACGCGGTCGTCTGCCTCCACCTCCCGGGTGGCGAGCCACAGGTTGTCCAGGGCGCAGTGGTGCAGATCGTCGTCCCGCCGCACGATCACCGCGAACCGGCCGACGTCGCGCAGGACCTCGTCGAAGATCCCGAGCTCCTCCGCGATCGCGGCCACCTGCCCTACGAAGGCGATGCGGGGATCGTTGCGCTCGTCGTCCCGACTCACCCCCGCACGATACGCGGCAGCCGCCGCCAACGAGCAGGCGTCGTGGCGTCGGCCCCGCCCTCCGCAGACCGCGCCTCCCCCACCTCCCCCCTCCCGACCGCGCCCGAGGAGCCCTATACTCCGCGCCCGCGCGACGGCGGCCTCCACGCCCCCCGAACGCGCCCCCCGCCAGCCCCCACCGAGACCCCTCGATGCCGTCCCGAAGCTCGTTCGATCCCATCCCCGCGCTCGCCCCCGATCAGGCGGCCCCCGTCGTGGCGTTCCATGCCTGGTGTCAGGACGAGCTCCGCCGCCGCCGCGGCCGTGACGCGGACCTCGACCCCGCCCGCTTCGGGCGCGCAGCCCGCCTCGTCCTCGAGAAGCTCGGCGCGGCCCTGGAGGACGACGAGTGATCGTCCACCGTCTCCACGCCCGCAACGCGCTCAAGTACGCCCACGTCGACCTGTCCGACCTGCCCGACAAGGGCGTCGTCCTCGTCACCGGGCCCAACGAGTCAGGCAAGTCCACGCTCGGCGAGCTCCTCTGCCTCGCTCTGTTCGGACGCACCCACTCGCTCCCCGTCGACCGGATCGAGCGGGCCGTCCGGTGGAACACCCGCACGCTGGAGCTCGAGCTGGAGCTCACCGCGCCCGACGGCAACCGCTGGAGCCTGCGCCGCAGCCTCGATCTCGACGGCAGCCCCTCCGCGAACCTGTACTGCCCCGCGACGGGAGCGGACCACCACGGCTGGCAGCCCGTCACCGACGCCGTCGTCGACCTGCTCGGCTACGACTTCGACACCTTCGTCGAGAGCTTCTATCTCGCCCGCCGCGACATCGGCCCGCCGACGCCCCGCGCCGAGACGCTCAAGGCCATGGCGGGAGTCCTGCCCCTGGAGCGCACCGCGGACGAGCTCGAGGCCCGCGTCCCCACCCTGGAGCGCCGCTCCATGGGCATGGCGACGGAGATCGAGCAGGTGCGGAGCTCCCTCGCCGCCATCGCTCGGGATGACCTGCTCCCTCCGCGCCCCGGCGCCGAGGAGAAGGAGCTCGTGGACGAGGTCGCGGCGCGCATCAAGCAGCTCGAGGACGCCCGCGACCGCATCACCGACCGCCTGCCCGCGCTGCGGGGCGCGGTGGAGCAGCTCGTCGATCTCCTCGACGGCGCCCCCCTGTCCCGCTGGCGCTCCCGCGTCGAGGCCCTGGACGACGCCCTCGACGACGTGGAGTCCGCCATGAGCTGGCTCGGCTACGAGGACACCACCTCCGGCACCGAGCGCCTGTCGGGCTTCTTGGACAAGGTGCAGGAGGGCGTCGAGTCCTTCGGCGGCCTGATCGACAAGGCGGAGGCCCGTCGAGGCTGGATCGGCTCCATGCTCGGCGAGGCCGGCTCGCAGCTGATCGAGGGCTCCCTCGGGGAGGACGAGGACGCGCTGGACATGCGCCGGCAGCTGACTCGCCGCCGGATGCGGCTGCATGACCGCCTCGCCGTGGGGGCGCTGGTGGTCGCCGCGAGCGCCCTGGCCGTCGGCTTCCTCCCCATCGAGAACCTCCCCGAGCAGGTGCGCCTGCTGGGCCGGGCCATCGGGACCACGGCGTCTCTGTCCGCTGCCGCCTTCGCCTGGAGCCGGTCGGGCCTCGCCCACGACCTGCGCGACATGCAGCTCGAGGACGCCGAGCTCGTGCGGCGCCGTGGGGTCCTCGAAGCGGACGCGCGGCTCCTCGAGGGCGTCCGGACCCGGCCCATGCCCGACGCGCTGGAGCGCCTGCGCCAGCTGTCCGGCGGCACCCTGGAGCGAGACCTCGACGCCTTCGACGCCGGCGCCGGCGGACGCCTGACCCGCGCCGGGCTCAAGGAGAAGCTCGAGGCGGCGGTGGAGAACCGCATGGGGGAGGTCGAGCGGCACCTCGCCCAGCTCGTCCAGCGCATCAGCTCGGACATCGAGGAGCTCTCGGCCATCCACGAGCTGCGCGAAGCGGCGGCCATGCTCGTGGATGATCGGCGCCAGACCATCGAGGAGCTCGCCACCGTCGAGCTCGGCGCCCAGCTCGCCCGCGGCGCCGCCCGCCACCTCACCCACGAGTTCAACAACGACGTGCGCAAGGGCATGGTCCGCGTGCTCCCGTCCCTGACGGAGGGGCGCTACCAGTACCTGCAGATCGACGACGACATGTCCGTGCGCGTGTTCAGCAGCGAGAAGCAGGACTTCGTGCGGTTCGAGGAGATCTCGGGGGGCACTCAGCGCCAGATCGAGCTCGCCACCCGCATCGCCCTGTCCGAGGCCGTGGTCACTGCGCGCACCGGCGGCCCCCAGTTCCTCTTCCTCGACGAGCCGTTCGCCTTCTTCGACGCCACCCGCACCCGGGCCTCGATGACCGCGCTGCCCCACCTGAGCGCGGCGCTGCCCCAGGTGTGGATCGCCGCCCAGCAGGCCCCCGAGGGGTGCGACCCGGACCGGCACCTCGAACTCTCCCTGTCGCGGGTGGAGCTGATCGACCCGCCAGGCGGCGGCATCTGAGCCCGTCGGTGCTCCCGTCCCCCCGATGATCCCCGGCACCCCGGACCGCGAGCTCGGTCGCTCCCGCGCCGCGGAGCGCGTCCGCGCCCTCGCGGAGGCGTCGGGCCTCCTCCAGTTCCACTACCAGCACCGTGTCGGGCTGTCCCTGCCCGAGTGGTGGGTCCCGGCCCACGATCCCGCCCTCGCGGATCCGGCGCCGTGGATCGGGGGCAGCCTCGCCGAGCGCAAGTACCAGTCGTTCCGGCACGACCTCGCTGTCGGCAGCTTCCACCCGGGCCAGCGCGGCAAGTGGTCGGCGCACGAGCTCTGTCACGGCCTCGTGGGGTTCGCCTGGCGCCCCGCCGCCTCCCCGCTGTTCCACGCCACCGCCGGGCGCCTCGCGGAGCTGCTCCCGGTGGCGCTCTGGTACTGGTTCGATGAGGCGGACCGGACCCGCTGCCCCCGCCACGCCGGCGGTGGCGCCCTGTTCCGCACCTACTGCCGCGCCTGCGACGGGCTCGCGGGCCACGAGGAGGGCGTCGACGAGGCGATGGTCGAGGCTGGCCGGGCCTACGTCCGCGCGGAGCTCGCCGCCATCGACCGCACCATCGAGAGCGGAGTGGTCCACGCCCACCGCTACGCGACCCTCGACCTGTCCAGCGACGGCGTCGCCTACGCGGCGGCCCACGGCGAGCGCCTCGCCTCGGCCGGGTTCGAGGAGTGGGTGCAGCGGTTCGCCGTGCGCGGGGGCGGGTGGAGCGACTCCCTGGAGATCCTGCGGGACCGGGTCCATGCCGTCCTCGCCGCCGTCGTCGATGGCGCCCCCCTCGCCGCCCTCGCCCCGACCCCCGTGCAGGGGCGCTGGCGCTGGATTCTTCAGGACGTCGCGTGGCGCCTCGAGGTGGTGCGGACCCAGTGCGAGGACGACGTGGCCGACGAACTCGACGCCCTCATCGACCGCCTCGCCGACGCCGTCCCCGCCACCATCGACCCCGGTGAGGACGCGACGAGCCAGGCCGGCTGGGCGCTGCAGGAGGTCGCTGCCGCCTACGTCGACCTGAACGACGACGTCGAGCTGCTGCCCCCCACCGAGCTGTTCGCGGTGGGCTATCCGCTCCCGGGTCCTGCCGGGGCGCTGGGCGACGAGGGCAGCCGCCTCCAGCTGGCCGACGGCCTCACCACGTGCGTGCCGGCGAGCCGCGCCCGGGTCGGCGACGACCTCGGCGCCCTCGTGCAGTCCCTCATCGACGACGACCGCGCGGACCCCCGCCGCGACCACCTCGCCGATCGCTGGGCGGCCGCCCTCACGCGGCAGCGTGGACCGGACGACCCGGTCGCCCAGCTCGCCCGCTTCGAGGCCGCGACCACCGTCGCCCCCCGTCGGATCCATCCGGTCCTCGCCGGCGTCCCCCGCGATGGCCGGTGGCGCCTCGTCCCCGGAGTCCGCATCGAGCAGTTCACCGTCGACGTGGGCGCCGCCTTGCCCATGCGGCCAATCCCGGAGCGCCGCGTCGCGCTGGTGGTCGCGCGGGACCCCGGCGGCGAGGCCATCGTGGCGGAGCTCGAGGACGAGGTCGCCGAGGTGCTCCTGGGACTCGGGTCCGGCGCCCCCCTCGCGCTCCCGCCCGCCGCCGTCGCCGAGCTCCAGCAGCTCGGCGTGATCGAGCCCGTCGCGCGCGTCCTCTGATCGGATCGGGCCTCCGCCCGGCCGCCGCGGGGCGCCTTACTCGGGGAGGAGCGTCACCGTGAACCTCGGGAGCCGCGCGGGGTTCCCGACCCGCCCCAGGAGGCGTGTGCCCCGCACCGCCCGGGCGCGGAAGTAGGTCGTCCCTGGGTTCACGGGCCGAGCGACGCCCTCCCAGGTCCGGGGGCCGATCTGGTGAAGCGACTCGGGCACCCACGGCGCTGCGGTCCCGTTCCACTCGAGCTCCAACACGGCCCCTTCGGGGAGATCCCGCGCCAGGTCGAGCCGGAACCGCACCCCCAGCCCGTCCAGGTCTGCCATGAACACCCCGATCTCGGCCCGCTCGATGAGCCCCTCCCCCGGCACGGTGAGGACGATGCGCGGCGCGTCGACGCTGGTCGCCGGCAGGTGAATGCCCCCCGCCAGGGGCGTCAGCTCGACCGGGCGGGCGGCGCGCAGACGCGTGCCGAGCGTCTGGAGAGGACCCTCATCGGACTGGATCTGGACGGTGGCGTAGCCCCACCCCCGATGCGGGAGCTCGACGACTCCGGTCCACACCTGGGGGTCTGGCGACTGGGTCAGCTTGACGGTCCTCCACGTGTCCAGCTCGCCGTTGACCTCCATCACCACGACATGGGGAGGAAGGCTGGCCGCCAGCTGGCGCATGACCACATGAGCCAGCACCTGCACACCCCGTCCCGCGGGCAGCGCGCCGATCCGCCACGTCTCGATGGGTCCCGTCGCCACGTCCTCGCGGAAGATCACCGGGAAGCCCTCGATCTGCTCTCCTGCGAGGGGGCCGGGCCCGCGCACATCGCCAGGGTCGAGGGCCCCGTCCAGGTCGAGGGTGAAGCGCACGGGCTCCTCGTCGCTGCCGAGCCTCCCGATGACCTCCCGCCCCCGTCGGATCCGCACGACCAGGTCGCAGCTGCCCTGAGGCACGGGGAGCTCGTCGATCTCCCACTTGACCGGCCCGACCCGGTGGACCGGCAACCGGCTGGAGGGGAGACCCGCGGGGTTCCACTCCACGAGGATCTCGGTGTCTTCCCCGACCTCCTCGGTCAGCTCGAGGGTCGCCGCGAAGCCGAGGCCCGCGGGGTCCGCCACGTAGACCCCGCCCCGGATCCGCGCGAGGACCCCCTGACCCACGGAGTCCACCACCCACAGAGGCGCGTCCGGCCGGGTGGCCGGCACCGTGATCGGCGCGGCATCGATCCGCAACGGGACAGGGCGGAGGCTTCGCCCCGGGACCCCGATCGGGTGCCGGTCCGCTCCGGGAGAGGTGACCAGGAGCGAGAGCCGCCCTTCATCCGCGCTCTGCGTCCGGACCCCAGCCCTCCACTCGCCGCGGTCGTCGCGCGTCAGGCGCAACCGTGCGCGCTGACCTCCGCTCCGCAGGACCGCGGTGACCGCGGCGCCCTCTGGCAGCGGCTCTCGCTCGGTCGCCCGGATCACGGCGCGAAGCCAGCCGTCGCTGCTGTCGGCGAGCTCGACGGTCACCGTGGCGAGGGGCCCGGTCTCGAGCACTTCGCTGTACACGGTCACCGGGTCCGACGTCGGGGTCGGGGGTGCCTGGGCGCGGGCCGCGTGGGGGAGCGCGAGCACGAGCGCAGCGGCGGCGACGCACAGCCGGAGCAGGGAGGACGCTCTCACTCGCCCTCCTCCGGATCGACCCAGGGATCGGCGGCCAGGTCGACCTCGAATCGGTACGGCTCGTCGCGTCCGCCCACCAGGTCGAGCACGGTCCACCCGGAGTCCGAGGCCTCGAACGCGACGAGGCCTGGCCCAGCGCTCACGCCGCCCAGGAAGGCCTCGTACAACAAGCCGTCTGCATCGCCGACCGTCCCCGCCGAGCGGGATCGCGCCTTGACCGGCTCGAGGCGCAGCGTCACCACGGCGCGCTGTCCCCGTTGAAGCCGGCGCGGATCCGGGCGCCGTCCGGCGGGGGCCTGCGGAGCTGCACCCGAAACCGGAGCACGAGCCCGTGCGGGTCGTCCGTGAAGCCCGCCACCTCGACGAAGGCGATGAGGCCGTCATCCTTGCGATGAGCGAAGAGGCGTTGGGGGCGGTCGACGCTGGTGGCGGAGATGTCCCGGCGCTCGGCGACGGGGTCGAGGTGGACGAAGCGGGCGCCGGAGGCACGGGTCCCCACGAAGTCCAGCCGCTGGCCCTCCGCGTCGACCGCCCTCAGGGCCAGGTACGCCGGGCCGTGGTCGGGCACCCGGATCACCCGCCGCCACCGGTTGGTCCCCGGCCGCTCCCGCAGCTCGGCGACGACCCAGGAGCTGCCCTTGGGGTTCAGGTCGAGCAGGACGTGCTCGGGGGCGGCGTCCAGGGCGGAGGGGTCCACGCCCACGTCCACGACGAGGCGGGCCACGTCGCTGGTCGGGGCGACGGCGACGCGCAGGTCCGTGAAGACGCCGCTGGCGAACGCCTCGGTGTACACGGTGACGAAGCCGTCGTCGTCCGGCGTCGGCGGCGGAGCCGGGGACGAGGCCTGTCGATCCTGGGGGGCGAACTGGAGCGGGACGTGCAGCTCTTCGTCCGGCGAGAGCCTCGCGAGCAGCTGCCCGTCCTGTTCGAGGCGCACGTCCATGACGCCCTCGCCCCGAGGGACGGGCAGGACGTCGACGACCCAGGTCCGCGGGCCGATGCGGGTCATGGGCGCCTCCTCCCACCCCCCGCCGGGCGGGTTCCAATCGAGGGTCATCGTCGCGTCCTCGGGGAGGACGTCGCGGGCCAGCACGGTCACGACGGCGCCGGTGCCGACAGGGTCGTCGGGGTAGAGCCCCACCTGGACGCGCTCGAACCGACTCAGCCGGGGACGCAGATCGAGGGCGGTGATGGGATCCTCCAGCGTCGCGGGGGGCATGTCGAACTGATCGGCGGAGGGGTCGAACACGACGAGGCGTCCGCCGCTGCGCCGGGTTCCCACCTCCTGGAGCACCTCTCCGGTCGCCGAGGTGACGCGGACCGCGAACTCTCCGGGGCCGGGGGTCCAGAGGTGGGTGACGCCGCGCCAGGCGCCCGGCTCATCCCCCGCCGGGGACAGCTCCAGCGGGATCCAGTCTCCCCGCCGCTTGCGGGACCAGACCTGGACCTGAGCGTCCTCGGGGAGGGCGTCGGGCAGGCGCGCCTGGACCCAGAAGGCGGCCGCGTAGCCTCCCCCCTCGGCGGGGCGGACGTCGACGACGACCTCTCCGACCGGGCCCTTCGCGAGGAGCTCCGAGTAGACGACCGCGGCGTCGGCCTCCGCGGGGGTGAGCGCCCCGAGGGCGAAGGCGAGCGCGAGCGCGGTGTGGACGTGGTTCATGGTCCCCCCTGTGGTTCTCTCGACGGCAGGTCTCGGCCCCCGACCACGAGCCATCCGATCGACCCGAGGGCGACGCCCCACGCGACCAGATCACCCGCCGGCGCGCCCCGGTCGATGGCCCACGCGACGGTCGCGGCGCCGAGGAACAGGATGGGCAAGGCGACGCCGCGCAGTCGCTGACGCACGTCGCGCTGGGCGGGGGCGCGCATCCACTCCCGTCGCCCACGCGCGGCCAGGCCGAACCCGCACGCCACGCACAGCCAGGCCACCCAGTCGCCCAGCACCACGTACGGGGCCGGCACCGCCGCGAGGGGGACGTCCATGGAGACCCAGGTGCGCTCGACCCGGCCCGCCTTGCCGATGAGGACCCCGTCCGCTCCGGTGGCCATGGAGATGCCGGTCGTGGCGGCGCGCACGTGGGGGCGGCCCGTCGCTGCGGACAGGGTCGCCGCCATGAGCATGTGCAGGTCGAGGGCGTTCGTGTCGCCGAACCAGCCGTCGAAGGTCACGGTCCCCAGGACCTCGGCGCCCGCGCGGACCGTGCGGCGGACGTAGCGGAAGCGGGTGGCCTCGTAGCAGACGAGGAAGCCGGCGGGCGGTGCCTTGCCGCCGGTCAGCACGGCGGGCGCGTCCCCGGCGTACAGGGCGCGGAAGCTGCGGATGGAGGACAGGAACGGCAGGTAGCGCACCAGGGGCATGTACTCGCCGAAGGGGACGAGGATGTTCTTGTCGTAGGGGGCGGACCAGGTGCGGTCGGGCTGGATCCGGTAGGCGCCGTTGTGGCGGGTGCGGGCGCCCTTGGGCCCCCGGCGCTCGAGGATGCCGGACCAGATCTCCACGTCGTGCTCGGCGGCGAGGTCGAGGATGGCGCGGCGGCGCTTGGCCTTCAGCGAGCCCCGGATGGCGCCCTCGGGCCACACGACGATGTCGATGGTCGGGTCCATCTCCAGGGCCTGGCGGGTCAGGGCGACGAGGTCGCGCTCGGGGCTCGCCTTGTCTTCCTTGACCATCGCGTGGAGGCGCTCCTCGTCGGTGTTCGTCTGGACGAGGGCGAAGCGGGCGCTGGGGCCATCCTCCATGGCGGCCTGCACGACGCCGTGGCGGTGGTGGGCGTACCCGACGCCGAGGACCCAGGCGGCGAGGACCAGGGGCAGGCTGCGGCGCAGGGCGTGCCCCGCCTGGAGCGCGGCGTCTCCGTCGCTGCGCCAGCGTTCCCAGGCGGCGGCCACGAGACCGTTGGTGAGCAGCACGAGGAAGGAGACCCCGGAGACGCCGGTGAGCGCGGACAGGAGGAAGACGTCGGGGACCTGGAAGAAGGTGGCGCCGTGGGAGTACGGGAACAGCTGAGGGTTGAGGAACTCGCAGGCGAGGGCCCAGGCGGCGAGGCCGACGGGCCACAGGGGGCCGCTCGCCGCGCGGACGCCCCGGGCTCCCCAGCCGAAGACGGCGCCGAAGAGCCCGAACGCGAGTCCGAAAAGGGCGAGGACGGCGAGGCCGCCGACGGCGCCGAGGGCGGTGAAGCGGTCGATGGTGGGGACGAGCCACCAGAAGATCCCCGCGCTCGCGGCGGCGCCGTAGAGCCAGCCTCCGAGCCAGGCGCTGCGCCCGCCGAGGCGGGACAGCAGGGTCATGGGCGGGGCGAGGAGGAGGAGGTGCAGGCCGTAGAGGCCCAGTGGTGGGGCGGTGATCGGCAGCAGGAGGCCGCTCACGACGAGCACCAGGGCGGCGATGGGGCCGAGGCGGGGCCGGGAGTCGGTCACGGGCGTATCCTAGTGGCGGGGAGGGGAGGGGAGGCGGGCACCGGGGCGCCGGTGCGGGGGGCTGCCCGGTGGCTGGTCGGCGGGGGCGGCGTCGGTATCATCCGCGCATGTCCGCACGCCTCTGCAGCTTTGCGTCCCAGTCCGCCGTGTTCACCCCCGAGGAGTGCGACCAGATCCGCGAGCTCGGGGCGAAGCTCTCCCTCGAGGAGGCGAAGACGAACAGCGACCAGGGGGGCAACGAGCTCGTCCTGATGAAGCGCAACTGCGAGATCAAGTGGGTGAAGCGCGGGCATGAGGGCTGGGACTGGGTGTTCGAGCGGATCAATGCCCGGGCCCGCGAGCTGAACGGAACCCGCTGGAGCTTCGAGGTGAACGATGTGGACCGGATCCAGTACACGTCGTACGGGATGGGGGAGTTCTACTCGGCGCACTTCGACAACGGGAGCAAGGCGACGCAGCACCGCAAGCTGTCGATCTCGGTGCAGCTGTCGCCGGCGAAGGCGTACGTGGGCGGGGCGCTGCGGCTCTGGTCGATGAACGACACGAACACGGCGCCGAAGGACCAGGGGTCCATGACGTGCTTCCCGGCGTACCTGATGCACGTGGCCAAGCCGGTGTGGTGGGGGCGGCGCGAGGTGCTCGTCACGTGGATGTCCGGGGACGACAAGCTCAAGTGAGCGACGCCGGTGGAGGTCGGGCGCGGCTGATCGGGGCGGGGCTGGCGGTCCTGGCGCTGCTCGGGGCGGCGGCGTTCCTTCCAGTGACGGACTGGCTGCTGGCCTTCGTGGGCTGGGTGCGGGGCCTCGGGGCGGTGGGCGTGGCGGTGTACGCGCTCGTCTACATCGTGGCGACGGTGCTCATGGTGCCGGGCTCGATCCTGACGGCGGGCTGGGGGTTCTTGTACGGCCCGCTGTGGGGGACGGTGTTCTGCAGCCCGGTGAGCGTGATCGCGGCGACGTGCTCGTTTCTCCTGGGGCGGACGCTGGCGCGGGACGCGATCGCGTCGCGGATCGAGGGCAACGCGAAGTTCGCCGCCATCGACCGGGCCATCGGCAAGGACGGTCTCAAGCTGATCACCCTGTTGCGGATGTCGCCGGCGTTCCCGTTCGCGCTCGGCAACTACGCGCTCGGCCTCACGAGCGTGAAGACGACCCACTACATGCTCGGCAGCTGGCTGGGGATGCTGCTGGGGACGTTCCTCTTCGTGTACCTCGGCAGCCTGGTGGGCGACGTGGCGGAGCTCGCGAGCGGCACGAGCGAAGGCGGCGGCGCGAAGGCGGTGTTGCTGGGGGTCGGCCTCGTGGCGACGGTGGTGGTCAGCGTGGTGGTGACACGCACGGCCCGGAAGGCCCTGGCGGAGATCGTGGAGGAGTAGGGGGTTACTCCAGCACCAGCGGGCTCACGGCGGAGAGGGTGACCCCGGGGACCGGTGTGGGTACAGCGTCTTCCCTCGCAGGGCCGATCAGGGGCGCCGAAGGACGAATCCGGAGCGGGTGAAGAAGCGCAGGAGGGCAGGGATCGTTCACGTGTGCGATCTCCTGGAAGGGCCAGTCCAGCCGGGACAGCTCGTCGAGCTGCCGGACGACCTCAGGGGCGCCCGCTCCATCCCAGCAGCCGGGTCTCAAGGTCCCGAAGACCACGGCTCGACGGACCGGATGGCCGGCGGTCGCGAAGAGGAGGGCGGCGTTGGAGACCTGTCGCTTGGTTCGGGTCCGGTTGGCGCCCAAGGTCACCTCGGCGACGAGGACCGGTGTTCCGTCCGGGCCCAGCGCGACGAGGTCGACCTCCTTCTCCCGAGCGAGCCACTTGTCGTGCCCTTCGCTCCACAGTTCGAACTCCACGACCCGGAGAGGACTGAGCGCGAGCCAGCGGGAGACCACGTTGCGGACCCGCTGCTCGTACGCGGTGCCTCCCTTCGTCCACGCGCCCTTGCGCTCCTTGTGGGTGGGAGCTCGGAGCCTGACCTCTCGAATACGTCGTCCTGCAAGTCGCGTGGGTTTCATGGCGTCCTCCTCGGTCCCGAGAACCTCGCAGCCACCCGGGACAGTTTCTGGCCCGGGTAGGCGCGGAACACGCTTGACTTGAACATCTGTTTAGTGTCTTGCTCCGGGCGAGCGGGGAGACTGCGCAGGCCCCTTCTCGGTGCTCGTCCAGCGTTGCGTTCGCCCGGGACCTGCTGCGCAGGCCCCTCCCCGACGCGCCATCCCTGCCCATGCCACGATCGCCTCGGCCATGCCCGCTCCCCCCGACCCTTGGCTCCACGTCGCCGCCGGCGGCACCCTGCGCCCCTACCAGGCGCGGGCCCTCGCCGAGCTCGTCCCGCGCCTCGCCGCCCCGACCTCAGGCGCCGTCCCGCCCTCAGGCGCCGCCCCGCCCTCAAGCGCCGCCTCGACCTCCAGCGCCACCCCCCACGCCCGCGCCTGCCTCGTCGCCCCGCCCGGCGCCGGCAAGACCTGGGTCGCCCTGCACGTCGCCGCCGCGCTGAAGCGGCCCATCGAGGTGCGCGCGCCCACCACCGCCCTCGTGCGTCAGTGGCAGGACGCCCTCGACGCCGTCCTCGTCGACGTCCGCGACCAGCCCCTCGCCGTCCCCGCCACCCTGCGCACCTACGCCGCGAACGCCCCCTTCGCGCCCGGCGCCCTCGTCCTCCTCGACGAGGCCCACCACCTCTGCGCCTCCTGGGGCCGCGACATCCTCGACGCCCTCCCCGAGGACGCCGCTGTCCTCGGCCTCACCGCCACTCCGCCCTACGGCCACGAGGGCTGGGACACCTTCGTCACCCTCGTCGGCGCCGACCCCGTCCGCATCGACGCTCCGCCCCTCGTCCGCTCCCGCCACCTCGCCCCCTACCTCGACCTCGTCTGGCCGGTCCTCGCCACCGCCGCCGACGTCCCCGCCCTCCGCGAGGCCGACGAGGCCCTCACCGCCGCCGAGCGCGCCGCCGACCCCCACCTCCTCATCCACGTGGACCGCCGCCTCCGCGAGGACCTCGAACAGCTGACCGAAGACCGCTTCGCTGGCCGCGAGGACCTGCTCGCCGCGCTGTGTCGCGTCGCGACCCGCCACCACCGCACCCTGCCGCTCGACCTGCCCCCCGACCCTGACTTCACGGCGCCCCCCGACGGCATCGACCGCGCCCGGGTCCTCGCCGACTGGGACCGCGACCACCCCGCCGTCCGCGCGGCCCTGTCCGCCGCCGGCTTCCGCCTCTCCACCAAGGGCGTCGTCCCCAACCCCCAGTCCGAGCTGCGCACCCTCGCCACCTCCCGCTCTCGCCTCCGCGGCCTCATCGACGTCCTGGAGGCCGAGTGGCGCGAGCGCACCGAGTGGCTCCGCGCTCTCGTCCTCACCGACCGGGACGTCGAGGGCCCGCGCCTCTCCGCCCGCGAGGTCCTCAAGGCCGTCGCCCGGGACCCGCGCGTCGGTCACCTCGACCCCATCCTCGTCACGGGGACGACCTTCCAGGTCGACTCGGATGTCTGGGAACACGTGCGGGATCGGGCTCCGGACCTGCCCTGGGAGCAGCACGACGACCACCACGACGTGGACGTCTCCCGCTGGTCGACCGCCGAGCGCGTCGCCCTGGCGACCCGGCTCCTCGAGGAAGGCGTCACGCGCTGCCTCGTCGGCACCCGCCACCTCCTCGGCGAAGGCTGGGACTGCCCCGCGGTGAACTGCGTCGTCGACCTGACGGGCATCGCCGCGTCGGTCACCGTGAACCAGGTCCGGGGCCGCGCCCTCCGCAAGGACCCGCACGACGCGAGCAAGGTCGCCTCCTTGTGGGAGATCCTGACGCTGGCGCCCGGGCTGCCCGGCGGGGGGCGCATGCTCGAGCGACTCGCCGCCCGCCATGAGCACACCCTCGGCCTGGACGCGCAGGGCCGGATCCGGGCCGGCGTCCAGCGCATCGACCCCGTCCTCACCCGCCCTCTCCCCGAGGTCGCGGCGGACGCGGAGGCCCTCAAGGCCCGCATGGCGGGACGCCTCGGGGAGCGGTCCGACCTCGCCGCGCGGTGGGGCGTCGGTGCGGACTACCGCGACCGGCGCGTCTGGCGCCTCGAAGGTCGGGTGCCGGCCGAGGTCCCGGCGCTCCAGACCCCCGCCACCCCCGACGACCCCACCCCGGCCGCATCCACCGCCTGGATCCGGATCCGGGAGGCGAGCACCGCGAAGGCCGGGCTCGCCGTGATCGGCGGACTCCTCACCGGCGCCGGGGGCGCCATCGCCATCACTGCCCTGGGAGGTCCCCTCGGCGCCGCCGCCCTCGTGGCGACCGCGGGCCTCGGCCTCGGCCTGGGAGGCAGCTACCACCTGGGTCGGGCGCGGGGGTCCCGTCGAGACGCCATCCTCCGGGCGCTCCACGCCACCCTGGTCGACGAGGAGCTGGTGAGCGGCCCGCTCCGCGTGGACGCCACCCGCTGGTGGGTCGACGGATCGCCCGAGGAGTCACGGCTCTTCGCGGAGGCCGCTGCAGCCCTCTTCGCCCCCCCGCGGTACCCCCGCTACGTGCTGCTCGAAGGCGACGGTCGCCTCTTTGCGGTGCCCGACGCCCTCGGTCGGTCGCGCGCCGCAGCGGATCGACTGGAAGCCCGCTGGGCCGAGCTCGTGGGGCCCGCCGAGACGCTGTTCGCGCGCCGCGGGCGTGGTCAGGAGCTGCTCCGCGCCGCCTGGCGCACCCGCCCCGACGTCCATGCGGCCGTCGAGGTGGTGGAGGACTGGGAGTAGGGGTCAGTCGCGCGGTCCTCGCAACCGGAGCAGCGGCACGGAGAAGAACCCGAGGAACAGGACGTTGAGCACGACGTTGCCCGGGAGGCCCGCGGCGAGTGAGTCGCCGGAGTCCACGAGGAACCAGGTGACGACGCCGGCGCCCATGGGACCGACCGGCACGGGCTGGCCGCGCGTCACGGCGTGGACGACGAGGCGGTCCAACCGCCACGGCTCCTCGGTCCCCGGCGCCGCTGCGAGCGCGCTGATGGCCCCGAAGGCGACCGTCGCCCAACAGGCCACTCGCAGCCAGGTGACGAGGGGGTTCCCGCTGGAGCTGGTCATCTTGCTCCTCCGTTGGGTAGCGCCGGTCCCGTCCGGACGTCCTCGACGGGGGCCTCGACTCCGTCGACCACGACCACCAGCGGATCGAGCCCCGCCCACTCGCCCTCGAACCGCCACGGTGTGGGTGTGCCCCCGTCCAGCGGCCAGCCCTCCAGGCGGGGGTCGCATGCGCCGCCGTATCCAACGACGAACATCGCCTCCGCTCCGTAGAGCGCGAGGGAGACCTCACACTCGGGCACGACCTCGAGGGTCAGCGCGACCGGCACGGTGAACTCGGGAAGCTCGAGGAACCGCAAGTCCAGGCTCGGAGGCACGTTCGCGAGGACCCGCTGGTCGGAGACGACAGACGTGACCCCGGGGCGCTCCGGGTACACCGTCGCGTGGAGGGCGTAGCGCCGGTCGGGTTCGACGAGCAACGTCCCCGCGACCTCCGGCGCGGTCCACGCGCTGCCGCTCGCCAGGATGCGGGGGGGTGGACCTGCCTCCACCTGGATGGTCTCGCGGGGGACCGTGTCGGTGGCGGTTGCCGCCGTTGTTCGCTCAGCGGAGCCACTCTGTTTCGCGGTCTGCCCCCGGCTGGCTCCGCACGCCACGAGGCTGGCCGCGGCGAGAGAGAGGGCGAGAGTCGCGCCGACGGGGGACCTCATGAGGCCACGGTAGCGACCTCGGGCGGGAGCGGTCAGCCCCCACCCCCCGCGCTCACCATCGCCACCACCTGCGCCTTCGCCTGGCGCACCGGCGCGGTGTCCATCAGGGTCCGCGCCACCGTGACCGCTCCTTCGTAGAGCACGACGATGGCGACCCCGAGGGACGCCGCTTCGTCCCGCGCCCAGCCCTCGGCCACCAGGGCGTCCTCGTAGGCCTGCGCCCAGGCGGCGAAGACCTCCCGGCAGGCGGCGCGGATCGCGTCGGACACGCCGACCGCCTCCGTCGCCGGCACCCCGATGGGGCAGCCCATCGTGAAGCCGTGCCCCTCGAGGTCTGCGGCCAGGGCGTCGAAGATTCTCGCTAGCCCGTCCGCCACGCTCGGGGCGCCGTCGAACACCGCGCGGATCCGGCCTGCGGCGTCGAGGCCCACCTCGCGCACCGCCGCCTCCGCCAGCTCCTCCTTGCCCCCGGGGAAGGAGTGGTACATCGACCCCGAGGAGATCCCGGCCGTCCCGAGCAGCGTCTTCATGCTCGTGCCGCCGTACCCGGAGGTGCGCAGGCTCGTGCTCATGGTCGAGATGAGGCGGTCGCGGGTGGTGGCGCGGGGCATGGGGCTATCCGGCGGCGGCGACGGCCTGAGGGACGTGCGCGTCGATGAACGTGGAGAGGCGATCGAGCCAGGCGGCGTCGGCGTCCTCGTGGGAGAAGTGGCCCGCGCCCTCGAAGACCGTCACCTCGCTGCGCGGCAACAGGCCATGCATGCGCTCGGCGTTGGTCGGCGGCACGAAGGTGTCCTCGGCCCCCCACGTGATGAGCACCGGTGCGCCGATGGACGGCAGCGCGGCTTCGAGCACCGGGAGCTCCTCGTGGTAGCTGCCGATGTAGTCGAAGGCGTGCTGATGCTTGACCGGGTCGAAGCAGATGGCGCGGTACTCCTCCACCGCCTCGGCTGAGGGGCGGTGGCGACGGTACCCGTCGCGGGTGGCCACGGCGAAGCTCTGCTTCATCATCTGGCCGCGCAGGGGAGTCCGCGTCCCCAGCCAGCGGACGAAGGCGGAGCGGGCGCCCGCGGTGAGCGTCGCGTCGAAGTCGGGCGGCCAGGTCCCGGGGCCGTCGAACACGTTCACGCCGAGCACGCGCTCGGGCGCGGTGGAGGCGAGCCAGAGCACGACGGGCGCGCCCACGTCCGGCCCCACGACGAAGGCGCGGTCGATGCCCTTCGCGTCCATCAACTCGACGAGCAGCGCCGCCTGGGCCGACGGCCGCATGACCTCCTTGGCGCCCTCGGACATCCCGAACCCCGGCAGGTCGACCGCCAACAGATCGAAGCGGGCGGAGAGCCGGTCCCAGAGTGACTCCCAGCAGCGGATGGACTGGGGCAGTCCGTTGGTCAAGACGAGGGTCGTGGCGTGTCCGGTCCTCGACTCGGCGATGCGGAGGTCGAGGCCCCCGACGGTGATGGTGTGGAAGTCCATGTGTCTGCTCCGTTTCTGCCCGGGTGGGCGACGTGTCGTGTCGGTTCGACAGGGATTAGATAGAACGTTCTGTCTAATCGATCAAGTCCGGATGTCTCCGGGGCCTCACCAGGGCTCGGTGTCGTCTCATCGGTTGACCCTCCGCTGGCTGCCCGGATCGACGGCGCCGCGAGGATCACCGGGAGAGAGGTGGTCCGTTGCGTCGGCTGCGAGCCCGCTCCAGACTCGAATCGATGGGCGACGCTGGCGATCCCTGGACCTCGTTCTCCGCCGACACCTGGCGGGCTCGCCCGGGACTCCTGGCTCCGAGCCGGCCCCTGACGGCGTCTCCAGCCGAGCTGCTCCAAGCGCTCGGAACCCTCGCCGAGCAACGGCGCCGGGGGGAGGACCACTCCGTGGTGCGGGCGTACGACGGAGCGCGGGTGGTCGTCGACCCGGACCGTCTCCTGCCCACCCCATCCGACGCCACCCTGGATGCCTGGTGGGCGCGCGTCGCCTCGGCGACCGACGGGATCGGCCTTCAGGTCAGCAGCGTCCAGGCCCTGCATCCCGCCCTGTGGGTCCGGGCGCGTCGGTTCCTGGACGAGCTCCATCGGGAGGTGGGCATCCCCGCGGGTCGCGCGGATCTGGACCTGTTCGTGGGGGACTACCGCGGGAGCCCCTTCGGACTGCACAAGGACGCCCAGGACGTGTTCACCTTCGGCGTCCGCGGGGCCAAGTCCTTCGACGTCTGGCCGTTCGACGCCTTCGCGGATGTCCCGGGCGTCGGGGCTGGCGATCGGCTCCGCGGGGTGAACCTGTGGGAGGTCGAGGGGGCCCTGCCGGAGAGCGAGCGGTTCGAGGTGCGTCCCGACGATGCTGTCTTGTACTTCCCCGCCGAGTCGTGGCACCGGGCGACGACCGACGGGAGCCTCGTGGCGACGCTCGCGCTCGGCGTGGTGGTGCGGGACGACCCCTGGGCCCACGCGGCCGCGGCGTTGGATCGTCTGCGCAGCTCAGCGGGTCAGCGGCCGCGGGTCTGGCGCCCCGGGACCCGGCCCGCCGATGTGACCGCGGACACTCGGCGCGCGCTGGGTGAGCCTGCCTTCGCCCGGGCGCTCGAGGACGAGGTCCTGCGATGGAGCACCCTCGGAGGCTTCGCCCGCGCCCCGGCGCGGCGGGACGTGGTCCTCAGCCTGCACGACAGGGTGCGACTCGTCCCGGGAGCGCTCGCCTGGAGGTCGGGCGAATGTGGGATCTGGGCTGCCGGCACCTTGCTGGACTGGCCGGCGTCCGTTGATGGCCAGCGGCTGGTCGATGGGTTGTCCGACGGGGCGTGGCATCGGACGGGGGACCTCTGCGGGCGTCGCCGTCCTGGAGCCCTCGAGATGATCGGGTCCCTGGTCGCGCACCATGCGCTCGAGGTGGAGCCGGCAAGCGCGGTGTAGCGTGCGAGGAGCGAAGGAGGGTGCGATGGGACTCGGTCCGAAGGACGTGGCGGTGGCGACGCCGGCGCAGCTGAAGGGATGGGCGCAGGAGCTGCGTCAGGGCGCGCCGCGCAACGAGCCGGTGGAGGGGCTGGTGCGGCTGCTGCTGGCCGCGGCTGCGAGCCCGGCGGACGCGGAGGTCGCGCGGCGCAAGAACCAACAGGCGGGTGCCATTGCCCAGGCGGTGGAGCTCGTCCGCGCCGGCGCGAGTCCGGGGGCCAGCGGCGCCGAGGACGTGAAGGGCGGCATCGTCATGCAGGGCGCCGAGGACGTGAAGGGCGGCATCGTGATGCAGGAAGAGCCCAAGAAGTAGCTCCCGGGAACCTCCTCCGGATTCCGCGCGTGATCGGAAATAGAACCCCGACTGCGCGGTACCAACAGGGCAGCACGAGGAGGCACCATGTTCCGCAGACTTCGCACCCGCACCACCGCCTTTGACCGCCTGATCGGCGCCCTCATGTGCGCCGGCGCCATCGCGTACGGATACGCCTGCTTCTACGGCGGCGGCGAGCTGGCCCACACGGCGGCCGTCGAGGATGCCCTCGCGGTCGAGGCAGACCCCCTGGCCCCCGCCGCCGCGCGCCCCGCTGAGGTCGACACGGCCACCGACTTCGGCACCATCACCCACGAGTTCATCAGCATCGACGTCGACCTCGGCGCCCTGGGCGGCTCGATCCTGAACGCACCCGTCTTCCGGCTCTGAGGGAGGGTCAGGGCGCGCGATCTAGAACACACCGACCACTCCCAGTCCCGCGGGGTAGACCCGGACGCGCGGTCGTCGACGGGCACGCCGTTCGTCCTCCGAGGGCAGCACCTCGGCGCCCCGTCGCGCTGCGCGCCACTGCGCTTCCAGGGTCGAGGCGGCGATGACTCCTCCCAGGAAGGCCCCCAGCGCGGCGGCCTGATGCGGACCCACCACGCCCCACAGCCACGGTTCGCTCGGGGACCACGACGCGAGCACGACGCCGCCGAACGTGGCGATGAGCTGGAACGGGAGCACGACGTAGGCGACGACGTTGTAGTGGTCGCGCTCCAGCCGGCGGAGGTGCCAGGGCGAGCTCGTCGCGCGGACCGGGCTGTACACCCGCCCGTCGCGCAGGGCGCTCGCGGTCACGAGCAGGGCGGTCCCTCCCATCAACTCCAGGGATCCCAGGATCGAGCTCACCACCCAGCCGGGGCCTCCGCGCGTGACCCCACCGAGGCGGCTGTCCAGGGTGGCTGCGGTCAGGAGCGTCGCGCCGGAGCCGTACGCGCCGACCGCGGACCGCGTGAGGACGGCGGCGGCGGATCCGGCCGGGTCGGCCTCTTCGGCTCCGAGGCTCAGGCGTGGGCAGAGCAGCGCCACCCCCAGGCAGAGTGCGAGCGCCCACTCGGCTCGAGGTCGGCGCCTCCTCATCACGCGAGCCCCCCAATCAACGCCACCTGGGTCGGTGGCCCTCGGTGCCCACGCTATCGCGCTGCCGGAGTGGGCCCTCGGGCGCCTCGCCGCCCGCCGCGCTCTGTAAGCGTTCGTGAGCCAAGTGAAAGCGTCCGTCAGCGCCCCTTCACAGCCGAGATGGCGGGCCTAGTGTCCTCATGAACGCGCCGGGTGGCCTCATGGAATCGGACCGCACCGTCCTCCTCCTCACCCTCCTCGGTCCCTCTGTGAGGTCACCCGGCAGTTCACCAAACCGGCGCCCCGACGCGGGCTGACCGGCGAGCGCCAGGGCCTGCGCTCCTCCACGGCGCGCCCACCCGCTCGCTACCTTCCCGGCGTGCGCCTCGTCACCATCCGCTTCTCGCACTACAACGAGAAGGCCCGCTGGGCCCTCGACCTTGCAGGCGTCCCCTACACCGAAGAGGGGCACCTCCCTGGCTTCCACGTCCGCGCCGTCAAGCGCCGTCACCCGGGGGGAGGCGACCGGGACAAGGCGTCCTCACGCTTCTCGACGCCGCTCCTCGTCCTCGACGACGGCTCCGTCCTCACCGACTCCGCGGCCATCGTCGCCTGGGCCTCCGACCGGATGCCAGAGACCCTGTACCCGTCCGACGAGGTCCGGGAGATCGAGCAGGACGTCCACGACCGCCTCGCTGTGCACAGCCGTCGCGTCGTGTACGGGTTCCTCTTCAGCCACCCACCGACGCTCCGCCGCCTCGCCCGCGCCTGCGTCCCGGGGTTCGAGTCGTGGGTCCTCGCTGCCGCGCTGCCGTTCACGGCCCGCCGGGGCTACGAGGCGTTCGCGGGCGGCGACGAGGGGTTCGCGCGCTCGCGCCGCATCTGCGCCGAGGAGGTCGAGCGCTGGGGCGCGCGGCTCGACGGGCGCAGCTTCCTCGTCGGCGACCGCCTCACGGCCGCGGACCTCGCCCTCGCCTGCGCGATGGTGCCCTTGCTGATCCCCCAGGCGGAGGAGGGCTTCGGCGCCCCGCTCCTCCCCGTCGATGCGCTCCAGCCGGAGGCGCGGGACCTGGTGGTTCGCTTCCGAGGCACCGCGGCCGGGCGGCACGCCCTGCGCATGTTCGCGGAGCATCGGGGCACTCGGGTCATCCCCTACGGCGAGCGCGCGCCGTGAGCAGGAAGGGCCCCCCGGAGTCGCTCCGGGAGGCCCTTCGTGACGGTCCTGGGGTGTCCTACTCGTCGAGGGCGACCACCGGGCCGCCGGGCAGCTCCGGGTTCCAGATCCCGACGGTCAGGTCGATGTCCGTCGCCTCGGCCGCGCCGTCCACGACGACGAGCGTGTGGCCCTCGCCGATGTCGGCGGTGCATGCCACGTCCTGACGGCCGTAGGACGAGTCCTCCTTGAGCATCCACATGTGCAGGGTGCCCTCGTCGAGGTAGGCCCCGGCGACCTCGTAGTCGCCGATGCACCCGCCGAGCTGGGCGCTCACGAGGACGAGGGACTCGCTCTCCTCGAGCGCCGCGAACGCGTCCTCGATCTGGCCCCGGGCGACCTCGTCGGCCTGGCAGTCCTCGATCCACCCGTCGATGTCGTCCTGGGCGTCGAGGAAGCGGGCGGCGTCGATGCCCTCGCAGAAGGCGGCGGGCTCGGCGCCGATGGCGAACTGCAGCGGGTCCCCGGCCGGGGGCTCGCCGCCGCTGTTGTCCACCTGCGTGCAGGCGGCCAGGGTGAGCAAGGAGCAGGCAAGGACGGAGGTTCGGAACACGGACATGGTCTCTCCTTCGGTGATGAGCCGTTCAAGCGGCGGCTCGCTTCGGAGGGACCAGAGAGCGCGATCCGTGCCGACCGCAGCGGGTACCGGAGTGCCCGCGGGGCCGGCAGGGAGGACGCATTGAGGAGCCCGCCTGCTCAGCGCGCCCGCTCTCCCTGGAGGAGCGCCGCCACCGCCTCTTCGTGCGCGGCCGCCGAGCGCGGCCCGTAGCCGCCGGCGAGCAGGTGGAGCAGGCCTGCGCCGCGCTCACGTGCCCAGCGCGCCACCCGCAGATCCCTCCGCACCAGGCCCTCCGGGGTGACGGCGAGATCGGCGAGCGGGTCCCCCGCCAGGACGTCCGAGCCGGCGACGTGCACGACGAGCCCGACGTCGAGGCCCGCCGGGACCCGGTCGAGGGCGTCGTCCAGAGCGGCGAGGAACGTCTCGTCGCCCGTTCCGGCGGCCAGGGGGACGTCCAGATCACCGGGGAGCTTGGGGTGGGGGAAGATCCCTCCCTGGTGGAGTGACAGCGAGAACACCGAGGGGTCCTCTGCGAAGAAGGCGTGGTCTCCGTCTCCCTGGTGGGCGTCGGTGTCGACGATGAGGACGGGGGAGGACACCCCCGAGTCCCGGAGCGCCGCGATGGCGACGGCGACGTCGTTGTAGACGCAGAAGCCGTGTCCCTTCGCCGGACGGGCGTGATGGAAGCCGCCGCCGAGGTGGACGGCCAGGCGCCCCTCCGCTGCGTGCCGCGCCGCGAGCGTGGTCCCGCCGACGGCCGCCGCGAAGGACCCGAGGATCCGCCGCTGGATGGCCTGCGGGCCCATGAACCCGGGGACGGGCGCCTCGAGGGCGGTCGACAGCACCGCCGGCTCGGTCAGCGACGCGAGGTAGCCGCCGTCGTGGACGCGGGCGAGCTGGGCCTCCGTCGCCACCGGCGCCCGAAAGAAGTCCTCCTCCTCGAGCAGCCCCCGCTGCACGAGGCCCGCCGCCACCTTGTTGTACTTGTGCAGGTCGAAAGGGTGGAGCCGCTCGAGCCCGTAGAAGCTGACGGCGTAGGCGGGGCTGTGGACGACGACCGCCTCGCGGAGGGAGCCGTCGCCGTCGTGCACGGGGAGGACTGCGCCGGTGTGGGGTGGCGGTCTCGGCGGCGGTCGGACGAGCCACCCGACCCCCAGCGCCACCACCAGCGCTCCCACGCCGAGGGCGATCCGAGTGCGCCGACGGCGGAGCTGCTTCTGCTCCTGCCAGTCGTCCAGCTCGTCGAGCGGTTCGTCGTCCACGCCGCGGTCCTCCGCAGCGTGCGACATCCGGTCGGGGCGCGAGGTTCCCGCCCCCGGCGACTCAGCCGTAGAAGGTCTCGCCGGTCTCCGCCATCTCGACCAGGAGCGGGCACGGCTTGAAGCGTCGGCCGTGCGCCGACTCCAGCGCGTTCAGCCGGGCCACGACGTCCTTGAGGCCGACGCGGTCGGCGTAGCGGAAGGGGCCGCCCTCCATCGGAGGGAACCCGATGCCGAACACCGCGCCGAGGTCGGCGCTCTCGTTGTCGAAGAGCACGCCCTCCATGCGGCAGTAGGCGGCCTCGTTCACCAGCGACAGCACCATCCGCTCGGCCATCGCCACGGGGTCCCCCGCCTTGCGCACCGTGCCCGCGGGCATGTGGTGCCAGATCGCCTCGTCGATGACCTTCTTGCCGTCGCGGGTCACGGACTTGCCGTTCTCGTACAGGTAGAAGCCCTTGTTCGCCTTCTTGCCGAAGCGCCCCTCTTCGAGGAACTTCGGGGTCATGGAGTCCGCGGGGAACTCGAGGCGGTCGCCGTAGTGGCCCTCCATCGTCTCCATGACCTTGGCGCCCACGTCGATGCCCACCTCGTCCATCAGGGTGATGGGGCCGACGGGGAAGCCGACGCTCATCGCCGCCTCGTCGATCTCCAGCGGGTCGTGGCCCTCCAGCGCGAGGAAGCTCGCCTCGATCATGTAGGGCGCGAGGACGCGGGTCGTGTAGAAGCCGGCGCAGTCGCCCACGACGATGACGTGCTTCCCCATCGCCCGGCCGACGCTGACCACGGTCTTCGTGACCACGGGGTCGGTCTTGTCGGTGACGATGACCTCGACCAGCGGCATCTTCTCCACCGGCGAGAAGAAGTGCATGCCCACGACGTTCTCGGGCTTCGCCGCCGCCTCGGCGATGGACGTGATCGGCAGGGCGGACGTGTTCGAGGCGAAGATGCCGTCCACCTTCGTGACGTCCTCGAACTCCTTCACTATCGCCTGCTTCAGGCCGAGCTTCTCGGGCACGGCTTCGATGACGACGTCGGCGTGGCCGAAGCCCGCCCAGGTCAGACCGCCGGAGATGCGGTTCAGGCGCTCGGACGCTCCCTCGCGGCTGATCTTCTTGCGCTTCACGCCCTTCTTGAAGTGCTTCTCCGCGTAGCCGATGCCCGCCTGCACGCCGTCCCACACGATGTCCTTGAAGCGGACGGTGTAGCCCTTGTCGGCGAGGACGGTCGCGATGCCGCCACCCATGAGGCCCGCGCCGAGCATGCCCACGTGCTTCACCTCGCGCCCCTCGACGTCCGCCGTGCCGGGGCCGTCGTTCTTCTTGAGCGTGGTGATGCAGTGGAACAGGTGCCGCAGCCCAGCGGACTCGGGCGTCATGAGGAGGCGCCCGAAGGCCTCGGCCTCGGCGTCGTAGGTGCCCGCGTCCAGCACGTCGAGGATGGCGAGCGGCGCCGGGTACAGACCCTTCGTCTGCTTCATAACCATCTGGCGCGCCTGCTTGAGCGCCATGTTCTTGCCCACGGGGTTCGTGTTGATGAACAGCGCCTGGGCCTTCTTGCCGAAGGGCTTCTTGGGGCCCTTGAGCTTGTTCCCCTCGGCGAGCTCGGCGGCGAGGTCCTTCGCCTCATCGAGCAGGCGATGCACCGGCACGACCTTGTTCACGAGGCCGAGCTTGAGCGCCTTGCTGGGACGCACGTTCTTGCCCTGGAGGATGAGGGGCAGCGCTTCTTCGAGGCCGATGAGCGCCGGCAGACGCACGGTGCCGCCCGCCCCGGGGAGCAGACCGAGCATCACCTCGGGCAGGCCGAGCTTCGTCTTCTTGTGGTCGGTGCAGACGCGCGCGTGAGCGGCCAGCGCCAGCTCGAGCCCGCCGCCCAGGCAGTCACCGTGGATGGCGGCGACGGTGGGGACGCCGAGGTTTTCCACCGCGGCCATGACCCGGTGGCCCTCGCGGGACAGGCGGGCGCCTTCCTCGGCGGTGGTCACCTCGTTCAGGTCGTCGATGTCCGCGCCGGCGACGAAGCCGCTGTCCTTGCCGGAGATGAGGACGCCGGCCTTGATGGCCTTGTTCGCCTTCACCTTGGCGAGCATCTCCTCGAACTCGCCCATGAGCGCGACGGACAGCGTGTTCACCTTCTTGCCCGGCCGGTCGAACCAAATGACGGAGATGCCGCGCTCGTCGGGCTCGTCGAGGCGGAAGGCGGGGCCGGACTCCGCGGGGACGTCGTTGGCGGTCTCGTTCTCGGGGGAGGTCTTCTTGGATGCCATGTCGAGGCTCCTCTCAGGCGCCGCGGCGCAGCACCATGGCCGCGCCCAGCCCGCCAGCAGCGCAGGCGGTGGTGATGGCGTACTCGCCGTCGACGTGGTCGAGCAGCTCGATGGCGTTGAGCACGATGCGCCCGCCGGTGGCCGCGAACGGGTGCCCGTAGGCGATGGAGCCGCCCCACATGTTGAGCTTCTCGGGGTCCACCGCGCCGACGGGGGCGTCGAGGCCGAGCTTCTCCTTGCAGAAGTCGGCGTCCTCGAAGCAGCGGAGGTTGGCGAGGACCTGGGCGGCGAACGCCTCGTGGATCTCGACGACGTCGCACTGGTCGAGGGTGATGTCGGCCTTCTCCAGCGCCTTCGGCACGGAGTACACGTTGCCGAGCAGCATGTTCTCGCGGGGGTCGATGGCGGGGAAGTGCCAGCCCTCGATCCAGGCGCGGGGCTCGAAGCCGAGCTCCTTGGCCTTCGCGGCGCGCATCAGCACGACGCACGAGGCGCCATCGGTCAGCGGCGAGCTGGACGCGGCGGTGATGGTGCCGTTGCGTCGGTCGAACACGGGGCGCAGGGACGCGACCTTCTCGGGGTTCATGACCTCGCGGATGAGGTTGTCCTCGGTGACGGGACCCTTCGGGGTCATCACGGGGACGATCTGCGACGCGACATGCCCGGCCTCGCGCGCGGCGTGGGCCTTGGCGTGGGACGCGATGGCGAGGGCGTCCTGCTCCTCGCGGGGGATGTCGAAGTACTTGACCATGTCCTCGGCGTGCTCGCCCATGGTCTTGCCGGTGTACCGCTCGGAGATCGACGGCGCCTGGGGGAACAGGTCCTTCGGGTTCACCTGGGCGATGGTCTTCACCAGGTCGAAGCCCTTGGACTTCTGTGCGGATCGGAGGGTGTCGATGACCTCCTTCTTGTGGGGCACGGGGGCGGCGGAGGTGACGTCGACCCCGCCGGCCACGACCACGTCGGCCTCGCCGGACTGGATGAGCCGGGCGGCGTAGGCGATGGCGTCGAACCCGGTGGCGCAGGCGCGGGAGACGGTGACGCCGGGGACGTCGTAGAGGTTGAGGTCGAGGGCGATCTCCCGGGCCACGTTGGGGCTGGCGGGGACGCTGATGACGGTCCCCCAGACGACGTGGTCGATGGCCTCGGGCGGGACCTCCAGCTTGTACAGCGTCTCGCGCACGCACTGGGTGGAGAGCTGGACGGGGTCGACGTCGTTGAGCGTCGTCCACGACTTGGCGAAGGGGGTGCGCCCGCCGCCGATCAGGGCGAGGCGGTCACGCTTGAGGGTCTTCCGGGCCATGGAGCCTCCTGGGAGTGGGTCGCGGGGCGGAGTCCGAAGGCCGCGACGACGCCGGGGGAGCCGGCGGAGGCAAGAGGGTGGTGCCGGTTGACTGGGGTGTCAATGTGCGAATGAGTGTTCACTCACTGAAGGTCTGGGTGCTCGAGTCCGCGCCGTCGCTGATGGTGAGGGTGACGGTGACGCCGTCGGTCTGCCCCAGCCAGGAGGACCACTCCTCCCGGTAGTCGCAGCTGACGCCGGCTGGCCCGCCGACGTGCAGAGCCAGGCCGCGGGTGCGGAACTCGGATTGGAAGTCGTTCCAGGTCTCGACCTCCAGTTCCTGCCCATCAACGTGACCCTCGACGCTCCAGTCCTCGGCGGACACGTACAACCAGTCGTCCCGAAACATGTCCTGCCTGACTCGGTACTCCCCAGCAGGGAACGAGCCCCGCGCCATGTCGAGCTCCAGCTCGGCGGTGAGCCACCGGACCGACTGCTCCTTGTAGTCCTCGACGAAGGCGGACGCCCCCGACTCGAGAGTGAGGGCCCGTCCGCGCTTGGGTTGATCGAGGCGCGCATGCACGGAGCGACGGGTCTTCGAGGTGTTGAAGGGTTGAACGATCCAGCGGGTCTCGCACCCGTGGACCTCGACAGAGCCACAAACCGCGCCGCAGGTCCCGATCCACTCGGTCCGGGTTCCCGATGGGCTCGTCATCCAGCTCTCGAAGGGCTCGTCCTCGCAGTCGGCGGTCAGCTCGACCTCGGAGCTCGACACCTCGCTCCCCGGGGGGAGCAGTCCCCGGGCGAGGTTCTCGAAGGCGATCTGGCTCGTGGGCATCCTCCGGGCAGTGCCCAGCGCCCTCTCCAGCTCGGCTGGGAGGCAGCCAGCGGGCCACGAGCCGCCCCGCGCGAACTCGGAGAAGCACTCATCCTCGGCTTCGACCCCGGGTGACTCCTCCGCGGTTGCGCCGTCGGATGCCTGCTCGCCGCCACAGCCTCCAGTGAGGGAGAGGCCGAGGAGACCGGCGAGGGCAGAGAGAGTCCTGGACATGAACTCACGCTAGGGCCGTTCTTCGGGCTGGCCTGGCGATTCTTCAGGGCGCCTGCCGCAAGCGGCACCGGGCGTCCTCCGGGGTCGCGCCGTCGCGCTCCGTTCTGGGGCGGGCCGCGCTTCGCGCGCCCCGCCCCAGGAACCGGCCTTCGGCCGCCCTCTGGCCCCCCTGGCGCGGGCGGGAGGCCCCTTCGCCCCGCCCACCCGGCTAGCTGCGCTGCTCGGCTCGCGCGGGCATCGTCTCCTCATGCTTCAGGACGACTGGCTCCTCCGACAGCTCAACCGCTTCGCCCTCGGCGTGGCCGAGCTCGTCGCGGGGGGGGCGGTGACTGAGGACGAGGACATCGAGGAGGAGTGCGAGGCCATCCTCGGCGCGCCGGTCGAGGTGTTCGAGGCCATGCGCGTGCCCAGCCTGCTCTCCATGTTCCCGGTGGTGGACGCGAGCAGCGAGCGCCGCGCCGTGGCCCTCGCGGTCGGACTCGCCCAGCGCGCCGCCGATCTCGGCGACGACGGGGATCCGGCACGCCGCCGCGCCCTGGCCCTCCTCGACACCCTCGCCGACGCCGACCGCGAGCTCACCGACGAGCTCACGGCGTTGCGCGAGGCCCTCGTCCACCGCCTCGGCGGCATCGAGCCGAGCTGACCGCCCCGCGCCTCTGAGCGCCGCCGACCTGCCGCCGCCACGACCCTGATCGCTGGACGTCGGCGAACCGTCAGAATTCAGAAGGGGGCCGCCGCCGCGGGCGCTCCGTAGCGTCCAGGGGCCGTGAGCGATGGACGCTCCGGCTGCGACCTCGGACGACCCATGACCCCGCGCGCCCTCTCGCTCCTCTTCCTCGTGCTCCTCGCGGGCTGCCCCGCTGCCAACGACGACGACTCCGCTGCCAACGACGACGACGACGCCGCGAACGACGACGACGCCGCGAACGACGACGATGCAGCCGACGACGACGATGCGGTCGACGCGGACGGGGACGGCGTCCCTGCGGACCTCGACTGCGACGACACCGACGCCGCCGTGTTCCCCGGCGCGGCCGAGACCTGCGACTCCGCCGTCGACACCGACTGCGACCCGACCACGAGCTGCGAAGGCGCCTGCTCCGCCACCTGGGACTTCACCGCCGGCTGCGGCGCCGCGACCTGGTCCGGCCCGGCCCCCGTCCTCCACTGGTCCTTCGACGACTCGGGCGATCTGCTGAACGACAGCTCCGGGAACGGGGTCCACGGCGTCAAGGCGCCGGGCGGGCTGTGGACCGCCCTCAACCCCGGCTGGGTCGACGGTGGTGTCGAGATGAGCGGGGTCAGCGCTCGCGGCTCCATCGCCGATGCGGACGCGTGGACGTCCGCTCAGTGGGTCCGCATGGACGCTCTCCCCGCCGAGGACTACGCGTTCATCGCGAGCCACGGAGTCGGCGGCGTCGCCTACACCGGCTGGGCGGTCGCCCTCCAGCCCGACGGGACCCCCGGCGTCATCCTCGAAGGGCGCGACGCCGCCCTCGAGACCTTCCTGTTCGGGACGGCGCCCCTCTGCCTCGGGGGGTGGGTCCACCTGGCGTTCACCTTCGCCGGCGGGGACGCCGTCGTCTACGTCGACGGCCAGGAGGTGGCCAGCGTCACGGCCCCCTTCGACGTCGTCGAAGACGGGGGCAGCCCCTTCACCATCGGCTTCGACCCGAACCAGCAGCGCCGCTACTTCGAGGGCGCCTACGACGACCTCGCGGTGTGGAACTCCGCCCTGTCCTCGACCGACATCGCGGCCCTCGCCGCCGACGGCTTCTGCGGGTTCGGCCTCTGAGCGCACCACCCGCCCCCCCACCCGCCCCCGGCCCCTTCGGACTCCCCCACCACCCGACTCCGGCCCGCCCGGACTCCCCCCATCCCGGACTCTCATGCACGCTCGACTCCTTCTCGCCCTCCTGGGGCTGACCCTCGCGGGCTGCCCCGCCTCCAATGGCGACGCGAACGACGACGACGCCGCGAACGACGACGACGTCGCGAACGACGACGACGCTGCGAACGACGACGACTCGGCCGGCGACGACGACGACGCCGCCAACGACGACGACTCGGCCGGTGACGACGACGACTCGGCCGGTGACGACGACGACGCGACCCCCCCGCCGGTCTACTCCCGGTTCGCCCTCCTCGACACCGGCGAGTACGGCGCCATCCTCCCGAACGGCCGCTTCCGCGCCATCGCCGACCTGGGGACGGACGAGGAGGTCCGGCACCTCGTGTGGGACGAGTCTGCCGACGCCTTCCTCGCGTTGAAGAACAGCGTCTTCGGCCAGGACTTCGCGCCCCAGCTGGTCCACATCGACCCGTGCACCGGCGACGTCACCGACGGCGCCATGCTCGACGTGTTCCCCAGCACCCCGGGACCTCTCGCCAACCGCGCCATGGATGCCCTGGCCATCGACTCCGACGGGACCGTCTGGGTGGCGTGGGCGTCGACCCCCAACAGCCTCAGCGACACCCTCGTCACGGTCGATTCCGCGACGGGCTCGCTCACCACCGTCGCCACCGTCTCCGGGACGGAGGACGGCGAGGTCGAGCACCTGTTCTGGCACGACGGCGTCCTCTACGGCGTGGACAACCGGACCGTCCACACGATCGACCCGACCACCGGCGCGGCGAGCGGCGCGAGCGCCCAGCCCCTGCGGCAGGCCTTCGCCCCGGACCCGGAGACCGGCGGGTTCCTCGCCTTCGACTCGGAGCTCCCCTCCCATGCGACCGGGACCACCCCGCATGAGTTCGTGGAGCTCGACACCTCCCTCGCCGTGACCGCGGGCCTCGGCCTCGCGATGCACGAGGGCGGGTTCGGGGGCGCGGAGGTCACCCACATCGGAGTCGCCGCCCTGGAGTGCCCCGCGGACGACGGTCTCCTCCTGGACCTCCCCCTCGACGGCTCCTTCGAGGACGTGAGCGGCTTCGGGTACGAGGCGACCCCCGGCAGCGGGGAGGCCCGCCCCGACCGGCACGGGGCGTCCGCTGGCGCCTGGGGTGTCGACAGTGGTGCCGGCGTGCTCGACACGTTCTGGACCCCCGGGCTGTCCGGCGAGCTGACCGTCGCGGGCTGGTTCAGCCCCTACGCGGCCCTCGATGCCAGCTCACCCCGCCGGGTCCTGACCAGCCATGACTGGGGGAACCACCAGGTCTTCTACCAGTCGGGCCAGCTGCGGCTGGAGCTCTACGACGCGAACCACGCCGTCACGACCTACGACGTCGTCACCGACTTCGTCGCGGACACCTGGGTGTTCTTCGCGGTCACCGCGGTGGCCGGTGGAGACGTTGAGATCCACGTCGATGGCGCCCTTGCCCTGACGGGAGCCGCGCCGCCCGACCTCGACCCCGCCGCTGGCCCCATGGGCATCGGGGGGCAGGTGAACGGCTCCTACACCTTCGACGGCTTCCTCGACGACTTCGTCATCTACGACCGCGCGCTCGACTCCTCCGAGATCGCGGCCCTCTACAGCTCCACCCCCTGACCCTCGCCGGTCCGGCCAAGGAACCCACATGACGTACCGCGCCCTCCTCGCCCTCCTCCTGCTCCTGACCGCGGCCGGCTGCCCGACCGCCAACGACGATGACTCCGCTGCCGCCGATGACGACGACGCGGCCGATGACGACGACGCCGCCGATGACGACGACGCGGCCGATGACGACGACGCCGCCGGGCCGTTTGCCCCGATGGAGGGGACGTACGAGTACGGCCTCATCAGCTTCAGCGTCAACGAGTGTTCGTCCGGGCAGGGGCAGATCGGCGACGGCTTCGATCTCATCAACCTGAACACGGACGTCGAGGCCTACACCATGGACCCCGAGGACGGAGGGGTACCCGAGGTCACCTGCTTCTTCGACCAGGCCATGGCGTTCGTGTGCAACCCCACCACCCACTCCTCGAACCTGGCCGGCCGGGGCCTCCCCCAGGCGACGATCAACCGCTCGGACACCAACTCCGGGGGGACCTGGACCTCGCCGACCACGTGCGAGGTGAACAACAGCATCACGCTGAACTGCGCGGGGTCCCAGTGCACGGCCGCGGCCCTCGCGTTCGGGATCCCCAGCTTCCCCTGCACGTCCACCTACTCGACGACGGCGACGCTCATCGACTAGCGCGGACCCTCCGCAGCAAACAACTCCCTCACCCCGCTTCACCAGAGGCCCCTACCAAAGGAACTCCCATGATCTACCGAACCCTCCTCGCCCTCCTTCTCCTCGGCCTGGCCGGTTGTCCCACCGCCAACGACGACGACTCCGCGGTCGCCAACGACGACGACGCCGCGAACGACGACGACGCCGCGGACGACGACGACGCCGCGAACGACGACGACGCCGCCAACGACGACGACGCCGCGGACGACGACGACGCCGCGGACGACGACGACGCCGCGGACGACGACGACGCTGCGGACGACGACGACGCTGCGGACGACGACGACAGCACGAGCAACCTCAACAACTACGCCGAAGAAGGGACCTGGATGCAGGGCGGCTCGGTCGCCTGGCCCAGCAACAGCTGCAACTACGACGCATCGAGCATCCCCGCCGAGTGGGGTCTGACGTCGACGATCTACGCCCCCGTCTCGAACGGCCTGTACGACCTGAGCACCTTCGACTGGGTCGCGCCCTTCAGCCAGAACACTCCGCCGACGACGTGCTCCATCTCGTGGCCTTCGGGTGACTTCAGCTGCTCCGACCCGATCTGGACCGAGTCGCTCCAGTCCCAGGGCCTCGCCGCGACCCTCAACCTCGCGTGGATCGTCGACGGGACGTTCACCAGCCCTACAGAGGCGACCATCGAGGTCCAGACCTCGCTGCTCTGCATGGGTCCCGACTGCCCCACCTGGGGAGCAGGGATGGGCATCCCTCCTGGGAGCGAGGTGGCCTGCTCCTCGACCTACACGACCTCGCTCACCTTCGGCTCCTGAACCCAACTGCGGGGGCCTCGGCCCCGCTGGAGACGCCCCTGTGATTGACCGCCACCTCCTCGCCCTTCTCCTCTGCCTGAGCGTCGCCGGGTGTCCGACCGCCAACGACGACGACTCCGCGGCCGCCGATGACGACGACGCCGCCGATGACGACGACGCCGCCGATGACGACGATGCCGCCGATGACGACGACGCCGCCGATGACGACGACGCTGCCGATGACGACGACGCTGCCGATGACGACGACAGCGTCGAGACGTTCATGCCCCCCGTGCCCGGCGAGTACGCCTACGTCGGCGGGGTGACGTTCTCCCTGAACACCTGCAGCTTCGAGCCGAGCGACATCGGAGCCGCGGCGGAGATCACCTGGTCGGACCGCGCGGGCGGCACCCGGGCCTTCAACCTGGTTCCGAAGATGGACTGGGGCCCCGGGGGGGTGGAGCCGCAGCTTGGGGACACGTCGTTCTGTGGCTGGGATGTGGGGACCGACCTCCCCATGGACATCGACTGCGACGATCAGCCCATCGCGTTCCCCGGCGGGCAGCCGCCGCCCGGGACGAGCGTGACCGTCATCCAGGGGATCGACGGGGAGTTCACCGCCAACGACACGATGGACCTCTCGATCCGACTCGACATCAGCTGCCAGGGCGGCGCCTGCTCCGACATCGAGGGCTGGATGGGCGCCTCATTCCCCTGCAGCACGGTCTACGACGTGACGGCCACCCTGGCCGACTGAGCCTGCCGACCGGTCCTGAGGAGGGGACCTTCGGGCCCCCGACGCTGGCGTTCCCTCACCCACCACTGAGAGGTCCCAGCGTCGGGCGGTCCGGTCCCACCCTCCGGTGATGAGCTCGTCCTCGCCCCGGAACGCGACGCCGGAGACCCGCCCCTCGTGAGCGGCGTGGGCGAGGAGCAGCGCGCCGTCGGTCACGCGCCAGAGCCGCACGTCGCCGTTCAGGGCTCCGGCAGCGACAAGCCGCCCGGACGGTGAGAACCCCAGCGCAGTCACCCGTTCAGGGTGATCGAGCTCCGCGTGGGCTCCCCCCAGGACCAGGACGCGCCCCGCCGCCCCCGTCGCCACCGTCCCGGACCGATGCACGGCCAGAGCGCCCGCGCCTCCCACCGCTTCGCGCCACTGGACTGCCGGTCCCTCCGGGCCCGCGACGGCCAGCGTCACGGCGCCGTCCGGCCCCCGCAGCGCCAGCATGGCTCCATCGGTGGCGAGCTCGACGTACTCCTCCGCACCCCAGTGGCTGGGCGACATCCCGGGGTCGAGCGCGACGACCCCCTCCCGCTCCGACCAGCGGAGCCCGACGGAGCCCCACCCGTCGAGGTACCCCACCCGACGCCACGGAGCGGAGTGCTCGGTCGCGTCCACCTCGCCCGTCCGGGAGACCCGGGCGATCGAGGGCGCCGAGGTGACCGACGCCCCCGCGAGCACATGGTCGCCCGCCCAGACCGCGTTCTTGACCACCCCCGCGAACGGATGCGCGGCGCGCAGCTCCTTCCCCGGGGACCACAGGGCCACGCCCCCGTCCCCCTGGGCGATGGCGACCATCCCCGACTGCGGGTCCGCCGACAGGGAGGAGACGCCTCCCACAGCGCGGATCCGCGAGGCGGTCGACGGGTCGGGGAAGGACCACCGGGTGAGGCTCTCGGCGAGGACCTCCAGTCGGCCGTCCGGGAGAAACCGCACTGCGCGCGCGCCGACGATGGGGAGCTGCTGGATGGCGCTGGTCGCGAGGTCGACGAGGTGGATGGCGCCGCGGGCGGTGCGGACCGCGATCCGGTCGCCGTCGGGGTGCATGACTCCCTGCACGAGGCCGTCGCGGGAGACCGCGTGGTGCCCGACCACCACGTCGCGGGTCGCGTCCAGGACCGTGACCGCCCCGCTGTCGCCGAGGAGCGCGAAGCGGTCGTCTCCCACGTGCACGAGCGCAGACAGGCCGTCGCCCGCCCACACCTGGCGGAGGGAGGCGCGCAGCGGCTGGGTCGGCGTGCCCAGATCGACGAACCCGTATCGGAGATCCGCGCAGATCACGAACAGACGATCCGTTCCGAACTGGCCTCCCGCGAGGTCCGAGGCACCGTCGCACCACTCGGCGGCGATGGCCTCGTCCCCGAGCACGGCCATCGCGGTGCCGTGCCACGCCACCCGTGCGCCCCCGCCGGTCCGCACTGCCTCCGCGCCGGTCGGGATGGCCCAGCGGGCCAGGGTCGACCCAGTCGCCGGGTCCAGCTCCTCGAGCTGCGGCCCACCGAGGAACAGCCCGCCCCCTGCGGTGAGCAAGCGCGGCGAGCCGTCGAGCTCCTCGCGGGTCCAGACGGTCCGGTCGGTCCCCTCCAGCGTCAGGCGTCGCCCCTGACGGCACACCACGCCCTGGTCGATGAGCACTGCGGCGTCGCACGCCGGACCCTCCATCACGACCTCGACCGTGGGACGCGCGCGCAGGCGGAGGGAAGCGAGGAGCCCGAGGGCGCGGGGGCTCTGGGGGACGAGCGCGAGGGAGCGCCGCGCCAGCTCCTCGCCGTGGTCGAGGGCCCCCGACGCCACCGAGGCGCGGGCTTGTTCGAGGAGCGCGTCGGCGGCGCTGCGGGCGGCGCGCTCGGCCTGGGCTTCCGCGCGGTGGCGCTCCTCCTCGGCTCGCTGTCGCTGGGCCTCGGTGCGGAGGTACCCGACGACGAGCGCGCCGACGAGGAGGATCAGGGCGCCGGCCCCCACCGCGAGGGGGGCGCGCCACACACGCACGAGGCGACCGAGCAGCTCGAGGGGGGAGTAGTCGTGGGCCGCCACCCGCCGTCCATCGAGGAACGCCGTGAGGTCCGTCGCCAGGGCCTCGGCGGTGGGGTAGCGCGCCTGGGGATCGGCGGCCGTGGCTCGACGCACGATCCCCCGGAGCTCCGGCGGGGCCTCACACGCATCGAGCAGAGCCTGTCCCTCCGGCGCTCGGGGGCCGGGCGCGCGGCGGGCCACGTCCGCGCCGGTCGCCAGCTCGAACAGCACCACCCCGAGGGCGAACACGTCCGTCGCCGGCGTCGCCGGAGCTCCTGTCTCCTGCTCCGGCGCGATGTACCCGGGGGTGCCGACCCGCCCCGACGTGCCGGCGTCCGCGTCCAGCCGCGCCGCGAGTCCCCAGTCCGCCACCAGCGTCTCGCCGAAGGCGCCCACCAGGATGTTGTCGGGCTTCAGGTCGCGGTGGACGACACCCCGGCTGTGGGCGTAGGCCACGGCTTCGGTGGCGGCGAGGACGGCGCGCAATGCCCCGAGGCGCTCGTCGAGTGGTGCCCCGTGGAGCCTCGCGCCCAACGGCTCGCCGCGGACGAGTCGCATGACGAACCAGCTCGTGCCGCCGTCGTCGTCCCCGGCGTCGTAGACCGGCAGGATGTTTGGGTGCTCGAGGCGCGCCGAGATCCGGGCCTCGTGCGAGAGCCGCGCCCGCGCGTCGGGGTCCGCCCCGGTGCGGCACTCCTTCAGGGCCACGTCCCGGTCGAGGAGCCGGTCCCGGGCGATGAACACCCGGCCCATGCCCCCCTCCCCGATCAGTCCTCCACGGGCGTATCGCTCACCGTCGAACCGCTTGCGCGCAGCCGGCGGTCGCTTCGAGGACCACACGTCCGCGACGCTGCCGCGGACGTCGAAGTCCTCGGGCATCAGGCGGACTCCACGATGTGGTCACCCGGCTGGAGGAGGAGCTCGAGCTGGCCCGTCTGCGTGGCGGAGATCAGCCCGGAGCCGACCCCCGACTCCCGCAGCCGGATCCGCAGCCGCTTCACGGCCGTGTCCAGGCGCGCGCGCAGGCGGGCCCGGTCCTCGCGACCGCTGTCGGGCCAGACCTGTCGGGCGAGGGTGTACCAGTGGACCGGCCCGGCGAACTCCACCAGCTCGCGCACGATGGTCGCGCCGTGCCCTCGCAAGCTGAGCGCGGGCTCTCCCCGCCGCTGGAGTCGGACCGTCGTGCTCGCGACCTCGATGGTCAGGGGGGCGGTGCCCGAGGTGTCCGTCGCCCCGAGCCCCGCCTCCGCGAGGGACACCGTGCCGACGACGAAGCGGCGCCCCTCCACCTCGAAGGCGCTGCCGGCGGCGAGGGGCTGCGCCTCCTCGTTGCGCCGCTGGAGTCGCCAGCCTTCCCCTCGATTCCACAGCACCGCGGCCGCCGCTGGCTCGTACCGCGGCGACAACCGCGGCTCGGGGTCGAGGAGGAGGGACGACAGGCTCGCCAGGACCTGGGGCTGGAGCCCGTCCCCGGAGAGGGAGAGCACATGGTCGGGGAGCGTGACGCCGGTGACTCGGAAGCCAAGGCCCGGCGCGAGCTCCACCCGGATTCCGTCGGCGAGGGTCACCGCCGCGACGAGCTGCTCGTCGACCACGAACAGCCCGCGCAGGGCGAGGAGGCGGAGCTCACCTCCGCGCAGGCTGACCAGGGCGTGGGCCTCGGAGATCCGGCCGTCGTCGAGGGAGAGCGCGGCGCCGGCCGTGCGCCCGATCAGATCCCCGGGATGGAGGGCGACCGCGCGGTCGTCGTCGAGGACGATGTGGACGGTCGCCTGCACAGTCTCCGCGGTGCCCTCGCCTGGTGGCTCAGTGGCTGCTCTTGCGCTTCTTCTTCAGCGCGATCAGCCCGCTCACTCCCACCCCCGCCGACCACGGTAGCGAGAACTGCTCCCCCTGCCACGTCTGCACGGGGTTGCTCGCCAGCCACCCGCGCAGGAGCAGCCTCGGCGTCACGTTCCACTCGACCCCGAGGCGGAGCCCCAGAGAGCTCCGGCCCGAGTTGTCCGCCTTCTCGCCGTCCCAGTGGGCGGCCCCGGCGTGGGTCGCTTCGACCAGCGCGAGCAGGGTGACCTTGTCGATCGGCGCCGGCGTGCTGACCACGAGGCCTGCGTTCCCCGCGAGGAGGAACTGCCCGCGGTACCCCTTCGGGTTCGTGTAGAGCGGAACGCGCGTACTCCCGGAGACGAGGAACCCGAAGGGCTTCGTTCCGAGCACGAAGGAGAGCTCGGCGGTGGGGTCGAACGTGCCGTTGCCGAACTGCCGGAACTGGCGCTGCGTGGCGACGGCTTCGGTGAACGGGTTCGTCGACGTGAGCCCCGTGGGGAGCATCACGCCCACCGCCGCGCTGAGGACGACGGGCGTCCCCTCGATCCCGCCGGCGACCCGGCCCATGAACCGCGCGTCTCCCGGGCCGAAGAGCACGTCGTCGCCCACCAGGAGCGCATAGGGCGGCTCGTAGGCCGTCCCGTCGGGGAGCTCGTGGCGGATCGAGAACGCCTTCAGGTCGAGGGGGATGTCGAAGCTGAGGGCGAAGCCCTTGCCGAGCCCGATGCTGGCTCCGAGCTGGACCCGCACCGAGCCGTACTGCTGGACCCGCCGGTGCGTCGGCGCGGCCACGTTGCCGCACATGTGCGCGTGCTGGGCGCAGTCGAGCGTCAGCACGTCGTTCGTGTACGAGCCGATGAGCGTCGCGTCGAGGCGCAACGTCTTGCCGTCGAGCTGAGGATCCACCTGGGACGCTCCCCCCGGGAGCTGCGGATTGCTTCAGCCAGGGCACATGGCGCGGGCGTCCTGGGGGATCGCCGCGAGGAGGATCAGCGCGAGGAGCCAGACGGGCGCCAGCCAGCGGGTCACGGCGGTCACTTCTTTGCCGCGCGGGCGCGGTGCTTGTCCACCGCTGCCGTGAGCTTGTCCAGCTTGCGGCCGCGGGCGAGGACCTTGCCGTCGGGGGTGTACACCACGAGCCAGGGGATCCCACTCACGTTCGCGAGGTGCTGCGCCACCACCGGCTGGGCGTAGGACGCCTCGGGCGTGCCGCCGCCCAGCTCCACCGCGCGGACCGCCACGTCGGGGTGGGCGTCCATGTAGACGGCCAGGCCATCGGCGGCGTCGTGACAGGGCCCGCACCAGGACGCCCCGAAGTCGACGATAGTGTACTTCCCCGCCGCGAGGTGGGCCTTCAGGTCGACCTCCTCGCCGTGCGAGATGGTGACCACGTCCCGCCCTTCGCTGAGGCCGTCCCACGGTTCCTCGAGATCACCAGCGGCGGCTCCGAGGGGGAGCAGCAGCGCGATCAGCAGCGCGAGGAGGGGGTGCGACATATTGTCGCAGTCTAGGACGCATTCCCTCGGACGCAACGGGTGGCATTTGGCACGTCGCCGTCCTCCCCCGGTCCCGTCGGACGCCGTACCCTCCCTCCATGACCGTCCTCCGCGTCGCCACCTCCGCGTTCCCGACCACCGCCGACCCGGCGAGCAACGTCCGCTGGATCCGCAAGCACCTGCGGCAGGCGGCCCACGACGGCGCCCAGGTCGTCCACTTCTGCGAGGGCGCGCTGTCCGGCTACGTCCCGGGCGATCTGGCGTCGCTCGACGGCTACGACTGGCCATCGCTCACGCGCGCGTCTGAAAGTGTTGCTGCACTCGCCGCCGACCTCGGCCTGACCGTGGTTGTGGGCTCGACCCATCGCCTCTCGGCCCCCCACAAGCCCCACAACTCCGTCTTCGTCGTCGGCCCCGACGGCGCGATCCGCGACCGGTACGACAAGCGCTTCTGCGCGGGACCGCGGGACGGCGCGGAGGAGCTGGCCCACTACGCCCCGGGCGACCACCCGAGCACGTTCGAGGTCGCCGGGGTCCGGTGCGGCGTCCTCATCTGCCACGAGTACCGCTACCCGGAGCTGTTCCGCCAGTACGTGCAGTTGGGGGTGCGCGTCGTGTTCCATAGCTTCCACGCGGCCCACGTTCCCCCCGACCGGTGGGAGGCCATGCACGCCGCGACCGGCCCCGAGAACCACCGTCACCACGGCGGGGTGGGGACGCTGCCCGGGATCACGATGCCGGCGACCCTCATCTCCATGGCCGCGAACAACGCCCTGTGGGTCAGCGCCGCGAACTCGAGCGCGCGCCAGTCCTGCTTCGGGTCGTTCGCGGTCCGTCCCGATGGGGTCATGGTCGGACGGCTGCCCCGGAACCGCTCCGGGCTCCTCCTCACCGACATCGACCTCTCCACGCCCTACTACGACTCGACGCGGGCATGGCGGGACCGAGCCATCGCGGGCATCTTCCACAGCGGCACCCAGGTGGACGATCCGCGGTCGAAGGACCGCTCCTCCTTCTGACCCCCTGACGCCCCGGAGATCCTCATGGCCGAGTTCCCCACTGGCCTTCGGCAGTACTTCACCAGCGACCCGTCGGTCGGGCGCGTCGAGCGCATCGGCGTGCGGCCCCGCAAGCGAGGCGCGGTCGTCGAGGTGCAGGAGTGGGACCTGGAGGACAACCCGGACCACGGCGCCGGTCGGATCAAGCGCGCGGTCACGCTGATCCAGGCCGAGCACATCGACGTCATCAAGCAGATCTCCGGTGCGGAGTTCGACGCCCTCGAGCTGCGCCGCAACGTCCTCGTCTCCGGCATCAACCTCGCCTCGCTCCGGTGGGCGCGCTTCTCCGTGGGCACCGCCATCCTCGAGGGGACGATCCCGTGCGATCCCTGCGAGCGGATGGAGACCCTCCTCGGGCCCGGGGGCTACGCGGGCATGTTCGGGATGGGGGGGCTCTGCGCGCGCATCGTGCAGCCGGGGATCATGCGGGTCGGCGATCCGGTCCGGCGCCTGGGCTTCCGCGACGACGTGCGGGAGGGCGCCGGCGCCTGATGGGTTGGTACGCCGACCAGTTCCTGCCCCGCGCCATCAACTTCGTGATGGACACCGGGCCGATGCGCCGGCTCCGGGAGGAGACCGTCGCGCCCCTCGAAGGCACCGTCCTCGAGATCGGGTTCGGCACGGGGCTGAACCTGCCCCACATGCCGAGCCGGGTGGACCGCCTGCTCGCCGTCGACCCTGCGACGCTGGGGCGTCGCCTTGCGGCCGAGCGCATCGCCGACGCCTCCTTTCCCGTCGACTTCGTGGGCCTGGACGGGCAGCGCGTCGACCTGCCGGACAACGCAGTCGACAACGCCCTGTGCACCTGGACGCTCTGCACCATCCCGGACCCGACGGCGGCCCTGGCGGAGGTGCGCAGGATCCTGCGGCCGGGCGGCGTGCTGCGCTTCATCGAGCATGGCCGCCACGCGGACCCAGGCCTCGCGGTCTGGCAGGACCGGGTGAACCCCATCCAGAAGTTCTTCGCCGGGGGGTGCCACCTCAACCGCCCCATCGACGCGCTCGTCACCGGTGCGGGCTTCCGCATCGACGGGCTCACGCAGTTCGCCATGCCGGGCCCGAAGATCATGAGCTGGAACTACACGGGCACCGCGGTCCCCCAGGTCGACTGAAAAGGGCGATCCCGACCGGATCCTGGCGGCGCGGTGCGGCATGATTCGCGCCCCACCGGGACGCGGCGACGTCCCCCATCCATGAGTCAGAGGAGACACCCATGGGCCTGTTCTCGTTCATCGGCAACGCCGGCAAGAAGCTCTTCGGTCGCGAAGAGGACCCCGCCCCCCAGAACCCCGAGGAGGCGGCGGACTTCGCCATCAAGCTCAAGGCGGAGATCAAGGGCCTGGGGCTGCCGATCGAGGGCGTGGGCATCCGCTACACCGACGGCACGGTGACCGTGCGCGGTGAGGCCGCGGACATGGCGACGAAGGAGCGGGTCATCCTCGTGGTCGGCAACACGGCCGGGGTCACGGCGGTGGACGACAAGATCACCATCAAGGCGGCGGAGGTCGCCGAGCCCGTGGCCGAGGACGAGTTCGTCGGGCCGCCGGCGCCCGAGTCGGTCTTCTACACCGTGGTCAAGGGCGACACCCTCGGCAAGATCGCGAAGGCCCACTACGGCGACGCGTCGCTCTACGGGATGATCTTCGAGGCGAACAAGCCGATGCTGAAGCACCCGGACGAGATCTACCCCGGCCAGGTGCTGCGCATCCCCGAGCAGACGGCGGCCGCGGTGACCCACACCGTCGTCTCCGGCGACACGCTGGGCAAGATCGCGAAGAAGTACCTGGGCGACGCCAGCCGCTACCCGGAGATCTTCGAGGCGAACAAGCACCAGCTGAGCTCGCCCGACGCCATCTCGGTGGGCCAGGTGCTGGCGATCCCCACGGACGACGCCGTCGCCTGAGGGCCCTTCCGCGGAGGGGGCTCGTCGAGGGCCCCCTTCAGGGCACCATCACGAGCCTTCGCGCTTGAAGCGCTCGCCGTCCCACACCTCGAAGACGGTGTAGTTCTCGTCGTCCTTGGGGGCGCGCTCGCGGCGCACGCGGTCGCCTTCGAAGAACCAGCGCTCGTCCCAGCGGTCGTCCCGGTCGAGGTCGACGCGGGCCTCGGTCGCGGTCTGCTTGCCGTCGTCCTGGTAGACGTCCACGCGGTAGGGGCGGCCGCGGGTCACGTCGCGGTTCTTCGTTCCCCCGATGTCCCGGCCCGCCCAGTCGAGGAGGAGGAGCCGGTCCACGTCGCGCACGTCCCCGAGGGCGGCTTCGGCCTCGGCGCGGGCTTCCCGGGCTGCCCGGCGCTCCGCCTCCTGCTCCTCGGCGCGGGCCGCTGCGTCCGCTGCGTCGCGCTTCTCTCGCGCTTCGCGGGCCGCCCGGATCTGGGCCGCCCGCTCGGCTTCGATCTCCGCCGCGACGCGGGCCCGCTCTTCGGCCTCCTCGGCCTCCCGCGCCTCGTTCCAGCGCAGCGCACCCCACCCGACCGCACCGAGCACGGCGAGGACGAGGGCGGCCTTGATGTGCGAGGGGAGACCCGACTCCGACATGGGCGAAGTGTAGGGCTCCTCCGCAAAGCGCCCAAATCGAGCGTATCGGGCGGTTCGGTGGCCAGCATGCGTCCGAACCGCTCGGAGCATCCATGTCGCGTCTGGTCCTCGTCCTGTTCCTGTCCCTCCTCCTCCCCACGGCGGCGCTGGCCGATGCGGAGTCCTCCGACGTCGATGAGGCCGCCGAGGCGGAGCCCTCCGACCCCGGCGAGACCACCGATGAGATCGCGACGACCGCGGAGCTGGCCCAGGTGCAGCGCAACGTGGAGCGACGCCTCCGCCTCATCGAGATCCACAAGGGGTTCGGCACCGTGTCCGCCGTCGCCATGTTCACCGCCCAGGGGTTCGGGCTCGCGAACCGCATCGCCCTCGGCTCGGGGGTCCATCGGGACCAGCTCGCGCCGACGCTGATGCTCCACCGCGTGTTCGTGGCCACGAGCCTGGTGGGCTACTTCGGCGCCGGAGGCATCGCTCTCGGCATGCCGGGACCGGGCGGGGACCGGAAGAGCAAGGGGCTCCTCGGCGGACCAAAGGTCGGGCGCAACGTGCACATCGGCCTGTCGATCGGCCACGCCATCGCGCTGGCGGTGGCCGGGACCACCGGGATCCTTCAGGCGTACGTCGCAAAGGACACCCCCCAGTGGGAGCCGCTGGTGACGGCCCACCAGATCGCCGCGTCCACGGCGGCGGGCCTGATGCTCACCGCCGTGTTCGTGGTGAAGTAGGCGCCGACGGTCTGGGGACCCGGGGCCCTCGACCGGTCCGCCTGGTCAGTCGCGCGCGGTCTGGAAGTAGGGCCTCGTCTCGGACACGAAGAGGCCGACTCCGGTGAACGAGATGGCAGCGCCGGTGGCCCAGGTGGCCGCCCCCGCCGCTCCCAGGGGAGGGGACTCCTCAGCGATGCCCGCGACGAGCATCGCGATCCCCGCGCCGACTGCCACCAGCCCCCCGACCATCATCGCCTCGCCGGCGGCGAACCGCGGACGCTCGAGCAGCTCACGGCGTTCGTCGGGGGTGAGGTCGGTGGGCGGGTGCCAGGTCAGGTCGAGGGCGGCGGGCCCGGTGCTGCTCGCAACCAGCCCATCCGGCCGGCCGGCGGGGTCCGCGTGTGCGATGGCCGGAGCGAGGAGGAGAGCTAAGAGTGGAGCGAGGCGCCGCATGCCTCGCAGCGTGGGCGCCGCCGCCGTGTCCCGCCACGCCCTGGACGGTTCGGGCGGTGCGGGGTAGGAGGTCCGCTCGATGCTCGACTCTGCCCTCCGTGCTGTGCTCGTCGTCGCCCTCCTTGGGGTGCCCGCCTTGCAGGTCGACGCCCAGGAGCTGCCCTTCGCCATCACCGTCGTCGACGCCGCCACGGGCGCTCCCGTGCCGTGCGTCGAGCTCCGCACCACCCACAAGATGCGGTTCCGCAGCGACTCCGCAGGCCGGATCGCCTTCTACGAGCCGGGGCTGCTCGGCGAGGACGTCTGGTTCGAGACCGCCGGGCCCCCTTGGGAGCTCCCGGGCGACTTCCTCGGGTTCCCCGGCGTCACGCTGAGTACGAGCCCGGGCGGCGCCGCGACGGTCGAGGTCACGGCGACCGCCGAGGCACCACCGTGCACCGCCGACGACCGGGAGAGCAGGCTCATCACCGACGGGCTGCCGCCGCTCGCTCAGCGCCACGGTCTCCAGATCGTGGACGCGGACACCGGCAGGGGCCTGCCGCTGGTGGAAGTGCGTCAGGACGGCCGGACCTGGGTCACCGACTCGGCGGGCTGGGTGGCGTTCCTGGCGCCCACGCTCCTCGGGAGCACCACCACCTTCGAGGTCGTCTCCCACGGGTTCGAGCCGAGCGAGCCCCTGACGCTGACGCTCACGCCCGGCGGCCGCTCCAGCCACGCCCTCACCCGCCGCATCCCCGCCGAGCGCCTCTACCGGGTGACCGGTGGGGGCATCTACCGGGACTCGGTGCTCCTCGGCGAGTCGACGCCGCTGGCGGAGCCGACCCTCAACGCCCTGGTCACCGGCCTCGACTCGACCCACACGGCCGTCTACCGGGGCGAGGTGTTCTGGATCTGGGGCGACACCCTGCGCGCCTCCTACCCCCTGGGTCACTTCAAGACGTCCGCCGCGGTCTCCGCGCTCCCACCCGACGGGCTCGACCCGGATCGAGGCATCGATCTCCGCTACTTCACCCGGCCCGAGGACGGCTTCGCCCGGCCCGTCGCCGACATCGCGGACGAAGGGCTCATCTGGATCTCCGGCCTCGTGACCGTGCCGGGTCAGGACGGGGAAGAGCTGCTCGGCCAGTACGCGGAGATCGCCGGTGAAGGCCAGGGAGCATGGAGCGAGGCAGGGACGGGGATGGTCCGCTGGGACCCCGTCGCCGAGCGGTTCGACGAGCTGGTGCGCCACGAGGACCTGCCGGCGATGCCCAAGGGGACGGCGTTCGTGGAGGGCGACCATGTCTACTTCACGGACGTGGAGGGGGACCCGTCCCGGTTCCAGGTGGTGCGGATCCCGGCGAACGTGGGCTCCTTCGCGGACCCGTCCACTTACGAGACATGGACCGCGACCTCCCCCGGTGGGGTCGTCGAGCGGCACGGCGCGCGTCCGGCCTACGCCTGGCGGCGCGGCGCTCCAACGACCCGTCCTCCCGCGGTGCCCGACGCCCACGCCATCTCGGAGCACCTGCGCAACTCCTTCGCGGACGTCGAAGTGGGCGACCACATCGGCAGCGTCTTCTGGAACGACCACGTGGGCCGCTACCTGCGGATCTCCGCGCGGCCCTTCGGGGACGACGCGTTTCTCGGCGAGACGTGGCTGTCGGTCGCGGACACGCCCATGGGGCCGTGGGCATGGGCGACCCAGGTCGTCACCCACGACGACTACAGCTTCTACAACCCCCGCCAGCACCCGGAGTTCGACGACGGCTCCCGGGTCTACTTCGAAGGCACGTACGCCCACACGTTCTCCGGGACCCAGGTCCCGACCCCGGCCTACGACTACAACCAGGTGATGTATCGCCAGGACCTGGAGGCGCTCGCGCTGCCGGTGCCGGTCTACGGGCGCGGGTTGAGAACCCGCCGGGCCCTGCGGGAGGGAGACGACGCAGAGCCGGCCGTGTTCTTCGCCCTCGACCGACCCGCCGACGGGACGGTCCCGCTTCGCTGGACGGGGCCGGACTGCGCGCCGCGGGAGCTCGCGGAGGACGGGGCGGGTGAGGTGGCGTTCCACGCGTTCCCGGATGGAGACGCGAGCCCGCACCTGGTGCCGCTGTACCCCCTGGCCGATCCGGGGCGCGGGACGCGCTACGTGCTGGCGCCGCCGCCGGGAGCGGATCCGGTGGCGTGGGTCTGGCCGAACCCCGTCGACCTGCCGTTCCCCGTCCTCGACCACGGCCCGGCCCGGGTGGATGCGGGGCCGGACCAGTGCGTGCCGGACGGGGTGGTGAGGCTGGCCGCGTCGGCGCCGGCGGTCGCGGAGGTGCGCTGGACCTGGGACGGCGGCGAAGCAGACGGGGCCGAGGTCTCGCTGGACCTGGGGGACGGCGTCCACGTGGTCACGGTGACGGCGACGGCGGGGGAGTGGTCGGCGGCGGACCTCGTGGTGGTCGAGGTGGGAGGGCGGCGCGCGTGCGGGTGCGAGGTGGCGGACCGGGGGTCGTCGACCTGGGTTGCGGGGCTGGTGCTCCTCGGGATGGCGCGCCGGCGGAGGCGAGCCTGACCTGGGAGCCTGGAGCCTCAGGGCCCGGACTCGCGCGGCTCGATCAACAGCGAGAACTCCTTGACCGGGGCGCCATCGGCGCCGTCCGCGTCGGCGATCGTGGTGAGGGTGACGTCCACGGCGTCGTCGGCGAGCGTCTCTGCGAGGGCGGTCATCCACGTCGCGATCTCCTCGTTGGACCGGGCGTCGCCGCCGACCTCGCAGGTCCCGCCGGCCTCGCACTCGGACCAGAGCCCATCGAGGCGCGGCAGATCGTCGGTGAGGGTCACGAGGGCGTCGTCGAGGAGCGCGGCCAGGGGGGCGGGGGGCGGCGCAGGCGGGGGATCGGTCGGCTCAGGCTCTGAGGCGAGCGCGCTGGCATCCCCACGCTCCTCGGGAGGGACCTGGGACAGGCGGATGGCGAAGGGCGTGAGGCTGTCGTCGTCGGCGGGCCCGCCCGGGAGGGGCTGGAACAGCGTGGGGTCGACGCCCCCGTCCTTGAGCGCGCTGGCGAGGGAGCGGAGCATCACGGGGATGAGGGACGGGTCGGACAGGGACCCGCGCAGGTCGCAGGGGTCGCCCTCGGGGACGCAGGTGACGTCGAGGTCCCGGATGTCGGCGAGCTGCTCGGGGAGGCGGCCGACGGCGTCGAGGATCAGGTCTTCGAGGGAGAGGTCGACGGGAGGCACGTCCGGAAGGCTGGGGGGCGCAGACACCGGCGGGGCCGACGGCGGATCGGGAGGACGGGCTGTCCCGACGGGGACCGAGGTGCGCCGGGCGACGTCGTCCTCGATGGCGAGGGGGACGGGAGCGGCGTCCACCGCGGGAGGGGCGGCCAGCCGGGGCAGGAGCGCGGCGCCCACGCCGAGGACGGCGAGGGCGGCGACAACGAAGGGCCAGCTCGCAGACGCCTGACCGGTGGTCGCCAGGGCCGGACGGAGCGTCTCCAGGACGACGGGGACGGAGAGGCCCGCGAGCAACCAGGCGGCGAGCCGCGGCTCGATGTCGTCCTTGAGCTGCTGCCGGGAGCACGCGCTCCTCTTCACGGGCGAGGACCGCCGCCTCGCCGTCCTCTCCAACCGCCGAGGCGAGCGCGTGTTCGTCGAGGGCGACCCGGGTCTCGTGCCGGACGACCCGGCGGGTGTGTTCGAGGCTCTGGGAGCGGGCGATCTGTCGGATCCAGGCGCCGAAGGAGCCGGGGCTCCGCAGCTGCGGCAGGCGACGCCACGCGACGAGGAAGGTGGCCTGGGTCACGTCGTCGCTGGCGACGGGGTCGAGGGTGATGGCCAGCGCGATGCTGTGGACGGTGGTCATCCACCGGGCGGCGAGGGAGCCGAAGGCGTCCCGGTCTCCGCGGGCGGCGCGACGGACGGAGTCGTGGTGGGCGGGCGTCAGGAGCTGCATGTCTCACTTCCAGTCTGGGCCACGGAGCGGCCGGTTCGAAGCAGAGACGGTGGGAGTGGGGGAAAGGTGACCGGACGCCGGGAATCTGTCGGGTTTCCGGGCCGTGCAGCTCGGCGGTCGGCGCCTACAGCTCCTCGCGCCAGGTACCGATCCGGTAGTCGTCGAGGCGGTAGATGACCGAGAAGTCCCCCGCGATGCTGTTGCTGACCTCCGTGGTGATGCGGACCCCGAACTCGATGAGCTCCGAGGAGTCGTCGAGGTTCTTGGCGTCCGAGGGGAACAGCCAGGCGACGAACCGCCGGTAGTCGCCCTCCACGAAGCTGCTGCTCGACGGGAGGTAGCGGCGAACGCCGCTCTGGCCGTAGAAGAACGCCACGTTCTCGGACTCGGGGGTCCCCTGACCGGTGGGCAGATACGAGAGCTCCCGCTTCAGCTGCGCGGAGAACTCGATGCCGATGCTGGAGCCGAGCTCGAAGTCGTCGGGGTCGATCAGCGCCAGGGCGACCTCGTGGGACTCGGCCGACTTGGTGTCCGCGACCAGGGGGAAGGTGTGGGTGACGACCCGGTGGAGCCCGTCCTGGTGGCCCCCTTCGGTCGCGGGGCCGGCCGAGGCCTCGGCGTCGCCGGTGAGGGTCACCCCATCCTGGGTCCAGTCCTGCATGAGGCGGTCGGAGTAGTCGAGGGTGCCCTCCTCGACGCAGGCCGACGGGTCCAGGCCGGTGGCCTCGAGGTTGAAGCACACCCGCGCCGAGCGAAACCGGGTGTCCGGCTCCTCGTTGTCCGAGTCGTACAGGGGATCCACCTCGGCGGAGTAGGCCAGGAGGCACTCGGCGCCGTCGATCTCTGCGCAGCCCGTCCACTGGACGAAGACGCTGCCCGGGGCGGGGGAGGCGACCATGGGCAGCTGACCGCCCCCGCCCTGGTCGATGAACTCGCTCCGGCAGGTCCCGGAGGTCTCACCGGCTTCGACCGTGCAGTCCACGAAGAAGTCGCCGGAGTCGCCGGACACCTGCCCGACGCCGTCTCCGGAGCCACGGACGACGGCGGTGATGTCGAGGGCGCAGCCGGGGGTGAGGAGGAGGAGGAGGAGGGGGAGGAGCCGCATGGGCCGACCGTACCGGGGGCACCGGCGCCCGGGGAGGGGCGGATGGGGAGGTCTGCGACTCAGCCGGGCTTCCCGTCGACGCGGGGGCGCAGGACGATGGGGGTGTAGACGACGAGCCAGAGGATCAGCGCGAGGGCCCAAGCGGTGCCGGCCGAGTGGAGCAGGCCCGGTGGGTTGCCGAGGAGCGCCGAGACGACGCGGGCGCTGGCGGCGACGGCCATCAGGACGAAGGCGACGGTGATGCTGCGGCCGACCTGGAGCGGCCGTCCGGTGTGGCCGAGGGAGACGCGGGCCATCATCCCGAGGGTGAGGCAGCCGATGCCGCCGGCGGTGATGGCGTGGAGGCCCGCCGACGGGGGGGCGTGCCCGAACCGGGAGGCAGCGAGGAGGAGCAGCCCGACGCCCACGAACGCGTGGCCCAGGTGGAGGATCCACAGGAGCGGCGCGCGCAGTGTGGCGGGGGAGCGCCAGCCCGCCATGCGGCTGAGGACGAGGGCGCCCGCGAGGCCTTCGATGGCGCCGACGGCCGCCGGAGGAGCCGGTGCGAGGGCGGCGAGGACGACCGCGCCGAGGACCCAGGGGAGGGCCCGCTCGACGGGGGCGATGGGCGCGGGCTCCACGCCGAGGGCGTTCCGCGTGAACATGGGGACGATGCGCCCGGCGACGACGACCATGACGGCGGTCATCACCGCGAGGGGGACGTCGAGGGCAGGGCGGAGCAGGGAGGGCGCGTCGCTGACGGCGTGGAGCGCGACCGACGCGCCAGCGAGGGCGGGCAGGGCGACGAGGAAGCCGTAGTTGCGGCGCGAGCCCGCCGCGACGAGGGGGCGGCCGATGGCGATGGCGGTGCCGAGGAGCCAGGCGGCGTCGGGCAGAGGGGACCACCAGCCGCCGGGGACGCCGGGGGCGTGGGCGAGGCGGCCGGCGAGCCAGAGGAGGACGAGGACGGCGAGGGCGCCGTTGGCGGCGGTGTGGCGCCCGCCCGACCAGTGGCGGGCGGCGGTGAGGAGGAACCCGGCGAGGACGGCGCCGGTGTAGCCGATGAACATCTCGTGGGCGTGCCACCAGGTGGGGACGAGGCCGCCGCCTGGGGGCAGGTGGCCGCCGAAGACGACGATCCAGACGGGCAGGACGACGGCGCCGAAGGCGGCGGCGAGGAGGAAGAAGGGCCGGAAGCCCATGGCGAGGACGGCGGGCCCCGGGGGAGGGGGGAGAGGCTCGCCAGCGAGGCGGAGGGGCTGCTTCATGGCGTCATCCAGGCTCCTCGGGAGAGCCTAGGCCCCGCGGGACGTGGCCGCGCCCTCGCGAGCCCGCCCGCATCGATGTGCTGCGGTGAGGGCGCTGGCCGCTCCCGCTGGTGGGTCTAGGCTCTCCAGGTGGACGGGATACTCATCGCTGAATGGACCCTCTCGGCCGTGGCGGCAGCGCTCCCCGTGCCGCTGGCGCTCTGGGGTCCCCAGCCCCTCGACACGTTCAAGAGCGTCGTGGGGACCATCGTCGTCAGCGCGGTCTTCGCCTGGGGGCTCTTGCTCATGGGCACGTACGTCATCCACCTCATCGCCGGGGAGAGCGCGTTCGGCTGGGCGATGCTCTTCGGGCTGCCCGTCACGCTCCTCTGGAGCGCGCTGGTCGTCCCTGTGGCGGCGGGGGTGCGGCGGAGGTGGAGGCGGCGGCGTGGGCTGGCTCCTCGTTCGAGATAGGCCTAGCGGCGACGGAGCCAGCCAACGGGAAAGAGCACGATCACGATCAAAGCCGTGCTCTCCCAATGGCAGCCCACCTCTCCACCCTCGTTCACCTGGCCTGGGGCAGGCAGCTGGTGCTCGAGGATCTCCGACGGCTCGCTCACGTTCCCCGCCAGATCGATGGACACAGCGACGAAGCGGTTGTCGGAGACGGACTCCTCGGCCTCGCTGTCCCAGACCCTGGCGTTGCAGGGGGGGACGCCGTAGCCGAGCCGCGCGTCGAGGGAGCTCTCGTCTGAGACGACTGCGTGCTGGACGTCGAAGGCGCTGTCCTCGGCGTCCGCGACCTCGAGGTGGGCCACGGTGGACACGGCGACCATGAATCCCTGATGGGTGACCGGGAGGGTGACCTCCCCCTGTTCGTGCTCGTCGCTCCAGCTGGTGGGGTCGCCGAAGACGGGGGCCGGAGGTGGCTCCCGGTCGGGCCCCGCGCCGGTGCGGAACGTAGACAGGAATCGGTTGCCGATGAGGACCCAGTAGTCGGAGTACGGGTCGAGGTCCTCCCGCGGCGTGAGCATCCCGAACGACTCGTTGTGCGAGAACAGGGGCACCATGGCGGCGTCCAGTTCCACGCCGTCCACTGTCTCGATGCGTACTGCGTCCTGGAGGGAGCCGGAGACCCAGACCCCGGTGTTCGTGGGCACGTCGACCTCTCCGTCGAGGGGTCCGACCAGCTCGTCCGGGATGACTTCGTCCGGCCACCCCCAGCAGGCGCAGCGCCCCATGCCACAGCAGGCCTCGGCCACCAAGGGGATCAGGCACCCCACGAGCAGCGTTCCCACGGCGAGACTTCGGAGGTGACTCTCCATGGACCCACCCTAGAGGGGGTGGGCCATTGGCCCCAGGATTCCCTGAACTCTTCGTACTCGCAGGGAGTTCCCCCTACCTCCTCCGTCGTCGGCTGGCCCAGGGGACGAGGACGAGGAAGGCCATGCCCGCGGGGAGACCGTTGGGTCCCAGGCAGGTGAGCTCACCCGGCCGGCCGCCGCAGCCCGGCGGTGGAATCGGCTGACGGAGCACCTCTGACGGCTCGCTGATGTTGCCGGCGAGGTCGATCGCGACCGCCTGGAAGCGGGGGTCGAGCCGCTCGCTGTCGCAGGTCATCTTGGCGAAGCTCGCCTCGAACTCCTCCTCCTGGGAGACGACCCCGATGAACTCGAACTCCGGGGTCACCAGCCGGTCGTCCGCGTGCTCCAGCTGGGCCAGGGTCGAGACCACGGCCAGGAACCCTTCATGGAGGACCGTGACGGAGACCGCACCCGACTCGGGCGACCGGTTGTAGCCCCAGCCCTCGAGCAGGAGCGGGGCTGGCGGCGGCTCCGTGTCCGGACCGCTCCCCGTGGTGAAGGTGGACTCCACCACCCCGTCCCACACCACCACCCGGTAGGTGGTCTCGGGGTCGAGGGGCTCGACGGGCTGGAGGCGGCCGTAGGGAGTCTCCCGCTGGGTCCACAGGGGCAGAAGCTCCGCCTCGATCTCCTCGCCGTCGAGGGTCTCGATGCGCATCGGCCCGTCGAGAGGGCCCCGGAGCCAGACCGGCGCGTTCGTCGGGACCTCCTCCGCACCGTCTTCGGGGACCCACACGGCTGACGCCCCTCCGTCGATCAGCCAGCCAATGCACCCGCACGGCCCGCACGAGCAACACGCCTGCGCCACCGCCGGCAGCATGCAGCCGAGCAGCAACGCCGCGGCGGCGACGGTCTGGGGTCCTCTCGATCGCATCCGCCTCACCCTATCGGTGGGCCCCCCGGATCCCCAGCAATTCCAGCCCTCTCCGTATCTCGACCCGAGACCGTCAGCGCCCGCCGCCCCCCGCGAGCCACCCCGCCCACCGCTCCGCGAGGTCTCGTGCGCCGGCGTCGCTCAGGTGCCACGCGTCGTCCGAGAGCAGTCCCCCCGCCGCAGCGCTCCCGCTCGCCTCTGCCGGCTCCAGAAAGCTCGTCCAGTCCCCCTCGGCATGCCCCGCCGGGTTTCGCGCGTCGTTCACCACGTACGCCGCCACCACCAGCTCGCCCCCGGCGGCGCCGGCGAGCTCCGCCATCTCCTCGAGGTTCCTCCGCTGGCGGTCCGCGACCCAGTCCCCGTACTCGGGGTGGTCCGAGAAGTAGCCCCACCCGGGCACCCACCCGCCGTCGTTCTGGCCCTCCTGCGCCCACGCGTGCGCGGGTGACCGCATCCGGTCGGCGAGCCGCAGTGGGTAGTGCACGGCGAACAGGACCGGCCGCGGGAGGCGATAGAGCCCGCTCAGCGCAGCCGGATGGCTCCCCGGGGCGCCTTCCTCGAGGAACTGGCGCTGGAAGCGCAGGGAGCCCCAGTCGTTCACGCCCGCGGTCACCACCACCGTGTCGAGCCGCTGCCCGCTCGTCTCCACCCAGCAACGCAGCTGGTCGAGCTGGTACCCCGTCGTCGACCCCGAGATCGCGAGAGAGCGGGTCTGCGCGCCGACCACCCCCCGCCGCTCCAGCGCCGCGGGCAGGTACGCCCAGAACCCCGTCTCCGACTCGGAGCCGTCCCCGGCGGTGAACGAGTCGCCGAGAAACAGCAGCCGCGGGCCCGGCGCGTCCTCGAACCGCTGGGCGCACTGGGTGGCGGCGCGCGCGTCGAGATCCCGCGTGTCGCTCCACCAGACGAACGAGGCGCCCCCGAGCCAGACGCACGCGAGGCCGAGGGGAACCACGACCCCGGCGAAGAGCATGGTCCGGCGGCGGCTGAGCTCCCGGCCCTCGGGTCTCACCGGGACGCCCCGAGCTCCGTCGTCCAGGCGATGGCGAGGTGGAGCGCGAACGCCGGCAGGAAGCTGCCCGTCGCCAGGCTCATCGCGCCGAAGAGCACCCCCATCGGGATCGACCCGAGCGCCTCCCCGAGCAGCGGCTTGTGCAGGTGCGCCAGCGAGTACATCGCCGCCGTGACCCCCAGCGCCGGCCATGCCCCCATGCCCGCTTCGAGCGTGAACAGCAGGGCGCCGCGGAAGAGGTACTCGTAGCCGAGCAGGAACACCGCCCACGACCCGAGCGACAGCGTCCGCAGGGCTGGCGTCCACACCGCCCCGCGGATCTCCGGGTGGAGCGCCCGGATCGGCTCCCCTTGCGCGCTTCGCCAGAGCAGCGGCACCAACACCAGCATCGGCCAGCCCACCCAGGGCGCCGCCGCGAGCACGTCCGGCATCCGCAGGCCCACCCCCACCGAACCGCCGCCCGCCACCTCGCACGCCAGCGCGCCAACTCCGAGCCACAGGCCCCCGACGCACCGCCGCAGGATCACCCCCGCCGCGTCCGAGGACACCCGCAGGCGCCGCGACACCGCCGGGACGAACGCCGCCAGGTGCACCGGCTGGAGTCGGTAGCGCATCACCACGAACAGGGCGGTCACCCCGCAGAGCACGACCACGGACGGCCGGGCCGCCGGGTCCCAGGTCAGCGCCTCCAATGCGTCTCCCGTTCCTCCGCCCCGGCTACTCGCCGGCCTCCGCGGCCTCCTCCGGCAGGAGCGTCACGAGCACGTAGCGGTCCAGGTCGAGGAACTCCTGGGCCGCGTCGTGCACGTACTCCGGCGTGATCCGCTCGTGCAGCGTCCGGTATCGGGCGAGCTCCGAGAGCTCCTCGCCGCGCCGCAGCAGCCCCCCGATCCCGCCGAACCAGTAGCGGTTGCTGCGCAGGGAGGTCTCCCACCCGCGCCGCTCCTGCTCGGCCACCCGCTGCGTCACGTCGGCGGCCACGGGCGCCTGCTTCACCTGCTCCAGGATCTGCCAGGCCGCCTTGCGCAGCTCCTCGAGGCGGTCCGGGTCGCACTGGAAGTCCACCGTGATGGACCACGTCTCCCCGGGGAGCTCCTTCTCGCCTGCGCGGGCCCCGATCGAGTAGGTGCCGCCCAGGTTCTCCCGGAGCTCCTCGCGCAGGAGGATCGACAGCACGCTGCTCAGCGTCCGCAGGCGGTGCCGGTTGTCGCTCGTGTTCTCGAAGGCGCCGTGCAGGCGCAGCCGATGGCGCGCCTTCGGCTCAATGCCCGCACGGATCGAGTCCGCGACCGCCCCGTCCGGCGGGTTCGCGCCGATGTCCACCCACTCCTGCTGCTCGCCGTCGGGCAGCGTCCCGATCCAGCGGGTGATGAGGGGCTCGAGCGTCGCCTCGTCCACCGCGCCCACGAAGACGAACCACCCCGAGCCGATGTCCGAGAACGCGTCCTCGTAGATGGCGGCGCTCCGCTCCAGATCCATCTGCGCGATGTCGTCCTCGTCCCACGCTCCCCGGCGCACATGGTCCTGCCACAGCCGCGCGGACCACAGGTCCCAGAACCGGCTCGACGGGTCGTTCAGCCGCGTCCGCACCCGCTCCAGCTGGGACCGCTCGGCGAGCGCGAGGCCGTCCTCGGTGAAGCGAGGCTCCATCACCTTGAGCCACAGCAGCTGGAGCGCGGCCTCGAGGTCCTTGGGCGCCGCGTTGCCCGACACCGACACGGCCGTCTCGCCGATGGAGGTGCGGGCCGAGCCCTTGCGGCCCGCGAAGTAGGCCTGGATCTGCTGACGATCCCACTCCCCCGCGCCCGAGTTCGACGCGATGGTCGACGCCGTGGCCGCCGGGATCCAGTCCGCGTCCTCGTACTGGGAGTGCCCTCCGAACTGCCAGCCGGAGAACATGATCTCGTCCTCCTTGAAGTCCGTCGTCTTCAGCACGACCTCGGCTCCGTTGGAGAGGCGCCAGGTCACCGTCCCCAGCTCCTCGTCCCGCGTCTTCTTCACCACGGTCGCGGGCTCCGGCGCCTCGCTGACCAGCGCCTCAGGGACCACGATGTCCGTCGGCTCGGCGAGCTCCGCGTCTGCGACCCCCGCCACGGCGGCGAGCAGGTCCTCCTCGGACAGGGGAGGCAGCTCTCCGCCGGGACGCGTCACGACGATCACGCGGCTGTCCTCAGGCAGGAAGTCCTTCGCCAGTGCGTCCACCTCGGCCTTCGCGATCTCCGGGATCCACACGCTCGCCGCGGCGTACTCGTACCCCACGCCGGGGACCGTCTCGCCGTTGGTGAAGTTGCGTACCAGCTCGCCGAGCACCCGGCGCGACGTCTGGTTCTCCCGGTCGACCCACATGCTCCGGTAGCTGTCGACCATGGCCTTCTTCGCGCGATCGAGCTCCGAGGGCAGCACGCCGTAGCGAGCCGCCCGCTCCACCTCGAGCAGCACCGCCTCCAGCGCCTCCTTCTCCATGCCGGTCCGCGACGAGGCGCTCGCTGTCCGCGAGCTCGTGGTCGGCCCCATGCGGCCGCCGCCCACGAACCCGCTCTGGAGCGGCGCGTCGGGCTGCCGGGCCAGAGCCGTGAGCCGCTCCCGCATCACGCTCTGGTAGAGCCGCTGCACGAGGGTGTCGCGGTACGACTGGTGCGAGTTCTCCTCGCGATCCGGGAACTTGTGGGTCAGCCGCACGCTGGAGAACGTCTGCTCCGGGTCGGCGACGATGCCCACCAGCGTCTCCTCGTGCTGGGGGATGATCACGTCCTCCCGCGCCCGCGCGTCCGCCTTCGCCGCCGGCATCCCGCCGAACGCCTCCTCGATCCGTCGCTGGGCGTCGTCCGGCTCGAGATCCCCCACGACGATGACCGCCATCAGGTCCGGCCGGTACCAGTCGGCGAAGTAGCGACGCACCGCCTCCGGCGTGAAGCTTTTGAGCGACTCCTCGGTTCCGATGGGGCGGCGCTGCGCGTGCGGCGCGTCCTTGTAGAGCAGCGGCAGGGTGATGTCCCAGGTCCGCCCCCAGGCCCCGCGGCTGCGGCGCCACTCCTCGAGCACCACGCCGCGCTCGCCCTCGATGGCCTCGTCCTCGAGCAGCATCCCGCCCGCCCAGTCCGAGAGCACGACGAAGCCCTTGTCCAGCAGCTCCGGGTCGTCTGTCGGGACCTGGAGCTTGTAGACCGTCTCCTCCCACGACGTGTGGGCGTTGAGGTGCGCGCCGAAGCGCGTCCCCACGGACTCGAGGTAGGTGATCAGCGTGTTCCCGGGGAAGTTCTCCGTCCCGTTGAACGCCATGTGCTCGAGCAGGTGCGCGAGGCCCTGCTGGTCGTCGTCCTCCTGCACGGACCCCACCCGCACCGCGAGCCACAGCTCCACCCGGTCCCGGGGGACCTTGTTGGGCTCGACGTACCAGCGCAGGCCGTTGTCGAGGACGCCGGTGCGGACGCCGTCGTCCCAGGGCATCTCCGCCGAGAGATCGTCGGGGATGGAGTAGAGATAACCGCCGTCGATGGTGACCTTCGTCGCTCCGTCGCCGTCCTCCACGACGACGCCGGACGGCTCCTCGGTCGTGGCCGACGTCGCTGCCTTCTCCCCCGTCTTGGGGCAGCCGGCCAGCCCCACCATGAACAGCAGCGCGAGCATCGCCCGCACGGCCGCCGCCCGGGCCACCTGGCTCTTCATCCCGTCGATGGAGTTGGCGCGGGCCTCGCCCGCCAGGTCATCCGCCAGGACCGGCCGCAGGCCGACGCACGTCGTCCGGCAGCTCTCCACGATCTCGCTCGTCGGGTCATCGAATCCAGCCACCACGATCTCCTTCGTCTCTCGGTCCCATTCCCACAGCCCGATCCACTCGCCTCGGTACACGACGGGGCGCTGCATCATCCAACCCGCGGTGGCCACCGTCACCTTCCGTCCGCCGATGCCCATCAGCTCCCGGTCCTGGTGCCGGGCGTCGGCGAGCAGCCCCGGCGCCCCGCGCAGGGACAGCAGGTTGTCCTGGGACGGGAGCAGGTAGACACCGTCGTCGTCTCCGCCGTCGAGCGCGCCCGGCCACGCCTTCGCCTCGCCGAGTCCGTCCACGTCCACGTCGTCGAGCGACAGCTCCGCGACGGCGGCGCGTCCGACCCGCTTGCCGATCTTCGCCCACCCCAGGAACTCGTCCACCGTCGCCACCCCGGCCCACGCGAAGAAGCGCGCCGCCAGCGCTCGGGCCTGCGCCGCCTCGTCCGTCGGCGCGTCAGGGAGGCCCACCTCCTCCGGCGTGGCCAGCACCCAGGCGTAGGTCGCGGTGTCGACGACGTGCCCCTTGAGCACCCGGCGGATCCGCCCGTCCCACTCGAGCAGCCGCAGGGCGGCGGGGAAGTTCGTGCTGTGGCCCTTCTTCTTGCCTGCGTCCCCGAGGGACCGCACCAGCCCGTCAGGGAGCGCATCGCGCAGCGCATCCGTCGACTGCGCTCCGTCAGCCAGCACGGCCACGGCCGCCTCGCCGATGCGCTGGAGCTCCGCCTCGTCGACCCCTGCCTGGCCGAGCTCCCGCACGAGCCGCTTGCGCGCCGACGCCGCCGAGACCCGCAGGCATAGCCCCAGGTCCGCCCGGGGCACGAGCCAGATGCAGCCACGCACCCCCGGCACCACGGCGACGCGCCCGTCCTCGAGCGCCGAGTCCAGCATCTCGCGGCGGAAGCCGGGCACCCGCATCGCCAGCGCCAGGTACGGATCCACCCCGCCCAGCGCCCGCGCCCAGCCCCCGGGCACCTCGTCCGCGGCGCCGTCGCCCCCCAGCCGCTGGGCTCGTGCCCACGCGCGCCGCACCTCGTCGATCGTCAGTCGTCCCATCGCACCGTCCGCGCCGTCCGCGTGGCCGCCCGGATCGCCGAGCCCGCCACCGTCTTCGTCACCTCGACCGCCCCCCACCGCAGCGACGGGGAGTCCTGGTCCAGCCCCTTCGCCACGAGGTCCCGCGCCCGCCGCAGCAGCGCCGTCGGGCGCTTCGACCCGAGCACGGTCTCCTTCCAGAACTCCAGGTAGAGGGACAGCCCGCCGCGGGCGAGCTCGTAGCCGGACCCGAGCGTCGTGGGGTGCGTCGGCAGCTCCGCGTACCCCGCCAGCGTGTGGGGCTGCCACATCCCGGCGAGCCCCAACCGCACGAGGCGGGAGCACATCCGGTGGTTCGCGAGGAGCAGGGCGCTGTGCCCCATCCCCCAGGTGGACCCTTCGCCCCGGTCCACGTGCAACCCCGTCACGAGCACCGTCCTCCCCGGCAGGTGTCGCTGGCCGGCCTCGTGGACCACGTCCGCGTCCCCGATGTAGTGGATCACGTCGGGTGCGGGCCTCGCCGCGAAGCGCTCCTCGGCCTCGCGGAAGTGGAACCGCGTGAGCCCCGGCGCCTGGAACGTGACGACCTCGGCCAGCCGTTCGGGCCACGCGGTCGCGGTGAGCTGGGCGAGGGCCCCCCCGAGGCTGTGCCCCGTCACCTTCGGCTTCATCCCGCCCGCGTCCCGCGCTGCGCCCGCGAGCATCTCCCCGAGCCCCAGCTCCCGCACCGCTTCGAAGTGCGTGTCGCCGATCTGGAATTCGAGGTCGGTGCGGATGTCGTTCAGGTCGTCGACGCGTGTCCCTCGGAACACGACCCAGGGCGGCAGCTCGCCGATGCGCTTCTCCGACGGCATCACGATGTAGAAGGTCAGGCCCTCGCGGGTCTCGAACGCGTGGCTCCGCGCCGGGTCGTAGCCGTTGCGCCGCAGCCCCTCCTGATACAGGAGCAGGTCGGCGTCGTAGGCGTACCGGTGAGCGAGGAACTCGGCGAAGATGTGGTGGTCGGGGATGGCCTCGTGGGCGAGCGGCTTGCCGGGGATGAGGCGCTTGCGCATCCGCCGGTCCAGATCGGAGTAGAGCGGCCGGATCGCCACATCCTCCCGCGCGTGGTCGCGGATCTGCCGCGACAGGGCCTCGGCGCGGCGTTGGACCTCGTCGCGGAAGGCGTCCATCCCCCGCGGGCCCCCCGCCGGACCCTTGACCTCCCGCGGAGCCTCCTTGGCCGCCTCGAGGGGAACGCCCTCCCGCCAAGCCGGGGTGGCGAGCAGCACGACGTCGCCGAGCACCCGGTCCATCATCCCCCCGATGCGGTGGCGGCCCTCCCGGAGCCGCGCCAGATCGATGCCCTGGGCCGCGGCCAGGCTCTCGTCGAGCCGGAAGAGCGAGGCGATTGTCTCCCCCTGGGCGGCGGCGATGGCCGACGGGACGAGGTGCTGCTCGACCTTGTCGATGAACACCATCGCCTCGAGGAACACGAGCCCCATGCGCTGGTAGTCCCAGGCGTCGATGGCCTGCTGCACCGCGGCGAGGTACTCGCAGATGATGGACGGTGTCGCCGCGAACATGCGTCCGCGCCGCTGGACGTAGGCGACGATGTCCGCCTGGGGCGCCTCGGGGGACGGCGGATCGGGCGGCAGGTACCAGTCGGCGACGATGGTCGGGGGGATGGTCCCGTCGGACAGGCCGCGGACGAACATCATCGCCATCTCGCGCTGTTGCGGGTCCTCGATCTCCCCCACGTCGGGGAGTCCACGCTCGGATCGGGGTGTGGTCATGGCTCGGTTGCCTCCGCGAGTCCCGCGCCGAACATCTCCTCGGCGCTCATGCGGTCCACGCGCGCCTGCACGTTCACCGCCACGTCTCGGTCCAGGGCGGCGCGGACATCGTCTTCGGGACCCAGCGCCGTCGTCATCGGTCCCGCAGTCTCCCCCGCGGTCCCGGGGCGCAGCCTCCCGAGCCCCCCGGTGGCGCCGCGCCAGACGGACGTCGCGAGGATCTTCCCGATCTCCACCACGCCCTTCGACAGGTCCGGGGTCGGCTGGTCCAGGGCCTCGGCAAGGAGGAACCGGGCCCGTCTCACCACCAGCGTCGGGGTCCGCTCCCCCGCGAGGACGGACCGGGCGAGCCGGATGGACAGAGACAGGCCGCCCCGGACGGACTCGTGGAACGACCCGTTCTCGCTCGGATGCTCGGGGACCCGGGCGAAGGCGCAGACCATGTGAGGGGTCCACACCCCCGCGAGGCCGAGGCCGAGGAGGCGCTCGCGCATGCCGTGGCCCATGAGCAGGAGGTCCGAGTGGCCCGCCCCCCAGTCCCAGTGCCTCTCGGTGCCGAAGGAGAGGGCGGAGACGAGGATGGTCTCCCCCGGCAGGTGCTTCTGCCCGGCGAGGTGCACGACGTCGTCGTCGGCGATGTAGTGACGGACCTGGGGCCGATGCGCGCCCTTCGCGCGGTCCGGCATCGAGCGGTTCCGGCGGGTGAGCCCGGGCGCCTGGAACGTCACCACCTGGTCGATGAGGGCGCCGTCGTAGGCGGCCGCGAGCTGGGCGAGGGCGCCGCCGAGGGAGTGGCCGGTCACGTGCGGACGCAGCCCCCCGCAGTCCTTCGCCGCGCCCCGGAGCATGCGGAACAGGCCGAGCTGCTCGAGGGCGTCGAAGTGGGACTGGCCGATCTGGAACTCGAGATCCGTGCGGATGTCGTTCAGGTCGTCGGGCCGGGTGCCGCGGAACACGAAGATGGCGGGCTTGCCGACCCCCTCGTCCGGGTCCGGCATGACGATGTGGAAGCCGAGCCCCGTCGACGAGTCGAAGGACATGGACCGCTCGGGGGAGTAGCCGTTGGCCCGCAGGGCGAGCTCGAACACCTCGAGCCCGGGCTCGTAGGCGTAGCGGTGGGCGAGGAACTCGTAGAACACGTCCCGGTCGGGGATGTCGTCGAGCGTCAGCGGCTCGTGGCCCGGCCCCGCGACCCGCGCGGCGAGGCGCTCGCTCCAGTCGACGATGAACGGCTCCGTGTCCGGTGCGTCGCTGGACCGCATGGCCTCGAGGAGGGCGTGGCCCGCCGACTTGAGCGTGACCTCGTCGATGTGGCCCTCGGACAGGGTGTGGGCCGCCCGCACCACGGGCCCGCTGGCGAGCGGCGTCCCCCGGTGCCACGCGGTGCTGAGGACCGCGAGGAGGTCGAGGAGCGCGTGGCGCAGCATCTCCCGCACGCGCTCGTCGTCATCGAGGAGCTTGACGGGGTCGATGGTGCGGGCGAGCTCCAGGGTGTCGTCCAGCCGCAGGGCCGCGCTGATGTCGATGGTGCCTTCGGCCTCGGGATCGAGAGCCTTGGCGTGCTCCACGAGCAGGTCGAGGTACGCGCCGAGGTCGTCGAGGACCGCGCTGAGCCGGTCCGGGTCGCTCCAGTCATCGATGAGGCCCTGGAAGACGGCCATGAACTGTGCGGTGATCCAGGGGCTCGCCGCGACGAACGTGTTGCGGCGGCAGACCCAGTCGATGACCTCCTTGGGGCTCGCGTCGTCGCCGGGGGCCTCGCCGGGGCGCAGCGTCCGGAGGACCCACTCGGGGTCGTGCCGCGCGACGGACATGCGGCCCTCGATGCTCTCGCTCAGCTCGGAGCGGAGCTCGCCGTAGCCTCCTCTGAGCTCGTCCCCGTACGGCATCCGCCTCCCATCGGTGGCCGCGGTCGGCGGTCGGCGGTCCTGGGCCGCACCGTCCTCCGGTCTACCCCAGCCCGAAACGCTCCATGTACGTCCCGAACTGCGTGTTGATGGCGTCCTCGCTCAGCCCCCACATCGCCGCCTCGTAGCGGTGCTGCCCCTTCCCGTCCGACCGCTTCGTGTCGAGCCAGCCCTGGAGCAGGGCCGCGTCCGTCGTCTCCAGATCGAAGTACTCCTCGATGCGGTGGACCATCCCGATGCGGTCGCCCACCAGCGTCTTGAAGTCCACGTCGAAGAAGCGCGACTCGTCGCCGAGGGCGTCGCGGGCGGCCATCGCGCGGCTGACGCCCCTCTGGAACCGATCGGCGATGTGCGGGCCGATCTCTCGTGGGTCGATGCGCCCCTGGAGCGTCCGCCGGGAGAGCGAGATCATCGAGCTGTAGGACGCGACGCAGTCGAAGGGTTCGCGGTGGGTCCACACGATGCACGCGTCGGGGAACGCCTTGAGCAGCGGCTCGAGCTCCCACAGGTGCTCGGGGCACTTGAGCACCAGCTGCTTCGCGGGGATGCGCCACAGGAGCATCTTCAGCATCCGCCGGTACTCGCGGTACGCCCACTCCATGTCGTAGCCCATGAGCCACTCGCCGTAGGGCGCGAGCCCGTGGCAGATGTCGTAGTTCACCACCGCGAAGGTGTTGGAGATGAGGGGCCAGCACTCCTCGGCGGTGGTCGAGCTGACCTCGTGCATCTCCTTCATCTCGGGGACGACGCGGTAGGCCCACTTCAGATCCGTGTCGGCGCGCTTGATGCGGGCGGCGCGGTCCTTGGCGAGGTCGGCGTGCCAGGGGATGGGCGAGGTGGTCTCCCAGAACTGGAGCGCGCGGCGGTGGGGCGCCTGCTCGAGCATGTTCTGCAGCACGGTGGTGCCCGTCCGGGGGAAGCCGAGGACGAAGATGGGCCGCTCGATGGGGATGTCGTCGGCCTCGGGGTGGTCCTTGAACCACTGCTCGATCTTGAGGCGGTGGACGGTCGCGCGGATGCAGATCGTGCGGATGAACGCGCGGGCCAGCGGCGTGTAGCGCTCGAAGTCGCCCACCTGCTCGATGACCTTGCGCATGGGGACGAGGTAGCGGTCGTCGCCCGCGTCCGTGAGGCCGGTCTGGCGCTGGGCGGCGCGCAGGATGGAGGCCTCGTCGAGCTTCGTGAACGGCAGACCCAGGGCTTCGCTCACCGAGCAGGCCATGTTGCCGAGGCGCTCGAGGGTGTGGTGCTCGAGGCGTTGCACGGTCACCTCGGGCGGGATGATCGGAGCGAGGGCCGTGCTGGGGGAGGTGGCGGTCAGGGGGGCTCCGGGGTCGCTACTGGGTGGGCGGGGGCAGCGCGCCCGGGAACGGATCCCGGGTCACGATGAGGTCGACGGCGTCGCGGGCCATCATCGGGCGGCCGAAGAGGTAGCCCTGGGCGCGCTCGCAGCCGAGCTCACGCAGCAAGGATGCCTGCTCCACGGTCTCCACGCCTTCGGCAACGAGCCGCAGGTCGAGGGCGCGGGCGAGGGTGTGGATGGTGCGGACGAGGCGCTGGTCCGTGTCGCTGCCCGGCAGGCGTTGGACGAAGTAGCGATCGGCCTTGAGCACGTCGAACGGGAAGCGGTGGAGCTGCTCGATGGAGGCGTAGCCGGTGCCGAAGTCGTCGAGGGCGACGCGGACGCCGAGGGCGCGGAGGCCGTTCAGGGTCCGATTCGCGGCCTCGGGGGCTTCGATGAGGAGCGACTCGGTGACCTCGACCTCGAGGAGCGAGCCGGGGACGCGGTAGTGGCGGAGCATCGCGTCGACGCGCGAGGCGAGGTCCGGGGCGCCGAGCTGACGCGGCGAGATGTTCAGGCTCAGGTGGACCTGGCGGCGCGTGCGGGCGCGCCACTCGGAGATCTGGGCGATGCCGGCCTTGAGGACCCACAGGCCGAGGGCGCGGATGTCGCCGGTCTCCTCGGCGATGTGGACGAACCGCGAGGGCATGAGGAGCCCTTCCGGGCGGCGCCAGCGGAGCAGGGCCTCGAACCCCCACAGGTGGCGGGAGCGCAGGTCGACGACGGGTTGGTAGTGGAGCTCCATCTCGCCCCGGCCGACGGCGCCGGGCAGGTCGTTCTCGAGATCGAGGCGGACGCGCGACTCGCTCTGCATCGACTCGACGAAGGCGGTGGCGGGGCGGGTGCGGAAGGCGTTGGAGCGGCGCCGGGCGATGGCGGCGTCCCGGAGCATGTCGTCGGCGGTGGGCTCGTCCGTGCGGGGGACGGAGAAGCCGACCTTGATCGCGGGCTGGATGGTGCGGTCGCCGAGGCGGATGGGGGCGCCGATGGCGGCGGAGATGCGGTTCACGTCGGCGCTGGCGGCCTCGGGGTCGGGCCCGTCGGCGATGAGGATGACGCCGAACACGGGGCCCTCGAGGCGGCCGAGGCGCCCCGCGTCGTCGAGGACCTCGAGGAGGCGGTGCTCGAGCCCGAAGAGGTAGGCGTCGGCGGCGGAGGGGCCGAGGGAGTCGTGGACGAGGGCGTGGTTGGTGACCTCGATGGTCACGACGACGGGGACGTGGTTCGGCTCGGCGGCCCGCAGACGCAGCTCCCGGGCGAGGCGGGCGTGCAGGTCCTTTCGTCCGGTGCTGCGGGTGCGGACGGACGGGGCCGGCGGAAGCAGGCGTAGGACGAGGACGTCGCCGTCTTCGGTGGCGTGTCGGGAGCCGACGAGGCGCGGGGCGTCGGGGTCGGGGCCGAGGACGACCTCCGGCGACAGGGCGAGGGCCTCGTGGCCGGGGGGCAGGGTGCCGGGCTCCATGTCCACGAGGGGGCCGAAGCCGCCCGAGTCGACGTCCTCGGGGGTGGGGGGGAAGGAGCCCGAGGGCTCGGATGGGGGCGAGGGGGTGGAGAGCTCGGCGAGCGAAGGGCGGGGGAAGGCAGGCGGGGTGGGGGCGCGCGAGGACTCCCAGCGGTCGGTGGCGTCCGGCGGCGGGGCGAAGCGGCCGGTCTCGAGGAACTCACGCGGAGGCGCGAAAGTGCCGGTGTCGAGGGGGCCCCGGGGCTGGGTGGGCAAGGAGGCGACCGCGGCGCCGGGCAGATCGAGGGTCGCGTCCGACAGGTCGTCGTCGTCGCCTTCGACGAGGAAGCTCACGAGGTGGAAGGCGGCCTCGGCGCCGGCGCTGCCGAGTCGTCCCGGCGAGCGTCCCCACAGGACCTCGGCCGGGGCATGGCCCAGGAGGCGGCGGGCCTCGCGGGTGGCGAACAGGAGCTCGCCGGCCAGGGTCGCGACCACGACGGCGCCTCCCCCCTCGGCCAGGGCGGCGAGGACGGAGGTCTGGAGGAGCGGCGCGGCGGTGTCGGTCGGCTCCATCGCGCGCGCATTGTGCCTCAGGGGCAGGCGACGGTGGGTCAGAGGGGGCAGGGGCAGCCCGCCCTCAGAGCTTCTCGATCCGCGTCAGGTCGCGGGTCATGTTCTTCTGGTGGGCCTCGTTGGTGCCGCCGCCGATCTCGAGGAGCTTGGCGTCGCGCCAGAGGCGCTCGACCACGTACTCGCCGACATAGCCGTAGCCGCCGAGGACCTGGATGGCGCGGTCGGCGACGTTCTTGGCCATGGCGGCGGAGTAGAGCTTGACCCCGTCGGAGTCGAGGCGGGTGCCCGACGCGTCGAGGCCCATGCGGCCGGCGAAGTTGTAGACGTAGGACTTGCCGGCCATGAACTCGGCGTACGACTCGGCGATGTGGCGCTGGATCTGGCCGAAGGCGTTGAGCGGCTTGCCGAAGGACATGCGCTCCTGGGCGTAGCGGTTCATGACCTCGACGCAGCGGCGGGCGATGCCGATGGACATGGCGGCGAGCGTGACCCGCTCGATCTCGAGGTTGCGCATCATCGAGGAGACGGCGCCGCCGGGCTTGCTCACGAGGTTGGCGCCGGGCACGCGCACGCCCTCGAACACGAGCTCGGCGGTGGTGGAGGCGCGCATGCCGAGCTTGTCGTGGATCTTCTGGCCGAGGGAGAAGCCCTCCATGCCCTTCTCCACGAGGTAGAGGGAGAGGCGGGGCTTGCCGGTCTCCTCGCCGAGGTCGGCGTCGTAGGCGTAGACGAGGAAGACGTCACCGAGCTCGGTGTTGGAGATGCCGCCGTTGGTGATCCACATCTTGGAGCCGTCGAGGATGTAGCCGTCCCCGTCGCGGCGGGTGCGGGACTTCATGCCCATCACGTCGGTGCCGGCGAAGGCCTCGGACATGCACATGCCGCCCACGAGCTCGCCGGTGCAGGCGCCGGGGAGGAAGCGGCGCTTCTGGTCGTCGTTGCCGTTCTGGTTCAGGTTGTTCACGAACAGCATGGAGTGGGCGAGGTAGGCGAGGGCGAAGCCCGGGTCGGAGGCGGAGAGCTCCTCGTGGACGATGCAAGCGGCGACGGCGTCCATGCCCGACCCGCCGTACTCCGGGTCGGCGGTGATGCCGAGGAGCCCGAGCTCCCCGAGCTTGCGGAAGAGGGGCAGGTTGAAGGACTCGGTGCGGTCGTACTCGGCGGCCTGGGGCTCGACCTCCCGCTCCACGAAGTCCCGCACCATCTGGCGCAGCTGGCGATGCTCGTCGGTCGGGTTGAACAGATCGAAGCTCATGGGCGGGGTCTCCAGCAGGGGTGCGAGGCGCCATCGCCGAGGCGCAGAGGGCCTCGTGCGGGGTGGGGATCAGTAGCAGATCGGGGCAGGGGAGGGGACGGGCGCATGGGCGGAGCGGGCGCGCCGCGGCGGCGGTGGCGGTGAGGCCGTCGGGGAGGCGACGTGCGGGCTGGGGTGATGTGTCGAGCGGCGAGGCGGCGGTGGAAGTGAGGCGGCCGGGGAGCGCCGCGAGCTGGGCGCCTGCCGCAAGCGGCACCGGGTGTCCTCCGGGGTCGCGCAGTGGCGCTCCGTTCCGGGGCGCGGCGCCCGCTGGGCTCCACGCCCCGGGAACCGGCCGCGAGCGGCCGCCCTCCGGCCCCCCTGGCGCGGCAGGCCCACCTGCGCAGCAGCCCTCCTCCAACGCGACAGCCACGCGGAGCAACGCGTGCGCCCCCCTCCCCTACAGTCCCCCCCGAAGGGGGCTCCAGTCCCTCCAAGGGAGGCTCCTATGGCCCGCGGCTCCACCGTCATGCAGTTCGAGATCGAGGTCTCCGACGTCGATCGCAACGTCTACGAGACGCTGTCGCTCTCCGCCGCGCAGCATCCGTCCGAGAGCCGGGAGTACCTCGTCGCCCGCGTGCTCGCCCACTGCCTCGAGCAGACCGACGGCCTCGCCTTCACCCGCGGCCTCGCGGAGCCCGACGAGCCCGCCCTGTGGGTCAAGGACCTCACCGGACGCCTCCTCGCCTGGATCGAGATCGGCACCCCCACCGGCGCCCGCCTGCACAAGGCGAGCAAGGCCGCGGACGCCGTCGCCGTCTACTGCCACCGCCCCCCGGAGCCCTGGCTCCAGAACCTCGGGAAGGAGCGCGTCCACGGCTCCGACGCCATCCGCCTCGTCGCCCTGGACCCCCGCGCCGTGGAGCACCTCGCCGGCGCCATCGAGCGCCGCAATCGCTGGTCGCTGTCCCGCATCGAGGGGACCGTCTACGTCGAGGCCGGCGGCGAGACCCACACCGTCGTCGTCACTCCCCTGCCCTGGCCGGGCTGAGCGCGCGACGGCTGCCCAGCAGTCCTCCCTACTCCACGAACCCCCGGATCGCGTCCGCCACCACGTCGGGCACGTCGTGGGCGATCCAGTGGCCCGCCCCCTCGACCTCCTGCTTCGTCAGGTCGGACACGTAGTCCTCGAGCCCCTCCATGTTCTTCGGCAGCAAGGCGTCGTCGTCCATGCCCCACATCACCAGGGTGGGGATGTCCACCGTCAGCTGCCGCTCGATGCTCGGGATCCCGTCCTCGAAGTTGCCGCGGTAGTAGTTCAGGCCACCCTCGATCGCCCGCTTCTGCCCCCACGCCTCCTTGTAGATGGCGATCTCCTCGTCGGTGAGCGCCTCCCCCATCGTCTCCACGAGCAGGGCGAAGTCGTTGCCGACCATCACGTCCTCGAAGCCCTCGGTGAGGAACAGGTCCACGTAGGAGAACGCGTCCTGCTGCTCCTGGTCGTTCTCCAGCAGGTCCTTGAGGATGTTCAGGTGCGGCCCGTTCATGATGACCAGCCGGTCGATCCCACTCAGGTCCGACGCCGCCGCCCAGGACAGGGCCCCACCCCAGTCGTGCCCGACGAGCGTCACCGGCCCGAACGCGTCCAACAGCCCCTGCACGTCCGCCAGCAGGTGGTCGAGCGCGTAGTCCTCGACGAAGAACGGCTTGTCGCTCAGGTTGTAGCCCCGCAGGTCCGGCGCGATGAGCCGGTACTCGCCGGCCAGCTCGTCCATCACCCGGTCCCACCCGAACCAGAACTCGGGGAAGCCGTGCATGAGCATGATCGTCTGCTCGCCCGCACCCCGGCAGGCCACGTTCAGGGAGACCTCCCCCACGTCGATGGTCCGGAGCTCGGCCTCGTCCACCGCGCAGCCGTCGTCCCAGGGGTCGCCGACGGCGGCAGAGTCGTCGTCGTCGGGCGACGCGGACGGACAGGCGAGGAGGAGCGAGGCGAAGGCGAGGAGCGCGATGCGGTGCATCCGCCGAGTGTGCCTCAGGACGCGCCTCGGAAGCTGGCGGCACACAGGCACGCTTGACCCTTGCTCGAGGTCCCTCACCAAAGCAGGATGAGCTCTCCTCGAAGCGACCGATCCCGGGACTCCTCGTTCGAGCGCGCGAACGGTTCAGGCAGGTCGTGAACCCTGGTCCACCCCGCGTGAGCCCGCCCCGGAGAACCACATGCCGACGCTCAGCCGCTTCGCTTCTCTGACCACGCTGGCCATCGCGGGCTGCCTCACGCTCCCGAACGCGGTCCACGCGTGCTCGCTCATCCTTCCGGCCCAACACCAGCTGGACCCCTCCGAGGAGGCGGTCGACGTCGAGGCCCCCGCATCACCGACCGCGGAGCCAGACGCCGTCTCCATCCGCCGCGGGGTCGGCCCGACCCTCCAGGGGGTCCACTGGTCTTCCAGCAGCTGCGACGACCTCGGGTTCATCGACATCGCACTGACGCCGGGCGACGACGACAGGACCCTGCCGGAGGAGCAAGGCTTCTCCATGGAGTTCGTGGGCGGGACGCTCCCCGACGGGATGGCTGAACCGAATCGCGACGCGGTGCGGCTGGACGATGGCCGGCTCTGGTGGAGTTGGATCGACGACGACACACACGTCCAGGAAGCCTTCGACTTCGAGGTCGACGTGATCCCGATGGACCTCGCGGGCAACGAGGGCGAGCCCCTGCGGCTGAGACTGACCGACCCCGGGAGCGACGGGACGGGCTGCTCCTTGTCGGGCGCCGAGCGCGGTGGCGCCTGGTCCGTGTTGGGACTGCTCGGACGGCGGCGGCGCGATGGACGACGGCCGAGGACGCTCAGTCCGCGGCGCCTCGCCCGGTGAGCCTCAGTCCCAGCCACACCACGACCGGCAGCAGCGGCACGAGGATGGTGGCGACCGTGACCCCGACGATCACGGGGTCCCCCGACAGCAGCCGCGGGGTGTTGAAGACGACGAGGTCGGCCACCCAGTGGGACAAGACCACCGTCAGCGCGTCGTACTTGAAGAAGGCCCACGCCCAGACCAGGCCGACGACCGTCATGGTGATCGCGCGCCCGTAGAAGGGCTCCGCCGGGGGCAGGAACGGCATGGACGTGTGGGTCAGGCCGAACACCACCGCGGGCACGACGATGGCGACCCAGCGTCGCCCAGTCAGGGACTCCATCCACGTCCCCCCGAACCAGCGGTAGCCGATCTCCTCGATGAGGGCGGCGTTGAGGAACAGGATCAAGGCCGTCGCGGGGGGAGACACCGAGTTCAGGATGTGGCTGAACACCGCGCGGGGCTGGAGCTGCACCACCGCCCCGAGCTCCGTCAGCAGCGCGACGGTCAGCGCGAGCATCCCGCCGCACACCAGCCCAATCCCGAAGCCCCGCGCCGACGCGAGGGCGATCTCGGGGCGCCCCCACCGGCCGCTCAAGAACAGCCACAGAGACCGACCGCGCCGCTCGCCCTCCGGCCGATCGCGGTCGAGGGCGTCGGCGGCGCCGATGACGCCGAGGAGGACGATCGTCATCCACACGTCCTCCGTGATCTTGGTCACCACCCAGCTCATCGTCGCCGCCGACCGAGACCAAAGCGGCTCCCACGCCTTGAACAGGTCGCTGCTGTGCATCAGGTTCTGGCCGAGCATCCCCACGAAGATGGAGAACGAGAGGATCGCCGCGCGACGCAGCCGCACCTTGCCGTCGCCCAGCATCCGCAAGAACGTGAGGAACGCGCCGATGGCGAACACCGCGGCAAGCAGGAACCCCACCGACTCGAGCGCCCGCACCGGACCCTGAGCCGCTGTCGCTGCCCGCTTCGCCTTGCCGGGAAGCACGAGGCTCCGTCGGACCCGATCGACCCGGCCCCCCGCGACGCGCACCTTGGCGCGCTCCCGGAGACGCATCGACGGGATCACCGTGCGCTCGAAGGTGAACCCATGGTCGACCCGCGCGGAGCGCTCGACCGTGTTTGTGGAGCGGTGGTCCCACTCGTCGGGATCCGTCCCCACGATCCGCAGGGCCTCGCGGGCCATGCCCATGGCCGTCTCCACGGGGAGCGACTCGTCGGGGTCGTCGTCGGGGCCGGTCCGCCAGACGCGCAGCAGCTGACCATTCGGGTGGATGGCGACGCTGTACTCCGTCGGCACGTCCCGCTTCTTGAAGCGGGCGGTGTAGTTGACGACCGGGTAGCCCGTCCGGGCGAGGGCCTGGGCCGCGTCCCTCCCTTCCTCCCGCTGGACGTAGTCGAGGATCCGGGCGTCGATCCCCACGCTGACGGCCGACGACCAGCCGGTCACGTCGAAGCCGGCGCTCTGCAGCTCGTCGCGCGCGATGCGATCGATCTCGTCGTGATCGACGACGAGGTCTGCGTCGACCATGGGCCACAGGGACGACAGGCTCGTCATGAAGAACGCCCCGGCGAGCAGGGCGAGGACAGCGAGGAGGAGGTCGGAGCGGTTCACGGGGCGCGGAGGGTAGCCCGCCGCTGTTAGTTTCGGCCCCATGGTCCAGCTGGTCCGCCGGTTCCTCGGAGTCCAACCCCCGAGCGCCTCGGTCGCGAAGTGGCACGTCTCCCCCGGGGTGGACGTGGGCGCGTACGCGTTCAGCTGGCTGCCGTATCTGCTGCCGGCCCTGTTCTTCACGAAGGACGACCCGGCCTTCTTCGCCTTCATCATCGTGTCGGGGACCCTCACCGAGGTGCACCGACACCTGAGCTTCCCCTACGTCTACGGCGACTCCCAGGTGCTGCGGACGTACCCCCTCCGGTTCGTCCTGTTCCCGGTGGTCCTGCTGGGGCTGTGGTTCCTGTCGCCCTACCTCGCCCGAGCGAAGTGGACGCTCTCGGTGCCGGAGATGGCGGCGCTGTACGCGCAGATCGTCGTGATCGGGCAGCTCCTGAAGCTCGACGGGCGCGACGAAGAGCCGCCCGCGCGAGTGCTCCTGCCCGTCCTCGCGGTGGGCTGGGGCGGGCCGGCGCTCATCGCCGCGCTCGGCATCGCGATCCCGGGACCGCTGGGCGGCGGGACCCTCGGACTGCTCGGCGCGCTGGGGATCTCGCTCTACTTGATGCGGACGCCCTGGCGGGAGCGAGGTCCCCCCGAGGAGGAGACCCGGGTCTGGGGTCCGTGGTTGATCGCCGCGATCCTCGTGGGCGCGGCCACGCTCGGCGGGCGGCTCGATCCCACCGGCAAGGGCATCCGGCCCCGGGTGTTCCTCAACTCCATCGCCACGCTCGGGTTCCTGTGGAACATCTGGCACGTGTACGCCCAGAAGTACGGCATCCAGCGGATGTACGACGCGAAGGCGGGCGACCCGGAGCGCGTGCCCGGATGGGTCGACCGCTGGCTCGTGTTCGCCTGGGTGCCGCTCTACTTCACCTACGTCGGCCCGACGCAGGCCGAGCAATTCCGCAAGTCCCTGAGCCGGGGCGGCGCGGTGCTGGATGGGGCGCTCGAGGTGGCGACGGCGGCGATGCCGGTGGCGGTGCCCCTGTCGATCGCGGCGCTGGTGGCCGCCCACGTGGTGTGGCTGCGGGCGGAGCACAAGGCCCACGGTCTGCGGAACCGGCCGCGGCTGGCGATGGCGCTGGGGACGACGCTGCTCAGCGCGGCGTTCGTCGCCTTCGACTTCTGGATCGCGTTCGCGGCCTTCGCCTTCAGCCACGCGGTGGAGTACTGCGTGTTCCTGTGGGCGTACATGCGGAAGAAGTACGCAACGCCCATGGACCACGACCCGTGGCTGGGACGCGCCCTGCGCCACCCGTGGGTCGCTTACGGCGCCTTCATCATCGGATTGGGCGTGTTCTTCACCTGGGGAGGCCGCTGGGGCCGCAGCATCGCGGTGGACTCACCGAAGCCGCGGTTCCTCGGATACCCCGTCCACCAGTGGCTCTTCTGGTGGATGCTCTACCAGAGCCTCATCCACTTCTACTGGGACGGGTTCCTGTGGAAGATGCGACGGGCGAAGGTGCGGGCGCACTTGTAGGGGGACCTACGGCGGACACCACGTCCCGGCCGCGACGCCGTCGAGGGTGACGCTCCCACAACCATCGCAGTCGTTCGCGGCGGGGAAGGTCACGACGGCGGAGTGCTCGGCCGGTTCGGACGGGGACGAGTAGCCGAAGGCCTCGAGGGTCCCTCCACCGCAGATCCCCGCGTCCTCGGGGAACGACCACTGCACCGTCCAGGGCCGTGTCGCCGGGTCTCTGACGATGGTGGCTTGGTCCTGAGCGCGGCGGAAGCTCGCGTAGGGTCCCCCCGCTGCTCGCGTCAGCTCGCCCCGGTCCATCGCAAGCTGGTAGCGCCCTGCCGGCAGAGCGGCGACGCCCGACCCCGGACTGATCTGAAGGCACGCCTGAAGTCCCTGCGAGGACTGCCGGATCGCCGGGTTCGGGGCCTCGAGCTCGGTGCCCGTGGCGTCGCTCCAACCGATGCTGCCGGCGAACCAGAGCGCGCGGAGAGCCGACGTTGCTTCCCCCTGCAGGGCCCACGCCTCGCCGTCGGTCCACTCGTGGGGCCACATCGCCACGGTGTCGCGGTAGGCGAACAGGAGGCCCTCTCCCTCCTCGAGACACGCGGGCGCGCCGAGCCAGCCCTCGGTGACCCGCGAGTGCACGGGCGCCTCGACCCAGCCCCCGACAGAGGGGTAGGGGCAGACTCCCCCCTTGCCGTCCCGGTCGCAGACGGCGCTGACCGATCCCGGGACCGCACACCGGGGCGCGGCGACCGAGCTCAGCTCCCCGGTGAGCAGCTGCGTTCTCGTTCCGGCGGTGAGGAACAGGTCCATCGCCCAGTCGAGGAGCTCCTCGGCGGACCCGGCGGGGCTCCCCTCCAGGGCGGGAACTGGCCCCTCGCAACACGGGTCGACGATCCCGTCGCCGCCCTGGTCGACTCCATCACACAGGTCGACGACGGACAGCGACGGGAGCCCGAGACCGGCGACGAGGCAGTCGCCCGGCCAGACCTCGGGGTCGAGGTCGTCACAGTCGCCGGCGCACGAGGGGAAGCCATCGCCGTCCTCGTCCTCGGCGCTCTCCGCGCCTGCGCGACCGTCGCAGTCGAGGTCCCGGTCGTCACATGCCTCCGGAGCTCCGGGGAAGGCTGCTGCATCGGTGTCGTCGCAGTCCCCGGCGCAGGCGGAGACGAGGTCGCCGTCTACGTCCTCTTCGTCCTGGGGCAGGAGACCGTCGCAGTCGTCGTCCACCTGATTGCACGACTCCTGCGCGCCGGGATGGACCTCGGGGGAAGCGTCGTCGCAGTCTCCATCGCACTCGGAGAAGCCGTCGCCGTCGCGGTCCCCGGAGTGGCACGGGGTGCAGCCAGCAGCGAGGAGGAGGAGGAGGGCGAGGGCGGTCTTCATGGCGGTTCCCTACAGCAGATACCCGAACGCGCAGTCCATCGTCTCGGTGCGCTTGCCACCGCGGCCGTCCGGGCAGTCGACGAGGAGCGGTCGCCAGACCACCGCCCAGCTCTTCTTGCCGCCCGGGCCGTCGTCGCGGGCGCCGAGCTCGTTCGCCCGCGCCTTGACCGCCGCCCAGTCCGCTGCGTCGTCGCCGGTGAGGTCCAGGCGGAACCAGTGGACGTGGCACACGAAGCAGATCTGCTCGTCGTGGGGCCGAGGCACCGTGGTGTCCCCGCCGCAGCTCGGACAGTGGACGTGGGGGGTCCCCCAGTGGGTCGCACGCGCGTAGAAGCGCCGCAGGATGCGTCGGGGTCTCACCGTTCCTCCTCGTTCGCCGCGGGTCCGTCGGCCGACGGGTCGGGCGACTCCGACTCGCCGCGCTCCCACCGCCTCCGCGACACCGCCGCCTTGTCCGCCCGGGTCCGCGCCCGCTCGGCGTGCCGGCGCGCCCGGGCCTCCTCCTGGTCGTATCCGAGACACAGGACGCGGAAGGTCGGGCGCAGCCCCAGGTCCCGCGCCAGCACGACCACCCGGTACAGATCCGGCAGCGCGGCGCGCACGTCGTCTTCCAGTCCCGACCCCTGCTCCACGGCGATGAGCAGCCGCCCCGACTCGCCCACCAGCCGCTCGAGGTCCTCCACCATCCCGCAGACCCGGCGCCGCTCCCGCATCGACCGCTGGGATGGGCTCCACAGCACGAGGTCCCAGTCCTCGCCGAGCTCCGCGCCGAAGGTCACCTCCCCCGCCGCCGGTGTCCCATCGACCACCGGGATCCCCGCGCCGGCCGCGTTGCGCGCCGCTGCGTCCCGCGCCGTCAGGTCCGGCTCCCGCGCCACCACCGCCGCACCCCGACTGGCCGCCGCCAAGGCGAGCAGCCCCACCCCTGCGTCGAGCACGAGCACCCGCTGCTCCGGCGCCACCATGGGCCCCACCGTGCGGAGGAAGAACCCCGTCGCCGGGTCCAGCCCCGGGTGCGGCGCCCCCCGGGGCACGTCGAGCTCGAACCCCCCGAGGCACACCCGTCCGCGACCGCGTCCGCGCGCGGTGGCGATGAGGGCATGTCCGGCGCGGCGCACGGCCCAGCGCACGGCGAACCCGGGAGAGGCAGCCATGGGGCGCAGCATAGGGAGCCGGTCCCAGGGTCGCCGCGCCACGCTGGGGAACGACCACCCCTCACAGCCGGCACCCAGACCTCGCCGTTCGGAGTAAACTCCTCGATCCCCGCTTCAGGATCGCCGCCCGCCTGCGATGACGAGGCGCGCGGCCAGCACGAACGACGAGCCCGCGAGGAGAGACGATGGCGTCCGAGAACTCGGCACTCTGGGGATCGCTGGTCAAGGCGATGACCCGAAAGATCGAGGTGCCCGGGATCACGAGCACCGAACGCACCCTGCGCGCCGAGGACATCCACGGCCCTCTGGACGAGGATCGCGGGACCGGCCGACGCTCCAGTGACCGGCCTCCCCCGGCCCGGGCCGCGGCCGATGCGGGCACGCCCGACAAGGCCATCGAGCGGATCGCCACCCACCTGAGCTACCTCAGCCGCCGAACCGTGGAGGAGTACCTGGACGCCCACGGGTCCGCGAGCGGCGTGCTCGGTCAGCGCCTCGCGTCCCTCGGGCTCGTGCGGTCGCGCTCCGCCGGCAGCAGCTTCTGGTGGTCGATCCTCAGTTCGGGGGTCATGGACGCGGAGACCTTCGCGGAGATCCTCCGCTCGTGTCCCGGCATGCCGGAGCATCACCCCCAGAACGGGCTCCTCTTCGACTACCTCCTCGACTCGGAGGTCGCCTCCTACCGGGACGTCAAGGCCGCGGACACCCAGGCCTTCTCCGACGGCAAGCGGCTCCTCGACATCCTCGTGGAGAACGGGACCGTCACGGAGGCCCGCGCCGCCGGCGTCACCGCAGAGTTCTTCGGCTTCCACCGCCGCCGCGGCAAGAAGTGGCAGCCCGACGCCACCCTGAGCTCCACCGTCACGCCCGAGATCGGCGAGGCGTTCCGGGTCGTCCCCATGACCCGCGGCGACGGCGGCCCCGTCACCCTCCTCTCCGTGACGGACCCCGGCGAAGCCCTCGTGGGGACGCTGAAGCGCATGACGGGGCGGGAGGTGGAGATCCTCATCGACACCCCCACCGGGTTCGACGCGAGTCTCGTCGAGTGGCGCGGCCTCGTGGAGGAGGCGGCGGCCCGGGCGCCCGATCCCGCGACCCGCACCAGCCGGACCCGCGCCGTCCGCGACCGGACCCGCGTGCGCGGCAACGGCCAGTTCCGCATCGACCAGGACTCCTTCCGCGGCATCCAGTCGCCACCGGAGATGGCGCGCGCGCTGATGGAGCGCGCCACGGCGGTGGGCGCGACGGACATCCACCTCGAGCCGCAGCGGGACGGCATGCGCGCCCGGTTCCGCCTCGACGGGATCCTCTACGACGTCGCCCGCCTGCGCGGCCTCATGGGCGAGGAGGTCCTGAGCCGCGTCAAGGTGATGGCCGACATGGACATCACCGAGCGCCGCAAGCCCCAGGACGGCCACATCCGCCTCGACCTGCACGGCGACGCCTACGACTTCCGCATCGCGACGGTCCCCACGACCCACGGCGAGCGCATGAGCATCCGCATCACCGCGGGCGCCAAGGAGGTCCCCACCCTCGACCTGCTCCTCCTCGACCAGGAGGAGGACGACAAGCTGCACGACTTCACCCGCCGGTCCCACGGGATCGTGCTGGCGTGTGGCCCGGTCGGCTCCGGCAAGACGACGACGCTGTACGCGTGTCTGGGAGAGATCGACGCCGACCAGAAGAACATCATGACGATCGAGGACCCCGTGGAGATCGCCCTCCCGGACGTGTCCCAGATCAACGTGAACTACAAGATCGGGCTCGACTTCGCGGCCGGGCTGCGGGCTCTGCTGCGCCAGGACCCGAACATCATCCTCGTTGGGGAGGTGCGGGACGACGAGACCGCGAAGGTGGCGGTGCGGGCTTCCCTGACGGGCCTGCTGGTGCTCTCCACCATCCACGCGAACTCCGCGCCGGGCGCCATCACCACGCTCTACAACTTCAACATCCCGCCCTTCCTGCTCGCCACGTCGCTGGTGGGCGTGGTCGCCCAGCGCCTCGTGCGGACGATCTGTCCCGACTGCCGCGAGGAGGTGGTCCCGGACGCCGAGCGTCTGCGCCAGGCAGGCCTCACCGACGAGTGGCTCACGGAGCACGGCTACCTCGCAGCGCCCGAGGGCGACGGGAAGAAGACCGCGGAGTCCCCGCGCCCCACCTTCTACCGCGGCGCCGGCTGCGACTCGTGCTTCGGCACCGGCTACCTCGGACGACGCGGGATCTTCGAGATCCTCGACGTGACCGACGAGATGCGCCTCGCCATCTCCGAGCGGAAGCCCGAAGCCCGCCTGCGGGAGATGGCGGTGGCGAACGGGATGCGGTCGCTGGCCGACGCGGGACGGCACAAGGTCGTCGCGGGGGAGACCACGATCGACGAGTTCATCCGGGTGCTCTACCAGTAACCAACTGGAATCACTACGCAAAGAGAACAGGCGGGCCGGAGGGGCCCCGCATTGGACCCCCGCGAAGCCTCAGGTAGCCTGCGGCGGGGGACGGCCCGAAGAGGCCCTACGGAGGAGAATCCATGGCTCGTAACGCTCCCACCACCGCCCAGGAAGACGCCCCGGCGGCCCCGCCGAGTTCCGGCGGGTTCTTCACGCGGAGCCTCGCCCCGCGCCACGTCTCGACGTTCTGTCGGCAGCTCGCGGTGCTCCTGGACGCCGGGATCCCCATGGTGCGGGCCCTCAAGATCCTCGGGCGGCGCAGCGGCGGTGGCGGGATGGCAGCGCTGGTGAGTCGGGTCACGGCGGACGTGGAGGCCGGTGGGGCGTTCTCCACCGCCTTGCAGACGCACGGTCCCGGGCTGCCGTCCATCGTCGTGCCGCTCGCGCGCGCCGGGGAGAAGGCGGGAGAGCTGAGCACGAACCTGCGCTACACGGCGGACAACCTCGACCACGACGAGAACGTGCGGGAGAAGGTCACCGCCGCGATGCTCTTCCCGATGATCACGGCGACGTTCAGCTTCCTCGTGCTGGCGGGGATCCTGATCTTCATCGCGCCCATGTTCAAGGAGATCATCGCGGCCTCGCCGAACCAGATCGAGCTCCCCTGGTTCTCGCAGCTGGTGTTCAACCTGAGCGACGCGCTTCAGTCGCCCATCGTCAAGCTCCTCGTGGTGGCGGGCATCGCGCTCGGTGCCTTCCTCGTCTGGCGCGGCGCCACGATGCGGAACTACATCGTCGACTTCCTCAAGCTGCGCATCCCCTACGTGGGGAACATGGTGACGGTCGGCGCGATGGCGCGGTTCAGCAAGACGCTGGCGGCGCTGCTGCGCACGGGCGTGCCGGTCCTGGAGAGCCTCCGCCTCGCCCGGGGGACCGTGGACAACATGGCCATCGAGGAGGCCGTGCTCGACATGGAGAACTCGGTGGAGAACGGCGGCCGCATGAGCGCGCCGCTCGAGCAGCACTGGTTCATCCCCGAGCTCGCCCGCGACATGATCGTCATCGGCGAGGAGTCGGGCTCCATGGCCGAGATGCTCGACAACCTGTCGGAGGTCTTCCGCACCGAGGTGGACCGGATGCAGGGCCGCCTCATCTCGCTGATCCAGCCGCTGCTGACGCTCCTGCTCGGCATCCTGGTGCTCTTCGTGCTGCTGTCGATGTTCATGCCGTACCTGGCGATCATCGTGCAGGGGACGCTGTAGCGTCCGCCCCTTCCTGAGCTCTCCGAGGCCTCCCGCGCTGCCGCGTCGGGGGGCCTCGTCGATCTGGGCTCCCGGACGCTGACGGTGGGCCGGCTGCCACGGCCCGGAGTGCCAGCTGACCCACCTGAGCCCCGACGCGCGGGGCCCTGAGGCCGACAGCCCCTCGTTCGTGGCCCTGGCACACATCCTGCTCCCTTCCTCTTCGGCCGAGCCCTCTTCCGAACCCGGGGCTCGGACCGGAGGAGCCGTATGCGCCACACCGTCCTCTCCCTCACCATCCTCCTCGTCGGAGCCCTCGCCAGCTCCGGCTGCCCGCCCCTCGACTCCACCGCTCTCCTCTCGCTCACGCCCCTGGAGCCCGACACCACCGACGACCTCGTCCTGGAGGTCTTCCCCGTGGGCGAGACGAGCGACTGGACCGTGCGCTGGCTCCGGGACGGTGAGCCCATCGCGTCCCTCGACGATGCGCTCCTCGTCCCTGCCGCCTCCACGAGCCGGGGGGAGCTGTGGGCCGCACAGGTCACGCTCCTCGACGGGTCCCGGGAGGGAGACACGGAGGGCGCCCAGGTCCTGATCGGCAACGCCGCCCCCACCCTCGCTTCGGCCGCGCTCGACCCCGGCGTCGCCACGGAGGAGACCACCCTCACGTGCGTGGTGGATGGGTTCGAGGACCCCGACGGCGACGAGCAGCAGATCCGCACCTCTTGGTTCGTGGACGGCGCCCCCGTGGGCGCTGGCCCCACCCTCGACGGGGCTTCCTTCGACGAAGGTCAGCTCGTCTGGTGCGAAGCCAGGCCCTACGACGGCTTCGACGAGGGCGCAGCGGTGGCCTCCGGCTCGGTCCGGATCGCCAACACCGGCCCCTTCATCGCGGGGGCCTCGCTCACCCCGCAGCCCGCATCCGTGGTGGACACGCTGAGCGTCGTCCTCGACGGGTGGGACGACCCGGACGAGGGGGACGAGCCCGCCTACGAGGCTCGGTGGTTCGTCGACGGCGACGAAGTGCTCGACGCGCCGACCCTGCCCCCGGGCTACACGGTCCGGGGCGCGGAGGTCGTCGCCGAAGTCCGCCCCGTCGACGAGGAGATGGTGGGCCCGTCGGTGGCTACGGAGCCGATCACGATCGGCAACGCCCCGCCGCTCCTGGCCGCGGTCACCATCGACAGCGATCCCTGGGTCTCGGTCTACCGAGCCCAGCCCGTCGGCTGGCTGGACCTCGACGGTGACCCCGAGGGCTACCAGTTCTCGTGGAGCATCGACGGCTCACCGGTGGGATCGGGACAAGTCCTCGCCCCCTTCCCGCTCGCCGAAGGCCAGGAGATCCAGGTGACGGCGTACCCCGATGATGGTTTCGACCTCGGTGACCCGGTCAGCTCCGAGCCCCTCGTCATCGGCTCGGACATCGTGGTCACCCCCGAGGCCTGGGGGTTCGGCGACCTCGAGGTCGGCTGCGTCGCCCAGCAGACGGTCGAGATCCGCAACCTCGGCGTGGCTCCCGGGCTGATCCGGTCGGTCGGCCTGGACGACGTGGCGCAGACGGGCGCGATCACCATGACGCCGATCGCGGGGGATCAGCTCCTGCTCCCCGGGGAGCTCCTCAGTACGACCCTGACGTTCGCGGCCGCCGATCTCGCAGGCGGCGACGCGCTGCTCGTGGTCGAGACCGACTCTCCGTCCCAGCCCATCCACCTCGTGCCGGTCACCGGCGCTGCCCACTACGGCCCCATCCAGACCACCAGCTTCGTGGCCACAGCGGACCAGCGCGAGTTCCTGCTGCCGAACCCGGCGGTGGAGGCGACCCTGACCGTCGAGCACGCGGGCGCCCCTGTCGCGCTCTACACCTTCGACGCCCCGAACAACACGGTGGTGCTGGATGCGTCGCTGACGGTCGCCGCGGGGGATCCCGTGGAGATCACGTACTCCCTGTCGGCGAACTCCTGCGACTCGAACACCGCCCCCGTCGCCGTGCTCGACCTGCTCGCGCCAGGACAGGAGTGCGACCAGGTCACGTTCAGCGGGCTGGCGTCCACCGACCCCGACGGGGAGCCCCTGACCTTCGTGTGGGCCCTGGAGGAGGTCCCGGGCGACTCGGCGCTGACGACGAGCGATCTGCTCCTCACCGACCCGCCAGACACCATGTCCTTCGAGGCCGACGCTCCCGGGGACTACGGCGTGTCCCTGACCGTCATCGACGCCTTCGGAGTGAGCGACACCGCGACCACGGTCCACACGGTCTCGGCCGGGCTCAACAGCGCAAACACCCCACCGCAGGTCAGCCTCGGCGCCCCCGCGCCGGCATTCGAAGGCACCGCGAGCTGCTACCTGGACGCGTACGGAGCCGTGGTCTGTCCGCCCTGCGAGGTGGCCATGTCCTTCGACACCACCGACGTCTACGACCCGGACTCGGTCGCCCTGCTCCACGCCTGGACCCTGCTGACGTCCAGCGGTGAGGTGCTCACCGTCGCGCCGGATGGCGAGAGCGCCGTCGTCACCGCCTCGGTCGCGGGCACGGGGGCGTCGGGCGGAACCGCGGTGAGCGGCGCCTTCGAGCTCTCGCTCGTCTCCGAGGACTGCGAAGGAGCCAGCGACGCGGCCACCGTGATGGCCAGCTGGACCTGCGGGTGGCTCCAACCCTGACCCCCCGCGGCGCGTGGACTTGGTTGCTTAGGCAACAAATAAGCCCTACCGTCTCCGCATGCTGGCCCTCGCTCTCGCTCTGCTCCTCTCCCCTGCCTCGCCTCAGGCTTCATGGACGACCTCGCTCGAGGCCGACGGCATGGTGGTGCGCTGGCGCCTCGCCGACGACGCCGTCCACCTCCGCCTCGAGGGGACGACCACCGGCTGGATCGCGGTGGGCTTCAACCGCACGGACACGCTCGCCGGCTCACGCCTGCTCATGGCGACGGTGGACGGCGAGGAGGTCCGGGTCGACGAGCACATGGCGGACCCACCGAACCACGCCACCATCGCCCGGCCCGACGGCCGTCCCTCGGTCGCGGGGGTCTCCGGGGGGCGCGCCGGCGGGACGACCTGGGTGGAGTTCCGCGTGCCCCTCGACTCCGCGGGCACGGCGACGAAGGTCAAGGCGGCGACCGGAGGCAGCTACCTCTGGACGCCGCTGCACGCGGGCGCGCGCCTCTGGGTCACCCTGGCCTGGAGCCACGACCGGGACCTGCAGCACCACAGCGCCATGCGCACGGCCCGGTGGGCGGACCTCTGATCGCCGGCAGCCGCGGACACGCCTGACCCCTCGGAGACGACGCGCCGAGCTCAGCGCAGCGGGGGCAGCAAGGCTCCCGTCCGCGCCTTCCACGCCCGGTACTGGTCCCCGAAGTGCTGCTCGAGCATCGCGTCTTCCCGGGGCGTCCGGGTCAGGAGCACCGCCGCGAGGATCCCGACCGCGGTCAGGACGAACCACAGGTACGCCGAGAGCAGGGCGAGTCCTCCGATGATGAGCAGGAACGCGGTGTACATCGGGTGGCGAACCCGCGCGTAGGGCCCGGTCGTCACGAGGTACTGGTCGCCTCGGATCCGCAGGAACGGGCTGAAGTTCGTCCCGAGCTCGCGGTGGACCCACTCGAGGAGGAGGAGTCCCCCCGCGCACACCACCGCGCCGAACCAGCGGAGAGCCTCGGGGACGGGGAGCAGGGCCGGGCCCAGGCGCTCGGGGATCACGAACCAGGCCACGGCGGCTCCGAGCCACAACGGCAGCACGAGGGGGCGGAGCACCTTGACCACCCGTCCTTCGGACGGGTTCTCGATGCCGGGGGTGAGGATCTGCGCGCGCCGGTGCCACCGGATCCGCACGACGAGGAGCACCGCCGTGAGGGCGGCGAAGGTCCACTGGAAGGGGGCTTCGTTCATGACCGCGTCCTTTTCGATATTGATTATCAATATCGAACACAGCCCTGAACGGTGCAAGAGAATTCGTCGGGAGGGGCGCCGGCCGCGCGTCTACGACGCAGCTCCGCGGTCCGCTCCGGCTCCGTGATCAGCCGGCGATGCCTGAGCAGGCTGCCGCTCCGGCTCCAAGTTCAGCCGGCAATGCCCCGAGCAGGCCGCCGAGTCACTCGCTCCCGACGAACCTCACCCGCTCGAGTCGGACCGAGACCGCCCCCTCGTGCACGCCGACCACGTCCACCGCGACGCCCCCGTCGAGGGTCACCCGCGTCGCGCGCCGGGCCCCACGGACCCGGCTGCCAGTCGCCGTCGCCGACCACCCTTCACCCACCGACAGGTCGTCGGCCCGGACCACCAGGGAGGCGTCCCCGTCGGGCCGCCCACAGGGCACCCGCTGGCTCCCCCAGACCACACACCCACCTTCGACCGTCACGGGGACGAGCGCACCGCCCCCGACGAACCCGGCCACGAAGGGCGTCGCCGGGCGCTCGAGGATCGCCTCCGCCGTCCCCACCTGCTCGACCCGCCCCTCGTGCATCACCGCGACCCGGTCCGCCACCTCCAGCGCCTCGTCCTGGTCGTGGGTCACGAGCAGGGCCGTCGTCCTCAGGCTCCGCAGCAGCGCGAACAGGTCCTCCCGGAGGCTGACCTTCAACGCGGCATCGAGGCTCGCGAACGGCTCGTCCAGCAGGAGCAGTCGGGGCCGAGGCCCGAGGGCCCGACCGAGCGCCACCCGCTGCCGCTGCCCTCCGGAGAGCTGGTGCGGCATCCGGTCTCCGAGCCCGTCCAGCCCCAACAGCGCGAGCAGCTCCCCCACCCGCTGCGTGCGCTCGGGCTTTGGAAGCCCTTGCAGGCCGAACCCCAGGTTGCGACGGACCGACAGGTGCGGAAACACCGCCCCGTCTTGGAACACCAGGCCGACGCCCCGCCGCTCCGGCGGGACGAAGGGCGCCGACAGCGACCGGCCCTCGAGCACGATCCGCCCCTCGTCGGCCCTCTGAAGCCCCGCGATGGCCCGCAGGCTCGTCGACTTGCCGCACCCCGACGGCCCCAGCAGCGCCAGGACCTCGCCCTCCTCGATGTGGAGATCCACACCGTCGACCACGGCCCGGCCACCGAAGCGGACGGTCAATCCGTCGACAGCAAGCAGACTCACGACGTCCTCGACGCCCGCAACAGCACGAGGCTCGTGGCGGGCGCGGTCACCAACAGCAGCAGCAGGGCGGCGGGGGCCATGTCCGCGTAGTAGCTGTCCTGGGCGTAGGCCCACAACTCGTGGGAGAGGGTTCGGCTGCCGAGGGGCTTGAGGAGCATCGCCGCCGGCAGCTCCCGCATCGCGGCTGCGAACACGAAGATCCAGGCAGCAGCGAGAGAGCCCTTGAGCAACGGGAGCGTCGTGGCGACCACCGACCCCACCCCGCTCCGGCCCAGCGTGCGCGCCGCCTCCTCGTAGCTCGAGGGGATCTGCTCCAGCCCCGCGTCCACCGATTGGAGCGCCTCGGGGAGCGCCCGCACGATCCACGCCCCGACGAGGAGGATCGCCGTCCCGTACAGGTGGGCCCGGCCCCACGCGGTCGCGCTCACGAGGAGCAGCACGCCGAGCGCCACGACCGGGCCGGGCAGCACGAACCCCACCGACCCCGCGGCCACCAGCGCCGTCGGCCCGCGGCGCCGCGCCACCCACACCACGAGCAGGGCCACCGCCACCGCCACCGTCGCCGCGGAGCTCGCCCAGACCAGGGTCGTGCCGAGGGCGTCGAAGGCCTTGCCCCAGAGGCGCTGCCGGCCAGGCTCCAGCAGGGACAACGTCCGCGCGAGCACCAGACCCGACGTCGGGCCCACGACGAGGGCGACGACGCCCCACACCCCCGCCTGCCCCAAGGGCCCCAGCTCGGCCGCCGGACGCGGAGTCCCCCCCTCGAAGCGCGCGGCCCCCCTCCCCCACCGGTCGAGAGCGAAGAACGGCGCCGCGAGCACGAGCAAGAGCGCCGACAGCACCGCCGTCGCCGACATGGCGGCCTCGCGGTCGAAGTTGAGCTCGAGCTCGAAGAAGATGGCCCGGGTGAAGGTGGGGACGCCGAGGGCGGAGACAGCGCCGAAGTCCGAGCAGGCGTACAGCGCGACCAGGGCGAAGCTCGCGCTGAGCGCGGGCACCAGCAGCGGCAGGACCACCCGCAGGACCCTCGCCAGGGGGCCGTCGCCGAGGGCCGCCGCCGCGTCCTCGTACCGTCCGTCGAGGCGCGCCATGGCCGCCCGCAGGATCCCGAAGCAGAGCGGAGAGGTGCACAGGCCAATGACCACGCTCGCGGCCCACAGCTCGCCGAAGAAGGCCCCGCCGAGCAGGCCATGGAGCGGGCCGGTGGGCCCGGACACCTCGATCCAGTACTGGGCGACGAGGTACGGCGGCACCCCCAGCGGGGACAGCAGCAGCCCCACCGCGAGCGCCCGCCCTCGGAAGGCGCCGCGAGTGGTGAGCCAGGCGCCCACCGCGCCGATGGATACAGCGACGAGCCCCGCCGAGACGGCGAGGAGCCCGGTGGTGACCAGGAGCTCACCCGCGCGCGCTCCGGCGAGCACGGCCCCGGCGTCCGTCGCTCCCGCGAGGCGGGCGACGATCGCCAGGGCCGGCGCGGCGATGAGGGCGACAGCGACTGCCGCGAAGAGGCGAGAGAGCGTCAACGCCTACTTCAGCCCCACCTCCTGGATGAGCGCAACCGCCTTCGGCTGCTGGGCCGCGAGGGCCCCCAGGGAGGTCGACGACCAGGTGAACCCGTCCGCCGGCTGGACACCGGCGGCGGCGGGCACCCCATCGACGACCGGGTACTCGCGGTTGGTCCAGGCGAAGGCCTGCTGGCCCTCGGGCGAGAGGAGGATGTCGAGGACAGCCTGGGCGGCCGCGGGGTTGGGGCCACCCGCCACGACGCCGCCGCCGGTCACGTTCCAGGCGACGCCCTGCTCGTCCTTGGGGAAGATCGCGACGATGGGGGCCGCGTCGAGCTTCGCCTGGGCGGCGGCCGCATCGAGGGCCGGGTCGTAGTCCTTCCCGAGGACGTTCCGGTAGAAGTAGTAGTGGTTCACGAGGGCCACGTCCGCCTCGCCCGCCGCCACTGCGGCCACCGTCGGGGTGTGCTTCGGGTAGATGTGGGGGGTGCCGTCGGTGTTCGCGTGCAGGCCCGTGAGCCAGGTCCGGGCTGCCTCCTCCCCCGCGTCGGCGAGGACGGTGGTCACGCCGCCGACGAAGCTCGAGTTCGTCGCCACCGTGCGCCCGAGGCGTCCCTTGTACTTCGGGTCCGCCAGCTCGGTCAGCGTGGACGGCGCATCCTCGAGATCGCGCTTCGCCACGATGATCCGCGCGCGCTTCGACAGCCCGACCCAGGTGCCGTCCGCGCCGCGCACGTGCTCGGGCACGCGGTCGAGGAGGGAGGCGGGGAGAGGCGTCAGCAGGCCGTCCTGGCCGGCGGAGGTGATCGCCGCCGATCCCTTGCTGAGGAACAGGTCCGCGCGAGGGGCCTCCCGCTCGGCGCGGAGGCGGTCCAGGTAGGGCGCGTCCTTGCCGTAGTCGACGACGAGCTCGAGCTGCGGGTGCTTCTCCCGGACGAGGTCCCACAGCGGGACCATGAACTTCTCGTCGCGCGCGGAGAGGACGACGAGCTTGCCGGTGACCGCGCTGTCCGCGGCCGGGGCATCGCCCGCATCCGCCGCCTCGGGGGACGCGTCGCCTCCATCCACGGTGTCCGCGGACTCCCTGGTGGTCGCGGCGTCCCCGCCGTCGGTCGAGGTGTCGGGAGAGCAAGCACCCATGGCGAGGGCGAGCAAACAGATGAGAACAGTTCTCAATTTCATGCCGGGTGTTTAGCGTCATCTTCCCGGTGACGGCAACCGGCGCCCGCGTTTTTTTGGGCCGCTCGGCCTCGCCCCCCTCGGACCTCGACGGCCTCGAGCGGGGCTCGCGCGCGCGGAATCAGCCTTCGCTGACGATCAGCTTCCCCTTCATCACGGCGGAGTGGCCGGGGAAGCTGCAGATGAAGTCGTAGGTGCCGGGCTCGGAGACGGTGAACGTGATCGTGTCGGACTCGCCTCCGCCGAGCAGCTTCGTGTGGGCGAGCACCGGGTCCTTCATGTCCGCGGGGATGTACTCGGTGTCCGCCGCGCTGGCCGAGGCCATGGAGAAGGCCGCCACGTCCGTCCCCTGCGCGAGCAGCACCCAGTTGTGGCCCATCATCTTCTTCTCCATCGTGCCCACGTGCTTGAGCTCGAGGGTGACGGGCTGCCCCGCGACTGCGTTGAGCTCCGAGACGCTGAACTGCATCGCGTCCGTCGCCTCGATGACGAGCTTGCCGCCCGCGTCGGCCGCGGGGGCCTCTTCGTCCGCGCCGTCGACCTCGTCCAGGTGCGCGAGGACCTCCGTGATCTCGGCCTTCGCGGCGGCGCGGTCTCCGAGGCCGTTCTTCGCCATCACCGAGACGGTGGCGGGGTGCACGACGAGGTCCTTGCCGTGGTAGCAGACCTTGTCCGGGAGCTCGGGCAGCTTGCCGTCGGCGTGGTAGTCGGCCTCGATCTCCTCGATCGAGAGGTCCGTCATGGTCGGGGCGGCGGCGACGAGCGCGGCGAGGTACGGGCCGCACACCGGGTGCTCCGCCTTCAGCTCCTCGACCAGTCCGAGACCGAGCTCGGTCAGCGCCTCGGCCAGCTCCCCGACCTTCGTGGCGTCCGCGTCGCCGTCCAACGCCGCCACGAGCTCCTGGGCAGCGGCCTTGTAGGCGTCCTCACTGGACGCGGCGGCGGGCTCGGGCTCCGGCGCGGGCGTTGCGTCGGGAGTGGTCTCAGCCTGGGGCGCAGGCTCGGCCGGGGTCGGCGCGGGATCGGACCCACACGCGGTGAGGAGGAGGAGGGCGGCGAGGACGGACAGGCGGTTCAGCATGGGGACTCCTGGCGACAGAGGTGCCGGTTCTACCCGACACTGAGAATCAGAATCAATCGACTCCATTGACATGGCCCGGCGTCCGCCCCGCGGCGCTCACGCCAGCCCGGGCTCAGGCAGGGTCACCGGGGAAGTCGGCGGGGACGAGCTGAGGCAGTCCACGGAGCGCGCGGACCGCGAAGTAGACGACGGACATCGCCCCCCAGCTGAGCCCGACGACGACGCCCGCATCGCAGATCCCCCGCCACGGCTGGGGGAGCTGCCGCACCCCGATCACCAGCAACACGATCGCCACCAGCAACGTCCACGAGACAATCAGGCGCTTCCTCGTGCCGTGCAGGAACCCCATGCAGACCAGCGGCGCGAGCAGGACGAGGTGAAGCGACGGCGACTCCGCGAGCCGCAGAGCCCGCGCGGTGACCCGCGGCGCGAACGCCTTGTGGAACCCCTTGTAGCCCTCGGAGTACGCCATGAAGACGCTGAAGCCGACGAGCGCCGCCCACTGCGCCGCCGTCAGGCCGCTGGCGATCGCTTGATGCGCGTGTCCGGCGAGCCGCCAGGCAGCCTCGCCCAAGAGCAGCAGTACCCCCAGGACACCCCAGACGGCGGCCGCGCGTCCCAACGTCGACGTCCCCCTGGAGCTCAGACCAGCCCCAGCACCGACGTCATCAGGTCCCGGTTCATGTCGAAGGCGAGGATCGCCTCGCTCACGATCTCGTTCACGCCGTCCGCGTCCAGGGGCAGCCCGTCCAGGCGCGAGCGGTACATGTCCTTGTACGCGCTGTGGTCGTCGATGTGGGAGAAGTCGAAGAAGGCCAGGGGCTCGACCCCGTAGCGCTTCACGATGGCCGCGCCGATCGTCTGCCCGCCCGAGAGGTCACCCAGGTACCGCGTGTAGGCGTGAGCGACCAGCTGCGTTGCCGTGTTCGAGCGGACCCGGTCCACGAGGGCCTGCGTCTCGGCGGTGATGGGGGTGTCGTGCCCGTTCAGGGTCTCCAGGTCTGCGCGGAGCGCGTCCACCCGGTAGAGGTCCGGGAGGACGACGGGGCCGAGCACCGGGTCGTCGCCCCCGGCACGCAGTCGCTCCTCCATCGCCTCGTAGACCGGCAGGAGCTGGGCGAGGAAGGCCGTCAGCGCCGGCACCCCCGCCTCGCCGCGGAGGAGCTTGATCACGAACGGCGACCGCTCGGCGTTGCGGTGGGCCTGCGCGGTGCCGCCGCGCAACAGCGCGGCGATGCCGTCGTCAGGGGTGGCGGGGGCAGCGTGCATGGAGCGACTCCTCGTTCAGCGCGGCCTCGTTCTGCCCGAGCCCGCCGAGGAGGTCAAGCCACCACGCCCCGCGCGCGGCCTACTTCTTCTCGTCGTCCTCGAACGACTCGCCCTTCGGCTTGCCGTCCAGGATGTCGTCGCCGAGGGCGAGCTTGAGCACGTCCTCGATGACCGACGCGAAGTGGAACTCGAGGTCGACGTTCAGGTCCTCGCCGATCTCGATGAGGTCCTTCTCGTTCTTGTCCGGCATGAGCACCTGCTTGATGCCCGCCCGGTGCGCCGCGAGGACCTTCTCCTTGATGCCGCCCACGGGCATCACGTTGCCGCGCAGCGTGATCTCGCCCGTCATGGCCAGCTCGTGGTTCACGGGCCGGTTCGTCAGCAACGACACGATGGCGGTGGTCATGGTCACGCCCGCGGAGGGGCCGTCCTTCGGGATGGCGCCGGCGGGGATGTGCACGTGGATGTCCCGCTTCTCGAAGACGCGGTCGTCGATCCCGAGCTCGCTGGCGTGCGTCCGCACGTAGCTCATCGCCGCCTGAGCCGACTCCTTCATCACGTCGCCCATCTGGCCCGTGAGGATCATCTTCCCGTGACCCTTCATGGCCGTGGCCTCGATGAACAGGATGTCCCCGCCCACCGGCGTCCACGCCAGTCCGGTGGACACACCGCAGCGCGCGACGCGCTCCGCGACCTCCTGGAAGAACTTGATGGGGCCGCGGATCTCCTCGACCTCGTCGGGGCCGATCGACGCCTTGCCTTCGAGGTCCTCCGACGCCACGCGCAGCGCCACGTTCCGACACACCGCCGCGATCTCGCGCTTGAGCTGGCGGACGCCGGCCTCGCGCGTGTAGCTGGCGATGAGCTTCTCGAGCCCCTCGTCGGTGAACTCGAGGTGCTCCTCGGTCAGCCCGTGCTCCTCGAGGTTCTCGTCGATGAGGTGCTTGCGGGCGATCATGATCTTCTCCTCGAGCGTGTAGCCCGGGAGCTCCAGCACCTCCATGCGGTCACGCAGGGGGCCCGGGATGGGGCCCATCTGGTTCGCGGTGGCGATGAAGAGCACCTTGGAGAGATCGAAGTCCACGTCGAGGTAGTGGTCCGAGAACGTGCTGTTCTGCTCCGGGTCGAGCACCTCGAGCAGCGCGCTCGACGGGTCACCCCGGTAGTCGGCGCCGAGCTTGTCGATCTCGTCGAGGATGAAGACCGGGTTGTTCGTCCCCGCCTTCTTGATCCCCTTGATGACGCGACCGGGCAGCGAGCCGATGTACGTGCGCCGGTGGCCGCGGATCTCGGCCTCGTCCCGCACACCACCGAGGCTCATGCGGACGAACTGGCGCCCCATCGACTCGGCGACGGAGCGACCCAGCGACGTCTTGCCGACACCCGGAGGACCGACGAGGCACAGGATCGGCCCCTTCATGTCGTTCTTCAGCTTGCGGACGGCGAGGTACTCGAGGATGCGGTCCTTGACCTTGCTCAGACCGTAGTGGTCCGCGTCGAGCTTCGCCTTCGCCTCCTTGATGACGAGGACGTCGTCCGACGACTTGTTCCAGGGCAGCTCGCACAGCCAGTCGAGGTAGGTGCGGGAGACGGTGTACTCGGCGGCGCCGGGAGACATGCGCGACATGCGCCGCAGCTCCTTCATCGCGACCTTCTCCACCTCCTTGGGCATCTGCGCCCGCTTGATGGACCGCTTGAGCTCTTCGAACTCCTCCTGGCGCTCGTCGACCTCGCCGAGCTCCTTCTGGATGGCCTTCATCTGCTCCCGCAGGAAGTACTCCCGCTGGGCCTTGTCCATCTCCCCCTTCACCTCGGTCTGGATCTTGTTGGAGAGCTCCAGGACCTGGATCTCCTTGCCCAGCAAGGCGATGACCTTGTCCATCCGCTCCTTCACGTCGAGCGTCTCGAGCAGCTCCTGCTTCTCCTCGACGGAGACCGACAGGTTGCTGGCCACGATGTCGCTCAGGATCGCGGGGTTGTCGATGGACTTGACGAGGAAGCTGGCCTCGCTCGGGATGTGCGGCGACAGCTCGATGATCTTCTGGGCCTGCTCCCGCAGGTTCATCAGGAGCGCGTTCACCTCGACGCCCTTGATCTCCTCCTCCTCGATCATCTGGACCCGGGCCTTCAGGTAGGGCTCCGTGTGGATGAACTCGAGGATCTTGATGCGGGAGAGTCCCTGGATGATGACGTTGAGCTTGTTGCCCGGCATCTTCACCGACTTGAGGATCTTCACCGCGGTGCCGACCACGTGCAGCTCGTCGGTGGAGGGGTCCTCGAGCTTGGCGTCCGTCTGGGCGACGATGCCCATGAGGCGGTCGCCCTCCATCGCCCGGTCGACGGCCTTGAGGCTCTTCTCCCGGCCCACGTTGATGGGGAAGGCGAGCACCGGGAAGATGACGGTGTTGCGAATGGCGAGAAGCGGAATCTCGACGATCTTTCCACTCATGGGAGGGGCGTCCTGTCTGTGAGGGCGTGCGGGGCGGGGTCTCCGCCCGGGGCCACCGGCATCGGGCCGGACTGGCGATCAGCGCGAAGTTTGAATGACCCCGCGCGCGTGAGCAACTGACCGGGCGTGCAGGGCGGGTCGCGCATTCGAGGGCCCGGCAGCAGCAGGAATCGTCAAGGCGCCCCGGCCAACGCCGGAGTAGCGTCGGTCCGTGCCTCAGCCCACCGCCATCCTGCAGGTGCTCGCCCGCGCGCGTCGGGACCCCGCGGCAGACCTCTCCATGCAGGCGCTCGCGGACACCGCGGGGTGGTCCGCGTCCCACCTGCACCGGGCCTTCGTGTCCGTCGCTCTCGAGACCCCGAAGACCTGGTCCACCCGGACCCGCCTCGCCCGCGCCCTCGAGCTCCTCGCGGGCGACACCCCGCTGGCCGAGATCGCCACCGCCTGCGGGTTCCGCAGCCACGAGGTGATGACCCGCTCCTTCCGCCGCGTCCTGGGCGTCCCTCCGTCAGCGCTGCGCGGCCGCACCGCGTCCCCCCACCTGCGTCACGCCGCGTGCCTGACGCTCTACCACCTGCCCCTTCACCCCCGGAGCCAGCCCATGCCACCGACCATCTCCATCGCCACCCGCGCCCCCCAGCCCGTCCTCGCGATGACCCGCACCGTCCCCGCCGACGGGCTCCAGGCGGCCATGGCCGAGTGCCTACCAGCGGTGTTCGTCCACTGCCAGAGCCAGGGCATCCAGCTCGCAGGGCCCCCATTCACCCGCTACCTCGACATGAGCCGCGGTTCGTTCACCATCTTCGCGGGGATGCCCGTCGTGGCGGGCGAGGGCGCCGGGGAGATCGAGGCCGGCGAGCTGCCGGGGGGCGAGGTCGCGGTGGCGATCCACGTGGGCCCCTACGACACCCTGAGCGAGACGTACGCCGCCATCGAAGCCTGGGTGAAGGAGCAGGGCCGCACGCCCTCCGGCCCGCCGTGGGAGAGCTACCTCACCGATCCCGGCGAGGTCCCGAACCCCGCCGAGTGGCAGACCGAGGTGTGCATGCCGCTGGCGTAGTCGCCGTCGTGACCGAAGCCTGGCGTCGCGTCGCGCGCCGCCGTCAGGGCCGAAACGCCCGCACGACGTGGTTGAAGGTGTCGGCGATGTAGACGATGCCTTCGTCGTCGACCGCCACCCCGTAGGGGTTGCGCAGCAGCGCGTCCGTGGGAGCTCCGCCGTCCCCGTCGTAGCCCGGCGTCCCGCAGACCCCCGCCGCCGTCTCCAGCACCTCGTCCCGCAGCACGCGGATGCAGTGGTTGTCCGTGTCCGCGATGTAGACGGCGCCGTCGGGGGCGAGCGCGAGATCGTGGGGAGCGTTGAACGTGGCGGCGAGCGCGTCTCCGTCGTCGGCGCCGATCTCCCCGCCCACCCCGGCCACGGTGTCAATGAGCCCCGTCCCCGGGTCCACGAAGCGGACCACGTGGCTCTTCGTGTCTGCGATCCAGAGGCCGTCGTCTTCGTCGAGTTCGACCCGCCCCATGGGCACGCCGCTCTGCCCCAGCGTGTTGTTCAGGGTGGCCTCGGTCGCGGGCCCGCCGTCGCCGGTGAAGCAGGGGATGACGCCCTCGGGGCTCGCCCCGATGCAGCGGTCCAGGGCCGCGCCGTCCTCGTCGAAGCCCGTGCCGAGACCCGTCCCCACGATCGTCTCGATCACGCCACCGTCGATGCGGCGCACCCGGTTGTTCCCCTGGTCCGCCACCACGAGGCGCCCGGCGCTGTCGAACTGCACCGAGACCGGGTAATTCAGCTGGGCGTCCTCCGCCGGCCCCCCGTCGCCGCTGTAGCCCAGCTCGCCGGTCCCGTAGGCGATCTCGATGTCCCCGCCCAGCTCCACCCACTTCAGCCGGTGGTTGTGCCAGTCGGCCAGGAGCCAGCGGCCGTCCGGCGCCAGCGCCACGTCGGTGCAGTGGTTCAGGCGGGACTCGGTGGCCGGCACGCCGTAGGGACCGTCGCCGCTGACCCCCGAGCCGATGACGGTCGTGACGACGTCGTCGGTCCAGCGGCGGATCCGGTTGTTGTTCCAGTCGACGACGAAGCGCTCGCCGCCGTCGAGCACCACGTCCATGGGCATGTAGAGGCGGGTCTCGTGGGGAGCCTCGCCCTCGTCTCCGAGCCCCGCGACGCCGGTGCCGAGGACGGTGTAGAGGGCGCCGGGCTCCTGTGCGCACCCCCCGGCTGCGATCGCGAGGAGGAGCGGGAGAGACCCGAGTCGGCCGGTGAGCCTCACCACGTCCGCAGCACCTTGCGGATCCGGTGGTTGTCCTGGTCGGCGATGTACAGGTGACCCTCGGCATCGAACGCGAGCCCCGCGGGGCGCCCCATCGCCGCCTCGAGCGCCGGGCCGCCATCTCCCGCGAAGTCCTCCTCGCCGCTGCCGACCATCGTCTCCACCTCCCCGTCCACGACCCGCCGTACCCGGTGGTTGTGCGAGTCCGAGAACCACAGTCCTCCGTCGGGCCCGATCGCGACGTCGTGGGGGTAGTCGACCGCTGCGCCCGCTCCGTCGCCGTCCCAACCGGGCTCGCCCGTCCCGGCGATGGTGGTGATGTCTCCGGCGACGACGTCGATGCGCCGGACGCGGTGGGTCAGGCTCTCCGCCAGCCAGACGATCCCGTCGTCGTCGATGGCGATGCCGCCGCCGGGCTCGAAGCCTTCGCCGCGTCCCGGCGGCAGGCCGAGATCGGTCTCCAGCAAGGGCCGTCCGTCCCCGTTGAAGCCCAGCGTCCCGCTCCCCACGACGGTCTGGATCACTCCGTCCTCGATGACCCGCAGGCGCCCGTTGTCGTTGTCCACCACCCAGATGCGACCTTCGGGATCCACCTCCACGGCGCCCGGGTACTCGAGCAGCGCGGTCGCCGCGTCCTCGCCGTCCCCCGCGAAGCCTGGCTCCGAGCCCGCCACGATCGTGACGAGGTGGCTCGCCGGGTCGTAGGCCCGGATCTTGTGGTTGTGCCAGACCGCCAGGAGCAGCTGGTCGCCGGCCCACGCCAGATCCGTGGGGTGGTTCATGGGGACCTCGTGCCCCGGGGCGCCGTCGCCCTCCTCCCGCCCGTCCTGCGGTCCGTCGCCCGGGATGAGGGAGCCCACCGCGGTCTGCACGAGCCCGTCGCCGTCGATGACGCGGAGGCGGTGGTTGTTCCAGTCGAGGAAGTACATGGCTCCGGCGGCGTCGAAGGTCACCGAGATCGGGCGGTAGAGATCCGACTCCAGGGGCGGGTTGCCGTCCCCGTTGAAGCCCGCTGCTCCCGTCCCCACCACCGTGCAGATGTCCCCGGGCTCCAGGCAATCGGGTGCCCCCGCGCATCCGGCGAGGAGCGCGACGAGAGCAGCCTGAGCGGCGCGGAGGGTCGACATGGGGCGGATCCTAGCTCCAGGCGCCCCTCCCACGCGGGCAGCGAGCCGCCCGAGCCCCCCGGCGACCTTGCTGCGACCTGCGTTCCCCCGGCTATGGTGCCGCGAGAGGTCGAGACGAGCGTCTGGGAGGTCGCGAGTGCGCCGAGGGTTGATCATCACCGCTCTCCTGCTGGGAGGCTGCGTCGTCGACGAGGAGCCGCTGGGCTACATCGGCGGCGAGGGCGACGACGACGACACCGCCGAGGTGTTCACCGGGCCCTTCGAAGGCTGGATGGCCGCGCCGGCGCCCGCCTTCTACAGCGCCCCGCCGCCCGGAGGGCCCGAGTCCGTCTACCAGAGCGAGGACCGCACGAACGGCGGTGGCGCATCCCTGATGGACTACACCGGCGACGGCGAGCTCGACCTGGTCGTGACCGCTCCCTGGTCCGGCTCGGCCGTGTACGCCGGCGACGGGGAGGGCGGCTGGACCGAGGTCCCCAACCCCGACCTGGCCGCCGTCCCCATGTCCGCCTGCGCGGTGGGGCTCTACCTCGACGACGACGACCTGCGCGACCTCCTCCTGTGTGGCGACCAGCGGGTCAGCGCCTGGAAGAACGAGGGCGGCGCGGTCTTCTCCCACCAGGGGGACATCCTCGAGTGGACCGGGGACCACCCCGCGCGCGCCGAGGACATCGCGGTCACCGACGTGGACGGCGACGGCACGCTGGAGCTCTACGTGGCCACCCAGTCGCTGGCGGGCGAGTCGCCGGGGCTGCCCGGGCTCCACAAGGACGCCCTGCTCCGGCACGTCGGCGGGTTCACCTTCGAGGACCTGTCGCACCTGATCCCCGAGGAGGGGGGCGTGGGCCAGGGATACGCCTCCACCTGGGTGGACATCGACGGCGACCGTGACCTCGACCTGTTCTCCGTGCGCGACCGCGGCGACCGCATCACGCCCGCGGCCCTGTTCATCAACCCCGGGAACTGGACCGACACCTGGGTCGATGTGGCCGCGGACTGGAACCTCGCGCTCGAGATCAACGGGATGGGCGTCGCCCAGGCGGACCTCGAAGGGGACGGCACCCTCGAGCTCGTCTCCAGCGACACGTACTCGCGCGTCCACCTGCTGCGCATCGAGGACGGCACCGCGCTCCCCATGGCGAGCGAGTTGGGGGCGGTCATCCAGGACCCGGAGACCCAGGTGGAGTCCTGGGCGGTCGAGTTCGTCGACGTGGAGAACGACGGGGACCTGGATCTGGTCGCCGCCTTCGGCCGGGTGGATCCGCTGCATCAGGAGCAGCCCCAGGAGGCCGTCGTGTGGCGGTGGGAGGAAGGCGAGCTCGTCTACGACGACCGGCTCGACCAGGAGCTCCCGGGCATCGACGAGGCCTGGCGGACGGTGCTCCCGGGCGACCTCGACCACGACGGGCAGCTCGAGCTCGTGTTCACGTCCCACGTGGGCAACGTGATGGTCCAGGACCCGACCCCGACGGGGAACGGCTGGCTGCGCGTGCGGCTCGAGGGCCCGCCGGGCAACCGCGAGGGGCTCGGCGCGCTCGTGCGCCTCGACGACGGCACGGAGCGGGATCTGTGGCGGCGTGTGGGCATCGGCGGTTCGGGCATCCACAGCTCTGTGGACCCCACCGCGCACTTCGGGCTCGGCACGGCCACCCCGCGCTCCATCGTGGTGGAGTGGACGGACGGCACGGTGACCACGGTGGACGCCCCGGCGAGCAACCAGGTGCTGACGATCCCGCACCCCCTCGCCGCCGAGTAGCTCCTCGACGACGACCGCGCCTCCACCCGCGCCGCGTCGGAGACGGGCTAAGGTGCCCCGATGCCCTGGCCCTCGCCTTGTCTGGACGGGGTGCGCGTCCTCGACCTGACGCGCCTCCTCCCCGGTCCCTTCGCCACCTGGCAGCTCGCCGCGATGGGGGCCGACGTCCTGCGCGTGGAGAGTCCCGGCCTCGGCGACTACGCCCGCGTGATGCCCCCGATGATCGGCCCGGTCTCGGCGCTGTTCCACGTCATCAACCGGGGCAAGCGCAGCATCGTGGTGAACCTCAAATCGGACGAGGGGCGCGCGGTGGTGCGGGACCTCGTACGCCAGTCGGACGTGGTGTTCGAGGGGTTCCGGCCTGGGGTGATGGCGCGGCTGGGCCTGGACTACGCGACCCTGCGGGAGCTCAAGGAGGACATCATCCTCTGCTCGCTGACGGGGTACGGGCAGACGGGTCCCCTCGCGTCGGCCGCCGGGCACGACATGAACTACGTGGCCCTGTCCGGCGTGCTGCACATGAACGGGACGGCGGGTGGACTGCCCGCGGTGGGGACCCCGCCGACGGCCGACCTCGTGGGGGCGTGGACGGCGGTGGTGCAGATCCTCGGGGCGCTGCTGAGGCGGGCGACGACGGGGCAGGGCCAGCACCTGGACGTAGCGATGAGCGAGGCGGTGGCGGCGTTCACGGGGCCGTTCATCGCGGGCTGGAACGCCGAGCTGGCGGCGGGAGGGACTCCGGCGGAGCGGGGCGAGGCCCTGCTCAGCGGTGGCATCGCCCAGTACCGGATCTACGAGACGAAGGACGGCGGGCACCTCGCGGTGGGGGCGCTGGAGCCGAAGTTCTTCCAGCAGTTCTCCACATTGTGCGGCCACCCGGAGTGGATGGCGGTGCCGCCGCTGCTCGGGGACGGGCAGCCCGCGCTCATCGCGGCGGTGGCCGAGGTGGTGGCGAGCAAGACGCGGGACGAGTGGGAGGAGGCCCTGGCGGGCACCGACTGCTGCGTCACGGTGGTGCGTCGGCCGGACGAGCTCGGGGCGCAGGAACAGTTCGCGGCGCGCGGGATGCTGGGGCGGGCCGAGCACGGAGGCACCGAGGTGGTGTGGCCAGAGACGCCGGTGGGGCCGCCCCTGACCGGCGCGCCGCCGAGCCCCGGTCAGCACACGGATGAGGTCCTCGCCGAGCTGGGTGTGGGCGCAGAGCGGATCGCGCAGCTGCGTGAGATGGGAGCAGTGGCCTGATGGAGTTCTTCCTCGAGGACTTCTCGGCGTGGACGGCGCGAGACATCGTCGCCCTCGTCGGGACGTGCCTGATCGTGATTGGCCTGAGCAACCTCGCGGGGGTGGGGAAGAAGAAGGACGGGTCGAACATGTCGCGCACGGACAAGGCCATCGAGGACGACGCGCGATGAGGTGGCTGCTGATGGTCGCGCTGGCAGCGGTGGCCTTCGGGGGTGCGCCGGCGGCGGCGGACGAGCTGCCGAGCTTCCTGACCGACCGGGCCGAGGACGCCCAGTGGCTGAAGGAGGAGGGGGAGCGCCCGCGAGCGCTGATCAACCTCTGGCCGAGCGGGGTCGAGGTGGTGGTCTACCTACCCGGGCTGAACCCGGCGGAGGTCGTGGGCCGCATCGAGCGCTACGACATCTGGAACAACACGGACATGGTCGAGTCGGCGCTGTGCACGGACGGCGCGTTCTTCACGGGCACGCGCGTGAAGATGGGGATGATCAGCGCGTTCAGCCCGACGGTGACGGCGTACCGCAAGGACGTGGGGACCGACCGGTTCACGATGAACTGGACGCTCCTGAACGAAGAGGACGCCTGGGCGTGGATCCAGCGGAACAAGGCGTCGCTGGCGAGCTCGCTGACCGCGGCGAACCTGGACGTGGAGCTCGAGGAGTACCTCGAGGAGGTAAAGGACAAGCTCGGGACGGTGGCGTTCGTCGAGGGCGGCCACACCTACGAAGGTGGGTTCTACCGGTACCACCAGGAGATCCGCTCGGCGAGCAAGGTGACGGACTCGCTGGTGCGTTCCTTCGGCTCGGGTCCGCAGCTGCGGGCGGCGCTCAAGTCGGCGCTGTTCAGCGCCGGGCGGGTGGACCTGGCAGGCAAGGCCGGCGAGAAGGGCGTCACCTTCGACGTGCGGGGCGCGTCCCAGAGCACGGTGCGGCCGGGGACGTAAGGGGCGGGACCAGTCTGGTAGGTCCACGTCGATCAAGAGGTCGAAGTCGAAGTCGCGTGTCGATCGCGAGTCCGAGCGCGGACTCGATCGCGAGTCGACCTCGGCTTCGACCTCGACTTCGTGGCGCCTTTCCGGCGTCCACCCCTCCGGCAGGCTTCCCGTGGGTAGCGGCGGCCCCATCCCGCATCAAGGGGACCGTGAGCCACTGCGCGGCTCCGCACCATCCCCTTGACGCGACATGGACCCCCCGCTGAAGGACGGGCAAGCCGGAGGCGATGGACGCCTCTCAGGAGTCGTCCCGATGAAGCACCCCCTCTCCCACGAAACCCTGGACGTCTACCGACTGGCAGTCCAAGTCGCTCGCTGGGTTCGAGGGACCCGCTTTCCGGTCGGAGACGCCGACCTTCGCGACCAGGCCCGCCGCGCGGCCCAGAGCATCGTCCTCAACATCGCCGAGGGCTGCCACTCCCAAGGCGGCAACCGCGGCAAGCACTTCCGGATCGCCCGCGGGAGCGCCGCCGAGGTGTGTGCGGTCCTCGACCTCGTCGACCTGCCGGACGGAGAGGTCCAGCAGGAAGCCGTTCGGAGAGTCGTGGCGATGCTGAGCCGGCTCAGGTGAACGGTATCGGGGCCTAGCCCTTCACCGGTTCGCTTCGCCCTTCTCCGCGATCGCCCCCGATGGCCCGGCGGCACCTACCGGATCGCGCACCCCGGTGGCGCTTCGTCCAGCGGGCGTGCCTCTCCGTAGCGCTGGGTGAGCGCCCACCGATGGATGAGCTCGATGCGCCAGGACGGCACCCGGTGTCCCCGGTCATGCACGCAGTGGACGACGAGGTGGCCGTCCCCGCGCAGGCGGTCCCGGAGCTTCGCGGTGTTCTGGTCGAAGCGGACCAGCAGGGGCCCCTTGCGGTAGGTGTCGTTCCGACCGCCGTCCAGGAGCAGGGCCGGCGCGGACCAGCTCGGCGTTTCGTAGGAGAGGATCGGCGGGATCACGCCGCCGCTCATCTCGAGCACCCCCGCGAGGGCGTCCGCGCGCTTGAAGAGCAGCAGCGAGGTCCACAAGCCGCCCGCTGAGAAGCCGCTGCTCACCACGCGCTCCAGGTCGACCTTCAGGTCCCGGGCGAGGCAGGCGCGCAGGTCGTCGAAGAGGGCCATGTCGTCGACCCGCGGCAGGTCGACCGTCCAGCCGGTGGATGAGCCCGGCAGCGCCTGGGGAACCACAACGACGGCGCCGGCGAGGGCGAGCTCCCGGAGCCCCATGCGGGGGACCATCGACTTCGCCGTGGCGCCGAGGCCGTGCCAGACGAAGAACACCGGGGCGCCCTCGGCGGAGCCGGGGGGCAGCAGCACGATCGCCTCCCGCTCCACGCCGGCGCTCGTGAGGGTCGTCATCCCCGAGCGGGAGAGGTCCGGACAGGTCCCCGACGGCTCGCCCGCGGACCGCAGGGGCGGGGCCGGCCGCGGATCGACCGCCGGCCCCCCGCTGGTCGTCGTGCTGGCGCGGGGTCCGCATCCGGCGACGCCGAACAAGACGACCGCCGAGAGCCCGAGGAGGGCGCTGTGAAGTCGTCGCGATGGAGAGCCGGCGAGCACGGCGGGAGCGTAGAGCACAGAACCGGGCGCCCACATGCGATTGCCGGTTGCCGCGGCTCGAATGGGCGCTGTATGGTTCGGCGCGCCGCGTTGACTGAATGGTCATTCATTCGCAGCGCACCCCAAGAAACTCCCGCCCAGACGGGCCCCGAGCGCCCGCACGAGGACGACATGACCCCTTCCGAGTTCTTCGCCAACAAGCACGAGCAGATCAAGGCCAATCCCGACGCCCTCGGCGTCAACGCGACGTACCAGTTCAAGCTCTCCGGGGACGACGGTGGCGAGTGGGTCATCAAGCTCGGCGGTGACGAGTCCGGCGTGTCCGACGGCGTCGACGAGGCCGCCCAGTGCGTCATCTCCATGACCGACAAGGACTTCCTCGGGATCATCAACGGCACCCTGAACCCGCAGATGGCGTTCATGACCGGCAAGCTCCGCGTCAAGGGGGACATGGGCCTCGCCCTCAAGCTCCAGACGATCCTGTCCTAGCGAGCTGACCTTTCGGACGGGCCGGGAGCGATCCGGGCCCGCCACGCGACGGGGTGTCCGAGGTGATCGGGCGCCCCGTCGTGCGTTCCGGATTCCATCCTCGGCTCGAGTGCACACCCCCATGGAAGGGACGAGGCCGCGTCGCTAGGGTGTTCCCGTCGCAGGGAGCCGGCAATCACGCCGTCCCCTCCGTGGGAGGAATCCACGTTGAGCTACGCCGCGAATCACTACGGGACCATGCCCGCCGCCCAGGCGGCCGAGGAGGCGCGCGTCGCGTTCCTCAAGCAGGTCGGACTCAAGACCTTCGGCTCCCTCGCCATCACGGCGGTCGCGGCCGTGGGGATGATGATGGCGGTGGCCAACGTCGCCGCGCTGCAGCACCGCTACGTGGCCCTCGGGATCATGCTCGGCGGCATCTACGGCGCCCAGTTCATCGGCAACCGCATGACCGCCTCCGAGGACAGCGGCACGCGCACCATGGGCTTCGTCATCGGCTCGGCCATGTCCGGCATGGCGCTGAGCTACATCGTCGGAGCCGCGGCGGTGGTCTCGGCCCAGGCCTTCGGCAACCCGTTCAACCTCATCCTGCAGGCCGGCGGCCTCGTGTTCCTGACGATGCTCGGCATGGTCGCCTACCTCATGAGCGGCCCCAAGGAGCTCAACTGGCTGCGGGCGGGCCTGTCGGTCCTGTTCCTGCCGATGCTCGGCCTGATGGCGATCATGTTCTTCTTCCCGGTGGGCGGGACCCTCGGCCTCGTGTTCTCCGGCCTGTTCGTCCTCGTCTCGGCCGGGAGCCTGCTGTTCAGCCTGAACTCGGTGATGCACACGATGCCGACTCACATGTCGACGGCGGCGGCGTTCCACATCTCGACCGGGATCGTGATCCTCTTCTGGAACATCCTCGCGCTGCTGATGCGGCTGACGTCGCGGGACTAGAAGGCGGGAAGGATCTGGGAGAGCTTCGGGGGAGCTCTTCGAGGGCGATGGTCGGGGACCGGGAAACCGGGAACACCGGAAAAACCTGAAGACTTGGGCTTGGGGTAGTGGGCTGCCGTCCTGGGCCTTCGAGGGGCCTCGGCCGCAATCCCGTCAATCCCGCAAATCCCGCAAATCCCGGTCCTCTTGAGACGCGTCGCCCGCGTCGTGGGTAGGGCATGGGCTGACAGGACCGGGATTTCGGGGATTTCGGGGATTTGCAGGATTTCCGGGATTGAGCTCCAACGCAGCCCACCCAAAAGAGACCCGAACCCCAACCCCTCCCGGTTTCCCGGTTTCTCCCATTCCCGGTTCCAAGAAGACGCCCTCGAAGACCCTTCCGGTTTTCCGGTACTCCCGGTTTTCCGGTACGCCCCAAGCCCCTTGAAGACCCCCCATGCCCCTCGAAGCCCCCCAGTCCGCCCCGAAGCCCTCCCCGGCTCCTGGCTCAGGCCGCCGGCAGCTCCGCGTACATCGCCTCGATCAGCGGCCGATAGCGCTCCTGCACCGCGGACCTTCGCACCTTCAGGGTCGGGGTCAGCTCTCCGCCGGCCACGCTCAGTGATCGCGGCAGGATCCGGAAGCGTCGGACCTGCTCGTAGCGGGCGAGGCGGGTGTTGCAGCGGTCGACCTCTTCCTCGATGAGCTTGAGGATGCGCGGGTCGCGCACCAGGGCCGACCAGTCCTTGCCCCCGATGCCGAGCTTGCCCGCGAACGCCCGCAGCTCCGTCTCGTCGAGTGCGAGCAGCGCCACGAGGTAGGGGCGCCGATCGCCGAAGACCATCGCTTCGGTGATGTACGAGCTGAGCCGCAGCGCGCCCTCCACCCGCTGCGGCGCCACGTTCTTCGCCCCGCTCGTGATGATCACGTCCTTCTTCCGGTCCGTGATCGTCAGGTACCCCGCTTCGTCCAGCGTCCCCATGTCGCCGGTGTGGAGCCACCCGTCTTCGAGGGCGAGCTCCGTCTCCTCGGGCTGCTCGTGGTAGCCGCCGAAGACCGGGTTGCCGCTGATGAGCACCTCCCCGTCCGCCGCGATGCGGATGCGCACCCCCGGCAGCGGGCGCCCCACCGTCCCGATGCGCGCCTCGCCCGGGGGGTTCACCGTCCCCGCGCCCACCGTCTCCGTGAGCCCGTACCCCTCGAGGACCTCGATCCCTGCCAGCTCGAAGAACCGCAGCACATCGACGTTCATCGGCGCGCCGCCCGACAGGCAGAACCGCACCCGCCCCCCGAGCGCCTCGCGGACCGGCTCGAAGATCGCCCGGTCCGCCGCCCGCTCCTGGAGCTTCGCCGCGAACCGCAGACGCGACAGCAGCGGCTTCTCGGTCGCCGGGGGTCCGGTCTCCGGCCGGGGCAGCCCGCGCACGTCCCGCGCGGCCGCGACTCCCTTGCGGAACGCCGCCTGCAGCAAGGGCGGCAGCTCGCGGTACCGGCTCAACGTCTGGTGGTAGATGCGCTCGTAGATCCGCGGCACGGCAAAGAAAAAGGTCGGGCGGACCTCCTGGAGCACCTCCTGGAGCCGGTCCACCCGCTGCGCGTACGCGATGCAGAAGCCCGTCGCCAACGACGTGTACTGCGCCAGGCGCGGGTAGATGTGCGACAGCGGCAGGCAGAGCACGGTCGTGTCGTCGGGGCCCACGTGCACCACTTCGGGCAGCGCCTTGACCGCCGACACCAGGTTCTCGTGCGTGAGCTTGACCCCCTTCGGCTCCCCGGTCGTCCCGGACGTGTAGACGATGGTCGCCAGGTCGCCCGCCTCCACGGCGTCGATGGCCGCGTCCAGCGCCCCCTCGTCGTTTCGCGCCGCGCGCCGGCCCGTCCGCTGGAGCTCGTCCAGCAGCATCGACCCCTCGACCTCCCGCAGGTCCGCCACCTCGATCAGCACCACGTGCTTCACGTTCGGCAGCGACTCGAGCAGCGGCTGGAGCGCCTCGAGCTGGACCCGGTCCTCCACCACGAGCACCGACGCTCCGGAGTCCTCGATGATGTAGCGCCACTGTGCCGGCGTGTTCGAGTGGTAGAGCGGCACGAGCACCGCGCCGATCGACGCCGCCGCGTAGTCCACGAGCGACCACTCGATGCGCGTCCGGGACAACAGCGCGACCGTGTCGCCCTTGCCGACTCCGAGGGCGAGGAAGCCCGCCCCCAGCGCGCGCACTTGCTCCCCCAGCTCAGCCCAGCTCAGGACCGACCACTGGAGGGCCTGCCGTCGACGCCGCACCGCAATCCGGGGTCCCCACGTATCCACCGCGTTTCGCAGCAGGGTCCCGATCGTGTCGGTCATCGATCGCCTCCAGGGAGCGCCGTCCGCCGCCTTGACGGAGGGGCGCGGCTACGGAACATACCGGATGGGACCGGTAGGATCGGCGCCACGCCCCCTCCCACCGCGCCCCCGAAAGAGGAGCCATGCCCGAGAACGAGCCCCAACCGATCTTCATCGTCTCGGACAGCTCCGGCTCGACCGGGGAGTCCATCGTCCGGGCCGCCCTGGCCCAGTTCGAGGACTTCCTCGTCAACATCCGCACCTACCCCCACGTCACCGAGCCCCGCCGGGCCGAGGCCGTGGTCCGCCTCGCCGCGCGGGAGAACGCGATCGTGTTCTTCACCCTCGTCGACCCCAAGGTGCACACCGCCATCGGCGCGGCCTGCGAGGCCCACGGCGTCGACAGCCACGACCTGATGGGCCCTGTCCTCGGGAAGCTCGCCGTCTACCTGGGCGGGCGCACCGCCCGCGGCATCCCCGGTGCCCGCACCTCGCTGTCTGCCGAGTACTTCCGGCGCGTCGAGGCCGTCGAGTTCACCGTGAAGCACGACGACGGGGCCGAGCCCCGCCACCTCCGCAACGCGGACATCGTCCTCACCGGCGTCTCCCGGACGAGCAAGACCCCCGTCTCCACCTACCTCGCCCAGAAGGGCTGGAAGGTGGCGAACGTGCCCCTCGTCCTCGGCATCGATCCGCCGCCGGAGCTGTTCGAGATCGACCAGACCCAGATCTTCGGCCTCACCATCGAGCCCGAGGCGCTCCACGCCATCCGCATGGCCCGCATCCGCAACCTGGGCCTCGACGCGAACAGCAACTACGGCCACCTCGAGCACATCCTCATGGAGCTCGAGTACGCCCACGAGATCTTCCGCCAGAACCCCACCTGGCCCGTGGTGGACGTGACCAGCCGCGCCGTGGAGGAGACGGCCACCGTCATCCTCAAGATCCACGACGAGCGCAGCAAGACACGCACGCGCGAGACCACCATCCGCGGCTGAGCCGTGGCCCCGCCCCTCCGCACCGTCGTCGTCGTCGGCGCCGCCCTCATCGGCGACGACGGGCGCCTCCTCATCGCCAAGCGCCCTCCCGGAGGGTCCTACGGTGAACACTGGGAGTTCCCCGGCGGCAAGGTCGAGGCCCGGGAGACGGACGCGCAGGCTCTGGTCCGGGAGCTCCAGGAGGAGCTCGACATCACCGTCGCCGTCGGCGACCTCATCGCCCGCGCCGAGCAGGACTACCCCCGCTTCCGCATCGACTTGCGGGTCTACCGCTGCGCCCTCGTCTCCGGCACGCCGACGCCGAAGGAGGCCCTCGCCCTGCGGTGGGTCCGCCTCGCCGAGGGCGTGGACGAGACCGTCGGGCTCCCTTTCCCTCCCGCGGATCTGCCGGCGCTGCATGCCCTGCGCGCCGCCGCGGGCCTCCCCTTCGCACCCCCGGACCCACCGACGCAGCGATAGGATGCGGGCGTGATCACGACGGGGTCCGTCCTCGACAAGTACGAGGTGTTGGAGAAGGTGGGCGAGGGCGGCATGGCGACCGTCTTCCGCGGGCGTCACACCACGCTCGGCCGCGAGGTGGCGGTCAAGGTGCTCCACCCGCACCTGGCCAGCTCCGAGAAGAACCGCACCCGCTTCGAGCGTGAGGCCCGCGCCATCGAGCGCGTCGAGCACCCCAACATCCTCGCCATCCACGACTACTCGGGGCGCGACGCCGAGGCCGCTTGGATCATCACCGAGTTCATCCGCGGTCCCACGCTCCGGGAGCTGCTGGACGACGTCGGCGCGATGATGCCGGAGCCGGCGGCCCTCATCGCCTGGACGCTGTGCCAGGCCCTCTCCGCCGCCCACGGCCACGGCATCGTCCATCGGGATCTGAAGCCCGAGAACGTCATGCTCGATGGCACGGGCGAGGTGAAGCTCATGGACTTCGGCATCGCCCGGGTCCTGACCGACGTGCAGGTGACGATGACCGGCGCCCTGGTGGGCAGCCCGGCGTACATGTCCCCCGAGCAGGCCACCGACGGCAACCTCGACGCGCGATCGGACCTGTTCTCCCTCGGGACGGTGCTCTACCGCATGGTCACCGGGACGCTGCCGTTCCGAGGCAACAACCCGAGCGTCGTCCTCAAGGCCATCATCGACTGCACCTACGAGGACCCGTCGGCGCGCGTCCCCAGCCTCGACCACGCCCTGTCCACCATCATCTGCACCTGCCTGGCCAGGGAGGCGGACGACCGGTACGCCGACGCCCAGGCCGTGGCCGCAGCCCTCGAGACCTACCTCAAGTCGGTGGGCATCGACCCGAAGAACCCCGGGCCTTGGGCGCTGACCGCGTACCTCGAGGACGCGGACGGCTACGAAGAGCGCCTCGCCGACGCCCTCATCGCCGTGCTCACCACCCGGGGGCGCGCCGAGGCCGAAGCCGGGGACAGCGCCGCCGCCCTGCGCACCTTCAACCGCGTGCTCGCCCTCGACGAGGAGAACACGGAGGTCGTCGAGATCATCCAGGGGATGCGCCGTCCCCTCGCGGAGGACTCGTCGGGGCGCACCCGCTGGATCTTGTGGGCAGCGACGCTCCTCATCGGGGCCAGCGCGGTGGTGGGGATCGCGGCCACCACGGACGGGTTCCAGAACCTCTCGGGGACGACCGCCCCCGTCGAGCCGCTCCCGGACCTGGGGACGGCGCCGAAGATCCCCGTCTACATCGCCGAGGTGGCGGAGCCGGAGCCGGTCACCGAGGCGGCGGAGGTCGAGACCCCCGAGCCGACCCCGCGCGAGCTGCCGGCCCTCGCCGCCGCCGATCCGGGCTCTGACGCCCGCAAGGCGCCGCCCGACGAGCCGACCCCGTCTCAGGCCGACGAGTCCGGCGAGCCCGACCCCGCGGACGGAGGCGAGGACGCGGTCGCCGCGGTGGAGCCGTGCGAAGACGGCGCGAAGCTCAACGTCCCCATGATCCAGGGCGTCTTCGACTTCTCGATCGACGGCGGTCCCCGGGTCACCATCCCCGCGAAGGGTCTAGAACTCCCCGCTGGCAAGCACACCGTCGTGCTCCACGAGTCGAAGTTCGCCCTCGCCCAGACCCACACCGTGTCCCTCTGCAACGCGACGGGAGACGTCACCCTGAACGTCCCCCCGCGCCTCAAGCCCTCCACGATCTCGTTCCGGGGCTTCCCCGGGGACGCGCGCATCGAGCTCGACAACGAGGATCTCGGCACGATCGCCGCCCTCGGCTCCGTGGAGTTGACGAAGGACGGGACCTACCGTGTGCAGGTGGTTCAAGACGGCGTCGCCCTCGTGACGCGCACCGTCACCCGGGGTCTGCAGGCCGGCGATCTCCTGCCGGGAGCATCGAAGGTCCTCAGCCCCTGACGGTCTCGCTCCTCTCCCGTGCACCCCCTGCCCGGGCGCGCGGGCGCGGGACTTGCTAAGAACCGCATGGACCCGAGGGGACTGGAAGGGGGCGCGAGCAATCGCCGTGACGACGAGAGCGTCGAGGCTGCTGACTGCCGTGGTGATCGCGGCGGTGCTGCCGGGGTGCCTCTGGATTCCGGGGATCTTCAAGGAGAAGGCGGACCCGCCCGCTCCCCAGCCTGACACGCGCGCCATCTCCCACTGTCGCCCCCACGCGGGCCGCCCCATGCTCCTCGGCTCCCAGACCGGCGAGCGGATCTTCGGATGCCGCGTCGCGAACCCGCCGGACGCCGACTGGCGCCTGAGCTTCCCGGAGACCGTCGACCCGCGCCTCACCCGTCCAGCCGTCGACGGCTTCCTCTTCGCCGAAGGCGTCGAGGCGATCCGCCTGGACCGGGACGATCTGCCCTGGTCGCCCCACCCCTACGAAGCGATCCTCGAGCTGGACGTCCCCGACGACGGCGAGAGCCGCGAGTGGCGCATCATCGTCATCCCCCACGTGGACGACATGTGGCCGCTGCCCGACCCCGGGAGCGAGGGATGAGCCGGGTCCCTGCGCTCCTCGCGCTCGTCGCCGCCCTCGCGCTGCCCGCGTGTGACGACGATCCCGTCGTGAACGCCCCGTCCCGCCTCATGACCGTCGAGCTCCACGAGGAGTCGCGGCAGTCGCTCATGCGCGCCCAGCCCGCTGGCGTCCACAGCTGGAGCGGTCGGGAGAACGACACCGTCGCGGTCCAGATGACGGCCCCGGTGGAGGCGCGTGCCTCGGTAACCGCGGTGGAGACGATCGACGGGGACAGCCCCGACGAGATCGCCATCTTCCTCGATGGAGCCGGTCAGCTCGGGGACTTCGGGACGACCGTCAACTCGCTCAGCCTGTTCGACGAGCCCGTCCTGCCCAGCACCTACGACGTCCTCATCGCGCCGGATGCGCTCCTCGGCAAGCACGCGGCCCGCCTCATCACCCCGGTCACCCTCAGCGACGACGTCCCCCCCGACGACCGCCTCCTGTGGGATCTCCAGCCGGTGGAGGAGGTCCTCGGCAAGGTGGCGACGTACGCCACGAACCAGCCCGTCGCCGGCGCCGTCGTCACCTTCTACCGCGCCAGCGAGCCACGGCTGCCCGTGGGCGTGACCACCGTCACCGACGCGGACGGCGAGTTCTTCGCCGAGCTGCCGGAGGGCCGCTACGACATCGTCCTCGCCGGTCCGGGGGACGGCAGCGTGCCCATCCCCCCCGTGCGCCTCCTCGACCAGCAGCTCCCCCTCTTCCAGGGCGCGGCGCTCCGCCTGGAAGTGCCGGTCGTGCCCACGCGCCCCGTGCGCGGCAGCCTGGTCCGAGCCGGGTCCGAGACGCCGGTGGCCGGCCGGGTCCGCATCGAGGGTCAGCTGACGGACCTGCTCCCCGGGGGAACCGGGATCGCCATGGGCCGCTACCGGGCCGAGTTCGAGACCGAGGCCGATGGCAGCTGGGAGGCGGAGCTTCCCCTGGGGGCCTTCACCGCGACCGGGATCCCCCGCTATGCCGCGTCGACCCAGACGCTCGGCATCGGGACGCTCGACTTCGAGGTCCCCTTCGGCGTCCCGTCCGTGGAGGGGCTCGACGTGACCATGCCCCCCACCGTCAGCGCCCGCATCGAGGCCTACAACCCCGGCGGCTCCCCGATGGTGGGGGCCACGCTCGTGCTCCGCATGAAGTCCGCGCCCCGCTACTCCTGGCGTCGGGTGACGGGCGCCTCGGGGGAGGTCACCGGCGCCTTCGTGGGCCTCGTCATCGAGGACGAATACGACATCGAGCTCATTCCCCCGCCCGACGAGGACGGCCAGACCCGCATCGCGCGGGTCCAGACGGAGGCCACGTTCGCGGGGCCGGGCACGGTGCTCCGCATCGAAGCGCGCCGGTCGGACCGGTTCCAAGGGGTGGTGTTCACCGAGGGCCAGCAGGAGGTCGGCGACGTGCACGTCCTGCTTCGCGACCCGGAGACCGGAGAGCTGTGGGACACCGCCGTCTCCCGCGACTCGGACACCTTCACCGGGGTCTTCGAGGCGGTGGTGCCGCGGTAGCGGGCTACTCCTGGGCGGCAGGCTCCGGCGGCTCCGCCTCATCCGCCGGAGGCTGCGAGGGCACCTCGTCCGACCGCGCAGGCTCCTCTTCGCGCGGCTCGGGCTCCTCGGGCGGCCACTTCGGCCCCAGCGGGATCGCCCGCTGCCCGCCGCGCTCGGCCCCGAGCGTCCGGTCCAGGCTCCACTCCCACCACGACGCCGCGTAGTTCTTCACCGACGGGTACCCGAGGCTGTCGAGCACGTACCAGGTGTGGGCGCTCCGCACGCCGCCGGTGCAGTACGTGATGATGTGGGCGTCGGGGCGGATGCCCTTCTCCAGCAGGATCTCGCCGAGCACCTCCGCCGACTTCACCTTGCCGCTCTCGTCGAGCAGCGTCCGCCAGGGCAGGTTCACCGCGCCCGGCACGTGCCCCACCCGCAGCGCTCCGTAGGACGGCGCGTCCGGCGCGCCGCGGTACTCCCCGGGCTCCCGCACGTCCACGAGCACCGTCTGCCAGTTCTCCCGGTCCTCGGAGAACCGCTGCACGTCCCGCTTGCGGGCCATGTACTTGTCCACGACCTCGGCCGTGAACTCCGCCGGCGGGCGCGTGACCACGCCCTTGCCCGTAGGCAGGCCCGCGCCCGTCCATGCCGCGTAGCCGCCGTCCACGACGCTGACCTTCGTGGCCCCGAGGTACCGCAGCGTCCACGCGATGCGCCCCTCCTCGCCCCACAGGTCCAGCGGGTCGCCGAACACGATGGCCCACATGTCGCCGCCGACCCCCTTCGCGGCGAAGACGGCGGCGAGGCGGTCGAGATCCGCGTCCAGCTTGCCCGTCATCAGGGTGGCCTCGGAGTCGCGGAACTCGGTCCAGTCGGCGTGGACGGCGCCCTTCGGATGCCCGGCGCGGTAGAGCTTGTCGGGCCGGGCGTCGATGAAGGCCACCTTGGGATGCCCGATGTACAGCGCCGCCTCCTCGGCCGTGATCAGGGGAGGCGGAGCGTCCGGGACCGGCTGGTCGGGGTTGGCGGGCTCGGGGTACTCGGTCGCCGCGGCTCCGCAGCCGAACAGGCCGAGGACCAGGGGGGAGAGCAGCGCACCCAGAAACGCGAGCCGCGCGGGCAACGAAGCGGGCCGTCGCAGGCCCGCGAGCAGGTGCTTGGCGGTCTGATAGGCTCCGAAGGCTCTGCGTCGGCGGGGAATTCGGGACACGGGGTCGCTCCGTTCGACGGGCCGGGGCGCCCGACGGAGGACATCCTATCTTCATCGCTCCCGAGGTCCGTCGTCGCCGCGCATCGAGGTCGCCCCGCCGGCGGCCGCCGAGCGCGGGCCTCGCCTGTGCCCTCGTCGCCCTCGCGCTGCTCTTCGTCCTCCCGCCCGCGCCAGCCGCCGCCCAGCAGACGCTCCCCTCCGTGGAGGAGATGACCCCCGAGCAGGCCGCCGCCGCCGCCGCCGCCGAGCGCGAGCGTCTCGCTCGCGAGCAGCTTCAACAGGCCAAGCTCAGCTTCCAGCGCGGGGAGTTCGACACGGCCGTCCGCCTCTTCGAGACGATCCTCGGCACGCCGGTCGCGCTGCGCTCCCCCGACGAGCTCCACGACGGCTTCCTGCACTACGCGTTCACGCTCTACCTGCAGGGGAAGGACCTGCTCGGCGCCCAGGACAAGCTGGCCGTCGCGCTCGAGCTGAAGCCCACCTTCGCGCCGTCGCCGGTGACCACGCGCCCCGATCTGCTCGAGTTCTACACGACCCAGCAGCAGCTCTTCCTCGCCCAGGGGGGCGTGCAGCGCCTGCCGAGCGAGATCTTCCCCGAGCTGCGCACCGGCTCGCGCGTGATCCGCGTCCCCCCCATCCCCCTCCTGGGGATCCGCCTGCGCCAGCTCGATCGCCCCGCGCTGGGGAACGCGCTCATGACCCTGGAGCTGACCGGGTTCGCCCTGAACGTCGCGGGCTTCGTCACCTGGCGCGCCGTCTACAACGACCTGCGCCCCACCGGCGACGCCTGGCGCACCGCGTTCAAGATCAGCAACCCGATCAGCTTCACGATCTTCTGGGGGGCGGTCGCGGCGGAGCTGATCATCACGGCCGTCCTCAACCGCCGCGCGAAGCTGGGCATCGTCGCCGAACACCGCCCGTTCGAGCTGCACCCCCGTGGCGACGCGCTGCGCCGCGAAGCGCGGGACCGCCATGCCCGCAAGCGCGCCGGGCTCCGCCTCGACCCCGGCGCCGGATTCGTCCTGAGCGGCTGGTAGCCAGCCCGCCGCGCCTCGGCCGCCTTCGCCACGGTGCCCTCAGAATTGGCACACCCTTGGCTGATAGACTCCGCGCCGTGCCGTACCTCACCTTCTCGTCCGATGAGGGCGTCCAGCGCATCGAGATCACCCGCAAGCTGACCGGGATCGGATCCGCGCCGGACAACAAGGTCCACATCGCCGACCCTGCGATCCTGGCCTACCACTGCCAGGTCCTGCGGGACGGCAAGAACTGGGTGCTCTCCTCGCTCGACCGCGAGGCGCTCATCATGGTGAACGGCAAGGAGCGCCGGCACTACAAGCTCCAGGACGGCGATCTGCTGATGCTGGGCGGCACCGAGCTCGCCTGGTCGACCGACGAGCCCACCCAGAACCTGGAGAACACGCTGTCGTCGCGGCCGCGCGTGGCCGCCGTCGCGGGCCGCGATCCCCGGTTCGACAAGCTCGTGCGGTTCTCGGAGAAGCTCCTCGCGGGGATGCCGCTCGCGGACATCTTCAAGGTCCTGCTCGACGCGGTGATCAACCTCACCGGCGCGTCCAAGGGCTTCCTCATCCACATCAGCGGCGACCGCATGGTCATCCCGGCGGCGCGCAACGTGGACCGGGTCGACATCGGCAGCGACCCGTCCCAGGTGAGCGACTCGGTCGTGGCCCGGGTGATCAAGCAGCGCAAGCCGATCATCATCAGCGACGCCATGAACGACACCATCCTGGGCCAGTCCCGGTCGGTGGTGGATCTCCAGCTCAAGTCGGTCATGTGCGTGCCGCTGCTCGCCAAGGACAGCCTCATCGGGGTGCTCTACCTCGGCAACGAGGGCCTCGGCACGCTGTTCACGAGCGACGATCTGGAGCTGCTCAAGGTCTTCGCGGCCCAGGCCGGCCTCATCCTCCAGAACGCGCTGCTCCTGGACGAGCTGCGCATCGAGAACGAGGACCTCGCGCGGGACCTGCAGGCGGGCTCGGGGCTCGGCGGCTCCATGATCGGCAGCCACCCGCGCATGGTCACGGTGTTCCGCACCCTGGACAAGATCGCCCCGACGGACATCTCGCTCCTCGTGACGGGAGAGACGGGGACCGGCAAGGAGCTCGTCGCCCGCGAGCTCCACTCCCGCAGCAACCGCCGGGACAAGCCCTTCGTCTCCATCAACTGCGGCGCCATCCCCGAGAACCTGCTGGAGAGCGAGCTCTTCGGCCACAAGAAGGGCGCGTTCACCGGCGCGGTGGCGGACAAGCAGGGCAAGTTCGAGGACGCGAACACCGGCACCCTCTTCCTCGACGAGATCGGGGAGATGCCCATGAACCTGCAGGTGAAGCTCCTGCGGGTGCTCCAGCAGCGGGAGATCGAGCGCGTCGGCGAGGGCAAGGCCCGCCCGGTGGACATCCGCGTCGTCTCCGCGACGAACAAGAACCTCGAGGAGGAGATCGCCAGCGGCCGCTTCCGCGAGGACCTCTTCTACCGCCTCAACGAGGTGCATGTGGAGCTGCCCGCCCTGCGGGACCGCGGCGAGGACATCACGCTCATCGCCCAGCACATCCTCGCCCGGTACAAGAAGCTGTACCCGGGCAAGGCGGCCGGCTTCTCCACCGAGGCCGTGGACGCCATGCGCGACTACGTCTGGCCCGGCAACGTCCGGCAGATGGAGAACCGCATCAAGAAGGGCCTCGTGCTGAGCGACGGCCCGCTGCTCACCCCCGCGGACCTCGGGTTCGGGGGCAACCAACGCCCGCAGCGGCGGTGGAAGGCCCTGAACGACGCCCGCGAGGACTGGCAGACCCGCTACATCAAGGAGTGCCTCGAGGCGCACGAGTGGAACAAGGCGGCGACGGCGAGGGCCCTCGACGTCGATCCGCGCACCATCTTTCGATACATCGAGAAGTTCAAGGACGACTGAGCCCGGGGGATCGGGGATCAGTCGCGGGGAGGGCCGCGCATGCATGTCTACGGGCTCACGGGGAACATCGCCTGCGGCAAGTCGCTGGTGGAGGAGATGCTGCGGACGGCCGGCGTCCCGGTCATCGACGCAGACCAGGTGGCGCGCGACATCGTGCTGCCGGGAGAGCCGGCGCTGGCCGAGATCGTCGATCTCTTCGGCAGCGAGGTGCTCCACGAGGACGGGACGCTGAACCGAGGCGCGCTGGGGGACATCGTCTTCTCCGACGAGGACATGCGCCGCGACCTCGAGCAGATCACCCACCCACGCATCTTCAAGGGCATCGCCCAGGCGATCTTCGAGCTCCAGTCCAACGGGCACGAGTTCGCGATCGTGTCCGCCGCCCTGATGGTGGAGACGGGCAGCTACCGGATGTACGGCGGGCTCGCCGTCGTCACCTGCGACCCCGACATCCAGCTCGCGCGGCTGATGGCCCGGGACGGCTCCGACGAGTGCTCCGCACAGGAGCGCATCGACTCCCAGCTGCCCCAGCAGGAGAAAGTCGACGTGGCGGACGTGGTGTTCGACAACAGCGGCACCGTCGACGAGACCCGCCTCCAGGTCCTGGACTGGCTCGCTGCGAAGCGGGCGGAGTACGGCATCGAGGCCCCGACCACCCCACTGGACGCCCTCAAGGGCGCCGTCGACGGCTTCGTGGCCGCGGTGAAGGGCGGACCCGAGCGACCCTGACGCGCGCCGCGTCCTCGCTGGTAAGGTCTCACTCGGAGAAGTCGCTGTTTCCGGGAGGGTCAGCGGATGGTCGAGGGGCAGGACGAAGGCGAGATTCCGGCGGACGCGCTCGTGGAGTCCCACAGCGAGGTCCCGAGCCGTCGTCGTCGGCGTGATCCCCTGATCGGCGAGCACCTCGACGGTCGCTACGAGATCATCCGCCTCATCGCCCGCGGAGGCATGGGTCGGATCTACTCCGCGGAGCAGAGCGCCCTCGGCCGCAAGGTGGCGCTCAAGGTCATGGATCTGGGCTACTCCGAGGACCTGGATCCCGACTTCCACAAGCGCTTCTTCCTCGAGGCGTCGACCTGCGCCCAGCTGTCGCACCCGAACACCATCCGGGTCTTCGACTACGGCGCCGACGGGGACGTCTGCTACATCGCCATGGAGCTGGTGGAGGGGCGGACGCTGCTCCAGGCCATCCACGACAGCGCCCCCTTCCCGCCCGAGCGGGTCATCCACATCGCGAAGCAGATCTGCGGCTCCCTCGGCGAGGCGCACCGCAAGGGGATCATCCACCGGGATCTCAAGCCGTCGAACGTCCTGCTGACCCAGCACGGGGACGAGAAGGACTTCGCGAAGGTCCTGGACTTCGGCCTCGTGAAGCTCCTGCGGGAGGACGCCCAGGAGATCACGAAGTCGGGCCTGTTCCTCGGCTCCCCGAACTACATGTCGCCGGAGCAGATCCGGTCGAGCGGGGTGGACCAGCGCAGCGATCTGTACTCGCTGGGCGTCATCCTCTTCATGGCGCTGACGGGGCGTGCCCCCTTCAAGCGGAACACGTCGATCAACGTGCTGCTCGCACAGCTGGAGGAGCCCCCTCCCCTGCTCGTGGACGTGACCCCGAACACCCCGGCGACGGCGGCGCTTCAGTGGGTCGTGATGACGCTGCTGGAGAAGGACGCGAACGCCCGTTTCGGCTCGACCGAGGAGCTGAGCAAGGCGCTCAAGGCGTGCGAGCGGGAGATCCGCGGCGACTACGACGCGCCCCTGCACCTGCGCCTCGAGGCAGGAAGCGTCGTGGTGTCGACGGTGCCGCCGGGGATCGACCCCATGGCCGCGCACGGGCTGCGTAGCGGGGCGATGGCGCCCGCCGCGGAGACGACGGTCGAGGCGAGCAGCCCCCGCCTGGGGCGGCCGACCTTCGGCTACACGCCGTCCATCCAGCCTCGGAGCGGGGTCGGCTGGGACCGCGCGGCCACCGATCTGAACACGGCGCGCACGAAACCCCGCATGCCGGCGCTGGGCTCGGGCCCGACGATGGGTTCGGGGCCCCACCCGTCCGCGAGCGGTCCCCGAGGCTCGGGCGTCGGCTCCCTGCCGCCCGCGACGCGGCGGCGGCTCCAGGAGGCACCCACCCCGATCACCCAGGCCCCCGCTCCGTCCGCGCCGATCCCCGACGAGCCCTCGGCGAGGAAGCGCAAGCGCAAGGCCGCTCCTCCCCCGACCCTGTGGGAGCGGTACGGGGTCCTGCTGCTCGGCGCCATCGCGGTCGCGCTGGCGCTCGCTGCGGTGGGGCTGCTGCTCTCTCCCGACCCGGACGAGCGACCGGGCGCGGACGTGGCCCCCCTCGACGCCGAGCCGTCCGCCGAGCCCCTCCCCGCGGACGACGGCCCTCCCGACCTCACGCCAGCCCCGAAGGCCGAGCCCGCCGAGCGCCCACCACCCCGGCCCACGGCGCGTCCCACCCCCGCGCCTCGCCCCCGGCCCACGACCAGTCCCCGGAGCGCCCCCACGCCGCGCCCCACCCCTGCGGCCGTCGAGCCGGCAGAGCCGGCCGCCGAACCGACCCCGGAGCCCACCCCCGAACCGACGCCGGAGCCCACCCCGGAGAAGATGCGGGTGGACGACGTCCGGGACCCCTGGGCCGACTGATCCCGGCCGCTGGTAAACTCCCAGTCGATGCGCGCACTCACGGTGGCCCTCTGCCTCATCCTCGGCCTCCTGCTGGCCCCCTCCCTCGCCTTCGGTGACGACAACCGAGCCCGCGAGCTCTTCGAGAACGGCGCCCGCCTGTACGACGAGGGGCTCTACGACGACGCGATCACCGCGTGGCAGGAGGCGTATCGCCTGAGCCCGGATCGGCACCTGCTGCTGTTCAACATGGCGAACGCCTACGAGCGGCTGGGGCGCTACCAGGAAGCCCTCGACCACCTCAACCGGTACCGCGCGCTGGCGCCCAAGGACGAGCGGGAGACGCTGGAGCGCCGGATCCGCGCCATCGAGCGCCGCATGGCCGAGCTCAAGGAGCGGGCTGCGAAGGGCTCGGACGTGGACCCGCTCCTCGACACGAGCGGGAGCCAGCTGACCGTCACCTCGACCTCCTCGGCGAAGAAGGGCGGCGGCGATGGGCCCCACCCGGCCGGGATCGCCCTGCTCGCGGGCGGCGGCGCGGGGCTCGCGGTGGGCGGCATCTTCGGCGGCCTCGCCCTCAACGAGCGCGCCTCGGCCCAGTCCTTGTGTGTGGTCACCGCGGGCGACGCGACGCTCTGCCCCACGGAGGCGAAGGAGCACATCGATCAGGATCGGACCTACAGCGCCGTGGGGGACATCGCGATGATCGCGGGCGGCGTGGCGCTGGGCGCCGGTGTCATCGTGCTCGTGGTGGAGGCCACGGGCGGCGGGGGGCAGGCGAACAACCTGCGGGTGCTGCCTTCGGTGGGCCCCGGCGGGGCCGCCGTGACCTTCGAGGGGCGGTTCTGATGCAGCGCGCACTCACCCTGTTCGCCCTCCTCGTCGGCGCGACGCTGGTCGGCTCCTGCTCCATCGGGGTCCTCAAGCCCACGACCTGCAGCGACGACGCCGGCTGCCGCAGCGCGTTCGGCCCCAACTACACCTGCGGCGAAGACGGGCTGTGCGCCCTCGGCTCCTGCTCCACGGATGTGGAGTGCCGCGACGAGCTCGGGCTCGGCTGGGCCTGCGGGGACGACGCCCTCTGCTTCCAGCCCCCGCCGCCCGACCGCTGCACGTCGGTCCCGGCCACGATCCTGTCCGCCCCGTCCCAGCACCAGGACGACCTGATCATCGGCAGCATCTTCGACAAGACCGACTTCTCCATCATGGTGAAGGCGGCCCGGCTCGCAGTGCTGCAGGTGAACGATCGGGACGGCCTCGGGGGGCGCGCGGTCGGCATCATCGAGTGCACGAACGAGGACAACGCCACCTTCGACGCCCTGTCGCCGGAGGAGGCCACCGCCGAGGTGGGCCGGCTCCTCGTGGAGCGGTACGGCGTCCCCGCCATCATCGGGCCGGCGACGTCGGGCCGGAGCGAGGTGGCGTTCAACGCGCTGTCCCCCCTCGGGACGGTCCTCATCTCGCCGTCGGCGACGAGCCCGGCGCTCACGGACATCGACGGACTGCCGCCGCACTCGGACGAAGATCCAGGCCTCTTCTGGCGGACCGCTCCCCCCGACTCGCTCCAGGGGCGGGTCATCGCGGAGCAGATGGTGGACGTCCTCGGAGTGAGCGACGCCGCCGTCATCCACGAGACCGGCGCCTACGGTGAAGGCCTCAGCGAGGTCTTCCAGGAGAACTTCGTCGGCAACGGCCGCGTCGCCCAGGCCTTCCCGTTCTCGAACGCGACCGATCTGGCCACCATCACCGCGACGGTGGGGGCCGGGAGCTTCGACGTCGTCCTCGTGATCAGCTCCACCACCGGCGACGTGTCCGCGTTCCTCAACGCCGCCTCGGGCATCAACGGCTTCGGCAGCAAGGCGATCTTCCTGACCGACGGGGCCCGGGACCAGCAGCTGCTCGACGAGACGGCGGGCATCGCGGACGCGCTGTACCCGAACATCCGCGGCACCGTGCCCGCGAACCTCCAGGGCCTCGTCTACAACACGTTCAGCGCGGCCTACTCCATCGTCTACGACGGCGAGGATCCCGCCGAGTTCGGCTTCTCCGCCCACGCCTGGGACGCCGGGTGGCTCGCGCTGGTCGGCGCCGCCTGGGCCGAAGCGCAGGAAGGCAGCATCACGGGCCTGAACATCGCCCGCGGCCTGCGCCAGGTGAGCTCCGGCGCCGAGCTCGACCTCGGCCCCACGGACTGGACCACCATCCGTGCCTCCTTCGACGAAGGCACCGGGGTGAACATCAGCGGCGCCTCGGGCGCGCTGGACTACGACGACGACACGGGCGAGACCGTGGCCCCGATCCTCGTCTGGACCATCAGCGGAGACGGCCTCGACTTCGTGGACGTGGACTGCGTGGACTTCAGCTCTGGCGAGTCCCTGTGCCCGGACCTCTCCGGCGACGACGACGACAGCGTCGGTGACGACGACGACTCGGCGGCCGGCGATGACGACGACGCGGCTGACGACGACGACTCGGCCGCGGGCGACGACGACGACAGCGCCCGCTGAGCGCCCGCCGCGGGTCGCTCCCCCCTACTGGTAGACGCGGGCTCCGTTGCCCTGCCCGGCCACGTCGACCCAGAGGACGATGTCGTTCGCCAGGTGGGGGACGATGGCGACCTGGCGCTCGCGGAGCTTCCACCACGGACCCGACCGGTCGTCATAGAGCTCGGTGAACACCGCGGGGTCGCCCGGGAGCTGCTGCACCGGGATGGGCAGGATGGCGTCGTTCACCGGCAGGGCGAAGGCGTCGCCCTCGGTGGTGGCCGCGTTGCCGGGCAGGATGAGCACGGAGATCTCGCCGCCGTCGGTCACGTACCGCTCGCCCTCGTAGGCGAGGCCCTCCTGGTCGCCGCTGCGGCTGCCGGAGACCTCGTAGGCCTGGAGCACCTCGCTGTAGCGGAAGGTCCACACCTCGGTGCGCGTCACGCCACCGCAGGGGTGGGCGGAGATGGCGGCGTCCGCCTCCTCGTCGTAGTAGAGCTGCGGGTCCGAGACCTGCCCGACGTCCCGGAAGGTGCTGTCGATGTTCTGGGCGGCCACGTCGAGGAAGGCGTTGGCCGGCAGGTTGCTGAGCAGGCAGCCCGTCTCCGCGTCCAGCCAGTACATCGTGCCGGCGAAGGTCGTGGCGAGGACGCCGTACCGAGGCAGCCGCTCGCCGCGCTCGTCTACGATCCAGGTCTCCGCGGGGCCCGGGGTGGCGGCGAGGCCGCTGATCGGCGCGCCCTGTCCGAGGGAACCCGCCCGCAGGTGCATGGGGTCGATCTCCGGCGTCCACCGGTTGATGTCGAGGACCTCGTGGGTCAGCGAGTCGAGCAGCCAGACAGCGTCGGTGAACGCCGAGGCGACGAACAGGCGATCCGCTTCGGGATCCCGCCCCTCGGCCACGTCGATGTTGGGCTCCGGCACGGGGACGGTGGTCACCGCGACGCTGTCGAGGTCTCCGGGGACGAAGTCGACGCGGTGGATCTGGCCGCCGTCGCCCACGTCGCTCGAGTCCGCGACCCAGAGCACGCCGTCGGTGGCGCCCAGAGCGATCCGCTCGGGCACGGCGCCGAGAGGCAGCATGATCCGGTCCACCTCCACGAAGTCGACCGCGTCCCACAAGGCCACGAACCCGCGCCCCGTGTCCGGCAGGACCGAGGCGAAGACCCACTCGCCGTCGAGGCTGGCGCGCATGTCCATGACGAGACCGCCGGCGTCCGCCGACTGGATCCCCGAGTCCACGGTCATCGTGATCGTGGAGCCCACCTCCGGGGTCACCCCGTCCAGCGACATCTGGAACGCCAGCTCGCCACCGTCGGTCTGTACGTGCACGCCGGGCACGACGCGGGTCCGCTGGACGCCCGACGCCGAGCCGCGCACCTCGAAGTACCGCCCGACCCAGGTGAAGGTCCACGTCTCGGTCGTCGCCCGCCCGGGGCGCACCCGCAGACCTCGGAGATCCGGGACGGTGCCCGCCACCTCGGAGCCGGAGGGGTCGAAGAAGCGCGGACCGTCGATGAGGGCGGGCCGCGTCCACGTGGGGACCGCGTCCTCGCCCATACGGACGTAGGGAGCGCGCAGGAGCTCGTCGTGCAGGTCGTCGCTGACCCAGACATCGAGCTCGCCGGGGCGCTGGGCGACCACGATCTCAGACAGGGCGCGGTCGGTGCCGAAGGCGAGATCCGGCCCCGGCATCCACGCGGCGGGCCCATCCTCCACGAGGAGGCGCGTGCGCTTCAGGTCGAGCTTGCTGACCCGGCCGGACCGGAAGTTCGACACGAAGGCGACGGGCACCTCGAAGAACTCGCCCGGCTCGATGATCGCCACGTCGCCAGGCCCGTCGAGGCCCGCGAACGTGCGCTCCGTGTCTCCACAGCCCGCCAGCGCGAGCAGCGCGAGGAGGCTGAGACCGAGGCGTCGACTACTCGCAGCCACGGTCGCTCCGGGAGTCCAGGTTGGTGAGGCGGGTGAGGACCTCGCCGAAGGTCGGGCTGGCCTCGTCCACGTCGATGACGGCGATGGTGGAGTTCACCACGAGGTTCCGGTCCTGTCCGAGGTAGTGGCTCACGTAGGCGAGCCGCTCGTCGGGGGAGAGCGCGACCTCGGTCGGCGACTCGTCGAGGGCGCGGACCCGCTCGATGACCGTCCCGCGGGCGCCGGTGTCCAAGGCGATGACCCACATGGAGTTGTCGTTGGCGTTGACGACGTAGGCGCGGGTGCCGTCCGCGTTCAGGGTCAGGCCGTTCGCGCCGACCGACGTGTCCGTCCGGTAGCCCACGTCCTCCTCGCGGCCGCGCGCCAGCGGAGCCCAGGACAGGACGGTGTCGTCCAGGAGGAGGACCGACTCGGCGTTGTCCTGCACCTGGGTCCAGTCGAGGGTGATGAGGCCGTCGACGCCGGTGGTGAACTCGGGCTGCCCCGCCTCGGAGACGATGAGAGGCGCCAGCGTCAGGTGGAGCTTCGTGCCGTCCGGCGAGAACGCCATGGCCCGGGTGCCGACGACGCCGTAGCGCTGGGGGATGCGGAAGGCGGCCTCGACGGCGAAGGCGTTCGCGTCGGTCCACTCGTCGGTGCTGTCGTCCCGGAGGTCGACCACGGTGACGAAGTCGGAGTTCTTGTTGCTGACCACCCCGAACTGGCCATCGGGGCTGATGAGCATGTCGGTGACGCCGGCGCCGTGGACGCGATACCCGCCCGCGAAGACGATGGAGTCCGGGTCTTCGCCGCTCCGCTCGGGCTCGCCGAGGTGGATCGCGGTGCTCGCGTCCGAGTCGCCGGCCCGGGTCGTCATCGTGAACGTGTCGCCCGCGGTCGTGGGGTTCTGGAGGGTCGACCAGCCGATGCCGTCCTCGCTGACCGCGCGGCCGACGCGCGGCACTCCGTCGAGCGAGCCCCAGAACCACATCTCGAGGCGACCGCTGGGCAGGGCGCGGACCCGGATGCCCTCGACTCCGTCCTCCCCCAGGAAGGCGAGCGCGACGGGATCGAAGACGGGGATGGTCGTCCCCTCGCCGTCGGAGAGGCGGTCCCAGGTCACCCCATCGGGAGACGTCGCGTACCCGACGCGGAAGATGGCGCCGTCCGAGCCGAGGTACCAGAGGCGGTAGAGGCCCGCGTCCCCGTCCCAGAGGAGGGTCGGCGAGCCGACGGACGCGTCGTCCCACGTGCCCGCGGGGCCGCGAGGGAAGGTCGCCGTCTCTGGGCGAAGGAAGCTGCCGTCCGGGGTGGCGCCGACGGCGATCCCGATCGCGGTGACGTCGCCGCGGGCGCCCTCGTAGGCGAGCCGCACCGCGCCGTCGTGGCCCTCGAGGAGGAGCGACGGGTTGGACACGTCGGTGCTGTCGAAGAGGGTCTCCTCCGACGAAGCAGAGAGCACGACCTCGGGAGCGAGGGGCTGCAGCGTGGTGGGCACCCCGTCCACGAGAGGCACCTGACCAATGGAGATCCCGCGGTCGGTCTTGAAGGCGACGACCGCCGCGTCCGTGCCCTCGCGCGCGTCCGGCTCGCGCAGCGCGATGGAGGGTTGATCCCCGTTGAGCCCTTCCAGCGACCCGGTCCATCCCTCGCCGTGGACCGCGCCGAGCCGATCGACGCCCGCCCCGAGGTCGCGACCGGCGCCGAGCACCCGGCGGGTGCCCTGAACGGCCTCGTAGAACACCAGGTCCGTGTCCCCCAGGCGCGAGGCCGCGGCGGCGCCGTCCTGGTCGTACTCGCCCGTGGGCCCGCGGCCCAGCGCCTGTCCGCCCACCACGAGGAACGACAGAGGCGTCACGGTGTTGAGGAACTCGTCACCCTCGAAGGCCAGCGCCGGGACGTCGCCGCTGACCTCGCCGCTGACCTGGTAGCCGCTGCGGGGGCTCACCTTCTGGGCGAAGGCCCGGAGCGGCGCGTCGGCGTCCACCGGGACCTCGACGCCGTCGGCGGCGATGGGGTTGCGGGGATCCTTCGTCCAGGTGAAGCCGTCGATGGAGGTGGCGCGCCCGACCTGCCAGGTCACCCCGTCCGTCCCGCGGTACCACATCTGCCAGCGGCCGTTGTCGAAGAAGACGGACGGCCAGGCGACCCCGAGGGAGTCCCACGCGCCCGCGTCGCCGGGGGCGAGGACGACGGACGAGGCGCCGATGCCCCGGTCGGTGCGGGTGAAGGTGACCCGGTCCGGCGCGGTGGCGAGGCCGATGGAGGGGGCTCCCGGTAGATCCCCCACCGCGGCGCCGTCGTGGCCCGAGTAGTAGAGGTGGAGGCGGCCGGTGACGCCGTCCTCGATGATCGCGGGGCCGAACACCGCCGCCGAGTCCCAGGAGCCGTCGGCGGCCGCCAGGACCTGCCCGAAGGCGCCGTCGTCGAGGGCCTCGTCGCCGGCGCGCGTCAGGGACGCGAACGAGGAGCCGGTGGCGTGACCGATGGCGGTCCCCCAGCCGTCTCCGCCGCTGAAGTACACGTCCACCGCGCTGCCGTCGTCGATCCAGTCGGGATCGAAGACGCCGCTCGCGTCCCACACGGAGCCGTCGGTGGAGGGGCTGAGCACCGCGGCCGTGGCCACGGTCCAGTCGAGGGCATTCGCCGAGGCGGACATGCGCCCCACGCTGCGGACGCCGTCGCCATCGATCCCGGTCATCAGGGCGGCCTGCCCGTCGCCGAAGAAGCCCACCGCGCCGTCGAGGATCCCCCCGACCGCCCAGTCCGTCCCCGGCTCGACCACCGGACCGCTGGTGAACGGAGCGAACGTCACGCCGTCCCCGGAGTTCGCTGCGTGCAGCGCGGAGAGCCCCGCGCCGTCATCCGCCGCGAAGTAGAGCCTCGTCGTCCCTTCCTGGAAGGTGAGGCTGAGGATCTCGTCCTCGATCTCCCCCGGGAAGATCCCGGTGACGGTGAAGTCGGGGGCGCTGCCCGAGCCGTCCACGTCGTGGAACTCGGCGCTCGTGATCGACAGCTCGCCCTGAAGATCCAGGAACTGGATCGGGTCGGCGACCAGGTCGAGGGCGGCGATGGTGTGGTTGGTCAGCCCGAGGACGTAGGCGCGGCCGTCCCAGGGGTTGATCCGCACCGACCAGGGATCCGCGGCGACCTGGATGTACCGGAACGGGCCCCAGCGACGCGGCCCGGCGTCGTGGAAGCCGAGGGCCCGCGGGTCGGACATGTCCAGCGTGAAGACGACGTCGTTGAGGTTGCCGTCGAACTGGCCGTTCACCCGCGCCGACAGGAGTCCGAGCCCCCGGGACTCATCCACGGCGAGGCGGCCAGCGAACTCCTGCATCTCCAGCGGGAAGGCTTCGACCTCGTGCATGCCGTTGACGGGGCAGGTGAGATCGATGGTCGATGCGTCGATGGCGAGGACGCTCGAGCCGGAGAAGTTGCTGTAGGCGTTGGCGTTGACCGCGACGACGAAGTGGTTCGCGGGGTCACGCGGATCGGGGCGGATCTGGAGGTCGGACGGGCTCGCGAGGCAGGTGCCGATTCCGATCTGGCCGTACTCGTACAGGTTCGCGTCGGGCAGATCGGCGCAGGCGCCGAGGTCCGGGAGGCCCGCATTCGACACGCACCCGGCGAGGACCGAGGCGGCAGCGAGCGCGGCGACAGAGACGCCCTGCTTTGGCCGGGCCGCGGATCCCGACCGCGAGCCGAGGCGAAAACGCTGCAATTTCAACACCTTGAGTCCTTTTGACGAGCCGCGGGAACCTACCATAGGATGCCGGCGGTGTCGAACGCCTCCCAGACGAGCGCGGGTCCAAGCGCGCGAGGGGGCTCGACGCAGGCGCTCTGCCTGCTGGTCCTGGCGGTCTATACACCTCTGGCGGCCTACCTGTTCCGCGCGACCCAACACACGGGCGACGGGGCGGCCTACACGCTGCAGGCTGCGGGCGGCGCGGCCCTCGATCGCGCGGTCCACGGAGGGTGGCTGGTGCCCCTGTCGGGGTGGACGCGGGCGCTGGAGTGGCTGGGCGTGGCTCCCTCCGCGGCCACGAACCTGCTCTCCCTGATCGCGATGGGCGGGGCCCTGGCGGGGATCGCCGTGCTCGGTGCGGAGCTCGCTGCGGGGCGCGGGCGGCGCTGGGATGGGCTCCTCGCCCCCGCCACGGCGATGGGGGCGGTGGTGGTGTGGGACGCCGCCACGTTCTGCGAGATCTACGGGCCCCTCGCCGCGTTCTGTGTCGGCGCGGTGCTCGCCGGCCGACGAGGACGCTGGCCGGCCGCCGCCGCGTGGCTGTTCCTCGCCCTGGCCACGCACCCCGGAGCGCTGGCGTTGCTGCCGGGCCTGCTCGTGCTCGGGAGCCGTGCACCCGACGGATCGCAGCCGGCGCAGCCGCAGTGGGCCCAGGTCGGGCTCGCGGGCGCCGGAGCGCTGGCGTTGGCGGCGCTGTGGGTCCTGCTGCTCGGTCCCGACGCGTGGCTCGGGCCCCGCGGGATCCTCGCCCCCGGCGCCGACGTGGGGCCCTGGCAGGCGCTTCAGCGGGCGTGGCGGCTGCTGGCCCGGGACCTCGGGATCACCGCTCTTCCGCTGCTGATCGGCGCGGTCGCCGCCTGGTCGGGCGACGATGCGCCCCGACGACGGTGGCTGCTCGGGGTCGGGCTGCTCCTCGGAGGCACGGTGGTGGGCCTCGACCGGTTCTCGGACAACCCCGCTGGCCTACCGCTCTTCCTCCTCGCCTGTCCGCTGGCCGCCCTGGCCCCATCCGCGGTGCGCACCCTCCCCAGCCGAGCGCGCCGGGCGTCGGTCGTCCTGCTCGGCGCGATCCTCGTGCTGGGAGTGGCCGAAGCGACGACGCGGCAGGACGCGGTCGCGCGCCGTGCAGTCAGGGAGCAGGCGCTCCGGGCGGAGCAGTGCGCACAGCCACCGGAGGCCTGGGCCGAGCGGATGCTCCTGGCGCTCGCATGCGACTGAGCGAGTCGCGGACGGGGCTCGCCAGGTGCCGCAGGAAGCGCAGCGGCCCCGTGCGGACGACCATCATGATCCCCCATCCGTCCCTCCAGTCCGGGTTCCTGGCGAGGTAGTCCGCCATCGCCTCCCGGCTCCGCGCTCGGGGCTCGCGCTGGGCAGCCCGCGGCTGGGTCGAGAGGCGCACCAGGGCTCGGTCCTCGTCGAGACCGGCGCCCCACAGCTCGGCCCCGAGCCACCGCAGCACGCGCTCCTGCCGGCGGGGCAGGCCGGCGTCGCCGAGGACGAACACGTCGGCCCGGGGGACATGGCGACGCAGGGCGAGCCAGCTCGGGAGGTAGGCGGCGTTCCCGAGATAGAGCTCGCGTCCGACGTTGCGCAGGACGTGGCCGACCATCAGCCGCGCGGCGGCGAACCCGATCCAGTTCGTGCCGCGCAGGACCTCGTCGACGAACCCGTACTCGGGGACCGCCACCGACACCGAGCGGCCCTCGACCCGCGTGCGGACGCTGCGCATGTGCAGGGTTCCGCGCAGGGCCCCCGCGGCGTCGCGCGCTGTGGCCAGACGCCCCCCCGCCGCGCGGAGATAGGACGTGAAGCGGGCGAGGTCCTCGTCGGGGTCCACCTCCGGCCGCAAGGCGACGTGCCTCAGGCGCAGGTCCCAGGCCTCGCGGGCGAGGGCGTCGCTGACGTGCGCGGCGGCGAGGACGCGGGTCCGGATCATCGGCGGCGACGCAGGTACACGGTGTACCGGAAGGACGCCGGCTCGTAGCTGGGGACGTCGAGCTCGGTCATCGGGCGGATCTCCACCTCGAGTCCTCGGGACCGCGCGTACCGCTCGAAGAACTTCGTAGGGAAGTAGACGTACGCGGGGATGGCACGGGGGGCCCAGACGCGATCGAGGAACGCGGTGGACGTACGCCGGTGGGCCGCGTCGGAGATGTCCCCGAGGACGACGGCGCCGCCGGGCTTCACGACCCGCAGGAGCTCGTCGATGGCCCGGCTCGCCTGGGGGATCCCGTCGAGGTAGGAGAGGACCGCGAAGGCCGCGACGTGATCGAAGGAGCCAGTGGGCAGCCACCGGAGGCAGCAGATGTCACCGACGTCGAACTGGATGCGGGGCTGGCGGGCCCGCGCGAGGGCGACCATCGCCTCGCAGATGTCCACGCCATGCAGCGAGAGGCCGGGAACCGATGCGTCGACAGCGTCCAGGAAGGCACCGGCCCCGCAGCCCACCTCGAGGACGCGGTCGCCGGGCTGGAGCCCCACCGGCGCCATGACCCCCTGGGCGATGGCGCGGTAGGCGCCTGCGTCGATGAAGCCGTAGCCGTCGACCACGTGCAACGGCTGCTGATAGTTGGCGATGGCGCGGCGGGTCCAGGCGTCCTTCCAGAAGGCGCTGGGGCGGGCGAGGTTGGGAGAGACGGGCAGGTTCATCGGGATCTCCTCGGGTGTGCGACCGAGGAGAGAGCAACCGGCGTGCCAGGAAGGCAGCTGGGGAGACGTCGCGCGATCAGGCGAGAGAGGGAGTGATGTCCACCCCTGTCCGCGGACGTCCGCGAGGGATGCTCCGCGGGCCCGAACCGCTGCTCAGCCCGCCCCGAACCGGGCCCGCCAGGCCGACGGGGTGACGCCGACAACGCGCAGGAAGCTCCTTCGCAGGGTCTCCTCGCTGCCGAACCCGACCGCGCCGGCGACGGCGGCGAGCCCGTCGTCCCCCTGGCCGAGCCTCCGCTGGGCCGCCTCCACCCGCACCCGGGTCACGAACGCCGCGGGCGTGTCTCCGGTCTGCTCGCGGAAGACGCGGGCAAAGTGGCGCGGGGACATGCCGACTCGGGCCGCCAGGTGCTCGACCCGATGGTCCGCAGCGGGATCGGCGACGACCTTCGCCACGAGGCGCCGCAACCGGTCATCGAGGCCCGGGCGGAGCTGGAGGGTGGTTCCGAACTGGGACTGCCCGCCGGGTCGTTGGGCGAAGACGACGAGGGTCCGGGCGACGGTCTGGGCGAGCCGCGGGCTGCCGTCCTCGCGGATGAGGTGCAGGGCGAGGTCGATGGCCGCGGTGGCGCCCGCGGAGGTGAGGACGGGGCCATCCTCGGTGAAGATGGCGTCGTCCTCGACGAGGGCGTCGGGGAAGCGGGCGCGGAGCTGGGGCAGGCCCAGCCAATGGGTGGTGCAGCGGCGGCCGTCGAGGAGGCCGAGCTCCGCGAGGACGAAGGCACCGACGCAGACACCGACGAGCCGCTCGGCGTCGGCGGAGAGGCGGCGAGCCTCGGCGAGCACGGCGGGGTCGATGGGCTCGTCCGGGGAGGTGAACGCACCCGCGACGACGAGGGTGTGGGTCGATGGGATCCCGCGCGACGGGGTGGTGCGGAGGACAGGGCCGGACACGGCGGGGGTGTCGGCGTGGACGCCGGCGAGGGCAAGCTCGTAGAGCGCTGGCTTGCCGGCCCAGGCGAGGACGCGGTTGGCGGCGTCCAGGGCCTCGAAGAAGCCGAGGGCGCCGATGAGCTGGCTGCCTTCGGGGACGAGGACGGTGACCGGGATGGGGCGCTGCGGGGTGGTCCCCGACCGGGCCGGCAGGATTCGTGGGGTCTTTGTCATTTCGGACACGATAGGCGGTCCGTAGGGTCCCTGGCGTGGGTTGTCGACGACCGTGGGTGGTCCGCGTGCTGGCCGATGACCTCCCAGGAGTCCCCATGAGCCACACGCTGTACTCGTTCCCCTTCGCCTGCTCCTTCGCGGTCCACGCGACGCTCATCCAGCAGGAGTTCCCGTTCTTGGTGGTCCACGTGCCCCGGGGGCCGGACCGCAAGGTGGTCGACGACGCCCTCGCGACCCTCAACCCGAAGCGGAAGGTGCCCACGCTGGTGCTCCCGACGGGCGAGGTGCTGACGGAGATCGTGTCGGTGCTCTACACGCTGGACGAGGCGGTGGAGCGGACCCGCGCCGAGCGGCGCGGGGTGCTCGAGTGGCTGTCTTTCGTGGCGACGGAGCTGCACCAGCAGGTGGTGGGCCCGGCGTTCGATCCGCACCTGCCGGACGGCGCCCTCGACGACGTCCACGACCGCTTGCTCCCGCCGCTGCTGGAGCACCTCCGGGGCGTGCTGGGGGCGCAGCCAGTGGTGGGCGAGACGCCGAGCGTCGCGGATGCCTACCTGACCTGGGCGCTGATGCTGCTCCGCAACCGCTGGCCCGAGGACGCACGGGGCGAAGGGATCTCCGAGTACTGGCGCTTCATGGTCGCCCAGCCCCACATCCAGGCGGCGCTGGCGGCTGAGAAGCAGGCGCTGGCTGCCTAGGAGCCCACGCCCGCTCGGCGTCTAGTGGTTCGGGTGGGCGGGCCGCAGATCCGCCAGCGTGTCCAGGAAGTCCGCGAGCTCGAACAGGTCACCCTCGTTCTCCCGGATGTACCGCTCCGCGTCCTCCTGGAGCGCGCTGAGGTTCCACTTGTGGACGTTGTCCATCGCGGCCGCCGCCTTGTGCAGCTGCGGCTGATAGCGCAGGTACCGCGTCCACCGGGTCCGCTGATCGAGCCCGTCCGCGAAGTTCACGTCGTACGTGCCTTGGGGCGCGCGGATGGCCGTCGCGGGCCGATTCGGGATCCGCTCCGCCCCCTCGGGGGTGCGGTCGCGCGGGTCCTGCCAGGTCCCGTTGAGGAAGTAGTTCAGCTGCGTGTGCGTGGTCTCGTTCGCCCCGCTCGCCAGCAGCTCGAGCACCGGCGTGATCCACTGGAGCTTGCCGTACGGCTTGATGACGTCGTACTTGAACTGGCCCTTCGCGTACCCGGTCCCCAGCGAGACGATCAGGAGCGAGTGGGCCTCCCGCCCCAGGCCCGACTCGTACCAGGCCCACAGCGCGGGATTGTTCGCCGCCACCCCGCCGTCCACCAGGGAGAAGGGGTCGCCGAAGTTCCACCCTGGCCCGCGCTCGTCCGAGTAGTCGGCCTTGAGGCGGAACGGCGGGAAGTACGTGGGCGCCGCCGACGTGGCCCGGCAGACCTGCCACATCTCCGGGTTCGGGTTCCGCGGCTCCGCGAAGCGGAGGCAGTCAGAAGCGAACGTCACCGGTGTGCGCCGCTCCGTGTCGTAGGACGTGATGAGCGTGCGCCGGATGGTGTCCGCGATGCGCCGGCTCCCGAACATCTCCTTGAGCACCGCCTCGAGGCCCGTCGCCGGGTACTTCGGCCCCAGCCAGCCCCCGGCCGTCTTGAGCATCCAACGCTTGCCGCGGGAGAAGATCTGCGGACCCCGCTCGAGATAGATGTCGCGGATCTCCTTTGCGGAGTACTGAGGCTCCGTCGACCCCCAGTCTGCGCCGTCCTTCAGCGCGTTGAGCCCGAGGGTCAGCAAGCCCCCCGTCGACGTCCCCGCGAACACGTCGAAGAGGTCGCTGATCGGTCGCCCTGTCCGCTCCTCGATGGCTGTCAGCACCGTGGCCGGCACGATCCCGCGGATCCCGCCGCCGTCGATGGCCAACACCCGGATCAGCCGCTTGTCCAGGCGCTCGACCCCCGCGAGGGGATCGACCGAGAAGCCTTCGTGCTTCTTGTTCCAGCGGGCGTCGGGATCGATCAGCCAGGGCCAGCGCTCGGCCGCCCGCTTCTCCGCCGCGTCGTACGCCGCGCCGCCCTGGGCCTGCTGGTTCTGGTTCAGGTTGTGGAACACCGCGACCTCCTCCACCCGAGCGGAGGGTATCGAATCGCGCGCCGCGCTACCCCAGCGCCGCGTGCGCCGCCGCGAGCCGCGCCACCGCCACCCGGTAGGGCGAGCAGCTCACGTAGTCGAGGCCCACGTCGTGGACGAACTGGATCGACGCCGGGTCCCCGCCGTGCTCACCGCAGATCCCGACCTTCAGCCCACTCTTCGTCTGACGGCCCTTGCTCGTCCCCATGTCCACGAGCTGGCCCACGCCATCCACGTCGAGGGAGACGAAGGGGTCCTTGTCGAGAATGCCCAGCGTCGGCGAGGTGTACGCCTTGAGGAAGCCGGCGTCGTCCCGGCTGTAGCCGAACGTCGTCTGGGTCAGGTCGTTCGTGCCGAAGGAGAAGAAGTCGGCGTGCTCGGCGATCCGGTCGGCGAGCAGGCACGCCCGCGGCAGCTCGAGCATCGTCCCCACCTTGAAGTCGACCGTCGCGCCCCGCGTCAGGAACACCTGCTCCGCGGTGCGCATCGTCAGGTCCCGCAGGGTCTCGAGCTCCCGCTCCGCGCCCACCAGCGGGATCATGATCTCCGGCTGCACGTCGACACCGTCGCGCTGCACGTCGATGGCCGCGTCCAGGATCGCCCGCACCTGCATGGCGTAGATCGACGGGTGCGTCAGCCCGAGGCGGCAGCCGCGGTGGCCCATCATCGGGTTCGCCTCCCGCAGGTTCTCCACCTGGGCCCGCACCCGCGACACCGGCAGGTTGCTCAGCTGGGCGAGCTCGGCGATCTCGTGGTCCTCGTGGGGCAGGAACTCGTGCAGCGGGGGGTCGAGGAGCCGCACGGTCACCGGCAGCCCGTCCATCGCCTTGAAGATCCCGACGAAGTCCGCGCGCTGCATGGGGTAGAGCTTGTCCAGCGCCCCCTGCCGGTCCCGCTCGTCCTCGGCGAGGATCATCTGGCGGACCGCGGCGATGCGCTCCCCCTCGAAGAACATGTGCTCGGTGCGGCACAACCCGATGCCCGTCGCCCCGAAGGACCGCGCGAGCGCGGCGTCCTCGGGCGTGTCCGCGTTGGCCCGCACCCCGAGGCGGGCGGCCTCGTCGGCCCAGGCGAGCAGCTCGGTGAGGCCGGAGCTGCCGAGCTCGGGGACGCTCACCTCCACCTGCCCGAGCAGCACCTCACCGGCGCCGCCGTCGAGCGTGATGACGTCGCCCTCGCGGAGCGTCATGGGGTTGGGCCCCCGGGTGGTGAACTCCTTCTCCCGGTCGCGGACGACGATCTCCTTGCACCCCGCGACGCAGCAGACGCCCATCCCGCGGGCGACCACCGCTGCGTGGCTCGTCTGGCCCCCGCGGGCGGTGAGGATCCCCTTCGCGGCGGACATGCCATGGATGTCCTCGGGGCTCGTCTCCTCCCGCACGAGGATGACGTCGTGGCCCTCGGCGGCGAGGCGCACCGCGTCGTCGGCGGTGAACACGACCATCCCGGTGGCCGCGCCAGGGCTCGCGGGCAGCCCCCGGGCGATGACGTTGCGCTCCGCGTCCGGGTCGATGGTCGGGTGCAGGAGCTGGCTCACGTGGGTCGCCGTCACCCGCTTAAGCGCCGTCTCCGTGTCGATGATCCCCTCGGCCACCATGTCCACGGCGATACGCACCGCGGCGAGGCCCGTCCGCTTGCCCGTGCGGGTCTGGAGCAGCCACAGCCGGTTGTCCTCGACCGTGAACTCGATGTCCTGCATGTCCTTGTAGTGGGCCTCGAGGGTCTCGTAGGCCTGGACGAGGTCGCCGTACGCCGCCGGCATGACCTCCTGCATCGTCGGGAGGGTGGTGTTGGCGTCGCCGCCGAGCTTGTTCAGGGGCTGTGGCGTGCGGATCCCCGCGACCACGTCCTCCCCTTGCGCGTTCACGAGGAACTCGCCGAAGAACACGCGTTCGCCGTTCTTCGGGTCCCGGGTGAAGCAGACGCCCGTGGCCGAGTCCTCCCCCATGTTCCCGAACACCATCGCCTGGACGTTCACCGCCGTACCCCAGCGGTCGTCGAAGCCGTTCTCGCGGCGGTAGAACCGCGCCCGCGGCGTGTTCCACGAGGAGAACACCGCGCGGATGGCTCCCGCGAGCTGGTCGGTCGGCGCATCGGGGAACGGGGTGCGCTTGAGCTCCTGGACCCGCGCCTTGAGCTTCGGCACCACGCGCTGCCACACCTCGGCGGGCACGTCGGCCTCCTCCTCGATGCCCTCGGCCTTCATCTCCGCGTGCGTGATGGCGTCGAGCTGGCCCCGGTCGACCCCCATCGCGACGTTCGCGTACATCGTCACGAAGCGGCGGTAGCTGTCCCAGGCGAAGCGGGGGTTCTCGGACCGCGCGGCGAGTCCCTGCACGGTCTCGTCGGACAGTCCCAGGTTGAGGATGGTGTCCATCATCCCGGGCATCGACGACCGCGCACCGCTGCGCACCGAGACGAGCAAGGGGTTCGCGGTGTCTCCGAACGTCTTGCCGGTGATCTCCTCGACCTGCGCGAGCGCCGCGCGCACCTCGTCCATGAGGCCCTCGGGCAGCGACGGGTCGGGACTCGGGACGCCCCCCATCGTGACCCCCTCCATGATCCCCGCGCCCGAGCCAGCGCCGCGCGACGTGTAGTAGCTCCCGCGCGAGCTCGCGAGGCTGTCCAGGTACTCCATGCACACGGCGGTGGTGATGGTGAACCCGGGAGGGACCGGCAGCCCGAGGCTGCTCATCTCGGCGAGGTTCGCGCCCTTGCCGCCGAGGAGGTCCTTCATCGTGGACGAGCCGTCGGCGGAGCCGCCGCCGAACGAGTAGATGCGCTGGGTCAAGGGGCCTCCATGGCAGGGGGCGGGGCCCCGGCGAGTGGGGAAGCTAGGTCCGGTGGGCGGCCTAGCGCTACTGGGTCACTGAGACGACCGGGAGTGCTAGCGCTCCGTCGAGATGCGGGAGAAGTCGGCGACCCGCGCGAGCTCGTCGCCGATGCTCGCCAGGATGTGCAGGCGGGCCGCGCGGACCGCCGGGTCCTCGGCCATCACCATGACGTCGTCGAAGAACGCGGCGAGAGGGGCCCGCAGGGTGGCCATCGCAGCCAGCGCCGTCACGTAGTCCCCGGACGCGATCGCCGGGCGGGCCTGCTCGGCGATGCCGGAGTACGCGCTCACGAGGGCCGCCTCGGCGTCCTCGGTGGTGGGGCCCGCGGCGATGGTCTCACCGGCGTCCCGCGCCTTGCGGACGATGTTCGCGATGCGCTTGAACGCGACCATCAGGTCCGTGAAGCCGTCGCTGCCGGCCGCCCCCTTCACCGCCTCGAGGCGCGCGCGGGCGTCCCGCAGATCGAGGTCACCGATGGCGTCACCGAGCACTGCCTCGACGAAGTCCGCGCCGAAGCCCTCGCCCGTCCAGGCGGCCTTGAGGCGCCCCCGGAAGAAGTCGAGGAGGTCCGACTGCGTCTGGTCCTTCGTGCGCCCCTTCTTGAGGTACTCGTCGGGGACGGCGTCGATGGCAAGGGAGCAGAGGCCGCCGAGCGTCAGGGACAGGTCCCGGGCGAGGAGGATCCGCACGATGCCCAGCGCCGCGCGGCGCAGGGCGTAGGGGTCTGCCGAGCCTGTGGGGATCTTGCCGAGTCCGAAGAGCACGGCGAGGGAGTCGAGCTTGTCCGCCAGGGCCACGACGGTGCCGAGGTCCGAGGCAGGCAGGTCGTCGTCGACGCCCTTCGGCTGGTAGTGCTCGTCGATGGCGGCGGCGATCCCGGCGTCCTCGCCGTCCTCGGAGGCGTAGATGCGGCCGATGACGCCCTGAAGCTCCGGGAACTCCCCCACGAGGTGGGTCGCGAGGTCGGCCTTGGCGAGCTGGCCCGCGCGCGTGGCGAGGGCGACGTCGACCCCGACCTTCGCTGCGATGGCCCCAGACAGGGACGCGATGCGCCCCGCCTTGTCCGCCATGGTCCCCGCGCCCCTCAGGAACGTGCGCCCCGAGAGGCCCGCGCCCCAGTCGGCCAGGGGCTTCTTGCGGTCCTGGACGTGGAAGAACTCGCCGTCGGCGAGGCGGGCCGAGACGACGCGCTCGTAGCCCTCACGCACCTTCGGCTGCTCGGGCGTGGGGTTGTTGGACACGCCGAGGAAGTTGGGGAGCACCGTGCCGTCCGCGACCACCGGGAACATCTTCTGGTGGTAGTCGAGGATGGAGGTGATGACGGGGCGCGGCAGGGCGAGGTAGCGCTCGTCGAAGCTGCCGGTGACCACCCGCGGGGTCTCGACGAGGCCCACGACCTGGTTGAGCAGACCCTCGCTCTTCACCGCGGTGCCCCCGAGGGCGGCGGCGGCGGCGTCGAGCTGCTCCTCGATCATCGAGCGCCGCGCCGAGCCCGACAGCACCACGTTCCGCTCGGCGAGGCCGGCCTGGAGCGAGGCGAAGTCCTGGACTGCGAACTGCTCGTTGCCGAAGAACCGGTGGCCCCGGCTGCGGTCGCCGCTGGTGACGCCGGCGAAGCTGAAGTTGATCTTCTGCCCGCCGAGCAGGGCCACGTACCAGTGGATGGGGCGGGCGAAGCGCTCGTCGAGGTCGCTCCAGCGCATCGACTTCGGCCAGGGGATGGCGCGGAGGATGGCGGGGAGCTCGTTCTCGAGCAGGGTGACGGTGGGCTCGTTGCCGGAGACGGTCTTCACGGCCACGTACTCGCCGGCCTTCTTGCCGGTGCCCTTCTCCACGCGGAGCAGGTCCTCGACGGCGACGCCGTGGCGCTCGGCGAACTTGATGGCGGGGATCTTCGGGGCGCCGTCGGCGTCGAAGGCCGCGCGGACGGGGGGCCCCGTCTCGAGCTCCTCCTTGCGGGCGGAGACGGGCTCGACGTCGTCCACCACGAGGACGAGGCGTCGGGGAGTCGCGTACACGCGCGCGGGCCCGTGGGCGACACCCTGGGCGTCCAGGAACCGGAGGACGCCGTCCCGCAGGGCGCGCTCGCCGCCCACGAGGAAGCGGGCGGGCAGCTCCTCGGTCCCCACCTCGATGAGGAGCTCGGTGGGGGCCAGCGCGGGAGCGTGGGCTTCGGTGAGGGTCTGGAGACCGGCGTCGGCCAGGGGCAGGGTGAGGGTGTCGTCGACGGACTCCTCGAACGCCGGCGTGGACGCGGTGCGCTTGAGGATGGGCCACCCGAGCTTGCTCCGCTCCTCGACCCAGGTCTCCGCGCAGGTCTTGCTCAGGTTGCGGATGCGGCCGATGTAGGCCGCGCGCTCGGCGACGGAGATGGCCCCGCGGGCGTCCAGGGTGTTGAAGAGGTGGGAGCACTTCATGGCGAAGTCGTAGGCGGGAAACACGAGCCCCTTGTCCGCCAGGGCCTTCGCCTGGTCCTCGAAGTCGGTGAAGGACCGGAAGAGCTGGTCCACGTCGGCCTCTTCGAAGTTGTACTTGCTCCACTCCACCTCGGTCTGGTGGTGGATCTCGCCGTACTTGAAGCCGTGGCCCCACTCGAGGTCGTAGACGTTGTCGACGCCCTGCAGGTACATGGCGATGCGCTCGAGGCCGTAGGTGATCTCGGCGCTGACGGGCTTGCACTCCACGCCGCCCACCTGCTGGAAGTAGGTGAACTGGGTGATCTCCATCCCGTCGAGCCAGACCTCCCAGCCGAGGCCCCAGGCGCCCACGGTGGGGGACTCCCAGTCGTCTTCGACGAAGCGGATGTCGTGCTCGTGGGGGCGGATGCCGAGGGCGGTGAGGCCGCGCAGGTACTTCGCCAGGACGTCGGTGGGGGACGGCTTGAGGATGACCTGGAACTGGTAGTAGGCGCCGAGGCGGTTGGGGTTGTCGCCGTAGCGGCCGTCGGCGGGCCGGCGGCAGGGCTCGACGTAGGCGACGTTCCAGGGCTCCGGGCCGAGGGAGCGCAGGAAGGTGTGGGGGTTGAAGGTGCCGGCGCCCTTCTCGGTGTCGTAGGGCTGACCGAGCACGCAGCCCTGCTGGGACCAGTAGGACGAGAGGGCGAGGATCAGCTGCTGGAAGGTCACGGCGGCTCCCGATCTGCGGCCGCGTCGCGCGGACACTGCGCCTCGCTGCCGAAGGAGGCCGGAGGGTGCCAACAGAGGGGGGGAGGAGCAACCCCGGCGGGCAGGCGTCGGCGGGACAAGGGTGACGCGGGGGGGATGTGAGCAGCGCGCCGCGGAATCTTGGCAAAGGAGGGAGTCCGGTTTCGTCCTGGGTCTCGAGCGCGGCGCATGGAGCGCGGTGCAACAGCCTGGAGCCAAGCATGAAGTGGACCGCGTTCCTCCTGACGATCTTTGTCGTCCTCCTCACCCTCGTCTCTCCCCGAGCGACGGCATCGCCCTACGAGCTCATCCCTGGTACGGGGATCCCGGTGCCTCCCAATACCTCCCTCGATGCCGAGCTGGGCAACATGCCCTCCGAGGACGAGCTCATGCTGCTGTTCGCTCTGTCCCAGCTCAGTTGGGCTGAACTCCCCGGGTTCCTGGCCGACCTTGGCCTCAACCGCTGGTGGTGGGAGGCGAACCTCGAGGTTTCGCTCCACGCGATCCCGTCGCACCTCCCCGAGGGCGCGGCGTACAACGCGTTCATCGAGTACACCTACCTGCCCACCGGAGAACTCCTGGGCTGCTATCTCCAGACCGGGACTGCCGACATCGTCTGCGTCGACGAGATGCCCGCCGTCGCCTGGTACCCGCTGCTCCTCTCGGGCGAGGGGTTCCTGGATCTGCTCTTCCCTCTGATGGCGCACCACATCGGGGGCCAGCAGGCGGGTGCCTCTCTGCAGTGGGACTGTTTCGATCTGCGTGCGAACTCACCCAACGCGGGGGCGGCCGGACTCGTCGGTTTCGCCGGAGGTGCTGGTACGGCAGCGACCGTCTTGACGACCACGGGAGCCGGAGCGGCGATATACAGCAGTGTCGGAACGTTCATCGCTGGTGCGGTAGCAGCCAATGGCGCCGGAACCGCGGCAGCGGCAACCGTGGCCGTTCTCATGGGGAGCATGGCAGGGGCCGCAGTTGTCGTCGGGGCCGTGGTCGTGGTCGGGGTTGTCGCAGCAGTCGCCGCGCACCAGAGCTACTCGTCGGGGGCTATCGGCGGCTGTCCGGGCTGTGGAGAGGGTTACGATCCCCAGAGTTGGACCTGCTATGTCCGCGCCGCCGCCGACATGTGCATCTGCGAGCCTCGATCCGAGGGGAGTGGGACGGGAGAGACGGCCGGCACGCCGGCCTGCCATGACGAGCCTCCGCGTGAGCCTGAAGGACCTCGGCCGCACGACTGGACCGACGTCGACCTCGGCGAGTTTGCCGGCTGTTCCGAGTGGGAGAGCCATCAAGGGGTGGACAACGAGGCGTGTTCCTCGTGCGGGTGGTACCAGGAGCCCGAGGACATCCAGACCCCAAACCAGTCGCAGGAGGAGATCGCCCACGGCTGCGACGTCTGTACCGGCGGGGACGCTATGTCGGTGGGTGAAGTACGCTGCTGGTCCATCAGCGTGGGGGCCCCTTGAAGGAGCGTGTCATCAGTCAGGTAGAACTGAAGGACTCCATCGAGAAGTCCGGTAAGGCCATGGGCGTGGTGGGGATTGCGATGCTGATTGGGGTCCTCACCGCGCGCGCCTTCGATACAGCCCTGCTCGTCCCGGTCTTCGGAGTCGCGGCCGCGACCGCAGTCCGCCGCTGGGTCCACCCTGGCGCCCGCTTCCTGAGCGCGACCCTGATCATCGGCACGGTGTGGCTGACCTGGTGGGCCGCGGGGCTCGTGTCCCTGGAACGGGTCGCGGGGCCAGACCACCAGCGCGCCCTGCGTGCCGGCCTCGTGGAGGGGCTCCTCCTGTACGCCCCCGCCATCGCTGCCGTGTTCGTGACGGGCGCCTTCGTCTCGGTCAACCACACCCAGCACCTCGCCAGCCAGCCCTCCCCCGAGACCTGACGGCCTCCCGTATCGTCAAGCCGTGAACGCGGTCCCTGTCGCCCTCACCCAGCCGGCCCTTCCCCCAGGCGTCCGCCGGCGCTTCGCGCTCGTCCACGCCGTCCGCCAGGCCCTCGGCGCGCGGTGGCTCCGCTCGACCCGGGCAACCATCGAAGCCGAGCTCCTCGCCCTCAACGCGGCCACCCCCGACGCCGTCGCCACCCCCTGCGACGAGATCGACGCCGCCGACTGCGCTCCCGAGCGGTTCTGGTCGACCTGGGGCGCCGCCCACCGGCCCGTCGTCGTCCGGGGCTTCGCCCGCCACTGGCCCGCGGTCCAGGAGTGGACCCCTGCCTGGCTCCGCGACCGCTACGGCGACGAGACCATCCCGGTCCGCCTCGACGGCACCTCGACGTACGACTACGGCTACACGCGCAAGCCCCTGCGCGACCTCGTGGACTCCATGCTGTCGGGCGGCACCCTCGCGGCGACCGGCATCGAGGACATCGTCCACGCCCACGACGAGCTCGGCGCCATGTTGCGGATCGACGAGGTCAACCGGCTCGTCGCCCCGAAGGGCAAGCGCGGCGCTGGCGGCCAGCTCATCCCCGGCGTGTTCACCACCGAGCTGTTCCTGGCCAACCAGCGCTCGCGCACGTCTCTGCACTGCGCCTTCGGCAACAACCTGTTCGTGATGATCGAGGGGCGGAAGCGCTGGACCCAGATCGATCCGCGCTGGACCGCGCTCCTCGGCCCGCGGGTGCAGAGCAGCTCCCACTTCATGGCCACGGACGTCGACTACAACGCGCCCCCCGCCGAGCAGGTCGACGCCGGCTACCCGCTGTTCCGCTACGCGCCCCGGACCGAGGCGTGGCTGGAGCCCGGCGACGCGATCTTCAGTCCGCAGTGGTGGTGGCACGCGGTGGAGAACGACGGGCCGACCATCGGCCTCGCGTGCCGGGTCCTCACGGACCTCTTCCACGGCCAGCCGACCATGAGCCTCCTCGCCCTGTGCAGCCGCGCCGGACTCCGCATGTTCATCGAAGCCCGGCGCGACGGACACACCAGCGACCGCAAGGTCCTCGCCGCCGCGGAGAGCTGGGAGGACTGAGGGCCAGCGCGGAGGGCCGCCGGACTGAGGCCCGTGCGGGGTTCGCGACCGACCAGGCGAGTGGGCGCCCCTCACGAGGCGCCCAGTACCCGAGGTCTGCCTTGCTACCCGCTAAGCGGTCGCGGCCTCCTTGCCGTGCTCCTTCGCGTGGGTCCGCGCTTCGGAGACGAGGTCGCCGAGGCGCTTCTCGTTCTGCACGCCAGCGGCGCCGAGGATGCCCTGGCCGTCCTCGAAGACGGCGATGGTCGGGATCGAGCGGATGCCGAACGCCTGGGCGACCTGCGGGGACTCGTCCACGTTCACCTTCACGACCGTGACGTCGGGGTTGTTGCCCGCGAACTTCTCGAGGATCGGAGCCTGCGCGCGGCAGGGACCGCACCACGGCGCCCAGAAGTCGACGACGACGGTGCCCTCGCTCTCCAGGACGGTGGACTGGAAGGTGGTGTCGTTCGCTTCGACGATGAGGTTGCTCATGGCTGTCTCTCCTCTGCGGCCGAGGCCGCGGTTTGGTCGTCGCACCCGTGGACGCAGCGCAGGATGCGCTCCACCCGGGGGTCCGCGACCCGGTAGTGCCTGCGTCTCCCGTCGGCTTCGGCCGTGACGATCCCCGCGGCGCGGAGCACGGCGAGGTGGCGGGAGATGAGGGGCTGCGGCAGGTCAAGGCAGTCCACCATCGTCCCGACGCAGCAGTCACCCGAGAGCAGCCCTTCGACGATGCGGAGCCGAACCGGATGACCGAGGGCCTGCATGAGGTCCGCGACGGCGATCAGGTCCGGTTCCGGGCGGCGGGGGGCGGCCTCGAATGTCATATTCGGAATATGAGATTGGTCCGAAGGATTGTCAAGGGGGCGCCTCAGGACCTGGCAGACCCTGCGCCGCAGACCCCGCCAAGTCCTGAGTCCCGGGCCAGGAGGTCCACCACGCTGCGCCGCAGACCCCGCCAGATCCTGAGTCCCTGGCCAGGAGGTCCCCCACCCTGCGCCGCAGACCCCGCCAGGTCCTGAGTCCTGTGCCAGAACTCCCCCCACCCTGCGCCGCAGCCCCCGCCAGGTCCTGAATCCCGGGCCAGGACGCCCCCCACCCTGCGCCGCAGCCCCCGCCAGGTCCTGAGTCCCGGGCCAGGAGGTCCCCCACCCTGCGCCGCAGACCCCGCCTAGTCCTGAATCCCGAGCCAGAACTCCCCCCACCCTGCGCCGCAGACCCCGCCAGGTCCTGTATCCCGAGCTCCGCAGTTACAAAACGGAAAGCCCTCGTCCCTACCGTGACCTCCCACCCCGGAGGTCCCATGTCCCCTCGCGATCCCACCCTGTCCGCCGCGCTCCTCGGGGCGCTCACCGCCCTCGCCCTGCCGTCGGCTGCCCTCGCCTGCGGCGGGCTGTTCTGCGACGGCGCCCTCACCGTCCCGGTCGAACAGGGCGGCGAGCGGATCCTCTTCGAGATCGATCCCGCCGAGAACACCGTCACCACCACGGTCGACATCCAGTACGAGGGCGCCCCGCAGTCGTTCTCCTGGATCCTCCCCATCCCCGTCTCCAGCGCCATGCCGGTCCCCGAGCTCGGCCTCGCCCCCGAGACGCTCCTCGCCGACCTCGAGGTCCTCACCCCGCCCCGGATCCTGTTTCCAGAGTTCATCTGCACCGGCGACGACGACGACGATGCCGCCGCTGACGACGACGACGCAGCCGACGACGACGACGCGGCGGGTGACGACGACGACGACGGGGTCGACGTCATCGATCTCCCCAACGTGGGTCCGTTCGACAACGAGCTCATCTCCGCCGACGACCCGGGCGCGCTCGTCGCCTGGCTGACGGACAACGGCTACCTGGTCACGCCGGAGATGGAGCCCGCCCTCGCCGACTACGTGGCCGGCGGGCTCGCCTTCCTCGGGGTCCGCCTCCTCCCGGACGCGAACACCAGCGAGATCGCGCCCTTGTCCATCACGTCTCCGGGGCAGGAGCCCATGATCCCGCTGCGCCTCACCGCCGTGAGCGCGGAGCCGGCGATGAACGTGACCGTCTTCGTCGCCGCCGAGTCCGGCTACCTGAGCACCAACTGGCCGACGATGCTCCTCGACGTGGACAACCTCGAGGTCACACCGTTCACGACGAACTACGACCCCCTCCTCCGCTTCCAGGTCGACCAGGTGGGAGGACGCGGCTTCATCGTCGAGCGCGCCGACGCCAGCCCCGAGACCGTGCCGTGGTCGATGGCGTCGCGCGATGAGCTGACCGCCCTCTTTCAGCGACGTCCCTTCCTGACCCGCCTCAAGACCCGCGTCCACCCCGAGGAGATGACCACCGATCCCGTGTTCGTCCCCGGCGAGGTGGCCTTCGACGGGGTCCACGACCTCTCGGATCGCGAGCCCATCGACATCTGCGATCCGCTCCCCCCCATCCCCTGCGGCGGGACCTACTGCGGCGCCGGCGCCGTCTGCGCCACCACGGACGCCGGACAGGACGGCTGCGTGTGCGGGGAGGGACAGGTCGCGCGCCAGATCGCCGCCCCCCGCGGCGTGCCGGGCAGCGCCGCCTTCAACACGGTCGTCTGCCAGGACGCCGCCTGGGACTTCCTCGGCGACGAGGGACCGTCGAATGCGGACGTCTGCTTCAACGGAGCCTGCGGACAGGGCACCTGCCAGGCCGTGAACGGCTTCCCCACCTGTGCCTGCGACCCCGGCACCGCCGCGGTCTCCACCTGGGGCGGGATCCCGACGTGTGTGACCGCCCTCGCAGAGATCCCCTTCGAGGCGACGCTCCGCGCGCCCCCCACCGCTGACCCCATCGGCGGTCAGCCCGAGTGCGGCGGCTGCGACCAGTCCGGCGGCGGTTCGAGCCTCCTCGCGGCCCTGGCTCTGCTCCTCGGGACCGCCACGCGCCGGCGTCGCGCGTGACGCTGGCACCCCGGGCGGTCAGGGCGACGCGCCGAGCTCCTTCTTCAGGAACCCGGTGACGTCGTCCATCGCCTCGGGGTTCGGGCCGAACGCCTTCGTCCCGTGCCCCCCGGGCTCGTAGCTGCGGAAGCGCCACAGGTCGGCGTTCCCGTAGGCCTTCTGGGCCTCCGACCACTCCTTCTCCTTGGCGTTGCAGGTGAACAGCACCGGCAGGTGCTCCACCACGCTGCCCTTCAGAGCGTTCTGGTTCTCGGTGTACCCCCCGCCCGTGAGGAAGACGAGGGCCGTCGGCGCCTGGCGGCCCTCCACCTCGGCCGCGGCGACGGCGTAGTCCAGGCAGGTGGTGGTCCCGTTGGACGCCCCCACGCAGGCCCACCTCGAGAGATCCGCCCTGCTGTTGGCGCGCAGCCAGTCCACCGCGCCCTGGACGTCCTCGATCCCCTTGGGCCCCGTGTACGCCTCCTTCGCCACTCCGGGGCTGTCCCCTCCCCCGCGGCGGTCCAGGTTGAGCACCTCGATGCCCGCGGCGACGAGCTTCTGCCGGAACGCCGCCGGATAGTTCGTGCGGTCGTGGTGGGGCGGGATCATGTGGAGCAGCACCGCCACGGGGGCGCCCTCCTCCTTCGCGGGGCAGTGGTCGGCGACCAGGGTCAGGCCGTCAGGGGTCGGGACCTTCACTTCGTGACAGAGCGGCGCCGACGGCCCGACGACCTCGAGAGCCCGCTGGTCACCGGACGCGCTCTCCTCGGCCGCGGTCGACCGAGCGGAGAGAGCGGAGAGGAGGACGAGGAGGGGCAACAAACGCATGGCAGATCTCCGGGTCGGGGGAGGCTACACCTCCGACGTCGCGGAGGGACGCTAACGTCCCCGCCCGATGCCCATGGACCGCACCGACGCGCTCGCCCTCCTCCACCAGATGCTCGACGTCGTCGAGGACGTGGACCGCGGTCCGCGCCCGCCGGCAGATCCCGAGATCCTGCGTGGGACCCTCCCCCTGGACCTGCCCGTCACCGGTCGCCCGCTCCCCGAGGTGCGCCGGCGCCTCGAGGCCCTCCTTCGGGTGACGCCCCAGTCGGCGGATGGCCGCAGCTACTCGCAGCTCACCTCGGGCCGGGACTGGCCGGCGGTGGTCGGAGACATGCTCGTCCCCGTCCTCGACCACACCCTGGCGACGTGGCGCTCCTCGGGCAGCCAGGTGTGGGTGGAGGACGTCGTCGTCCGGCGGATGCTCGCCCTCCTGGGGATGCCCGACGGCGAGGGCACGTTCGCCCCGGGCGGATCCCTGTCCAACCTCGCGGCCCTCGTCCTCGCCCGCGACGCCGCCGAGGAGACCGCATCGCGGGAGGGCATCGGGCGCCCTCACACCGTGTACACGTCCGCCTCCGCCCACTACTCGGTGCGCAAGGCCGCGGCGATCGCCGGACTGGGGCGCGGACGGGTGAGGGCCATCGCCACCGACGGGTCCGGCCGCATGGACCCTGCCGCGCTTGCGGAGCAGCTCCGGGCCGACACCGCCGCGGGCCTCCGCCCCACCGCGATCGTCGCCACTTCCGGAACCTCCGTCGAGGGAGCCTTCGACCCGCTCGTCCCCCTGGCAGACCTCGCCGCCACCCACGGTGCCTGGCTCCACGTGGACGGCGCCTGGGGCGGCGCCGCTGCCCTCGTTCCCGAGCTGCGCACGACGAAGCTGGCGGGGATCGAGCGGGCGGACTCCGTGACCTGGGACGCCCACAAGGCCATGGGGGTTCCGTTGACCAGCTCGCTCCTCGCGGTGCGCGAGCCCGGCCACCTCGCGGCGTCCCTCGACGAGACCGCCACCTATCTCTTCGGGGGCTCCGCGGGCGACAACCCCGGCCGCCGCTCCCTGCTGTGCGGGCGCCGCAACGACGTCCTCAAGCTCTGGCTCGCCTGGCAGGTCCACGGCGACGCCGGCTACGAGGCGCGCATCCGCGGCCTCCTCCGGCAGACCGCCCTCGCTGTGGGTCGCGTGCGCGACGCCGACCACCTGACCCTCCTCCTCGAGCCCGAGTGGCTGAACGTGTGCTTCACCGTCGACGGCCACGAACCCCGCGCCGTCTGCGCCCGCCTCGAGGCGGACCACGTGGGCGTCATCGGCTTCGCGACGGTGCACGGCTCCCCCTGCATCCGGCTCGTCCTCGCGGACGCGAACCGCACCGACGCCCAGGTCCACGCGGTGTTCGACGCGATCGAGGCGATGGTGGGGTGAGGAGTATCCTCCCGGGGTGCTGATCGGCCGCGACGACGAGCTCGACGAGCTGCACCGGAGCCTGCGCGGAGGCCTCGTCGCTGTCGTCGGCGCCCCCGGTATCGGAAAGAGCGTGCTCGCCCGCGCCGCGGCGCGGGATGCAGTCATCGTCGACTGCAGCGGAGCTCCATCCGGGGACGCGCTCGTCCAACGCCTCGCTGCGTCCCTGTCCCTTCCCGACGGACCGGCGCGAGAGTCCCGCCTCGTCCACGTCCTCGCAGACCGCGCTGTCGTCCTCTTCGACGACGTGGACGGTGCCGAGGACGCCGCCGCGGCCCTCGCCGAGCGCTGGCTGAGCCTCGTCCCTGGCCTCACGATCCTCGCCACGAGCCGACGCCCCGTCCCTCGCGCCGACGCGGTGATGGAGCTCGGCCCACTGGCCCCGGACGCAGGCGCGCGCCTGCTCGCGGCCTCCGCAGGGCCCCGGCAGCGCCTCGACCCCGAAGCTCCGGCCCTGCGGGACCTCGCAGAAGCCCTCGACGGCCACCCACTCGCACTGGTGCTCGCCGGAGAGCGCCTGCGGTTCCTGACCCCAGAGCAATTGCAGGACGCCGACGCCCCCACTCGACTCCTCGGTGGCTCGCTCGCCACCTCCATCGACCGCGCCCTGCTGTCCCTCTCCCCCGCCGGACGGGACGGCCTCGGACGTCTGGCCCTGTTCGCGGGACCCTTCCGCCTCGACGACGCCCTGGCGCTCCTCGTGGACGCGCCAATGGACGCGCTCCAGGAGCTCCGCGACGGCTCGCTTCTGGAGGCCGACGGTCCCCTTCTCCGCGTCTTGCGCCCGATCCGCGAACGCGCCCCTGCGCCGGATGAAACCGCCCACGCCGCTCATGCTCAGGCCGTTCTCGCCGCCCTGGACCGGAGCGAGCGCCCCCACCCGGATGATGTCGTCGCGGCGCTGAGTCACCTGGAGGGACCCGCGCTGGCGGACCGCATCGTCACCGCCCCTGTCCGACGCCTCTTGTCCCCGCGCCAGAGAATCGCAGCCCTCGACCGCTCCGAGCGCAGCCCGGAGTGCTCCCTCGCCCTGGCGCGCCTCCTCGCCGACACCGGACAGCTCGCCAGGGCCCGCAAGCGGTGCGCCCCCATCGTCGGGTCCCTACGCGCCGAAGCCCTGGCCCTCCTCGCCCACGTGGAGCTCCGCGCCGGCGCCCCTGAGGCCGCGGCCGACGCGCTGGCGGAGGCCCGCACCCTCGATCCCCCTTCCGCCACCGCCGCCCGCCTGCACATGGAGGAGGCCCTCCTCGCACACGAGCGCGGCGCTCCCGGCGATGGGCTGGCGCCGCTGACCGCCGCCGAAGCAGGCTTCGCCGCCGTCCGCGACGAGGAGGGAGCTGCCCGGGCTGCCCTCCGTCGCGGTCTTCTGGAGCTCGCGGCGGGGCATGTCTCCGATGGGGTTCCCACCCTGCTGCGGGCGGAGCTCGCCCTGGAGAGCGCTGGGCTCGCCGACCTGGCGGCGACCGCCGCCTGCTACCTCGCGCTCGTCTCGCTCGAGGTGGGCGACGACGTGGCCGCCAGGGACCACCTCGAGCGCGCCGCTGCGCGTTGGGACCGCAGCGGAGACGTCCTGGGCCTCGCCCGCGTCGCCGGCCTCCGTGGAGTCCTCGCGATGCTCGCCGGCGACCTGCGCGCAGCCCGACCCCTGCTGGACGAGGCATCCCTCGCCGACGAGCCACGGGACCGCCCACGCTGGTCCGTCCTCCTCCTCGAGGCCCGCGCGATCCTCGCCGCCCGGAGCGGTCGCCTCCCCGAGGCGCGCCTGCTCTGTGACCGCGCCCTCGCTCTCGCGCGTCCGCTCCCCAAGCGTTCCCGCGACGGCCTCCAGCGCACACGGCACGCCATCGACACCGGCCGGGACGCCGTCCCCGACCTCTCGCTGCGCGGACGCCTCCTCGCGTCGCTGGCCGCCCGCCCCCAGAGCGCCCCCCTGCCCCGCCTCATCGCGGACGCCGACGGCAGCTGGTTCTCCCTCGGTAATGAAGGGGTCGATCTGTCCCGACGGGGCGCCCCTCGCCGGATCCTGGCCGCGCTCCTGGACGCCGCCCAGGATGAGGAGGACCTCGACATCCACGCGATCGTGGCCGCTGGGTGGCCGGACGAGACGCTGCACCCCGAGGCGGGTCGCGCCAGGGCCTACACGGCGATTCGCAGCCTGCGGCGCTTCGGCCTGGAGAACGTTCTCGTGACCCGGGACACGGGCTACCGCCTCGAGGCCGACATCACGCTGCGCGGCTGAGGAGCGCCCAACAGAGGCACCCTCGACACGGTTTCAGATCCCTTCAGATCCCCTCGGTACGCCCTCAGAACGCCTGTTCCTAGCGTGCTTTCCACGGTCGACGCCCGCCGCGTCGCCACCCCTGGAGAGCACTCATGGATACGACCCAGCCGCTCACGCGGCGTGGATTGCTGCGCCTTGCCGCCGGCATCGCCGCGACCGCCACCCTGACGCCCGCCCTGGCCTACGCCCGCACCCCCCGCCAGATGGAGGGCCCGTTCTACCCCACCCCCGAGCAGCTGGCTCTCCGCGTTGGCGCCTTGCGGGACAACGATCTGACCCGCGTCCCGGGGATGACCCGCGACGCCCTCGGTGAAGCCCTCCTCATCACCGGCGTCGTCCGGGAGCCTCGGGGACGCCCTCTCCGCGGCGCGGTCGTCGAGATCTGGCAGGCCTGCGACTCCGGTCGATACCTCGCGAGCAAGGACCGCCGCCGCTCCCGACAGCACGACCCCGGCTTCCAGTACTTCGGCGTGTGCCCGGTGGACCGCGATGGCCACTTCGCCTTCCGCACCATCCGGCCCCCCGCCTATCCCGCGGGTGTCATCCCCGGCTGGGTCCGCCCGCCCCACATCCACGTGCGCGTCCGGCACACGGACCTGCCCGACTTCGTGACGCAGCTGTACTGGGACGATCCGTCCGATCCACAGCGGATCGAGAACCGACGCCTCCAGCGCAAGGACCTGCTGATCCGGAAGGTCGCGGCGAGCCGGCGGGACAAGCTCATCCGCCCCGTGGAACTCGCCGCTCCCCGGGGGGTCACCCTCGCGTCATTCGACGGGTTCTCCCTGGGGTCGTTCGGCGGCTCCACCCTCGACGCGCCCCGCCGCCTTCACTTCCCCATCGAGCTCGCCCAGGACCTCTACATGCCCTGAGCACCCCTCCTCCCACGGCCCGTATCCTGCGCTCGTGGACCGCCGCTCCTTCCTCGCCGGGCTCAGCCTGCCGCTCCTCGTGGGGTGGCCCGCGAAAGAGCGCCTTCCCGAGGGATCGCTGCTCCCGACACCCGCCCAGATCGAGGGCCCCTACTACCCGCCCCAGGGCATGCGTCGACGCCGGTTCCCCACCGATCTCGACCACGATCTGACCCGGGTGGGCGACGCCACGGCGCAGGGCACCCCGGTGGAGCTGAGAGGCACGGTCCGCTGGGTGACTGCCGAGCCCGTCGGCGACGCCCTTGTCGAGATCTGGCAGACCTGCCACCGCGGCCGCTATCTGCACCCCGCCGACGACTGGGGCTCGGAGATCCCCAGCGATCCCGGCTTCGCCTACTTCGGCTCGGCCACCACGGACGAAGCCGGCGTGTTTGCCTTCCGCACCGTCATGCCCCGCCGCTACCCATCCGGAGGCCAGCGGGAGTGGTGGCGACCACCCCATGTCCACGTGAAGGTTCGCCACCAGGGGACAGAGCTCCTGACCACCCAGCTCTACTTCGACGACCCCTCCGACCCGGACAACGACTGGCGCCATCGGGCCGTACAGGAGGTCGACCGGGTGCTCGCGAAGATCCCCAGAGACCGCCGCGCCGACGTCATCGTCCCCCTGGCGGCGGCCGAGCCCATCGTCGGGCCTCCCCCGCCCTGGGGGGCCCTGCGCACGGGTCAGGTCGCCCTCGTCGTCGAACCCAGCTGGGACCAACCGCGCCAGGACAGGCCGACTCGGAGGTAGAGGCGGTAGGCCCCGCCCTCACCCCAAATCCACCCACCCGGCCACCTCGACCCCGTCCAGTGCGCGGGCGTCCAGCGCCACCGCCATGTCCGCCCGGTCGATCACCGGCCCGTCGGACGACGCCACCGCCACCCCGTCCCGCACCAGCTCCCGGTCCACCGCGTCCATCACCTGCACGTCCTGCCCCCGGGCCCGCAGGAGCGCCGCCAGCCGGCCCGAGTTCGAGACCGGGCGATCCAGGAGCCACACCGCGCTCGCGCAGCCGGCGAGCGCGGCCACCAGGCGGTCCAACGCCGGCTCCGTCTCGTCGACGATCCGGTACGTCCCCCGCAGGCGCGCCAGATCCCGCAGCCGACCGTCTCGGCACGCCAGCACCGGCGCCCCACCCAGCGCACTCTCCACCGTCACGATCACGTTGAACCCGTCGATCCGCACGGCGCGCCCGGGGATGTCCACCGTCTTCGCCCGCCGCGCCGCCGCCACCTCCGGCGCACACGCCGCCCGCTCCACCGCGAGCCGCTGTCGCGCTGGCAGCTGGAACCGGTCGCCCACGAGCGTGCTCGCCGCCCGGTGCGCGTAGCCCCGCCCGAGCAACCAGCTCAGGTCGTCCACCGCCTCGCGAAGCCGCGGCCACTGCCCCTGTTGGAAGTGGGCCCCGTCGCTCGGGTCCGGTCCGCGATGGCGGCGCCGGTCAGGCATCGCTCGCCACGAGCACCGTCCGCACCGTCGTCGTCCCATCGATGCGCAGCCGCTGCCGGATCGTGGGGGCGGGCTCCCAGCGGCCGAAGACTGGGCTGTGCCACCCCAGACCCTGCGCCTCCCCTCCCTCCACGACCTCGAGCTCCCCCTCCGCCTCGAAGCGCGCCGCGCCCCGCGCCGTCTGCACCGTGGCCATCGCGCCTCCGACCGCCACGTGGCGCTTCGGGGGGAGGTGCCAGTGCAGCGCCACGTCGTGGGACTCCTCGCACCGCACCGTGTCCTCCACCACGAGCCGGGACCCCTCCACCGCCACCCGCCGCTCGTGCCACACCGGCGTCCCCTTCCTCCCAAAGCCGTCGTGACGGACCACCACCGCTGTCACCGCCCCTCCATCGCGCACGACCTCCCGCTCCACCGCCGGAACCCGGCGCCAGAGGAAGGCGCCGTCCGGCCGCGCGCTGGACCGCTCGTCCACCGTGAGCGTGTTGTGGGCCGCAGTCCCCCGGAACCAGGCGCGCCACCGGGGCTCGGCGAGATAGCTCCCCGTCCCCCGGTCGACGAGGAGCGGCTCCCCCTCCCACCACACCAGGATCGAGCCCACGTCCGCGTGCGCGTGTCCCCCGAAGACCCCCTCGCCGATCGAGCCGGCCTGCACGAGCACGCGGAGCCCCGCCCGGTCTCCGAGCCAGACGTGGCCTGCATCCTCGTACTCGGCTCGCGCCGACGGCACCGCCACCTCCGGCACCGACGCGCCGAGCCAGCCCGCCCCCGGGTGCGCCCCCTCTCCGAGCAAGGCCCCTGCGAGCCGGCCCACCTCCGCGGGTGTCGGCCGCGCCGCCGCCAGCGGGACCACGCACCCGTCATCCCAATCCCCCAGCCGGGAGACGCGTCCCCCCACGGTCATCCCCCGCAGGTACCCCACCGCCGCCGCGAGCCGCTCCCACGCGGCCCAGGGAAACGAGCTCCGGCGTGACGCCGCCGCCGCCCCCGCGAGGAGCCCCCAGGAGACGACGAACCCCAGATACCCGGGCGAGCCCTCCCGCGAGGAGCCGTCGGGCGCGATCTGCCGCAGCAGCTCCTCGCCGAGCGTGTCGATGTCCCGGCCCACCCGCGTCGGGTCCCAGACCGATCCCCCGGCGACGAGGCCCCCGAGCTCCCCCACGAGGTGGTTGTTCCCCGAGCTCCCCGTCGACAGGTTCGCCCGGACGAGCCCCAGCGCAGCGCGCGCCGTCCCGCACCACCGCGCCCGCAGCTCCGTGGGGAGGGCGTCTCCGGCCAGCTGCCAGGCCACGGCCCAGTTCGCGAGGCGCACGCCGACCTCCAGCGCGCTCGTCCACGCCGGCCCGCGCGGGAAGGGGCAGTCGCCGAGGAAGGCGTCGAGTTCGTCCCCGAGGGCCTCGCGGAACCGCGCCTGCCCCGTGAGGGCCCAGCCTTGAGCCAGCCACACGAGGTGGTGGTGGCGCTGCACCTCCCACAGCGCCCGGATGTCGCCCACGCCGTCCCCGCGGTAGCGCACCCGGTCCCCCCGCACGAGGGGGAAGGAGCGCCCCGAGGTCGGGTCCCGGTTCCACCCGCCGTCCCAGGCCCACCACGCTCCGCCGTAGCCGGGTCGGTCCATCCCGAGGACGCGCACCGCCCGCTCCAGGACCGCCGCGCGCTCTCCGTCGTCGAGGGCCTCCGGCGTGCGGACCCAGGGAGACTCCGCGTCCGGCGGCGCGGACGGCTCGGCCTCCTTCGCGCGCAGCCACCACCAGGCGGCCATCACTCGATGGACCTCCTCGCCCCGCTCCATGCGGCGGGCCCGGCGCAGCTTCCAACGCCAGGATCGATCGTCGTGCTCTTTCAGCGGCGCTCCCTCTCCCCTCATCCTCCCACAGGTGGCCGAGCAGGAGAGCACCGCGGGGCCGCCACGCCGTCTCCGAGTGCAGTACCCTCCACCCATGCAGAACCGCTCCCTGCTCTTCGCCTCTCCCCTCCTCCTCCTCGCTGGCTGCGCCGTGCCCGATCTGGAGAGCCCGGCCGACGTCGCTGAGCTCTGCGCCGACCGGTCCTTGAGCCAGGTGAGCTTCGACGTGTTCATCGACGACGAGGGGCCCGGGTGCAACTGGGGGAGCGACGGCAACATCGACGAGGACCAGGGGGTCTACACGGCCCGGCGCGAAGACTCCTACGCGGTCGAGGGGCTCGAGAACACGGTGCTCTGCACGCTGGACTTCGACTTCAACGGCGACTTCACCTACCGCGACGACTTCTTCCTGATGTGGAACCAGGTGGTCCTGGTGAGCAACCGCGGCGGGATCATCGACGAGTTCAACACCTGGATGGACTACCCCCTGTACGAGTGGGACGACATCGTGGAGTTCGAGATCCCCACGGGCGGCTGGGGGACCTCGAGCTCGGCGTTCTGCGCCGGCGAGGACGACGGGAACGCCGACTGCGAGGTCCCGCGGCGGGGCCAGAACGGGAACTGGTCCGGGGACCTCGAGTACGACGCAGACCCGGCGATGGTCCACGACCTCGCGTTCCGCCTCCAGCAGATGGGGGGACTGACCATCGATCTGGCGGTCACCGGCGACAACGACGCCGACGAGGACTGCGCGCACGGCGAGCTGGACCTCGAGGTCACGGGGACCGGCATCGTCTTCTGAGACCCCGGGACAGCCCATGCGCGCCCTCTTCTCTCTGACCCTCGCCGTCGCCCTCGCCGGCTGCCCCTCCGGCGGCGACGACGACGACGCCACCGCGCCAGACCCCACACCCGCCCCGATCGGCTGCGCCCCCCAGGAGTGGACGGCTCCGCCGGCCTGCGGCTCCGGCCCGGTCGCGCGCGGAGGGTTGGTGGCAGGCCCCGCCGATGACGGGTTCGACGCCGACCTCGCGGCCCGGGCCACCCAGCACGACCGCGTGTTTCATGGGCTCATCGCCCAATCCACGGGCGTGAACACGGAGATCACCATCGATCCGGCGGAGACCGCGCTCCTCGAGGAGTTCGTGGCGTCGGACGGCTGGGACTTCGAGGAGGTGACGGGGCGTCCGGTCACCGCCCTCGTCACCGGGTGGAGCAAGGCAGCGGGCCTCTACGCCGGCGTCGGAATCGCCGCGGACGCCTTCCGCTACGGGGTCCTCCGGGACGAGGGCGCGGCATGCGCGGACGTCGAGCGCGCCCGCGCCCAGCTGCTGCGATCGATCGAGGGGCTGCACCGCGCCTCGGCCATCACCGGAGTGCCCGGGGTGATCGCCCGCGGCTACGCCCGGCGCGACCAGCCGGGTCTCGGCGCCTCGGTGACCACGACCCCTCTCGCCGACGACGCCGGCAACCCCCTCCCGCCCGAGAAGGACAACGGGACGTGGCGCGAAGACAACTCGTCGGCCGGCGACTACCCCGAGTACGTGTGGGAGGACAGCTGCTCCCGGGACATGATGATGGGCTGGGCGACGGCGTACGGCGCCGTCTGGGAGGTCGTGCGGCTCGATCCCACGATCGACGATGCAGTGAAGGCGGACCTTCGGGCAGACGCCCGGGCCCTGGCCCGCTCCCTGATGACGGTCCAGGAGAGCGGATACGACCTGGAGATCCGGGACGCCGACGGCCGCCGCACGTTCCACGGGATCCTCCACGAAGAGTCGATCGACACCGTCTACACCCCGGGGATCTTCAACGGACCCAACGCGATGATGGCCGCCGGCGCGGTGGCCGCCATCGCGATGGCCGCCGGCGACGATGAGGTCCAGGCGTGGCTCGACGACGAGCTGCTCGGGAGCCGCGCTCTCCACGAGCTGGCCCGCGACCGCTCCGGCCTCCTCGACTTCGGGGTGAGCACGAACTTCTCCGGCTACAACATGGTGTTCACCGCCGGGCTCCTGGCCCAGCGTCTCACGTGTGACGCCTCAGCCCGCAGCGTGTTCGCGACCGCCCTGGACGACGTGCTCTACGACCCCGCCGGCGAGGAGCGCCAGCCGGTCGAACAGGGCCAGGCGCTGTACGACCTGGCCGGACTGATCGGCCGGCGCGGTGACTTCGCCTGGGGCGCGGCGGCCGCTGGCACGGACGCCGACGTCCTTGCTTCGGTCACCGACACGCTGCGCGCGTACCCCGAAGCGCCGGTGCGGGACACGTACGTCGAGAACTGCGACGTGGACGAGATCGAGAGCGGCGACTGCATCGGCGTCGACGGCGTGACCCCGATCACGGTCCTCGAGACGACCGGCTGGAACGACGCGGTGGTCGCCGCCGCGCCGATCCCGTGGTCCGTCCGTCCACCGAGCAACTACCACTGGCGGAGCAACCCCTACGAGGTGAACCGGGGCAACCCGGCAGGGACCGGAGTGCTCTCCGCGGTGGACTTCCGGTTCGTCTACTGGATGGCGAGGTGGCTCCCGCGCTGAGCGCCGTCGCGTCCCCCGCCCTCGCGGCTACCGGAACGCGCAGACCCGCCGGCCGAAGACCTTGTCCGCCGCCTCGACGAACTCCTCGGTGGGGCGCACCGTCAGGTCCTCCGGGAGCTTCATGAGCATCTCGACCCCCGTGTCCAGCGTCCAGTGGATGGACGCGGGCGCCCGGCCCGGGTGGGACAGCATCACCTTCCGCAGCGCGGAGAGCTTGTCGTCGGTGCCGTCCTCGCCGCCGAGGAGGAAGCGGATCTCGTTCGTCTCCGACTCGCGCACCTCGGCGAGGAGCTTCACGTCGTCGGCGAGGAGCTTGACGGTCCCCTCCTCGGAGACCTCGTCCACCTTCGCCTTGAGCAGCAGCGGCTCGTCCGTCGCCAGCCACTCCTCGCACTTCGCGAAGGTGCGCGGGAAGAACGTGACCTCCGTGCTGCCGACCATGTCCTCGAGCTGTACGAACGCCATGCGCTCGCCCTTCGCCTTCGTCACCACCACCTTCATGGACGCGACGATGCCCGCGACCTTCACCTCGTCGCCGCGGCTGATCCGCTGCCGCTGCTCGATCAGCGATGCGGTCGTGTGGGTGGTGAACCGGTCGATCTCGGCCGTGTAGGAGTTCATCGGGTGGCCGGTGATGTAGAAGCCGAGGGCCTCCTTCTCCACCGCGAGCTTCGCCCGCTCGGGCCACTCCTCGACCTCCTCGAGGCGCAGCGAGCCGGCCCCGCCGGACGAGCCGCCTCCGAACAGCCCGAACTGCCCCGACTCCCGGTCCCGCATCTGCTGCTGGCCGTACTCCACGATGCGGCCGACGGACTCGAGGAGCTGGCGCCGCGTGTGGCCCATGGAGTCGAACCCGCCGCACTTGATGAGGGCCTCGACCACCCGCTTGTTGACGCGCTTCAGGTCCACCGCGCCCACGAAGTCGGACACGCTGTCGAAGCTGCCCTTGTCGGCCCGCGCCTCGAGGATGGCCTCGATGGCGCCGTCGCCCACGCCCTTGATGGCGGTAAGCCCGAAGCGGACCTTGCCGTCGACCACGGTGAAGCCGAGCTGGGACTCGTTCACGTCCGGCGGGAGCACCTCGACGCCGTGGCGCCTTGCGTCGTCCAGGTAGAGCAGGACCTTGTCGCTGTTGGACGACTCGATGGTCAGCAACGACGCGAAGAACTCGGCGGGGAGGTGATGCTTCACCCACGCCGTCTGGTAGGCGACGAGGCCGTAGGCGGCGGTGTGCGACTTGTTGAAGCCGTACTTCGCGAACTCGGCCATCAGGTCGAAGACGTCCGTCGCCGTCTTCTCCTCGACCCCCCGCTCCATCGCCCCCTTCGTGAAGATGACGCGGTGCTCGGCCATGAGCTCGAGCTTCTTCTTGCCCATGGCGCGCCGGAGGATGTCCGCCTGCCCCAGCGTGTAGCCGCCCATGACCTGGGCGATCTGCATGACCTGCTCCTGGAAGACGATGACCCCGTAGGTGTCCTTCAGGATGGGCTTGAGCATCGGGTGCGGGTACGTGACCTGCTTCCGGCCGTGCTTGCAGTCCACGAACGTGTGGTGCATCCCGAGGCCCATCGGACCCGGCCGGTAGAGGGCGGCCACGGCGATGATGTCCTCGAAGACCGTGGGCTTGAGGCCCCGGAGCAGCTCGCGCATGCCGCTGGACTCGAGCTGGAACACCCCGAGCGTGTCCCCCTTGGCGAGCAGCCGGTACACGTCCTCGTCGTCCAGGGGGACGTACGCGAACTCGCCGAAGGTCCACTCGGTCTTGCCCGCCGCCCGCGCCATGTCGAGGGCGTTCTTGATCTGGGTGACCGTCTTGAGGCCGAGGAAGTCGAACTTGATGAGGCCGATCTCCTCGGCCCACTTCATGTCGAACTGGGTGACGGACGGGTCGCTGTCCCCCGCCGCCTTGTACAGCGGCGTGTACTTGCGCAGATCGTCGTCGGCGATGACCACGCCCGCCGCATGCACGCCCGCCTGCCTCACGGTGCCCTCGAGGCCGAGCGCGCAGTTCACGAGGCGCTCGTACCGGGGGTCCTCGTCCATGAGCGCCCGCATGCGGGGCTCCTTCTCCAGGGCCTCGGGCAGCTTGATCCCCAGCTGGTCGGGGATGAGCTTCGCGATCTTGTCGACCTCGGAGAACGACAGGCCCATCACCCGGCCCACGTCGCGCAGCACGCCCTTCGCGAGCATCTTTCCGTACGTGATGATCTGGGTGACGCGGGTGGCGCCGCCGTACGCCTCGTTCACGTAGTTGATGACCTCGCCGCGCCGGTCCTGGCAGAAGTCGACGTCCACATCGGGCATGGACACGCGCTCGGGGTTGAGGAACCGCTCGAAGAGCAGGTTGTAGGGGAGCGGGTCGATGTCGGTGATGCGTAGGGCGAACAGCACGAGGCTGCCCGCGCCGGACCCACGACCGGGGCCGACGGGGATGTCCTGCTCCTTCGCCCAGCGGATGAAGTCGTAGACGATGAGGAAGTAGGCGGCGAAGCCCATCTGCTCGATGATCCCGAGCTCCTCCTGCAGCCGCTCCTCGTAGCGCGTGCGCTCGGCGGCCTTGTCCTCGTCGGCGACGCCCTTGAGGGTCTCCGCCAGCCGGTCCTCGAGCCCCTCAGCCGACAGCTCCCGGAGCACCTCCTCGGGCGTGCGGCCCTTGAGCCCCGGGTACACGGGGAAGTGGTAGTCGCCGAAGGTGAACTCGAACTGGCAGCGCGCGGCGATGCGGCCGGTGTTGGCCAGCGCCTCCGCGTCGGCGGCGAAGAGCGCCTGCATCTGCTCGGTGGTCTTGAGGAAGAACTGGTCGCTCGGGAAGCGGAACCGGAACTCGTCCTGGAGCGTCTGGGTCATGCCCAGGCACATGAGGATCTCGTGGTGGAACGCGAGGTCCTGGGACGGGTAGTGGACGTTGTTCGTGGCGACGAGGGGGACGCCAGTCTCCGCCGAGATGGCGCGCAGTCCGTCGTTGATGACGCGCTGGTCGGCCTCGCCCCCCATGCCCGCGCTCACCGCCCCCCAGCCCAGGTCCATGAGCTCGAGGTAGAAGTTGCCCTCGCCGACGAGCTCCTGGAAGTCGACGGCCCACTGGCGCGCCTCGTCCTCGCGGCCCTTCGCCAGCAGCCGCGCGACGTTCCCCCGCAGGTCGCCGGACAGGAAGATCAGCCCCTCGTGGCCCTGCTCCCGCAGCTCGCGGATGAGGTCCATGTCGATGCGCGGGACGTAGTGGCGGCCGGTGAGGAACCCCTCGGACAGCAGATGGTTGAGGAAGACGTAGCCCTGCTCGTTCTCCACGAGGGCGACGAGGCGGTGGTTCTCCCGCGGCTTGTTCTTCTCCAGGCGCGAGCCGGGGGCGACGATGAGCTCCGCCCCGATGACCGGGTGGATGTCGGCCTTCTTGCAGGCCGTGAAGAACTCGACCGCCCCGAACAGCGCCATCTCGTCCGTCAGGGCCAGGGATGTGAAGCCCAGCTTCTTCGCCTGCTTCACGTAGTCCTTCGGCGTGCCGAGGGCGCCGAGCAGCGTGTACTGCGACTTGACGTGGAGGTGGACGAACGAGGGATCGACGGTGTTCGGGGCGTTCATGACGGGCGGTCACCTCGGCCGTCGACCAGGGGTCGCGGAGGGCTGGGTCGCGGCCCTCGCGGGAGGGCACTCGGGAGTCGTCAGGGTGCGGAGGAAAGGCCGTCCCGCCGCGCCCGCGACCCTAGCACTCCTTGTCCGCGCTCCCTGCGCTCCTCGCTGCGCGCGGGCGGTGCCCGCCAGAACGCAAAATCCGCCCCGCGAGTCCCCGCGCTTGTAGCCTCGATCGCTCGAGTTCGAGAGGGGGACCCATGCGCGCGCCGGCAACCATCACCACGCTCCTGCTCACCTTCAGCCTGGCGAGCTGCGCCGGCGGACCGCAGGAGCAGTGTCTGGAAGCGTCCCGCGAGTGGATCGACGAGGCCGGCGAGCTCGTCACCGCCTCGTCCACCCGCTGGAACCCGCAGGGCGACCGGGTGTCGGTGCGCGACGACCTGTTCTTCCTCGACGCTGTCCGGGTCACCCGAGACCTCCGCACGCCCGCTGGCCTGCTCGATGCGACGGAGATCCGCCAGGGCACCGAGCCCGACGGCAACCTGCTGGACCGGTCCCGCTTCGTCTACGACGAACGAGGGCAGCTGGTCGGGTCCTGGGAGGACGTGATCGAGCTCGGCGACCTCGTCGGACGCCGCTTCCTCGAGGTGATCGAGAACGACGACCGGGGGCTCCCCCGGCGGGTGGAGATCGACGAGGATGGCGACGGCACCTTCGATGAGGTCGTGGAGAGCCGCTACAACCCATCGGGGGAGCTCATCTCCAGGAACCGGAGCCGTCCTGAGGGGCGCGTCGTCAGGGAACAGCGATGGAGATACACCGCGGCCGGCCTGCTCGCTGAGTACCGGGTGCACGACTCGAACAGCGTCGTCACGGCCGACACGCGACTTGTGTACGACTACCAGGCGGGCAACCTGGTGCGGACCCGTCGCTGGATGAACGGCGAGCTCGAGACGGAGACCGAGTACCGCTGGGACGACGGCCTGCTGGTCGAGGAGGTCGGGATCACCCACCCAACCGGGGACGTCATCTACCGCACCGAGCACGTCTACGACGACGACCCCTGGCCAGCCCTCAAGGTCACCTTCGACGGCGAGGACATCGAGACCTCGCGGGAAGAGCTGACCTGGGACGACCGGGGAAACCCGCTGACCAGGGCGTGGATCAGTGCGTTCTCCGAGGACTACGAGGAGACGCGCACCTGGACCTGTTTCGTCCCGGAGCCCTACCCCGACGCGGAGTAGGCGACCCCCGGGACCCTGTGGCTAGGTGCGGCCATGCGGCCCCTCCTGATCCTCTCGTTCGCCCTCCTCCTCGCTCTCCCCGCGACCGCCCACGCCCAGGCCCCCGAGGACGTGGGTCACCGCCCGGGCGTCTGGGCGGCTGGCTTCTACCAGGGGCTCATCGACGTCGGCGGGCCGAGAAGACGGGCGTGCACCTCTGGTTCGACCTGCACCTGCGGCAGAGGCCACCCACGACCGACGACGGCGTGGGCTCGTTCCTCGCCATCATCCGGCCGGGGATCGGGTATCGGTTCCTTCCCTGGCTGACGGTCGACGTGGGGTACGCGCTCTTGCCGGTGTCCAGCGCTCTCGGGGTCCACCTCGGAGCGGAGCACCGTGCGTGGACCCACGTCCTGCTCGGAGGCCGGGTGGGGCCGCTCGTGCTCCAGTTTCGCCCGCGCTTCGAAGCCCGCTTCTCCGGGTCGAGCCCCACCGTGGGCGTGCGGGTGCGCACCTTCGGACGGATCAACATCGACATCGCAGGCCCGGTCTACGTCCCGATCTGGGACGAGGCGTTCTGGCAGCTCAACCGGTTCGGCTCGCTCGAGGCCGGCCTCGACGAGAACCGCCTCTTCGCGGGGATCGGCGTGAGGCCGGTGCCCTGGATGGGCCTCGAGGCCGGCTATATGAACCGCTGGCTCCCGGCCCGCAACACGGGAGGGGACCCGCAGATGCAGCACACGGTGCTGATGGTGGCGAGCCTGTCCCCGCCTCTGGGGAAGCCGAAGGCGGCGGAGTAGCGCCCGCGTCGGGCTCGTGTGCGATTTCCCTCAACTCTGCGGCCCAACCGCCGTGAAGGGAGTTGGGCCCCGCAGGGGGGCTCGCAGCCTGAGGGGACCATGGCCGCACCGTCTCGCAAGCCGAAGCGTCTCGGGGATCTGCTCCTCCTCGCGGGGAAGATCACCAAGCCGCAGCTCGACGACGCGCTGCGCCTGCACAAGGAGTCCGGCGAGCGGGTCGGGACCTGCCTCGTTCGGCTCGGGCACCTCGACGACCAGGAGCTGACCCGCTTCCTCGCGACCCAGCAGGGGATCGTGGGCGCCACCGAGGCCGACCTCGCGATCGACGAGTCCATGGCGACCTTCCTCCCGGAAGACTTCGTCAAGCGCTTCGAGGTGATCGCCTGCGCCCTGGACGACCGAGGCGTCCTCACGGTCGCCACGGCGAATCCGCGCGACTACTCGCTCATCGACAACATCCGGTTCCTCACCGGGGTGCGCGAGGTGCGCCCGATCCTCGCCTCGCAGTACGCGATCCGCCGCGCCATCGCCGAGCACTACTCGACCCACTCCCTGCTCGAGGAGGTCGTGCACGACGGGCGGCTGTTCGAGAAGGCCCTCAACGCCCAGCCCGGACGGCGGGAGGCCAAGCCGGCGGAAGAGACCGCGTCTTTGGACGAGGCCCTCAAGGACGCCGAGCGCCAGCCGATCGTCGCCCTCGTCCACTTCCTCCTCGTGGAGGCGGTCAAGCGGAAGGCCTCGGACATCCACATCGAGCCGTATGACGGCTTCCTCCGCGTCCGCATGCGGGTCGACGGGATCCTGCACTCGGTGCTCACCCCGCCCGCGGGCCTGCACCGTGCGATCGCCAGCCGCGTGAAGATCATGGCGGACATGGACATCGCCAACACCCGGTCTCCCCAGGACGGGTCCATCTCCATCGAGTATCTCGGCGAGATCCTGTTCTACCGGGTCAGCTCGCTCCCCACGGTGCACGGGGAGAAGATGGTCATCCGCCTGCTGAAGAAGGAGGCCGAGCTGCTCCAGCTCGACAGCCTCGGGATCCCCCAGCGGATCCTCAGCCGCTGGCTGCGGGTCATCAACGAGCCCCAGGGCCTCGTGCTTCTCACCGGACCCACCGGCTCGGGCAAGACGACCACCGTCCACGCCTCCCTGGAAGCGGTGAACGGCGTCGAGACCAACATCGTGACTCTCGAGGACCCCTTCGAAGCCGCGGTCCCCGGCGTGAACCACGTGCAGGTGAACCGGGCCGCGGGCCTCACCTTCATCGCCGGGCTGCGCTCGATCCTGCGCCAGGACCCCGACATCGTGTTCCTGGGAGAGATCCGCGACGCCGAGGTGGCGAAGACGGCGATCGAGGCGTCGATGACCGGCCACCTCGTGTTCTCGACGCTGCACACGAACTCGGCGATCGAGGCGCTCGTGCGGCTCGACGATCTGGGGATCGAGACGTTCCTGGTGGCCGGGGCGCTGCGCTGCGTCATGGGTCAGCGGCTGGTCCGCCGGAACTGCCCCCAGTGCGCCTACGAGGTCGCGCCGCCCGCCGAGGACCTGCGGGCGATGGGGTTCGACGACGCCATGATCTACGGCGGCACCTGGATGAAGGGCCGAGGCTGCAACCACTGCATGAACTCGGGGTTCAAGGGCCGCGCGGCGGTCTACGAGGCCCTGTTCGTCACCCCGGAGGTCCGGCGCCTCCTCCGGCGGAAGGCCACGCTCGACGAGATCGCCGCGCTCGCTCGGTCCCAGGGCTTCGTGAGCATGTTCCAGAACGCGCTCGAGCTCGCGCGCACCGGGCTGACCACCCTCGAAGAGATCCGACGGACGGTCTCGATGAGCGAACTGTCCGCGGCGGGCGCGACCGGGAGCGCGGCGTAGGGGACCACCCGTCCCGTCAGGCGACGAGCCAGGCGGCGAGTCCGCCGTTGAGCAGCATCAGCGCGCAGTCGACGACGAAGATCAGCAGCATCGTCCCCTTCAGGACCTGCCACACCCCGCCTCCCCGCCGGTTCGCGAGGGCGACGGGGACGTTGCCGGCGAACTGGGTCCCGTGGGCGACCGCGTTCACGCTGAGCAGCGTCGCCCACTGACGGGGGGTCGGGAAGAGCGGCGGTCCCCCCTGGCCTACCCTCCTGGAGTGCCCGTCCGCTGGAACTTCGCCTTCGGCTCGAACCTGTCCGCTGCACGCCGGACGCGCCGTGGACTCACGCCGCAGGAGGTGGTCCCGGCGGTGCTTGAAGGCTGGGAGCTGAGCTTCGACCTGCTCGGGTTCCCTCCCTCGGAGCCGGGCTTCGCGACCCTGCGTCGGTCCCCGGGCGCGTGCGTCCACGGCCTCCTCGTCGCGCTGGACGAGGACGACGTGGACACGCTGCTCCGGAGCGAGTTCGCCGACGCGGGCGAGACCCGCTCGGTGGGCTACCACGTCGTCCCGGTGACGCCGACGACCTACGACGGCCGCGCCATCGAGGCGTTCACCCTCGTGGCCCCCGAGCGGGTCCTCCATCCGGGAACGGTCGCCTCGCGCCGGTACATGAAGCTGCTGCGGACGGGCGCTCAAGAGTCGGGCCTGAACCCGGAGTGGGTTGCCTTCCTCACGGCGCACCCGGCCTGGCAGACGGGGCCCCTCGCGCGGGGGATCGGCCAACTCTGGATGCTCCTGTGGGCGCCGCTGCTCCTGCCGACGGTGGCGCTGGCCAAGGTGGCGCGGCGTCACGGGCCCGGCTGCTGGGTCCTGTGGGCGCAGGCGGCCGCACTCGTGTGGCTCCTGCGTGGGGCTCCGCGGGGCATGCGCGGCGAGCTGGTGCTGGAGGACGGGCAGGACTGGGCGGCTCTGGCGGCGGCGTGGCCGCGGTTCCGGACCCGGGCGGACGCCATCGGCGACTGAGCCTTCGGACCCGCGGCCGACACGCTGTCGGCCACTTTCGACAAGACCACCGACATTCAAGGCGGGGGCGTCTCCATAGGCTCGATTGCGAGCCGAGGAGATTCTCATGCCGATGCCTGTCCCGACCCCCTTCCTGCGCCTCGCGGCGCTCCTCCTGCTGACCCTGTCTCTCGCCTTCGCCGGCTGTCTTGGCGGCGATGACGACGACAGCGCTGCCAACGACGACGACGCGGTCGCGAACGACGACGACGCAGCCGACGACGACGACAGCGCAGCCGACGACGACGACGCGGCCGACGACGACGACGCGGCCGACGACGACGACGCAGCCGACGACGACGACGCGGCCGACGACGACGACGCAGCCGACGACGACGACTCCTCGGGCGACGACGACGACAGCGCTCCGGTCGACGCTGACGGCGACGGCTCCCCGGCGGGCGAGGACTGCGACGACAGCGACCCCGCCAACTTCCCCGGCAACACGGAGGTCTGCGACGGCGCCGACAACGACTGCGACGCCACGACCTTCGCGACCGATGAAGACACGGACGCGGACACCGACGGCGCTCCCCTGTGCCTCGACTGCGACGACGGAGACGCCGCCAACTTCCCCGGAAACGCCGAGGTCTGCGACCTGCAGGACAACGACTGCGACGGGACCACCTTCGCCACGGGCGAGAACACCGATGTGGACAACGACGGGGTGGTCGGCTGCCTCGACTGCGACGACAGCGACGCGAACAACTTCCCCGGCAACACCGAGGTCTGTGACGCCGCCGACAACGACTGCGATGCCGCCACCTTCGCCGCCGGCGAGGACTCGGACGCCGACGGGGACGGCGTGCTCGCGTGCCTCGACTGCGACGACGCCGATGCCAGCAACTTCCCCGGAAACGTCGAGGTCTGCGACGGCGCCGACAACGACTGCATCCCGGTCACCTGGGCCACCGACGAGGAGACCGACGCCGACAGCGACGGCTCCCCCCTCTGCCTCGACTGCGACGACGGAGACGCCGCCAACTTCCCCGGCAACCCCGAGGTCTGCGACGGCGCCGACAACGACTGTGACGCCACCACCGTCTTCACCGACGAGGACACCGACGTCGACAGCGACGGCACCATCACCTGCCTCGACTGCGACGACGCGGACCCCCTGAACTACCCCGGGAACATGGAGATCTGCGACGGCGCCGACAACGACTGCGACGCCACCACCACCGCCCTCGGCGAGAACACGGACGCGGACGGCGACGGCGCCCTCACCTGCCTCGACTGCGATGACGCGGACCCCACGAACTTCCCCGGCAACGTCGAGGGCTGCGACGGCGCCGACAACGACTGCGACGCCACCACCTTCGCGACGGGAGAGACCACCGACGGCGACAGCGACGGGGTCGTCACCTGCCTCGACTGCGACGACGCGGACCCCGCCAACTTCCCGGGCAACCCCGAGGTCTGCGACGGCGCCGACAACGACTGCGACGCCACCACCTCCGCGACGGGCGAGTCCACCGACGGCGACAGCGACGGCTCGATCACCTGCCTCGACTGCGACGACGCGAACCCCGCCAACTTCCCCGGCAACGTCGAGATCTGCGACGCGGCCGACAACGACTGCGACGCCACCACCTTCGCCACCGGGGAAGACACGGACGCCGATGCCGACGGTTCGGTCACCTGCCTCGACTGCGACGACACGAACCCGGCCACCTACCCGGGGAACGTCGAGGTCTGCGACGGCGCCGACAACGACTGCGACTCGGTGGTCCCCGCCGACGAGCTCGACGGAGACAACGACAGCTGGGCCCTGTGCGACGGCGACTGCGACGACGGCGACCTCCTCGTCTACCCAACCGCGATGGAGCTGTGCGACGGGATCGACAACAACTGCGACTCCGCGGTCCCCGACGACGAGCTCGACGGAGACCTCGACGGGTTCGCCCCCTGCGCCGGCGACTGCGACGACACCTCCGCCGCCATCGAGCCCACCGCCGTCGAGGCGTGCGACGGCGTCGACACGAACTGTGACGGGGACCTGCTCAGCGGCCGGTGGGAAGGCGATGTCCTGCCCGGCAGCTTCGACCTCGGCCCCGTGTTTCGGGGGGCGAAGTTCCTCCCGGCGACGGGCTTCGAGCTGGTGACCTTCGACTTCTGGTTCAACGCGGACGCCGGCCAGGACGTCACGTTCCAGGTGTTCTCCAGCACCTCGCTCAACGGCACCTACACCCAGGTGACCTCGGCGGTGTCGACGATCGCAGCGGCGGACGCGGGCCAGATGCAGTGGCACACGTCGCCCGCGCTGAACGTCGACCTCGTCCCCGGGACCTACTACGCCCTCGGCGCCTTCTTCGACGACGACACGGAGTTCGGCGCCACGGAGCTGAGCGACATCCCGTTCTCGCTCCCCCTGCCCATCCCCGGAGGAACCTACGAGGCCGGGGCCTACTACAACGCGAGCACGCCGCAGACGACCATGAGCAACGTCAGCGGCTACTACTACCCGCTCGCGCTCGAGATCGGCGGGGAGCTCGACGAGGACATGGACGGCGCCGCGCTGTGCGGCGACGACTGCGACGACGTCGACCCGAACGCGTTCCCCGGCAACCCCGAGATCTGCGACGACGTCGACAACGACTGCGACGCCACCACGTTCGCCACCGGCGAAGACACCGACGCGGACAGCGACGGCGTCATCACGTGCCTCGACTGCGACGACGCCGACGGGAACAACTACCCCGGCAACACCGAGATCTGCGACGAGGCCGACAACGACTGCGACGCGGCGACGTTCGCCGCTGGCGAGGACACGGACGGCGACGGCGACGGCACGGTGACCTGCCTCGACTGTGACGACGCGGACGCCAACAACTTCCCCGGCAACGTCGAGGTCTGCGACGACGCCGACAACGACTGCGACGCCACCACCTTCGCCACCGACGAGGACGACGACGCCGACAGCGACGGCTCCCCCACCTGCCTCGACTGCGACGACGGCGACGCGGACGCATTCCCCGGCAACCCCGAGGTCTGCGACGGCGCCGACAACGACTGCGACGGGGTGCTCCTGTCCGGCCGGTGGGCCTCCGACCCGCTGACCGACACCCGCAGCGGCAACAACACGTTCCGGGGAGGACGGATCCTGCCGTCGACCAACCTGCAGCTGGCGTCGTTCGAGTCCCACTTCCTCGCGACGGCGGGCCAGACGGTCACGTTCCAGGTGCTCTCGAGCTCGACGCTGGACGGGACCTACACCCAGGTGGCCGCGGCCACCGCGACGATCGACGCGGCCGACGCGGGGCAGCACCAGTGGCACACGTCCCCGCCCCTGAACATCGAGCTTGCTGCGGGCACCTACTACGCCATCGGCGCCCACTTCTCGTCGCCCATCACCCTGCGGGGGACGCTCATCAGCTCCCTGCCGTTCTCGCTGCCGCTCGCCTTCCCCGGCGGCACCTACGAGAGCGGGTCCTTCTACAACAACTCCCTGAGCACCTCGACCACCGCCGCCTCGAGCCGCTACTACCCCCTGGCGCTCCATCTCGAGGGGGAGTCCGACCTGGACATGGACGGGGCGGCGTTCTGCGGCGACGACTGCGACGACCTGGACCCGGGCAACTTCGTGGGCAACCAGGAGGTCTGCGACGGCTCCGACAACGACTGCTCGGGCGGCGCGGACGACTTCGGGTTCGCCGGCTCTGCCACCCCGTCCGTGGCCATCGACGCAACCACCGGACACGTGGTGACCGAGACCTTCGAGGTCATCGACAACGCCCCCATTGCGGACGTCGACCTCACCGTCTCCCTGACCCACGCAAGCGCCGCGGACCTGGAGATGACGCTCACCTCACCGAGCGGGACGGTGGTCACGCTCACGTCCGCGAACGGCGGGAGTGGGGACCAGTACGGCGGCACGACCTTCGACGACGAAGCGGCAGTGCTGATCTCCGCGGCCACCCCGCCCTTCCTCGGCGCGTACCAGCCCGAGGACCCGCTGTCGGTCTTCGACGGAGAGCTCCCTGGTGGGACCTGGACGCTGACGGTCACCGACCTGGTCTCCGCCACCGACGACGGCGTCCTCGACAGCTGGTCCCTCGACATCGTCAGCGACGCGGGTCCCTGCACGTCCGCGAGCTGCCTCGACGAGCTGACCCTCGACCCCGCGGCGCCGGATGGCGTCTACGTCCTCAACCCCACTGGGGTTCAGGGCTCCGCGGGCGAGTACGTGTGCGACATGTCGAACGGCGGCTGGACCGAGGTCTTCTACAACGACTTCGACTTCATCGGCCCCGATGCGCTGTGGTCCCAGCAGACGACGTCGAGCTGCGGCGGCGACATCATCCTCGGGGGGTACAACGTGATGGCCGGGGGCTCCATGACCCTGTCGGTCGACCTGTCCGACTTCACCCACACCGAGGCGCGGGTGCAGACCGAGTACTGGGCCATCGACAGCTGGGACAACGAGAACGGCTGGATCGACATCGACGGCACCACCATCTGGACGGGGACCTCGGGCAGCGGGGTGGCGCAGATCTGCGGACGGCAGACGTCGGGCTGGAATGAGGAGACGTTCGACATCGACCAGTCGTTCGCCCACTCGGCGTCGACGCTCCTGTACTCCGCGTCCAGCGATCTGAACTCCGGCGCGACGAACGAGTCCTTCGGGGTCGACGACGTCGTCATCTGGGTCCGCTGAGGGCCGAAAGCCCGCTCCGCCGACAGCCCTGTCGGCCACTTTCGACAACCCCACCGACATTCAAGACGACCGTTGCTTCATAGGCTCCCACAGAGCTGAGGAGAACCCATGTCCGTGCCTGCCCCCTCCCTGCCCGTGCTGCGCTGTCTCGCGCTCCTCCTGATGGTCCTGGGCCTCGCCCTGAGCGGGTGCCCGACCGTCGGGAACGACGACGACTCCGTGGCTGACGACGACGACGCGACCGGCGACGACGACGACGACTCAGCAGTTGGTGACGACGACGACTCAGCCGCCGGTGACGACGACGACTCAGCCGCCGGTGACGACGACGACTCAGCCGCCGGTGACGACGACGACTCAGCCGGCGGCGACGACGACGACTCCGTGCCCGTCGACGCGGACGGCGACGGTTCTCCCGAGGGCGTCGACTGCGACGACACCGACCCCGACGTCTACCCAGGGAACACCGAAGTCTGCGACCTCCAGGACAACGACTGCGACAGCACGACGTTCGCCCCGGGTGAGGACACGGACAGCGACAGCGACGGGGTCGTCGCCTGCCTCGACTGCGACGACAGCGACGCCGCCAACTACCCGGGCGGAACCGAGCTCTGCGATGGCGCAGACAACGACTGCGACGCCACAACCGTCTTCGCTGGCGAGGACACCGACGCAGACTTCGACGGTTCCATCGCCTGCCTCGACTGCGACGATGCAGACGCCAACAACGCTCCAGGCAACCTCGAGCTCTGCGACGGCGCAGACAACGACTGCGACGCCACGACCGTCTTCGCCGGCGAGGACACCGACGCAGACTTCGACGGTTCCATTGCCTGCCTCGACTGCGACGACGCAGACGCCAACAACGCTCCAGGCGGAACCGAGCTCTGCGATGGCGCAGACAACGACTGCGACGCCACGACGGTCTTCGCCGGCGAGGACACCGACGCAGACTCCGACGGCACCATCGCCTGCCTCGACTGCGACGACGCAGACCCGCTCAACTACCCCGGCAACCTGGAGATCTGCGACGGCCAGGACAACGACTGCGACGCAACCACCGTGGTGTTCGGGGAGGACACGGACCTGGACACCGACGGGGTCCTCGCCTGCCTCGACTGCAACGACGAAGACCCGCTCAACTACCCCGGCAACACCGAGGTGTGCGACGGCGAAGACAACGACTGCGACCTCACCACCGTCTTCGTCGGGGAGGACACCGACAGCGACTCCGACGGCGCCATCACCTGCCTCGACTGCGACGACGCAGACGGAGACAACTTCCCGGGCAACACCGAGCTCTGCGACAACGCCGACAACGACTGCGACAGCACCACCTTCGCTACCGGCGAGGACACCGACAGCGACTCCGACGGCGCCATCACCTGCCTCGACTGCGACGACAGCGACGGAGCCAACTTCCCGGGCAACACCGAGCTCTGCGACGACGCCGACAACGACTGCGACAGCACCACCTTCGCTACCGGCGAGGACACCGACAGCGACTCCGACGGCACCATCACCTGCCTCGACTGCGACGACAGCGACGCCACCGCCTACCCCGGCGCCCCCGAGCTCTGCGACGCCATCGACCAGGACTGCGACGGCGACGTCCTCCCACCGGGCGGCGCGGACGACGTGGATGGCGACGGCTACGTCGGCTGCGACGACTGCGACGACGCCGACCCCACCAGCTACCCCGGAGCCACCGAGGTCTGCGACGGTGCCGACAACGACTGCGTCCCCACCTCGGCAGAGACGACCACCATCTGGCCCGGCTTCCCGGCGACGGGGTCCCACCGCGCCCGCGGCAGCCGGTTCCTCCCGAACCGCGACACGCTGCTCAGCGAGTTCTGCCTCTTCCTGGACGCCCCCGCCGGCACCGAGCTTAGCTTCGGGGTGTGGGAGTCGGCGACCAGCACCGGGACGTACTCGCTGATCGCCACGCAGGACGAGGAGGTCTCTCCCGCCGACGGAGGCGCGATCAACCTCATCTGCGCGGGCGGGTGGGACGTCGAGCTGCAGGCGGGAATGCACTACGCGGCGCTCGCCTGGTGGGGCCCGGAGTCGGTGACGTACTACGGGCCCGCGCCGCCCACCACCCAGCCGTCCTGGGGGACGATCACCGGCGGGCTCTACGAGAACACGGGCTCCCTGCCCTTCACCATCGACGGCTCGACCCAGAGCACCGGCAGCGAGTACGGCGGCACGATCAGGGTGGACGACGAAGGCGACGCCGACGGCGACTCCTGGCTCGCCTGCGAGGACTGCGACGACGGGACCGCCCTGCGCGCCCCCGACGCGCTCGAGGACTGCGACGGGCTCGACAACGACTGCTCGGGGGTCATCGACACCTTCGGCTACGACGCGACCGACACCTTCGGCTTCGCCCTGGACAGCAGCTGGAACCACACCTTCGGGCTCGCGTACCTCGTCCAGGAGAACGCCCCCGTCGCCGACGTGAACGTCACCCTGGAGATGAACCACCCCAACGCCGCGGACATCCAGCTCACCGTGACCTCCCCCTCGGGGACGGTCGTCGAGCTCACGTCAGGCAACGGCGGGAGCGGCAACCAGTACGTGGGCACCACCTTCGATGACGAGGCCGACGAGCCCATCGCGTCCGCGGCCACCCCGTTCTCCGGCGCCTACGTCCCAGAAGAGGCCCTGTCCGCGTTCGACGGCGAGCCCTCGGCGGGCCCCTGGTCCGTGACCGTCACCGACACCGTCCCCGGCACCGATGTCGGAACCCTGGTGGGCTTCGGCATCGAGATCGTGATGGATGCCGGGGCCTGCACGGCCGCGAGCTGCCTCGACGAACTGACCACGAACCCCACGGCGCCCGACGGGACCTACGTCCTCAACCCCACCGGGATCCAGGGCGCGGCCGGCGAGTACGTCTGCGACATGGCGAACGGCGGCTGGACCCAGGTGTTCGCCAACGACTTCGACGTCGTCGGGCCCGACCCGCTCTGGTCCCAGCAGTCGACGTACAGCTGCGGCGGTGACGTCCTCCTCGGGGGCTACAACATCATCTCCGGGGGGACCCAGACCCTGTCGCTGGACCTGACGGAGCACACGCACACGGAGGCGCGGGTCCAGACGGAGTACTGGGCCATCGACAGCTGGGACAACGAGAACGGATGGATCGACGTGGACGGCGCGAACATCTGGTCGACGATGTTCCAGTCGGGCACCACCACGAACATCTGCGGCCGCGGGAACAAGCCCGGCTGGACCGAGCAGACCTTCGACGTGGACGAGGAGTTCGCGCACTCGGCGCCGACCCTCCTCTACTCCGCGGGCAGCAACCTCAACCAGCCAGCCTGGGACGAGTCCTTCGGGGTCGACGATGTCGTCATCTGGGTCCGCTGAGCCCGCGGTGTCTCCCTACACTCCCGCTGATGGACACCGCACCTCGGCACCCGCCTACCGCTGACGAGCTGGAGAAGGCCGTGCTGCTGTTCGCGAACCAGATCCTGTCCCGCGGGGCCCTCTTCACCCTGGCGGCCATCCTCCTCGGGCTCCTGGGGGGCGCCGTCGGCGCGTACGTCTTCGACGACCCGAGCATGCAACTCCCGCCGGTGGCGCTGCTGTTCGTGGTGGGGTTCATGGTGCCCGGGGTCGCGGCGGTGTGGCTGGTGACCCGCTCCCGGATCATGACGCAGCGCGCGGCGAGCATCTCCCTGATTGCCCTCGCGTCGACCCCGGCGGTCCTGGGCACGCTCAACAGCGTGTTCGACCTGCCCCACCTCGCCTCGATGTTCAACGGGGCGATGGGCATGTACATGATGGTCCTGGTCTCGATGACCGCGCTGTTGCTCAGCCCTCGGCTCAGCTTCGGGGTGGGACTGTGGTGCGCCACCCAGTACCTCGTCATGTTCGGGATCGCGCGACCGCTCCTCACCACGCTCTCCGGGCCCCAGGAGGTCACCGCGGCCATCGCCAGCTGGGGGGAGGCGGGCCGGCACGCGATGATGATCGGCAGCGTCGGCGGCCTGGTCGCGCTGTTCGGGGTGGTCATGCGCCGCGTCCTGGCCCAGCTCATCGACCAGGAGCGACGCCGGGAGGCTGCGGAGCGGGAGAACGTCCAGCGCGAGGCCAAGCAGGCGCTGCTCCAGGCGAACAGCGAGGCGAAGAGCGCGTTCGTCGCCACCATGAGCCACGAGCTGCGGACGCCGATGAACGCCATCCTCGGGCATGCCCAGCATCTGGAGCTGGCGCCCGAGCTCTCGAGTCGGAGCCGGGACGGGGTGCGGACGATCCTGTCGAGCAGCCGCCACCTGCTCGAGCTCATCTCCGAGGCCCTCGACACCGCCGCGATCGAGGCGGGGCGCGTGCGCTTGTCGATGGGCCCGGTGGCGCCGCGGGACGTGGTCAAGGGCGCGCGGGACATGCTCCGGCCCCAGGCGTCCGAGAAGGGCCTGACCCTCACGACGGCGATCGACCAGAACGTGCCCCTGGAGGTCGTCTCGGACGAGAAGCGCCTGCGCCAGGTCCTCACCAACCTGGTCGGCAACGCGATCAAGTTCACCGAGGCCGGGTACGTCAGCCTGCACCTCCGGTCGCCGCAGCCCGAGGTCCTCGTCTTCGTCATCGAGGACACGGGGGTGGGGATCCCGGCGGACCGGGTGGAGACCATCTTCGACCGGTTCGAGCGCGTGGAGCACGACCAGCAGGGGTCGGGCCTGGGGCTCGCGATCACCCGCCAGCTCGTGGACGCGATGGGCGGCACCATCGAGCTGACGAGCGTCCTCGGCGAGGGGACCCGGGTGGAGGTCCGCCTTCCGTCGGGGGTGCATGCGCCGCCGGACACGAGCGAGCTGAGCGCCTACCCCAACGCGACCGACGCGGAGTGGCTGCTGGAGAGCGCCCTGCTGGGGGACATGCAGGAGGTGGCGCGTCGCGCGCGCGAGCTGGCCGACCGGGCCCCGAAGCTGAGCGTGTTCTCGGCGCGGGTCTGCGCGCTGGCTGAAGACTTCGAGGACCAGCAGCTCCTCGAGCTGCTCCAGACCCGGGGATCCAGTGACTGACAGCGCCGCCCGCATCCTCGTCATCGACGATAGCGCTGCGAACCTCAAGGTCGCGACGATGCACCTGACGGACTACGCGTACGTGGTCCTCACCGCGCGGGATGGGGAGAGCGGCCTGCGACGCGCCAAGCGGGCGAAGCCGGACCTGATCCTCCTCGACATCCAGATGCCCGGCATCGACGGGTACGAGACGTGCCGGCGCCTCAAGGCGGACCCGGTGACCGCCGAGATCCCCGTCATCTACATGACCGCCCGCTCGCAGGTGGAGGACAAGCTGCGCGCCTTCGAGCTCGGCGGCGTCGACTACATCACGAAGCCCTTCGAGGTGCCGGAGCTCATCGCCCGGGTGCGGACCCACCTCCAGCTGGTCCAGGCGACGCGACAGATCGCGCGCCACGCCGAGGAGCTCGAGACCCGGGTGGCCGAGGTGACCGCGGATCTGCGGAGCGAGCTCGCGGAGCGGCGGGCCGTCGCCGCGGAGCGGGAGGCGCTGAGCGAGCTGGTGCGGGTGCAGGGCGAGCAGCTCTACGACCAGACGCGCCGGTGGCTCGCCCAGCGAGAGGACCGGGACGTGGGCCTCGCCCAGCGGGTGCGGGTGGACATCGCCGAGCGGATCCGCCTCGCGCTGGAGCGGCTGCGGCGCACCCAGGCCACCGACCCGAACGACGGCATCGAGGAGGCCATCGCGCTCCTGAGCCCCGCCCTGGCCCAGAGCGAGGACGTGGGGGCCTCGCTGCGGGACGTCCCCACGCTGACCGAAAACCCGCTGCTCCAGCTGTCGGCCCGGGAGTACGAGGTGTTCCAGCTGCTGACGAAGGGCAAGGCGAACAAGGAGATCGCCTACACCCTCGACATCGCCACCTCCACGGTGAGCACCTACCGGGTCCGCATCATGGAGAAGCTCGAGGTGACGGACCTGCCAGGGCTCACCCGCCTGGCCGTGCAGTTCCGCGGCCCGGAGCCGGCGGCGTAGTGCGCCTCGGACTCACAGGGAGTTCACCCAGCTCTCCGGCGCCACGAACAGCACGCCGATGAACACCGCGGCCAGGACCGCGACGGAGAGCAGGGAGACCAGGAACACCCGACCGTAGGACTGCTTGAGTCCTCCGGTCCGGAGGTGGGCCTCGATCCGCTCGCGAAAGAGCTGTTGCGCAGCCTGGTACATGCCAAACGCGGCTCCGAGACTGAGGCCAGTGGCGGCCTGCTGCGGGAGCCACAGCGCGAGGATGAGGTACAGGGCGGCTGCGAGGCCGCCCCACCGAAGGACCTGGCCCCGTCGGTCGTGCTCGCCGAACGCCTCGTAGTTGGCGGCGATCATCCACAGACCGGCGAAGACGGACCCGAGGACGGTGCCCGCCAACACCTGGTGTGCCGTGTAGATGCGCCCCGGAGGGACATCGGTCCGCTGGAGGGCCGCTGTCGGTGGCTCGTAGGGGTCGGCGAAGGCGTCGGTCACCGCCCCACTCTGACACGGTCGGCGACGCGGGGCCCCCGAGGCCGTGGTCCGCACCTCCCGTCGACGGACGCGGACGTCCGCGGACGGTGCCTGGAGGGCCGCGGTCGCGCCCCGCGAGCGCGCCCGAGCGGAGGCAGATGGGGCGACAGATCAGGCACCAGCTACCTGATCGCCTCATCGGGCGCGGCCCCGCGGCGATCTGGCATGACTCCCGCAAAGACTCCTCGCGAACCCCCACCGGTCTCCCGGACCGAGGAGCACGCCATGAAGCACTCTCTCCAAGTCGCCGCCCTTGCCCTTGCCGCCCTCCCTGCCACCGCGCTCGCCCAGGCCCAGCCGATCATCGACACCGTCGAGTTCGAGGACAGCATCTGCTCCCGCGCCTCCGACGAGCAGCGGTCCATGGCGGCCCGCGCCGGGGTGCCGACGCCCGCCCGCTCCTGCGAGATGTACTCGGGCGGGACCATGTCCTGGGCGCCCGTCGCCTACGTCCACGCCTACGAGATCGAGGTGTGGGCCGACTTCGGAGAAGGCATCGAGTACCTGGGCAGCTACGAGACCAAGGACACGAGCCTCGAGCTGTCGGGCGGACCGGCCGACGCCTACTACCTCACCGTCCGCGCCGATGCGGGCCGCGGCCTCGGGGACGCCGACCGCAGCGTGGTCGTGGTGAACCACATCCGCCCCGAGTCGACGGAGTTCCCCCAGGACCGGGAGCCGGGCGACGCGGGCGCCGAGTGCCACGGGGAGGCCGAGCTGCTCGAGGCGATCGACGCCCTGGTCGCGTCCCACTGGGCGGCGGACGCCGAGCTTCGTCAGCTGCGCGCCGAGCGCGACGCGGCACGCCATGCGATGACCCAGGCCGAGCTCGATGCGCGCCAGCTCCGGGCCGCCAACGCCCGGCTCCAGGCCCAGCTGAGCGACCTGCGCCGCCGGGTGCGCGCCCAGGAAGATGCGAGCAAGAGCGGCAAGGGCGCCAAGGACTCCAAGGACCCCAAGGGCGCGCGCTAGCTCAGAAGCCGTTCGCCACCTGGTACGTGATGAGGCCGGCGGTCACCTGACCGTCGGCCTCGGCGCCGGTGAGCCACGGACCGAAGGAGGCGTCCCCCTCGATCTCCGACTTGAGGAACGCCACGAGCTTGCCCTGGGCCAGGGCCCGGCTGATCGCCGGGTCGTCGGTCCCCAGCGGGCAGGCGAGGCAGCTCAGGCACAGCGGGTTGTCGAGGAACGACATGTGGTTCGCGCCGAGCACGTCGATCTCCAGCGCCGGGCTGCTCGCGTTCTGGAAGTACTGCTGGAAGTTGTCCGCCGCGGGCGCACACGCGCCGCCCAGTCCGCCGGTGGCGTTCGTCGTCTCTCCCAGCAAGACCAGGGGGACGGTGATCTGCGGCATGAGCTCGGGGGTCACGGAGGGGTAGTCCGGCGTGACGCCGATGAGGGGACCGCCACCCGCGTCCACGGGGTCCACTCCGAACACCCCGAGCGGTCGGCTGTCGGTCGTGGCGAGGAGCAGGCTGATCTTCCCGCCCATGGAGTGCCCGGCGAGGGTGATCGATGCTCTGTTCGCCGCGCCTCCGTAGGTCCCGCCCGCCGTGCTGCCGTTGGCGACGATGTCGTCGAGCAGCGCGCCCACGTGGGCGGCGAGGTCCACGTGGGTCTCGGGGATGATGATGCTGCCCGGCAGATCGGGGAACACGGCGAGGTAGCCCCAGCTCGCGAGGTGCTCGCCCCAGGAGACGTAGTCCGCAGGGCTCAGCTGGAACCCATGGCTGAAGACGACGACGGGGAAGGGGCCCGTCGCGGCTGGGGTGTAGATCTGGATGGGGATGGTGCTGCCGTCGAAGGAGCTGTAGCTGCCCGAGCTGGTGGAGAAGCCGAGCCCCCCAGCGACGGACGGGTCCGGCGCCGAGCCGACGGCATCGTCGTCGTCCGCCGCGTCGTCGTCGTCCACCGCGTCGTCGTCATCCGCTGCGTCGTCGTCATCCGCTGCGTCGTCGTCGTCCGCCGCGTCGTCGTCGTCCACGGCGTCGTCATCGTCTGCCGCGTCGTCGTCGTCTGCCGCGTCGTCGTCGTCCGCCGCGTCGTCGTCGTCCGCCGCGTCGTCGTCGTCGAGGGAGCTGTCGTCGTCGTTCGCGGCGTCGTCGTCGTCCGCGGGCACGAGGACGGGACAGCCGCCGAGCAGGAGGGCGAACAACAGGGCGAGCAGGCAGCGGGCGTCGAACGTCATGGGATCTCCGGCGCCGACGGTAGACGCCGCGGAGCACGCCCGCCCAGCGGCTCTCGTCGAACCGCCGGCGCGGAGGCGACGGACCGACCACCTTGACCAACAAGAACCCAACTGACACCTTGTAGACCATGCGGTCTAACCCATCGGTCCAGCTCTACCACTTCCCGCCGTCCCTCTGCTCCCAGAAGGTCCGCCTGGCCCTCGCCGAGAAGGGGGTGGCCTGGGAGTCGACGATGGTGAACATCGGTCCACCCATGGAGAACTACGAGCCCTGGTACGCCCGCATCAACCCGCGGATGGTCGTCCCCACCCTCGTCGTGGACGCCGAGGTGATCACCGACTCTGCGCGCATCGTCGCCGAGGTGGATCGGCGCTTCCCCGGCCCGGACCTGCGGGCGGGCGACCCCGGCGTCCAGGCCCTGATCGCGCTCCAGGACCGCATGCCCATCCGGGAGCTCGCCTACGCCCGGACCTCCGGCCTCATGGGGTTCCTCGTGAAGGGGGCCTTCGAGAAGCGCGTGAAGGTCCTGACCCGCCAACGTGACGCCCACCCGGACCTCGCGCCGCTCTACCAGGCCCGCCTCGACGACGTCGCCCGCTGGCGGCATCAGTCGTCCACCTCCGAGGAGATCGAGCGGGGGCGCGAGGCGGTCGCCCGCGCCCTGGAGACCCTGGAGGAGACGGCGAGCGACGCCGAGGGACTCGTGGGCGCCTACTCCCTCGCGGACGTCACCTGGACCGTGCTCGTCGCGCGCCTGCACTTCATGGGCTGGCGGGACCGCATGGGTCCGAAGACGCTCGCCTGGTACGCCCGGATGAAGGCCCGCCCCACGTTCGAGGGCGCCGACGTGTGGGAGAGGCCCAAACCCCTGAAGATGCTCCCGATCGTGGGGCAGGTCGTGGCCATGCGGCTGGGGCTCCGCTGATGCCGCGCCCTCGCTGGTGGAGCCTCGCGGAGGACCGGCGCGAGCGCATCCGGGAGGCGGTGCTCGACGAGGTGGCGGACGTCGGGCTCGCCGAGGCCAGCGTCAACCGCATCCTCAAGGCGGCCGGGTTCAGCAAGGGCGTCCTCTACTACTACTTCGAGGATCGGGGCGAGCTCCTGGAGACGGTCATGGGCGGCATCGCCGCGCGGCTCGAGCCCCACCTCATCGCCGAGATCCTCGGCAGCACGACCCCCGAGGAGTTCTGGAGCGCGATCCACGACCGCTACGCGCGCTCGGTCTCGTGGCTCGTGGCCCACCCACGAATGCACCGCGTCGTGCGCTGGGCGACCCACGGCGTCTCGGGTCCTCAGCAGCTCACGCCACGCCTCCAGGCCTTCCCGGACCGCGTCGGCGGCCTCACCAGCCGGGTCCTGGAGCACGGGCGGACGATCGGGGCCGTGCGCACGGATCTCTCCCCCGACGATCTGTTCGACATGGCCCTCGGTCTGATGTTCACCATGGACACCATGACCCTGCGGGACGAGTCCCCGGACCCCGCAGCGAGCGCGGACCGGCTGGTGGACGCGGCGCGCCGGCTGCTCAGCCCCTGAGAGCGAGGCGCCCGACGGCTACTGCGCGGTGAGCCCCCCGTCCACCGTCACCTCGGCCCCGGTGACGAACGCCGCTTCGTCCGACAGCAGAAACAGAATGACGTTGGCGACCTCACGCGGCGTGCCGAAGCGACCCAGGGGGTAGAAGCGCTTGAGGCGTGCGGGGTCGATCTTCAGCTGCTCGACGCCCGACTCGGCCATCGGCGTCTCGATGACCCCGGGGTGGATGGAGTTCACCCGAATCCCCTGCCCCCCGAGCTCCGAGGCGGCCCCCTTCGTCATCGCGCGGACCGCCCCCTTCGTCGCGCCGTAGCTGTTGTACATGGGCGCCCCCACGAGGCCCGCCACCGACGAGACGTTCACGATGGCGCCGCCGTCGGTCATCGCGTGGGCGGCGTGCTTCTGCCCGAGCGCGACCCCGACGACGTTGACCTGGAGCATCGCCTGGAGCCCGTCGATGTCGAGGGCGTGGATGGGGTGCAGGGAGAGGAGGCCGGCGTTGTTGACGAGGCCATCCACCTTCAGCCCTGCGGCCCGGGCGGCACGGAACACGGCGGCCCACGCTTCGTCCGAGGTGACGTCGTGAGAGAGCCCCAGGTGCCCCTCACCCGGGAGCCCCGCAGCCGTCCGCTCCGCGGAGGCGCCGTCGATGTCCGTCGCGATCACCGTGGCGCCCTCCTCAGCGAGGCGCAGAGACGCCGCCGCCCCGATCCCGCTCCCCGCGCCGGTCACCATCACGACCCGCTCTGCCATCCGTCCGCTCATCGCTCGCTCCTCGGTCTCTGTTCGCACGACGCCTCGCTGAAATGAACTGAAATCGCCAGCCGGCCGCCTCCGTGGGATTGTTCCTGACAGGGGGGACGTCATGCAGCTGTCCGGTCTCGATCTTCGTGTCTCCAGCGAGATGCTTACCGACCAACGGGTCGGATCGGCGGTCGCCGGCAGCTCCGACCTCGTCGGTGTATCGACCACCCACGGGGCCGAGGTGCTGTTCCAGGCCCAGGACGGCTCCCTCCACAATGTCCATCGGGACCCCGCAAGCGACAGCGGCTGGGTCAGCACGCCCCTCCCGCCGATCCACGGTGCGTCAGGTCTCACCGTCGCGCAGGCGGGGGGAGTCCCCACCGCGCTCTGCATCGGCACCAACCTCGCGGCGCCCAGCCTGTGGACCTCGACGCGCTCGGGGTCCTCCTGGAGTGCCTGGGCGGAGCGCCCCGTCCCGGCGCAGGCCCGCCAGAACTACATCGTCCGGGTCGTCCCCGATCTCTCCGGGGCCGCGGCGACCGTCTACCTGTTCCTGCGAGGGAGCAGCGCGAGCCCCACCCCGGGCGCCCTGACGCTCTGGCGCATCGACTGGACGACGAATGTCTGGACCTCCCTGGGGGGCGTCGCGAGCACGCAGGGGGCCGCGGTGAACCTGAACGGCTCCGAGGGCTTCGTCGCGTTCGTCGGGACCGAGACCCCGAACCGATGGGCCCTGGTGCTCCACCCGATGGACGGGACTCCCACTCCGGTGGCCAACACGCTCGCGGTACGCCAGCTCGCCACGGTCCGGGACGCCTCGGGACGCAGCAGCGTCTTCCTCTATGACCCGGGGCTCCTCACGGGGACGCCCCGCCTCGCCGTCGTGAAGGCACCCACCTCGACCAACCCTCCTGTGATCGACACGGGGGTCTCCCTCCAGGGTCTGCTCCCGGTGGACGCGGGAGCCGCGACGGAGGCCCTGTACGCCCTGGGCCGGGACGGATCCCTCCTCGCGTTTCACCCGAGCGGGGCGACCGCGTCCGGCTGGACCAGCACCCCCATGCCGCTCGGCGTCCACCTTTCCGACGCCGTCAGCGTCCTCGGGCAGGACGGCTCCCCCACGCTGTTCGGGTTGGACCACGCGGACCAGTTCGTGCGCCTCACCCTGCCCGTGGGCGCCGACGGCACCTCCGGGATGTGGGAGCAGGAGACCGTCGATCTCCCCGCCCAGTCGATGGTCCGCGTCGATGCCTACGCGACCCACCTCTCGGTCACGGACGCGAGCGGGCGGCCGCGACTCTTCGAGACTGTCGCGCTGTACGCGGACGAGGTCGTCTCCGCCGAGGTGAACCACGAACACGTCGTCCTCGGACCGACGACGCCCACGTCGGTCACCACCGACGGCAACGGCCAGATCACGATCCTGTCGGCGACGGACTCGCTCCAGAGCGCGGACCTTCGGGTCACCGTGGGAGAGGGGGCCGACGCGTCCACCGCCCACGCCGCCCGCACCGGGACCACGCTGAAGCGCCTCAAGGGGACGACGCAGGCCCAGCTGGGCACGATCCTCCCCGCGTCCATGAAGCCCCACGCGGCCGTGATCCAGGAGGCCCTCCAGCGCACCGCGGCGCTCGCCCCGGCCCCGTCGGGCTGCGATCCACACCATCTCGCTCCGATCGACGCAGACGCCCTCGCCGACATGAACTGGGTGTTCTCCGTCCAGGGCAACGATGTGTCCTTCACCCCCACCTCGGCGGACGAGGCTGCGGCCCTCATGGACAGCTATCGCGCGTCGGGTGTGACCTTCGACTCCCCCGAAGGGTGGCTCTCCGAAGCCTGGAGTTGGCTGGGGGACACCCTCGAGGCGGTCGCCGAGGAGGCTGTCGAGGCCGTCAAGCTCACGGTCCAGGCAGCGACCGACGCGGCCCACATCGTCCTCGACTGCGTCATCGACGGCGTGCAGTACGTGTTCAGTGCCGTGGTGAAGGTCGTCCGGGACGTGCTGGCCTTCGCCGAGGGCATCTTCAACGCCGTCAAGACCGCGTTCTCCACCCTCTTCGGGTTCTACGGCTGGCTTCTCGACGGTGCCCGACAGGACATCTGGTACACCCACGAGGCCTTCGGGCACGTCACCACGCTGCTCGCGACCAAGGTCGACGGGTGGCTCGAGACCCTGATCGAGCAGACCCCCGCGAAGGTGGCGGCGGCGGTCTCCCAGGCGGACGCCGCCATCGATCGGCTCATCGCGAAGTGGGGGTCGGAGCCGCTGCACCCGGTCGCGGCCCGGAGTCTGGGACGGCTCGGCGCGCCCCAGCTCTCCCTCGACGACGCCGTAGACGAAGCGAAGGCGGTGGCGCTGTGGCTGCTTCACCGCCTGTCCGGGCCGGGGATCGACTACGACCCGCCGTGGAACACCCTGTCCCAGGTCGGGGACGCGCTCCGCGACATGTTCACGTCCGTGACTTCGGACGTCTGGGAGGCCCTGCGGACCCACGTCGACAACATCGGGACCTATCTCAGCCAGAGCGCGAACGACCCAGCGAGTCTGGGGGCGCTGACCTTCGAGTTCGTCCTGAAGGAGGTCAAGGTCCTCATCGGGCTCGTGGGCCACGTCCTCGGTGATCTCGCGGTGGGGATCCTCAAGGTCGTCAAGACCCTGGGGGAGTGGATCGGAGGGGGCGTCCTCTCGAAGCCCATCACCGGCTTCTTCATCCCCGAGGTGTACAACCTCGTGAACCCGGGCCCACGAGAGGCGCCGACGGCCGTCTCCATCGCGACGCTGCTGACGGCGTTCCCCCTGACCGTGGTCTATCGCCGCCTGCTCGGGGTCTCTCCCTTCGACTCCGACTGGGCGGCCACGCTGAGCCCGCTCGAGGCGCTACTCGACCCTCCCGGCCCCGGCGCCGCTCCCGCGATCGAGAGCGCGGCCGCAAAGAAGGCGGGCCAGATCCTCGGGGGGCTCTGGGCCGTGGGATACACGCTCGTCTGGCTGCCACTGGAGGTGGGGAACGACCTCACCCCCGATGAGGTGAAGAAGAGCTTCGGCCTCTGGAGGCTCCTGGTCGTGGTGGGGTGCGAGGCGGTCCTCTACGTGATCGGCGTGCTCGCCGCCCTGGTCGGGTTTCACCTGGCGCTGACCCACAGCCTCGACTTCTGGAGCGACATCGTCCTCCTCGTCGCGTGGGGACTCCCGGTCGCGGTCGACCTGATCGCCGGGGTGCTGAACATCCTCAACATCGGCGATCCCACGAAGCTCATCCCGACGGACGCCGTCGCCTGCTTCCTCGGGATCGTGATCTTCGCGGTCGGGCTCGTCTCCCTCGCCACCGAGCTCCTGGAGGAGGAGAGCAGCGTCGCCTCGGCCGTTCTCCACCTCGTGAGCCCGTTCGCGCTGATCCTCAAGCCGCTCCAGAGGCTCCCTCCGGCGTACGGGATCAAGTACGGACCGCTCCTCGTCGCCATGTCCGATGCCGTCGCCGACGGCGCCTCGTCCCTCGCGGCCGGCGCGATCGCCGCCGGACGACCCAACCCCTGGAAGACGGCCTGAGCGCCGGATCGACGACAAGGAGCGCACCCATGACGACGCCCGTGACCTTCAACACCGCCGGCAAGCTCGTGAACTGGATCGCGAACCGGACGAACTGGCCTCTGGGCCTGGCCGCTGCGAGCGCCGGCCACATCGGGTACGAGCCCTCCGACCGACCGCCCCCGGAGTGGGGGAGCTCGCAGATCACGTGGAACTACGACAACCAGAACCTCGCGGCGATGGACACCGCGCCGTGCCTGGAGGTCAAGGACCTGAGCAAGCACTCGGTCGTGCCGGGCGCGTCGTACCTCATCCGCACCGGGAGTGGAGTCGGCAACGCCGCGAGCTTCTTCGTACTGCAGGGGGTCGACGGCGGCTCGGTGCTCTACGGGGGAGTGGCCCTGTACAACCTCGTGGGGCACCCGAAGGCGTGGACGTACTACACCCCTCAGGTGCCCGGCCCCTTCGCCATCGAGCTCAACTCCCCCTACTACGAGACGATCCTTCGGATCTCGGTCAGCTACGTCCCGCGCAGCACCGGCTCCGGCGGTCCACGGGGTGCGCGCCTGATCCACACCTACGAGGCCCTGAAGTCGCGGTCCGGCGCTCCAGTCCCCCACATCCTCGACGACGAGCTGCCGGTCGAGGTTCTCCGAACGAGCGTCCCCGCCCGCACCTGGTAGGCGGCACCTTTCAGGGATTCGGGGTCCCGCCGGGATCGCCCCGTCACGGATCGCCGGTCTCTGGTGACATGCCCCCATGCGCCCCTACGACCACGACCGCGATCTCGCCACCGTCCTCAGCATCTGGAACGAGCTCAACTGGCTCGAAGACTGCGAGCACCGCGAGGCGGGCCTGCGGGCGTTCCTCCGCGACACCCACGGGGTGGTGGAGGAGCTGGACGGACGGGTCGAGGCCCACGTGGGGATCCGCGATGGACGGGTGAACCACGAAGGGCGCTGGCTGCCCCTGGGCATGGTGGCCTGTGTGACGACCTCGCCCGTGGCGCGGGTCGGGGGGCTCGCGTCGCGTCTGACGGCGGCGGCGGTGGCGGACGCGGCGGAGCGCGGCGCGGTGGCGGCCGCGTTGGGGATGTTCGACCAGGGGTTCTACGACCGCTTCGGGTTCGGGACCGGGGTGCCCGATCCCCGGCGGACCATCGACCCCAGGACCCTCGACGTGCCGAAGCTGACCCGGCGCCCCGTGCGGTTGGGCCTCACCGAGCTGGACGAGGTCCTCGCCTGCAAGCGCGCTTCGCACCGAGCCCACGGCGCCGCCCTGTTCGACACCGACGGGGACGTCGAGGCGGAGATCCGCTGGTACGCCGACGGCTACATCCTCGGGTTCCGCGACGCAGCCGGCACTCTCACCCACTGCCTGTTCGCCGTGCGGAAGGGCGAGCAGGGCCCCGACCGGATCCGCTGGATGGCCTGGCGGACGCGGGCCGAGCTCGTCGAGCTGCTCTCCCTGATCCGGTCCCTCGCCGACTCCCTGTATGCCGTGCGGATGGCCGACCCCATCGGCGTGTGCATGCTCGACTACGTACGCCGGCCCTTCGAGGCCATGGAGAAGCGCCTCAAGGGGACCTTCGGTCATCCCGACTCGGCGAACGCGTGGGAGCAGTGGCGGATCCTCCAACCCACGCCGGCGTTCGCGGGGGTGCGCGCCGCGGGGGAGGCGACGCTGACGGTGCAGCTGACCGACCCCATCGCGGACCACCTCGCGCCCGAGAGAGCATGGCGGGGCGTTGCTGGCCCCTGGACCCTGCGGCTGGGGGAGAGCTCGTCCATGACCCCGGGCGGCGCGACCGATGCTCCGGTCCTGGAGGCGAGCATCAACGCTCTCTCCCGGTGGTGGCTCGGCGTGCGCCCCGCCTCCCACCTCGCCCTGAGCGACGACTTCGCCGCGACGCCGGAGCTGCTGGCCACCCTCGACCGCTGCTGGCGTCCGCCCCTGCCCCGCAACGACTGGGAATTCTGACGGTTCCTCCCTCGGCGCTATGGTCCCGGACGATGTCCGATCCGCTGCCCCTGACTCCCATCCACGCCATCCAGGGCGCGGGCCTCCTCTCCCCCCTCGCCGGCCAGACCGTCCGCACCCGCGGCGTCGTCATCGGCCACGCCCGCAAGGGGTACTTCATCCAGGACCCGCAGGGGTCGCCGAACCCGCGGGTCTCCGACGGGCTGTTCGTCTACAGCCCGCGACGGAAGGCGCGGATCGGCCTGCACCTGGAGGTGGAGGGCAAGGTCATCGACTACCGCGCCGACGACGACGGGCGGCCCACCACCCAGCTCAAGGCCTTCGAGGTGACCCTCGCGCCCGAGCCCGGGAAGAAGATCGAGCCCGTCTGGCTCACGGCGGACCTGCTCCCCGACTCCGACACCGAGCTCGCGAAGGTGCTCAATGGCCTCGAGGGCATGCTCGTCGGGATCCCGAAGGGCTCGACCTTCGTCGCACCGAGCAACTCCTTCGGCGACTACGTGTGCGCCCCGCCCGGCGTCCCCGGGACGCGGAGCTCCCACGGCGGCATCGTCATCGATCCGGCGCGGCCCCACCGCTGGCTGCCCGGCTTCCGCATCCTCGACTACGACCGCGCCCCCGTGGTGCATGTGGGCAGCACCCTGCTCAACGACGTCATCGGCCCCCTGAACTACCGCTCCGAGGCCTTTCAGATCGCCGCGCGCGGGGACGTGCGGGTGGAGGAGGCGCCCCTCGTCCATCCGAAGGCCACGCTGACCAGCGACGGCGACGGCATCACCATCCTCACCCTCAACGGCTTCAACCTCGACGTGCACATCGAGGACCCGGAGGCGGTGAAGGACCCGGACCGGGACGTGGACGACGACATCCTGTACGGCCGCTTCGAGATGCTCGCCCGGGCCATCGTCCGGCAGGCCGGCGCCCCGGACATCGTCGCGCTCCAGGAGATCCAGGACAACGACGGGGCCGAGCTGACCGACGTCGTCGACGCGTCGGACACGTACAAGCAGCTCATCCGCGACATTCGGCGCATCGGCGGTCCGACCTACCGCTGGGCCGACATCCCACCCGCCCCGGACGCGGACGGCGGGCAGCCGGGCGGCAACATCCGCAATGCCTTCCTCTACAACCCCGCGCGCGTCGAGCTGAAGCGCAAGACGATGCGGCGCCTCGGCGAGGGCCACCCCGCGTTCGAGGGATCCCGCAAGCCGCTGCTCGCCCACTTCGACGTCCTGGCCCACCACCGAGACCTGGTGGTCATCAACGTGCACCTCGCCAGCAAGCGCCACCAGAACGGGGTCTTCGCCCCCAAGGACCCGGGGTTCGACAAGAAGGAGCCCATCCGGGTCCAGCAGGCGGAGCTGATCCGCGCCGAGATCGCTCCCGTCCGCGCCGCCGACCTCGACTACTACGTCACCGGCGACTTCAACGACTTCGAGTTCAGCCCCACCCTGCGGGCGCTGTGCGGCGACGAGTCGGTGAACATGGTGGAGACGCTGCCGCCGGAGGGTCGGCACGACTACAACCACCGGGGTCAGCTCCAGGTGCTGATGCACGGGATCGTCAGCCGGGAAGCCCACGCCGCGGGCGCCGTCGACTACGAGATCCTCCACGGCAACGAGCTGTGCGGGGTGGACCCGGCGGGGCCCTGCGGCAAGGCGAGCGACCACGCCTATGTGCTGGCGCGGCTGCGGCTGGGGTGGCGTGGGGACGAGTCCGGCGGGGCTGGCTGAGGCGACGGCCCTCTGCGGCCGGACTCAGTCGAGGATCTCGATGTCGTCCCCTCGGATCTCGAGCACCTGGGGCGCGCCTCCGTAGTAGGCGGCCATCCCCACGTCCACCCGCCAGACCTGCTCGTCGCAGGCAGCGTTGATCGCGTCGTGGACGGTGTGACCGACGACGAGCCGGTCGATCCCGAGGATGTCGAGGGACTGCTCGAGCGCTTCGCACTCGGCGGCCCCGGTCTCGTAGCTGTAGTCGCGGATCCACAGCGGTCCGTCGCCCTCGAGGATCCACGGCCACTCGTCCTCGGCCCGCATCCACTCCTGGACCTCCGAGTTGATGCGGTCCAGCCCGCGTTCGGCGTGGCTCGGGTTCAGCCCGCCGTGCACGAAGGCCGAGCCGCCGACGATGACCGCGACGTTCCGCCCGCTGAGCTGAAGCGCGTAGGGGCCACCGGGACGGAACGCGGCGACGCGGCCTCGCTCCTCTTCGGGGTAGTCGAGGAGCTCGTCGTCGAGCTCCTCTGGGGCGAGGTCTGCGAACTCGGCGAAGCCGGCCGGGGTCACGTAGCGCAGATCGAGCTCGACGTTCATCGCCTCGTGGTTGCCGTTCAGGGCGATGAAGGCGCCTCCGGCGGCCCAGGCTTCGTCCGCGAGGCGGGGGAGCGCATCGAGGATCCGTCGCTCCTGGTCGCCCCGATCGAGCTGGTCTCCCGTCTGCACGACCCAGGTGCTTCCGCCGACCCAGGTCCCATCGTCGTCCACGACGTCCGCGATGCGCAGGGCCTCCATCATCGCGTCGAAGTCGCCGTGGACGTCGCCGAGGGCCACGAGACGCTCCGGCGCGTCGCTCACGGACGGGAACGGGATGGGGCGCGGCTCCGGGGGAGACGGAGCCGGCTCGTCGACGGCGCAGCCTGCGAAGACGGCGAGGGCGGCGACCGCACCGAGGACACGGCCCCCGGAAGCGGCGGGGATGCGGTCGTTCACGAGGGCCTCACGAGCCCGTCGCAGACGAGGCGGACGCAGCCGTCCCGCACCTGCTCCTCCGAGAACCCCCAGGCCGGACCCATGAGGAACCGGTGGCGTCGACGGGCGAACAGCGTGACGGTCTCCGCCACGAAGAGGGCGACCTGGAGGGGGGCGACCTCGCTGTGCAGGGCTCCGCTGCCGATGCGGGCTCCGAGGTAGGCGTTGAGCTTGCCCAGGATCCGGCGCCGCACCTCCCCGTAGTACAGATCGGAGAGGTCGGGGACGCTCGGGGACGAGGCCTCGAGGACGTCGGTCCACAACCGCGTGCGCGTGTAGAGGTCGTAGAGCTCGCCGACCACGTGCTCGAGCTCGGCGGCCGGGTCCTCGGGCTCGACGGTGAGGTCCTTCAAGGCCCCGGCGAGGCTCGGGAGCCAGATCTCGTTGTGGACCTGCTCCCGGAGGCGACCCAGCACCCGCGACCACTCGGGGGTCTTGATGGGGAGGACCTCGGGCAGGGCCGGCGGATCCTCATCCAGGCCGCGGTCCACGAGGACCCAGAAGAGCGCCTCCTTGCTCTCCACGTAGCCGTAGAGCGTGCCGGGGGAGACGCCCATCTCCCGGGCGACGTCCGACATGCGGGTCGCCTTGAGTCCCTTGCGGGCGAAGACCGCCAGCCCCGCGTCGAGCAGGCGGGCGAAGCCGTCAGCGGGTCGTCGTCGCGCCACCGCGCAACGATACCGCCCGGTCCGAGGGGGCGTCGGCGGCGCGGTCGACCACGAGGGCCGCAGCGGCGAGGGTGTAGGGCGCGAGGTCGCCGGGGGCGGCGGCGATCGGGAGGGTCAGCGCACCCGGCACGAGCTGGTCGGCGAGGAGCGTGACCCCGTCGTTGGGGCCCTGGGCCGAGAGGCGACGGTGGTCCCTGCGGGCGGGGACCGGCAGATCCTTGCGCTGGGGAGCGGCGATGAGCTGGACGCGCTCGATGGTGTCGGGCGTGGCCAGCGTGGGGGCCGCTCCGTTGAGGCCGATCCAACCGACCGCCGCGCGCGCCTCCTCCGAGAGCCCCTCGACGGCTCCGGCGGCGAGCTCGGAGCCCGTGTCGGCGCTGACGAGCAGGACGCGCCTCCCCTCCTCGGTGAGCGAGCGGACGACGGCGCCGAGGTCCTGCGCGCTCACCTCCGCGTCGGCGCCTACCGACGCCACGAGGACCGAGAAGCCCGCGTCGTCGAAGAGGGTGCGTTGCCGGGTCACCCCGTCCACGTCGAGGGCCCCGCCGGGCGCGCCGGGGACGAGGACCGCCGTCCAGCCCGCGGGGTCGGCGGTCCAGACGCCGGGATCCCCGGGGTCGATCCGCAGGGCATCGGCGGTCACCGTGACCGTCCGATGTGCGGCGGCGTGGCCCGGCTCCGCGAGGACGCGGTCGACGAAGTAGGTGGTGGCCACACGGACCGACGTCTCCCCCGTGAGCGCGTCGAGCGAGGCCGCATCCAGGGGCCGCGCGTCGGCGCGGGCGATGGCGGCGGTGTGGTCCGGAGCCAGGTCGAGCAGGTCGGGGGCGTCCGCGGGGACGGTCGCGACGAGCGACGAGGCGAAGGCGGCGGTGGCAACGAGGGAAAGCGACATGGGGTGCTCCTTGGTGATCCCGTGGTCGAGATAATAAATGAATAGATCGTTTATTTATTTTGTCCAGGAGGAATCTGCGGTCGGCGGCGAGAAGGAGCCGACTCAGAGCCAGTCGTCGGTGAGGCTCTCCGGGAGGATCAGGAAGGCGGCGGCGAAGGACGCGAGGATGATCGCGATCGACGCGAGGCAGATGCCGAGGACCCGCCAGTTCGAGTGGATGGAGCCGCCCTCGGCCTCGTGGGCGCGGAGCTTCGCTCCGAACAAGGTGCTCGCGGTGGTGTGAGCGGCATAGGTCGCGACGACGCTGAGGGCCGTGGTCAGGCCTTCGGGGATGGTGAAGGTGAGGAGGAAGTAGAGGATCGTCAGGCCGATGCTGGTGACCCGGGCGCCTCGCACGTCGTCCTCGGAGCCGAAGCCGCGGATGTTCCGGTGAATCATCCAGACGCCCGCGAGCACGGACCCCAAGAAGGTGGCCACGGCGATCTGCCGCGGGGTGAAGACCGCGACCCCGGACGCACGCTCCAAGCTGAGCTCGGCCTCGGGAGGGCGGTAGGGGTCGACCTCGGACATCGGGACACCGTAGAGGACGGTCGCGCAGGGCGGCGAGCCTGCCGAGGGACTCGCTGCTTGCCGCCTCCCCCTTCCATCGGACACCCTGCCTCCGATGCGCTCCCTCCTCTCCCTGCTGGCCCTCCTCCTCATGCTGACCTCGGTCGGCTGCCCCTCCGCGAACGACGACGACGTCGCCAACGACGATGATGTCGCGGACGACGACGACACCGTCCCCGCGGGTCCCCTGCCCTTCCCGTTGACGCTCGGCGAGGCCGCCGGCCGCCCCGCGGAGCTCCAAGGGCCAGTGGAGTGGGACCAGGCCGAGGCGCTGCCGCTGGTGGTCCTGCTGCACGGCTTCGGGGCCAACTCGTCGCTTCAGGACCTGCTGCTCCGCTACTCGGCCCAGGTGGAGCCGCTGGGGTACCTGCTGCTCCTGCCCGAGGGCACCGAGAACAGCTCCGGATCCCAGTTCTGGAACGCGATGCCGTCCTGCTGCGACTGGGGCGGCAGCGGCGTGGACGACGTGGGCTACCTCATCGGGCTCGTGGACGAGGCCATCGCAGCCGCCAACGTGGACACGTCGCGCATCTACTTCTCGGGGCACAGCAACGGGGGGTTCATGTCGTTCCGCATGGCCTGCGAGTACCCGGACCGCATCGCGGGCATCGCCCCGCTGGCCGGCGCCACCTACCTGAACGCCGAGGACTGCGCCGTGGGCGACGGGGTGCACGTCCTGGCCATCCACGGCGAGCTCGACGGTCAGGGTGACGGGCCGCGGGTCTACTACGACGGCTCCCCGGGGGCCTACCCGAGCGCCCCGGACGCGGCAGCTCGCTGGGCGGAGCGCGGCGGATGCGTGACGCCCGGGGGCGACGGAGACCGGTACGACTTCATCGACTCCCTCGACGGCCCCGAGACCCGCTCGCTCGTGTTCGACGACTGCGACAAGGACGTGGAGCTGTGGACCATCGAGGACACCGGCCACGTGCCCCTCGTGAACGACGACTACGCGTTCACCGTCTTGAGCTGGCTGTTCGAGCGCTCGCTGTGACCCTGGACGAGCTGGTCGCGTGGCTCGACGACCACGTGGACGACATCTTCCTGTTCACCGACTACGAGGTGACGCGCCGGGAGGACGAGGCGGAGACGGAGGAAGTCCTCGGCAAGTACTGGTTCCGCAAGAAGGACTGGAACGCGCCGGGGTACCGCTTCATCCACCTCGGGCATGACGGCACGGGGGGCGACGTGTACGGCTGGCTCCGCCCGGGCGCCGAGGCCGGTGCCCATCGTGTTCTTCGGCTCGGAGGGCGGCCGCGGCGTGCTGACGGCAACGCCGGAGCGATTCGCCCAGGCGCTGGCCCACGGCGTGATGTTCGAGGAGTACCCGGGCTTCGGGAGCGACGGAGAGCCCGACCCGCCATCGGTGCTCACGAAGGAGAACTGGATGCTGACCGCGGACGACCCGGAGGAGGCGGCCGAGGCGCAGGAAGCGCTGGCCCACTACCGGGAGGACGCGGGGGCGCGATTCGGGGCGATCCCGCCGCTCGGTCAGCTGACGGCGGGGCTCGAGGACCTCAACGCCGAGTTCATTGGGTGGATGGAGCGAGTGCTGGGGTAGTGGGTGGTCCTCAGAGCAGTCCCGCCACCTCTGGCAGCTTCGCCAGCTCGGGCTCGGCATCCACCGCCGTCTTCACCGCGACGCGCGCCTCCTCGCTCCTCCCAACGCCCTGCAAGGTCAGCGCCCGCAGGACGCCGAAGTAGGGATCCGGGGCCGCGACCCGCTGCAGATCATCGAGGGCAGCCAGCGCCTCGTCCGTCCGGCCCGCATCGCGGAGGCTCTCGAACAGCCGCCAGGCGACCGCGGGGTCCTCCCCATGCAGCTCTGCGTACCAGGCGGCCGCGTCGCGGGTCCGATCCGGGCCGACATCGGCGGCGGCCATGACCCTCAGCCGTGCGATCCCGGGCCAGTCGGCGAGGACCGCCTCGGGGATCGACTCCAACGGACCGAGATGCTCGGCCCCGCCCTGTGCCGCCTCCTGGAGCAGGGTCGCCAGCGTCTCCGCGTGCTCGAACAGCACCGCGTCCCGTCCCGTGAGGGTCCCGTGCTCCGCTTGGAGGGTCTTCGGAAGGACGAGCATTCGGACCGACTCCTGAACGAGCTCCCCTCTGCGCACGATGCGCATGTCCCACCCCCGGAGGCCCGAGTCGCTGTCACACACCAGGACCTCGAGGTGGTCGATCACGCCGGGCCTCCGCCAGATCCGCAAGACGGTCCAGGTGCGCCCGTCCGCCTCACGCGTACCAACGAAGGAGACGACTCCGCCCTTCTTCCTGATGTCCGCGAGCTGCTTCGCGAACCCCTGGGTCACGACCAGCTCCATGAACACACCGACCAGACCGTCGAGCTCCTCCGGATGGAAGTCGAGCCCGTCGAGGGCGTGAGCCAGGGCCTGACGCCAGCTGAAGTGGCCCGCCACGATCGAGGGGTTTCCCGTGTCGATCGCCCCGATCAGCGCGTCGGCGTAGATGGCATGCCGATCTGCGGCGATGGGCACGAATCGGCCGGTTTCGAGCCTGGACCCCGCCTCCGTCTCGAAGGGATCTGGCACGAGCTCAGCTGCCCCACCGATGTACTCCTCGAGCGGGATGAGCCCGGTCACGAGGCCCCACACGACGACCCCCAGCATCACGACGATCACCGCGATACCGACGCGCTTGCCCGCCTCGCCGCGTTCCTCGCGCTCGACTTCGAACATGCCCCCTCCTCGCGCGCTCAGCCTTCGGAGCGCGCTCTCACTTCCCGCCGACCCACTGCTCCCCGTCCCACGCCTCTTCCTGGCTGTAGTTCTCGTCGTCGGCGGGGGCGACCTTGCGGGTGATGGCGCCGTCCGCGCCGAAGGTCCACTTCTCGTCCCAGGCGTCGTCGCGGTCGAGATCCACCTTCGCCCGGTTCACCGTCGGCTCGCCTGCGTCCTGGTAGACGTTGATCTTGTAGGGACGGCCCGTCGTCACGTCCTTCTTCTTCTTCACCCCGAGCGCCGTGCCCCGCCAGTCCAGCAGGAGCGTCTTCACGTACGCCGGCTGGTCGCCGAGCGACGCCTCCAGCTTCGCCCGCTCGGCCCGGGCCGCCTCCATCGCGGCCGCACGCTCCTCGTCCGCTTTCTGGCGGGCCTCCGCCTGGGCCGCCTCGATCTTCGCTCGGGCCTCCGCCTCGATGCGTTGCCGCTCGGCCAGCTCCTTCAACCGACGGTTCTCCTCGATGTCGGCCGCGCGCTGCTCCTCCTTGCGCTTCTCCGCGAGGTTCCCCCACAGGAACCACCCCGCGATGCCCAGGGCGATCGCCACCCCGGCCATCAGCCGCATGAAGCTCTTGAACTTGACGTGTCCTGCCAGGGCCATGGGGGCTCCTCGTGGTTCGTTCCCGGAGGCGACGGCGTGGCGCGGCCACCGGGTCAGGCGGGCGCCTGCGCGTCCCTCGCTGCCGATGTGTCCATCATGCCCCGCTCCTGGGGGACGGTGCAGTTGCAGTAGGCGTACCGACAGGGCCGCGCTTCCTCGTGGAGCCGCAGACCCCCGCTCAGCACGTTCCCGATGTACTCCGTGCGATGCCGTCGTGCCGGGTAGCAGCGCCAGGCATGCCCTTCGTGGTCGAGGATGATCGACCGCGCCCCCGCCCAACACGGAAGCCCCGCGAAGCTCGGGGCGATGCGCCCGGTCGCGTTGTGGCCACCCAGCGAGATCAGCTCCCGTCGCTCGTCGTCGCTGTAGTCGACGACGTCCCGGTCCTGCTTCTCGGGCTGGATCTTGAAGCGCAGGCCGCGCGCCGCAAACGCCTCGGCGAGCCCGGCCAGCCGCGGCAGGTTCGCCCGGGTCGCCACGCAGGTGACGTTGAACGCCCCCCCGTAGACCTCCGCGAACCACTCCGCCTTGTCGAGGAAGGCGTCCACGTCGACGTACTCCAGGTGCATCGACGCCGACAGCACCCCCGGCTCCTCCGCTGTCAGCTCCGCAAAGCGCTCCAACCTCTCGCGCGAGTCGCTGAAGTTGGTCACGACGCTCACCCGGACCCCGGCGCCCACCAGCGCCTCGACCACCTCGAGGAACCGGGGGTGGCGGAAGGGCTCACCGCCCGACAGCTTCACCTCCCAGTCGCCGGGGAGCGCCGTCAGCGCCGCCACGAACGCGTCCGTGTCCTTCGCCCGCTGCCGACGGTCGTCCATGTGTCGCTGGGTGCAGTACGAGCACCGGTAGTTGCACGTGGTGTTCATGTTCCACGCGACCACCCCCTCGAGGGGGTACGGCGTGGGACGCGCGGGGCGGTTCACGCGACCCCCTCGATCATCCCGCGGTTCGCGGGGACGGTGCAGGGGCACACGTCCCAGGGGCAGGGCGCCGGCTCGCTGCGCCGGGTGAGCTCGCCGGCGAACACATCGCCGAGGCGCCCCTCTCCGTGGCGCTTCGCCGTGCGGCAGGACCACGCAGAGCCGTCCTTGTCGAGGACGAAGTAGTCGACGCCCGCCCAGCAGCGACGCCCGAGGTAGGACGGCGCGAGGTTCGCCTCCCGAGGACCGGGCGCGTCCCCGATCAGCGAGCGCAGAGCGTCCTCGTCGGGGTAGTCGACGACTCGACCCTTCACCTTGTAGAGCTGAGGAAACCAGCGAATCCCCCGCTCGGCGAGCAGGTCCCGGCACCGCGCCGCCTCGGCCTCCCGCCCGGGGAACACCACCTGGTTCACCACGAACCGCACCTCGGGGTCGAGCTGGAGGACGAACCACTCGGCGCGCGCCGCGAAGTCCTCGGCGTCCACGTACTCCAGGTGCAGGGACGCCGAGAACACGGACAGGCGCTCGCGGGTCATGTGGGCGAACCGCATCAGGTCGCGACGCGACGCGGCGAAGTTCGTCAGGACCGAGATGCGGTGGGGCGTGCGGTCCATCAGCCCGGGGACGACCGTCTCCAGGAACGGAGGATGGGCGAACGCCTCGCCTCCGCTGCACTTGATCTCCCAGGTCCCCGGCAGCTCCTCGAAGACGCGGAGCGCCGCCTCGTACTGCTCGGCCCGGGGGCGCCCGCGGCGGTACTTGCGGCTCTGGATGCAGTAGCTGCAGTCGTTGTTGCAGGCACCAGCCACCTGCCACTCGATGGTGCGCGTGCGGGGGGTGGTCGTGCCCGCTGAGGGGACCGGCGCGTCGACCCCCGTCATCGCCGCGCTCCGAACGGGACCAGCCCGCGCTCGCGCTGCCGCTCCCCCCACTTCACGTTCTGCTCGAACTTGCCGCAGCGCTCGCAGCCGTCGAACCACTCGCTCCGTCCCACGCGCGCCCGCGTCTCCTGCCAGCGCGCCCCGAACCACTGGGCGGCGAGCGAGCCGTCCCCCACCCGCCCCACCGGGATCGCCGTGTTGCAGCAGTAGAGGACCGTCCCGTCGACGGCGATGCGCGTGTAGGCGAACCCCATGGCGCAGCCCACGTCGTCCATGGACGTGACGTGGGTCGTGACCCCCTCGGCCGCGGCGAGTTGGGCCGCGAACAGGTCGAGGTTCGTGCGGACGCCGAGCTCGGCCGACAGCCGGCGGGCTTCGGGCACCGCCTCGTCCACGAGCCAGCGGCGCTGGTCGGGCGTGATCGCCGTGTCCTCGGTCCCCCCGGCGAGGGACGCGAGCTTGTAGTTCACCCGGTCGGCCTCGTAGCGCTGCCCGAACCGCACCATCGCCGGCACGTCGGGCGCCGTGTCCCGGTTGATGACCTGGACGTGGCGGGTCCGGACGCCGGCGCGGGCCAGCGCCCGCAGCCCCTTGCACATGGCGAAGAAGTCGGTCTCGTCCCAGCCGGGATGGAAGGCGGCGTATGCATCGGGCGTGGCCCCGTGGACCCCGACGAGCAGGTTGTCCACGCCGGCTTCGCAGAGCCGGTCGAGGTCGGCGGCGAGCAGGTTCGTCAGGACCGTGAGGTGCCATTCCCTCGCCTTGACGTCCGCCATCATCCGGTAGATGTCCGGGTGGGTCAGGGGCTCGCCCATGCCGGACAACACGACCGCGCCGACGGACTCGAGGGCGTCGAGGTCCGCGAGCAGGGCCCGCCACGTCTCCCAGGGCAAGCGGCGGCTCTTCCATGCCTTCGTCCGGGCCACCTTGAGCAGCGGGGAGTGGTCCCAGCAGGTGATGCAGGCGGCGTTGCAGGCGTTCGTCACGTCCACGTGGACCTGCACGGGCCCGACGGTGGGCGAGCCGGTGGTGAGGCCCTCGAGGATCGCGCTGCGCAGAGCCTTCACGCCGGACCTCCTTCGCCGCGGGGCGCGGACGGAGCCTATCCCAGCGCCTGCGAGGGCGGCGGCGCTACCCTGCGCCGATGAGAATCTGCAACGCCACCGTGCTCATCACCGGCGCGTCCTCCGGCCTCGGCCACCGCATGGCCCTGGACCTGAGCCACGGGGACAACAACCTCATCGTGACGGCCCGCCGGGAGCCGCTGCTCCGCGAGCTCGCCGCCCAGGTGGAGGCCAACGGCAGCCGGTGCACGGTCGTCCCCGCCGACGCCATCGACCCCGATGCCAGCCTCGCCGTGATCGACGCCGGCATCGAGGCGTACGGCCGCATCGACGTGGCCATCCTCAACGCGGGCGGCGGGACGCCGGAGAACATGGCGACCGTGGACGCGGCGAGCGTCCTGCACATCATGCGGGTCAACTACGACACCCTCGTCAACTTCCTCTGTCCGCTGATCGCTCGCATGGAGCCCGGCGCCACCATCGCGCACACGGGCTCTCCTGCCGGCTTCTTCGGGCTGCCGAAGTCCGGGCCGTACAGCGCGGCGAAGGCGGCGTGCCGGGTGCTCCTCGACACATGCCGCATCGAGGCGAGCGGCAAGGGCATCCGCTTCGTGGAGCTCTACCCGGGCTTCACCGAGACCCCGGGCCTCGACCCGGACGACGTGCCCATCAAGGCGCTGGTCATCCAGCCGGACCGGGCCTCGCGGGAGATGCTGGGCGCCATCGCGCGCGGCAAGTCGACGCACATGTTCCCCAAGCGCATCGCGTGGCTGATGACGCTCGCGCGACTCCTGCCCGGCTGGCTGCGGCGGACGGTCCTGCGCGGCGCCGCCTGAGCCGCTCCCGTGGATCCCCTGACGCAGGGCGCGCTCGGCGCGGCGGCGGCGATGGCGGCGGCGTCATCGGACAACCAGCGACGGGCGCTGCTGGTGGGCTTCCTCGCGGGGATGGCCCCGGACCTGGACGTCCTCATCCGGTCGACGACGGACCCCTTGCTGTTCCTCGACTACCACCGCCACTTCACCCACTCCCTCGCCTTCGTGCCGGTGGGCGGCGTCGTCGTGGGGCTCGCGTTCGCAGGGATCGACCGCCTCGCGAGACGGGCACCCAGGCCTCTGGCCGAGACCGTCGTCTTCGCGACCCTCGGCTGGGGGACCCACGGGCTCCTGGACGCCTGCACCAGCTACGGGACCTACCTGCTCTGGCCGTTCTCGGGGGCGCGCATCGCGTGGGAGAACATCTCGATCATCGACCCCTTCGTGACGCTGCCGCTGCTCGTCGGCGTCGGGGTGGCGGCCTGGAGACGGTCCCGGCGCGGGGCGCAGGTGGGGCTCGCGCTGGCGTTGGCGTGGCTGTGTATCGGGGTGGTCCAGCGGGAGCGGGCCAGCGGGATGCAGGCGAAGCTCGCGGCCGAGCGCGGACACGAGGTGGACCGCGGCACGGTGAAGCCGGGCTTCGCGAACCTCGTGGCGTGGCGATCGATCTACCTCGCGGACGGGCAGTGGCACGCCGACGGACTGCGCCCGGGGCTCGGCGGGCCGGACCGGGTGTACGAGGGGTCGACGGTGCCGCGGGTCGACCCCCACGACCTGGATGACGTGCTCGGGACGGGGACGACCGCCCGGAGGGACGTCGACCGCTTCTCTCGCTTCTCCATCGGCTACCTAGCCTGGGACCCGCGGGACCCGTCGCTGCTGGCGGACGTGCGCTACGCGATGCTCCCGAACGGGACGGCGCCGCTGTGGGGGGTGCGCATCGATCCAGCGCGGCCGACGGAGCTCCACCTGGACTTCGTGGAGGTGCAGGCGCCGCCGAGCGACGACGAGCGGGCCCGGTTCGGGGACATGCTGCGAGGACGCGGGGGCCGGGTGCTGGAGTAGCGCCGCTGAGGACCGCTGGCGACCCGATGACGGGCAAACCGAGGTCAGCGCTGCGCCGTCGGCCGTAGGCTTGGGGCATGGGTCGCACTCTCCTCCTCGCTCTGCTCCTCCTGTTGCCTGCCGGCTGCGCGCCCCCGGGCGTCGCGGATGACGACGACGCGACCACGGACGACGACGACGCAACCACGGACGACGACGACGCGACCACGGACGACGACGACGCGACCACGGACGACGACGACAGCACCGTGGACGACGACGACAGCGCAGGCGACGACGACAGCGCAGGCGACGACGACGACAGCGCAGGCGACGACGTCGACAGCGCCATCTCTCCGCCGACCGGCCCCGCCTGCTGCTACACGCTGCAGATGTGGGACAGCCTCGACGCAGGCACCACTCTGGGTCCGGGGTGGGAGGGGGGCACCCTGTCCGTCGTCGCCTCAGACCCTGCCTGGAGCTCCGGCCCCTACCAGGTGGACACGAGCAGTCCGGGATGGGGCTGGGGCTCGTCGGAGGTGCAGTCGTTCTGCGTGGGCCAGGGCCTCAGCTGGGACCTCGTCTACTCGTCGGGCGCGAACGACGAGGGGAACGGCTTTCAGCTCTTCGAGACCAGCGGAGCCAGCGCCGTCGAGCTCCTCAGCGTCAACTCCGGCAGGTTCGACAGCACCTCGCCCCCCTGGGGCGCGTACGGCGGGCCACCACCCCCTTCGCCGGGGATCGTCGGCAGCTTCGTTGCCAGCTGCACCACCCCGGACCCGAACCCCTCAGGCGCGGGCGATCAGGACGGCGACGGGTTCCTGACCAGCGAGGGCGACTGCGACGATGCGGTCCCCCACGCGTTCCCCGGCCAGACGATGTGGATGGTGGACCCGCTCGGACCCACGAACAACGGAGACTGGGACTTCGACTGCGACGGAGTCGAGACCCTTCAGTTCACGGCCGTCGCCAGCTGTCCCCCATGCACCCAAGGGTTCGTGGGACCCGTCCCCGCATGCGGCACTCCCTGGATCTCGGCGGCCTGGTCGAGCTTCTGCCAGTCCAGCGCCCCCGGGTGCTTCCCCGACGTCACCGAGTACGTGCTCCAAGGCTGCCGGTGACCGAGGAGGCCCCGAAGGGACCGTCCCCTACGCCCCCAGTTCGCTCAGCACCTCATCCACCGACCGGCGCCCGGCGCCTTCGAGGCGGCTGAACGCGCGCACGGCGTCGAACAGGTCGTCCTCGCCGCCGAGCCAGCCTGCGACGCGCTCGCAGAATGCCACCAAGGTCAGCCGCCGCTGCGTCGGGACCGCCCGCAGCAGCGAGATCGCCCCCATCCAGTCGTCGAACGCGCCCCATACGGGGAGCAGGCGCTCGAGTCCGGAGAGCAGCTCGGCCCCCGTCGCGGCGGGGAACTTCTTCATGAGACCCTCGGCCAGCAGCATCGCCGTGTCCATGGGGACGTCCACCTCGCCCACCAGGGCCACGAAGCGCCGGAGCAGGGCCGCCACGTCGCCGCCCGGGACATCGGTCGGCACGTCGTGCCCCGCGTCCGCCAGCTCGAGCAACAGCGCCCGCCGCCGCGCGCGCTCCGACGGTGTCCCTCCGGCCAGCAGGCGCACGAGCTTCATCGCCCGTCGTCCGCCCTCCGCCCCCCGCCCGACCCGCGCCAGCGGCTCCAGCAGCGACGCCATCTCCTCCGTGAGGACCGAGCGAGCCATCGCCAGGTCCTCGGAGCCGACCAGGCCATCGAGCACCGCCACCGCCGCGTCCAATGCCCCGTTGGCAGGCACCAGCTCCCGCGCCGCCGTCGACGCCGCCTCCCCCATCAGCTCGCCGAGCATCGCGACCGCCTCGTCCGCCGTCGTCGCGACCCGCGCCGCGCCGGCTGCCTCCGCTCGGCGCGCCCGTTCCTCCTGGTCGTCCGCGATGCGCGGCAGGGGCACGAACACCGTCGGCACGCCCGCGTGCATGAGCTCGTGGAAGGTGTTGTAGCCCGCCGCCGCCACGGCGCCGTCGAGTCCCGCGAACAGCTCGGTGGGGGCGTAGCGCGACAGCCACGTGATGCCCACCCCCCGCACCTCCGGCCCGTCGTAGAGCGGCCCCGCGCCCACCACGACGTGCCACCCCTGGCCCCGCAGCGCCTCGACCATCCGCGGCAGTCGCTCCGCCGACGTCACCTCTCCGCCCCCGCCGAGGCTCAGGTAGACGGCCGGGGTGTCGCCTTCGACGCCGAGCGCCCGGCGCGCCTCGTCTCGGGGGAGGAGCTCGTGGCGCGACCGCAGCAGGATCGGCCCGGTGCCTCTCGTGTCCGGCACGACCGTGGCGGCGAACAGGGGCAGCAGCGTGGCGTAGGCAGGGTCCTCGGCGAACTCCTCGCGCACCCTCCGCGCCACCAGCACCCGCCGCGGGGCCAGCTCGAGCACCGGGACCAGCTCCCCGAAGGAGCCGGCGGGGAAGGTGTCCACCACGAGCACGTCCGGCTGGAGCCCCGCGACCGCGTTGAGGACCCAGGTGCGCGCGGTGGCCAGGTAGCGCGCCGGCTCGATGCCCGCGTCCCGGCACATGGCCTTGCTGGGCATCTTCAGGGCGGGGATGCCCTCGCGGCGGGCGAGCGTGTCCCCTTCGGAGCTGGTCAGCACCCAGCACTCGGCCGTCACGTCGAGCACGGCGCACAGGCGCCGCACCTGCCGCAGGATCGCGAGCTGCCGGGTCAGGTGGCCGAGCCCGCGCCCGTTGATCGCGTAGCTGACGATGCGGAGGCGCTTCATCTAGACGACTAGCTCAGGTAGCCCAGCGTGTCCGGCCCGTCGCTCGTCGCCATGACCGCCGCCAGCGTGGCGACATCCGGCTCGTCTTCGTCGAGCACGAGCTCCCGGTCCGGATGCCGGTCGTACCAGCGGCGGGTCGACGGCAGCTGGCTCGGCGGCCGCTTGCCGGTCATCTCCAGGAACCAGAGCTCCTCGCCATTGGCCGCGAGGTCGTAGCGCTCCCAGGCCGAGTACGCCGCGATCTTCTGCGCCAGCCGGAGGAACTTGCCCGGGCGGGCCCGGTACTTGTCCATCTTCCGCTGGAACCCCTCGTCCAACACCGACTCGGGCAGCCAGATCCCCCGGTACTTCGCGCGCGTGTACTTGGTGGCCTTGCGCTGGAACTTGTCCTTGCGGGTGCGCAGCTCGCCGATGGAGCGCTGGACCGCGCTGTGGAGGATCTCTTCGAGCAGCGCCACCTTCGCCGCAGACCCCGCGGCCTTGCGCAGCGCGGCAAGCACGCCCCGGTCCGGGTCCTCCGAGTCCTCCTTCAGCCACTGCTCCAGCAGGGACAGGTCCGCATCGCTCAGGTATTGGGCGAGCCCCTCACGGCAGAGGGCGAGATAGATCTCCGGGAGCCGAGGGATGCGCCCCTCGGCCTGGTCCCGCGTGCGCACGAGCTCGTGGACCTCATCCACCTTGTCCTGCGCATCGCGCACCTGCGCGCGCCACTCCTGCCGGCCCTTGTCGGCCGCCTGGAACGCGGGGAGCACCTCGTCCCCGAAGTCCCCCATGCCCAGGGCCTCGCACACCTCGTCGCCCCGCTTCCACAGGGTCCAGTAGCGCTTCTCGAAGAAGGAGACGTCGTAGGCCGCGGTGTCGTAGCGGGAGAGGAGGAGCTCGTCCCAACCCGGGAGCGACTCGAAGCGCGCGCAGTCGCTCTCCCAAGGCTCGAGCATCGACTGCGCCTCCTCGAGGGCCAGCGTCAGCTCCCCTCCGGGGCCGACGAGGAGCTTGCGGCGGACGAAGCGCGGGTCCTTCTCGATGCGGGCGATCGTCTTGGTCAGGACCTCCCGCTCGTGGCCCATCGCCTTGATGGGGTCGCGCCGGGAGAAGCCACGGAAGCCGGTGAGCTGCTCGCAGCGGCGGATGTGGGCGGGGTCGAGCCCCGGCAGGTAGACGGCGGCGAGCTCTTCGAAGGCAGTGACCCGAGCGACGCGGGCGTCCTGGAGCAGCTGCTGGACGCCGTCCTCCGTCGTCCGCCACGCTCCGATGAGGGCGAGGGCGTCGGCCTCGTTCTGCTCGTAGTGACGGACGACCTCGCTCTGGTTGACGCTCATGGGGCCTCGCGGAGGGGGAGCGGTCGCGGCCCGGACGGACCCCGACGGGGCGGTCATTGTCGAGGGAGGCACGGGGGCGGTGCAAGGCGCGTCCAAACCTCCTATCGTCCGCCCATGCTGCGCCGTGGTCTGCTGCTCTCGTGTCTGTCGCTGACGCTGCTCCTGCTGCTCCCCTCCCCGGCCGAGGCCCGGGACCTGCGGGGGCGGCTCGGACTCGGCTTCAACAACAACTTCAGCTCCTTGACCTCCATCTCGGTCAAGTACGGCATCCCTACGAACAAGGAGACGCTGAACCTCCAGGTCCAGGCGATGGTCGGGTTCGCGTTCCTCAAAGACCAGGACGACCGCTTCTTCGCCGGCGGCCGGGTGCTGATCCCGATCCTGGCCGAGGACAACCTGAACCTGTACGCGGGCGTCGGGGCGGGCTACGTCCGGTTCCACGACGCGAAGCAGGGAGTGCGGGCGTCGGCGGTGGTCGGGGTGGAGTTCTTCCTGTTCGGGCTGGAGAACCTGGGGCTGTCGGCGGAGTTCGGGCTGAACGTGGACGCGGGCAACCAGATCCTCGACGTGCAGACGACGGGCGGGACCCAGGCAGCGGTTGGGGTTCATTACTACTTCTGATGGGCACTGAGGCAGTTCCAGTGCGGGTAATCGCCCCGGCAGCGGGTGGGTCCGGTCGGCCCTGGATATCCGCGATGCCTGCGGCACTGCGGATCAATCCGGGGGGCTCTGACGGAGTGCTCGTGCGGATAATCGCCCCGGCGGTCCTGTTCGTCGCGCTCCTCTCGGGTTGCCCGGCCTCCAACCTCTGCGTCCCGGCGGCGGACAGCGAGCGGGTCGTGCACGTGCAGCCGCCGTCGCGGCCCGGGCCGGACAACGAGACCGTCGTGGGCACCTTCTCCACCATCCAGTCCGCCCTGGACGCCGTGGGCGGGGACCGGGGGCGCGCCACCGTCTGCGTCGCCGACGGGGCCTACCACGAGCAGGTCGTCGTCCCCGCGGACACGCACCTCGTGGCCGCCGGGACCGTGCGGATCCTGCCGCCCCAGACCCGCGCCGACACTGAGCCCACCGCCGTCGACCGCACCCTCCTCACCCTGGACACCGGCCCCGAGGGCCCGATCACGCTCGACGGCTTCGTGCTCTCCGGCGCCGGCCTCTGCCTCGACGTCCTCGGGGACGGCGCGGCGGTCGTCCGGGACCTCGTCGCCACCGACTGCGCCGTGGGCCTGCGCCTCCGCGACGCCGAGCTCACCCTGCACGAGGTGACCCTGAACGAGCACGCCGTCCGCGCCGTCGACGTGACCAACGCCACCCTGCGCACCGAGTCGAACACGACCCTGCTCCGCAACGGGCGCCCGAAGCTCTCCCGCGGCCTACGCGAGCTCACCGAGCTCGACGCGGAGATGGACTGGACCGCCGATCTGGCCGTCGGACGCGGCGCGTTCGTCGCCATCGACTCGGACGTCCTCCTCGCCGAGACCACCGTCGACGAGTCCGAGTACACCGGCGCCGTCCTGGACCTGCGCGGCGGGAGCCTGGCCCTGCGGGACGTCCGCCTCGGCGCCCAGCGCCCCGCCGACACCACCGAAGGCTTCGTCGCGGGCGACTCGGGGGGAGACGGGCCCGCCCTGGCCGCGGTGGGCACCGCCGTCGACGTCCGCGGCCTGCTCGCCCGCACCGAAGGCCAGGGGCTGTTCCATCTCTCCGGGGAGAGCACGCTGGACGCGGGCAACGTCGACTGGAGCGGCCGGCTCGTGCCGAACTCGCCCGCGGGCGAGCCGGGACCCGCGCTTCACGTGGACGGAGGCGGCACGATCGGGTTGTGGCACGCCTCTCTGCACACCCCCGAGGGCGCCCCGGGCCTCCGCCTGGTCGGCGACGCCCCGCTCGAGCTGACCGTGGCGAACTCCATCGTGTGGGGGAGCGACAGCCAGGGCCTCATCGACGAGAACCCCGAGTCGGACGTCACCCTGCGCTACTCCCTCTTCGAAGACGCATCGGTCACCGGCACCTCCCTGGTGAACGCGATCGACCCCCGCTGGGAGGACACCGAAGACGGCTTCCTCATCGCCTCCGACTCGGCCGCCCGCTGCAGCGGCGCGGACGACGTGGGGATCGACCGCGACCTGCTCGGCAACGTGCGCCCCTTCATGCCCGGCAAGTCGCCGGACCTCGGCGCCATCGAGCTCCAGTCCGACTGCCCGTGAGGGTGCGCCGCTCGTGAAGCGCCTCCTCCTGTTGGTGGTGGTGCTCCTGACCACCACCCTCGCCCCCGAGGCGGACGCGGCGCGCTGGCACCCCGGCCTGCGCTGGCACACGCTCGACACCGAGCACTTCTCGATCCACTTCCACCAGGGCGGCGACGACCTCGCCGCGGAGTTCGGCCTCCTCGCGGAGGAGGTCCACGACATCCTGGCGCCCTACATCAAGTGGCACCCGCGGGGGCGCACGTCGGTGACGCTCATCGACAACACGGACTCCGCGAACGGCTTCGCGCGCATCACGCCGGGCAACCAGATCGTCCTGTACGTCGTGCAGCCGACACCGGACACATCGCTGGACGGCTACGAGGACTGGTGGTTCGCCATCTTCGTGCACGAGTACGCGCACATCCTCCAGATCGACATGGTCGAGGACCTGATGCAGCTGGTGCGGTGGGTCGCGGGGCGCCTCATCGTCCCCAACGGCGTCCTGCCGGGGTGGATGACCGAGGGGTTCGCCACCTACATCGAGACCATCACGACCACCGGCGGGCGCGGCCGCTCCACGTACACGGACATGCTGCTGCGCACGGCGGCGCTGACCGGCACCTTCCCCCGCATCGACATGGCCGACGGCTACGGCTCGGACTTCCCTCGCGGACAGCTGCGCTACCTGTACGGGGTCCGCTTCCACCTGGAGCTGGAACGCCAGGCGGGCCAGGACGCGTGGATCGACTTCCACCACAAGCACGCCCGCTTCCCCATCCCCTTCTTCCTCCCGGCGAAGGAGTCCTTCGGCGAGCGGTTCCTGCCCCTGTGGAAGGAGTGGCGGGAGTCCCAGGGCACCGCCGCGTTGCTCGAGTTCGAGCGCATCGCGGCCGAGGGGAGCGGCATCACCGCCACTCGCCTCCTCCCCACCCGGTTCGGCGAGGCCCTGCGCCCCCGCTACTCCGCCGACGGCGAGCGCATCCTCTACAACCACCGGTCGCCCTCGGAGCGGTCGGCCATCCGCAGCATCGGGCGGGGTGGCGTCGGCGACCAGCGGGTCTACCGCGGCGGCGTGGAAGGGATGGTCCTCGATCCGCAGGCGGAGACCGAGGACGCCGTCTTCGCGGCCCTCGTGGGCAACACCGGCCGCTACACCCGCTTCAAGGACCTGTTCCGCATCGACCTGTCCACCGGCCGCAGCCGGCGCCTGACCTCGGGAGCGCGCCTGACCTGGCCTGCGCCCCACCCCTCCGGGGAGTATCTGTGGGCCGTGCGCACGGAGATGGGTCAGACCCAGCTCGTGCGGGTCGAGCTGCCCGAGGGCGACGAGGGCGCGGGGGGCGGCGCGGACGACATCAACCCGCGCGAGGGCGGCCTGCGGGGACAGTCGGATGGAGCCCCCGGGCGGGGTCGCTTCAACTCGCCAGGCTCCGGCCCCGAGGAGGCCCGCAGCATCCGCAACCGGGTGCCCGCGCGGGTCATCCCCATCACCGCCGCCGACGACGGGACCCAGTTCGCGGGCCCCGTCTGGGACCCCGCGGGCGAGCGCCTCGCAGTGTCGGTCTGGAAGCCGGGCGGGTTCCGGGACATCCACGTGTTCGGAGCCGGCGGGCAGCTCGTGCGGACGCTGACGTGGGACCGGGCGACGGACTCGGACCCGACCTGGTCGCCCGACGGCGCCTACCTCGTCTGGTCGTCCGACCGGGACGGCGTCCTCAACCTGTATGCCCACCGCTGGGCGGACGGCGCCACCTTCCGCGTCACCCGCCTCGTAGGAGGCGCCCGCTACCCGGACATCGCGCCGGACGGCGAGCACCTCGTGTTCCAGGGCTTCGGCGCCGAGGGGTGGCGCGTCGAGGAGATGCCGTTCCGGCCTGACTCCTGGGAGGAGGTGCGACTCTCGGCCCGGGTGCTGCCGGGGCCCGACGGCGGCCCGTCCGCGCAGGCCCTCGCGCCGCTGCATCCGCTGGAGGGCGTCCCCGGCCCGCCGGCTCCGTGGGGGACAGGACCGCAGGCGGCCATCGCCCGGGACAAGCTGCGCGCCGACTACCGGACCCTGGCGGAGCCCACAGAGGAAGAGGCCCCAGCCGAGCTGACCCCGAGGGAGCGACGCCGTCGCCGCAACATCGCCTGGTCCGGGGTGAAGCAGCCGGGCACCCGGGAGACCCCGGAGCTGCCGGCGTCGTTGGGCAAGGTCAGCCGGTACAACCCGCTGCGGACGCTGTTCCCGCCTCGCTACCTCACCGTGTCGGGGAACCTGAACGACACCGGCGCCGTGGGCGGCATCGCCACCGGCGGGTACGACGCCCTCGAGCAGCACTCCTGGTCCGCCGCGCTGCTCTACCGCACGGACAGCCGCTTCCTCGGCGGCTCCGCGTCCTACGTCCTCAACGCCTTCCACCCCCGCTTCTCCATCGCCTACTCGGCGGTCTCGGTCGACTACGGGCGCCTGTGGCTGCGGAACGGGGAGCCGAGCGGGGGACTGTCGAGCGGGTTCTCGGGCTCGCTGCGCAAGGGAGACCGCTACTACGAGCGCCGCGACGTGCTCAGCGCCGGGGTGTCCGTCCCGCTGGCGCGCCGCCACTTCTTGTCCGCGCGCTACAAGTTCGAGCTGCGCAACCCGCTGCGGGCGCTGCCCGACGACGTCGACCCGAACCTCGTCCCCGCCCGGGGCAGCTTCTCCGGCCTCGTCCTGGGCTGGTCGACGGGCGAGCTGCGTCGCTTCTCGCGGTCGGTCTCACCGGAGGACGACAGCCGGATCCTGTCGGTGTCGGTGGACATCGAGAGCAGCTTCCTGGGCGCGTTCCGGCTGGAGCCGGACGGCAGCCGCAGCCAGATTCACCGCGCCGTGGCCACCGTCGAGGGGCGCACCTACCAGACGATGCCGTGGCTGAAGAACCACGTGCTCGCCGCCCGCTTCGTCCTCGGCGCGACGATCGGGACCCGCGTCCCCCAGCCCACCTTCCGCATCGGCGGCCCCTTCGGGGACTCTCCGTTCGTCTCGCTCCCCGACCGCTACTACGCCCTGCGTGGCTACCCGACGTCGTCCATGCGCGGCGACCACCTCTGGCTCGCCACGGTGGAGTACCGCTTCCCACTGCTGAGGATCGAGCGGGGCTTCGCCACGGCGCCGCTGTGGCTGCGCACCATCGGGGCCCGGGTGTTCGCGGAGGCGGGCCAGGTGTTCTCCACGGACGACTACGCGGGCTACCGCGCCAGGCCCGAGGGCTTCGTGGCGTTCTGGGCCGCGACGATGCCGTCGGTCGGGGCCGAGCTCGAGGGGGACATCGTCCTCGGGTGGGGGGGCGTGTTCACCGGTCGAGTCGGCTACTCGTTCGGCTTCGGCAGCGGAGCGTTCCCCTCGGGCATCGTGTACGCACAGCTCGGGACGAGCTTCTGAACCGCCCGAGGGAGCGGGCTGTGATTCGGCCGTCGATGGGCGACAGGGCCGAACCGGGATCCAAACGACCCGGTGACAAGGAACCACTCTTGGATTAGTTCATCGCCGCATGCGTTCGCAGCTCACCAGACTCGCTCTCTCGGCCCTCGCGGCGGCCACCCTGGGGGGGTGCGCGGCTGCGCTGGAAACGGCGGGTGGCGGCGACTTCGTCGTCGACCCGGTCCGGGGCCAGACGGTCCTCTTCGTGGGGACGGACGCGACCACGCTGCGCACGAACATCTACCAGGTCCAGGCGGTCAACACGGACGACTTCGCCACGGACGAAGAGCGCAACGCGGCGGTCCTCGTGGCCGAGAGCTTCGAGGTGACGGTCCTGACCGACTTCGAAGCCGAGACCGACCCCCTCGTGGACGACGGGGCGACGCTGCTCCCCAGCGAGGCCCCCTTCGCGGTGCCCGACTACCTCGGCAACCGGGTGGCGGTCGTGGCGACCGGCGTCGACTTCGAGACCGAGATCTCCTACGGACGCGCCGCGGTGATCGATCTCCAGACGCGCGAGCAGCGCATCGCCCCCGAGCTTCCCGGGCTCGTGGGCGCGCGGTTCACGTGGCTCGGCAACCACCTGCTCCTCGAGTCGCGGGACTCCGAGACCGGCACCGCGTCGGTGGCGACGCTCGACCTGCTCGACCCGTCCTCGCAGCCCATCCCCGTGGAGCTGGAGGGCGCGACGTCGGTGGTGGTCGCCGGACTCCTTCCCGAGAGTGACGCCTTCCTCGCGGTGGTGCAGGACGACGACGGCGGCTCCTCGGTCGTCGCGCTCGACCCCCTGACCGGAGCCGGCGACACGCTGGTCAGCGCGAGCGAAGGTGGCCTGGGCCAGCTGACGGTCTCCCCCGACGGGCTCTCGCTCGCGGCGACCCACTCGGCGCCGGACTCGGGACGGCGGTCCGTCGTGGTCGCGGACCTGAGCGCCGCCCCCACGGAGTGGGTGTTCATGACGGCCCACCTCGACGCGGAGTGCCACGACCCCGCCTGGAACCCCGCGCGGGTGGACGGCCTCGACGCGCAGCTCGCGTACGCCTGCGAGCAGGTCACGACGGGGCGGCCGGACCTCTTCCTCTGGGAAGGCTCGACCCTGCCGGACGGAGACTCGCCCCCGTCCATGGAGACGCTGACGGAGGGCGGCCAGCCGGCAGTCCCCGGCTCGTCCATGGACGGCCTCGTGCTCCGCTCGCGGCTGCGGTGGGATCCCTCCGGTTCGGTGCTGCTCTTCGGAGCCTCGTCGTCCGAGGACGCCGACCTGGACGAGGCCATGAGCCTCCTCGTCCTCGACCCGCTCGAGGGCCGCGCCGTGCCGGTCTACGACGGGGACGACGGCAACGCGGACCTCGCGCACTTCGCTGCCGCATCGAGCGAGCCGGTGCTCCTGGTCTGGGACCGCAACGCCTCAGGCCTGGAAGACAGCGTCGGGCGGCACACGATCCAGCTCGTGGCGGCCTCGCCGTCCGGCTCTCGCACCGTGCGCGGGGTGAACCTGGGTCGCGACCTGCTGGTGAGCTACCCGCTCTTCCTGGCGGGCAACACGCTGCTGTACCCCTAGATCACCTACTCCGGGGGGGCGCTCGGTCGCCCCGCGGGCGCGAGCGCTGCCCGGCTCCCCGTCACCAGATCCGCAGGCTGAACGGCATCCTCGCCTGGGCTGCCCCCTGCCAGGCGCGCAGCCAGTCCCGGTCGACCCCGAGCAGCTCGAACCCTCCGCGCGTCGCGGTCCCCGGGAGCTGCCGGACCCGGTCGAGGAGCGAGGGCCGGGCGGTCTCCGCGAGCCACACGTCGTAGTCGGCCCCCAGCTTCGCCCGCACCGCCGCGCGGCGCACCGCGTCCTCCAACGAGCCGACTCCGTCGATGAGGCCCCGCTCCCGCGCCTGGGTGCCGGTCCAGATTCGTCCGCGCGCGTGGGGCTCCAGCTCGTCCACCTCGACGCCCCGGCACGCGGCCGCCTTGCCCACGAACGTCCCGTAGACCTCTGCGATGTGGGCACGCAGGCGCTCCCGCTCCGACTCGGTCCAGCCGCGGCTCGGAGAGTTCATCCCCGAGTGGGCGCCGTAGCTCAGCACGTCCCGGGACAAGCCCACCTTCTCCAGCAGCGCGGCGCCGTCGAACTTGCCCGCCACGACCCCGATGGACCCCGTGATCGTCAACGCGTCCGCCAGGACCTCGTCGCCGGCCATCGCGAGGTAGTAGCCGCCGGACGCGGCGACGTTGCCCATCGACGCCACGAGGGGCTTGGTCCGCGCCAGTCGGCGCAGCTCGTGCCAGAGCATGTCGGACGCGAGGGCGCTGCCCCCCGGGGAGTCGACGCGCAGGACGACCGCCGCCACGTCATCGTCGGTCCGCAGGGCGCGGAGGAGCGAGCGGACGGGGCGCGGCGCGATGCGACCGGCGGGGCCGTAGGGTGCGTCGCTGTCGACGATGGAGCCCTCGAGGGGCACCACCACCACCCCGCGCTTCGGGGACACCATCCGGCGCAGGGAGTGCTCCCAGCGACGGAGCCGCATCCACCGGCGGAGCTCGACCAGGAGGTGGCGGTCCTTGCGAGGGGTGGCGCCCTCCTTGCTCTCCCCGGGCTCGGGCACCACGTCGCCGAGCTCGCGCCGCATCGCGCGACGCCACTCGTCCGGGTAGGCGACCCCGTCGATGAGCCCGCGCTCCCGAGCCTCCTCCGCCGACCAGGGCCCTCCGTCCACCAGCTCCTGGACCGCGTCCGTGTCCAGGTCCCGCCCCTCGGCGATCCCCGCGACGAGCCCGCCGTGGATCCCGCCGAGCACGAGGTCGAGGGCTTCGCGGGCTTCGTCGGACATGGACGTGCGGGTGAAGGTCTCGCCGTAGGACTTGAAGGCTCCCGCCGCCTCGAAGTGAGGGGTGACCCCGACCTTGTCGAGCAGTCCCTTGACGAAGGTCACCTCGGCGCGCAGACCCACGAGCTCGACGCTCGCGAGCGGGGCGACGGTGACGTGGTCGCAGGCAGAGGCCAGCAGGAGCTCGGCGTGGCCTGGGCGGTCGAGGTAGGCGAACACGGTGCGACCGCGCCGCCGGAGCTCGCCGATCTCCTGGCGCAGCTCCTCGATCTGCCCCCACCCACCGGCGAGGGAGCCGATCCGCAGCGCCACCGCGCGCACCGAGGCGTCCTCCCCTGCCCGTCGCAGGCGACGGAGCAGCGGGAAGAGCGGCTGCCCGTCGTCGGGGCCGAAGGATCGGGCCGGGCTCGGTGTCTCCCGAAGCCCCCCGGCCAGGAACACCGTCCCGATGACCTTCCGACGTCGGGACCGGCGCGCGAGCGCCCAGGTCACGAGCCAGAGGGGGAGGAGGGCCAGGGCAGCCCGGACGAAGCGGAAGAGGAAGGCCACGGCGGCTCCTCGGTGGATCCGGCCGCGGAGCGACCGAGGGACTGGGTGATGGGTGCTCTAGACTGGGGCGATGAGCGCCCTGCTGCAACGCCTGCGTCCGCTCGCGCCCGCCGCCGCGGCGGTGGGCGTCACCTGCGTGCTCCTCGGACTGGGCAGCGGCCGCTACCCCGCCATCGCAGGCGGGCTGCTCCTGACCGCGCTCTGTCTGGTCGCCGCGACGCGCCCCAGCAAGTAGGGCCGCCGCGAGGTCGGCAGCGGCGGCGAGTGACCGCCGATGCCTGCGCCCGACCTAGTCCTCGAGGACGGTGATCTCGAGCGTGTAGGCCCCCGGCGTACCGGAGTACTGCACGATGAAGACCCAGCAGTCGGCGCCCGGCGGGAACGGCACCACTGCGGTCGCCTCCTCCGGCTTGGAGAGGTCGGCCATGCCGCCGCCCGCGCCGTCCTGGAAGATGCCCGTGTAGTAGTTCGCCGGGTTGATCGAGTCGAAGTAGTAACAGATGGGCACGGCGTCGAGGTCCGAGGCGCCCTCCCAGTCGAGCTTCATGTTCACGATGCCGCCCTCGGGGAAGACCACGCGGTACCCGTCGGTGTCACCGTCCCAGGTGTTCGTGACCACCTCGGTGCTCGCGCCGGAGAGCTCGTTCGTCTTTCCGGGGCCAGCCGTCTCACCCAGGTCCTGCCAGGTGCCATCGGTCCACGGCGGGGTGGGCACGGAGAAGCCGGTGTTCTCCACGTTGGCGTAGACCTCGTCTCCGTTGCCGTCGAGGGCCTCGAACCAGAGCTTGCCCACCTCAGGCTGCTTCGCGTACCAGACGTCCACCCGCGGGAGCGCGTCGGCCACGGGCTGCAGGGTCGGCGGGTCGCCGTTGTCCCAGTCCGCCGAGAGGTCCCAGGCGACCCGCTTCGTCTGCAGGTCGTACGGGGTCGTGTAGGTCGCGCGGCGCTCGCCGGGCAGGGCCGACGTGCTGTTCAGCGAGGTGAACTCGCCGGCGTAGAGGTGCACGAGGCTGAAGTCGGTGGCGACCACGTTCGCGCTGCGCACTTCCCAGTTGCCGAAGTGCACCCGGGCGCCGACGGTCTCGTCGTCGCTGAACTGGATGTCCGTGCTGTCGTTGCAGTCCCGCTGGCCCATGGAGAAGCCGTCGCCGTCCATGTCCACGGTCGTGTAGTCCGTGTTCTCCACGTACTCGCCACCGTCGAGGAGCCAGTCCTGGTTCTCGTCGAGCTCGCCGTCGCAGTCGTTGTCCACGCCGTCCACGACGTCGTAGTTGTAGCGGGCGATGATGATCTCGTCCGTGTCGGGGTCCGTCGGGTGGGGGTGGACGGTCGCGTTCAGGTCGTTGCAGTCGTCGCCCTCGTTGCCGATGCGGCGCTCGAAGCCGTCGTTGTCCGCGTCCAGGTCCCGCCCGTCGCACACGCCGTCACCGTCGAAGTCCGGGAGCGCGTCCGTCGCGGCCTCGGGGTCGGTGTTGCAGAGGTACTCCTCCCAGTTGTGGAAGCCATCGGCGTCCCAGTCCTGGGGGCAGTCCGCCTCGCCGAGGCAGGTGGAGTCGCAGAGCCCGTCCTCGTCCTCGTCCGCCGGCGGGTCATCCTCGGCGTCGAAGGGGTTGGAGCCGCACGAGAGCTCCTCGAGGTCGGTCCACTCGTCGACGTTGCCGCCGGCGGGGTCGTTCGGGTCGTCGCTGTTCGTCTGGTCGAGGCGTCCGTCGCCATCGAAGCAGTCATCGTCGAGGCCGTTCGAGGGGATCTCGCTGCCCAGGCGGGGCGAGACGCGGGGATCGGTGTCGTCGCAGTCGCCACCACCGAGGCCGCCCGCGACCTCGGACGGGCCCCGGCAGACGCCATCGGCGTTCAGGTCCCGGCCGTTCTCGCAGAAGCCGTCGCCGTCGTCGTCCACGTCGTCGGGGCCGTTGTCCGCCCAGCCGTCGCAGTCGTTGTCCTTGCGATCTCCGTTGGTGTCGCCGCGGAACGGCCCGATGGCCGGGTCCAGGTCGTTGCAGTCGCCATCGGCGACCGTGTACCCGTCGCCGTCCTCGTCGAGGGTCTCGTTGCCGCTGTCGGCGATGCCGTTGCACTCGTTGTCGATGCCGTCGTCCTGACCGGGGATGACCGCGGCCTCTTCGATGGTCACCTCCTGGAGGAACGCCATGTCCCAGCTGCACCAGAACGTCTCCGACTCCTCGTCCAGGAGCCACGTGGCGCAGGAGGTACCGCCCACCGGCGGGCCCAGGTTGTCCACGTCCTCGGACAGGAAGGCGCCGACGAGGACCTCGTAGGCCTCCTCACGCGGCGGCTCGGTGGCAGAACCGAAGTCGTAGGTGGCGAGGTCGCCCTCGATGCCCGCCTCGATGAAGTGCTCGCGCGGGTCGTTGCCGACCACGACCAGCTCGTAGGCGACGGGCTCCTCGGCGTCCGAGTTCACCGTGACCTTGACGAAGAACTCGGTGCCGTCCAGGGCCTGCGTGGCGTAGCGCGGGTCGTCGATGAACGTGCGGGGCTCCCCCTCGTCGTCGAGGATGGGCTCGCCGTCGTCGTCGAGGAGCGGCTCGGGGCTGTTGCTGTCGGTGAAGAGGACGCTGCCGTCCTTCTCGGTGACCTCGATGTCCACGTCCGCCCGGATGCCAGCCTCGTCCTGCTCCGGGGTGAGCATGGGCCGCGCCTTGAAGACGATGGGGCCCTGGTAGCTCGACTTGAACCGGAACCAGTCCTCGTCGTCCGTGAAGCCGCACAGATCCCCGGCAGTGGCGTCGTCCTCCACCCGGTCGCAGACGGAGTGACTCGAGCCGCGGAGGATGTGGTAGGCGACACCCACGAAGAACGGGCCGTCGGCCGTCTGGAGGCCGTCGTTCTCGAGCTCCTCGGTGATGAGCTCCTCGTCCGCCGGCTCGACCTCCACGAGGGCGAGGGGAGGAAGGGTCACGATGCCCTGGAGGTGGCGGTTGCTGATGCCCGTCTCCGGGTTCCCGCAGCCAGCGACGAGCGCGGCGAGGGCGAGACCCGAGAGGGCGGTGCGAGCGATGGTGTTGTGCTTGTTCATCGTTCTTCCCTCGCCTTAGAAGTGGAACCGCAGGCCGACCTCGAAGGTCCGGCCTCGCTGGAATGCCACGGGGAGTGCGTATGCAGGACCCAGTCGGTTGAGTTCGAGGACCTCGCCGTCCGCGTCGACCGCAGCCTGGTTCGCGGCGATGGCCTGGGTGCTGTTCAGGAGGTTGAAGACCTGCACGATGACATCAATCTCGGTCCCCGCGATGGCGAGCGCCAGAGAAGCGCGCAGGTCGAGGTTCGAGGTCGCCGGCAGACGCTCCAGCGTGCCGCGGCGGGCGACGTAGTTGCTGTAGCTCTGGTTCCAGTCGTTGTACTTGAGGCGGTTCGTGGGGAGCCCGGACGCCAGCTCGAAGGTGGCGCCGAAGGCGTAGCCGATGGAGAAGTTCTCGGCGACCTTCCACACGTTCGGGTTGTTGTACGAGACGAGGAGTCGCAGGACGTGCGGCTGGTCGCCGCCGGCGATGCCGTTCTCGTAGTAGCGCTGGGTGGGGTTGTCGAAGTCCCCGGAGTTGCCGAGGCGGCTCGCGGCGGAGCGGCCCGCGGTGTTCGCGACGAGACGGCTGAAGGTGTAGGAGCCGAAGAGCTCGAGGTTGTCCGAGAGCTGCTTCCGCACCAGCAGGGAGAACGCGTAGTAGTTGCGCAGGCCGTCCTGGGGCGTCCGCAGGCGGTACACCTCGTTGGAGCTGCCGTTGCGGAACCCGACCGCGTCCGTGCCGTCGTCGTTCCAGATGAGGTTGACCTCGTCGTCTTCCCAGGAGTTGGTGAACCGGCGGTAGATGAAGTTCACCTCCGCGCTCATGTCCCGGGCGATCTCGCGCTGGGCGCGGACGAAGATCTCGTTGGACCGCGCGGGGACCAGGTCCGTGTGCTGGGTGTTGTTCGCCGGGGTCTGCGCCCGGGCGCTCTGCTCGCTGAACTTGCGCTGCGTCGCGTCCCAGTCGAAGCGCTCGGCGTTGAACGACTGCGCGTTGAGGAAGCTGGAGAGCGAGAGGATGCCGGGGTCGACGATCTGGGCGAAGGACACCGACAGGTTCGTCTTGCCGTCCCGGAAGGGGTCCCAGGCGATGCTCGGGCCCCAGGTGAAGGAGTCCGTGTTGATGACCGCCGCGCCGAGGTTGTTGCGCAGGCGGGCGAGCAGGAGGCTCGCGCCGAGGTTGACGGTCAGGCCGCGGGTCGGAACCCAGCGGTCCTGGACGTAGAAGCGGGTCGTCAGACCGCTCTCCCGGCCGTTGGCGAGGTTCGCGATGACGAAGCGGGAGACGTTCTCGTAGGTGTCGAGGTTCGACACGTCCGAGGTCTCACGGATGATCCCGTCGCCGTCGTTGTCGACCGGGTCCCGGACGAACACCTGGTTGTTGATGTACCCGAAGGCCCGACGGGTCCAGATGGGCTCGACGGTCGCCCCGGCGTACAGGGTGTGGGAGCCGAGCAGGCGGTCGATGTTCGCCTGGAAGCCGATGTCCGCAGAGAAGCGGTGGCGGCGGTCGAGGTCGTACCGGCCGTAGCTGCCGTGGTCCAGCCCGTTGCCGTTCTGCCAGACGGCGGAGATCTGCTTCTCCGGGTCGAGGCAGAGCCCGAAGTTGTTCCGGTCGTCACAGTCCTTCCACAGCATCGGCTGCACGCGGATGGTGTTGTACTGGTAGTTGACCTTGGTGGTCAGGAGGCCCCAGCCGCCGAGCGTCGCCTGGTGCTCGAGGATGGTGCTGAAGCCACCCTGGCGCCAGAGCGCCTCCGCCTCCGGCGTCACCGTCGCGCTCTGCGTCAGGTTCTGGATCGAGCCCGGGTCCGCGCGGAAGGTCAGGGTCAGCTTGTGGCGGGCGAAGGGCTGGGCCGTCAGCTTCACCAGGAGGTTATGGAAGTTGCGCCGCATCGGGGTCTGGGGGAAGAGACCGTAGTCCCGACCCAGGTCCGCGCGGGGGGCCGCCCACACCGTCTGGTGGAAGAAGTTGTAGGAGACGAAGAACCAGAACCGGTCCTTGATGATCGGACCGCCGAGGCTCGCGTAGAGGTCGGCGTTGTTGAACTGGGACGGGTCCGTGATGGGGGCGTACTCGCCGCCGCGCGCCTGGAAGGCCGTCGTCCGGTAGTACCCCGAGAAGTCACCCTCGAACGTGTTGCCGCCGGACTTGGTGACGATGTTGATCGTCCCGCCGAGGCCCTGGTTGTACCGGGCGTCGTAGCCGGCGGTGATGACCTCGAGGTCCTCGATGGCGTCGTAGTTGAAGTTCAGGGAGAAGGTCCCGGTCACCGGGTCCGTCGTGTTCGTGCCGTCGAGGTAGTAGGAGTTCGACTGCAGCGTCCCGCCGTTGATGTTCGGGTTCGCGCCGCCGGTCACGCCGGGGAGGAACTGCACGACGTCCTGGAAGGAACGACCCGTCGGGAGGTTCTGGAGGAAGTCCGTGTTGAAGGTGATCGACTGGGCAGTCTGCTCGGTGTCGACCACCGGGCGGCGGTCGATGACCTCCACCGTCTCACCGACCTCGGGGACCTCCATGACCAACCGCACCGAGACCGACCTGCCCATCGAGACCTGCAGGTTCGTCCGGATGATGGTCTTGAACCCCTCCTTCTCCGCGTCGAGCCGGTACTCGCCCGGAGGGAGACCGAGGAAGCGGAAACGCCCCTCCGCGGTGGTGGTGAAGGTCTGCGCGCCACCGATGAGGTTCTCACCGGTCAGGGTCAGCTTGACCCCCTCCATCGGCTCGTCAGCCTGGTCGACGATCTCGCCCTTGATGGAGCCGGAGGTCGTCTGCCCGAGCGCGGTGGCCGGCACCAGCAGGGCGAGCAGCGCCGTGAGCAGCGTCGCGAGGTGGGTGATGCGGTTCGACAAGTCGTACTCCTTCGCGAGCGGTCCCTGCTCGCTGGCTGCGGGTTCGAGCGCCGATCACGGGCTCGGGTCGCAGGCTGCCGGGTTGTAGCAGCGGCGTTTCGCATCCGTCAAGGTCGCGTCACCGCCCGGGCGAACACGACAAGCGGCTGATTTCGCTAGGAAAATCACTTCGCCTAATCCCACCCCTGGGCGGGAAGGCTGCACACCCCGATCGCGCGAGGAACCCCGCTCGCCCGGGGCGGTCTCCTTGACAACGGGATCGCCGCTCGACTAGGAAGTGCGCCTCGCGCGCGCGGCTTACTCGCCGCTGCGGCGTCGCAGCCCGGACAGGGCAGGAGGAAGCCTTGAGCCAGGCGATGCAAGACTGCCCATCCTGCGGGAACGAGATCCCGGTCAGCGCCACGCGCTGCAAGTACTGCTTCCACGACCTGAGCGCGGACGAAGCCAGCAACAAGCGTGCGGGCGGTGTCCTCGTGGGCGTGCTCCTGCTGGTGCTCGTGTTCGTCGCGGCGGGCTTCTGGACCTACAACTCCGTCTTCGACCAGGAGCAGCTGGGGAACGTCACCATCGACCCCAAGGAGCGCCGGATCGTCCTCGTCTACACCGGCTTCGGCAAGGAGCCCACCACCCGCCAGGTGGGCTTCGACGAGGTCGCCAGCGTCGAGATGCAGGCCGGTCAGTTCCTCCTCGGCGGCAACTTCTACGAGGTCTCCCTCGTCCTGAACGACGCGGAGAAGGTGCTCATCAACAAGAGCACCGAAGGCTCCCTCGAGGACTACGCGAACACCGTCGCGAAGCACACCAACAAGTCCCTCACCATCATCAACAACATCCGGATGGGTGAGGACATGCGCGGCTTCGACGGCTCGCTTCCCACCGCCGGCGAGTAGCTCCGGCTCCGGACGGATGTCCGCAACCTCCTCCGGCCTCACGCCCCAGTGATCAGCGACTCGGTGCTCGGCGCCTTCTCACGCGATCTCGCCATCGATCTCGGCACCGCGAACACGCTCGTGTTCGCCAAGGGCGAGGGCATCGTCCTCAACGAGCCCTCCGTCGTGGCGGTGAAGCGCGGCGCCGACGGCCAGCCCCGCGTCCTGGCGGTCGGCAACGAAGCCCGGGAGATGATGGGCAAGGTCCCTGGGACCATCGAGACCATCCGCCCTCTCCGGGAGGGCGTCATCGCCGACCTGGACGTCACCGAAGCCATGCTCCGGTGGTTCATCCGCCGCGTCCACGGCCGACGGACCTTCGTGCGACCGCGGGTTGTCGTCTGCATCCCGTTCGGCGTGACGGAGGTGGAGCGGCGAGCAGTGCGGGAAGCCGCCTCGTCGGCCGGGGCGCGGGAGGTCTACCTCATCAGCGAGCCCATGGCCGCCGCGATCGGCGCGGGACTGCCGGTGACCGAGCCCCAGGGCAACATGATCGTCGACATCGGCGGCGGCACGACCGAGGTCGCGGTGATCTCCCTCGGGGGCATCGTCACGTCCCGGTCCGCGCGCGTCGCGGGGGACGCGATGGACGAGGCGCTGGTCACCTGGGTCCGGCGCACCTACAACCTCCTCATCGGCGAGCGCACCGCGGAGCGCATCAAGACGACCGTGGGGAACGCGTGGCCCGAGGTGGAGCACCGCGCCATCGAAGTCAGCGGCCGCGACCTCCTCACCGGGGTTCCCAAGACCGTCACCGTGGACACGGACGGGGCGCGCGAGGCGCTCGCCGACCCGGTGCGGGAGATCGTCGAAGCCATCAAGGACACCCTCGAGAAGACCCCGCCCGAGCTCGCCGCCGACATCATCGACAAGGGCATCGTCCTCGCGGGAGGCGGAGGCCTCCTCGACGGGCTCGACACACTGCTCCGCGAGGAGACGGGCCTGCCGGTCATCCAGGCGACCGACGCGCTCCACTGCGTGGTCAACGGGACCGGCGCCAGCCTCGACAGCCTCGAGTTCCTCCGGCGCGTCGCCGAGCGGGCCTGACGAGGTCGTGGCCACCGAGCCGATCCGCTGTCCCGCCTGCGGTGCCGGCGACCCGTCGGAGGCCAACGCAGCGGGCACCCACACCTGCGTCTACTGCGGGACCCGCTACCGCCTGCGCGGGGGAGTGGGGCAGGTCATCGCGGCCCCCGGAGGAGGCGGACCGGCACAGCAGCGTCCTCAGGTGGCGGCCGCCATGGCGCTCGCGGTGCTGGTGATGGGCGGGGGCGTCGCTGCGCTCTTCGCGGTCCAGGAGCCGGTCGAGCCTCCAGCGCCCGCGCCCGTCGCCTCGTCCGGCGACCGCCAGGCCGTCCTGCCCCCAGCGACGAACCCCACGCTGGTGACCGAGGCCGCGACCGAGCCCCCGACCCCCGCAGAGGTCCCCGCGACGGCCGAGTTCGTCGAGCACCACCGCAAGGAGGCCGGCGGGGCCACGTGGATCTACGGGATGGTGACGAACACGTCGCCGTTCGTGGTCGACAAGATCGAGGTCATCGCCGTGCTCCTCGACGCCGAGGGCAAGGAGCTGGGCACGAAGAGCGGCTTCGCGAAGCGTGACGCGCTGGCCCCCGGCGCCACGAGCCCGGTCATCGTGCTGCTCAAGGACGCGCCCGCGTTCGCCTCGATCAGCTGGGAGCTCGACGTCGACGAGGCGAGCTGGGTTCCGGAGATGGTCTCGGGGCTGCGGGTGGAGGCGCGTCCCCCGTCACGCGGCCAGTTCGGCGGGTGGGAGACCGAGGGCAAGGTCCACAACGACGGCGCCGTGCCCGCGCGGTTCGTGAAGGTGGAGCTGCAGGGATGGAGCGCCGACGGCAAGCTCCTCGGCGTCCACGACGCCTACATCAAGGACGACGTCCTGGCGGCCGGGGAGAGCTCTCGCTTCAAGCACGTCAGCGCGAACTTCGACATCAGCCCCGCGAAGTTCGAGCTGGTGGTGGAGGGCCGGAAGGCCGAGTAGGGCCCCCCAGCGAGGCCGCAGCCCCACCCGCCCGCAGTGGGCGGCGAACTCCCTGGTGCTACTTGAGGATCTGGCGGCAGTTCAGCTCGGCGAGGCCGCCCTTGCCCGTGATCGTGCGGCCGTCCTCATCGATGCGGGCGTTCGAGGCGATGACGCCGCTGAGGCGCGCGGAGCTCCCGGAGCAGATCTGAAGGAGGTCCAGCCACATCTGGGCCTGGGGAACCTCGAACTCGAAGTCGACCTTCTCGCCGCCGTAGGCGGAGGCGCGGCCCTTGATCTCGAGCGTGATGGTCGGCAGCGCGACCTCGCCCTCGGGGACGTTCGTGGGCATCGTCTGCGTCACCTTGAACTCGCTCGCCCAGAACTTGATGGAGTTCGCGCGGGCGGCGTCTGCGGTCGAAGGGGCCGACGTGACGAAGAGCGCGGCGATGAGGGCGAGAGGGGCAAGGCGAAGGAAGCGCATCGGATCTCCTGGTGCTGGCTGGCGGGGACGGTCCGTTCCCCGAGCGGCGGCGGATAGGTACCACACCGCCCCAGGTCGGACCAAGGCCGCGAAGCCCCAGGGTCAGCACCTGTGACAAGCCGTAACTGAATCACGGGCGTCTGCGAACGCCTACTGGCCCTCAGTCCGCGAGGCGCCTCACGTACGTGGGCTTGTCCAGGTGGGACATCTCGTCGTCCCGGCTGGCGCGCAGGGCCTCGGCCGAGTCCCGGTCCAGCAGGCTGCTCGGCGTGGGCATCTCGCCCCGCTGCTCGCGGCTCTGGCGGATGGAGGGCGGCAGGTCGTACGCCTCTTGCCCACCGACCGAGTCCCACGGAGTCACCGCGGTCACCGGCGCCCGACGGGTCGGCGCGCGCGGCTCCACCTTGAGCACCCGCTCGATGGACGGCCGCGTCGTCTCGGGGAGCTGGGGCTCGGCCCGCAGCTCCTCGAAGCCGGTCGCGATGACCGTCACCCGGACCGTCTCTCCCATCGCCTCGTCGACGACCCACCCGAACACGACCTCGGCGTCCTGGTCGGCCTCCTCGTAGATGAGGGTCACCGCCTCGTTCATCTCGCGCATCTTGAGGCTGCTCGACGACGTGATGTTCACCAGCACGCCCTTCGCCCCCGTGATCGCAATCTCCTCGAGGAGCGGAGAGCTCACCGCTCGCTGGGCCGCCTCGACTGCCCGGAGCTCGCCCGTCGCGGAGCCGACGCCCATGAGCGCCAGCCCAGGGAAGCCCATCACCGTGCGCACGTCCGCGAAGTCCGCGTTGATGACGCCCGTGTTGTGGATGAGCTCCACGAGGCCCCGGACGCCGTCCAGCAGCACCCGGTCCGCGAGCTTGAACGCGTCCAGCGACGACATGTCCTCGCCGGCCAGCGAGAAGAGCCGCTCGTTGGGGATGACGAAGAGCGTGTCGACCACCTTCATCAGGGCGTCGATGCCGCTCTCGGCGGTGCTGCCGCGCTTGCGTCCCTCGAACTTGAACGGCCGCGTCACCACCGCGATGGTCAGCGCGCCGAGCTCCTTGGCGATCTCGGCCACCACCGGCGCCGCGCCAGTGCCCGTACCGCCGCCCATGCCCGCGGTGATGAACACCACGTCGGCGCCGCTGAGCAGCTCCATCAGCTCCGCGCGGCTCTCCTCCGCCGCCTGCCGACCGACCTCGGGACGCGCGCCCGCCCCGTGCCCGCGCGTGAGCGCCTGGCCGATGGCGAGGACGTGGTCCGCCCGGGAGATGGAGAGCGCCTGCTGGTCCGTGTTGGCCGCGAGGACCTCCACCGACTGGAGCCCGTACTCCACCATCGTGTTCACGGCGTTGCCACCGCCCCCGCCGACCCCGATCACCTTGATGCGCACCGGCGCCCGGTTGTCCTCGGGCGGGGGCGCGGCGAACTCGATGTGGCTCTGCGTCGTCATGTCGTCCTCGTTCCTGTCAGAAGGCCAGAGACAGCCACTGGCTCATCCGGTCCTTCACCCGCGAGTACAGGCTCGACTCGACCCCCCGGCCGAACCGCGCCCCGTCCCGCATTCCCTTGAGCCCGAACTTCACGAGCCCGACGCCGGTCGAGTAGACCGGCGAGCCCACGACGTCCGTCAGGCCGCCCACGTCCCGGGGCACCCCGCGCCGCGCCGACAGGCCGAACACCTTCTCGGCGAGCTCGGGCATGCCGGGCATCAGCGTGCTCCCGCCCGTCAGCACGACGCCGGCGGGCAGCATGTCCTCGTACCCCGAGCGGCTGAGTTCCTCCCGCACCAGCGTGAACAGCTCCTCGAGGCGCGGCTCGATGACCTCGGCGAGCATCCGGCGCGACGTCTCGTGCGACCGGGTCCCGCCCACGTGGGGCACGTCGAAGGTCTCGTTGCCCTCCACGAGGCTCGTCTGCGCGCAGCCGTGGTCCTTCTTGATGGACTCGGCGACCTTGATGGGCGCCCGGAGCGCAAACGCGATGTCGTTCGTGACGTGGTCGCCGCCGATGGGCAGCACGTAGGTGTGCACCACCGCGCCACCCATGAAGATGGCCACGTCCGTCGTGCCGCCCCCGATGTCCACGAGCATGACACCGAGCATCTTCTCGTCCTCGGACAAGACCGCCTCGGCGCTCGCGAGCTGCTCGAGCACGATGTCCTGGACCTGCTGCCCGGTCAGGTTGCAGCAGCGGACGACGTTCTGGGCCGCCGTCACCGCCGCGGTGACGATGTGGACGCGCGCCGTCAGCCGCACGCCGCTCATGCCGCGCGGATCGAGGATGCCGTCCTGGTCGTCCACCAGGAACTCCTGGGGGATGACGTGGATGACCTCCCGGTCCATGGGGATCGCCAGCGCCTGGGCCGTCTCCAACACCTTGTCCACGTCGCTGCCCGCCACGTGGCCGGTCTTCACCCCGACCATCCCCTGACTGTTCAGGGACCGGATGTGGCCGCCGGCGATGCCCGCGTAGACCGTGGCGATCTCGACGCCCGACATCATCTCGGCCTCGTCTATGGCGGCGCGGATGGAGCGGTTCGTGTCCTCGATGTTGATGACGACGCCCTTGCGCAGGCCGGTCGACGGCGCGGTGCCGATGCCGATGATGTCGACGCCGCCCAGGCCGTTCTTCTCGCCCACGACGCACGCGACCTTGGTCGTCCCGATGTCGAGCCCGACGACGATGGAGTCCTTCGCAGCGGCCATCAGAGGGACTCCGTCGCGTCCGCGCCGAAGAAGAGGCTCTCTTCCGACGGCGCGATGCGCTCGAGGTGAAGCAGGCGGGCCCGGTCGCGCTTGGGCGTCGGCTGGGACTCCACGACCTTGCGGACCTTGCGGCGAGCCTTGCGGGCCTTGCGAGGCACCGCGATGAGCCGGTCCCGCAGCCCAGCGTCCACCGACGCCACCGCGTCCAGCGGCAGGCGGCCGTCCCGCACAGCGCGGTCCACCCGATCGAGGCGGGCCGCGAAGTCCGACTTGCCCACGTGGACCGGCAGGCCGCTGTGGGTGATGAGGGTGAAGCCGCGGGCCGGGTCCCAGGCCAGCTCGGAGACGCCGTCGCCCCCGATGACGCCGCCGGCGCCGAGCGCCCGGAGCACGTCCAGCGCGCCGTGGTGGGCGTCCTCGGTCAGGGGCTCGTCGCTCGTGAGCAGCGGCAGGTCGAAGGGCTCGCCGGCCTGCCACTCCTTGAACACCTCACCCCGGTCGTTCATCAGGCCGAGCGTCTGGCCCGGGACGAGCAGCACCGGCCGATGCTCCACCACCCGGACCTCCAGGCGACGACCCGTCAGGTCCCGCTCGACCTCCACCGAGTCGACCCAGTCGAGCTCCGGCACGCGCAGCCCGAGGCCCGCGACGTCCATCTCCAGCAGGTTGTCTCCGGGAGCCGCGCCGAGCCGCGCGAGGATCTCGCCCTCGTCGACCCGCGCCGCCCCGAGCACCTCGATCTCCTGGAGCGCCAGCTGGTCGCTCGTCTTGAGCTCCTCGATGCCGTTGAACACCGCGAGGAACAGGCCGATGCCCACCACGCCGAGGACCAGCCCGGCGCTCAGGGCGTACCCGAGCCGCTCGCCGACCGGCGTGCCGTCCGGGCCCTCCTTGAGGCCGACGAACCGGGCCGCGTGGTCGAGCAGCGTCACCCCGCCGGAGCGCAGGTCCCGCCGGACGTCGTCGGCGGTGGGGATGCCGTCGCGCATATCCGCGAGCTCCTCCTCGAGGAACCACAGCGCGAGGCGACCCGTCTCCACCGCCCGCCCCGCCGCGGTCCCCGGGTCCTTGGACTCGTGGCGCAGGCGCTTGGTCGTGGCGCGGAGGCGACCGGGGGCTTCACGTACTCGCTCCACGAGCTCGGACGGCGAGAGCAGCAGCCGGAGCAGGAGCAGGGGGACGAGCAGCACGAAGGCCAGCAGCCGTCCGAACCCGTGGGCGAGATCCGAGAGTCGGTCGAAGAAGCGGACGAGAGCGGGGGTGGACCGGGCGGCGCGGCGGCGGCGGAGGCCTGCGTCCCGAAGTCCTCGGTCGGGGCGACGTCGCTCCGCGGCGCCAGGGCGGGTCAGCGAGCGACGGTCCGCGCCCGGGCGGGCGGTCCGTACCTCCTCGGTCCGATTCCGCGCAAGGCGACGCCGGTCCCGCATCGCCAGGCGCTCGCGCCCCAGCTTGCGGTTCTTGACTTCGCCACGCAGCGTCTGTCGGTCGAGGACTCCCATGCTCGCCTGTCCGGCCCGGCGCGGGGGCGCCGATGGGTGACGCGAAGGTCACCAGTCTTCCCAGGAGGCATGATGGTAAAACGCGCCTAGCGTGTCAACGTACTGTTTTCACAATGGATCTGAAGGTGATCCCGAGACGTCCGTCGATCGGAGATCGCACCTGCAAATGGCCCTGGAATCGTTGGGGATTCGTCAGCGGACATCTCCAAGGAGAGTGCTCGCGCCAACGTTGGCGCGGGTCCGGATCACCTCCTGGCGCGGACCGCACCGCGCCCCCTCCGACCGCCGCCCCTACCGGCGCGCGCCCACCCACCGCAGCCGGCTCTCCAGCTCCACGCCCGTCTCCGCCGCCACCTGCCGCCGCGCCCAGTCCACGAGCAGCTCCACGTCCTTCGCGGTAGCGCCATCCTCGGTGGTGAGGCGGCCCGGGACCACGTCGTCGAGGCGCGCGCCGCGGATCCGGATCCCCAGCAGGCCCGCGCCCGCGAGCAGCTCCGCCGCGGTGCTCCCCCGCGCCGGGTCCCGAAACACCACCACCCCCTGGGTGTCCCAGGTCGGGAGCGTCCCCGCCTCCCCTTCCCGCACATGCACCGCCGCGACGACCGCCTCGTCCCGCAGCCCCAAGCGCGCGTCTCCCAGGTCCAGCTCGGCCCGCAGCACCGTCTTGCGCACCCCGCGCCCGAGGACCACGTCGACGGCGGTCACCCCGGTCGCCCCGTGCGCATCGTTCCCCACCAGCGCCGTGGCCACGGTCCCCCCACGACCCAGCCACGCCGGGGCATCCCAGCCGGTGGCCACGGTCAACGCGTCCGCCTCGCCCCCCAGGACCCTCCCCTGCCCTGCGAGCTCCGTGCGCCACGCCTCCCCCAGGAGGCAGACCACCCCCCGGGCCCCGGGGTCCCGCACGACCGCGTCGGTCCCCCGCTGCACCGGTGTCAGCCCGAGGCGCTCCCGCCGGGTCCAGCGCGCGAGCCGCGCCAGCGCCTCCGGATCCGGAACCTCCACGAGCGCATCCGCAGAGCCGCCCACGCCGAGCCGCGTCCACGGCGCCAGGGGCGCGTCGAACCGCACGGAGGCGAGCCCCAACGCGCCGAGCGCGTCCCGCTGGCGGTCGGTCAGCATCTCGGGGGAGGTCAGCCGAGCTCGAGGGTCGGGGGCGAGGCGTCGACGACGACCTGGAGCAGGTCCGTCGAGAGGCGCGTCACGTCGCCGGCGCCCATCGTCAGCACGATGTCGCCCTTGCGCAGCACCCGGTGCAGGTACGCCCGCACGTCCTCGTGGGTCGGCGTGGGCGCGGCGCCCTTGTGGCCGTGGTGGCGCAAGTCGCGCGCGAGCACGGCCGCGTCCAGCCCTTCGACGTGCTGCTCACCGGCCCGATACACGTCCATGACGCAGACGACGTCGGCGTCGTTGAAGGCGCGCATGAAGTCCTCGCGCAGGTCCATCAGGCGCGAGTACCGGTGGGGCTGCCACACCGCGACGATGCGCCGGCCGTAGTTCTCCTTGGCCGCCCCGAGCGTCGCCCGGATCTCCGCCGGGTGGTGCGCATAGTCGTCGACCACGGTGACGCCGCCGATCTCGCCGCGGATCGTGAACCGCCGCTGCACCCCCTCGAAGGACTCCAGCGCCTGCCGGATGATGGGGAACGGGATCTCCGCCTCGAGGCCGCACGCGATGGTCGCCAGGGCGTTGAGCACGTTGTGCCGCCCGGGGATCTTGAGCGCCACCGGCCCCAGGAACTCCTCGCCGTGGAGCACCGAGAACCGCGACAGCCCCCCGGACACGGAGATGTCCGTCGCCCGGAAGTCCGCCTGGGAGCTCAACCCGTAGGTGACGTAGCGCTTGCCCACTTGCGGGAGCAGCTTCTGGATGCGCGGGTGGTCGATGCACAGGATGGCCGCGCCGTAGAACGGCACCCGGTTCATGAAGGCGACGAAGCCCTCCTCCAGCGCCTCGACGCTGCCGTAGTGGTCGAGGTGCTCCGGGTCGATGTTCGTGACGATGCCCACGATGGGCGCCAGGTGCAGGAAGCTGCCGTCGGACTCGTCCGCCTCGGCGAGCATCCACTCGCCGCGCCCGAGCACCGCGTTCGTCCCCACCGAGTTCAGCTTGCCGCCGACCACGACGGTGGGGTCGAGGCCGCCTGCCTCGAACACCGCGGCGAGGAGCGAGGTGGTCGTCGTCTTGCCGTGGGAGCCGGCCACCGCCACGCCGCGCTTCATGCGCATGAGCTCGGCGAGCATCTCCGCCCGGCGGATGACCGGGATCCCGAGATCCAGCGCGGCGACGACCTCCGGGTTGTCCTGCTTCACCGCCGTCGACCGGACCACCACGTGGGCGCCCTCGACGTTCGATGGGTCGTGCCCCTGGATGACCCTGACGCCGAGGCCAGTGAGGCGCCGGGTCACGTCCGAGTCCCGCAGGTCGCTGCCCGAGACCTCGTAGCCCAGGTTGTTCAGGACTTCGGCGATGCCGGACATGCCGATGCCGCCGATGCCGATGAAGTGAATGCGACGCGTGCGAAGGAACATGGCGCGGGAGGGTAACAGGACCCACGCAGCCGCCCCTCCCCAGCGGCGTCTCCGGGGCCGCGCTCCAGGCCTCTAGGGACGCCCGATCAGCCGATACATCGTGTCGACCACCTCGGCCGCGGCCGCCGGCTTGCCAAGCTCCCCCGCCTTGCCGGCCATCTCCTGCAGCACGCGGCGGTCGCCCTCGAGGCGCGTGATGGCTTCCCTCAGGTTCTCAGCGAGCTGGTCGTTCTGGACCACGAGCTCGCCCGCGCCACCGTCCACCAGCACCTTCGCGTTCGTCGTCTGGTGGTCGTAGATGGCCTGGGGCAGCGGCACGAGCAGGCTGCCGCGGCGGCTGATCATCAGCTCGGACACGGTCATGGCGCCGGCCCGGCAGACCACGAGATCCGCCCCCCGGTACGCCTCGGCCATGTCGTCGATGAAGGGGATGACCTTGCTCTTGATGCCCGCGTCCGCGTAGCCCTTCGTCACCAGCTCCACGTCGTTCACGCCGGTCTGGTGGGTGACGTGGATGCGGCCCTTGAGCTCGTCGTCCATCCCCGCGACCGCCTCGATCATCCCGACGTTCACGGCGTGAGCGCCCTGACTGCCGCCGACGACCAGCAGCTTGAGCCGCGCGCCGACGCCCACCGTCTGGGTCGACTCCAGCGTCAGCAGCTGCACGAACCGCTCGCGCACCGGATTGCCGATGACCTCGGCCTTGCCCGGCGGGAAGTCCTTCGTCGCCGGCGCGAACGCCACGAAGACCTTGTGGACGACCTTGCCCAGGATGCGGTTCGTCGCACCCGCCACGCTGTTCTGCTCGACCACCGCCGTCTTGCGCCCGAGGAGCCGCGCCGCGAGCACCGCCGGCCCCGACGCGTACCCGCCGACGCCGATGACGATGGTGGGCCGCTCCTTGAGGATCAGGGCCATGGACTGCAGCAGGGACAGCGGGATCTTCGCCAGCGCCGTCAGCCGGGACAGGAGCCCCTTGCCCTTGATGCCGGAGATGGTGACGAACCGGACATCGAGGCCTTCCTTGGGCCCCACCCGCGCCTCGATGCCGTTGCGCGTCCCGACGTAGACGATGACGTTGTCTTCGTTGCGCGTGAGGAACGCCTCCCCCACCGCGACGCCGGAGAAGAAGTGGCCGCCCGTGCCGCCGCCTGCGATGAGGATCTTCACTCGGCTACTCCGTGTGGTGCCCCGGGAGTCCGCAGGTCAACCCGCGCGCACGCGCCGTCGACTCGTCGTGATCCGGAGCCCACCCCCACCTCCATGATGCAGGACCGTGGCGCGCCGTGCCTGCGCGGTGACGTTGAGCAGGATCCCGAGCATCGCGAGCGTGAGGACGAGCGAGCTGCCGCCGTAGGAGATGAGCGGCAGCGTCAGCCCCTTCGTGGGCAGGACCCCGAGGACGACCCCCATGTGGAAGGCGGTCTGCATCCCGATGAGGATGGCGAGCCCCATGCCGAGGAGCTTGCCGAACAGGTCCGGTGCGTCCGCGCAGACCCGGACCCCGCGCCACACGAAGACGCCGAACAGCCCGATGACGAGGGCGGCGCCCACCACCCCGAACTCCTCGCCGATGACGGAGAAGATGAAGTCCGTGTGGGCCGACGGGAGGTAGAAGAGCTTCTGGCTGCTCTGCCCGAGCCCCGTGCCGGTCAGCCCACCGGCGGTGAAGCCGAGGAGCGACTGGATGAGCTGGAACGCGCCGTCCGCCTGGTTCGCCCAGGGGTCGAGGAAGGCGGTGATGCGGGCGCGGCGGTACTCGGCGCCCATGAGGACGACCCAGGCGACGGGCAGCCCCACGGCGAGCAGCCCCGCGAGGTGCACGAGGCGCACGCCGGCGATGAACAGCATCACGAAGAGCAGGGCGGCGATGGTCATCGTCGTGCCGAAGTCGGGCTCCGCGAGGATGAGGAGCAGCACGACCCCGGCGAACACGAGGTGCGGGAGGATCCCCACCGCGAACGTCTCGATGTGGGACTGCTTCTTCTCCAGCGAGTACGCCAGGTAGGTCACGAGCGCGAGCTTCGCGAACTCGGACGGCTGGAAGTTCACGGGCCCCAGGGACAGCCACCGCGTGGCGCCGCCCATCGTCGTTCCGACGCCGGGGATGAGCACGAGGATCAGCAGGAACGCGACCACCCCGAGCATGGGGTACGTCCAGGGCTTCCAGCGCTGGTACGGCACGCTCGCCGTCACCGTCAGCGCCACGAGGCCGAGCCCTGCGAACACCACGTGGCGGCGGATGTAGTGCAGCTCGTCGCCCCACACGTCCGCGGCGTAGATGGCGCCGGCGGAATAGACCATCGCCACGCCCAGGGCGAGCAGCAGCAGGATGCAGCCCAGGACGATGGGGTCGACTTCGCGGAGGGTGCGCATCGCTCGCCTCCTACCGCAGCTTCAGGGACATGAGCGCCGCCAGGGCGCACAGGATGGAGACGATCCAGAACCGCACGATGACCTTGGGTTCCTCCCACCCCTTCTTCTCGAAGTGGTGGTGGATAGGGGCCATGAGGAACACGCGCTTGCCGCGGGTCTTGAAGCTGACGACCTGGATGATGACCGACAGCGTCTCGGCGACGAACACCGCGCCGACGACGGCGAGCAGGATCTCGTTGTGGGTGAGGACCGCGAGCGTGCCGAGGACGCCGCCCAGCGGCAGCGAGCCCGTGTCTCCCATGAAGACGTCAGCGGGGTAGGAGTTGTACCAGAGGAACCCCATGCCAGCCCCGGCGATGGTCACGGTCATCACGGTCAGCTCGCCCGCGCCGGCGACGTAGGGAATCGCGAGGTAGTCCGCGTACTTGACGTTCCCCGCGAGGTAGGCGAGCACCCCGAAGGTCAGGGCGGAGGTCATCACGGGTCCGATGGCGAGCCCGTCGAGCCCGTCCGTGAGGTTCACCGCGTTCGCGCAGCCCGTGATGATGAAGGCGGCGAACGCCACGTAGCCCCACCCCATCTCGATGGCGACGTCCTTGAAGAACGGCACGGGGACGGCTGTGTCGATGCCGAAGTACGCGACGCCGACCCCGATGGTCGCTCCGCTGATGAGGAACTCCAGCAGCAGGCGCACCTTGCCGGACAGCCCCTTCGTGTTCTTGCGGGCGATCTTGTTCCAGTCGTCCACGAAGCCCACGCCGAGGAAGCCCGCGGCGACCACGAGCACCATCCACACCCGCGGCTCGTCGAGGCGCGCCCAGAGCAGGGTGCTCGTGATGATGGCGGACAGGATGAGCAGGCCGCCCATGGTCGGCGTGCCCGCCTTGCTGAAGTGTGTCTCAGGACCGTCGTCGCGGATCTCCTGCCCGAACTTCTTGCGCTGGAGCCAGCGGATGAAGGCCGGGTAGAGGAACAGGCAGATGAGGAGCGCCGTCGCCATCGCCGCCGCCGCGCGGAACGAGATGTAGCGGACGACGTTGAACGCGAACGTCGAGTCCTTCAGCGGCAGCAGCAGGTGGTACAGCATCAGTCAGCGTCTCCGGTCATGGAGGCGAGCTCGTCCAGCACGCCCTCCATGCGCATCCCACGGGATCCCTTGAGCAGCAGCGCGTCCCCCGAGCGGAGCCAGCCCGCGAGGAAGCGTCCGGCCTCGGCAGCGTCCGCGGCGGCGACGGCGCGGGTGTGGCCCTTGCCCGAGCCCAGCGCGTCCACAGCGTGCTTCATGAGCGGCCCCGTCCCCACGAGCAGGTCGAGGCCGAGCTCGGCGGCGAGGCGCCCCACCTCCGCGTGGAGCTCCGGACCCGTGGGACCGAGCTCGAGCATGTCACCCAAGGCGGCGATGCGGCGGCCCCCCGCGGCGATGGACCAGGCGGCGAGGGTCCGCAGACCCGCGGCCACAGAGGCAGGGTTGGCGTTGTAGGCGTCGTCGAGAACCGTGACGCCGGCGATGGACTCGAGGCGCATGCGGCGGCCGGGCACCTCGACCGAGGCGAGCCCCGCGGCCACGTCATCCAGGGACGCGCCCATGGCGGTGGCGGCGGCGGCGGCAGCGAGGGCGTTGTGAACCTGGTGGGCGCCCGGGAGCGGCACTCGGACGTGGACCGAGCCCGCAGGCAGAAGCAGCGTCGCCTCGGAGCCGTCGTGGCCCAGGTCCTTGCGGGAGAGGACGCGGGCGGGGACGTCGGAGGCCGGGTCCATGGAGAACGGGACGAACTCGGCGTCCTCGGGCATGGGGAAGCGGGCGGACAAGGGGTTGTCGGCGGCCCAGACCAGGGTGTCGCCCTCGGTCGCGTCCCGGAACATCTCGCCCTTCGCGTCAGCGATCTGCTCGACGCCGTCGAAGAACTCGAGGTGGGCGGCGGTCACCTCCGTGATGACGCGCACGGTGGGCTCGGCGATGCGGGCGAGCTCGGCGATCTCCCCCGGCTCGCTCATCCCCATCTCGAGGACGGCCCAGGTGTGCTCGGGGCGCAGGCGCAGGATGGTCAGGGGCACCCCGATGCGGTTGTTGAAGTTGCCCTGGCTCTCCAGCCCGGGGCCCGCCTGGCGCAGGATGTTGGCGAGCATGGCGCGGGTCGTCGTCTTGCCCACGGAACCGGTGACGGCGGCGACGCGGGGTGCGTGGCGACGCAGCACGGCCTGCGCAGCGTCCCCGATCGCCACCAGCGTGTCCGGCACGGCGATGACGGGGCCCTCGGCGGCGTCGAGGGCGGCGGCGGGGATGGTGCCGTCGGCGAGGGACTGCTCGTCCACCAGGGCGCCCACGCGTCCGGAGCCCAGCGCCTGGGCCACGAACCGGTGCCCGTCGTGCACCTCGCCCCGCAGCGCGACGAACACGGCGCCGTCGCTCAGCTCGCGGGTGTCGGTGCACAGCGACCACTCGCCCAGCGCAGCGCGCACGACCCGGCCTCCGGTGGCCCGGACCAGGTCGTCGACAGCGATGCGCGCCGGCGGGTGGTACCGGCGCTCGGGGGACGGTTCGCTCAACCCCGGTCCTGATCCCGGGTCGGGAACCGCTTCACGATGCGGCCGCGCTTGTTGAAGCCCGTCGGGGGCTCGTTCGCGGGGGCGTGGAAGGAGAGGAGAGCCTGGCGGGCGGCCTGGCGGTCGTCGAAGGCGACCTTGCGGCCGTCGATGTCCTGGGTCATTTCGTGTCCTTTTCCTGCAATCAGCACGAGGTCACCGTCTCCGGTCGCGGCGATGGCGGCGGAGATGGCGTCCCTGCGGTCCGCGATGCGGGCGCAGGGAGAGGTGGGGGTCAGCTCAGAGGCAGCGGTGATGGGGGCGGGGAGCCCGGCGGCGATGTCGTCGAGGATGGCTTCGGGGTCTTCGGTGCGGGGGTTGTCGGAGGTGAGAACGACGGCGTCGGAGCCCTCCCACGCCGCGGCGGCCATCAGCGGGCGCTTGCCGGCGTCGCGGTCGCCTCCGCAGCCAAAGACCGTCACCAGCGCGCCGGTCACGAACGGGCGCAGGGTGGCGAGGACGGCGCGCAGGGCGTCGGGGGTGTGGGCGTAGTCGACGACGGCGAGGGGTCCGCCGCTGTCGAGGGAGACGCGCTCGAGGCGGCCCTTCGCGGCGGGCGCGGTGGGGAGCGCGGCCTCGATGGTGGAGAGCGGCACCCCGGCGAGGAGGGCGCAGCCCACGGCGAGGAGCAGGTTCTCCAGGTTGTGGGCACCCAGGAGCGGGGAGCGGAGGGCGAGGAGGCCCTGCGGCGTGCGGACGTCGGCGGTCATGCCGTCGATGGAGAAGGTGGCGGCCGCGACGGGGGCGATGTCGGCGTCGGCGTCCGGGTTGACGGAGACGCGGACGGAGCCCTCGGGGGCATGGCGGGCCACGGCCGGATCGTCGACGCAGAGGACCGCGCCGCGCGCCGAGGGGGACGAGGAGAGGACCTCGCTGAAGATGCGGGCCTTGGCGGCCTCGTACTCCTCCATCGACCCGTGGTAGTCGAGGTGATCCCGGGAGAGGTTGCTCCACGCGGCGACGTCCAGGTCGAGCCCGGCGGGCCGTCCCTGGTCCAGCGCATGCGACGACAGCTCCATGGCCACCGCCTCGACCCCGTCGTCCCGCATTGCCGCGAGGAGCGCCTGGAGGGCGGGGCCGTCGGGCGTGGTGTGGGTCGCCTGTTGCACCTCGTCGCCCCAGGAGATGCCGGTGGTGCCGATGAGCCCGGCGCGCAGGCCGTGGGCGGCGAGGAGGTGGCGCACCAGGGTGGCGGTGCTCGTCTTGCCGTTTGTCCCCGTGATGCCCACGACGAGCAAATCGCGCGACGGGTGCCCGTGGACCGCGGCGGCGGCGTGGCCGAGAGACCGGCGAGGGTCGGCGACCCGCAGGCCGACGACGTCGGCGGGCCACGGCGTCGCGGGCCAGTCCCGGAGGACGACGGTGGATGCGCCGGCCGCGATGGCGCCGGGGATGAAGCGGTGCCCGTCGACCCGGGTGCCGGGGATGGCGGCGTACAGCGACGACGCCGCGACCGTGCGCGAGTCCCCCGTCACGGCGAGGACGTCGACGTCGGCGGGGCCCTTGCGCTCCAGGACGCCCAGGACGGGCTCGAAGGTGGAGAGCATCACCGGCGCCCCCGCTCGGCCAGGGCGTCGAGCTGGACGCGGACGACGTCGCCCTTGGTGACCCAGGTGGCCTGGGCGGGCTCCTGAGTGGAGACGAGGCCCGTCCCCTCGATGACCGGGGTCACGCCGACCGCGGCGAGGAGGCGCACGACCTGGCGTCCCGACAGGCCGGACAGGTCCGGCAACAGCCAGCCCGCGCCGTCGGCCACGAGCTCGGGGACGTCCTCGCCCGGGGGCAGCGTGGGGGCCTCCGCGGTCTGGGGCTTCGGATCGACGCCGAGGCTCTTCTCGTCCCGGTCCTCGCGGGCCTTCGTCTCCGCCTCGCGCAGCGCGACGAGCGCCACCGGCTCCTCCACCTTGTCCGGCGGGACCCCCAGCGTCCGCAGGGCGAACGAGGTCACCTCGCTGAACACCGGGCCGGCGACCGTGCCGCCGTAGTAGCGGTTCGTGGGCTCGTCGAGGACCACGTAGGTGACGACCTTCGGGTCCTCCACCGGCGCGAAGCCGATGAACGAGCTGACGTAGACGCCCTTCGCGTAGCGGCCGCCCTTGGGCTTCTGGGCGGTGCCGGTCTTGCCGCCGGCGCTGTACTCGCCCATGGACGCGCGCCAGCCGGTGCCGTCCTTCTCCAGGACCCGGGCCAGCAGGGGCCGCAGGGTCGCCGAGGTCTCTTCGGAGAGCACGCGCTCGCCTTCGCTCGTGGGGCGCAGGTCGGCGATGACGTCGCCGTTCGTGTCCCGCACCTGAGCCAACACGTGGGGCTGGACCTTCGTTCCCCCGTTCACCAGCGCGCAGTACCCGGCGGCCATCTGCATGCCGGTGACGGCGAGGCCCTGGCCGAAGGCGTGGGTGGCGAAGGTGATGCGCGCCCAGCCGCTCGAGTTGTGGAGGATCCCGGCCTCCTCACCGAAGAGATCGACGCCGGTCTTGCTGCCGAAGCCGAAGCGGCGGTAGCTGGCTTCCAGCTCGGTGGGGCCGATGCGCTCGGCGAGCTTGATGGTGCCGACGTTGCTCGACTTCTTGATGACGTCCGCCATCGACAGCCAGCCCGCGGGGTGGTCGTCGTGGACGGTGTTCCGGCCGATGCGGTAGGCGCCCTTCTCGCAGTAGATCTGCTCGTCGGGGGTGGTGAGCCCGCGGTCGAGGACCTCGGCGGCGACAAACGACTTCATGGTCGAGCCGGGCTCGAAGTTGAAGGTCAGCGCCTGGTTCTTCCAGGTGGACTTGGGGAAGTCGCCGAACGAGTTGGGGTCGAAGCGGGGGTTGCTGGCGAGGGCGAGGAGCGCGCCCGTGTCCGCGTCCATGACGATGGCGAAGCCGCCGCTGGCCTCGTGACGCTCGACGGCGCCGTCCAGGGCCATCTCCGCGCGGTGCTGGATGGCGTGGTCGAGGGTGAGGACGAGGGTCTGCCCCTCGGTGGAGCGGCGGGCGAGGACGCCTTCGTAGTTGGTCGCCCGGCGACGCCCATCCCGCAGGACGGTGTACCGGAACTGGTCCCCCATGAGCTTGCTGTTGTAGCGGTGCTCGAGGCCCTCCAGGCCGTCGCCGTCGGTGCCGACGAAGCCGAGGATCTGGGCGGCCAGCGAGCCCGACGGGTACTCCCGGTGCGCCTCGGGGGTGACCCGGACGCCGTCGATGCCGAGGGCCTTGACCGCGTCCGAGACGTGGGGCTCGACCTGACGCCGCAGCCAGGCGAACCGGCCCTCCTTGGACAGGAGCGCGTGGAGCTTGGGGAGCTCCATGTCGAGGACGGGGGCGAGGAGGCGGGCGGCCTCCGCTGGGTCGTCGATCATGGACGGGTCGGCGTAGACGCTGCCCACCTCGACGCTCACGGCGAGGGGGCGCCCGAGGCGGTCGACGATCGAGCCGCGTTGGGGCGCGATGGTGACTACCCGCTCGTGCTGGCGCTGGAGGCGGTCGACGAGGCGGCCGTCGAAGCCGAGACCCACCTGGGCGGCGCGCCCCACGAGCACCAGCCACACGAGGCCGAACACCACGAGGACGGCGCCGGTGCGGGCCTTGAAGGCGATGCCGTCGGGCGTGACGACGGCGTCGATGCGGCGCCGGGTGGTGCGCTGCTCGCTGCGCAGACGACGGGCGTTCGCCTCCACCGCGCGGCGACGGGTGGTGGTGCGCAGACCGGGGCGGGTGTCGCGTCCGTCGCTCACGGCGCGTCCTCGTCGGCGACGGGAGTGTCGGGCTCCTCGCTGGCGTCGGTCGTGGCCGGGCCGACGACGACCACCTGACCCGGCTCGGGCGGCACGAGCCCCAGGTCCGGGGCGAGGCCCTCGAGGTTGCGGGGGGAGCGGAGCTCGGCGAGCTCGGCGCGCAGGCGACGCTGCTCTTCGGCGAGGGCGGCTTCCTCGTCGATGAGCTGGTCGATGTCGTAGGTGATCTGGACCGTCTCCATCTTCGCCCACGCCACGAACACCAGCGCGCCCGTGACGAGCGCGAAGATGAGGACGGAGGTGGCCCAGCGGGGCAGCGGAGGCGGGGTCACGGGAGCTTCTCGGCGACGCGCAGGCGGGCGGAGCGAGCGCGGGGGTTGGCGGCGGTCTCGGCGGCGGTGGCGACGACGCCCTTCGGATGCGGCAGGCGGACGAGGGGGTCGCCGTGGGTGCGGTAGACGGCCTGGGCGGGGGGCAGCTCGGGGCCGCGGGCCCAAGCGGCGAAGGTCTGCTTCACCGGGCGGTCCTCGCCCGAGTGGAAGGTGATCACGGCGAGGCGGCCGCCGGGAGCGAGGAGATCGAGGGCGGCGTGCAGCAGGGCGTCGAGCTCGTCGAGCTCGCCGTTCGTCGCGATGCGCAGGGCCTGGAAGGTCTTGGTCGCCGGGTGGATGGGCTTGGCGGCCTTGGAGCCCTTGGCCTTGCGGCGCTTCGGGGTCGGCTTGGCGGCGGCGACGACCTCGGCGAGGTCCGCGGTGCGGGTGAACGGGGTGGTGGTGCGACGGGCGACGACGGCGCGGGCGATGCGGCGGGCGTCGCGCTCGTCTCCGAAGCGGAAGATGAGGTCGGCGAGGGCGGCCTCGTCGAGGGTCGCGACGAGATCGGCGGCGGACGGCCCGGTCGACGGGTCCATGCGCATGTCGAGGGGGCCGTCGTGACGGAAGGAGAAGCCCCGCTCGGCGACGTCGAGCTGCGGGGAGGAGACCCCGAGGTCCGCGAGGATGCCGTCCACGGCGGTGATGCCCCGGGCGGCGAGCTCGACGGCGAGGCGCGAGAACGGGGCGTGGATGAGGGTCGTCGTGGCCGGCGAGCTGGTGGCGGCGAGGCGCTTGCGGGCGACGTCGAGGGCGGCGGCGTCCCGGTCGAAGCCGATGAGGTGGCCGTCGGGGCCGAGGGCGGCGAGGACGCGGCGGGCGTGGCCGGCGCCGCCCAGGGTGCAGTCGACGTAGGTGCCGTCGGGGCGCACGGCGAGCGCGTCCACGGCCTCGTCGGCGAGGACGGTGGCGTGGTCGAAGGTGGTGAAGGCGGAGAACGCGGCGGCGAAGAAGAGGGTCACAGGTCCTCCCCTTCGTCGTCCGGGTCCCAGGCGAGGAAGCCTTCGAGGCCCCCGGTCTCGTGGACGGTGTCGGCGGCGGAGGCCTGCGCGGCGATGAGGCGCTCCGGGTTCCAGATCTCCAGGGTCCCCAGGTAGCTGAGGAGGACGCACTGCTTCTCGAGGCCCGCCTGGCGGCGGAGGGCGGGCGGGACGTTGATGCGGCCGGCGGCGTCGGGAGTGACCTCGGCGGCGCCGGCGACGAATGCGAGGAGGAAGGCGCGCGAGCGGCGGTCGAAGGGGGACACGCCGAGGAAGCGGCGCTCCATCTTGCGCCAGCGGGTGGCGGTGTAGCCCTGGATGCAGCCGTCGTAGTGGGTGAGGACGAGGCCCTCGTCGGCGGCGGTCAGACGCTCACGCAGACGCGCCGGAAGGGCCAACCGCCCCTTCGCGTCCATCTTGACGTCGAACTGACCTCGTACCTGGAACATCGCCGCCGCCAGGGGAGACCACGGCGCCGCTGCCGTCTCCTGCTCCCCGAGAGTGGATGTCTACCACGAATCGACACGATTCCCCACAATTTCCCACCTTTTGGTTGAGCGAAGCTCTGGATGGGGGACGGGGAGGATGTTGGGGGTGCCGGGGCGGTGCTCAGGCCGCGGCGAGGGTCGTCACGACGGCGCGCGGGAGGGCATCACCGGGTCACGCCGAGGGCCGTCAGCTGGTCCTGCCAGGCGAGGAGCTCGGCGAGGGTGTTGAGGAACGCGTCGTGGTGGGGGCGGCGGCCCAGGTCGATGGCGCTCTGGAGGGACCGATCGGCTTCTTCGAGCCGGCCGGCGACCGCGAGGACGACCGCGGCGTCATAGAGCGCTGGCGGGTGCTCGGGGTGGGCCGCGGCGATGGCGAGGGCCTCGGCCACGAGCTCGTCCAGGGGCGCGTCCTCCGCGGCGAGGCGGACGAGTGGCTTCGTGCGGCGTCCTCCGTCGAGGGTGAGCGCGAGGGAGGTGGGCGTGGGCCCGACCTGCGCCGCGATGTCCTGGGCCAGCTCGCGACGGAGGAGGAAGAGCTGGTCCGCGACCGGGGGCAGGGTGTCGGCCGAGCGCGGCTGGGGCTCGTTGCAGACCTCCTGCCGGCTCTCCTTCTCGATCGTCTCGGTGAACACCGAGCCCGTGGATGCCGAGATGGCGGCCAGCTCGACGGTCAGGGAGACGACCCGCTCCACGCAGACCTGGCTCACGACGAGGCGAGCGGTGGCGACGCCGTCAGCCCCGGCGCCGCCGCCCCCGGACTCGTACTCGATCTCCCGGTCGGTGGTGACGTCGGGCTCCGCGGCGCGACCGACGATCAGGACGGCTCGCGGGGAGACGGCCCGCAGCGCCGTCAGGGACTCGGCTGCGCCCTCCCCGTCTGACAGGTCCTCCGGGGCAACCCGCGCCAGGACGCCTTCGGCCCCGGACGCCGGCAGCCGGTCCACACCCTCGACCACCCAGCCGGCGAACACCTCGCCGAGGCCGTCGAAGGTCCCCACGACCACCTCCTGCGCGCCGTGCTCCATCACCGGGGGACGGAGGACGGTGGGGCTCCAGGGCGCGGCGAGGGCCGCAGCCGGCGCGAGAGCGAGGGCAAGCAGCAGGGCGGCGGGAGCGCGGGGGACCATGCGGGGATCGTAGGGGAACGCCGCGCGCCGAGGGTCCCATCCTCCCCCAGACCTGCGGCGTAGGCCCCCTCGACTCCGGACTCCGCGCCGCATCCCTCCCCCACTCCGTCGCCGCCCTGTTACCCTCCGCGGCCCCATGGCGAAGAAGCCCTCCCCCACCGGCGACAAGACCGTCGCCGTCAATCGACGCGCCCGGCACGAGTACTTCATCGAGGACTCGTGGGAGGCCGGCCTCGTGCTCACCGGCACCGAGGTGAAGTCCTTGCGGGAGGGCAAGGCGTCCATCGTCGAGGCCTTCGTCCGCCTCGAGAAGAACGGCGAGGCCTGGCTCCAGAACGCCTCCATCCAACCCTGGGCCCACGGGAACCGCCACAACCACGAGCTCACCCGCCCCCGCAAGCTGCTCATGCACCGGCGCGAGCTCCAGCGACTCATCGGCAAGGTGAACCGCGAGGGCTACACCCTCATCCCGCTCAAGCTCTACTTCACCCGGGGCAAGGCGAAGCTCGAGGTCGGGCTCGGCAAGGGCAAGAAGCTCCACGACAAGCGCGAGACCAAGAAGGACGCCGACGCGAAGCGGGCCATGGACCGGGCGAAGCGGCGGTCTCGTTGACGCTTCACCCCTTGCGTGCTTAGGTCCGGCGCCGTGACTCGCCCCCTCCCCCACGCGCGCGCTCGCGCCACCCTCGCGACCCTGCGCAGCATCACCGCGCTCCTGGTCCTCGCCCTCGCCCTCTCCGGCTGCCCTGGCGGCGACGCGCCCGACGGCACCGAGGCCGCCGATGCTCCCGACGCCGGGACGCAGGCGACGGGCACCTCAGGGGCCGCCGACGCCGCCCCCGCCGAGGTCCCCGCCGGCACCCAGCCCGGCCAGCGCCCCGCGAACTTCGAGCTCCCGGTGCTCTCGGGCGGCGACGCCGAGCGCCTCGCCCTCGCCGATCTACGCGGCAAGGTCGTCATCCTCACCTTCTGGGCATCGTGGTGCGGCCCCTGCCGCCGCGAGGTCCCCGCCCTCGAGAAGCACTGGAAGGCCGTCCGCGACACGGACGTCGTCGTGCTCGGCCTCTCCATCGACGACAACGAGAAGGCGGCGCGCAGCTTCCTCTCGATGTTCCCCGTGACGTATCCGATGATCCTCGACGCCGGCGGGGGGACGGTGGCCGACGACTGGGGTGTCTCGTCCATCCCCGCCACCATCGTCCTCGACAAGGACGGCGTCGTGCGCAAGCGGCACCTCGGCTTCTCGCCGACCATGCTCGCGAACACGATCAAGCTCGCCCGCGAGCTCGAGCAGGAGTCCTGATGAAGTCCGCCCTCCCCTGGCTCCTCATCCCCCTGGCCCTCTTCGGCATCTGGCTCGGCGTCGACCTGACCGACGCCCACTTCACCGTGAAGTACGAGCCCCAGACCGACATGGACCAGTGGTGCGACGTCTCCGGCACCTTCAACTGCACCGCCGTCGCCCGCAGCAAGTACTCGCACATTTCCCTGTCCGAAGAGGGCCCCCCCATCCCCGTGTCGCTCCCCGCGGTCGGCTTCTTCGCGATGCTGATCCTGCTCGGCGCCCTGGCGGCCCTCTCGTCCGACGAGGAGAAGCGCAAGCACCACCTCGCCAGCGCGGCCCTCGTCCTCGTGCCCGCGCTCGCGTTCTCGCTGTACCTGCTCGGAGTGCAGGTCTTCGCGCTCGGCGTGTTCTGCATCAAGTGTCTCCTGCTCGACGGCACCGTCCTCGCGAGCTTCATCGTCGCGGTGATGGCCCACGGCGGAGGCGTCAAGGAGACGTTCGGATCGCTGAAGCCGCTGCCGAAGAGCCCGCTGGCGCTGGCCATCCTGCTGTTCCTCGTCGTGAGCGGCGTCTACTGGGGCTCCTACTCCGGCAAAGTAGAGACCCAGCAGGCGAAGAACGCGGCCATGGCCGACGCCCGCAGCGGCGGCGCCTCCGACTCCCAGGCCGGCGAAGACGACCACGCGGGCCACAACCACGCCCCGGGCGAGCACGGCAAGGAGCCGTCGATCGAGGATCTCTCGCCGGAGCAGCAGGAAGAGGTCCGCAAGCAGCTCGAGGAGATCCTCGCCCAGGCCCGGGCGGCCATCGCCCAGTTCTACGGCGACTACGCCAACTTCCCCCGCAAGAAGCTCGACATGAACTCCTTCGACGGCGTGAAGGGCTCCACCGACGCGCTCGTGCGCATCGTCGAGTTCGCCGACTTCGAGTGCCCGCACTGCCAGATGGCCGCGCCGCAGATCAAGGAGCTCATGGAGCGCTACGGCGACAAGGTCGAGCTCGTCTTCAAGAACTACCCGCTGGGCAAGAAGTGCAACCCGGAGCTCGCTCGGGACATCCACCCCGACGCATGTGAGGCCGCCGTGGCCGTCCAGTGCGCGGGCCAGCAGGGCAACTACTGGCCCATGCACGATCTGGTGTTCCAGACCGCCGCCGAGGGCGACTCGGTGGGCACCCGCGCGCTCAAGAAGATGGCGTCCAAGATCGGCCTCGACACGAACACGTTCGCCGCCTGCCTCACGGACGACGCCGCCTGGCAGGAGGTCCGCGAGCAGGTCGCCGACGGCAAGGCCGCGGGCATCCAGGGCACCCCGAGCTTCTTCGTGAACGGCGTCCAGATGCCGTCCCCGCACCCCGCCTTCGTCGAGGCCGCTGTCCGCAAGGAGCTCCTCGCGAAGGGCGTGACCGAGCTGCCGCCCGACCAGGACGGGGTCTTCGGGAACTGAGGGCTCCGTGGACGCCTCGGCAGACCACGGCGACGACGCCGACACCACGACGTACGACGAGTCGGAGATCTGGCTCGCCCTGCGCTGCCGCGTCAGCGAGGGGCGCAAGGACCTGCTGTCCTCGTTCCTGTTCGACCTCGGCTCCCGCGGGCTGACCGAGGACCACCCCGGGCTCGACGTGGGCGACGACGGCCCCCTGGTCTCCGGCGACCCCACCGACTGGTCGCCGCCGGTCCCCGACTCCCCCGACGGCTTCCTGGTCCTCACCGGCTGGTTCCTCGGCGCCCAGCGGGCCGACGAGCTGGTGGCCGCCACCTCGGCCCGCATGAGCGAGCTCGGGATCGACGGGATCCCCGCCGTGGAGCGGGTCCTCCCCCAGGACTGGAACGCTGGCTGGAAGCGCAACTTCGAGGCGTTCCGCGTCTCGCCGCGGCTGTGGATCGTCCCCACGTGGGAGGAGCCGCCGGCGTCCACCGCTGGCTCCGAGGTCCTCCGGCTCGACCCAGGGATGGCGTTCGGCACCGGGACCCACTTCACGACCTCGGCGTGCATGAAGCTCATCGACGCCCACGTGGCCGCGCAGCCGACCCCGACCGTCCTCGATGTGGGGACCGGCAGCGGGCTCCTCGCCCTCGGGGCGCTGCTGCTCGGTGTCCCTCACGCGATCGGCGTGGACACGAGCCCCGAAGCCATCGTCGCCTCCAACGAGAACGCCGCGCTGAACGAGCTGTCCGCGCGGTTCGACGTCATCGAGGGAGGCATCGACGCCGCGCCTCCGGGGACGCATCCTCTGGTCGTGGCCAACCTCCTCGCCGGACTGCTCATCGATCTCGCGCCGCAGCTCGCGCGTCGCCTCGCCCCCGGCGGGCGCCTCGTGGTGTCCGGTGTCCTGCGCCGCCAGGAGGATGACGTCGTGGCCGCCCTCACCGGCGCGAACCTGCGCGTGGCCGACGCGCTCCGATCCGACGACTGGGTCGCCCTCGCCCTGGAGCACGCGTGAGCGCCGAGCCCAAGCCGGACAAGCCGCTCACCAAGAAGCAGCGGGCCATCTTCGAAGCCGCGCTCGACGTGTTCAGCGAGCAGGGCTTCGCCCGCACCGCGACGTCCGAGATCGCGCGGCGCGCCGGCGTCGCTGAAGGGACCATCTTCCGCACCTGGCGGACGAAGAAGGACCTGCTCGTCGCGCTCGTCTCGCCCGTGATCCTCAAGCTCGTGGCCCCTGCCTTCGTCAAGGAGATCCAGGGCATCGCCGACGCCGAGCACGAGAGCGTCGCCGCCTTCGTCCGAGCGCTGTACCGCAACCGCATCGAGAACGTCGTCAAGAAGCACCCGCGGGCGGTGCGCATCCTGCTCCAGGAGATCGCGTTCCACCCGGAGATCCAGGACCTGCTCCGCACCGAGGCCGGCGAGCAGCTGGTCCCGCCCCTGCTCGAGGCCATCCGCCGCTTCCAGGACGCCGGCGCCATCGGCCCCATCCCCCCAGGCGCCGTCCTGCGCCTGCTCGTCGTGAACTTCGCGGGGATGCTGGTGAGCGGATACTTCGCCCTGCCGGGCAACGAGGCGGACGACGAGGCCGAGCTCGAGCGCACCGTCGCCTTCGTGGTCCGCGGGCTCCGCGCCGACGGGTGACTCCGGTCCGATGACGCCACTGGCCCAGGCCCAGGCCCTCGTCCGCGCGGGCGCCCAGGCCTTCGATCCCGCGACCACCACCGCGACCCCCGCCGTGGTCCGCGCCTGGCTCGCCATCCAGACCGTGCGGGTCCAGCCCGTGTGGGTCGCCGCCGCATCCGAGGCGGTCCAGGCGCTCGAGCTCGACACCATCCCCGACGACGCCGTCCCCGCCTGGGTCGAGGCCTGCTGCCTCGGCTGGGTCCAGCGCGCCTCGGGTCCCTTCCGCGCCGTGGCCCGGCGCCTGCTCCCCCGCCTCCCGGACGACTGGCGCGGGGCCGCCGCCCGCCTCGGCTGGTGGCGCATCACGGGCGAACCGGGTCCGCTGCAGGCCGCCCTGCGCTCTCTCGAGTCCCCGGGCGACGCAGACGCCGTGGGTCTCGGCCTCGCCCTGCGCCTCGCGTGGCACGCCACCGCAGACGAGGCGCTGCGCGACCGGGCCGCCGCGCTGCTCTCCCCTCCCCTGGCTGCCGGGGCCTGGGGCGCCGCCGCGGACCTGCACGACCTCGACGCGACGGCCTTCGCCGACGCCCTCGCCGGCGCGGACCCGGCGGACCCCGACGTAGTCGTGGGCGCGCTCGCGCTTTCCGCCCCGCCCCTGCACCTCGACGTCCACTGGCACCTCGCCGACGAGCTCCGGGAGGGCCCCATGGCCGAGGCCGCCACCTTCCCCTGGCCCGCCCTCCGCCTGCGCTTCCACCCCATGGACGTGCGCGACCAGATCCGCTTCGAAGCCCACCTCGCCGACGACGCGCCGGAGGAGCTCGAGGACGTGGGCGTCGCCGCCGCCTGGCTCGCCTCGCTCGTGGCTCGCGTCGACCGCTCCCCGTTTCTCGACGGCGCCGCTCCCCCCACCCGACGCCGCGGCGGCCTCCGGCGCTGACCGCCCGACCCGCTCGCTGCTACCTTCGGCCCCCGATGCACCGCCTCCTCCTGCCCCTCATCCTCCTCGCCGGCTGCGCCCTGCCGGGTCCCGAGACGACCGACCGCGTGGACCTGCTCCTGTGGTCCCCCGCCTGCGAGCCCGAGGCGGAGCCCCCGTTCGAGAACTGGATCGAGGAGGGCGCCGGTCTCACCGTGGCGTGGGACGTGCTGTGCACCCGAGACGACGCCGAGACCTCCTGGTTCGCGGTGAAGATCAGCCGCTGGGACGACCGGGCCGACGACATGTGGAACGTCTGGTACCTCGACCCGGCCCGCCGCGCCGTGGAGTACGCCGAGGACGACCTCCCTGGCGTGACCGACGCCCAGAACCCCGACTCGCCCGACGCGAACGTGCGGGTGGAGCCCCGGGACCTCGTAGCTGGCGACTACCGCGTCGAGGTGTGGAACGTGCCCGGGAACATCGGGGACGCGGTGGTGTCCGAAGCGAAGCTGACCGTGCTGGGGGACGAGTGACGCGAGGGACTGCGACGCTGTTCAGGCTGCTCCTCCTGCTCGCGCTGCTCCCGAGCGCCGCCACGGCGACCACGCTCGCCGTCACCTTCTTCGACACGAACACGACCGACCCGAAGCTCGAGCCCCTCGGCCGGGGGCTCGCCTCGATGCTCATCACCGATCTGTCGCCCCTCGAGGCCCTGCAGGTGGTGGAGCGCGCTCGGATGAGCGAGCTCCTCGCGGAGATCGAGCTCCAGAAGAGCCCCTACGTGGACAAGTCCACCGCCGTCAGCGTCGGCAAGGGGCTCGGCGCGGAGTGGGTGCTCACCGGCGCGGTCGCCACGCTCGAGCCGGACATGCGCCTGGACGCGCGGCTCGTGGAGGTGTCGACGGGCAAGGTCCTCGAGACGGAGTCGGTCGTCGGCCCCATCAGCGAGTTCTTCCTGCTGGAGAAGGAGCTCGCGACCTCCATCCTCGACAAGCTCGAGGTGCGGACGTCCACCCGGGAGACGGCCCGCATGGGGCGGGTGGCGACGGAGAGCTTCGAGGCGTTCGTCGCGTACTCGCGGGGCCTCGAGGCGCTCGATCGGGGCTCCCTCGAAGACGCGCGCAAGGCGCTCGAGGACGCCCTCGGCCACGACGACCGGTTCAACCTCGCCACGTCGATGCTCGAGGAGCTCCAGAACCGCTTGCGGACCTTGGACTCCAGGCGTGCGGCGGCCAACGACGAAGCGACGAAGGCATTCCTGGCGCGCATCGCCGAGCTGAAGAGCACGGACGGGCCCTACACGCCGCTGGAGAGCGAGATGGTCGCCATCAGCGTGGCCGCGAGCAGCCCCGCGAACGCGCGGGCGGCCTCGGCCATCGGGGCGGCCCTCATGGACCTCTCCCTGTCCGAGGACCTGCGTCTGGGCGGGCCCGCAGGCGCGTACTCCATCAACGAGTGGGCGATGTACATCTACGCGATGTCGGCCCAGTGGCTCGGGCGACGCACGGAGTACCTGACGTACGCGGACGCGTTCCTGGAGCGGTACCCGAACAGCGTGATGGCGACGGCGTTCGCGTCGGGAATGCAGACGCTGCTCGGGATGATGGCCGAGGAGGAGAAGGGGCGGTCCGAGGTGCCCCAGGTGCGCGCCGAGGCCCTTGCTCAGGCCCACAAGACCCGCTGCACGAGCGCGCTGGATCCCCAGGAACGGCTCGACGCGTGCCGGGCGTGGTTCCGGGACACGGAGGCCGCGGGCGTCACCCTGGACGGGGACAGCGAGGAGATGTGGGCGCGCGCCGCGGCACGCGCTGGCGACATCGACGAGGTGAAGCGGATCCTGGAGCGGTCGCGCACCCGCGAGCCCTACGGCGAAGCGGTGGAGGACATCACGTCGATGCTGAAGCGGGCCGAGCGCGCGGCGGAGTCGGCGGCCGAGGCGCACGAGAAGATGGGAGCCGCGAAGAAGCCCTACGACTTCGTGCGGGCCGCGCGCAGCTACGCGAACGCGGGGCGGGTCGACGAGGCGTTCGCGGCGGTGGAGGCCGGCGTCGCGGCCTTCGGCGAGCACGACGACTTCTTCGGCAAGGAGATCGAGATCGCGGCCGAGTTCGGGCGCCGGGAGCGCGCCGAGGCGGCGCTGAAGCGCTGGGAGGTGGCGGCGGCGAAGGACGGCATCGAGGTGAAGGCGGGGACGGCCCGCCGGGTGCTGGAGTGGGACGAGAACAACGAGTACGTGCGGCAGGCGGACGCGCTCGCGTTGCTCCAGCTGGCCGTGGGCCTCATGAAGATCGGCCAGAAGGCGGACGCCGCCGACGCCTACGTCGAGCTGGCCACGAAGCACCCGGACTTCTCGTCGATGGAGGCTGCGTCTGCCCTCTCCAGCGCCGCGAACCTGTACTACCAGGCGTGGGAGATGGAGAAGGCCCGGGACGCCTACGAGCTCATCCTCGACCGCTACGCTGACTCGGGCTCGGCCCAGGGGGCCCGCTCCATGCTCACGCTTCTTCCGGAGTGACCGCGATGCGCGTGTTCCTGCTGCTGCTCTCGCTGCTCGTCGCCGCCCCGACCGTCGCCCGGGCGGAGCCGGTGAAGCTCGCCGTCATGTACTTCGAGAACAGCGGCAACCCCGAGCTGGAGATGCTCAAGCTCGGCCTCGCGCAGATGCTCATCACGGACCTGTCGAGCACCGGCGCGTACGAGGTCGTGGAGCGGACGCGGCTCAACGAGCTGCTCGGCGAGCTCGAACTCCAGAAGACCGACACCGTCGACCAGAGCACCGCGGTGGAGGCGGGCAAGGTGGTCGGGGCGCACTACATGGTGCTCGGCGGGTACTTCGAGCTCATGGGGACCTTCCGGGTGGATGCGCGGCTCGTGGACGTGGCGACCGGGCGGGTGATGTCCGTCGGCGCCAACGGGACGACGGCGGGCTTCCTCGACGTGCAGAAGGAGCTCGTGGGGGCGCTCGAAGGCGCCATCGCCGAGGCGGAGAAGCGGCGCGAGGAGTCCGGGGGAGCGCCGCGGACGAGGCCGAAGGGCGAGGAGTCGACCGGCGGCGGGGCCTCCGGGGTGCTCGAGGGCGAGACCGGGAAGACCGGGACCACGCGGACGCGGGGGGACGCGGGCGGCGGGGGCGCCGGCGGAGGGAGCGCTGGAGGGGGCGCCGTGATGGCCGAGTCCGTCGACGACGTCGCAGAGGAGGTGGCGACCGCAGCGGCGAAGGACCCGCTGGGGGCGGCCATGGCGTTCTCCGAAGGGCTCGATCTGCTCGACCGGAAGGACCTCGCCCGAGCGCGGGAGCACTTCGAGCGCGCCCTGGAGCTCGACCCGGGCCTCGACGATGCCCGCAGCGAGCTCGCTTCGCTCGCCATCTAGTGGTTCTGCACAGGAGATTTGGTGAGATGAGCCGTGAGGCCAGGCGGTCGCTGGCGAGACTTGCATCCCGAAGGCGGGCCGAGGCCCGGCGAGGGGGCGAGGCGACGTCCAGCGGGCGGCTGGGCCACGGTGCATCCACCACAATCCCTGTGCAGAGCCACTAGCGTGAGGTGGGTCACCGCCGCGGTCCTCGCGGCCCTCCTCCTCGCCGCGCCCCCGTCCCTCGCCGACGACGACAAGGTCCAGGCGCTGACGGCCCAGGCCGAGGCCGCAGACGGAACGCCGCAGGCCATCGTCGCCCTCTCCCAGCTCCTACGCATCCACCGCAAGGCGGGCGACGACGAGGCCGAGGCCGCCACGCTGGTCGTCCTGGCGAGGCAGATGCGGCTCCAAGGCCGGTATCGCGACGCCCTCGAGCGGTTGGAGCAAGCCGCCGCCCTCGACAAGAAGGCCGGCCGCGCCGTCGCCCTCGCCGCGGACACGGGGGAGCTCGCCTCCACCTGGGCCGCCCTCGGGGACGCCCGCAAGGCGGCGAAGCTCCACCGGGAGGCGGCGAAGCTCTACCAGGGCGCCGAGCAGCCCCGGGGCACCGCCGACTCCCTCGTCCACCTCGCCAACGACCAGCGGGACCTCGGTGATCCTGACGCCGCCGAAGAGACGCTCGGCAAGGCCCTCCTGCTCTACGACGCCCTCGACGATCCCGGCGGCCGGGGCGACGCGCTCACCAACCTGGCCTCCATCGAGGCTGCCTCTGCTCGCTACGACGACGCCGTCCGCCACGGCCGGCAGGCCGTCGACGCCTTCCGCGCCGCCGGGGATGACGCGGGGCGCGGCGCGGCGCTGCACAACCTGGGCAACCTCTACGCCCGCCTCGGCGACCTGGCGCGCTCGGCCGACCTCGCCCGCCAGGCCCGCCCCCTGCTGGCCGGCGCCGCCCGGGTCGCCGCCGACGCCGCCGCTGCAGACCTCCTCCTCGCCGCCGGCCAGCCCGACGACGCCGCCGCCCTCCTCGACGAGGCCCTCGCCGCCGCGCCGGGGGAGCCGCTCCTCCTCTGGCGGCGTTGGCAGGCCCTGCTCGGCGCCGACGACGCCGCAGATGCGTCCGCCGCGAAGGAGGCCTTCCTCGCCGCCGCGCAGTCCTCGGACGACCCCCACGCCACGCTCCTCGCCCGCCTCGAGGGTCTCCGCGCCACCCCCGCCACCAAGAGCTCCCGGGCCGCCCTCGTCGCCGTGGCGGCGGACGCGGGCAAGCGCGGCCTCGACCAGCTCCAGCTCGACGCGCTCCTCCTCGCCGCCGACCACGCCCGGCAGACCGGCGCCGACCCGCTGCCCGTCCTGCGGGACGCCGCCGACCGTGTGGAGCGGTCGCGACGGGCGGCTCAGCTCCTCGACCCGTCCGCCGCCCGCTCCCTCGTCCGCGCCCAGCAGGACGTCTACCTCGCCCTCGTCGATGCCCTCCTGGCCGCCGGCGACGGCGCCTCCGCGCTGCTCTACGCCGAGCGCCTCCGTCAGGCCGAGCTCTCCACCACCGGAGCCAGCGCGGACCCTGCTGCCCGCAAGCTCGCCGCCCTCGGCGCCCGCGAGGCCGAGCTGGAGGCGGTTCGCCGCGAGGCCAGCGCTGCCGTCGAGGGAGGCGCCACCGACGACCGCGTCGAGGCCATCGACGAGGAGCTCGCCGCGCTGCGGGTCGAGTTCTCCCGCACGGTCGACGCACTGCGCACGGAGCACCCGGACTTCGAGCTGCTCGTGAAGGTCGACCCCACCGACATCGAGGCGTGGCAGGGAGATCTCTTCGACGACGAGGTCGTGCTCCAGCCCATCCTGCTGCCCGACCGCCTCGTCCTGCTGCTGTTCTCGTCGGGGCCGCTCGTCGCCCGCACCGTGGAGGTCGACCCGAACGAGGTCCGCAAGCGCGTCTCCCGCGTGCTGCGCACCCTGCGGAGCCAGCGGACGAGCAACGTCGACCGCCTCCACGAGCACCTGGACGCCCTGGGGAGCTGGCTGTGGGCCCCCGCCGACGACCTGCTTGCCGAGCACCGGCGCGTCGCCGTCATCCCGGCAGGCTCCCTGCGCTACCTGCCGTTCCAGCTCCTCCGCCACGAAGGCCGCTACCTCGTGGAGGAGCACGAGGTCGTCAACGTCACGAACGTGGGCAGCCTGAAGCGCCGCACCGACCCTCCGCTGCGCCTCGCTGGCCCGGGCCTGCTCGCCTTCGGCAACCCCGACGGCACGCTGCCCGCCGCCGACGCGGAGGTGGACGCCATCGCCGGCCTGTTCCCCGGCGCCGCCGCCACTCACGGAGCCGACGCCACCCGCGCCCGCCTCGCCGCCGACGCCCCCGCGCGCGACGTCCTGCACCTCGCCACCCACGGCGTCCTGGACCCCGCGCTGCCCGAGGCGAGCTACATCGTCCTCGCCCCGGACGGCGACGACGACGGCAAGCTCGGCTACCTGGAGATCCCGGGCCTCTACCAGGCGCTGCGGGGCACCCACCTCGTCGTCCTGTCCGCATGTGAGACGGCCGTCCCCGTCGAGGCCCCGGGCGCGGGGGCGGGGCTGGAGATCGCCGGCCTCGCGAACCAGTTCCGCCGGGCCGGGGTGCCGCGGCTCCTCGCGTCCCTGTGGAAGGTGTCCGACACGTCGACCCAGGCGCTCATGGCCCGGTTCTACGAGGGGCTCGGCCAGGGACGCACCCCGCCGGAGGCCCTGGCTGCCGCCCAGCGCGCGCTCCACGCCAGCCCGGAGACCGCGCACCCCTTCCACTGGGCGCCGTTCGTCCTCATCGGCAGCCCGCGGTAGCAGGGGCGTCCCTCGGTAGCCGGCAATTCCTGCCAGGGTTGGCGCACAAGGCAGCATCCCCGCTGGCAACGCGGATCCGCCGACCGTATGCTCAAAAACGTGGAACCTACCGGCCCTTCACCCGCCGCCCTCCCCACCAACTCCCGCTCGGAACGACTCCCGCGCCGCCTTCGGGTCCTGTACACCGGAGGCGATGGCCACCTGTACGCGTCCGAAGGCGATGGACTGCGCACCACGCGGCTGACCTGGTCCGACGAGGACTTCGCGACCATCCCCGGCATGCCCAGCCTCCCGGGCACCCTCGGTGAGCTCGAGGACAGCTACGTCTTCGCCCACCCTGCGCCGTCGCCGGACGGGCGCCGGGTGGCCGTGTTCGGGCTCCTGCCCACGAGCGAGGAGGACTTCCTCGCCGCCGAAGACGAGCTCGACGAGGACGAGGAGTCCTGGACGGACGTGGACGAGGCGCTCGAGGAGCTGACCGACTCCCTGTGGGACGAGGACGAGGACCCCGAAGAGCGCGAGGACGACGTGGCAGGGCCCGGCGTGGTGTTCGCGTTGGTGACGGACGACGGCGAGCAGATCGTGGACGCCGACATCGAGTCGATGGTCGACCTGTCCCAGGCCGAGATGTCGTCGGACAGCTACGACGAGGACGACGACCCGGCGGAGGTCGAGGTCCCGCTGTACTGGCCGGGGGGCAAGCTCTACGTCGTCCACGAGGACGGCGTGCAGGTGTGGGAGGTGTGGGACGCCGAGGACGGCAGCCCCACCCACCTGGAGTGGTCGCCGGACGGGACGCAGATCCTCGTGCTCCACCAGCAGGACGACCGGCTGCACCTCGTGCTCGTCGACGCCGAGGCGAAGGGCACGACCCGGGCGCTGTGCCAGGGGCTGCCGGTGTTCTGGGACTGGCAGCCCGACGGGCGGACGCTCGCGGTGCGGGTCACGGACCCGGAGACCGAGGTGTCCCTGCTCCAGCTCATCGACACGAAGGGCGAGGCGCCGACGCGCACGCTCGGTGAGGCGGGCGCCTTCTACGGGCCGGCGTGGCGGCCGGACGGCTCGGCGCTCGCGTGGGCCGTCCGTGGCGCGCGGGAGGACCGGCTGGTCCTGACCCAGGCCGACGGCAGCGACGAGGAGGTGCTCCTCAGCTTCCCCGGGCGCTCCGCGTTCCGGTGGGACGGCAGCGGGCGGCACCTGGCGGTGGCGGTCTCGCCAGAGGGGGAAGGGCCCTTCGACCGCATCGAGCTGATCGACATGGAAGGGGCCGGCACCCGGACGCTGTTCCACGGGACGTTCGTGGCCATGACGTGGCTGCGGGACGACGCGGGCCTACTCGTCTGCCAGGCCGACGACGACGACGAGAGCCTGCATTGGGTGCTCGTGGGCCTCGACGGCAGCGTGCGGCCGGTGGGTGTGCCGTTCCTGCCCTCGCGTGAGGCCGCGGTGGGGCTGCACTTCTTCGAGCAGCTGGGGCGGTCGCACCCGTTCCTGTCGACGGACGGGCGCTACGTGGTCTTCTCGGGCCACTCGCTCGGCGAGATCACCGAGGCCGGCCCCGGCGTGGATCCCATGCCCGGCATCCTCGACCGCGAGGACGAGCAGCCGCCCGCGATCTTCGTGGCCCCGGTGGACGGCGGGTCCACCGTGCTGATCGGCCACGGCCACTTCGCCTGCTTCGGAGTCTGATCGCGGGCGACGCGCGGCTCCACTAGCCTCCGTGCCATGGCCCACACCTTCCTCTTGCTCCAGGCTCGCGAGGCGGGCGATCCCGCGGCGGCTCAGGAGCTCGACTCGTTCGCCGAGGCCCTCGAGGTCCCCGTCACGACCGTCCGGCCGTGGGATCTCCTGGCCGGTCCGCCCACCGCCGCCGACCTCGAAGGGGTCGACGCGCTGCTCGTCGGCGGCTCCGGCGCGTTCTCCGTCCTCGACGACCATGCCTGGATCCGCCAGTTCATGGATTTCCTCGAGGAGACCAGCGTCCACCGGCGCTTCCCCACCTTCGCTTCCTGCTTCGGGTTCCAGGCCCTCGTCGTCGCCGGGGGCGGGGTCGTCGTCCGCGACCCGGAGCGCGCCGAGCTCGGCACCTACGACATCGAGGTGACCCGCGAGGGCCTCGCCGACCCGCTCCTCGGCCCCATGGCGCCGTCGTTTCCCGCCCAGGAAGGGCACAAGGACCGCGCCGACCGCCTCCCCGACGGCTGCGTCCACCTCGCCCGCAGCGCGCTGTGCGACTACCAGTGCTTCCGCGTCGAGGGCGCGCCCGTCGTCGCCACGCAGTTCCACCCGGAGCTGACCCGCGAGGGCGAGGCCTTCCGGTGCCGGACCTACGCGGAGATGTACAAGGGCGCAGGCGTCGCCGAGGAGATGGCCGCCGTCATCGCGTCGTTGCGCGACAGCCCCGAGGCGAGCGCCATGATGAAGCGCTGGGTGGCCCAGACGCTGCCCACCTGACCCTCACCGGTCAGGGAGCCAGCGAGCTCATGAGCGTGCTCGCCTGGGACGCGAACGCCGCCTCGAGCGCCAGCTGATCCGGCATCTGGAGCGTCATGGGCACCATGCGGAACGACCCCGCCTTGCTCTTGCAGCCCGCTCCCACCCCGAGGGCCACGAACGCCGTGTTCTCCGCGATGTTGTGGAACGCGAACCGCTTCATCATCTCGGGGCCGGTGTCCGCCTCGCAGCCTCCGTCGAGGCGCCCGAGGAAGGCGTCGAGCGTCGCCGCCTCGGCGTCCGCGCCGAACTCGTCGAGCTTCCGGTCCTGCTTGATCGCCTGGAGGATCAGGTCGTTGTCGAAGAGCTCGCGCAGGTCGGGCGGGTTGTCGGGCTGGGTGATGTCGATCACCTCCCACCACAGCTCGTAGGGCGGCTCCGCCCCCTGCCGGTACGTCTCCACCGCGAACGAGACGTAGGGGCCGACGATGCTGAGCAAGGTGTGGAGCGTCGACGTGACGACCTCGCCCTCCTTGGTGTTCGTGTCCGAATAGAGCGGGACCAGGAGCCCATCGTCCCGGGCAGCCTCGGCGTGCCCCGGCCGCCAGGTGATCGTGAAGCCCTGCCGCGTGAGCGCGCCGCTCTGGCCGCAGTCGTCGAAGGAGGGCTTCTTCCCCTCCTCGCGGATGATGAGCTTCCCCGTCCACGGCCCCGGAGGCGGCGAGTCGGGCCGGTCGCAGCCGCCGTCGCGCACCTCCCAGGTGGTGTCACCGTCCTGGAAGATGTACTGCTTCGCCTCGCAGTCGTCGGCCACCGTCTGCTCCGGCATCCCCTGCCGCGTCATCACCTTCGTGGGCTCGTCGCCCCAGGTCCCGGCCACGTCCCGCACCTCGAGCTTCGCCACATCGTCCTTGATCTCGACCCGCACGCGGTGGTTGCGCGTCGTGCAGCCGAAGCGCACGTCGGGCTCCGCGTCCTGGAAGCGGAGCGCTTCGCGCCGCTGCTCGGCGGTCATCCCTTCCGGCAGTGGTCCGAGGATGGCGTCGAGCTCCTCGTCCGAGCGCTCGGACAGGGGGATCTCCTTCTCCTTCGGGGGGTCGGACTCCGCGGGGGTGGGCTCCGTGGAGGCAGACGACGCCGCGGTCGTCTCTGGTTCGGGCCGGTCCGGCTCCGGCGGCGTCCGGTTCAGGAAGAGGATCAGCCCGAAGAGAAGCAGGACGACGAGGGCGACGAGGGCGGGGCGGCGCATGGCGCGCACTCTACCGCGCGGGCGGTTCCTCGCTCAGCAGGAGCCGGTGGGGCGCGTCCTCGTTGAGGAGGAACAGATCGAGGTCCCCGTCGGGCTCCACGTCGAAAAAGACCGCGTCCAGCGTCCGCGCCGCCTCCCCGGGCACCCGGACGGTCCAGGGCTCCCAGTCGTCGCCAGCGCGGCGCAGCAGCGCGTCCCGGTCCTGGTCGTTGGCCACGAGGACGTCCGACCAGCCATCTCGATCCACGTCGGCCACCGCTGCCGCCCGTCCCACCGCCGCCACGAGCGGCGTCTGGTCCGTCAGGTCCACCGGCGCGGCACCGCTGAATCGAAGGAGGCGGTCGGTGGCCTCGGTGACCGCGAGCAGGTCGGCGAAGCCGTCCCCCGGGAGCACCGCCAAGGCGGAGACCGGCGCGTCGATCGCCTCCAGCGCGGCGTCGGTGACGTAGCCCGCCTCCCCGTCCTGAGCGTCCTGCGCGCCGGGTTCGCGCCACGCGATCCGCGTTCCCCCCGGGCCGCCGAGCACGAGGTCCAGGTCCCCGTCGCGGTCGAGGTCGCCGACGGCGAGCGCGTCGTCGTCTCCAGCGAGCGCGAAGGTCGTGCGATCGAAGTCCTCGACGCGGATGGGCCCCACGTCCGAGGCCAGGACCACCGAGTCGACGAGCAGGTCCAGGGCGCCCGCCTCGCCAGAGACGGCGAGGACCGCGAGCGAGTCCACCGGCTCGTCGACGCCTCCGTCGCCGTCGCTCAGGGCGTCCGCGACGGCAAAGCTCAGGGCGGCCGCGTCGCCGTCCAGGGGTGCGCTCCAGACGAACGTCTCGCCCCCGCCGTCCACCAGCTCGACCTTGAGGGTCGTCCCGGCGCCTCCGCCGAGCACGTGCAGCGACGCGCCCTCCCCCACCACCGGCCAGGGGCCGTCCCACCGCGCACCGCAGGTCGCCCCGGCGCCGAGGAAGGAGCAGGCGAGGCGGCCCGCTGCGCCCCCCGTCCCGAGCCCCGCCTCGGCGGCCACGGCCGCATCAGCCGCGCTCCCCCGCACCACCGGTGTCCCGTCGGCGCCACCGTCGGTCGCCTCGAGCCCGTCGTGCACCACGAAGAGCGGGGCTCCAGCCGAGCGATTGCGCAGCACCCGCACATAGCTGCCGCCTCCGTCCTCGCCCAGGAGCGCCAGGTCCACCCGTCCGTCCCCGTCGAGGTCGGCCGCCTCCGCCGCCCGGCATCGATCCGCAGTCGCCGGTGCGCCGTCCACCTCCACGAGGCCATCCGGCGTCCCCCGCCACAGGCGGTTGAGCGTCCCGAGCGACGAGCCGCAGAGGAAGACGTCGTCGAGGCCATCGCCGTCGAAGTCCTCGACGACCACCGCGGCTCCCGAGGCGCCGAGCGTCCCCGCACCGACGAACCGGCCGCGGTCCGTGTTCTCCCACTGCCAGAGCCCGCCCCAGGGGCCCGCGAGGAGGAGGTCTTCGTCCCCGTCTCCGTCGATGTCCCCCGCGTCTGCGCTCACGTACAGCGCGCTGCCGCCGACGGGCACGTCCGCCGCCGCGGCGGGAGCGAACCAGGGGTCCAGAGCGAGGTACTGGAAGCCATCGGTTGCCGTCGCCTCCGCGGCGTCCGGGCGCACCACCCGCACGTCCACCGGACCGGCGACCCCGGGCGGGGAGAACGCCACGAGCGTGTTCGCGTCGTACCAGGACGTGGCCGCGGGCGTGTCGCCGAAGAACACCTGGGAGTCCTGGACGAAGCCCTGACCCAGGACCGTGATCTCCTCGCCTCCCCGCGCGGTCCCGCTGCCGGGCTGGACCCCCTGCACCTCCAGGGGCCCCCCGGTGGGATCGCACCCCACGAGGAGGGCGATCGTCGACAGGGCGAGGAGCGAGGTGCGCATGACGTCAGGTCGGGTCAGCCACCGGAGGGGCTCTCGCCGCCCTGCGCCGAGCGCTTCGCTGCGTACATGAGGGCGTCGGCTTCGGCGAGCAGGTCCTCCACGGAGGCGTGCGCGGAGGGGTCGTAGTGCACGAGGCCCACGCTGATCTGCAGCGCGTAGGGCTTCTGGGTCGCAGCGTTCCGCGCAGCCACGGCGTCCTGCAGCCGGCGGACCAGGGTCGGCGCGTCGGCCGGGTCCGACACCCCGGCGAGCACCCCGAACTCGTCACCGCCGATCCGGCCGATGACGTCGGTCTTGCGGAAGGCGCGGGTGAGCACCTCGGCGACCTCCTGCAGAGCGGCATCGCCCTCCGCGTGGCCCCAGGTGTCGTTCACCTGCTTGAAGCCGTCCACGTCGGCGAACACCATCACCACGTCTCCGCGGCGGCGTCCACCGGCCAGCCCCAGGACCTGGCCCGCGAGGGCCTTGAAGCCCGCCCGGTTGGAGAGACCCGTCAGCGGGTCGGTGCTGGCCGCCTGCAGTGCGCCAAGCTCACCCTCGACGAGCGAGGCGAGGTCGACCAGTGCGGCGAGATCTCCCTCGTCGAACTCGCGCGGCTCCCGGTCGATCACGCACAGCGTCCCCATCGGCAGGCCCTGGGGCCCGCGCAGGGGGACCCCCGCATAGAAGCGGATGTGCGGCTCACCGGTGACGAGGGGGTTGTCGTGGAACCGGTCGTCCAGGGCCGTGTCCCGAACGACGAGCGGCGCTTCTCCGTGGATCGCGTGGCCGCAGAAGGAGGTCGAGCGAGGCCCCTCCGTGAGCTCGAGCCCCACCCGGGACTTGAACCACTGGCGTTCCTGGTCGACCAGCGAGACGAGGGCGATGGGGACGGAGAACAGGCGCGAGGCGAGCCGGGTGTACCGGTCGAACCGTTCCTCGGGAGGGGTGTCCAGGATCTGCAGGGCCCGGAGCGCGCGGAGACGAGCAGTCTCCGTCTCGGGGCGGGGCGGGGTCTTCATCGAGCCGCATGGTACCCAACAATCGCCTCCCCGCCGGACAGGTAGGTCTTGGCGATCTGCCCCGCGTCTGTATATTCGCGGGCGCACGGTGCGGCGGTGGCCCCCGCCGGCCGGCACTGACCCGGGAGCCCAGGTGCGCGCCACGACCGCCCTCTTCATCGCCGCTGCGACGCTCGCCGTCGCAGGTCCGGCCGCGGCCCACGGGCCGACGAACATCGCCTTCGACCCCTCCTACGCGCCGCCTTCGGTGTGGGAGGTCGAGCAGGCCATCGACGGCGCGGCCGCCGAGTTCGCCGTCCCCGCCGAGCTGCTCCATGCCATGGCCTGGGTCGAGAGCCGCTACGAGCACGTCCCCTTCCGGGTCAGCGCCGACGGCCGCGCCGGGCTCTACCAGATCGCCCCCTCCCGCCTCGCCATCGCCTCCGACTTCCTCGGCCTCTCCGAGCAGGCCCTCGTCGACGACGTGGACCAGCAGGCCCGCGCCATGGCCTTCCTCCTCGCCGCCGTCGCCCCCTCGCCCGCCACCGACAAGTGGGGCAACTGGGACTACGGCGCCTGGCGCGACGCCGCGGGCTGGGTGTCTGGCCTGCACGCCGACGTGGTGGACTCCTACCTCGACCACCTGCTGACCGTCGTGGACGAGGGCGTCATCGACCGGTCCATGGGCCAGCCCGTGGCCATCGCGCCGTCGCCCGTCCTCCCGTCCGCCATCGGCGGGTACAGCGAGGCCCTGCGGACCGGCCCCGGCGCCGACTACCCCGGCGTCGTCTACAACCCGACGTCGTGCAACCACACGAACGCGAGCCGCGGCACGAGCGACGTGAACTACATCGTCGTGCACACCACCCAGGGCAGCTACGCCGGCTCCATCTCCTGGTTCCACAACTGCTCGGCGCAGGTCAGCGCCCACTACGTCATCCGCGCGAGCGACGGCGAGATCACGCAGACCCTCGACGAGTCGGACATCGGCTGGCACGCCGGCAACTGGACCTACAACTCCGAGTCCATCGGCATCGAGCACGAGGGCTTCGTGAGCAACTCGAACTGGGTGACGCCGGCGATGGAGGCTGCCTCCGCCGCCCTCACCCAGGACATCCTCGCCGACTACAACCTGCCGGCGAACCGCACCGTCATCGTCGGCCACAACGAGGTCCCTGGCGCGACCCACACCGACCCGGGCCAGTACTGGGACTGGACGACGTACATGTCCATGGTGGGCGGCGCGTCGAGCAACACGGGCGACCTCGTCGGCTACATCCGCCACACGGACCTGTACGAGCCCACCTACGGCATCGGCGGAGCCACGGTCACGGTCACTGGCGGCGTGGGCTCGACCACCACGGGCACCGACGGCTTCTACACCTTCTCGGGGGTGACGGCGGGGACGTACGACGTCTGCGCCTCGGCACCGGGCTGGACCCCGACCTGCGAGTCGAAGACCGTCCAGGCAGGCGCGACGAACTGGAAGTCCATGCTCCTGACCGCCGCCCCTGCCGGCGACGACGATGACGACGACGACGACGACGACGACGACGACGACGACGACGATGACGACGACGACGACGACGATGACGACGACGGCGCTCCTGCCGACGACGACGACTCCGTGGCCAACGACGACGACAGTGCCGGTGACGACGACGACGCCGTAGGCGCCATCGACGGCGACCGCCGCAGCAACTTCGCTGGCGACAACGCGCAGGTCCGTCGGGGCTGCGACGTCACCGGCGGCGCCACCTCGCCGTGGATGCTCGCCCTGCTGCTGCCGCTGCTGGGCTGGAGGCGCGCCCGCCGCTGAGCCCCGGCCCGCGCCCTCCACGAGTGCGCCCGCCAGTCCGCGCCCGACACCGCCCGATCCCTCCCCTTCGGCGCCCGCTTGTATGCTGAGGACGCTGCTGCTGAGGAGATTGCTGTGGGCGAGCTGAACGTCGAGGGAGTCGAAGACCGGGACCTGCGCCGATTCACCCGGAGGGTGCTCGATGACCTCGACACCCTCGAGCGCATCTGCGCCGACGGGCGCATCGAGGCCGGCATCCGCCGGATCGGCGCCGAGCAGGAACTCTTCCTCGTCGACCGCGCCGGGCGCCCCGCGCTGCTGGGGCCCGAGGTCCTCGCGGCCGTCGCCGACGACCGGTTCACCACCGAGCTCGGTCGATTCAACATCGAGGCGAACCTCTCGCCCCACGTCTTCGGCGGCGACTGCCTGCGCCGCCTTGAGCGCGAGCTGCGGGAGCTGCACCTCAAGGCCCGCCGCGCCGCCGAGTCCCAGAACGCCCAGGCTGTGATGGTCGGCATCCTCCCCACCCTGGAGCGCCGTCACCTCTCGCTCGACGCGATGACGCCGGTGCCCCGGTACTACGCCCTGAACAAGGCGCTCACGGGCCTCGCGGGCGGACGCTTCCGCACGGCCATCAAGGGGACCGACGAGCTCGAGTTCGAGCACGACAACATCATGCTCGAGGCCTGCAACACCTCGTTCCAGGTCCACTTCCAGGTGGGCAGCGACGAGTTCGCACGGCTCTACAACCTCGCCCAGCTCGTGACCGGCCCGGTGCTCGCCGCCTCCGTGAACAGCGCGCTGCTCCTCGGTCGCCGCTTGTGGCACGAGACGCGCATCGCCCTCTTCCAGCAGTCCGTTGACGTGCGCAACCCGTCCCAGAAGGGGCGGGGCAACCGCACCCGGGTCCGCTTCGGGGAGCGCTGGCTCACCGAGGGGGTCGAGGAGCTGTTCCGCGAGGACCTCGCCCGCTTCCGCATCGTCCTGTCCACGGAGCTCGGCGAGCCCAGCGGCGAGATGTACGACCGGGGCGAGCTGCCGCCGCTCACCGCGCTGTGCCTGTTCAACGGGACCGTCTACCGCTGGAACCGGCCCTGCTACGGGGTCAAGGACGGCATCGCGCATTTGCGCATCGAGAACCGAGCCCTCCCGTCAGGGCCCACGGTGGTCGATGAGGTCGCGAACGCCGCCTTCTTCTTCGGCCTCATGTCGAGCCTGGGCGACGAGTACGGCGACCCCGCGGACAGCTTCCCGTTCGACTACGCCCGCAGCAACTTCGTCGCCGCTGCCCGGTACGGCCTCGACGCCCAGTTCCACTGGTTCGACGACACGATGATCACCGCCCAGGATCTGATCCTCGAGCACCTGATGCCGAAGGCCCGCGAGGGTCTCCTCTCCCACGGCGTCGACGCCGAAGACGTCGAGAAGTACATGGGGATCCTCGAGGCGCGGACGAAGCTCCGCCGCACCGGCGCCCGCTGGATGCTCGAATCCTTGGACTCCATGGAGGGGGGCAACAACGACCAGCGGGGTCGCGCGCTGGTGAAGGCGCTCGACAAGCGTCAGCTGACCGGCAGCCCCATCCACACCTGGGAGCTCGCCGAGGGACCCGAGGACGAGGACTGGCTGGAGAGCTGTCGCACGATCGGCCAGATCATGGCCCACGAGATCATCACGGTGCACCCGTCCGACGTCATCGATCTCGCCGCCCAGATGATGAACTGGGAGTACATCCGCCACATGCCGGTGGAGGACGACGAGGGCAAGCTCGTGGGGGTGCTGTCCCACCGCTCGCTGCTCCGCGCGATGAGCAAGCGCCGCAACGGCGACGACGTGCCCGCCGTGCGCGACGTGATGAACACCGACCCGGTGACGGTCACTCCGGAGACGTCCACCATCGAGGGGATTCGCCTCATGAAGCTGCGCCGGGTGGGCTGCCTGCCCGTCGTCGACGGCGCGGACGGGCGCCTCGTAGGCATCGTCACGGAGACGGACTTCCTGAACATCGCCGGGCGGATGCTCGAAGAGCGGCTCGCGGAGAGCGACGCCCCCTAGAAGCTGAGCTTCGCGCCCACCATCGCGTGGAACGGGCGCCCCGGACGGGCGCCGAACGGCCGCCGCGAGACCAGGTACTTCGCGTTCGTCAGGTTGTTCACCGTGACGTAGATGCGCGCGTACCGGCTCACCCAGACGTCCGCGGCCAGATCGAGCACCACGTACGCCGGGATGACCTCGTTCTCGGGGATGGCGCCCTGCCCCGCGGCGTCGCGCATCGCGCTCTGGGCCTTCGCGGTCAGGTCCACGTTGCCGAACGGATGCGCGAAGCCGATCCCCGCCGCGCCCTGGTGCTCGGGCACGTACGGCAGCGCGTCCCCCGCCTCCACGAGCCCGAACTGGGGGAAGCCCGAGACGAAGGTCGTCGCGAAGCGGGAGCCCGTGGCGGTGTAGGACACGTGGCCGCGCACGCCGAACCCATTGGGGAGCGGGATCTCGCCCCGGACGAGGGCCTCGAGGCCGTAGACGTGAACGCGCCCGGCGTTGAACGTCGTCCCCACCTGGTCGTCCGCGCACCCTCCGGAGAACGTGCACTGGCCCGTGAGGTTGTCGTAGTGGTTGTAGAAGCCGATGAGCTCCGCCTGGAGCCCCTGGTGGTCGAAGCGCGCGCCGCCTTCGATGTTCCAGGACGTCTCCGGGGTGGTCTCCGCGTCGGCGGACGGAGCGCTCGGCGAGAAGCCCCGATGCGCCCCCGCGAGGAAGGAGAGCCACGGCGCCGCCTGGAGATGGAGGCCGAGCCCCGGGAGCCCCACCGCCTGGGTCTTCGCCAGCGTGTGGTCCGCGAGCAGGTCGGTCGCCTCGGTGCGGATGACCTCCACGCGGACCCCCGGCAGGACCCGGAGCGGCCCCAGCGCCAGCTCGTCCGTGGCGTACACCGCGAGGGCGGTCGCCGAGTGGTCGTTCTGCGTGGTGATGCCCGGCTCTTCTTCGGCGACGGGCTCGCCGTCTCGCATGGAGTGCCGCGCCTCGTCGTGGGTCCGCTGGATCCGGTCGTGGTGGACCCGCAGGCCGACCTCGAGGTGGTTCGTCACCGGCCCGAGGCGAGCCCGCCAGCGCACGCGCCCCTGCACCCCGCCCGCGTGGTACCGGCGCGCGTTCGTGCCGATGAGGAGTTGCTGGTCGAGCCCCTCGGAGTCTGCCTCGCCCCGCAGGATCGCCATGGGGATCGCCGACTGGCCGCCACCATCGCCGAGGAGTAGCCGATGCAGCGACTCGCCGCTCGCGAGGCCGTTGAGCTTCGTCCAGCTCCGGTCGAGGTGGTGGTAGTAGCCCACCACGCGCGCGTCGAGGTCCCGACCGGCCGTGAGCGTCCAGGCGAGCTCGGCCTGGGCCCGCTTCCAGGCCATGAGCCCGAGCCGCGACGCCGCGTAGCGCCGGTAGGGGGTCTCCCCGAAGTCAGCGTTGGAGAGGCCGAGGTAGGTCTCGTTGCTCCGCTCGCCCGAGTAGCCGAGCTTGAGCTCCCAGGCGTTGCGGATGGGCCCCTCGGCGGGGGCCTCCACGCGGCCCTTGAACATGAGCTCGCCCTTGAGGAAGCCCGTCGAGCCGCCCCCGTCGAGCTGCTTGAACCCGTCGGTCCGCAGGAGCACGCCCTCGAGCAGCGCCCCCGCCGTGCGGGTCCCGCCGCCCACGTGGCCGTGGAGCTTGAGGGTGTCGTAGGTGCCGAAGGCGACGTCCACGCCTCCCACGGCCCGGTTGCGCGGCACGGCGCGCGTCTTCAGGTTCACCGCGCCGCCGACCGTGTGCGGGCCATGGCTCGTGGCCGCTGGGCCCTTGAACACCTCGACGCCGACCATCCGCGTGGTCATGGGGAAGTAGTAGGCCGCCGGGGCGGAGTAGGGCGCGGGCGCGAGGAGGACGCCATCCTCTTCGAGGGTGACCTTGGCGCTGCGGTCCGAGTTCGCGCCGCGCAGGCCGATGTTCGGGCGCAGGCCGAAGCCGTCCTCGTCGCGGACGTAGACGCCGGGGACGGGGGCGAGGACCCGGTGGATGTCGTCGTTCTCGTGGCGCTCGAGCTCCTCGGCGTCGAGGACGTGGGCGGAGCCGGCCACCCGGGGGGTGCGGCCGCGGCGATCGACGATGGTCACGGACTCGTTCACCGAGCGGGGCTCGTCCGAGTCGGCATCGTCGTCCTCGTCATCCTCGCTGCCGGCGGGCTCCTTGGCCTCGCCACCCTGCTCCGCCTCGCTCGCCTCCTCGGCCACCACGAGCGCCGGCGCCAAGAGCAGCAGCGCCGCGCCGATCCACGCCGGGCGCCCCACCAGGCTGAGGACCGCGCCCCGCACGGGCCCGACGAGGGCGCCGAGCAGATCGTCGGGCTCGTGGTTTCGCTCCGACGGCAGCAGCCCACAGGGCAGCGATGCGTCCTCGGGGCGCGACACGGCGAGGGTGCCCCCGAGGCGGTCCCACACCGCCAGCCACGCGCCGAAGTTCGTGCGGTCGCGACCGACGGCATGGTGCAGCTGGTGCTGGGCGGGAGAGATCAGCCAGCGCTCCACCGGCCCGTAGCCGATGTGGACGTGGCTGTGGCGCAGGTTCCCCCCGAGCGCGTTGAGCCCGAGACCGAGCACCGAGACCCCGAACAGCTGCGCCGGCGCCGCGTGCGCCCCGAAGGCCCAGAGGAACGCGCCCGCCACGACCCCGGTGACCAGGGCCCCACGCAGCCCGTACAGCAGCGACTCGAGCGGGTGGGTCCGGTGGTGGGTCAGCGGCGTGAGGACCTCCGCCGAGTGGTGCACCTGGTGGAGCTCCCACAGGGCGGGCACCTCGTGCATGAGGCGATGGAGCACGTACCGGGAGAGGTCCCAGGCGACGAAGAGCACGGCGCTGTACACCACCGTCACGAGCCAGGCGGGCGCTGCGAGATCGACGGATCCCAGCCCGACGAGGGTCCGGTGCGCCCCCACCGCGACGGCGGTGGCTCCGAAGGCGACGGGCAGCAGCCCCATCCCCCGGAGCAGCCCCTTCGCCAGCATCAGCTGGATGTCGAGGACGGACGAGCGATGGCGCCAGAGGCGCGGGGCGAGGAGTCCGTCCCACACCGCTCGCGCGGCCGCCCGGGGACCGCGCCCCCACAGCGAGAAGACGAAGGCGGCGACGACCGTGCTGGCGAGCAGGGGCAGCCACGTCCGCTGCTCGGGATCGAGCAGGGGCACCAGCAGCTCGCGCCAGCCGTCGCCGTTCATGCCGTCGTTCGCTCCGGGGGCCTCATGGGGTCAGTCGTTGTCTCCGCCGGCCTCGCCGGGGACCTGCAGGACGAGCAGCGGCGGCAGGTCGCTCTTGAGGATGTCGGCCACCGCCTTCACCGCGTCGTACAGCGACTGGACGTCTTCGGGCCGGTCCGCCAGCGCCTCGGCGAGCGTCCCGGTGTGGCCGAGCACCGCGGCGTCCGCGGCAGACAGGGCGGTCATGAGCTCCTCGTTCAGGGGTCCCTGGTCGATGGAGACGAGCAGGTCGTCGAACCCCAGGCCGTCGCCCCCGGTCCACAGCTGGCGGAACCCGACGAGGTTGGCCGCCAGGTGGGCGAGGTTCGCGTCGGCCCACCGGGACTCGATGGCGTCGATGCACGGCGGCGCACCGCAGCCCTCCACGACCCCGAGAGGCACACCGAGCTTGGCGTCCTTCGTGTGCAGCTCCAGGTAGAAGAGGGCATCGAACACCGCGTTCAGGCCAGACAGCTCGGTGGTGTAGATGCTGCCCTCCTGCCCGGCGGTCGCGAGCTGGTCGGCGAACACGCCTCCGGGTCCCCAGCTGGCGGCGAGGGCGTCGGCTTCCTCCGCGATGCGGTCGGCGACGACCGAGGCGTAGGCGGCCCGCCGATCCTCGATCTCGCTCGCGCTCAGCGCGTCCCACGTCCCCTCGTCGTTGATCGGGTGCTGCCCGGCGCACTCGTTGCCCTCCGGATGGAAGAGCAGGTACTCGAGCGTGTCGGCGCCGTAGACGTTGACGAGGTTGTCGGTGAAGAAGGTGTCGGAGGCGTAGCCCTCCTCCACCAGCTCCTGGTCCACGCGGCAGGGGTTCGTCGTGGGCCACGAGTAGATCAGGTCGCGCCGGTCCTCCCCGCCCTGCGCGCTGGACGAGGGGGCGGCGGGTCCGATCTGCATCAGCTCGGCGACCTGCAGCGCATCGGCGAGGTCGGCCCAGGCCTCCCGCGCCGCATCCAGGCCCGCGGGGGACCCCGACTGCTCCCAAGCCGCGACGGCGACGGACGCGGCCGCTGCCGCCTCCGCGAGGTCGTCGAGGGCGGGGATCACGACCGCGTCAGCGACGTTCCCGAGCATCCCGGCCGTGTCGAAGCCGCTCGCCGGGGACTCCTCGATGCAGGCAGGCCTCAACGCAGCGAGCGCCGCCAGCAGGCCGACGAGGGCCCACGACGACGCCGCGCGTGTGGAAGTGTGGTGGTGGCTACCAGGCATCCACGTTCCCCGGGTCGAACCCGTAGGCGGTGGCGAGGATGCCCCGCGCCGTGAGCAGGTCGTCCTGATAGTCGGACGCGTTCGCGAGATCCGGTGCCTGGCCCATCAGCGTGTGCACCTGCGCGAAGTCCGAGTCCGACACGGGCGACAGCCGGTTGAACTGGAGGCCCAGGGCGAAGCCCTTCATCTCCGACCAGTGCTTGGCGAGGTCCGTGAAGTCGCCGGTGCCCGCCTCCCAGGCAGCCACGTCCGTGATGGTGTCGTTGATGTAGTGGACGACCGTGGCGGCGATGGCCTTCTCCCAGGCGTCCAGCGCGGCGTCCCGGTACACCGCGAGCTCGGCGATCTCCTCCGTGGTCAGGGTGGCGCTCTTGTTCGTGATGTAGGTGCGACCGCCCACGAACGCGTCCCAGGCCTGCTTCGTCAGGTCCGTCGGGTTCGTGCAGTCGCCGCAGTTGTCGCGCTTCGCGGCGTTGATCGCGTGCCCCCACACCTTCTCGGTGATGAGGTCGATGGAGCCGTCCACCTCCCAGGTGTCGCTGCCGCCGCCCGCGGCGATGTCCGCGTCCGACCACGCGCCGTAGTCGCGGGTCATGCCGAAGTAGCCGACGCCCTCGTCCCAGGCGTGCTCCAGCGCGGTGTAGTTCTTGCCGTCCTCGACGGCGTCGTGGGAGGCCTGGAGGCCCTTGCCGGCGGTGTCGTCGTCCAGGTAGTCGTCCGCTCCCTGGGAGAACGCGATGGCGCCCAGGAGGAACTTCTGGAGGAGCTGCTGCAGGTCGGTGCCGTCGGCGGTGATGTAGACGGCGGAGACGTTGGCGCCGCTCGGATCCTGGGGGTAGGTGCCGCCGGCCCAGTCGATGGCCTGGTCCTCGAGCTGCTCGAACCAGTGGCGCACGAGGCTCTCGGGGGTGGTGACGCCGGTCGCGGTCCAGCCCACGAAGTCGGTGCTCCAGTCCGCGTGCTGCCCGGTGGCGTCGTTCCCGGCGATCTTGCCCACGAGGTCCTTGCCCGTGCTGATGTCGCCGTAGGTGGTCTGGAGCGGAGCGGGGGTGGTCTCGATGTCGTGGTCGAGGTCGGTGGAGCTGCCGTCGTCGAAGTCGAAGTAGAAGGTCAGCTCGTCGACCACGTCGCCGTCGGCGGGGAACCAGGTGGTGTCGAGGCGATCCGTCATCCCGCCGATGCGGGTCTTCATGTCGTCGATGAGGACGTGACGGAAGGTCTGGCCCGACCACGCGACGCTGTCGGTCCCGTCGAGGCGGCTGGGGAAGGTGTAGTTGTCGGGCGTGCCGACGGAGTCGTCGTCGTCGCCCACGGAGTCGTCGTCATTGGCGACGGAGTCGTCGTCGTCACCAGCGGAGTCGTCGTCATTCGCCACGGGGCAGCCGACGAGGGGCAGCGACAGAGCGAGGAGCAGGGACAGGCGCAGCGTGAGGGGCATGCAGCAGTTCTCCGGGGTTGATTCATCGAAATTGAGAATTGTTCTCAGTTTCAACAAGAACGTACCCGACCGGTTCAGGCGCTGCAACGGGAGAGGCGGAAGTTCTTCGGAGAGTGAACGGGAGAGGCGGCGGGGCGTGACGCAGCGGGGTCGCGGCGTGGGTGGGGGCGAGGTCGCGGGGTGGGCCCGAGGACCGCTCCGCCGCTCGACCTCAGCGCCCCACGCGGACCGTGGCCTTGCCTTCGCTCTGGAGCCCGGTCTCGGGCCAGGAGAGGATCACGCCGAGCTCGGCGGTGCGGCCGTCCGAGGGGCAGCCCCCTTCGAAGACGACCTCGTGCTCTCCGGCCACGCGGACGAGGTTCGCGGACAGGCGGGCGAGGGCCGGGCCTCCGCTGGAGACGGACCACTCGAGCTTGAGCGCGGCCTCCTCTCCTTCGGGGATCCGGTCGACCACGAACTGGACGACGCCGCGCACCTGGGTGCCGGGCTTGCAGGACGAGTCGACCGTGTAGACGTCCTTGACCCGGAGGAGCGGACCGGACGACGTGGGCGCCGCCGCCACGACCTTGCCCGAGAGATCGAAGCCCGCCTCGAACCGCGCGCCCTTGCCGCCGGTGAGGGACCAGATCCCGTCGGGGCCATCCAGATCCGCCTTGCGGTCCCAGTTGCGCAGCCAGCCGACGATGTCGCCGTCGAACACCCGCCCGCGGACCGGAGGCTTCGTGACCTCCTTCTCCACGTCGGGGCGCTGCTCGAACCGCATGGGCATCGGCGCGCCTCCCGCCTTGCTGACGTTGCGCGACCGGGCCTGGGATGCGAGCTCCTTGATCCGGTCGGGGACCTGCTTGCGCGACCACGCGCGGCCCCGCCGCTGGCGGTTCTTCGTGGTCTTCCAGGCGTCGAGGTGGCCGCGGTAGAAGTAGACGTCCTCGTCGTCGCGGAAGAACGGCAGCTCGCCGCGCTGCACCGAGCCGAAGAAGGCGCTCGCGGACTTGTTCACGTACCAACGCGCCTCGTCGGGGCGGAGCATCAGCGGCGTGTACCAGGCGACGCCGCCAAGGACGACCATCCCCTTGAGCTTGCCGTCCTCGTCCGACACCCCCACGGGCGCCGAGAACACGACGTAGCGGCTCGGGTGGACCGCCTTCTCCGTCCGGGTGTCCCACGCGCCCGGGCCCCAGGCGAGGGCCTTGTACCAGTCGCCCTCGATCTCCATCACGGTCTGCTCGGCGCGCACCCGGCGCAGCGAACCCACGAGGTCGCCGTCCTTGGGGAAGTCCCGGAGCTGCTTGCCGGAGACGCTGTCTCCCTTGAGCAAGCGCCGCAGCTCGTCCCGGAACTTGTCCCCGTCGCCCCCGGGGGCGCCCTTGCCGCGGAAGATCGCGAGGCTCCCCTCCCCTCCTCGCGGCAGCTCCCGCAGGTTCATGTCCGGGATGCGGCCCCCGGTGAGGGACTTCGGCCGGCTCGGCAGGTAGAGACCGTGGACCGTGGGGCGACTCGCGTCGTCCACGTCGACCCCGGCGACGTAGAGGCCCTCGTTGGGCTGCTCGGCGTCGAGGGAGCCGAGGTTCCGGCGCGACATGTCCAGGAGCTGCGGGAACCAGACGGCGAGCGCGCCCTCCCCGCGGCGATCCGGGAGCTGGAAGTGGAGGAGCCCGCCCTCCACCTCCGGGCCGGCCTGAGCGATGGACGGATCGAGGGACCGCGCCAGCTTCTCCACCGCGTCGGGCCCCTGCTCGATGGCCCCCATCAGGGTCTCACCCAGGTGCTCGTTCCAGGCGGCCTCGCTCTCGGCCACGAACAGGTGCAGGCCCGTGCGCGACAGGACGGAGCTCCCCGCCCGGGGCCCCTTGCGCAGGAGCGCGGACTCCACCGAGGCCAGGGAGCGATCGCTCGCGCGGACGTCGTCGAAGGAGACGGTGCCCACCCGCTGGGCCGCGCCCACATCGCTCGTGCCGAGGGCGCAGAGCAGCCCGAGGGTGGCGAAGCGAGCGAGGCGGGAGCGAAGGGAGCGGAGCATCGGCTTCCTGGAGGACCGGAGAGGCGGCCCGGGCGGGGCAGGCGGGATCAGTCGACCGGGGGGCCGGCCTCCATGTCCTTCTGGGTGAAGGGGTTCGCCACGCCGAGGCGCTGGTGCATCTTCGGGCTCGTCGTCGTGTACTGGAGGAAGACCTTCTCCCCAGGGAAGAGGTGCGCCTTGATGGCGAAGGCCGCGAGGGCGGCCTCGTGGAAGCCCGACAGGATGAGCTTCTTCTTGCCCGGGTAGTAGTTGATGTCCCCCACGGCGAAGATCCCCTCGACGTTCGTCTGGAACTTCTCCGTGTCCACGATGATCTGGTTCTTCTTGTGCAGGTCGAGACCCCAGGTCCCGATGGGCCCGAGCTTCGGGGACATGCCCCAGAAGCAGAGGATCTCGTCGCACTCCAGGCTGCGGACGATGCGGTCCTTGCCGCGGATGGTCACGCCGGTGAGCGCGCCGTCCGCGTCGGTCAGGACGCCCTCGGCGGTGCCCTCGAGGAACATCATCTCCATGTTCTCGCAGGCCTCGAACATGCGGTTCACGCTGGCCGTCTGGGCGCGGAAGGTCCGCGAGCGGTGCACGAGCGTCACGGAGGCGGCGTGGCCGAGGAAGTCGAGCGTCCAGTCGAGGGCGCTGTCCCCGCCCCCGAAGATCACGAGGTGCTTGCCGTAGTGCTTCGTCCGGTCCTTGACCGCGTAGAAGAGCGAGGTGCCCTCCAGATCGGCGGCGCCCTGGACCTTGAGGCGACGGGGCTCGAAGGCGCCGACGCCACCGGCGATGATCACTACGCCCGCGTCGAAGACCTTGCCCTCGGTGGTGACGACCTCGAAGCGGCCGTCCTCCTTCTTCGTCACGTCCTTCGCGGTCTCGCCCATGTGCAGGACGGGCTCGAAGGGCGCGATCTGGATCATCAGCTGATCGATGAGCTCCTGGGCCCCGATCTTCGGGATCGCCGGGATGTCGTAGATCGGCTTGTCCGGGTAGAGCTCGCTGCACTGCCCACCGGGCTGGGGCAGCGGGTCCACGATGTGCGCGGACAGGCCAAGGAGGCCCAGCTCGAAGACCTGGAAGAGGCCGCAGGGGCCGGCTCCGACGATCAGGGCGTCGGTCGTGATCACGCTCATCTCTGCACTTACTCCCGGATCTGCTGCGCGAGGTAGTTCGCCTCGCCGACCTGCTCGATGAGTCCGAGCTGGCCCTCGAGCCAGTCGACGGCGTGCTCCTCACCCTTGAGGATGTCCTCGAGCATGGCGCGGGTGCCGTTGTCGCCCTTCTCCACCGCGAGGGCGATGGCCTTGTTCAGGCGCGCGCAGGCGGTCTTCTCCAGCTGGAGGTCGAGCTCGTGCATCTCCTTGAGGGACTCGCCGACCATGACCGGGAAGAGGCGCTGCATGTTCGGGACGCCGTCGAGGTAGAGGATGCGGTCGATCACGGCGTCCGCGTCGGTCATCTCCTCGATGGACTCCTTGCGCTTGAACGCGGACATCCGCTCGTAGCCCCAGTTGGCGAGCATCTTGTGGTGGATGAAGTACTGGTTGATCGCCGTGAGCTCGGCGGTCAGGACCTCGTTGAGGGCTTCGATGATGGCGGGATCGCCCTGCATGGCGTCTCTCCAGGGGTCGGTGATGCGAGGGGCGCGAGCGGGGCTCGCGAGCGGCGCGGAGGGTAGCAGCGAGCGGGGGGAGGCGCCCGTGGGGGAACCCCGGGTCGGCGGGTGGCCCGGGTGGCCCGGCGGCCGAGCGCGTCAGGCGCCGAGGGCCACGGGGGAGCCGAGGGAGAAGATGCCCCCCAGCTCGAGGCCGCCAGAGGAGGCCGACTCGCCGGACTCACGGGCGACGAGGTGCTCGACCAGGGGCTTGCAGCCGCCGCAGGAGCTGCCCGCCCCGCACGCACGCCCGACGGCCTCGGCAGACCGCGCACCGGACTTCACGCAGGCGCGGATCTCGCGGTCGGTGATCCCGTGACAGTGACACACGCGCATCGCTTGCTCCCACTCGGCCAGACCTGTGTCCGACCAGCGCGGGGGAACGTAGCGCCCTGGATTTTGAAACTCAATATCATTTTCATGTGAGGGCAGCGGCCGGAACGCTGTGGGCCGATCTCGGCGCCGCGGGGGCCCGCTGGGACTACTGGACGTAGACCCCGAAGACCCCGAGGCACATCTCGTCCAGGGTCTCGTCGCCGAGCACCACATCCACCGGCTCTGACAGCCCTGCCTCGGCGAGCGCCTCCCGGACGAACGGGTTGTCGAGGGTGTTGTCGTAGGTGCACCGCAGGCGCAGCCCGTCGCCGGGCTCGATCACCGGGAGCGGGGCGGCCACGTCGTCGTAGTCGTACCAACGCTGCCAGTTGAAGTCCCACTTCGGCGTCTGCACGAGGCAGATCTCGTCGCCGTTGGCCTTCAGCAGGTCGATCTTCATGTCCACGCCCACCCAGTGCATGTGGGTGCCCACGGCGAACAGAGCCAAGCTCCCCAGCGCGTCTGTGTCCAGGTCCTCGTAGACGATCGTCTCCGTGTGCCCGCTGACCCCCGCCGGGATGCGGAACTCGGGCGCGCTCCCGGAGTCGTTCGGCCCCGGCAGCAGCTCCGGCCCCGAGCCCTCGTTCCCCACAAGCGCGAGGAACGCCGACCTGCCCGGCGACGTCGCATCCCACTTCAGCTGGAGCTGCGTCGCGTCCGGCGCCTCCACCTCGCCGCTCGGGTGGTAGTGCATCTGCACGACGAGCCGCGAGCCAGCCTCGAGCCGGATCGCGGTCCCGGCCGGCGTCTTCATCGGCATCGCGCCCGGCGCCCACGCGGCCACCAGCTCCACCCCGTGCGGCGCCGGGTTCCCGGCGGAGCACTCGAAGGTCCCCCCGCCGTCCGCCGCTTCGCCGTCCAGGAACTCGGCGTCCTCGGCCGCGCTCGAGAACACCAGAACGTGGTGCACCACGTTGTCGTTGTCCGGTACCACCTGGAGCCCGGACAGCCACGCCGTCTCCGTGTTGCCCGGGTCCAGAACGAAGCACCGGAACTGGTCCGCCCCCTGCTGCGCCACCTGGAACGGTGTCTCGGGCGTCAGGGTCATGTCCACGCGGTCGAGGTCCACCGCCCGCGGCTCCGGCAGGGACGCCGGCGCCTCGCCGTCCCCCTCTGGCCCCCCAGCCTCGGCCCACTCGACGATCGTCGCGATCTCCGCTTCGCTCAGGCGCGCGTCATCCTTGAACGGCAGCGGAGGGGTGCACTCGTCGGTGTCCAGCGCGCCCCAGGGCGGCATCGTCCGGTCGCTCACTACGGCCGCCACCCACGACGCGATGTCCTTCACGTCGTCGTAGGTCATGAGGTCGAACGGCGCGATCTTCCCCGGTGCGTGGCAGTTCTGGCAGTGCTCCGCGACGATCGGCGCCACGTCCTGGTGCCAGGTCGGCGCGTTGGGATCGGCGCCCTCGCTGGGGCAGCCCGTGAGGAGCAGGATCGAGGCGAAGAGGGCGGGACGGTGCATGGTTCCTCCGGCGAACATCCATATGCGCCGCGGGACTGTACGCCGATCAAGTACCTCCGGTCTCGTCAGCCCCAGAGTCACCAAGCGCGGTGGCCGCCCTACACGTCTGGCCGTCAGCGCCAGCGACGCACCCGGTCCAGGGCGCCGGCCAGGCCAAGCCACTCCGTGAGTCCCGCCGAGAACACATCGGCGTACAGGGCGTCGTAGCGCTTCGCCGCCTCCGGGTTGGGCTGCACGAGCGGCGCGTCGGGGACCATCGCCCCCACCGCCGCCGTCATGTCCGGGTGCACCCCCGTGGCCACCGCCGCCACCAGCGCCGCTCCCCGCGCCGCGAGCTCCTCCGACTGGGGACGCCGCACGGGCAGGTTGAGGGCATCCGCGAGGATCTGCACGACCACGTCGGACCGGGAGCCTCCTCCCCCCACCCGAAGCTCCGTGATTCGCGTCCCCGTCGCCCGCTCCAGGATCCGCAGCCCTCGCCGCAGATCCATCGCGATGCCCTCCAGGAGCGAGCGGAACACGTGCGCACGCGTGTGGACCTCACGCAGGCCGAGCACCGCCCCCACCTCTTCGGGGTGCTGCAGGCTCGGCGACCAGCGCGGCCACGTGACGATCCCACCGGATCCCGGCCCCACCGTCGCCGCCTCGTCGCACAGCAGCGCCTCGATGGGCCGGTCCTCCGCCTCGGCGCGCGCGGCCAGGTCGCCGCCGAAGTTGTCGGCGAACCACCGCACCGTCCACATCCCCCGGAACACCATGTACTCCAGCGACCAGGAGCCAGGCTCACACGATGCGTTCGTGATCCAGACGTAGCGGCTCGACTCCCGGGGCTTCCGCCACGGGATCACGATCGACGACGCCGTCCCCAGCGACACCGCCGCCACGTCCCGCCTCCCGATCCGCACTCCGCCCCCGAGCGCCTCCGCCTGCTTGTCTCCCCCGCACGCGTATAGGGGGAGACCCTCGGGGAGGCCCGTCTCCTCCGCCGCCGCGGCGGTGATCCGGCCGATCTCCTGCCCGGCCTCGACCACGTCGGCGAGCCAGCGGGACTCGAACCCGAGGATGGTCTGGATCAGCCCGGAGCTGTCCCAGGTCCGGTTCTTCGCCTTCCACGGCCACACCCCCGAGGCTCCGCCGGGAGCGAGCGCGCAGCGGCCGGTCAGCTGGTGGTGCAGCCAGGCCTCCAGCGGAGCGATCTTCCAGGCGCGGTCGAGCACCTCGGGGCAGCGATGCCGCCACAGCCGCGGCACGGACTTGCCCACGAGGCGCGGCAAGAGAGCGTCTTCCCCCATCACCTTCAGGGCCCGCCGGATGAGCCCGCTCGGCTCCGAGTCCACCGGCGCGGCCCGCCGGTCCAGCCAGGAGACCGCGTCCCGCAGGGGCGTCCCGTCCTTGTCGATGGGCAGGATCGTGTTGCGCTGGGTCGTCAGGGCCCCGCCGGCGATCCGAGACACGTCGCCGCCCCAGGCCTCCAGGCACCGGCGGATCGAGCCGAACAGCGCCTCACGGATGTCCATCGGATCCTGCTCGACGGCCCCATCCTCGGGGTGCTTCATGGGGGCGTGGCTCCCTCGGCCCACTGCGAGGACGTTGCCCTGCGCGTCGAAGAGCAGCGCGCGGCTGGACTGGGAGCCCGAGTCGAGGGCGAGGAGGACGTCGCGAGCGGTCTCGGTCATGGCGGCAGAGGGTACCGCAGGCGCGATCTGCCCGATGACACCTCGGTTGCGGGGGCGCAGGCCGTGGCTTACCTTCCGGCGCTAGCCCAGGAGCCTCGCGATGTCCCAGCCTGTCCAGCGGTTCGCCTTCGAGCGGCTGCCCATGATCAAGCCCGCCGAGTACGACGCCCGCGTCGTCCACGCGGAGTGGGTCGCCGACGAGACGCTCAAGATCGCCTTCGAGCCCGTGGGCGCCGCGATGTTCCCGTTCCACCCGGGCCAGTACGTCTCCATCGTCCTGCCCGAGGACGAGGCGAAGGGACTGAAGAAGGACCTCCGCCCGTACTCCATGTGGAACCACCCGGACGAGTTCGAGTACGTCGTCACCGTGGCGAAGATGGTCGACGACGGCCGGTGCACCTCCTGGCTGCGGACCCTCAAGGAGGGCGATCCGCTCCGGATCCTCGGGCCCCTCGGCGCCTTCTACCTGCGCCGCCCCCTGCATCCGCACCTGACCTTCGTCGCCACCGGCACCGGGGTGGTGCCGCTCCGGGCGATGACCAAGGACCTCATCAGCACCGGAGAGATCCACGATCGGGACGTCACGCTGCTGTTCGGGGTTCGTACTCAGGATGACCTGTTCGGAACCGCCGAGTTCGAGCGCTGGGACCGCGAGTTCCCGCGCTTCCGCTACGTCCCGACCCTGTCCCGGCCGAACGACGGCTGGACCGGCCCCGTCGGGCGCGTCACGCGGCACCTGCAGGAGTGGGACTTCCCCGTGGACGACATGCAGATCTACTTCTGCGGGAACGGTCAGATGATCAAGGACGGCATCGAGATCATGGAGGCCAAGGGCCTCGGCAAGCGAACCCGCCGCATCGTGTTCGAGAAGTACTTCGACTGATGCGCGCCGTCGCCTCCGCGCTCCTCCTGAGCCTCCTCGCCACCGCCGGGTGCAACCCGTGCAAGGAGGCGTGCCGCGTGGAGTCCCGCCAGTTCGAGGACTGCTTCCCGAGCTGGGACATGGAGTGGGTGGACGTGGGGGCCATCGACCGCGTCGACTACCGCCAGACCTGCGTCGGTGACGTGGACGTCTGGCTGGACGGGCTCGACACGGACACCCGCGCCGCCGAGAACCAGGCATGCCAGGCGTTCGTGGACACCCTGCGGGGTGAGACCGACTGCGACGCCGCCTACCAGGCGCTCATCGACTACGGCGCGCTCTAGCCGGGGGCGCCTGACGCCGAGGTCGGGCCCTCAGGCTGCAGACTCGGGCGCCTCAGGCGCCCCGGCGGCGGACCACCGCGAGGCCCAGCATTCCCAGAACCAACGCCAGCGCCGACGGCGTCGACCGGCTCGGCAGCGCGCTGCAGTTGCTGCCGCCGCCCGGCTGGGTCACCACGGGGCTGTAGTCCGTGAGGATGTCCCGGCTGAGCAGCACCTCGCCGAAGGCGGTGTCGTTCTGGCCGAGGCTGTCCGTCACGGTCACGAGCAGGTTCGCGAAGGACCCGACCTCGTTCTCGTCGTCAGGAGCCGTCCAGAACACGCTGGGGCCGTTCGCGGGCTCGTCGTACGCGCCCTTGTCCGTGATCCAGTCGTACACGAGCTGGTCGTCGCTGCTCACCACGAGCACCTGGGCGTTCACCCGTGTGCCGAGCTCCACCTGGAAGCGGTCCGTGATGACGCCGCCGACGATGCGCGGCGGGGTGTTGGGGTCGGTGCACTCGTCGTCGATGGCGTTGTTGCAGTCGTTGTCGAGGCCGTCGCACCACTCGAGGGCGCCGGCGAACACCGTGTCGTCCTCGTCGTTGCAGTCGCCGACCGCCTCGGTCTGCCCGTCGCCGTCGTCGTCGTAGAAGGCGGTGCCCTCGTCCGTGATGCCGTTGCAGTTGTCGTCGATGAAGTTCAGGGACTCCGTCGACCCGGGGAAGATGAGGAGGCCGTCGGCGATCTCGTCGCCGTCCAGGTCACTGGCGCTGTCGTTGCAGTCGTTCGGCTCGATCGTCGAGCAGTTCGTGGCCTCGGACCCGAGGCAGGGGCCGACCTCGCAGAAGCAGTCGCCGTCGTCGTCCCACGCCACGGTGCTCTCGTCGACGATGCCGTCGCAGTCGTTGTCCTTGCCGTCGAACACCTCGACGTTCTGCGGGAAGATCGTCCGGTCCGAGTCGTCGCAGTCGCCCTGGTTAGGGTCGTACCCGTCGCCGTCGGTGTCGCTCTGGGAGATCTGGAAGTCGATCGCCGCGACGAAGACGTCGTACCCGAAGAGCGGGCAGCCGTCGCTCACCTTGAGCGTGAGGGTCTGCAGGCCCGTCGGCACCGGAGGGCTGCCCTCGTCGATGTCGATGTCGAAGGTCACGAGGCCGTTCTCCGCCGGGAACTCGTCCTCGATCCGCAGGTCGCCGAGGAACATCTCCACGTACAGCGACTCGGGCGGCTGCTCCGCGTCCACGACGCGCGCCTGCATCACGAGCTGCTGCCAGCTGTGGAAGAAGGTCGCCTCGCTCGGGTTCACCACCGTGATGGACGGCGGCGTGCAGTTGAGGGCGCTGTCTCCGTTGCCGAGGAGGAAGACGGTGAACTCGGGCCGCACCGGGTCCGACGTCTGGATCTTGAGCTGCGCCGAGACGCCCTGGAGGTTGAGCGGGATGAAGCTCACCTCGAGCAGGACCGCGCTGCCGGGCAGCACGGGGTTCTCGAGGAGGCCGGGGAGCTGCGAGCTCTCGAAGTCGCAGTCCTCGAGGGGCCAGACGCCGGGGCACGTCAGCGCGAACGCCGGCTGCTCCTCGGACTGCACCATCTCGATGCCGGTGATGTAGAGGTCCTCGTCCCCCTCGTTCCGGATCTCGATCGTGCGGCGCTGCTCCTCCTCCGTGAACTGGAAGCCGAAGTCGACGATGTTCTCGGAGACGCGCGCGTCCGGGCCGCCGCTGGCGCCGCGGGCGATGAACGCCACGGTCTTCTCCGCCTCGTCCGGGTCGTCGCTGTAGATGTCGAGGGACGCGAAGGTGTCGATGCCTTCGATCGCCGTGTAGACGACCTCGACGATCGCCACCTCGTGGGGCGCGATCACCTCCGGCACGGTGCCGGCGTTGAGCGACCAGTTGTCGTCCGACTGGTAGTTGAGGCTGATCTCGTCGATGTGCAGATCGCGATCGCCCGCGTTGTGCACCGGGACCTCGTTGACCACCACGGTGCCCTCGGGCAGGACCGGCAGCTCGATCAGGCGATCCGGGACGTAGATGTCCTGGAGCTCGACCGTGGTGCTGACGAACGCCTGCTCCTCGGTGCCTTCGGAGCCGCCCTCGGAGGGGCATGCGGCCAGGACGACGGCCGCGAGCGTGGGGAGGAGCAGGAGGGCCTTGGAGCGCTGCATAGACGGTTCCTCGTCTGTCGTGAGCCCCTCACACGCGCGGGGGACTTCGCGGAATCAAGCCAAGGTATCAGGCATCAGGCACCCCGGTAAACAGGGACAAGACCTGCCCGATCGGGCGAATGCCCCGCTGCGACGGCTTTCTCCGACCGGCCCCACCGGTTCGTTCAACCCTCGCGCCGAACGTCCGATAGGCGCTTCATGGGCAAGCTGCTCGCCTTCTTCCGCTCGATCGCTCAGTCGCTCTTCGGCCATCGGGACCTGATCCGGCTGCTCGCGGACGACTTCGAGGTCGACGAGGAGATGGATCCCGAGACCAGCCCCGCCGCGCTCCTGCGCAAGGCGAAGCGCGCGCGCCAGCCTCCTCCTCCGAGGCGCCGCCGTCGCCAGCCACCACCCCCCGCCCAGCTGCGGGACACGGTCGCCCAGGGCATGGCTCGGGACACCTTCGGGAGCATGACCAGCCTCCAGGTGCCCGACGTCTCGGACTTCGACTGGAGCGCCGAGTTCGACCCCGGCGAGACCTCCGAGGACGGGATCGAGACGCGGGAGGCGCCGCCCCAGCCGCCCCGTCCGGCGAGGAAGGCCGCGCCGGTGCTCCGCCTCACCCAGCGGGCCACGAACGCCGGGGGGCGGGCGGGACCGGTCGGTCGCTCCGGGGGCGCGATGATGGCGACGGGCGCCGTGCCCGCGATGCACGGCTCGGCCGCCCTGGCGCAGGCGCCCGTCCCCGAGCTCCCTCCGCCCGCCCCGTTCGGCCCGCCGCCGTCGACCCTGTGGGACGAGGGGGAGATCAAGATGGAGCTGCTCGAGCAGCTCGACGAGGAGCGCTCGAAGCCGCCCAAGGGCGTGCGTCGGCGGGACTGGCGCATCGCGCTGGACCGCCTGGGGGCGTCCATGAGCGACCTGCAGCACAAGCTGCCGCCGCTGCCCACCGCGGCCGGGACCCTCCTCGGCGCCCGCGGCGCGCGCCCCTCCGACGAGGATGTCATCGAGGCGATCCAGGGCGACCCGGCCCTTGCTGCCCGGCTCATCAAGGCCGCGAACTCGCCGTTCTACATGGCGGCGACCCCGGCGAGCTCGCTCCAGGCGGCCCTCGTCCGCCTCGGCCTCGAGGAGGCCCGTCGCATCGCGCTGGCCGTGGCCTTCGAGGACACGTTCGAGCTCACCAGCGATCCGGAGCTCCTCGACGACCTGCGCCGCCACGCCCTGGCCACCGCCATCGCCGGCGAGATCTTCGGGCGCTCGGCCCAGGACGTGGACGCCGGCGAGGCCTTCCTGGCGGGACTGCTCCACGACACGGGCACTCTCCTCGTCCATCGGATGGTCCGAGAAGTGGACAGCAAGGCGGTGGACATCAACCCCGACGCCGCCCGCGAGCTCGCGGTGCGCACCCACCAGCGAGTCGGCGCGCTGCTCTTCGGCGAGTGGGATCTGGAGGCCGGTGTCGCGGCCTGCATCGGTTGGCACCACGCGCCCGGGGAAGCCGAGGAGCGGTTCTGGCCGCTCTGCTTCGTCGTTAGCGCCGCCGACCGCGTGGCCGACATCGCCTTGGGCCACGTCGGCTCGAAGGCGTGGCAGGAGGCCCGCCCGCTGTACGCGGAGCGCGACAACGAGGACGCCCGCAAGCGCGCCGTCGACGCCGACGGGATCGCGGAGCTCGATCTGGAGCCCCTGCTGGGCATCGTGCCTCCGGGCTTCGGGCGCGACCGCCTCGAGGGGGTCATCCGGGGGGTCCTCCTGCGCCTCGAGACCGCCCCCGTCTGACGGGTCGGGAGGGCGACGACCCCGCTCGCGCTGGCCTGATCTCGCTCTCTGCGGTAATCCTGCGGCCCATGCCGGTCGTCCCTCGCCTCCGCGACACCCTCCAGGTGGTCCCCCTCGCCGACGCCCCCGGGCAGCACGCCGTCTGCGACCGCCACGGACGGGAGCTGTTCCGCCTCACGGCCGACGCGGTCTGGATCCTCTGCCAGCTCGACGGCCTCACCTCGGCCGACGAGCTGCTGCTGCGCTTCGAGGAGCACTTCGACCGGGAGATGGACAAGGAGGACCTCGCGGGATTCCTCGACGGCCTCGCGGACGCGGGCTGCTTCCTGGACCAGCCTCGCGCCGTCGCGGCCCTGACCTACCTGTCCGAGCAAGGCGTCGACTGGCGCGGCGCCATCGTCGACCGCCGCAGCAGCGACGACGCCCGCGCGTCGGACCGGCGCGCGGGCGTGACCCGGCGCGAGGAGGACTCGGTGGTCACCCAGTGGTGGGACCACGCCGTCTTCCACCTGAACGAGGGCAACCTCGAGCACGCGCTGTCCGTGCTCGAGCGCATGAGCGACGCGACCCCCTACGACCTGCGCCTGCGGGAGATCGCCCGCCACCTCGCCTTCGTCGTCCACGCCGAGCAGGTCCCCGACCTCACCGAGGACCGCCGCGACGTGAGCTGGGAGGTCTTCGACGCCGCCCTCGCCGACATGCTCAGCTCCGGCGTCTGCCCCCGCTGCACCACGCCCTTCCAGGTGGAGCTCGGCGCCCAGAACCGATGCTCCAACTGCGGCGCCTCGTTCTCGGCGTGGATCCTGGCCAACGCGCCCGCGGGCCGGCGCCTCGGCGATCCCGACGCCCCCGGAGCCGAAGCGTGAGCGATCCCCTCGGGGAGCTCACCGCCGACGAACGCTCCTTCCTCGACGGGCTGGGCTTCGACGCCGCCACCTTCCGCGCTCTCGTCGACGGCCACGTCGCCGGCACCCTTCCATCCAACCGCGTGGACGGGGCCGTCAGCCCGCCCCCGCCGATCCCCGCAGTCACTCCGCCCGGCTCCTGGCAAGGAGACGCCCTGGTGGACGCGGGGCGGATGGCGCTGCACGGAGGGAACGTCGGCCTGCTCCTCCTCAACGGCGGCATGGCGACCCGGTTTGGGGGCCGGGTCAAGGGGATCGTGGACGCGCTCCCTGGGCGCAGCTTCCTCGCCCTCCAGGCCGAGCGGATGGTCCGGCTCCAGGAGGTCACCGGCCAGCCGCTGCCTCTGGTCCTCATGAACAGCCACGCGACGGATGCCGCCACCCGCGAACACCTCGCGGACCACGACGGCTTCGGCCTCGCCGACGGCTCCGTGCGCATGTTCGTCCAGTCCGCGGCGCCGAGGATCCGCCCGGACGGTCGCCTCTACCGAGCCGCCGACGGCGCACCCTCGTGGTACGGACCCGGCCACGGAGACCTGCTGCCGAGCCTCCGCCGCAGCGGAGCCCTGAAGGCCCTGCGGGACAGCGGCGTCGACGTGGTCCTCATGGCGAACGTGGACAACCTCGGAGCGAGCCTGGACCCCGGGCTCCTCGGCCACTTCCTCGCCAGCGGAGCGGAGATGATGGTCGAGGTCGCGCCGAAGCTCGCCGGAGACGTGGGCGGCGCGCCGGCCCAGGTGGACGGCCAGACGCGCATCGTCGAGGGATTCGCCTTCCCCGACGGCTTCGACCACGACTCCATCCCGGTGTTCAACACGAACACGCTCTGGTTCCGCACGGACGCGCTGGACCGGGACTTCCCGCTGCGGTGGTACTGCGTGCGGAAGAAGGCCGGCGACGACGAGGTCATCCAGTTCGAGCGGCTCGTGGGCCAGGCCTCGTGGATGCTCGCGACGGAGTACGTCACCGTACCGCGCAGCCGCTTCCTGCCCGTGAAGTCGCCTGCCGATCTCGAGGCCGTGCGCCCCGCGCTGCGCGCCCAGTTCGGGGTGAAGCTCCGGGTGCTCTGAGGACGACGCGCCCGGGCAGGGCGGCGGCTCAGGTCCCGCCGATGAGCAGGTACAGGGCGCTCGCGGCGCGCACGGCCACGTGCGGATCGTCGTCGCTGAGCAGCGCGAACATCTGGGCGGTCCGGTCCGGATCGCAGGTCGCCACTGCGGCGTCCACCGCGAGCTCGCGGGTCGTGGGCACCGGCGACTCCATCCCGAGCTTCACCGCCGCGTCCCACCCCTTCGTCCCCGTCTCCCGCAGAGCGGTGAGGACCAGCTCCGTGGCGCGGTCGTCCCCCTTCGCGAGGAGGGCCCCCACCGGGTTCCCCAAGGCCTGCGCGTCCCGACGCACCGCTGCCGCCGCCGCCGCCGCCCGCACCGACGGGTCGCCGGACTCCATCGCCGCCGACAGGGCCGCCTCGACCCCCGCGTGCGCCTCGGACGGGATCCCGAGGGCCGCCGCGCTCGCCTCGGCGACCACCGCGTCGCTGTCTCGCAGGGCTTCGGTCGCCCAGCCCGTCGCGTCCTTCGCCCCGGTGCGCACGAAGACCGGGCCCCAGCGGCGCCGGTCGTCCACGTCGAGGGCGGCCCAGGTGTCCTTGAGCGCCGGGGCCTTCTTCCAGCCCTTGACCAGCCCGCCGGCGACGACGGCGGCCAGCTTCGTGGCGGCGTCCGACGAGGTCGCGGCCCGATCGAGCAGCGCCACCTGGGCCTTGTCCACCTCGCCGCTCTGGGCCGCGAGCGCGGCCACGGCGATCACCCGCGCGGGCTCCGGCGCCGTCTGCGCCCAGCTGCTCAGGGTCTCCCCGCTCCAGGCCTTCGGACCCGCGCCACGTGGCCCGAGGAGGAGCGCCGCGATGCCCCGATCCAGATCCCCGCTCGCGATCAGCCCGCCCGCGACGTCCGCGGCGAAGCCCTCCACCCCGTCGCCGTCCGGCAGGACGAGGGAGCCGAGCAGCGCCGCCTCCCGCAGGGACGGCTCCTTGCTGGACGCCGCGTTGCGCAGCAGCTCGAGAGCGACACCGGTCTGATCGACGGTCAAGCCGCCGCTCGCCAGGTGCCGCGCCGCGGCGCCCACGATGCGCACCGAGCGCTCCACGTCCGCCCGCTCGGCGAACTTCTCCACGGTGGGCCAGGTCTCCGACGGGGTCAGGCTGCCGGGGAGGGCGTCGATCACCGCTCCGATGACGTCGTCGGAGACGGCGACCTTGCTCATGGACCCCTCGGACAGGTGCTTGGGCTCCACCAGGTCCGCGAAGAACGCCGCATCCGCGACCCCCGCCGGCGCGCAGCGGGCCAGGGCGCGGTAGTCGGAGAGGAGCCACTGGCCACCCCCACCCAGCACCACCTCCTTGAGGACCTCCGGCTCGTGCTTCTCGAGTGCCTCGTTCAAGGCCACGTACTCGGCCGCGGCGGTGGCCCGCTCGCCCTGCTCCAGGCGGATCAGCACCCGATAGCGCCACCCGTTCAGGCTCTTGCTGTGCTTGCCGAGGTAGGTGTCCAGGTACCGGAGCGCGCCCTCGTACTGCTGCCGCTCCATCATCGTCTCCACCTTGAGCGCCATGCGCTGTTCGGGGGACATGCAGCCGGTGACGGCGAGAGCGAGGAGGGCGAGCAGGAGCCTCTTGGACATGGGCGACCCTTTGCGGAGCGGGGGGTGGGCAGGCATCGTGCAGGGATGCACACCCCGCCGTCCGGCGAAGCCTCGCACACCCCGGTCCCGGGGACCACAGGGCGCCCTCGCCTCCCCTGGCTCCTGCTCGCCGTGCTCCTCGCCGGCTGCCCCACGGCGTCGGTGGACGACGACGACTCGGCGGTGGCGGTGGACGACGACGACTCCACGGAGCCCCCCACCCCGCTGGCCGACGTCCTCGGGGTGGTGAACCTGACCAACGTGCGTCAACCCCAGGGGACCGACTACGTCGATCTCGGCGGTGCCTTCGGCGACTACGCCGGCCTCGACACCGAGCTGCTCTCTCCCACCGCCTACATGGGCACCTGGGACGCGGACGCGGGGCTGTGGCGCCTCGATCTGGGGTCCTGGCCCCTCCCCGCCCTCGGCAGCGACGTCGTCCTCGACCTGTTCGACTACGTGCCCTGGCAGCCTGAGGACCAGGCCTGGTGGGACGCGGGCGACCGGATCGCCGCCGGCCCCTACCTCGCCGTGCGGTACCAGAACGAGGAGGCAGGCACCCTCGGGTACATCGTGGACGACCCCCTCAACCCCGGAGGAGACGCCTGGGTCGCGGGCGGCTCGGTCGCCGTCGCCACCTCCGGCGGGGCGGAGATCGTGGACTGGTCTGCTCCCCCCGCGAACCTGCCCGGCGACATGGAGCTCGTCGTCCCCCTCCCCGGAGCCACGGTGGAGACCCCCGCCGCCCAGGAGTTCACGGTCGAGTGGAACCCCGTGGACGACGGCGCGACCGTGATGGTCGTCCTGCTCCAGGGCCTCAACGTCAGCTACGTCGCCCACGTGGCGGACTCCGGCTCCCACACCCTCCCGTCCACCGTGCTCCACGATGACTTCGGGGCGGGCCCCGTCCAGCTCATCGTCAGCCGCCTCGTGGAGACGGTGCTCGATCACCCCCAGGGGGACGTGATCTTCCGGGCGCGCTCCGAAGAGCGGGCGGAGCTCATGCTCCTCGACGACCTCGTGCTGAGCCCGGCGTACGGCTCCGCAGGCCAGACGATCGACGTGGACGTGCGGTGGTTCACCGGCTCCATCGACGGCAGCACGACCGTCGAGTTCGGCGAAGGGACCACCGTGAACTCGGTCACCCCGGACGGCGCGGACCCCCAGCGCGCCACCGTGAACGTGACCCTGGACGGGGGGGCCGAGGTGGGCCCGCGCTCGGTCTTCGTGAGCAACGGCGGCGAGTTCATCGACGCCATCGACGCGTTCACGATCCTCGACCTCGATCCTTCCGACGACTGCGCCGCGGCGGGCGCCCTCGGCCCCCTCGCGGACGGGACGTACACGTCGACCACGGACGGCCTCGCGAACAGCCTCTCGTCCGGGTACGCCTGCATCGACTGGTCGCTCAACGGCAGCGACGCCATCTACGAGGTCTCGCTGGAGGCGGGGGTGCCGGTGCGCATCGCGGCCACCATGCCCGAGCCCGGCGACGCGGCGCTGGCGCTGCTCTCCACCTGCGGAGACGCAGCCACCGCGGTCGCGTGCTCCGACGACGGCTTCGAGGGCGACACGGAGGAGATCCTCTTCACCCCGGAGACCACCGGCACGTACTACGTCGCCGTCGACGGCTACTTCCTCTCGGGCTTCGGCAGCGCGTCGTCCCCCTTCGAGCTGACGATCGAGACCGGCGAGGCCGCCTCGCCCGTGGACCCGCCGTGGGTGGTGCCGGGGACGAGCCCCACCCTGAGCGTGGCCGGGAGCTGGGGCGCGGTCACCGCCGGGGACGTGGACCTGGGCGCGGGCATCACCGTCGACTCGGCGAGCGCGGGTGCGGCGCTGACGCTGGGCGTGACCGTCGACGGAGGCGCCACCGTCGGCCCCCGGACCCTGAGCGTGGACGACGGCGGCATCCAGACGTTCTCCAACGCGGTCTACGTCTCGGCCCTCCCCGCGAACGACACCTGCGCCGCCGCCGACGCCTGGGGCGCGCAGACGAGCTCCGGCGCTCCGGTCACGGCCTGGGCCGCGGGGACGACGAACGCCTACGACGAGGTCGGCTGCTTCAGCTGGGGCTCGCCCGGGGCCGAGGTCGTGCATGCCCTCGATCTGATCGCCGGGCAGTCGCTCCACGCCTTCCTGGAGAGCCCCGAGGACACGCAGCTCTACGTGCTGAGCGACTGCAGCGACCTGAGCTCGTGCGTCGGCGACGCGAGCTCCGATGACGGCTTCGCTGGCGACAGCGAGGAGTTCGCGGCGTGGGAGGTGCCGACGACCGGGCGCTACTACCTCGTCGTCGACCTCTTCGAAGCGCCCTTCGGCCCGGCCTGGGAGTACACGCTGACGCTGAGCGTCACGAACCCCTGAGGAGCCCGGTCAACAGGCCGTGCGGTCCTTGATGATCGCGAGGCGGTGCTCTTCGGGGATGGGCAGCGGGTAGACGCCGTCGAAGCACGCGGCGCAGCGGCGGCCCGGGAAGACCTCGGAGAGTCCATCCACCGACAGGAAGGTCAGCGAGTCCACGCCGAGCTCCTCGGCCCACCGCTCCTCCATGGCCCGCTGGTCCGCGAGGCTCAGCCCCCCGACCTTCGCGGCGTCCCGGGTGTATCGCGGGGCGGCGAGCTCCGCCTCCGTGGACATGTCGATGCCGTAGAAGCACGGGTGCAGGACGGGGGGTGCGTGGATGGCGAAGTGCACCTCCTTCGGCCCCTGGGACCACACGAGGTCCAGCAGGCGGCGGATGGTGCTGCCACGGACGATGGAGTCGTCGATGACGACGACCCGCTGCCCTTCGAACTCGCTGCGGATCAGGTTGAGCTTGAGGCGAAGCGCCGACTCGCGGCCCGCCTGGCTCCCCATGATGAAGGTGCGCCCCGAGTAGCGGTTCTTGATGAACCCCTCGCGACAGGGCAGCCCGAGCTCCTCGGCGAAGGCGATGGCGGCGGGACGGGAGGTGTCGGGGACCGGGATGACGCGGTCGGCGCGCAGGTCGCGGTCGGCGAACTCCCGGGCGAGGCGACGGCCGAGGGCGAGGCGCCGCTCGTAGACCGTCTCCCCCCGCTCGACGGAGTCGGGGCGCGAGAAGTAGATCGCCTCGAAGACGCAGGGGGTGTGCTCGCGCTGGTCGAGCATGCGGCGGAGAGGCTCCTGCCCGAGACGGAAGAACCCGACCTCGCCGGCCTCCAGCTCGCCCGCGAGCTCGTAGCCCAACGCATCGAGCGCCACCGACTCGGACGTGACGCACCAGGCGTCCCCCCGCCGGCCCATGACCAGGGGGCGGATGCCGTTCGGATCCCGGAAGGCGACGAGGGTCGGCTCGCCGTCCACCTGCATCACGAAGACCACCGAGTACGCGCCCTTCACCATCCGCACGGTGTCCCGCAGGGCGGCGGCGACGTCGTCTGCCGTGTGGTTCACGCGACGGCGCGCCATCACCTCGTCGGCGAAGATGCAGAGGATCGGCTCCACGTCGCACCGCGACACGAGATGGATGGACCGCCCCGCGAGGCCGCGCTCCAGCTCCTCGTAGTTCGTGACGTTGCCGTTATGCGCCATGATCACGCCAGGACGGCGCTCGAAGAAGGGCTGCGTGTCCGCGAGGACGCCCTTGCCCGCCGTGGGATACCGGACGTGCCCGATGCCGGCGATCCCCTTCAGGCGGCCGACCACGGACCGGTCGAACACGTCCCGCACGAGGCCGAGGCCCCGGTGCCCTGGAAAGTGGGCCCCGTCGTAGGTGAAGATGCCGCAGGAGTCCTGTCCCCGGTGCTGGAGCGCCTGGAGACCGGTGGACAGCTGTTCCGCCACACCCTGCTCGTCCACGATGCCGATGAAGCCGCACATGGCGGCCTTATAGACCAGCTGGCAAGGGCACAGGGCCGAGATCTGGGACCGAGTTTCGGCCCACGGAGGTGCGATGAGCGAAGGACCGCGGCGGGAGCGTGCTCTGGTGCTGATGGTGAAGGTCCCCTACCCGGGCCTGTGCAAGACGCGGCTCTGCCCTCCGCTCACCCACCGGGAGGCGGCGGACCTGTATCGCTGCTTCCTCGAGGACCTCGCGCGTGAGCTCCCGACCTGGTCGGTCGACGCGGACCTCGTGATCGCCTGGGCCGACGACGACCGACGCGGCGCCGACGACGCAGCCGACTCCGCCGACCCGAACGCGCTGCCGGTGCCTCTCGCGACGATCTTCGCCGGCGTGGACGGCGTCCCCCTGCGCCAGCGGGGACCGAGCCTGATGGCCCGCATGGTCGACGTGTTCGACCAGCTGCGTGAGCAGGGGTACTCGAGCGTCGTGATGCGCAACAGCGACTCGCCCCACCTCCCGCAGTCGGTGGTCGCCGAGGCGTTCGCGGCGTTGGACGCGGACCCGCGGGGCGTCGTGCTGGGGCCCGATCTCGACGGCGGCTACTACCTCGTCGGCATCGCGGAAGGCAGCGCCGCCATCTTCCCTGCCGTGATGAGCACCGCCAGCGTCCTCGAACAGACCGTGGCCGCCTGCGAGGAGGCGGGACGCCCGGTGTCCCAGCTCCAGGCTCACCTCGACGTGGACACCCCCGACGACCTCGCCACCTTCTGGCTCGAGTTCGGAGGGCGCGCGGACGTGCGGGAGTGGGCGACCTGGCGAGCCCTGGACGGGCATCCCGCCTGGGAGCGGTTCGAGTAGGCGCGCGCCTCGCTCAGAGCAGGAGCGGCACCGTCCGATCCCACTCGCCCGAGCTGGGGCAGAACGTGGAGTCGAAGGCGCCGGTAAGCATGTCGTCGCCCTGCTGCTCCATCTCCAGCACGATCGAGCCGCCGAGCGCCTCGTCCTGGGTGTAGGCGTCCACCGTGATCTCCCCGCCCGTGGCGAGGTACTCGGAGGGCACGTAGTCCGTCCCCGCGAAGACCTCGGCGCACCGGTCCAGGGTCTGGGGCCCGTGCCAGGCAAAGGTCGCGTCGAACCACGGCTGCGAGGGAGCCTCGGCGCCGTCCTCGTCCAGGTATGGATATGCGGTGTCGGGCGTCACGTCCTCGTCCCGCGGCTGCGCCTGGAGCCGCAGCTGGGCGATCCAGAACCCCTCGCCGCCGGTGAACGCCTCCCAGCGCTCGGCCCAGTCCACGCAGAACTGGTTGGGATCCTGACCCTGGTCCAGCTGGTTCCGCAGCGCCCGCATGTCCTCGAGCAGCTGGGGCCAGACGGAGCACGCATCGGCGACGGGCATCAGCCACACGGTCAGCGGGTGCGTCGGCAGGCTCGTCCCGGGATCGGTGCCCCGGAACTCGAAGTGCACGGCTTCGACGATGTCGAAGGACTCCCCCGCGACGTCGCCGCGGAGCAGGTTGGCGGCGCAGCCGGTGGACGAGAGCGCGATCAGGGCGAGAGCGATCGAGGAGACAAACAAGCGACCCATGGTTCCTCCGACCCCGCGCCACGGGGTAGGTTGGTAGGCGATGAAGAGACCGTACCTCGCACCCAAGGACGGTGGCGGCTCCGACCACGTCGTGAGCGTCGACCTGGGCCGCGCCCCGTGGGAGCAGTCCCGGCCCGAGAGCCGGGTCCCGAAGCGCTCGTCCCTCCCTCCGAAGCCCGCGAAGAAGCCCAAGGATCCGTGGGCGGCGCCGGTGCTCGAGCAGGAGGTGAACACCTCCCTCAAGCTCGACCCGGGGGCGTCGGCGGAGTCCTACTCGAAGGAGGAGTCGCGGTCGTTCTGGTCCCTGCCGTCGATCCCGGCGATCACCACGGCGCCCGAGCCCACGTTGCGGCCCTTGAGCGACGAGGACTCGCTCTCGGGGAGCGGCGAGGAGTTCGACACGGCCACGGGGTGGACCTTCCCCGCGATCGAGGAGCCCTCGGACCTCGCCGTGATCCTCGACATGCCGGACGATCTGCGGTCGCAGCCTGTCCTGCCCTCGGTCGACGAGCTGTTCAGCGGCGAGCTGCCCTCGGTCGCCTGGAGCCGCCCTCCGACGGCTCCCGGGGCGAAGATCCCCACCCGCCCCGCCGGCGCCACCACCACCGGGCGCCACCGCATCTCCGGCGCGCCGCGGACGACCGGGCCGCATCCGAGGACCACCACCGGCTCACACCCCCCCGTCGCCGCGCGCACGACCGGGCAGCACCGCGCGGCCCCCGGCGGTGCGGACGTGGACGCGCTGCTCACGCGCGCTCGCGAGCACCTGTCCAGCGGGGAGGTCGCCACGGCCATGAAGCTGCTGGGGCGCGCCCGGCGTCAGGACCCCACCAACAACTCCGTCGCGACCTGGCTCGAGTTTGCTCAGCGGCGCCTGCTGCGGGAGCACCTGCCGGACGTGAAGCCCGAGTCGGTGCCGACGCTGACCGCCCCCCGCAACGAGCTGGCGGCGAAGGCGTCGGGGCTGGAGAAGCAGCTGATCGCCGCGATCGACGGCAAGCGGACCCTGGGCCGGCTCCTCGCGGCGAGCAACGACGACGCCCTCGAGACGATGCTGAAGATGTTCGCCGCGTTCACGACGCGGGGCTGGATCGCCTGGGCCTGATCGCCGGGCAGGTCACCTGTCGGGCGGGATGAGGACCGCGACGCAGAGGGCGCCGAAGCCGAGGTTCACGACCAGCCACACCGTCGCGTCCGGCCAGCCCGCAGCCACCGCGAGCCAGGCCAGGCCCGCCAAGGCGCACAGCGCGCTCCCCAGCCGCGCGACCCGGGGGTCGGTCCCCAGGAGAAGGAGCGCAGCGCCGGGAAGCAGCGCGTAGTAGCGCGACAGCGTCACGGCGACGAAGACGAGGGGCAGCCCGAGCAGGAGGACCGCGACGGACGAGCGACCGGGCACAGCGCGTCGCAGGGCCCCGAGCACCCCCACCCCGAGGAGCACCGCCAGGAGCGCGGCCCAGGGGGCCCGTCCCGGCCAGGAGTCCGCCCGCGCCTGCCTCGCCTCGACGTCGGTCCGCTCCCCGACGGGGCTCCAGGCCAGTGCGGGTCGAAGCCCGACCCGCTGGTCGCCCAGGTGATGCCGATCGCTGTGCACGACGATGTTCTGGGCGAACTCCCCCCAGGCGCCAGGCCCGCGAGGCGTGGTGCTGCCGATGAGGACCCCGGCGACGATCACGGCGGCGAACGCCCCGACGAACCTCCGCCACCGTGGCGCGCGCAGCAGCAGCAGGGGCCCGGCGAGGAGCAGCAGCGGGAACACCCGGGACAGGGCCGCCCACCCCAGGAGCGCGCCCCCCGTCGCCCAGCGCTCGCGGTGGACGGCGCACAGGGCGAGGACCGCGGCCGCCAGCCAGTCCACCTGGAGCGGCCCCGCGATCAGGTTGTTCGCGCTGCCGAGGAACAGGGCGATCCAGGCTGCCGCGAGCGAGGCGGACAGGACGCCGAAGGTGCGGGCGGCCACGCCCAGCGCGACCAGGAGCAGCAGGACATCGAGGCTGGCGAGGAACGCGAACCAGGCCCCCGACGCGGGGCGCGCGCCGACGAGCCTCCCCAGGGTGGCCGTCCACGCCGGCGTGGCGTTGTAGCCCTTGTCCCGAAACCAGGAGCGCCACACGTCTGGGGGGAGGCGGGGCTGGAGCGCCGCGACGTCGGCGGTGAAGGCGTCCCAGGTGGCGTCGGTCCAGGCGCCGCTGCGCTCAGCGGCAGCGGGGACGTGCTCGTAGGTCTCGAGATCCCGCACCCGGTCGATGCCCCAGGAGGGGTCCCAGCGGCCAGCGGCCCAGGTCTGGCCGTACAGATCGGTGTATCCGAGCTCCGCGAACCAGCGCGCGCCGAGGTGGTAGTGGGCGAAGGTGTACTCGCGGACCTGCCCGCCACGGACGAGCCGCGAGGTGGGGCCGCCGAGGGTCGCAACGAGGACGAGGACCGCCCATGCGAGCAGCAAGCGGCGGCGGGAGGTGAGGAGGAGCGCCGCCCCGACGAGGGCCAGCGCGGCGCAGAGGATCGGCCCGGCGTCGGGCATCGAGAACGACTAGACGATCTTGATCTTGTAGGGGTTCTGCGTCTTCTTCTTCTTCTCGGCGAGGAGGACGCGGGCCCGGTCGAGCTCCTTCTGGAGCCGGGCGTTGTCCTTCTCGTAGTTGAGCGCGAACTGGACGTTCATCACGACGCCGTTCCAGTCCTCGTTCTGCTTCGCGATGAGCGCGAGATCCCAGTACTTCTTGGCGCGCTTGTCCGACACCACCGAGTCGGAGTGGCCTTCCTCGCGCTCCTTCTCCAGGGACGCGCGGTCCACCGAGCGGTGGCTGCCGGTCAGCGTCGGCGCCTGCATGCCCATCACGCCCAGCTTCTTGTCGTACATCCGCTTGAGCTCGGGGTCCCGCAGGATCTGGTAGCTCTCGGAGATGCGCTTGTAGACCTGGGTGACCATCCGGGTCAGCTTCGGGTCCCGCATGCCGTAGAACCGGTCCGGGTGGAACTGCTGGCTCTGCTCACCAAACGCCCGCTCGACCTCGGAGGTCGGCGCGCCGGCCTTGAGCCGCAGGATGCGGTAGTGGTCGAGCTCGTCGAGGAGGGAGAAGACGGTCTCGACCTCGACGCGGCGGCGCAGTTCCAGTTCCATCGGGCTCTCCAGCTAGAAGCCGAGGTTGTCGTAGTTGAGCTCTTCGCGGAGGTCGCTGACCTCGTCTGCGCTGAGCCCGGTCGACGCCTCGAGGCGGATCGAGGCGGCGTTGCCCGTGTCCGACTCCTCGGCCGTCACCTGGACGATACCATCGCCGTCGATGTCGAAATGGACGGTGATCTTCACGTCCCCGCGCGGCGCCGGGCGCAGGCCCGTCAGGACGAACTCGCCGAGCTTCTCGTTCTCCGAGGCCATCCGCCCCTCGCCCTGGTAGACGCTGATCTTCACCTCGGTCTGGTAGTCGACGCCGGTGGTGAACGTGCGGCTGATCCCCGTGGGGATGGGGCTGTTGCGCTCGATGAGGCGCTCGCAGAACCCCGCGACCGTCCCGATGCCCAGGCTCTGGGGGGTGACGTCGATGAGGAGCGTGCCCGTGCCCCCAGGGATGCCCTGGAGCGACGACATGAGGTTGTTTGCCTGGATGGCGGCCCCCATGGAGACGACCTCGTCGGGGTTCACGCCGAGGGCGGGCTCGCGGCCGAAGTAGTTCTCCACTGCCTCCTGGATGATGAGGGAGCGGGTCATCCCGCCGACCATCACCAGCGCGCCGATGTCCCCCGGGGTGCAGCGCGCTGCCGTCAGGGCCTCGTCGCACACCTCGAAGGTCCGCTTCACGAGGGGGAAGACGATCTGGTTGTACTGGATGCGGGAGATGCTAGAGGTGAAGGCTTGGTCGTAGCCACGGTCGTCCTTGACGAGGGCATCGACGCGCACCCGCGCCTCGTCGTGGTCGGTCAGGTCCTTCTTCGCCTGCTCGGCCGCACGGCGCATCTTCAGGCGGGCGGAGGGCGAGCGACGAACCTGGCGCTGGTGCTCGGGGCCGAGCTGCGCGACGAAGTAGTCCATCAGCGCCTGATCGAAGTCGTCGCCGCCGAGGTACGTGTCCCCGGCGGTGGAGACGACCTCGAAGACGTCGCCCATGATGCGCAGGACGGAGATGTCGAAGGTGCCGCCGCCCAGGTCGTACACCGCCGCGTGCTCGTCCTTGCGCTCGCCGAGGCCGTAGGCGAGGGCGGCTGCCGTCGGCTCGTTGATGATCCGCAGGACCTCGAGCCCCGCGATCTCCCCCGCATCCCGGGTGGCCTGCCGCTGGTTGTCGTTGAAGTACGCGGGCACCGTGATCACGGCGTGCCCCACGGGCTCCCCCAGGTACGCCTCGGCGAGGCCGCGCAGGTAGCGCAGGACGTGGGCCGAGATCTCCTGGAGGGAGTAGACGCGGTCGTGGACGCGGATCCGGGGGTCGTGGTTCTCCCCGGCGACGATCTCGTAGGGGACCGAGTGCATGGCCCGGACGACCTCTTCGCTGTCGATCGTGCGGCCGATGAGGCGCTTGCTCGAGTAGACGGTCCCCTGCGGGTTCAGGTTCATGAGGCGCACGGCCTCGTGGCCCACGATGGGGTTCTGCCCGTGCCCGAAGCTCACCACCGAGGGGTGGGTTCGGTTCCCGTCGGCGTCGGTGATGACGTGGGGGGTGCCGTCCTTGATGACCGAGACGACCGAGTTGGACGTCCCCAGGTCGATGCCGATGGCGTAGGCCATTCGCTCCTCCGTGGACCCTTCATCGCTCCCCCGGGCCCGGTCGCGGCATCGTACCCGAAGGGAGGAAGCGGACCCTGAGCAGCGCGGGCCCGGCGCCCCGAGGGGTCGCTACTGGCGGTGGGCGAGCGCCACGACGTCGACGGATGCTGCGCCGGCCGCCCGCAGGGTGCGCGCGGCCTCGGACGCGGTGGCCCCCGTGGTGACCACGTCGTCGATGAGGAGGACGTGGGCGTCCTCCTGAGCGCTCCCCACCGCGGAGAACACGCCGGCGACGTTGTCCTCGCGGTGCTCCAACGCGAGCCCGACCTGGGGTGGGCGCCCGGGAGCGCGGGCGAGGGCTGCCTCCCGAGGGACGCCGAGCGCCGCGGCGACCGGACCGGCGAGGAGCCAGGTGTGGTCGAAGCCGCGCTCGCGCATGCGATCGAGCGACAGGGGGACGGGCACCACGATGTCGGGCTGCAGGTCCCGGGCGAGGGCGACCTCCACGAGGAGCTCCGCCAGCGGACGGGCGAGGGCGAGCTCGGCGCGGTACTTGAACCGTTGGATCAGGTCCTGAAGGAGGCCATCGAACGACGACGCACAGGCGACGACGGCGGCGTCGCGCACCCGCGGAGGGTCGCCCGCGAGGTCTCGGATCGCGGCACGGCAGGGGGGACAGAGGCGATGGCGGTCCTCGGCGGGGACTCCGCCCCCGCAGGAGCCGCAGGTGGGCGGCAGGACGAGATCGCCGAGCGCCCCGAGGAGTCGCTTCACGGAGCGCCGTGGTGGTAGCGGCTGCCCGCGTTGATGGAGAGCGCCCGGTAGATCTGCTCCAGGCACACCACCCGGCAGAGCTCGTGGGGCAGGGTCATGTCCGAGAGGCGCAGCGTGTCCCGGGCGCGGGCCCGCAGGCGGTCGTCGAAGCCCCAGGGCCCGCCGAGGACGAAGCGGAGCTCCTTCGTGTCGTAGCTGCGCTCTTCGAACCAGGCGGCGAGGCCCTCGGAGGTGCGCCGGGTGCCTCGCTCGTCGAGGAGGACGGGGCGGCAGGTCGTGGGGAGCTGGGGGAGGAGGCGGTCCGCCTCGGTCTGCATGGTCGCCGCCGGGTCACGCCCACGGACGTCCTTGACCTCGAGGACCTCGAAGGAGGTCAGGCGGCGGATCCGCCGGTCGTAGTCAGCGCACAAGGCCGCGGCGTGGGCGTCCTTGACGCGCCCCACGGCGAGCAGGGAGATGCGCACCCGGTCGAGTCAGCTCGACGCGACGTACTTGGACGGCACCGGACGCTCGACCCCGGGGATGTCCACCTGGGCCGCGTCGGACCAGAGGCCCTCGAGGTCGTAGCGGTGCCGCGCGTCGCCCTTGAAGGCGTGGAGCACCACGTCGCCGAAGTCCACCAGGATCCAGTCGTGGTTCCCGCCCACGGCGCCCTCCACGGACAAGGCGGGGAACCCGCTCTTCTTGCTCACGCGTGCGCAGTGGTCCGCGATCGCGTCCAGCTGGGGGGTGGAGTTCGCCGTGACGATGAGCACGTAGTCCGCGTAGGAGACGAACTCTTCGACGTGGATGAGGACCGGGTCGCCGGCCTGCTTCTCGATCGCCGCCTCCGCGATGGTGAGGGCGATCTTCAGGGTGTCGATGTCTTCTGTGGTTATGACGGCTCTCCTTCGGACCCCGCGGGGTCACTCTGTTCTGACAATAGTCCATGCAGGCCCGTCTGCACGGGCCGACGGCAGCCCGCTCGCGAGGGGGCGGACCTCATCGACCCGGGGCTCCGGGGCGCGGCCGACGGGGCACGAAGACCTGCTCGGCGGGCGGCGGCTCGACCGTGGGAGGCACCGCCGTCAGCGAGCGGCGCTCCCGATAGGTGACATGGACCTCGTCGGTCGGGTCCCGGGCGCCCACCGTCTCCCGGCCGATGAACCGTCCCTCGATCTCGGCGAGGAGCCGGTTGCCCGTGCTCTCGTCCACGTAGACGGTCCCCGACAGCGACAGCGGCTCGGTGGGGAGCCCGAGGCGCGAGGCTGCCTGGTCGGGCGACAGCGGGTCCGTGGAGTCCAGGGCCGGGGGTGGCGCGAGCTCCAGGCGCCACACGACGCAGGAGCGACCGTCGACGGTGTCGGTCCCCACCCGTCGCCACGCGAGCTGACGGGCAAAGCCGGTCATCGCCTGGTCCCACAGCTGCAGGGTCCGCTGGAGGATGATCGAGTTGCCGAGGGCGTCGTGGCGGAGGCGGTACTTGCCATCGTGGGTGGAGAGGCGCCAGACCTGGCTGTCGACGCGGATCACCCGCTGGAGCCGATCGTTCTGGACGAGCTCGTACAGGGAGCGGTCGATCCCGGCCCACGCGAGCTTCGCCACGACCTCCTGGGACGGCCAGAGCCCACCGCGGTCCCCGCGGATCTCCAGGCTCGCGTCCCAGACGTGCGGGCCGAGGTAGCGGAGCGTCCCCGGCGACATGGCCGGAGGGCCCGAGGCGAAGGCGTCCGCGGCGTCGGGCTCGTCGGTCTGGGATGGGTCGTCGGGGCCGCAGTCGAGGCGGGGGATCAGGATGAGGGCGAGGACGAGTCCGACGGCGAGGATCCCGAGGACGAGGGCGCGGCGAGAAGGACTCACGAGGGCTCGGCATCCACCGACTCGGAGTCACGGGCGGCGCGCACGCGGGCGGCGAGGTCGTACACCAGGGCGTCGAGGCCGGCTCCGGTCACCGACGACGCGACGAACACGGAGTGGCCTGCGGCCTCGAGGGCTTCGCGGGCGGTGGTGACGTCTTGTTCGGAGGCAAGGTCGGCCTTGCTCAGGAGGACGACCTGAGGGCGGCGGGCAAGCGCGGGATCGAAGCGCTGCAACTCGGAGTTGATCGTAGCAAACCTCGTGATCGCGTCGCCGTGGACCGGCTCCTCGAGGGGGTCCAGCGAGAGCAGGTGCAGGAGCAGGGCGCAGCGCTCCACGTGGCGCAGGAACTGGTGACCGAGCCCGGTCCCGTCCGCGGCGCCCTCGATGAGGCCGGGGATGTCGGCCATCACGAACGTCTCGTACGACCCGGGCACCTTGACGACCCCGAGGGACGGGGTGAGCGTGGTGAACGGGTAGGCGGCGATCTTCGGCTTCGCCTCCGAGAGGCGGGAGATGAGGGTCGACTTGCCGGCGTTGGGGAACCCGAGGAGCCCCACGTCCGCGAGGAGCTTGAGCTCGAGCATCAGCTCCTTGTTCTCGCCGGGGAGGCCGCCCTGCGCGTAGTCCGGGGCGCGCCGCGTGGCGCTCTTGAAGCGGGCGTTGCCCATCCCGCCCTTGCCGCCCGCGAGCAGGACGACGCGCATGCCGTCCTCGGACAGGTCCGCGAGGACCTGTCCGCTCTTGAAGTCCCTGACCACGGTGCCGACGGGCAGCTCGATCACGGCCTCGGTGCCGCTGCGCCCGGTGCGGTTCGCGGGTCCACCCGCGACGCCGTTCCCGGCCTTGATGTGCTGCTTGAACCGGAGGTGGGACAGGGTGTTGCGGTCCCGCGTGGCGAGGAGGATCACGTCCCCTCCGCGACCACCGTCCCCTCCCCAGGGCCCGCCCTTGTGGACGAACTTCTCCCTCCGGAACGCGACGAGGCCAGGGCCGCCAGCGCCCGAAGACGCTTCGATCCTGACCTCATCGATGAACCGGGACATCGGTTCGTGCCCGCGAGGGGCAGCCCGGCTCGCGCCGGGCGGAGCGCTAGGCCTCGGCGACCGGCACGACGCCGATGGTCTTGCGACCGAACTTGTCGTGGCCGAACTTCACGTGGCCGTCGGAGAGCGCGAACAGGGTGTAGTCGCGCCCGACGCCGACGTGATCGCCGGGGTGGAAGGTGGTGCCGCGCTGGCGGACGAGGATGCTGCCGGCGGTGACCAGCTGGCCGTCACCGCGCTTGACGCCGAGACGCTTGCCGATCGAATCGCGGCCGTTGCGGGAAGAGCCCTGACCCTTCTTGTGTGCCATCTGTCTGCTCCCTCAGGCGTTGATCGCGGTGATGGTGAACTCGGTGATCTTCGCGCGGAAGCCGTTCTTGGACTTGCTGTCCTTGCGGCGACGGCGCTTGAAGATGATGAGCTTCTCGCCCTTGGTCTGGGCGGTGACCTTGGCCTCGACAGCGGCACCCTCGATGAAGGGCTTGCCGATCTTCACGCCGTCCTCCGTGGACACGAGCAGGACGTCGTTGAGATCGACCGTCGAGTCCACCGGGACGTCGACGAAGTCGGCCGAGATGGTGTCACCCGGCGAGACCTTGTACTGGCGGCCACCCACCTGAACGACTGCGTACATTGCGAATCTCCATGGCCTTTTCGGCCCAAAGCTCCCCCTGACCCGGGGTCGAGCGGAGGCGGAGTATACGGACGACCGGAGACCCGTCAAGCGGCATGTGCATCCATGCCACGATGCGGCGATGTCTGGCCCTCCCCGCGCCCTCGTGCTGCTTCCCCTCGAGACCGTCGAAGGGGCGGCGTGCGTGGCGCTTGCGCGGCGGATCCTGCCCGATCGGGGCGTCGACGTCCGCGTGCTCGTCGAGGCGACCGCGTCCGGCGCGGAGCGGTGGCAGGCGCTGGTCGACGGCATGGACCGCGCGGAGCGGATGGCTCGGGGGCTCCTCACGCGCGCGCGTGACATTCCCAGCGCCGAAGGAGTCGGTCCCGATGGGCCTCCGGGGGCCAGCCCCCCGTCGCGGCTGGGTGACGCCGAGGCGGTGCTGGATCTCGACGCGCTGGTGGGCACCCTCGAGGAGCGAGCGCTGGTGGTGGTCGATCCTGCGCTCCCCCGCAGCGTCGTCGAGCAGGTGGTGCGGGCGGACGTGCCCGTCGCCTGGCCCGTCGGCGTCCCGGACCGTCCGATCCGCGCCGCCGCCCTCCCCTACCGGGTCTCGCCGCGCTCCCTGCTCGCTCCCCTCGCCTGGCTGCGCAGCCACCTGGGCACGATCGAGAGCCTCGTGGCCGTCGGACTGGACGGAGTCGGGATCGACCTCGACGCACCGCTGGCGCAGGAGCTCCTCGGCCTCCCCGTCCCCCTCGCCGACGCGCAGGTCGAGCTGGATCTCTTCGACGTCGAGGGGCTGCGGGACCACCTCGCCGCGACGGGCTGCGATCTCGTGGTGCTCGCGGCTCCCCGCGGTCCCGAGCTGTGGCCGTTTCTCGTCCTCGTCCAGGAAGCCCCGCTCCCCTGCCCCGTCCTCCTGGTCCCCAGCCAGGGCGCCCTCGAGGCGCTGCGTCCGAGGCTCCAGGTGACGGATCTCCTGCGCACGGGCGAGAGCGCCCTGGGAGGGATCGTGCGGGTCGACCCGCTGGGGCGGAGCGCGGTCGTCGACGAGGAAGAGGTGACGCTGGTCGTCGAGGGAGAGGCGCGCGGGCGGGTCAGGATCCATCACGGGCGGATCCGGGTGCCGGCCGAGGCGAAGACCATCGTCGGGATCGCGGAGGGGGACGGGGACCCGACGCGGGATCTCCAGAGCGCGGGCCGGATCCTGGACGGGGAAGGCGCACCGGTGCGGCTGCTCGTCGCCGGGGAGGCTCCCCCGCCGGAGGCGGGCGTGCGGATGTGGGCGGCGCGGTTCGGCCAGCTCGGACCGCCACCGCCGGAGTCTTCGCGCGGCGGGGGCATCGACGGCCTGATCGACGGCGACGCCCTCGTGGACACCGACCTGCGGGACGACGTGCCGAGTGCCGCGGGGCCCGCGCTGCTCCGGCGGCTCGCGAGCCGCCTCGTGGAGATCGGGGTGCCGGTCGAGGGGCTCCCGGCCGAGGAGCCTCCGAGTGGGGCGGACACCTCGCTCGGGGTGCGGCTCCGGGTCCGGGCCGGCGCGCGGCCCGTGGGCGTCGACGTCCTCGCCCTCCTGCTGGACAACGAGAGCGCGCGGCGCTCGCTGATCGAGCGCATCGACGGCGCCGAGCGGTCCGTCTGGCTTCAGACCTTCATGTTCGAGCAGGACGAGGTGGGCGAGCTGATCACGGACGCGCTGCGGCGGGCCGCCGAGCGCGGGGTGGAGGTGCGGCTGCTCGTGGACGCGGTGTTCGCCGGGCACGGCGCCCTGGGCCGCACGAACCCGCTGCTCGTTCCTCTCGCGGATCACGCGACTGCGGAGGTGCGGGCCGCCCGGGCCGTCGACGCGCTCGCCGACCTGCGGCGCCGGGACCACCGCAAGGCCCTGGTCATCGACGGGACGGTGGCGCGGATCTCCGGGCGGAACGTGGGCGCGCCCTACTTCCGGGGCTTCGGGGAGGTGGCGCTGACTCCGGAGACCGAAGTGCGGGCGGTGCCGTGGCTGGACGCCTCGGTGGACGTGGGGGGCGGCGTGGTGCGCGCAGTGGCGGAGTCGTTCTCCGAGGCCTGGGAGCGAGCGGGAGGCGAGGTGCTGTCGAGGGAGGGGTTGCCGGACCTCGAGGATGGCGGCATGACCGGGCACTTCGTCGTCCACGAGACGCTCGAGGACGCGCACACGCTCGAGACCTATCGCCTCCTCTTCGAGTCCGCGGAGCGGCGGATCATGCTGGTGAACACCTTCCCCCTCCAGTTCGAGCTCCAGCGGGTCCTGCTCGACGCGCTGAGGCGCGGGGTGGAGGTGCGGTTCCTCGTGGGCACGGTGCGGCCTCAGTGGGGTGACGGGGTGCCGTTCCCGGGCGAGGCCTACCGGGAGCTCGCCCAGCAGGTGGTGCACGGCCGGCTCGACCCCCTGGTGGAGGCGGGGGCCGACGTGCGGCCGCTCATGCTCCCGGGGCGGGCGGGGTGGGACGCGCGGGTGACCCGTCTCTTCCCCCACGTGCACGCGAAGCTGCTCACGGTGGACGGGGAGGTGGCCACGCTGGGGAGCGCGAACCTGGACGTGGCGGCGAGCTACTGGGACAGCGAGGCGCTGCTGGTCGTCGAGGACGCCACGTTCACCGGGGCGCTGGACGCCGAGCTCGACGCGCTGTTCGAGGCGTCGCCGCGGCGGGACCCGAACGATCCCGCGTGGCAGGAGGCGGCGGCCGCGCGCCGCGCGATCAGCCTGAACTGGCCGGGCTGGGCGACGTAGGAACCTGGGGCCCTACGGCCTCAGGAGGGCGTGCTGCTGGCGCCGGATCTCGGCGTTGAGGTCTTCGCTGCTCATGAGCTTGTACCGGTCCGGGAGCATCTGGCGCGAGCTGCACTCGAACACGGCGAGGAGCTCCATGTAGCGCATCATCGCGTCGTCGCGGCTGGGGATGAAGTCCTCGGCGGCAGCCGCGAGATCCGCGTCGTTCACCGTCTCGCGCCCGTCGTCCTCGCTGAAGTTCGTCGCGTTGAGCAGGACCGCCTCGATCTCGGCGCCCGTGTACCCGTCCACCCGCCGCGCGAAGGCGGGGTAGTCGCTCACCCGGTGCTTGATCTTGTTCTTCCTCAGGAGCGCCTTCGTGATGGCCACGCGGGCGTCCTCGGTCTGGGGCGGGAAGAACGGCAGCTTCATGTCGAAGCGGCCGGGGCGCTTCATGTCCGCGTCCAACTTGTCGGGCCGGTTGGTCATCATCACGAACAGGATCGAGCCCCGGTGCGACGTGTCGCTCATGAACTCCTTGAGGCGCGCCGTCACCCGGCTGTTCACGCCGCCGTCGTTGTCGCCGGCGCCCTGGCCGCCGATGCTCCGGTCGCCCTCGTCGATGACGACCATGACGTTGCCGAGCGCCTTGACGATCGTGAGGATCTTCTCGAGGTTGCCCTCGGTGCTCCCCACCCACTTGTCGCGGAAGTTCTTGAGCTTGAGCGACGTCATGCCGCACTCGTTGGCGAACGCCTCCATGAGGAACGACTTGCCCGTCCCCATCGGCCCCACGCCGAGCACCCCCATGGGGACACGCTCCTTGTCGCCGCGCTTGATGGCCGAGACGACGCGCCGTAGGGCCGCCTTCTTCTTCTCCATCCCGCCCACAACCGAAAAATCGTGCTCGCTGTCCATGAACTCGACGAGGCCGAAGCACTCCCGCTCGATGTACTCGCGCTTGCGCGCCGTGATGGTGTCGGTCGACAGGCGGCCATCGACTGCCCGCGCCGCACGGAAGAGGTTCTCGATCTGGAAGTTCGTCAGGCCGGCGGTCAGGTGGGCCACCCGCTCCGAGGACATCCCCACCTTGCCGTCCTGGGCGAAGGACCACTCGGCGAACGCCTGCCGCTCCGCCGACGCGGGCAGCGGGATCTCGATGGTCGTCATCCGCGGCGCCGAGCGGACGTTGCGGTCCAGGTCCGCCAGGTTCTCGGTGATGAGGATGATGATGTTGTCCGTGGCGAGGACGCCCGGGTCGGCGGCCCAGCGCTGGAGCGTCACCCGCATGGCTCGGTCCTGCTCCCCCATGAAGGAGACATCGCCGGCGGGACTCACCGTCTCCGCGTACTCCAGGATGAAGGCGCCGTGGGCGGTCGTGTCCCGCAGGAAGGTCTCGACCCACGGGAAGAGGCGGTAGGGGTCGCGGGGCAGGGCGAGGGGCAGCTGGGCGCGGCCTTCGAGGAGGCGGCGGGCGTTCACCGCGAGGCGGAAGGGCTCCTCCATCTCCTTGGTCGCGAAGCGGAGCCCGGAGGCCACGTCGTAGAACAGGACCGTGTCCTTCGTCCGCGAGAGCATCGCCGACAGGAAGTCCGAGAGCGGCAGGTAGCCGTCCCCCCAGGGCACCAGATCGTGCACGTTGCCGTGGAGCACGAACAGGGCGCTGGCCCCGCTGACGTACCGCTCCCGCAGTGTGTTGGCCCAGCCCGGCAGAGCCGGGGTCTCCTCCGCCGCGTTCGGTGCGGCCCCCGTGTCAGAGTCCAAAGATTCTCCCCACGTCATTGAAGGTGGCGAACAAGAAGATCAGCAGGATGAACACCAGGCCCGCCCACTGGAAGCGCGCGTGCAGCTCATCGTCCATCCGGCGCCCCTTGAACTTCTCGTACATCAGGAACATGAAGTGCCCCCCGTCGGTGATTGGGATGGGCAGGAAGTTGACGACCGCCAGGTTCACCGAGAGCAGCGCGAGGAACACGAACAGATCGCCCGTGCTCTTCTCGGCGTACGTGTAGGTGGCCTGGATGATTCCAGCCGGACCCGAAATCATCTTCGTGGACAGCCGACGCAAGAACATCGCGTTCAGCGTCGCCATGAACTGATCGAGAATCTGCCACGGCTTGGTGAGCGCTGGCAGCAGGGCCTCGGCGGCCCCGAGCTGCATGATGTCCTCACGGACCATGGGACCGACGCCGATGAACCCGACGCGGATGCTCCCGTTCGCGTCCGTGGCGGTGAGCTCGACGGTCCGACGCTGGCCGCCCCGATCCAGCTCCAGGGTCACCGTCTCGTCCTCGAGGGTGTTCAGTGCGTAGAGGAGCGTGTCCCAGTTGGGATCGGTGACGGTCCAGTCCTCGTCGCCCCGAACCTGCGCGGTGAACGACCGCACCACGTCGCCGGGCACGACCCCGGCCTTCGCCGCCGACGAGGACGGGAGCACGTCGCCGACGACCAGCTCCTCGGGGATGGGGCCCGCGAGGCCCAGCGTCGAGACGGCGTGGGTCCCCAGCGCCCAGTTGCTCGCCTCGCGCGGGGTGACCCGGACGTCCATGACCTCCGCGCCACGCCGGACCGTCAGCTCCACGGGGGCGCCCTCGACGGCGTACCAGGAGACCGCCTTCCACAGCTGGTACCAGTTCGCGACCGGCGCCCCGTTCACCCGCTCGACGAGGTCCCCCGCCTGGAGGCCCGCCGCCGCGCCCGGGCCCTCGGGCTCCACGAATCCGAGCACCGGCGGCTCGTCCGGCTCGAAGCCGAGCGTGTACTTCGGGACCTCGTCCGGCGTCTTGCTCTCCGGGTGCGCGTTCAGCTCGACGAGCTGCTCCTCACCGTCCACGTCCCGGCGCACCGTGACGGTGATGTCCTTGTCGCCACGGCGGCGGATCATGTCCGCGAAGCCCGACCACGACGTCACCGCCTGGCCGTCGACCTTCGCGAGCCAGTCCCCGGGCTTCAGCCCCGCCTTGTCCGCCGCGCTGTCCACGACGACCGTCCTCACCCGAGGGATGAGGGGACGCCCGAAGTCGGGGCGGTTGAAGGGCTCGGCGGGGTCCCGCTGGACCGGCGCCGTCACGACCCGCGTGTTCCCGTCCCGCTCCACCACGAGCTCGACCGGCGCGCCGGGCTCGAGCGTCGCGTAGTTGACGAAGATGTCCTCCCAGGAGGCCACCTTCTTGCCCTCGATCTCGGTGACCACGTCGCCCGGGCGCAGGCCCGACTGGAGCGAGTCGAACCCGACGGACCCCACGGCAGGCGGGGAGACGGAGAACCCAGCGAGGTAGGCCAGGTAACAGAACACGAAGGCGCTGAGGAAGTTGGCGATGACGCCCGCGGAGATGATCTGGGTCCGCGCCCAGACCGACTTCGCCTGGAAGCTGTCGGGGGCGATCCGGTCCTGGTCCTCGATCTCCGACGGCAGCTCGTGCTGGCCCCGCATCTTCACGTATCCCCCCAGCGGCAGCGGACCGACGACGTACTCCGTCCCCGTCTTCCCCCTCCAGGAGAAGAGGGCGAAGGGCCAGTCGAAGCCGATGGCGAACTTCTCCACGTGCACGCCGTGGAGGCGCGCCATGAGGAAGTGACCGAGCTCGTGGGCGAAGATGACGGAGCCGAAGGCGAGGACGACCTTCGGCGACGTGCTCAGGACCCCGAGGGTCTTCCCGATGAGGATCAGGGCCAGCGCAAACACCCGCGGAGGGTAAGAGCCGACCCCAGGCGGTGCAAGGGAGCGCGGGCGGGGCGACTTGCGGTTCGTCCTGACCAGAGCAACCGTGCGCGGGATGACGACTCCGTCCCCCGTCCGCCGCATCGTCAGCCTGCTGCCCTCCGGCACCGAGCTGGTCTGCGCGCTGGGGCTCCGGGAGCGGCTCGTGGGGATCAGCCACGAGTGCGACTTCCCCGCAGACGTAGTCGGTCTGCCGGTGCTGACGTCGAGCATCCTCGGTCACGGCCTCAGCCCTGCGGAGATCGACGCGGCGGTGTCCCGGGCATCCCTCGACGGCCGGCCGCTGTACGCCGTGGACGGCGAGCTGCTCGCCCGCCTCGAGCCGGACCTCATCGTCACTCAGGGGGTGTGCGCCGTCTGCGCGGTGACGCCCGACACCATCGGGGCGAGCCTCGAGCTCCTGCCCGTGGACCTCGCCGTGGACGCGCCGGTGTTGTCGCTGTCGGGCGCGTCCTGGGCGGGGATCCGGCACGACATCCGCACCCTCGCCGCGGCGGCGGGGGTCGAGGACACCGCGGACGCCTTGCTCGCCGACCTGGACCGGCGCTGGGGCGCCCTGGCGGCATCCCCCCATGGGGAGCGCCCTCGCCTCGCCATGCTCGAGTGGCCGGACCCGCCCTGGTTCGGTGGACACTGGGTCCCCGAGCAGGTGGCCGTGGCCGGCGGTCACGACCTGTTCGGCACCCCGGGGCTCCCCAGCGGGCGCATGACCGTGGACGAGGTCGTGGCGGCGGATCCGGACATCATCGTGGGCATCGCCTGCGGCTTCGGGGTCGAGGAGAACCTGACCCACCTCCAGGCGCTCGTGTCCCGCCCCGAGCTCGCCACGCTCCGCGCGGTGAAGGAGGGGCGCGTGTGGGCGGCCAATGCAAACGGGCTGTTCAGCCGGCCGGGCCCTCGCGTCGTCGCCGGCGCAGAGCTGCTCGCGCAGTTGGTGCGGGGCGAGACCCCCTCCCCCGACGACGCCGTCCTCGTCCCCATCGGAGCCCAGCGTTGACCGACCGAGCCACCATCGACGCCCTGCACGCGGCCGCGTGTGCCGGGGGTGCAATGAGCTACCGCGACCCGGCGACGGGCTACTCGGTGTTCACCGCCCTCGCCCACGAGCGGCGCGGCACCTGCTGCGGGTGCGGCTGCCGCCACTGTCCCTTCGGCCACACCAACGTCCCCGAGGGCACCCCCACGAGCAACCCGCGCGATCCGTTCGTCGCCAACGGCCCCGTGCCCGCCGGCGAGGTCGACGTCCTGTTCTGGAGCGGGGGGAAGGACAGCTTCCTCGCCCTGCGCGCGCTCCGGCGCGAGGACGCTCGGCCCGTCGTGCTCATGACCACCTTCGAGGACGCGACGGAGATCGTCGCCCACCAGCAGGTGCGTCTGGCGGACATCGAGCGGCAGGTGACCGCGCTGGGGGTGCCCTGCGTCCTCGTGCCCCTGTTCGCCGGACCGAGCTACGAAGCGCGGATCCAGCTGGGCCTGCTGGCTGTGCAACGCAGGGCGCGGATCGTGCGCATCGCCTTCGGGGACCTGCACCTGGAGCACATCCGCCAGTGGCGCGAGGACCGGCTGGCTCCCCTGGCCGACGGCCTCGGGGCCGCCCTGCACTACCCCATCTGGCAAGTGCCGTACGACGCGCTCGCCGACGACCTGCGCGCCGCAGGAGTCGCCTGCCGGGTCAGCGCCGTGGACGTCGACCGGGTCGGCGGGGCCGTCGCGATCGGCGATCTCTACGGCCCGGAGCTGCGGGCGCGGCTGCCCGCGGACGTCGACGCCTTCGGAGAGAACGGCGAGTTCCACACGTACGTGGAGGTCGCGGCGCCCTGAGGGGGAAGCAGGCCTCAGCCGTCCAGCACCGCCTCGTCGCCGGGCTCCAGGTGCAGGAGCACCTTGCCCGCACCGTCGGCACGCACCAGATCCGGTCGAAGCCGGTGCGACTTGAGCTTCCTCCGCATGCGCGCCAGGACCGTGTCCAGTCGGCGCCGCAGCAGGATCGAGTCACTCTCCGCCGGCCACAGGAGCCGCGCCGCCGTCTCCCACTCCAGGGGCGCACCCACCTCGGCGAGCTCCGACAACAGGCGAGCGGACTGCCCCGCGAGGGTCGCCGTCGTGACTCCGTCCCGCTCCAACACCACCGTGTCGTAGTGGCAGACGATCCGGAGCGGCGCATCCACGCGGCCCCCCAGCCGGGTTGCCTGTCCCCCCGCGCGAGACAGCTCGTGGGCCACCGCCTCCACCGGCACGCCGTCGATGGCCCGCGTCCAGCCGGGCGCGACCTCCTCCGGGGGCTCGTCCCCCACCTGGGCCCGCCACCCGCCCCCGGTGAACCAGAACGACGCGACCGCACCGGCGCTCTGGCGCGAGAGGAGCCGGGGATGCGGCTTGAGGAGCAGCCAGCACGCGCCGGGCAGGGGCTGACGCGCGAGGCCCGGCATCGCCAGGGCCAGCACCGCCTGGGGAAGGACCACCTCGATCACCTCGAGGCGCAGGCCGCGGGCGAGCTCGATGTGTTGTCCCGCGGCGAGGGTCAGCTCCCGCAGCGGCTTGCCGTCCACGGCGAACATCGCCCGCAGAGCCAGGAGCTTCAGCTCACCACCCCGCAGCGAGACCATCGCGTGGGCCTCGCTGACCCGGGCGTCGTCGAGGTGAAGGGCGGCCGTCCAGAGCCTCCCCACGATGTCCCCGTGGGTGAGCTCGACCAGGGCGCCCCCGGGGACGCGCAGGAGCACGAACGCCCTCACTCGGGCACCCCGGTCCACCGTGCTTCGACCGCCGCGATCAGCTCCTCCCGCGTCGCCGACAGGACCGTGAGGTCCCAGACGGCCACAGACCGATCCCAGGAGCCGGTGGCGAGGCGTTGCCCGTCGGGGGACGCGACGAGCGCGGAGATCCGCCGTTCGTGAGCGGGGAGACGGAGCCGCACCACCCCGTCCGGGAGGGACACCGCGTGCACCACACCGTCCATGGTCCCGACGAGGATGGCGGACTCGTCCTCCAGGAGCAGCGGCGCCCCGTACAGGTCCGGGGCGATGGTGCGCGCCGTCTCCGGAGCCTCGAGGATCCCCCGCACCTGGAGCCCATCGCGGGTGGACAGATAGAGCGTCTTCGCATCGGCGGTCGCGATCGCGTGGCCCCCGCCTGCGGGCTCCGGCACCGCGGTGAGGGTCGGCGGGTCCCCGTCTTCGACGAGGACGAGGGTGCCGTCGCGACCGGTCAGGAGGGCCCGACGCGCACCGTCCAGCGGCTCTCCGGACATGCCCGTCCACCCAGGAAGCCACATCCCCTCGACCATGGACCCGTCCGGCCGCACGAGCCCGGGGTCCTGACCGTAGGTGCCCAGCACGAGTCGCAGCCCGCTGTGGAGCTCCATCACGAACTCCCCGGCGTCGGAGAGCTGCTCCACCCGGCCCAGCCTCGGATCGAAGCGCTGCACCCCGATCCTCTGGCCCGCGAAGAGCAGACCCGAGGAGGTCCAGTCCAGCGAGCGCACGTCGGGCGGTGCGGGGGGACGGCCCTTCGTCGGCTCCATGTCCCCGATGGGGAGATACGCCCGACGACCGAGCGTCCCGTCCAGCACGTGCACGCCCGCCGCAGCCACCGCGAGGCCCTCGGCCTCCCACGCCATCGCCATCACGCCGTCGGGGAGCGACCGGCGACCGCCGGCAGGGACCGGCACCTCCCAGATCTCCGCGCGCGCGCCGCGCACCACGAGCAAGGAGCCATCGCTCTGGAAGGCGACGCCCGCAACCTTCCCCGGGATACGGAAGCGCGCCTCGGGCTCCTCGACAGACGTGACCCAGGCCTCCCCCACCGTGTCCAGCGAGACCACGCGCGTGATGTCGGGGGCGAGGGCGACACGGCGCACCATCCGGGGCGTGGGCTCCACCAGCAGGACCCGGCGCCGCTCCTGGAGGTCGATGAGCTCGACGCCGCCCTCGACCTCTCCGATGAGGAGCCACCGGCCGGTCGGGTCGACGTCCGCCGTCCAGGAGATGCTGTCTCGCCCGGTGGCAGGGAGGAGCTCCTCCGCGGAGCTGCCCGCGCTGCGCATGACCGACCGGTCGCCGCAGATCTCCAGCGACTCGTCATCTCCGAGATACACCGCGTACTCGATGAGTCCCCGGCTCTCACACCCCGTCCGGAGCTTCGACCGCGCCCCGTGCGCGATGGGGCTCACCATGTAGCTGTCGCTCCGGCCGTTCTGCAGGGTCAGGAACACGAGCGGGTCGAGCGAGGAGCCCGGGCGGGGCAGGCTGGGCGAGAAGCCCATGTCGTTGCGGACCAGCGGCTTGCCGGTCGCTCCCTGGAGCGCGACCCAGCGCGACGCGCGGCGAGAGAACCCCGCGACCACCTCGGCCCCGGCCCCGATGTGCACCCGGTCGACCTCGCTCGGCAGGGTCCAGCTCCGGGCGCCGTCGACCTCGTACCGGCTGATCCCGTCCGCCCCGGAGCAGATGACGAACTCCGCACGGGGCGCGGCGACGGGCTGCTCGCAGCCCTCCATCGTGAATGCACGAATGAGCCGAGGCACCGGCAGGGAGCCCGTCGCGGCGAGCACCCCACGCGCTCCTGGGTGCTCCCCGCGGGACAGGGCGGCGGCAGCGTAACGCTCGGCTTCGACCCGCTCGCCCCGGGACAGCGCGTCCCAGGCGCGCAGCACGAGCCCATCCTGGGCCAGGGCCTGGTCCGGCGAGGGTGGGGGCGCCTCCGATGGCCCTTCGTCCAACGCCCAGCCGAGAGCCGCAGCGAGGAGCAGCGAGAGTGCACCCAGCACCCACCCTCGCGCCCGAGGGCGGACCGCGCCCTCCTCCCGGCGTCGGCCGTCGAACCACCGCTCCAGCTCCCGGGCAAGGGCCCCGGCGTCGGGGTACCGGTCCGCCACGTCAGAGGCCAGGGCACGGGTGACGATGGCCTCGAGCGCCGGGTCGACGCCCGGGACGAGGGACCGCAGCGAGGGCCGTGATCCCGACAGGATCTGGGCGAGCATCTCCTTCTGGCTCGGGCCCCGAAACGGTCTCTGGCCGGAGAGCACCTCGTAGAGGACGGCGCCGAGCGCCCACACGTCGGTCGAGGGGCCGACGTCCCCGCCGCCGGCCTGCTCGGGGCTCATGTACGCCGGCGTCCCGAGGATCGCACCCGCCTTCGTCCGAAAGTCGCGGCTGACGACGGCATCCCACTCGTCGTCGTCGAGGGTCCTCGCGAGCCCCCAGTCCATGACCTGGGTCTCCCCCCAGGCACCGACGAGGATGTTGTCCGGCTTGATGTCCCGGTGGACCACCCCTGCGTCGTGCGCGAACGCCACTGCTTCGCACGCGGAGAGCACGCTGCGGACGAGGGGGAGTCGCTCCTCGTACGTCGAGGCTTCGGCGATCGCCGCCCCGAGGCTTCGGCCCCGGACCAGGCGCATGACGAAGTGCGGGCGTCCGTCCTCGTCCTCCCCGAGGTCGAAGACCGGGACGATGCCAGGGTGATCGAGGGCGGCGGTGATGCGGGCCTCGCGGCGCAAGCGCTCGGCTTCGGGGCCGTCGGCCGCCCCGAGGGACTCCTTGAGCGCGACCTCCCGCCGGAGCACCGTGTCCTCCGCGACGACGACCCGCCCCATGCCGCCCTGCCCGAGGACCGACCGCTCCTTGTAACGGCTCCCACCGGAGACCGGCTCCAAGGCGCCGCTCGAGCCCCGCCACTCACCGCTCGCGAGGCGATCCCAGGGCTCGCCGTCGTCTCCACCCGCCACGTCTGCGCTCGCCTCCGGCGCGGAGTGTACGGCCTCCGCCCATCAAACGCGCGACGCCGCCCCTCCGACTGATCCGTGACAGGTGTCGCGTCGCGGCCGGCGCGGGAGAGTCACCCCTGCCCCCCACGTGGGCCTGGAGGACACATGAACCGCTCGCTGACCCTGCTGACCCTCGCCGCGCTGCTCGCGGCCTGCCCCTCTGCCAACGACGACGACTCGTCCGGCGACGACGACGACGCCGTCGCCAACGACGACGACGCGGCCAACGACGACGACGCGGCCAACGACGACGACGCGGCCAACGACGACGACGCGGCCAACGACGACGACGCGGCCGACGACGATGACGCGGCCAACGACGACGACGCAGTCGGCGACGACGACGACTCCGCGAGCGGAGGCCCCTGCGCCCAGGCCGCCGACCACGTCTTCACGCTGACAGTCGACCCCGCCACCCTGTCGAGCCAGGCGGCGGACTACACCCGCTTCTACTGGGACGCCCAGGCGACGGCGAGCAGCACCGCGGTGAGCGCCGGCGACACGGTCGGGTTCGAGCTGACCTTCGACCCGCCCCTGATCCCCGGCCGCGACGTCGTGGACGCTCCGATCGAGATGGGCTGGCTCGCCGCCATTCCGACCGGCGGCGCCGAGACCCAGGTCGCCCCGACGACGACCTCCGTCTCCCCCTCCGCCTTCCCCAGCAGCACGCTCAGCCCGAGCACGATCATGGGGCGGGTCTACCCGAAGCAGGGGGGCGGCCAGGCCCTCTCGATGCAGGTGCCGGTCGGCGAGTGGGAGGCCTCAGGCACCTCGCTCGAGTGCGTCGGCGCGACGTTCACGGTCCCCGCGGGCGTCGCGGAGGTCGCGGCGGACGGCATGAGCATCAACGCGGAGTGCGACAACTCCTTCTGCGGTCCCAACCTGTGGGACGGCGTGGTGGTCGGCGACGACGACGACGCAGGCGCGACTCCGGATGCCTGCGACATCTGGGCAGACAACATCCACGAGGTCATCCTCACGCCCCCCGAGTTCACCCTCTCCAACGACGGGTCAACGAACGGGGTCCTGCGCTGGGACGCAGACTTCTTCGACTTCGGCATCACGCCCAACCCCGACCAGAGCTACGCGTTCGTGGCGCAGTTCACCGAGCCCCTCGAGATCGACGGAGAGTGGGACCTGGTCGAGCTCTACTTCGACAACACGTACCCCACGACGAACAACACCTCCGTCGCCGGCCCCATCCCCTACGCGAAGGTGGGGAGCTCCGACCTGGTCCCGGACTCGCCGTTCAACAACGGGCAGACCAACGGCAGCGCCCTGGAGTGGGTCCCCGGCTCCCGGGTGATCCAGACGCCGCCCAACGGATCGGAGGTCGTCGGGAGCATCGACTGCGTCGCCTTCGCCTTCCTCGGCGGGGAGTACATGACCACCGGGAACGTGCTGATCCCGCCGAGCACGACGCCCATGAGCCGACTCACCCTGCGGGCGGACTGCGCGGGCGTGGGACCGTCCTGCACCGGTGACCACGTGTTCGGATTCGGGAACTGACCCGTGGGGCTCGCCGGGGGTCTCAGCGCCCGGCGAGCCCGTCCGCGACACAGTCCGCGAGCTTGCGGTGCCCGTGGTCCGCGAAGTGCCACAGATCGGCGAACGTCGTGGCGGCCTCTCCCTGGAACGGGGCGCGGCAATCGATGACGGTGACTCCGTCGAGCGCCGTCGTGGCCTCTGCCAGGGCGTCGTAGGCCGCCGCGAGGCCGTCGATGGTCCCCCAGGGGCGCGCGGACAGGGTGAGCAGCTCGTCCTCGAGGGCGGACCGAGGCTCCTTGCTGAAGAGCCCGGGCTGCAGCACGGCCACGAGCTCCGCCCCCGACGCATTCGTCGCCGCCGCCAGATCCGCGACCACCCGCGTGAACCCCTCGACCCGTGCCTCCCAGTCTCCAGCATGGGCCCACACCGGGAGCGCCTCCCCGTCGAGGCCCTTCGCTTCGGTCCCGAAGCGGTCGGCCGCCGTGTAGCCGTTCGTGAGGTCGTTCAGCCCCGTCATCATCAAGACCCGCGCCGGGCGCTCGTGAGGGAGGGCCCGTCGGATCGCGATGGCCTCCTGCTCCGCCTTCCAGGCGCCCGCGGCGAACACAACCACGCGCACCGGAGCTCCCGCATCTACGAGGCGCCGCTGGAGGGCGGCGAACCACGTCGCGTCCTCCGACGACGCGTACGCGCCGAATCCGACGGACCCACCACTGATCAGCAGGGTCTCACAGCCGCCGCAGGGCAACTCCTGGGTCCCGTTCGCCGCGATCTCCACCAGACCCGGCACGGAGACCTGAGACTCCCGCCACCCCGCGTCCGTGTCCGGCTGCTTCGCTCCCAGGCGGGACCCCCAGTAGCCCTCGCGTGGTCCGTCCGCGGGGATCGGCTCGCCCCGCTCCACGTACGCGGCCTCGAACGCCCGCTGGTTGACGCCCCGACCCGCCTCCGCTGCCTCCTCGGCCGCGCGGGAGGTCCACCAGCTCCAGATCCCGACGCCCATGAGGACGGCGAGGACGGTTGGCACCACGCGGAAGGCGAGCTCCCGGCCGCGCCCGCGACTCTCCGGGGCAGACATGGGCGCATCATGGATGGACGCACCCGCCGATGCCACCGCGCCCCCGCCCGCCTCTGGCTCAGACTCCCGGCCGCGCGCCCCCGCCGGGCCCCACAGGTACCCTGCGCCCGTGCCCATCGTCCGCACCGCTGCGCGCACGGCCCTGGGAGCGCGCCAGGTCGTCAAGGATCTCGGTCGCTTGCAGGAGATCGCCCAGATCTTCGCCAGCCACGGATTCGGCTGGCTCGTGGCGAACATCGAGGTCCCGGGCATCGGGCTGCTCCGCCGCTTCGTCGGCGAGGACGGACCTCGGAACACCACGCCCGCGCGCGTCGTCGACGTCATCAAGGCCCTGGGGCCCACCTTCGTGAAGCTCGGGCAGGTGCTGTCCACCCGCTCCGACCTCATCCCCCGCGACTACGCGCTGGCCCTCCAGGAGCTCCAGGACCAGGCCGGCCCCGTCGCCTGGCCCGACATCGAGGCGCAGATCGAGGCCGCCCTGGGCGCCGCCCCGGACGCCGTCTTCGAGTGGTTCGAGACCGAGCCGCTCGCCGCCGCCTCCATCGCCCAGGTCCACCGGGCCCGCACGAAGACCGGGGAGGAGGTCGTGGTCAAGGTGCAGCGGCCCAACGTCCGCGCCCGCATCGAGACGGACATGTCCATCCTCGGGTTCCTCGCGCGGCAGGCCGAGGCCCAGCTCCCCGAGGTGAAGGCCGCCAACCTGAGCGGGATCCTCAAGGAGCTCAACAAGACCATCGCCCGAAGCACGGACTTTCGGGTGGAGGCGGACAACATCCGCATGTTCTCCCGCAACTTCGACGGGAACCCGGACATCGTCGTCCCCGAGGTCTTCGAGAGCCTGTCCACGCGCACCGTCCTCACCATGGACTTCCTGGACGGGGTCCGTCTGAGTGGCGCCCGCGACGCCGGCTGCGACATGACGCTCGTAGGCGAGCGCTTCCTCGGCGCGGCGTTCCAGATGTTGCTCCACGATGGGGTGTTCCACGCGGATCTGCACCACGGGAACGCCCTCGTCCTGCCGGGAGATCGACTCGGACTCATCGACTTCGGCGAGATCGGCCGCCTGACCGACGAGATGCGCGAGAACATCACCACGCTGTTCTTCGCCATCAACCGGCGCGACTTCCGCACCATCGCTCGGATCCTGTGGGAGATCGCGATCCGCCCCGGGCACGTGGACTTCTCCGCCTGGGAAGCGGACGTGCAGGAGGTCGTCGAAGAGGAGCTCGCGGGGAAGGCGATGGGCGACATCGCCATCGACCAGCTCATCGCCCGGCTCATGGAAGGCGCGATGCGCCACGGAGTGCAGGTCCCGTCGAGCTACACCGTGTACTTCAAGGCGCTGATCACCGCGCAGGGCGTCGCCCACGAGCTCATCCCCGAGCTCGACCCCCTCGAGACGATGATGCCGTACGTCCAGGAGATGGCGCGGCGGCTCTACTCCCGCGAGCGCCTCCAGGAAGAGCTCTTCTACTACCTGACGAGCTTCCGGTACTCGGCGCGGCGCCTGCCGCTCGTCCTGAGCCAGCTGCTCCAAGACGTGCAGGACGGGCGCCTCCGCATGCGGTCGCTCATCGAGACGTCCGCCGAGGAGCGCGCGGAGCGCGAGCGGCAGGTGAACCGACTCGTCCACGGCCTCGTGGTGTGCGGGCTCCTCGTGGCGAGCAGCCTCGCGCTGCGCGCGCCGGACGGCCCGATGCTGCTCGGGATGCCGGCAGCGGCGACCGTCGGCTACGCGTTGGCCTTGGGGCTCGGCGGGTTGCTCAGCTGGAAGGTGTTCCGCAGCAACTGAGCGTTCGGATCCGGCAGGGTGGCCCCCGTCGTCACCGGCTCCACCGCCCCGTGCACCAGCGCCAGCCGACGCGCGAGCAGGCGGCCCAGCTCGTAGGCGGACGTGGGGTTCGCCTCCAGTCGCAGGATCAGCTCTTCCCGAGGCAGGGTGTAGACCATCGCGCCCGACGGCCCCACGAGGGCGGTGAGCTCGTGGCGCTCGGGCTGAGGTCCACGACGACGCGCCCCTTCGGCCGCGCCCCGGACGCCCGTCCCCGCCGGAGTCCCCTGGCGGCCGCGTCCCCGGCTCCCGGAGACCGACGGGTCATCCAGGGGCAGCAGCGCGGGCCAGCACCCCGTGACCTGCCGCCGGTGCCCGCCGTCCGGCAGGAGCTTGCCCCCGTCCCGGAGCGACTCCTCGAGGCGCGCGAGCTCCTCCGCCATCTCCTGGCTGGTCGAGTGCAGCGGCAGCTCGACGCGGCCGCGGGCCCGGATGACCTGCCCCCACTCGACGAGGTAGACGGCGTCAGCGAAGTCGCCGTAGCGGTAGAGCGCCGCGCCCGGCTCCCGCCACGCAGGGACGAGGCCCTCGGCGAGCTCGCGGAACAGTCGCTCCGGCATGACCCCCGAGGACTTCGTCAGCTCGGGCGCCCCGCTCAGGCCGTAGACCGTGCGCCCGTCCGCGGCGCGCGCCCGGTAGCCCAGGACCAGCTCCCGGACGAGGCTCAGGCTCAGGTGGGGGTCGCGCCGCAGCTCGGCATGGAAGCGGCTGGACTCGATCTCGCCGAGGGACACGGTCCCCCGCGCCCTCGCGCGGAACCGCGCAGCGCTCCCGGCCAGCGCGGCCGCCGCTCCGAGGATCTCTCCGGCCTTGGCGGTCCACACCACCTCGTCCCCACCGTCGAGGGGGAGCAGATCCACCCTCCCCTCGGACACGTACACGACGCGCTTCGGATCGGTGACGAAGGCGCCGTCTTCTTCCTTGAAGGCCTCCTCGAGCGCCACGTAGCGGTGGTGGATCCAGGGGGTGATCGACTCCACCGGCTCGAACTCCGAGCTGTTCGAGTCGACCATCGTGTCGAGCTCGCCCGTGAACGAGCCTTCCATGAAGACGTCCCGGCCTCCCCCGTCCGACAGCGCCCGTGCCCGCCGCAGGAATGGGCTGCCGACCACCGGAGCACGCACGCTCTGCTTGACCATCGCGGCCATCGCGTCGCGGGCGACCTCCCGGCGCAGGAGCTTGCGGTGGAGCTTGTCCCCGCCGAGCTGCGCCACCATCGCCAGGTGCCGGTACCAGCCGGTGAGGGCGATGGCGTCCTCGCGACGGCCCTGGTGCCAGAGCACCTGGAGCGCTGCGTCACGCAAGCGGGCGTAGATGAACTCGACCCGCGCGGGACCCTCCCCGTGGTCGGGCACACCCTTGGGGATGGTCATGACCCGCATCAGCGTCGCCAGGCGCACGGCGAGCTTCGCCGGCAGGTCCGAGGCGAGGGGGGTGGCGAGCCACGTCCGCGGATCCTTGCTCCGGGCGGCGCCCGCGAGGAGCGGCATGAGCAGGCGGGCGGCCCGGGCGGACGGCTTCATCCCCCGGGCCATCATCGCGGCGCCGGTGGCCTCCTGGATGACCGACTGGGGGATGCGCCCCGCGTCGCTGGTCTCCGCGAGGATCGCCTGGACCCGCTGGGCGAGAGCCTCCTGGAGCTCGCTGTCCACGACGCAGTGCAGGCCCTGGATGCCCGCCGCGATGCGGTCAGGCGGCATGAGCGGGTGGGTCTCGGTGCCGTGGGCGGCCTGGTCGAGCAGGTCGGCCCACAGCAAGAGGTCGAGGGGGTTGCGGAAGGGTGGCGGCTGGTCGAACGCCTGGCTGAGCACCAGGGCCCAGACCTTGGGCCAGATGTCGGCGGTGCGGTCCCACATCTCCTCCCGCCGGAACTCCATGGCGTCGATGACGGCGATGAGGGTGTGGTAGCGCTGGCCGTTGACTCGGTGCAGGTACGGCGGCTTGTACTCGACGAACCCGCCGGCCTGGTAGCGCTGGACGTGATGGTCCGAGCAGTCGAGGAAGACCGCGGCCTTGCCCGAGGTCACCAGGTGCTTGATCCCCATCTGGATCAGCCCCTCGGCCACGCCGAGGTGGGCCCCACGGTAGGCGCGGGACACGCAGATCCGCCCCACCAGGCCCACCCGATCCCGGCGGAAGCGGACGCCGTAGGGGGCCTGCTTCTTGTGGGAGTAGGTCTTGAACTCGGGGTCGTCGCCGGAGCCGTCGTACGTCCAACCGTCGAAGTCGAAGTCCTCGGCGTCCTCGAACTGGGCGAAGTCCGAGACGATGCGGAGGGCGCCGACGACCTTGCCGCCGACCTCGGCGAGGAAGTGGGCGGCGGTGTTGTCCGCGTCGTCCCGCACGATGCGGGCGTCCGCCGAGGCCCCGAGGGCGTCGTAGGACAGGCCCTCCTCCGTGACGAACACGTGGTGCCGCAGGCGGAAGATCCGCTCCCGGTCCTCGCCCGTCCAGGCGCGCCGGAAGCTGGGGCCCGGCCGGAGGAACCGGGGCTTCGTCTCCCACAGCAGGCCCAGCGAGCCCTTCGGGTGCTCGAAGTAGCCGACGGTGTCGAGGTTCACCGAGGCGGAGAACGCCCCCTCCTCGGCCCCGGGCCGCCGCCCGTAGGCCACATCCAGGGATGCGGCGAGGCGCTTCTTGACCGTGGACGCCGGGAGAGGCGCCGTCTCCATCGCCTCCTCGAACCGCTCCCACGTCTCCCGAGAGGGGCGCGGCGGGACGAGGCGCACCCGCATCGTGTTGCGCTCGGAGGCACGGGCGACGCCGTGGCCGCGCAGGGTGAAGTGGCCGGTGATCGAAGCGAGCAGCCGGCTCGGCGAGTCGGCGTCCTGGAGCGCGGGGCCCCGCGTGGGACCCGACGGCGTCCACAGGCGGCGAGCGTCCGAGAACACCGCCTCCAACGTGCGGGGCGCATCGAGGAGGGCGGTCGACGTCCAGTGCACAGCGCGGCGGCCGTACTGCCAGACCAGAGGCGTGCCGTCCTCGGGGACGAGGTGGAGCAGCTCCGTCGGCAGGTTCTCCCGCAGGTCGTGGGCGGAGATGAAGCCGCCCCAGTCGCCGGTGTCGTAGCGGAGGACGGGCTGGAGGCGGTCGTCCTCGAGCATCGAGAAGACGAGTCGGCCGTCGACGGCCTCGACGAAGACCCGGTCGGGCTCGTAGGCGAAGACCATCGGGGCGGTGGGCAGGTGCTCGCCGCAGAGCTTGGCGATGAGCCGCGGGCGGTCGCGCATGAAGCGCCGCAGCGCCACCGTGCGGTGGGTCTCGAAGAGCAGGTGCAGACCCACCTCGCCGACCCCGAACGTACTCAGGATGCAGCGGGAGTCGATCTCCTGGCGGTCCAGGCGCACGCCGAGCAACCAGCCGAGGTAGTCCCGCAGGTTTTCCGGGAGGTAGTACCCGCCGACGATGAGGTTGATCGGCTCGCTCCGCAGCGGGTACCCCCGCGCGTGCAGGTACTCGAGCAGCTGCTTGGCGTAGAGCGGCTCAGCGACGATCAGGACCTGGCCCACCTGCTCACGGAGGCGGAGCAGCAGGCTGTGGGCGGTGTCGGGCCGGGTGCCGGCGTAGACGCTCAGCGCCTTGGTGGTGGGGACGCGCACGCCGTTGGGGAGGGCGCTGAGGACGAGGGTGGGGCGCTGGCCCACATCGAAGGTGGACTCCAGGAACCGGTCCATGAGGCCGGTGATCCGCACCAGGTCCGCGCCGCCGAGGAGCGAGAACCCGCGCAGGTCTCCCGACGTCCCCGAGCTGGACAGGACCTCCTGGATCGCGCCCGGATCGCCGTCACCGATCCCGTCGGTCACCTGCCGGGCGCCGGAGAACAGGAGCTGCTTGTCCACCCGCGGCACGCGCCGGGCGAACTCCTCCAAGGAGTGATAGGGCGGCTCCGCCCCGCGAAGCACGGCACCCCAGAAGGTGCTGCGCGCGGAGGCAGATCCCGCGATCTCGCTCAGCCGGCGGCAGAGCTCGGGCTCGCTCAACATGTCTCGTCCAGGTCCCTACCCCACACGGGGGCCACCATCTGTATGAGGCGTGCTGGCCGCATGCCCCAACTGTCCCACTCCTCCCATATATCGCGCCGTGAAGGGGTGGATCGGACTTTTTTGTCCACGATGTCCAATCCGGCGACCGCGGCCTCCTCGTAGAGGCGCATTCCCGCCGCTCCCAGCCCCGCTTCGGCGCGGATCAACGTGGCCCTCGCCACGTCCCGGTCTCCGTCGAGCCAGGCCAGCTGCGAGGCGCCGAGCTCGCCGACGGCGACCGCCCAGGGGTCACTCGCGCCCACCAGCTGCTTGATGTGCTTCTTCAGCGTGCGTCTCGCCTTGCCGTCCGGGGCGCCGTCGGCGTCGGCGAGGAGCGCGCGCACGAGCAGCTCCGACGCCCAGTTTCGGATGACCGGCAGCCGCGCCGCGGAGCTTCCCCGGACGAGCCCCCAGCTCGTCTGCGCGGCCTCGACGGCCTCGGCGGAGCGGCCGCGGTACAGGGCCAGCTCCGTCTTCGTGCGGAGGTAGTGGATCTGCACCTGGGCGTGGTCCTTGCCGACGGACGCCTGCCAGACGGCCTCGGCCTCGGCGGCGCCCTCCTCCGCCTGGTCGAGGATCGCGGCCACCGGGATCGGCATCCCGAGCGTGAGGTGCATCACCGCGTGCAGGTCGCCGCGGGCCCGCGCGTGATCGAGCTCCCGCGGCAGCTCCTCGCCGAGCTCGGTCAGCTTCCCGAGGTGTCCGGCCGCGGCGAGGCGGTAGATGATCGCCGTCGACCGGATCCAGGAGAGGTTCAAGCGCTGGCCGCGGAGGTGCGCGAGGCACTCGCCCCCGGCTCGGTAGGACGTCTCCCAGTCGCCGCGCTGGTAGGCCCGCACCGACTCGCTGGTCGCGAGCCCGCTGCGGCCCATCGGTGACGGGTGGCGCTCGACGATCTCCCGGTTCCGCTCCCACAGCTCCGCAGAGGCGTCGTGGTCGCCGAAGACCGCTCGGAACACCGCCTCCGCGCCGAGGGCGCGCCCGATCCGCTCCGGCTCCCCGAGCTCGAGGGCCTCGAGGAGCCCGCGAGACTGGAACGCCGCCGCCGTGACCGCGTCCACCAGCCCCAGCGTCACCCCGGCGCTCCAGGCGGCGTCGATGCGCGTCAGCCGGGTGCGGTCCAGCGCCGACTCCTCGACCAGCTGGAACTCCATCCCCCGCAGCTTGAGGCGGAGTCGGCTCCACAGGAGCTGAAGCGTCGCCTGGACCTCGCCGCTCGGCAGCGTGAGGCCGGACTCGGCGAGGAGGTCCTCGAGGAGCGCGCGCCCCTGCTCGACCCGCCCCGACCGCATGAGCTGCTCGGCGCCCTTGTGGCGCAATTGAAGGCGCCGAGCGACGTCGTCCGTCTCCACCGCCGCCGCGAGGTAGGCGCGGGCGGACGCCTCGGCCCGTGCGTCGTTCGTGAGCAGGTCCCCCAGCTCGGCTAGCAGGTCGACCCGTTCCGCGCCGTCCGTGTTCTCGACGGCGATCTCGAGCAGACGCGCCGCGCGCCCGAATGCCAGAGCGCTCGCTGCCTCCCGCGCCGCGAGCACCGCGTAGTGCGCCCCGCGCTCCCGCTCGCCGGCGGCCAGGAGGTGCCGCGCGATCTCGTCCTCGTCGCCGCCGCGGGTGATGTACAGGTCCGCGAGCGCCAGCGAGACCTCCCGCTTGCGGGCCGGCGGCAGGTTCGCGCCGACGATGTCGCGCACCCGCGAGTGCCGGACGTCGTAGAACGCGTCGTCCCGCTCGGCGATGGGCACGGCGAGGCCGCTCACGCCGAGCTCATCCACCACCTTGAGCGAGTCGCTCTCGCCGATGAAGGTCTGGAGCTGGCTGAGCGACATGGGGCGGCCGCTCGTGGCCAGCGCCTCGATGGCCGCGGTGGCCGCGGGCTCCAGCGCGTCCACTGCGCGCTCGATGAGCCCATCCAGCGACGGCCGCTCCCCGGTGCTCGCCCACCGCAAGCCGAGCTGCTCGATCCACAGCGGGACCCCATCCGCCTCAGCGAGCAGCGCATCCAGCACCTCGGGCTCCGGCACCCGACCCATCGCGGCCTCGGCCAGCGCGCGGGCGGCGTCGCGCCTCAGGGGCCCCAGGGTCAGCGTCTCCCGCTCCGTGGGCCTCAGCGCCTCGTCCGGCGCGACCCGCCGGGACATGAGCAGGAGGACGGGGCAGCTCAGCGGGTTCTCCCGCAAGTGGTCGAGCAGGGCGCGGGAGTCTCGGTCGCCCCACTGCACGTCGTCGAGGGCGAGGACGAGGAGGCGCTCGTCGGCGTAGCCCTCGAGCAGGTGGCAGAGCGACGCGAAGCCGTCCTTCCGCAGCAGGACGGTCGGGTCCTCGATCTCGGGCATCTGCCCCACGATCCGGCCGATCTCCGGGACGCGCCGGAACCCCGGGAACAGCCGGGTCAGCATCTGCGGGTTGGGGGGGACGAGGGACCGACGCATCGACGCAGGGAACATGCGCACCGCGTCGACCAGGGAGGTCACGAGGCTGTCGAACGCGTTGAAGGGGATCCACTCGCGCTCGTAGCAGGTGCCGGCGAGGACGACCGTCTGGCGGGTCTGGCGCCGCTGGCGCCCGAGGAAGGCGCGGACGAGGGCCGTCTTGCCGATCCCCGACTCCCCCCGCAGCTCGATCTCGGCGTACCCCGTCGCCCGCGCCTCTTCCGCACAGGCGTCCAGGCGGGCGAGCTCCTCGTCGCGCCCCACGAGATCGAACGCCGGCGCGGGCGTCGAGTAGGCGCCGGTCTGGGACTCGGGCTCCACGCCGAAGAACTCGGCGACCACCTCGCCCGATGGACGCTGGGCCGGGTCCGGGGACAGCAGCGCGTCGATCAGCTCGGCCAGCGGCGTCTCCACCAGGGGCGAGCGGTTGCGGATGGGGACCGCCGGATCGCCGCGCTCCTTGGCCGCGAGGAACACCGGGGTGCGCCCGTCGTAGGGGAGCGTCCCGGTGAGCATCTCGTAGAGGGTGGACCCGAAGCCGTACCAGTCGGCGGACGCGTCCACGGTGCCGGACTGCAGCTGCTCGGGGGCGCAGTACGCCGGAGTGCCTCCCCAGCGCAGGGGGGTCGGCGCCTCCATCAGCGTGGCGGCGATGGCGCGGCTGATCCCGAAGTCGAGCAGCACGAGGCGCTCGTCCCCCTCGACGACCATGTTCTCGGGCTTCACGTCCAGGTGGAGCCGGTCCCGCCGGTGCAGGAACCGCAAGGCGGTGACCAGCTGCTTCGCCAGACCGAGGGCGCCCTCGATGCGCCCTTCCCCCGCGAGCTCCACCCAGGTCAGGGCGTCGGGGCCGCGCACGAGCTCCATGGTGATCCAGGCGCCGTGGTCGTCCTGGTGGAGCTCGTTGAGGTGGATCAGGTTGGGGTGGACGAGGCCCGCGAGGACCCGGAACTCCCGCTTGAGGCGCCGGATCGCGTCAGGTTCGGCGCTCTTGAGGGCCTTGACCGCGATGCGCTGCCCCGAGTCCTGGTCGATGGCCTCGTGGACCACCCCCATGGACCCGGCGCCCACGCGCCGCACGGACTGAAACCTGACCGGGAGCTCGGGGCTCTCGTTCGTGAGTTTCTGCGCGTGGAGCGAAGGCGCCATCGGAGCAAGGTCCCCTCATCCTGCTCCCAGTCCCTCGCGCGAGCCCCCCCTGGGCCTCAGAGCTTCCCGAAGCGTACTTTCTTCTTCCGCTCAGGAATGAACCCCTCGAACACAGCTTTCATCAGATCGAGCGCCTGCTTCTTCTCGCCGGAGCTCGTGAAGCGGGCCGCGCTCTGGTGGACCGTGATCCACTCACCGTCCTTGTTCGAGTAGCGATCGAAGCTGAGGTGGGGCTTGTGGTCGCCTTCGTAGCAGACCCAGAGCCAGGCCGGCGCGCCGTCGCCGAACGCCTTCTGGAACGCCGCGTAGAAGGTGCCCATGCGGTCCAGGGCGTCCTCGCCGTAAATGCGGACGATGCCGACGCCGTCGGCCTCGGCCCACATGAGGACTTCCTCCTCCTCGTCCTCGAAGAAGACGGTGTCGGGCAGGTTGTCCCAGTCGAAGGGAGGCGCGGCCTCCTCGGGCTCCGCACGCTTCTCCTCGCGCTCCTCGCGGGGCTCCTCGTCGTCCTCCGCGAGCGCCTCGTCGAGCTCGAGGTCCTCGTCGTCGAGGTCCATCTCCTCGTCCTCGGGCTCCTCGGCCTTCTTCTTCTTCTCCGCCTTGCGGCGGTCGGCCTCTTCCTTCTCGCGGCGCTCGTCCTCTTCGGCCTTGCGGCGCTCGTCCTCTTCGGCCTTCCGCTTCTCGTCAGCGGCCTTCTTCTTGCGCTTGTCGTCCTCGGCCTTCGCCTGGCGGCGCTCCTCTTCCTCACGCTCGCGCTCGGCCGCAGCCCGGCGGCGCTCTTCTTCCTCGCGCTCGCGCTCGGCCTCCTCGCGGCGGCGCTGCTCCTCTTCCTTCTTGCGGCGCTTCGCCTCGGCCTTCTCGCGGCGCTCCTCCTCGACCTCCTCGAGCTCGTCCTCCGCCTCGAAGTCGAAGAACTCCTCCTCCTCCTCGTAGCGGTCGGAGCGGCGCACCACGTCCCGGTCGTCGTCGTCGTCGCCGGCCTTGGCGGCCAGCGCCTCGAGCTCGTCGTCCTCCTCGACCGCCACGCGGCGGCGGCGGCCGCGGCGGCCCCCACCCTCGTCGGAATCCACGACCTCCTTGGCGAATACCCGCAGCGTGCCGGCGGCCTCGGCCTTCTGACCGGACTCGTGGGCCACGGTCACGATGTACGCACCGTCTCCCGGCGGCAGGCCGTCGGGCACGTCGAGGTCGACCTCCAGCTCGTGGAAGCCGATGGGGCGGGTCATGGCGAAGGTGTCGGTCTTCTCCTCGCCGCCGACGGTGTACTTCACGCTCACGTCCAGGGGCACGTCGGCGTCGATGGACCAGCCGCCCACCTCGAGGTCCATGAGCAGGATGGCCTCTTCGCCCGGGAGCACGACCTCCGGGTCGAGCTCGATGCGCTTGAGCTGGAGAGGCTTGCCGAGGTGGACGAACTCCTCGCGCTCTCCGCGCAGGGGCACGCCGTCCAGCTCGAGGCGGGTCAGCACCCGGTAGCTGCCCAGCTGGGCGGCCGCGGTGTAGCTCGACGGAACCTTGAGGTACGTGGTCGTCTCGTTCTCGCCGATCTTCGGGGTCGTGCTGCTGCTCTTGACCACGAAGTCCTTGATGGGGTTGCCCGAGCGGTCGTAGGCCTGGGCCACCACCTGGACCTTGTGGCCCTCGGTCTTGCCCTCCACCTCGTACTTGACCTTGATGGGGACGTTCCGGCCGGCGCGCGTCGCCAGGTAGGGCTTCTTCGCGTCCGCGGTGCCGATGCCCACGTCGAGCAGGCGCACGTCGATGGGCGCGTTGGCCTGGGCGATGCGGGCCTCCTCGCGCAGGCGCTCCTCCTCCGCGAGGCGCTCCTCCTCCTTGCGGCGGCGCTCGTCGGCGAGGCGCTTCTCCTCGGCGCGCTCGGCGTCGGCCTGCTTGCGGGCCTCGTCCTCCTTGCGCTTCTCCTCCTCGACGCGCGCCCGATCCTTGTCGGACAGGCCAGCGGACTCCCGCGCGGCGAGCGCCTCGGAGCCCTGGTCGGGCTCGTCGGCGACGACGTAGTCCAGATCGAGCTCGCGGGTCTCGCCGCCGAACAGGACGCCGATGTCCACGGAGGCCGCCTCGGCGCTGTACGACAGGGTGTAGACGGGCTCGAACCACTCGAGGTCATCGGGCCGCAGAGAGCGCTCGAAGCGCCGCCACCAGGACACCAGATCGTCCTTGTGGGCCATCACCTTGAAGGCGCGCCCGTCGTCGTCGTCGTTGCTGACCACGCGCAGGGGCCAGTGGTTCGGGGTCTTGGCGAGCCCCATCACCGCGCGGGCGTCGTTGCCGTTCATGTCCCGGACCCAGCGGTCCGCGGTCTTCTCGATGATGCGGCGCGAGATGGGCCGCTCCTGCGCCTCCAGGGCCTCGCCGGACACCCAGCGATCGAGGTGGCCGAGGTAGAAGCGGGGCTCGCCCTCGTACTCGAAGAAGGGCACCTCGCCCTTCTGCACGGCGGTGGCGAAGAACTCCGGCGACGTCCCCACGTAGAGGTGGGCGCTGTCGAAGTCGACGATGAGCGGCGTGTAGAACACGACGAAGCCGAAGACCTCGCCGACCTCCTCGCCCTGCTCCGTCTCCGCGTTCACCGAGAGGGTGGAGATGCCGTAGCGGGTGGGGTGCTTGACCTTCTTGGTCTCCCACTCCCAGTCCTCGACGTCCTCGGAGCGGAGGCGGTCGACCGCCTCGCCCGGGTCCAGGTCCGCGGCGCGGGTGCGGTACCGGGCGCTGGTCAGCGTGTCCTTGATGTACTCGCCGCCCTCGCGGGGCCAGCCGATGGCCCGGTCGGCGGCGATGTAGTCACGCTCGGACAGGCGCTCGACCGAGCGGATGCTGCGCTCCATGTCCTCGCCCGGGTCGTCCTCGGAGCGGCCCTTGTACTTCACCCACAGGCCCTCACCGCGGTCCGGCAGGGAGCTCAGCTTGGGCATGCGGGGCGGGCCGCCGGTCCACACGTCGGGGGTGGACTTGAGGCCCACCGCCTCGATGACCGGGGAGTCGTCCGCCTCGTCGACGAACCAGCCGGTGACCACCTTGGCCTTGTTCGCGTCCTTGTGGGAGGTCAGGCCGGCGTCGGGCCCGATGACCACCGGAGCCACGAAGTTCGCGAAGCCCTGACCGCGGCCTCCGGGGCTCTTCCAGTTGATGCGAACCCCGGCGTCGTCCGGACCGGCGATGAGGTACTCCTCCAGGCCGAGGATCGTGCTGCGCAGGGCCTCGACCGGGCGGTCCGAGTCGATGGCGTCTTCCAGGGCGGGCCCGATGGAGTCCTCCCAGAAGTCCACGGTCGGGGCCCGCAGGACGTACATCGCGCTCAAGATGCGGTAGCGCGACGCGTTCTTGATCCCCGACTTGAGGACGCGGCGCTCCATCTTCTCGCCGGACAGGTCGTCCTTGACGAGGAGACCCTGCAGGTCGATGGAGCGGTCGCGCGCAGAGACGGGGTTGGCGATCGCCAGCGCGAGGACGGCGATGGGGGCGAGGGCGCGAAGGGCGGAGCGAGTGGTCATCGTCTATTCCTCGAGGAGCATCCCCTCGTCGTCCACGGCGACGATCGGGAATCCGAGCTCCTCCACGGCAGGACCGGCTGCGGCTCGATCTCCGACCACGATGATGGCGAGATCGTTCCCGCTGACGGCCTCGGCGAACGCGGCCTGGGCCTGCTCGCGGGTCGTCCCGGAGTACCGCTCGGCAGCGGACTGGAGGTAGCCGTCCGGGTAGCCCATCTCGTCCGCGTGGGCGAACTGGCTGAGGACGGAGGACATGCGCTCGTAGTTGCCGGGCTGGGCCTGGACCATGGAGCCCACGGAGCGGGCGTGCTCGTCGTCGCTGACGGGCTTGTCGCCGAGGGCGCCGTTGATCTCCGCCAGGAACTCGGTGATCGAGGCGGCGGTGGCGTCGGCCCGGACCGAGGACGCGGCTCCGAAGAAGCCAGCGTGCCGGGACGCCCCGAAGAAGGAGCGGGCGCCGTACGTGTAGCCCTTGTCCTCGCGCAGGTTCATGTTGATGCGCGCGGTGAAGTTGCCGCCGACCGGGTGGTTGCCGAGGACGCGGAGGTGGTGCGTCGCGGCGTCGAAGCCGGGAGCCTGCGAGCCCAGGCGGATGTAGCTCTGGGACTGGCCGGGCTTGTCCACCCAGTAGACGGTCACACCGCTCTTCTTCTCGGCGATGGTGGTGTCCACCTCGGGGGTCTTGGCCTTGGCGTCCGCGGTCCAGGTGCCGAGCGTGGCGTCCAGGATGGGTTGGATGGCGGCCTGGTCCATGCGGCTCACCACCACCAGCGAGGCGTTCGTGGGCGACCAGACGTCCCGGTGCCAGCTGGTCACGTCCTTGCGGGTGAGGGACGAGAGCGACGCCTCGGTGCCACCGCCGGGGCGGCCGTGGTAGCCGTCACCGAAGAGGATGCGGTTGAACACCCGGCGGCCGACGGACGGCAGGTCGTCCTTCGCGGCGAGCAGGGAGCGCTTGCGGTCCTCGATGACCCGGTCGAGGTCCGCCTGGGCCAGCGTGGGCTCGCTCAGGACGGACAGGAGCAGCTCGAGCGACGGCTGGAGCTTGTCCTCGAGGGCGTTCAGGTGGACCTGGCTGCTGTCCACGTCGGCGCCGAGCGACAGGTCCGTCGCGAGGCGCTGGAGCGCGTCTTCGATCCCGAGGGCGTCCAGGTCGCCGGCGCCCTCGTTGAGCATGTCGGCGGTGAGGGCGGCGAGGCCCTCCTTGCCCTTCGGGTCCCCGGCGTAGCCCACGCCGAGGTTGATCTGCAGCTCCACCAGCGGCACGGCGCCGGTGGTCACGAGGGTGACGGGGATGCCGTTGGCGAGGGTGAAGCTCGTGGCCGAGGGGACCTCGAACGACGGGGCCGGGCCCGGCACGGGCATCGCGGGCCAGGCGGGCGCCTCGGCGGCAGGGGCCTCGGGCTGCGCCGTGGCCGACGTGGTGGCGGTCTTGGCGTTGGGACCCCAGCAGCAGCCGTGGAGAGCCAGCGCGCCAGAGAGGCTGAGGACGAAGGCGAGAGCGCGGTTCACTGGGCACCCCCTTCCGAGCCGCCGCCATCCGTCGGAGCATCCTCCTTGGGCGCGGGGCGGACGATGAGCTCGATCCGCTTCCCGTCGTCGAGGACGGCGTTCGTCCACTGCGACAGGGACTCGGCGGTGACCGACGTGTACCGGTTCAGGTCCTCCTGCGCGAAGTCGGGCTCCCCGGTGTAGCCGTTGTAGAGGTGCAGCATGGAGCCGCGGCCGGCCACGCTCTCGAGGCGCTGGTAGAAGCTCTTCTGCCAGGCGTTCGTCGCCCGCTCGATCTCGGCGGCCGTCGGGCCGTCCTTCTTGAGGCGGTCGATCTCCTCCTGCAGGGCGGCCTGGACCTCCTCGACCGTGTGGCCGGGGGCGACGGTGGCGTACAGGATGTAGCGGCTGCCGAGCATGGCGCTGGCCTGGAAGGCGGCCACGTCCTTGGCGATGCGGTCCTCGAACACGAGGCGCTTGTAGAGGCGGGAGTTCTTGCCGTCCGCGAGGACCAGGGACAGGACGTCCATGTCCGCGTCGCCATCGGCGAAGAAGGCGGGGCTGCCCCACGCCCAGTAGACGCGCGGGAGCTGCACCTCATCGGTGATCTCGATGGTCTTCGCCTCGATGACGCCGGGGTCCGCCTCGGTCACCGGGCTCGGCTGCTCGCCCTTCGGGATGGGCCCGAAGTACGTCTCGATCCACCCCTTCACCTGCGCCTTGTCGAAGGAGCCGGCGACGACGAGGGTCGCGTTGTTGGGCACGTACCACTGGCGGAAGAAGTTCTTCACGTCGTCGAGCGTGGCGGCCTCGAGGTCCTCGTGGGAGCCGATGGTCGTGTGCTCGTAGGGGTGGTCGGTGGGGAACATCTCCTCGGAGAGGTACACCCAGACCTCGCCGTAGGGCGTGATCTCGTAGCGCTGGCGCCGCTCGTTGCGGACGACCTCTCGCTGGTTGTCGAGCTTCTGCTGGGTCAGGGCCGGCAGCAGGAAGCCCATGCGGTCCGCCTCCATCCACAGGGCGAGCTCGATGCCGTTCGTGGGCACGGTCTCGTAGTAGTTGGTGCGGTCCCCGTTGGTGGAGCCGTTGATGCGGGCGCCCAGCGGCTGGAGCGGCGCGAAGTACTCGCCGTCCGCGTGCTCGCTGCCGTTGAACATCAGGTGCTCGAAGAGGTGCGCGAAGCCGCTGCGGCCCTTGACCTCGTCCTTGCTGCCCACGTGGTACCAGAGCTCGACGTGCGCGATGGGCGTGGTGTCGTCCTCGTGGAGGATGACCTGGAGACCGTTCTCCAGCTCGTACTCCTCGTAGGGGATCGCGATCGTGGGGGTCTGGGCGATCGCCGGGGTCGCGACCAGGGCCGCCATCAGCGCGAGCGCGCCGCGGGTTCTGCGAAGGATCGATTCGGTCATGCCTCTTCCTCGTCTGCTCCTGCGCGGGCCCCTCCAGGCCTCCAGCGCGAGGGCGTGCGTTGGTAACACGCGCGAGGAGGCCCGGCAAGGCAGAGAAAGGGCACGCCTCGCCCCCCGCGGCGCGGCCCTGGTCGCGTCCGGGGCACCCATTGTCTTGCCGCAGCGGAGGGGGGGTGAAATCATGCCCGTTCATGGCTCGGGCCCCCATTCGCGCCGTCCTCGTCGACCCGGAGGGACGGGAGCGCTCCGCGATGCTGCGGGGCCCCGGGGCCACGGTCCGGGTGGGACGCGCTCCCGAGAACGACATCCAGGTCATCTCGCCCTACATCTCGCGACGCCACGCGGAGCTCAAGCTCACCGAAGCAGGCGTCAAGTTCCGCGACCTGCGGAGTACGTCGGGCAGCTACCTCGACGGCCGGCGGATCACCGACGTCCTGCTCTTCCCCGGCATGTCCGTGCGCCTCGGCTCGCCCGACGGCATCCGGCTGAACATCCAGGCGCCCACCGGGGCCGGGATCTGGCCCGCGCCGCAGCCCTCGTCGGGCGCCCACCCCGCGGTCGACCTGGTCGACGTCCCCGAGCCGAGCCCCAACGACTCCGGCCCCATGACCGAGGTCCTGCAGGTCGCAGACATCGAGGGCAGCCCCTACCTCTCCGGGACGCTCAAGAGCCCGGACCAGCGCAAGCGGAAGAAGACCGAGGAGCGCCTGCGCACGCTCATCTCCCTGACCCAGTCGTTCCTGGGGGTGTCCACGATCGACGCCCTCGCGGAGCTGCTGCTGGAGCAGATTCTCGAACAGCTGCCCGTCGAGCGGGGGATGGTGCTGCTCGAGCAGGGCGGCGAGCTGCGACCGGTGCGGTGGATGGTGCGCGGGGAGGCGGGGAGCACACGCGTCGACCCTCTGTCCTCCCTCGCGGGCCTCGTGACTCCGGCGGAGATCGAGCGCCCGGAGCTGCCCTTCGTGCCCATCCAGACGGTGGTGAGCCGGGTCTACGCCGAGGGGGTCGGGCTCCTCACCCTCGACGCCCCGTCGGACCAGCGACTCGAGGGCAGCAAGTCGGTCCTGCTCCAGTCGGTGCGGTCGATCCTCGCGGCGCCGCTGTCCACCGCCGAGGGCATCCACGGCGTCCTCTATCTGGACACCAAGCGCGCCCTCCGCAAGGACGACAGCGACGCCCTCGACTTCCTCCTCGCCATCGCCCGGCAGGCAGGGACCGTGCTGCGCCAGCTCCAGCTCCTCGACCGGCAGAAGCGGATGTTCGAGTCGATGATGCGCGGGCTCGCGGCGTCCATCGACAAGCGCGACGGCCTGACAGCCGGCCACTCGGCGCGCGTCGCCCACTACAGCCTGGGGATGGCGAAGGAGCTCGGGCTGCCCGAGGAGCGCTGCTACGCCATCTACTACGCCGCGATGCTCCACGACTACGGCAAGATCGGGGTCGACGACGCGGTCCTGAAGAAGCCCGCGCGCCTCACGGAGGCGGAGTACGAGCACATCAAGCTCCACCCCCGCTACACACACGACATCCTGAGCAAGATCGCGTTCCCCCCCGAGCTGGCGGACCTGCCGCTGATGGCGGCGAGTCACCACGAGCGGATGGACGGGGCGGGCTACCCGTTCGGCCTCGCCGGCGACGCGATCCCCCTCGGGGGCCGCATCATCGCCGTGGCTGACGTCTACGACTCCCTGACCCGCAAGCGCCACTACCGGGACCCGATGCCGCTCGACGAGGTCCTCGACCACCTCGAGGAGGGGCGGGGCGATCGCTTCGACGGGGACGTGCTCGACGCCTTCTTCCGGTACCACGGCGCGGAGCTGCGATCGAAGGAGGAGCGACGGCGTCGCAAGAAGGCGCGTGGCGTGGCGACGACGGACCAGGGGCTGGACGTCACCGGCAACCCCGACGAGCCCGCCCAGGCCATGACCCGCTCCCACGGCTCCGTCGACGGGCCGAGCACCTACGACGCGGAGACCGACTCAGACATCGAGAGCCCGACGGTGGACAGCACCCTGCGGGAGCCTCCGGTCCAGTGACGCGATGTCTCATTGCGTCGCGACACGCAGGTCGATAGCGAAACAGCCGCGAGCCTCGAGAGGCGCGGAGTCCCCGCAGTGCCGGCGCTCTCGGCGCCTGGCACGGACCATGCTCTCAGAGGCGAACGAGGCCGCACTCCGCCGGTCCCTCAGGAGATGACCCCATGAGCTTCCTTCAGTCCCTCTTCGGAGCCCGCCCCGACTACACCGCGCAGGTCCGAGATGCCCTCGCCGCCGGAGGCCGGATCGTCGACGTCCGCCAGCCCCACGAGTTCGCCGGCGGGCACGTCCCCGGAGCCCTGAACATCCCCCACGACGCGATCGCCGCCGGCGCGAAGCAGCTCGGCGCCCCGACCAAGCCGGTGATCCTCTACTGCCGCAGCGGCGCCCGCTCGAGCATGGCGGCCCGCACCCTCAAGGGTCTCGGGTTCACCACGGTGATCGACGTGGGCTCGATGAGCCGATTCCCCCGGGCCGCTCTCGGCGAGTGATGGTCACGCCGCGCGCGCCCTCCGGCGCCAGGCGCTGGGGCTCTCGCCCACGTGCCGCTTGAACGCGCGGCTGAACGCGGCCTCGGAGCCGTACCCCACCCCCTCGGCCACCGCCGCGATCCCGTCGGTCCCGCGCCGGAGTCGGGCTCGCGCCAGGGCCATCCGCCAGCGAAGCAGGTAGGCCGCCGGCGCCTCGCCCACCTGCGATGAGAACGCGCTGAAGAAGGCCGACCGGGACATCCCCGCCTCGCGCGCGAGCGCCTCGACGCTCCAGCCCTTCTCCGGGGCCCCGTGGATGCAGCCCAGCGCGCGGGCGAGGCGGGGGTCGGCGAGGGCGGTCAGCCAGCCGAGCGACCCGTCCGGAGCCTGGGCGATCCAGGCCCGGAGCACGTGCACGAAGAGCAGATCGGCCAGGCGAGCGACGAGCGCGGCGCCGCCGGGACGCTGCGCGTCGAGCTCGTCCGCCATCAAGCGCAGGGTGGCGTCGAGCCAGCTCGCCGCGGGCGACGGACCTCCCGGCACGTGGATGAGCGGGGGCAGCAGCGGCAACAGCAGCTCCCGGGCTTCGGGGTCGAGGCGGAACGTCCCGCACAGCAGCGAGGTCGCCGGTCCGTCCCGCCCTGCGAGCACGCACGGGAGCCCGTCGGCGCCGCGCTCTGCGGGCCAGTCGCCGATGTGCCGGTGGGGGCTGTCGGGCGTGTCGCGCAGGATGTGCCCGTGCCCGTGGGGCATCACCAGCAGGTCGCCCGCCCGGAAGGGGACGAGGGCCTCGCTCCCCTCGACCTCGACGAACCCTGCGCCCCGCACGACGACGTGGAAGATCCCCGCGTCCGCGCCGCGCGTGAGCACCCCCCACGGCGCGCCCATCTCCGCCCGGGAGAAGAGGCTCCCCTCGACCCGCACGGCGCTGAGGAACTGGCTGAGTCCGTCCATCGCTCGCTCTCCGGGCCGAATTGGGGTCGGCCCACCCTTCTTTTACGACCCCGAGGACCACGAGTCCCGCGTTCTGGACGATCGGTCAAACCAAGCGGACGTTCAGCCATTCATACGTCCAGACCGCTGGACTATCAATGACCGTGTCGGCGGGATGACCCCACCGAACGTCCAACGGAGACCCCATGAAGGCCTACATCGCAACCATCGCCAACTTCTTCTTCCCCGGCGCCGGCTACCTCATCCTCGGCAAGCGCATCGTCCGCGCGCTCCTCTTCCTGGTCGGCGTCATCGGGCTCACCTACGTGGAGCTGAACGTGAAGACGGCGGCCCCGGAGCTGTACAACCCCATGTTCGCCTCGGTCTTCATCATGAACATCGGCTTCGCCATCGACGCCTGGCTCCTCGCGAAGAGCGACGAAGCGCCCGCCCCTGCCGCCCAGACGGCCTGACCGCCGGGGGGCGTCGCCCGCGGAGGGGGGCGCGTGCAGGCCGCCGCCGCAGCCCTCGGAGGCCCGGTGCTCTCTGGCACAATCGGCCGGGCCGGATGGATCAGGAGCCCAGCGAGTTCGACCCCCACGGAGTCCTCGAGGCATTGCCTCTGGGGGTGGCGATCTTCAGCCCCACGCTGGACGTCCTCTATCTGAACTCCCGGGGCCTCGCGCTGCTCCAGATCGACGATCCCGGCCTGCAGGGCACCACCGTGGACGACTGGCGGTTCTTCGCCGCCGACGGCACGGAGGTCGGGATCGAGGACACCCCGGGCCCGGTGGCCGCGACGACCGGGAAGCCCGTGCTCCAACAGATCACGGGGCTCCTGGGCCCCACCTACCCACGGACGCGGTGGGTCCTCGTCTCCGCGGTCCCCGAGCACGGGCCCGACGGGAGCGTCCACCGCGTCGTCACGACCTTCGAGGACATCTCCGAGGCCCACGAAGCGCGCCGGTCCAGCGAGAACCTGTATCAGTCGGTGTTCAGCGCCCTGTCCGAGGGGGTCGTGGTCCACGCCACCGACGCGAAGATCCGCCTCGCGAACCCGGCCGCGGTGCGCGTCCTGGCCCGCCCGCGCGACGAGATCCTGGGGGTGACCCCCCACTCCCGCGACTGGGGGATGGTCCGAGGCGACGGCAGCCCCTTCCCTCCCGATGAGCTCCCGTCGGCGCGGGTGCGGCGGGGAGGCGAGCCCGTACAGGACGTGCTGGTGGGGTTCGAGCGAGGGAGCGGGGACCGGGGCTGGATGTCGGTGTCCTGCAACCCCCTCGACGAGCACGACGAGCACGGCCACGCCACCGTGACGACCTTCGTCGACGTCACCTTCGAGCACGAGGCCGCCCGCGCCCTCCAGGAGAGCCGGGAGCGTCTCGAGGGGGTCCTCTCCGCCGTGCCTGGGGTCATCTACACGTACGTGAGCCGGAACGACGGCACGGACGGGTTCGAGTTCGCGAGCCCGCGGGCGATGGAGATCTTCGGCGTCTCGGCGGAGGAGATGGTGGCGGACCCGGGGGCGGCGTGGCGGGTGGTCCATCCCGAGGACCGCCCGATGATGGCGCGGGTGCGCGACGAGTCGCGACGAACGGAGCTGCCCTGGGAGTCCCGGTTCCGCGTCCTGCACGGCGATGGGGACTATCGATGGGTCCACGCCCACGCGGTGCCCGTGCCCTACGACGGCGGCGTCCGCTGGACGGGCGTGGGTCTGGACATCACCGAGCGGCGGCGCCTCGAGGAGCGGATGAACGCGACGGTCCAGCGGGAGGCGATGGGGGACCTCGCCGCCGGCGTGGCCCACAACTTCAACAACATGCTCGCCGCGATCCTGCCGAACATCGAGCTCGTGGCGGAGTCGTGCGACCCGTCCCTGAGGCCGCTCCTGGACGACGCGCGCAACGCCGCGCGCAGCGCGGGGGACCTCGTCTCCCAGCTCCTGGCGCTCACGCCGCGCGGCCGGAGGACCCGGCAGGAGGAGGCGGTGGATGCGGTCCAGGTGGTCAAGGAGGCAGTGGGGATCTGCCGTCGCACCTTCGACCGACACATCACGATCGCGTCGGAAATCGACGTGGCCAGCGCGGCGATCCGCATCCGACGCAGCGAGCTCCAGCAGGTCGTGCTGAACCTCTGCCTGAACAGCCGCGACGCGTTGGAGGGCGTGGACGCCCCTCGGATCGGCGTCCGGCTGCGCGCGAACCGCGCCACCGGGCAGGTGGTGCTCACCGTCGAGGACAACGGGCGGGGCATCCCCGACGCCATCCGCGACCGCCTCGGTGAGCCGTTCCTCACCACGAAGGAGCCAGGACGGGGCACCGGACTCGGCCTCGCCACGGCCTACCGCACGGTCCAGAGCGCGCGCGGGACGGTCGAGTGCGTTTCGGTCCTCGGGGAGGGCACGACGTTCACGATCCGGCTGCCGCTGACGGACGCGGTCGTCATCGAGCGCCCCCCCCCCTCGCGCGCGGCGCCGCGCGGCGGCGGACGCATCCTGCTCGTGGAGGACGAGGCCCTGGTCCGTCGCGGGCTCAAGCGGTTCCTGAAGCGGCAAGGGTACGAGTGCATCGAAGCGGACCGAGGCGACACCGCCATCGAGCTCCTCGACAGCCTCCCCACACCGAGCGGCCTCAGCGGGGTGTTCCTCGATCTGTCGCTGCCGGGACTGCATGGCAGCCGGGTCCTCGCGCACCTCAGAGAGACCCGACCCGACCTGCCCGTCCTGATCCTCTCGGGCCACATCGAGCCCTCGATGGACACCACCGGAGCGCGGAGGGTCCTCCAGAAGCCGGTGGGGATGGCGGAGCTCCAGGAGGCGCTGCGGGCGCTCGTGCCCGAGAACGAACGGGCGCCTCGGTGAGGCGGGTGCGGTCCGCGGGGGCAGCGGCAGGCGGGTTCGCGCTCTGCGGCGCGCTCCTCTCGGGATGCCCCGCTCCCGGCGCACCCTCCGAGGCGCCGCCCGGCGAGGTCCCCGCGACCCTGGGCGGTGACCGGCCCGCCGCGTTCGTCGTGCCGGCGGAGCACGACGGGGTGACCCCTCTCCCGCTGGTGCTCCTGCTCGGCGGGTACGACTACCTCTCCGCGGACCTGGATGTGTGGATCGGGGTGAGGGACCGGGTGGACGAGCTCGGGTTCGCCCTCGTGATGCCGGACGGCCTCGTGGACTCGGCGGGCTCTCCGTACTGGAACGCGACGGATACGTGCTGTGACTTCGACGGATCGGGGGTCGACGACGCGGGGTACCTGCGCGGCCTCGTGGCTGAGGCTCAGGACGTGGTCCCGGTGGACGGCGCCCGGGTGGTCGTGGTCGGTCACAGCAACGGTGGGTTCATGGGCTACCGGCTCGCCTGCGAGGAGCAGGCCCCGGTGACGGCCCTGGTGTCCATCGCGGGATCGGGCTGGCTGGACGCGGACGACTGCGTCGCCGAGCGCCCGGTCTCGGTGCTCCAGGTGCACGGTCTGGACGACGACGTGATGCCGTTCGACGGCGATGGGGACGCGCCGGGCGCGCTGACGATGCTGCAGCGGTGGGCCGGCCGAAACGGGTGCGGGGGCGCGCTCCAGGCGGAGGGCCTGCGTGACTACGCGGACGACGGCGTGGCGGACGAGACCGCGGTGTCGAGCTACGGGGGGTGCGCCGGGCAAGACGTGGAGCTCTGGGCGATGGAGGGGACGGACCACTACCCCGCATTCCGGCCAGAGTTCGCCCGCGACGCGCTGGGGTGGGCGCTGGGACGCCCGCGGGAGTAGAGGGCCCCCAACGCCCCGTCCTCTCGACGTTTCTTGCTTCTGACCGGGCTGGCAGCTATCACGCCGCCCCGATCGGAGACCCCTTGACTGATACCAACGAGACCGAGGCTCCCGCAGAGGAGTCCCAGAACGCCCCCGACCGTACCCTCTCCTGGGACGACATCGCGCTGTCCGCCGCCATCCGCGCCGGCGTCGACGGCAAGGGCTACACGAACCCCACCCCTGTCCAGTCCGAGGCGATTCCGCCCGCGCTGGAGGGCCACGACCTGCTCGTCCGCAGCAAGACGGGCTCCGGCAAGACGGCCGCGTTCATGATCCCCACGCTCGACCGCATCCCCGCCGGCTACGGCAAGGCGGGCTGCGTCGTCATGTGCCCGACCCGCGAGCTCGCCATCCAGGTGGCCGAGGAGGCCGACGAGCTCTGCAAGGAGAAGGACCTGCGCATCGTGCGCGTGTACGGCGGCGTGGCCATCGGGCCCCAGGCTGACGCGCTGAACGCCGGCGCCGAGGTCGTCATCGGCACGCCGGGGCGCATCCGCGACCACATCCGCCGCGGCAACCTCGACCTGTCGACCGCGCTCGTGGGCTGCCTCGACGAGGCGGACGAGATGCTGTCCATGGGCTTCTTCGAGGAGGTCACCTCCATCCTCGACGAGCTGCCGAAGACCGTGCAGATCCTGCTCTTCTCGGCGACCGTGGAGGCCCAGCTCAAGGACCTCATCGGGCGCTACCTGAAGGACCCGAAGGAGATCTACATCTCCATCGACAACGAGCAGGCCAACAAGAACATCCACCACGTCCTCTACGAGACGACGCTGGAGTACCCGAAGCCCCGCCAGCTCCTCTACGTGATGGAGAAGGAGTCGCCGGACAGCTCCATCGTCTTCTGCAACACGCGCTCGGACACGGAGACGGTGGCCCGCTTCCTCAACCGCCAGGGCCTCGGCGCCGAGCCCATCAGCTCGGACCTGACCCAGAAGGCCCGCGAGCGCGTCATGCGTCGCATCAAGGCCGGCGAGATCGACGTGATGGTGGCGACGGACATCGCCGCCCGCGGCATCGACATCAGCGACCTGTCCCACGTCTTCAACTACGACCTCCCCGAGGACCCGGCGGTCTACGTGCACCGCACCGGCCGCACCGGCCGCATCGGCAAGAAGGGCACCGCCGTCTCGTTCATGAGCGGCAAGGGCCTGCAGTGCCGCAAGATCCTCGAGGGCAAGTACGACATCGACTTCGAGGAGCGCGAGCTGCCCACCCGCGAGGAGGGCGAGCGCCTCTGGACGAACCGTGGCCTGCGTGAGATGACAGCGACCATGGAGGAGGGCATGCCGTTCGAGGGCTACCTCGCCATGGCCCGCCACCTCCGCGAGCAGGGCGCTGGCGCGGACCCGTACCTCGCCCTCGCCCTGCGCGGCTTCTTCCGCTACCGCCGCATCGAGAAGGCCCGCAAGGCCCTCGAGGCCGAGGTGGGCGAGGACGCTTTCGCGAAGCACTACCTGCCTGCAAGCAAGCTCATCGGCGGCCTCTGCCTGTCCGAGGACTACACCGACTTCCTCACCACGCCGGCGTACGAGCTGGTGGACTGAAAGCATGGCAGCCTCCTCGGCCAGCGCGGGGCAGCATCCACCGGGCCCTTCACCGGGCCATTCACCGGGCCGTCCGCCAAGCCGCGGCCCGGTGACGCCGGCCCTCTCGGCGTCGGACCTCGCCCGGATCGATGCGCGGCTCGCGGACACCGACCGGCTGCTGGAGCGTGGCTACCCGGGCGACGACGGCTCCCGCCAGCCCGTGCACACCGTCTACGTGCCGGCGGACCGTTTCAGCCCGGACTTCACCGAAGACTGGGGCGCCCAGGCCCTGGCCGCGGTCGAGGCCCGGGGCGGGTTGGAAGAGCTCGGCATCCTGCTCGGCCAGGACCCCGGGCTGGCCGCCGCCGTCGCGCCCCGGGTCCGGTCCAAGCTCTCACACGAGCCGATCGAGGACCTCCGGCTGGA